>Ga0209307_1000002_pt1 | contig 656567 bp, 601 predicted proteins | sample COGITO_mtgs_1105_FD_185519 | JGI IMG/M metagenome (GOLD analysis project Ga0209307, IMG submission 185519) | Pelagic marine microbial communities from North Sea - COGITO_mtgs_110530 (SPAdes) (version 2) | ecosystem: Environmental > Aquatic > Marine > Epipelagic ... | reverse complement strand
AGGTATGTCTGCTATTTTCTTTAGGAGGTGTTTAGCACCATCATTAATCATATACATAAATGCCATCTTCCCAAGGGTACGATCATCGACCATATCGTGTTCTTTCAATGCCTTAGTTGCAATCATCATCTTTTTGATTGATCCCCTCCAATAAGAGTCACATTCATCCATCATTGGAATAAAGAAGTCTTCTAAAAATCTACCGCATTTTAAGCTCCTAAGAGCTTTGTTCATCACCCATTTATTATATGGTTTGTCAAGCGCCATTTTAAGCGTTAAACGGGTCTTATAATCAGTAATAGCGTAGTCTATTAAATGCTGATGACTAAAGAGATGAAAAAGAAAGAACGCGTGTGAGCTGACGAGATCCAATTCCCCTGCTACTGCCGTGGAATCTCTAGTGTATTTGATCTTAGACCTGAAGGTTTTCTTCTTGTTTATTAAGTAGTTGTAACATCTGCGACCGAACTTATCTTGAGTAGGAACAAAGTGTCCCAGCCGCAGAGCTTCATTGGTTACATCCCAATTCTCATCTTCAATCACAGTATTACAAAGAGAAGCATAGGTCTTCAGCAGAACAGCTCCATCTCTCGCTGAGACTTCTCGGTATTTTATTCTGTCGATTCTATCTACAGAAATTTTATTCGATAATCTTATCCTTTCAAAGGAACCTCGTCTACCCTTTACTGATATCATGTGGTAATAACTGGGATTGTCCTCAGAGTAATAATATGTAGGAGTCTGTTTCCAGTCAATTAGTCCGCATAATCTCCCTTGTTGTAACAAATGCAGGTAATCATTCCCCAGAGTTTTTTTCAACCACTCTGACTTTACCGACTTAAACTTTCTGTATCCAACACTAGAGACCACATGAAAGCATACAAAAGCGATACTCTCGAACTGATGGCAATTGAAATATTTTTTGATCTGATTAATCCTTCTAGTATTCTTAGGTAAAAGTCCCCAGTGGGCATGGTTGGATGCTACCCTGTGTATAAATAAAGAGCTTGCTGTACATATCTCGGTGAAGGATGGATCAAAGGAAGCTGCTGAGGCACTTTGAACATACTTAAATGCTGACTCTCCTGTAAAACTTTGGACTAGTTGCTTTTCAACCTCAACGTTTAATGGGAATTGTGTGAATCGATTTAACTCGTCTCTGACTGCATAATGTAAACTGATGTATTCCATGCACTTATGACGAAGATGATCAAAAGTGAGGCGTCAAATACTGGGTGAAGTTTTGAACATTTATTAACAGGGTGATCATCAACTGCTAGAATTACTTCCTGCGCCTACTTACAGCGATTGAATACTAAGTAAGGTAATCTGTATTTCTCTTTCTTTTAACGCTTGTAGACAATACCGATTAATCACCCTTAAAAATCAAAAGTTGACTGGCAGAATAATGGCAGTAGATAACGAATAACAGCTAAATTTGAGTAAATCAAAAGTTAATTAATTTGCCAGTCATTAATATGAAAATCTCAAACTGTAACAGATAAAATTAAAAGGTATCAGAGCTCTTATGTGCCCTAATCGTATTAGTCTTGCTTCGCAATTCTGGACTTTTTGCCTGTACTTCCTTTTGAGCAAGCTCAACGGCTGAAAAAGAAAAAAACCTCTTCAGTCAAGCTGAAAAGGCTTCGATCATTAAGTGACCCAATCAGGATTCGAACCTGAGACCTACTGCTTAGAAGGCAGTTGCTCTATCCAGCTGAGCTATTGGGCCAATACATCTAGCATCAAATAAAAAGCCCCAAAATGGGGCTTTTTAAGTGGTCGGGGTGGCAGGATTCGAACCTGCGACCTCCTGCTCCCAAAGCAGGCGCGATAACCGGGCTACGCTACACCCCGATGAAAAGAACTTTTAAGAACAAAAATGCCGTCCTTTCAAAAGGACGGCAAATGTAATATTTCTTTAAATAAAAGAGGAAGAATTAATAAAGGCTACCTCTTATTTCTCCAATAGCTGCTCCAAGAGCTTCTACATCACTGGTAGTGAACTTTTTAGAGTTCTTGCTAATTTTCGCCATTGGCGCACTAATTGCAGATAGTTTTTCTGCAATCGCTTTCATTTCAGAGTTATCTTTAAATACATCACACATATGTAAGACATTTGAGTAAGTGTCGCACATACTCCAAACACCTAATCTAACGTCCATATTACCTAAGTCGCTCTTAGACATTTGACATGCAATGTGCAATCCTTCTAACCATCCACCAACAACCATAAATGTTGCGTACTGAGCTCTTTCGTCAGAGAAGAGTTGATCTTTAGCTTTTAAATACGCCTTCGTTAAGAGAACTGACTTATTGATTGTCGTGTCCTCAGAAGCCATTTTTTCGATTAACTCTTGATCGAAGGCTTCTGCAATACCCAAACTTCCGGCTGTTTTCATAAGTCCTTCCATTCTTGACATTGCACTTTGGTTTTGACCGAAGGCAGAACAGTAAACCATGTCACTGCCAATCGCACCAATGCCTAAAGCTTGTTTAGATGAACCACTGAAGCTCTTGCCGGCTGATAACATTGCAGATTCTGAAAATGAATAACCTGATTGGTTCATTGTTTCATACAGCTTCGCAGTAACTTCAATGTTTGTTTTGATAATTCCTAGTTCAGCTAGGTATCCATCAGGCAAAGTTTCAGCTCTTTCAAAATTGTATTTAGGACCCTTCGGGGCTTCTTCACCTCCACAAGATGAAAGTATAGATAGAGCAGGAATCGCTAGTGAGAAAAGGAATAGGTTAGTTCTTTTCATTTTAAATAAGGATCAATTTGGCGACAAAACTAATGTGATCGCCTAAACTGACAAGAATTACTTGTAAAGCTTACCAAATATCATTGTGAATAAACTCGATAGGTTTAATGAAGATTGAGTCGAAGGAGCTAGGAATAAAAACATCCCTGAGTATCTCGAGGATATTTTTTGCGAAGAGAGGGGATTACTTTGTGATCCCCAAGTGGGGGAGGTTCAGACTTTAAAATCCTTGCACTGCTTCGCATTGCTATGTCTATTTTTTTCCATTGCCCATCGAGCAAGCTCGGGGCGAGGAAAAAAAATCCCGTACACTTCGTGCACAGGATTTTATCTGCGGAGAGAGGGGGATTCGAACCCCCGGTACCTTTGCAGGTACGTCAGTTTAGCAAACTGGTGGTTTCAGCCACTCACCCACCTCTCCTTATTTGAAAATGGGAGCGCAAAAGTAAAAGAATCATGAAATAATTTATAGATTTTGCTTTAATCTTTCAATTACAACCTTATTTCCTTCTAAACTGTGATTCCACTCATTCTCAGGAAACACTCTTTTCGCCCATCTTAAATAGATTTTTGTACGTTTGGTTGGGCCACTGTTCAATTCGTACTTCTGAGTTGGCTCGCCTGAAAATTCATAGTGATGAACGTTTTTATTCTGTGACTTAAAGTGTTTAATTATTTCGAGAATTGTCACCATTACAGAGTAAAATTCTCCTTTGTTGGTTAATGTATACTCTTCTCCATCGAACTCATCGTTTAATACGCCAAATACAATATTTACAGATAAAATATCTGATTGCTTTCGTCCAAACCTGACTTCATAGAGGATGTCTGCATCGGTCGTAAAATAGTATACACCTGCAGATGGAATAAGCGGAGTGATGTATTTAAAAACCTTTGGCATTTACTTTAATAACGCGCAATTTTAATCAATTATATTTGGCCGCTTCATTATGGGATCAAAATATGCAAAATGGCTCGGTGGAGCGTTAGGGTGGGCTTTCGGAGGTCCGATTGGAGGGCTCGTAGGTTTCTCTTTGGGTTACCTGTGGCAGAATGCTACACTTGAAGTCAATCCTACAGGAGATTCTTCGGGTTCACAAACACATCAAGGAGATTTTACCATTAGCTTATTGGTGCTTGCGGCAGAAGTTATGCGCGCTGACGACCGAGTCTTGAAATCAGAATTGAACTATATCAAGAAATTCTTGGTAGCGCAGTTTGGTGAGGAAAAGTCAAAAGAACTTCTAAGAGTTCTTAAGGATTTGCTTCAGCGAGATATTGACCTTGTGCCTGTATGTCGGCAAATTGTAGGATTTATGAATCATGCGCAACGTTTGCAGCTGGTTCATTTCTTAGTTGGAATAGCTAATGCAGATGGTGAGCTGCACAAGAAGGAGTGGGATCTGGTTACTAGAATTGCACGATTGCTATTGATTTCTGAAAAGGACTTGCTGTCATTAGAGGCTATGTATGATCAAGATAAAGATCGCTTCTACCGAATTTTGGAAGTTGAACCCGATGCTAGTCAGCAAGAAATAAAAACAGCCTATCGAAAGATGGCTAAAAAATATCATCCTGATAAGTTGGGTGATGTTGGTGATGATGTGAAAACTGCAGCTGAGGAGAAATTCAGACAGGTGCAAGAGGCGTATGAAAAATTGAATAAATAATAGATAGATGAAAAGAGTAGTAATTTTTAGTTTTCTAATTGGATTTTCTAGTTTGACCATGGCTCAAAAAGCTTCGGCCGAAAAGCAAGACCAAATTATCAAAGCACAAGAAGAAACAAAGCAAGCTCTGTCTGAATTGATGAAGAATCAAGCAGACCTTATTAGTTTGTATGGTGGGCAGTTAGATAAGTCGAAAGAAATGGATGTTGTTAGTTATGCCTATGGTGTTTCCATAGGTGAGAACTTGAAAGCTCAGGGAATTAACGATATGAATTTTTCTGCATTGAGTAAAGGCTTGATTGAGTCTATGTTAGGAAGGCAAACCATGATTTCTCCAGAAGATGCTCAGAACGTTTTAAATGAATATATGACTAAACTGTCAGAAGCAAGAATGAAAGAAATGAAAGCTCAATCAGCGGCCTATTTGGCTGAAAATGGAAAGAAAGAAGGTGTAACAACTACTGAGAGTGGGTTGCAATACGAAGTGCTGAAGAAAGGAGATGGTGGAGATCATCCAACAGCTAGTAGTAAGGTGACTGTGCATTACCACGGAACGAAAATAGACGGGAGTGTATTCGATAGCAGTGTAGATAGAGGAGAGCCCGCTACGTTTGGATTGAACCAAGTTATTAAGGGTTGGACAGAAGGTGTGCAGCTATTGACAGTTGGTTCGAAGTATCGCTTCTACGTTCCTAGTGACCTTGCTTATGGTGATAGAGGAGCTGGCGGTAAGATTGGGCCAGGTGAAACACTCATTTTTGAGATTGAGCTGATCTCATTTCAATAAGTGATATAGATTTTATTTACTTGTTTTTCCAACTATCTATGTCTGCTTGAATTCTCGATTCGTAAGAGAATGTTTCAGAATTTGCTTTAGCATCTTCTTTTCCAATGGCAATTGACTTGTTTGCCATTTCAGTCGCCTTTTTATACTCTTTGTTTTGAGCTAGTAGGCTTGAATAAACCCAATAGCTGTACCAGCTTTTACTGTTTAATTCTACTGATTTTTTAATCCATTCAAGACCTTTTTCGGTCATTTTAACATCGCGAGCATAGCTGGCTCCCGAGCGATAAACTTTCCATTTATCGTCTACTTCAGAGTCACTCAATGCATCCTCAATGTTTCTGATGGCTTGCTTAGTTGGATCTGCACTAATCTTCATATCCAGCTGAGTTCCTGCCCAGTTGAGAGAGAATATAGCAGAATTCATGTCAACATCAGTAAAGTGATACTCAAGTCGCTCTGTCATGCTTTTCGCTTCTACAGGACTCACCTCAATGCGCAATTGGTCCATTTCTTTTTTGTAGTTACCAGCTCCCCATAGTTCTGTTTCCTTATTGAAAACAACAACCCATGCTGCATCACTTTGAGGCATTATAAATACTGAATAGTCACCTTTTGGTAAATTCTGTTCTTCAACTTTAATGTCCGCTGATGTACTGAACTGAGTCGCTTTGTTAGCGCCTGCTCTCCAAAGCTTACCATAAGGCACTAAATCACCCCAAATGGTTCGGTCTTTTACTCCCGGTCTAGAATATACTACGGTAATGTCTGTAAGACCTACTGTTTGTGTTACAGAAGCACTGGGACTTGGTTTCGGAAGCTCTTGCGCTTGTGAACTAATGGTGGTTGCTAAAGCCAGTAATGAAGCGATTACAATTCTTTTCATATTTAATTTGATTGGGTTCATTTAACGAAAAAAAGGCTGGATAATCCAGCCTTTTTTTGAAATTATTAGAACTATTTAAGCGTAAACAATCTTGTCTTTGGCGTAAAATCCATTCTGTAATTTATCCTTCACTTTAGTGAAGATATCAATAGTGTATAGCACATCTTCTTCGGTGTGAGAAGCTGTTGGAATTAATCTCAGCATAATTGTGTCCTTAGGCACTACAGGGTAAATTACCATTGAACAGAAAATACCGTGATTTTCCCTTAAATCAAGAATGACATTTGCCGCCTCAAATGGACCTCCACTTAAAAACACTGGAGTTACAGGAGAGTTTGTTCTTCCCAAATTAAAACCATTTGCCAGCAATTTACTTTGAAGTGAGTTTACGATCTTCCAAAGGTTTTCCTTGTGTTGAGGTTGGTCTCTCATTAACTCAAGTCTTTTCAAAGCACCGATTACAATCGGCATTGGCAGCGACTTCGCGAAAATTTGAGAGCGTGTGTTGTAACGTAGGTATTCTACAATCTTTTCTTCACTTGAAATGAAGCCTCCGATTAGTGCGAATGACTTGGCGAATGTTCCAAAGTAAACATCGATACCATCCATGCATCCTTGTTCTTCTCCAGTTCCTGCTCCTCTAGGACCCATTGTTCCGATACCATGAGCGTCATCAACGAAAAGACGAAAATCAAACTCGCTCTTTAATTCAACGATTTCTTTTAATTTCCCTTGATCTCCGGCCATTCCAAAAACACCTTCGGTAATCACTAGAACACCTCCATTCGTGTTTTCAACAAGTTTTTTAGCTCTTCCTAGCTGCGTTCTTAAGCTTTCGATGTCGTTGTGCTGATAAACAAATCGTTTTCCAACATGCATTCTCATGCCATCCATGATACAAGCGTGTGATTCACTATCATAAACAATGACATCATTTCTATCAACTAAAGCATCAATAGTTGACGCCATTCCCTGATAACCATAATTCAATAGAATCGTATCTTCTTTGCCAACATATGCTGAAAGTTCAGCCTCTAGCTGCTCGTGGAAATTAGAATTACCTGACATCATTCTTGCTCCCATTGGGTAAGCTAAACCCCAGTCAGTAGAAGCCTTCGCGTCCGCCTCTCTAACCTCGGGATGGTTTGCAAGACCTAAGTAATTATTAAGGCTCCATGTCAAGACATCCTTGCCACGGAATTGCATTCTATTTGAAATTGGTCCTTCAAGTTTGGGGAAGAAAAAGTAGCCGTGACCAACTTGACTATATTGACCAAGTGGTCCTCTGTTTTCTTTTATTTTCTCAAAAATGTCTTTCATACAATGAGATTAAGTTTAATTCTAATAAGTTGACAAAGTTAGCAATATGAATTTCTATAAAATGTAGTTTGCTTGTGATACGGAATCATTTATTAACACGTTTAAACGAATAAGACCATTAATTTCGCACCTTCAATGAAACTTCGATTTTTAATAGCAATACTGTCATTATTCACCGTTCTAAGTTCGTGTACTGAGTATAGGAAGGTGTTGAAAAGTGACGACATGCAGTATAAATATGATACTGCTTTAAACTATTATAAAGACGGAAAGTTCACGAGAGCCTATCCTTTGTTAGAAGAGTTGTATATCGTTTATAGAGGAACAACTAAAGGCGAACGCATCGCATACCTGCAGGCAAAGTGTGATTTTAGCTTGAAAGATTACATTCTAGCTTCGCATAGATTGAGTCAATTCTACAAGAATTACCCGAGCTCTGAATATGCCGAAGAATGCCAATTTCTTGCGGCTTATTGCAATTATTTATTGTCTCCGAAGTGGTCTCTAGATCAAGCAGATACTCAAAAAGCGATTCGCGCATTGCAATTGTTTGCAATTGATCACCCTGAAAGTAGGCGTATTGATTCATGCAATCTACTCTTGGATGAAATGCGATTGAAGTTAGAGTTTAAAGACTACAAAGCGGCTAAGTTGTTTTACAAAATGGAGCGGTACCGTGCCGCGCAGATGGCGTTTTCAAACTTTAATCGCAAATACCCGGCTAGCAAAAAGAAGGAAGAAACGTGGTTTTTAGAGCTTAAGTCTGCCTTTCTTTTAGCATTAAATAGTGTAGAGGATAAAAAATTAGAGCGAATTGAGATAGCAATCGATGCTTACGTTACTTTTGTCGACCGTTTTCCAAACAGTGAAAACCTCCGAGAAGCAGAAACAATGTATGAAAAGCTTCAACGAATGCAACAGGAATCTAAAAACTTAAGTTGAAATGGATTTATTGAAAGAATATCAAAAATTTGAGGCCCCTTCAAGCGCGGTAACTCGTGATGCTCAAACATTAGAGGCGCAGTGTGATAATCTATATGAGGCGATTACAATCGTTTCAAAAAGAGCGAATCAGGTGGGTACTCAAATCAAACAAGAGCTAGACTCTAAGTTGCTAGAATTTGCTTCTGTAACAGATAGCCTTGAAGAGATTTTTGAGAATAGAGAGCAGATTGAAATTTCTAAGATGTACGAGCGCCTTGCTAAGCCATCAACATTGGCAATGGAAGAGTTTATCGCGGGTCGAGTGTACTACAGAAGACCAGAAATAGAAGCAGCTGCTGAGGATAGCTCACAAGCCTAACATTTCCCCTAATGCTGAAGGGAAAAAAAATACTTCTTGGCATTGCAGGCAGTATTGCAGCGTATAAAATAATCACTCTCACCCGAGAGTTGGTAAAAAATGGAGCCGATGTGCGTGTTGTTATGACGCCATCGGCTTTGTCTTTTGTTACACCGCTCACCTTAGCCACATTAAGCAAGAACCCAGTTAGTAGCGCTTATGTTTCGAATGAGACGTCAGGTGAGTGGACAAATCACGTGGAATTGGGGAAATGGGCCGACTTGATGGTAATAGCGCCATTGTCTGCCAATACCTTAGCAAAGTTGGTTACTGGTGAATGTGATAATTTGCTTTTGGCTGTTGTGCTGAGTTTAGGCTGCCCTTTAATGGTGGCGCCTGCAATGGATTTAGATATGTCAGACCATATCACCACAGTCAATAACTTAAATGCATTGCAAGAAAGAGGTGTCAAAGTATTGGACTTTGATGAGGGAGAGTTAGCGAGCGGGTTGATTGGAAAGGGCAGGATGAAAGAGCCTGAAATTATTCTTCAGACTATAGATGATTATTTTGATTTGAAATCTCCTTTGAAAGGAAAAAAGCTGGTTGTAACTGCTGGGCCAACATATGAAGCCATTGATCCTGTGCGCTTTATTGGTAATCACTCGTCTGGTAAAATGGGGTTCGCGATAGCTCAAGATGCCGCTGAAAGAGGAGCAGAAGTAGTGCTGATTTCAGGACCAACTCATCTGCAAACTCCAGATAATGTGCTAAGAGTTAATGTCACTTCTGCTCTTGACATGTTTAACGCAGTTGACGAACACTTTCCCCAATGTGATGGCCTGATAATGTCAGCTGCAGTTGCTGATTACCGACCGTTAAAAGTTGCCGATAGTAAGATTAAAAAAGAAAGTGGTGGAATAGATAATATTCAACTTGAATCTACTCGAGATATTCTGGCGTTTTGCGGTGAAACAAAAAAACATCAAGTTCTTGTTGGCTTTGCACTCGAAACCGATAATGAATTGGAGAATGCCAAAAAGAAATTGAAAAATAAAAACGCTGACATGCTCGTTTTAAACTCACTCCGTGATGAAGGAGCGGGTTTTGGTTCCGACACAAACAGAGTAACATTTGTTTTTCCAGATAGAGTTCAGAAGAACGAACTAAAGATGAAGCTTAATGTTGCTAAAGATATACTCGATGAGCTTGAATTATTGGTTTAGATTTTCAATACTGTTGGTGATTATTTTGCTTGCAGGCCTTTCCGCTCGATCTCAGGAGTTGAACTGTCAAGTTCAGATCAATAGTCAGCAAATTGCTATTGGAGATAACACCATTTTTGACGCCTTGCAACAATCGGTTTTCGAGTTCATGAATAATAAGCGATGGACAAACGATAAATTCGCTCCTTCCGAACGAATTGACTGCAGTATTCTCATTCAGATTGATAAACGTTTGTCTACAGATACTTATGAGGCCACCTTTCAGGTATCATCATCGCGACCTATATACGGAACAACCTATTCGAGTAACATTTTCAAGTTTCAAGATGAAACGGTTCAGTTCAAGTATTTGCAATTTGATGTATTGGACTTTTCTACCAATGCTTATATATCTGAACTCACATCAATTCTTGGCTATTATGCTTATGTAATTATGGCTATGGACTATGACTCTTACTCTTTTTATGGAGGCGAGGAGCTATGGCAAAAGGCACAGCAAATTGTCAGTAACGCCACCACATCTGGACAACCAGGATGGCAGTCTTTTTCGTCTAGAAATAATCGATATTGGTTAGTTCAGAATTATCTGAACCCAAGATTTAAGCCGTTAAGAGAGTGTAATTATAAATACCATCGATTGGGGTTTGATCAAATGGTTGATAACGTTCAAAAGGGTCGGGCAGTCGTTACAAACGCGTTAACATTGATTGAAAAAGTACATCAGGCTGAACCAAACTCATTCAATACAAGGCTGTTTTTTACAGCTAAAAATGATGAGATAATTAAGCTTTACTCCAAAGCTGAGTCTCAAGAAAGAGAGGAAGTTATTACCCTTTTGGAGACAATAGACCCGGCTAATTCAAATAAATATACCGATATAAGGTCAGGTGGGAAATGATGATGATTGTAACTTAGTTAAACTCACGCAGCACGTTCAGTAGGTTTGCACGCTTAACTGGTTTGATGATATAATCAGTGACTTCAGTGTATTCTTTAGATCTATTGATATCTCTATCGTCAAAAGAACTGCTTACCGAGTAAATTACTATTTCCTTGTTGAAAGAGGGTTGAACTTCTTTAAACTGTTCGAGAAATTGCCAGCCATTCATTACAGGCATGTTGATGTCTAAAAAAATAACATCTGGCAATAGATTTGACTCATCTTTGTTCTCAGTAAAAAAGTTCATGGCTTTCTAACCATCCGTAAAAACTTGGACTTTATCGACCAATTGGGTGTGCTTCAGTTCTTTTTTTAGTAAGAACTGGTAAATATCATCGTCATCAATTACACAAACTTTCATTCTCGAACTATTTAAAAGGTACAGCCAAAGTATGACTTTGGTCTACGTCGTTTTAAAGCTTGGATTGAATTTTATCTACAATACCGTAATCTATCGAGTCTTTTGCATTTAACCAATGATCGCGGTTAAAATCTTTCATCACTCTGTCGAAATCTTGTCCACAGTTATCGGCTAGAATTTGAGCACTTAACTGTTTTGTTTTTACTATTTCTCGCGTCTGAATTTCGATATCGCTTGCCGTTCCTTGAAATCCTCCGAGGCTCGGTTGATGAATCATAACTCTGCCATGTGTGAATATCTTTCTATGTCCTTTTTCGCCACCAGAAAGTAATATTGAGCCCATTGAAGCCGCTAATCCCATACAGATTGTGTGGATGGGAGACGAAACCATTTTCATAGTATCATATATAGCCATACCTGAAGTGACATATCCACCAGGTGAATTAATATAGAACTGAATTGGATCGCCTGGCTTTTCGCTTTCGAGATAGAGCAATCGATCTATAACGTGCTTAGCAGAGTCATCATCAACTCCGCCCCACAAAAAAACTATTCTTTTCTCAAGGTATTTTTCTGAAATCAGACGGCCTTCTGATTTTTTGTCTTTTCCTTCTTCCTTCTTATCTCCCGCTAAATAGTGCTCCATAATTTTCATCTCTTAAATGATGCACCAAACCTACATGATTTTTCTTTAAAACTTTGACTAAGAGTTTGTGAAAAAAAACTGACTCGTTCGGTTAAAAGGGGTCGGGGTTCATTGTAATGTCCTCTGTCTCATTGACGGGAAACTTTTCTTTTGTTGACGTATTGTAAACAGTTGCTCTCATTTGAAAGGTTTCTATTTCAAGTTCGGTCAAATAGATCAGATTTTGAGTTGCGGAATATTTGGGGAATAGGTTGATGTTATCGTCTTCAATCACGATCCTTTCAGCAGATGTGGCTAGATTCAACTCTTTAATTGCCCACTTACCGATGGATAAATAATCAGGATCGATTAAAGATTCATAAATCAAGAAATTTTCGTCAGGAGAAATATCTGGATGGTGATCACGATAATTATTGTAGGTCAATCTTTCTTCTTCGCCAGAATTAACATCAATCCTCATTATTTCGATATTTGAGTTAAGCAATTCTTCATTTTCTGGAATAGATGAACAATAGATTTTCTTGTCATTTAGACTAAAAATTGGGTCAAAATAATCGACATCATCTCTAGTTGTAATACGTTTAGGGTTTCCTCCATTTGCGTCAGTAATATAAACTTGCCAAGTTCCCAAGGTCGAATCAACAGCGGCCATCACAATTTCATTTCCACTGTGCGCCCAGTTGCATAACCCTTGCTTATCCCAGCCGAAGGATCCCTCAGGAATAAGAGTTATAGTTTCATTGTTGGCGTTAAGTTTACACAAGGAGGCTGATTCAAAGTCATTTATTTCCCTCGAACTTTCTGATTGATAAAATAATATCTCGCCTCTTGAAGTGGAGTGTTTAGGCCACCATTTATCAAGTCCGTTTGCGTCAGTTAGCGTAGTGTGAGAATCGTTTTCAGTTTTGCAAATCTCAAATTGGCCACTTACCTTTTGAATGTAAACACAAGAAACTGTTTCAGAAGCATCTCCTAATGGCAAGGTTTCAGTCGGCTCATAAGATTCTTTTTCACAGGAGTTTAAAAGCACAATTAAGACCAATAATTTCCCTAAAATATTCATTGTTGTAATACTCATGAGCTTATATAGACGAGAGTTAATTACGATTAGTTAGTCTGAACAAATGTGAGAATAAGGTTTGGATAGTCTCAGAGTTTAAGAAGTTCAAATATGCATTTAAACTTCTTATTCTTGCGCTAGTGAATGATTCGTTAAAATACGGTTTGCCGATTGGGATAATTTCATTCCTGTTGCTTTATGTAAATCTCTGGTGGTTGGCAGATCTTTCATTTTTAATTCGTTGGATAGTTGAAGCGATGATTGGCTTAGGGTTAGTATTGTATTCTGTTAAATTAGCTAATCGTGCTTATTTCCCGTTTTCGTTTGCTTTTTTTAGTGGGTTTAACGTCTTGTTTGTTGCGATAGCGATAAAGGCAGTTTTAATCCTGATTTTTAGAAATTGGATTTTGACTGAAATCCCTTCTGGTATTCCAGAATCAAAGTGGCTCGCCTATTCAATATTTCGAGAATCAATGGGGCATTTCGTGATCGGGCTTGTTTCCCTAGCGGGACTCTCCTGGTTTTTTATGAAAAAATCTAAGTAAATTATATGAGTCCAGAAGAAAAAAAAATGGAAGTTAAAGGTTGGAATGAGGCGATCATCAATGACTCATGGATGGTGTTTAAAATTATGGCCGAGTTTGTAGAGGGGTTTCAGACGCTTCAAAAAATTGGTCCTTGTGTGAGTATTTTCGGTTCAGCGCGTGTTGAATCAAGCCATCCATTTTACAGTTTGGCTGAAGAAATTGCTTTTCAAATAACACAAGAAGGTTTAGGTGTTATTAGTGGAGGTGGTGGTGGAATGATGGAAGCCGCAAACCGAGGTGCCAAAAGAGGAATGGGGAAATCAGTGGGTTTAAATATTGAACTGCCTTTTGAACAAGATGCTAATCCATATATTGACAAAGACAAACTTCTGCATTTCGATTACTTCTTCGTGCGCAAGGTCATGTTCATGAAGTATGCTCAAGGCTTTGTTATTCTGCCCGGTGGTTTTGGTACTTTGGATGAAACATTTGAAGCAATTACCTTAGTGCAAACGGGTAAAAGTGAACGTTTTCCAATTATTCTTGTGGGGACCGATTATTGGTCTGGCCTCTTGGATTGGATTAAGGATAAAATGATTTCGGAAAAGATGATTTCATCTAAGGACTTAGATTTAATCAAGGTTTGTGATACCCCAGAAGAAGTTATTGCAGAGATCAGATCATTTTATGAAAAGTCTCATCTTAGACCAAACTTTTAGTCAATTAACAAATTTCTGTTTGTAATTGTAAGTTGAAGGTCTAAATGCCCCTATCAACAAGGGGTAGATTTGTTTTCCAAGGAATATAACCCCTAGGTAACATGTTAAAGCAACTCATTCTTCTTTTCAATCTGATCTCAATGTCATTCGTGACCATCTTTCTTTCAGATGGGATTGAGATAGAATCAAATTTACCTAATGAGTTAGTCAAAGACTCAACATACATAGTTGAGGTAGTGATTAAAAAAGGAGATCTCTTCGGCTTTGCTAAATTTCAACAGAACTTTCCAGAAGGGTTCGATGCTAAACCTGTAGAGACGGCTGAGGCTAGTTTTACTTATGCCGATGGAAGAATGAAATTTATTTGGATGGCTCTGCCAGAAACCGAAGAAGTCAAAATTTCTTACGCAGTAACTGCCATGGAAGGTGCTCCTGTTGAATCGATGGTCGATGGAAAGTTTTCGTATATACAGGATAATGAGCGTAAAAGCTACGACATTCCTAATCAAACGATTGCTATAATAAGTGATGAAGTAGCGGAGGAGAAGATTCCTGCGATTGCTAGTGCAACTCGGGTAGTGAAGTCATTGGGAGATAACTTATTCCAGGTTGATTTAACGGTTTCAAAACAGGGAGTTTATGGTTTTGCTAAATTGGAAGAGTTCCTTCCTATGGGTGCTGAAGCTGAAATATTTGAAAATAAAAAGTCGGTTTTTAGTCAGGTGGATGAGAAGGCGAAGTTTGTTTGGATGAGTATTCCAGATGACGAGAATTTGGTGGTTTCATACAAGGTAAAAGCTAAATCAGATATTCTTGGTGAGCTTCAAAGCATGGAGGGAAACTTTGCGTTTTTAGATGACAATGAGACTAAAACAGTTCCTGTGATTGGAGCTGATGCAGACGAATCCGCAGTGCTAGCTGCAGCAGAAGAAACAATCGAAGAGGTAGTTCCTGCAGCTGAGCCTGAGCCGTTAGAGGTTGAGGAGGTTGCTGAGACATTCACCCAGGAGATTCCTGTCGAGGAAGTTGCTGAAGAGCAGGTAGAAACCCAAGTTGCTCAAGTGGAAGAGGTAGCGGCAAAAGAGGAAATACAAAAAGAAGAAGAAAAATCAGATCAAATAGCGAGCAATACTAATGATCCAGTAGCTCCTGTAACTGACATTCCATCACCTGAAACTGGTATTGTTTATCGGGTTCAGATAGTCGCAGGTAAGAAACTCGTCAAAAACGAGGAAATCAGTAAAACGTATAAGTTCAGCGAGCAATTTTACACTGAAAACCATGAAGGTTGGGTGAAATATATTACAGGTCAATTTGACGTTTACAAAGCAGCCAGGGATAAACGTGAATCGCTTGTTGCTGCGCAGCATAATTTTCCTGGACCATTTGTTACAGCATATAATGCGGGCGAAAGAATAACAGTCCAAGAAGCACTTATGATCAGTAACCAGAAGTGGTTTAAATGATCCCTTAACATTAAATTGTCTTGTGTTTAGGCATTCATTACTTTAGCGTTTCCTAAAACTACCTTTAACCAAGATGGGATTGACCTTCATAAATCATAGTTACAAGATCTTTTTCTTGATTTTGGTTTCATTCATGCTCTCATTTTCAGTGAGCTTGAATGCGCAAGACACCCTGAGTTCTGACCCTGTTCAACAACCTGAATGGACCATTAGACCTAAAATTTCCGTGGGTGTAGGTATGATGAATTATCAAGGAGACTTGGTTAGCAATAGAAGTTATTTTAATCCTTTTCAGAATAAAACATCATTTCATGTTCAAGTTTCACAGCCTGTGGTGGACTATTTGGACGTGAATTTTTATATGTTGTTCGGTAAACTTGGTGCCGATGAGCGAACGCGAGTTCGCAATTTAAACTTTGAAAGTCAAATTACGGCAGGAGGTATAAGTGCCTCATATAACTTCGATCATTTTTTGAAAGATGATAGAATTATAGAGCCATATGTTTCACTGGGCTTTGAAGCGTTTGAATTTCTATCTAAAACGGATCTGATTGATCAATATGGAAACAATTATAACTATTGGTCGGATGGAACGGTAAGAAATCTACCTGAGATGGATGTCTTTTCTGAAAGCGCAATTGAAATTACCAGAGACTACGATTATGAAACTGACTTAAGGGCTCTTAATGCTGACGGTTTTGGTGCATATTCTGAACGATCATTTGCCATTCCTTTGGGAGTAGGTTTTAACCTGAAAATGAATTCGAAAACGAGTTTTCAGATGGGTATGGATTACCACTGGACTTTTACTGACTATATCGATGGTGTTACATCTGAATCTAGAGGCGTTAGGCAAGGGAATGAAAGGACGGATAAGTTTCTGAATACATACATGAGATTGACATTCAACCTGACTACTCCGCCACATGAAGAGCCAGAAGACTTCTCAGGTGCTGACTTTGGTGATGCTGACCTTGATAGTATTCCTGATATGATTGATAAATGCCCTTCAACGCCAATAGGAGTGGAAGTTGATTCAGAAGGCTGTCCATTAGATAGTGATGGTGATGGAATTGCAGATTATAAAGACTTAGAGCTTAATTCGCTAGAAGGAGCTGTGGTAGATACGAATGGTGTGACCCTTTCGGATGCTGTTATTGAGCAAATGTATTTGGAGTATACCGATGAAGATGGGAAGTATTCTCAATATACGAATACGGCTTATTCTCAAGAGACGGTAGAAAGAAAGACTATTCGTAAAAAGCAAAACTTCAAGGTGCAAATTGGTGAGTTTCAAGAAGGTGTTGATGATAGCTTAGCCAATGCACTTCTCAGTATGCCGGATGTTACGACTCGAGTGACAGAAGATGGAAAGACAATCATTGAAGTCGGTAATTTTGAGAATTTACCTGATGCTATTCAGCGTAAAATTGATTTGGAAATAGGAGGGATTGCAACTAAGGATGTGATTGAAACCAGCTCATCAGGGGAGTCATCGCGAGTTTCTAATATCGAGCAAGACATGATTTCTCGTGAATCGCTTGGAATGAGCGTAGATGAGGCGATTACCAAGAATAAGACGCTTCCTGCTCCTGAACGCTTAATTTTAAGTAAGAATGAATACACCCTTGATAGACCTATTGATACTCGCAGTGTAACAAAAGCAAATGATGAATCATATGGTGATGTTACTGTATATAGAGTTCAGATAGGTGCGTTCGCTAACAAGCTATCTAAGGATGTTTTTGATGGAATAGACGATTTACTTGTTATAACCTCTGAAGATGGATTAACCCGCTATTATTCTGGGGATTTTACTTCTTATGACAAGGCTGCAAGACGTAAGATTGATTTGATGCAAAAAGGCTTTGACGGATCACATGTTATTCCGTTTAAAGGAGGAAAGCGTGCTTTGTTGACTGAATCCGGAGCTACACCTGCTGAGAATGTAGTCCCATTGAATAAGACTTCTTCTGCCAATTTTGGAAAAGTTAAGTTCAAGGTTCAAATTGGAGTTTATTCTGGTCAAATTCCAATGGATGTTTTGAATAAGATGATGAGTCTTGGCCGAATTGATCAAAGAGAGGGGGATTCTGGTGCCGTGCGCTATTTCACTGGAGAGTTTAACTCTTATGAGGAAGCAGAGGCTTTTAAAGATCAGCTAGTTTCTAGAGGGTTTGCAGATGCCTTTATTGCGGCTGAATACAATGGAAATATCATTTCGGCTACCGAAGGAATAGAATTATTAAAATAAACACTCACATGAAAAATTTAATCTTGACCGCTGCTATTATAGGTTTTAGTAGCATTGGTTTTGCTCAAACAACAAGCTCTAGTGCTTCTTCTGCTTCGGCAGCAGAGGTCCAAAAGGTAGAAACTAGAAAAGTAAGTCCTATGAAAGGTGGCTGTTGCTCTATGTCAGAAGGAAAGGCTTGCTGTGCGAATAAGTCGGCAAAATCTTGTGCGCCTAAATCGAAAGGCACTAAATCACAAACACCAGCGGATAAGTCTGAAGCAAAAGCTAAAACAGAAGGCTAAGCGTCATTATTGATAGAATTTATTGAAGGTGGTTTATAGCCACCTTTTTTTTGGCCCATGAATACATTAAGATTAGTTCTATTTCTGGTAGTCGCGTTTGTTTCATTTAAACTGAATGCGCAAACCACAAAGTCTATCAATATTATGTTCTATAATGTTGAGAACCTATTTGACACAATTGATAACCCTCAAACCTTCGATGAGGACTTTACTCCAAGTGGAAAGCTTGAGTATAATTCTTTGCGTTATTCTGAGAAAGTTAAGAATCTAGCGAAAGTTGTTGACTCTAGTTTTTCTGACCAGGCGCCTGATGTTATAGGACTTTGTGAAGTTGAAAATGTGCAAGTGGTTGAGGCTTTGCGAAAGAAAATTAATGTGACTAAAAGTTTGGGTGTTGTGCATATTGACTCTCCAGACGGAAGAGGAATAGACAACGCATTGCTTTATGATACCGCGTTATTTAAATTACAAGTATTTGGCCTGAAATCAATTGACTTAGGCAAGGATGAACGTCCTACTCGAGGAATACTGTGGGTAGTGTTGAAAGCGAATAATATTGATCAACCATTAATTTTCCTAGTCAACCATTGGCCTTCTCGCTACGGTGGGACCGAGGAGTCAGAGTGGAAGAGAATGAGGGCTTCTGAGACTTCGATTGTGCTGATTGATTCATTAAAAGGAGTCTATCCGAGAAGTGGTCTTGTTTTTATGGGGGACCTCAATGATCATCCAGATAATAGGAGTGTGGAAATGTTGGAGTCTTGTATAGATACAGGCCCCTGTTTGATGAATATGCATAAGAAGTTTGTTGCTGAAGATGCTGGAAGTCATGCCTATAGAGGTGTGTGGGGAGTCCTTGATCAAATTTTGGTGAATCAGAATTTAATCACTGGGGATGCGGGCCTTACTATTAATTCTGAATCTGCTGGTTTCGTCAAGAAGCCATGGATGCTTTATTACAGCGAAAAAGACCAAGATAGCTTTCCTAGTAGATCATATGGAGGGAAGAAATATTTTGGAGGATTTTCAGATCACCTACCTGCAACACTCAGGTTGACTGCTCCCTAAAGTAAAAGTGTTATGAATCTCTAAATTAAAAGACTTCGGGTCTTTAATTCAATATTTTCGGCTTTATGATGCGAAAATCGGTCGCTTTCCTTTTTTGTCTTTTGTTGATTATAATGTCGGCAGTGAAAGCTCAGTCGCAGAATGATTTAGATGCTGATATTAAAAAGCTGGAGAAGTTCATTAAAAATCTTGATCAAAATTATGTTGATCAGGTTGAAACAAAGCCAATTATTGAAGAAGGAATAAAGCGAATGTTAGAGGAGCTTGACCCACATTCAGTATACTTTACAAAAGAAGCATATGAGAGGGCTAATGAGCCTTTAAAGGGCAAGTACAAAGGTATAGGAGTTCGCTTTTTAATGGTCGATGATACAATGGCCATTTTAGATGTGGTTGAAGGTGGAGCAGCTCAAAAAGCTGGTATGAAGGTTGGCGATAGAATCATCTCAATAAATGGTGATACAATAGCAGGAAGGCATTTGAGTTCCAGGTCAGTAGTCAGAAAGATCAAAGAAGATGATCGGCAAGAGGCTCAGGTTGAAGTGCTGCGAAGTACATCATCAGGAGACCAACCTCTTTTGTTTGAATTATCGAAGTCTGAAGTTAAGTTGAGTAGCGTTCCGTCTTACTTCATGATAGATAATCGCATAGGCTATATCAAATTAGAACGTTTCAGCAGCTCAAGTCTTTCTGACTTCAGAGAAGGAATGGACATTCTGCTTGAGCAAAAAGCGAAAAGCTTGGTTTTGGATTTAAGAGGAAATGGAGGAGGTTATTTGAATGTGGCCGAAAAGATTATTGATGAGTTTTTAGAAGATCGTAAGCTCATTGTTTATTCGGAAGGCGAGCATCAAGCCAAGAGAGAAACTTTTGCTTCGAGTGGTGGGCGATTTATTGATGGTGATTTATACGTTTTAATTGATGCAAACTCAGCATCGGCAAGTGAGATTTTTGCTGGAGCTATGCAGGATTGGGATCGGGGACTCATTGTAGGTAGAAGATCTTATGGAAAAGGATTAGTACAGCGCACTATTGAGTTCAATGACGGTGCTGCAATGCGCCTAACCATTTCACGCTACTACACTCCAACAGGAAGAAGTATACAGCGACCATATGATGAAGGAGTCAAAGCGTATCAGCAAGACCTAAGAAATAGAGGAGCCTCTGGGGAATTGTTTTCAGCAGACTCCATTCATATCAACGATAGTTTGATTTATTACACGCCCAAGAATCGTAAAGTTTACGGTGGCGGTGGCATAATTCCGGATGTTTTTGTTCCAGTAGATTCATCGAGGAAGGATGACTTTGTTAGAAATATTCTGCGAAAAGGCCTGTTTGAAGGTTATTCATTGCGTCTGTTCAATACAATAGGAGATGATGTGAAAACGGAATATTCTGATGTATCTGAGTTTTTAGAAGCATTTGTGTTGAGCGATAAACAGCTGAATGATTTTAGAATGTATTCAGATAAAAGTGGAATAAGCACGGATGACGAAACATTCGAGAGAAATATTCCTTTTTTGAATGAAAGAGTAAAGGTTTGTTTATCAAGATTTACATTTGGCTATATGGCTTATTATCAAGCGTTAGTTTATTATGATGACGATGTGAAAGCCTTGCAAAATGAAATAGATAAAGGTATTTATAAGGAGCTAGGATTAAAGTAAGCGTTAAATTTGACTAAAACAATTAGAAAGCATGAATGAGCAAACGAAGAATTATTTATTGATAGGTGTAGCAGCTTTGACTGTAGTGAATTCAATTTTCATTTTTACGATGGATAAAGGGGGACGGGTAATTGATACACCTAAAACAAATACCGCCTTAGTTGAGTCAAGTCAGACTCAACAAGAGCCTGCCGCCTCGACTACGCTTGACTTGAATCAAACGAAGAACCAAAATCCTACTCCGGCTCCTGTCGGCCCACCAACAGATATTGCTTTTCAACAAATGGAGCATGACTTTGGTACAATAAAACAAAATACAGAGAACAAGCACATTTTCACTTTTACTAATTCTGGTAATGAGCCCTTGATAATTTCAGATGCAAAAGGCTCATGCGGATGCACAGTTCCAAAGTATCCTAAGAATCCTGTGGCTCCAGGCGAAACTGGAGAAATTGAGGTGGTCTATAAGCCAGGAACACAAAAAGGTAATCAAATGAAAACAGTGACCCTAGTAGCTAATACACAGCCCACACAAACAGTGCTGAAGATTTCAGCAATGGTTGAAGAAGAATCAAAAGGCTAATTGCTAAAGCCACGCCTAGCGCGTGGCTTTTTTTATGCTTCCACTCAAAATATATCTGTCAGCCTTATTAGTATTCCTTTTTTGTGCTGCGTATGGACAGGATAAGCCTTTTAAAGCTGGTGAGTCCTTAAAGTATTCAATTGGCTATCAGTTAATGGGTGTTTGGGTAGGCGCAGGAGACGTAACATTTACGATTGAAGAGGAAGAGCTTTGGGGTAAAGACTGTTATAAGTTTACCGGGTTCGGAACTACCTATGCTCGTTATGACTGGTTTTTTAAGGTGCGAGATACATATAGCACTTATGCAGATCAAAATGATTTAAGACCGTATCGGTTTACTCGTGATGTGAGTGAGGGGGGCTTTTATTACCGAGAGGATAATATATACAGGTATTCTGATAGCTTGGTTTACAGTGTGTTGAAGGTTAAAGAAAAACCTTTGCAGCTTGATACATTTCCCTTAAGAGAAAACAGTTTTGACGTTTTGAGTCTTGTTTATGAGAGTAGATCAATTGATTTCGACTCCAAGCGTATAGGAGATCGCATTTCAGTGAGAATGGTAATCGACCGAGAAACACATGATATCTTTTTACGATACTTAGGCACAGATACATATGACCACGATGACTTTGGTGAAATCGAATGTTATATTTTCTCGCCTTTATTGGTTGTGGGATCAATTTTTAAAGCAGGGGAGGGAATGAAGGTTTGGGTCAGTAAAGACAGGAATCGTATTCCAATTTACATAGAATCTGAAATTCGAGTGGGAACAATTCGTTCCGAATTGTTAGAATACTCTGGGCTAAAGTTTCCTCTCGGCTCTTAAAAATCGTAATTGATTCTTACCTTATCCGAAGTGGGGTGGCTTTGGCAAGTAACAATAAACCCTTCCTCCAATTCTTCATCCGTTAACACGTGATTCATGTCCATATTAACGGTTCCTTCTTCCAATTTGGCCATGCATGTAGAGCAGATAGCGCTTCTACAAGAAAAAGGAGCTTCAACTCCAGCCTTGATCGCAGCTTCTAAAATTGTTTCTGATCCAACGTTTATTACCCTTACCTTTCCGTCTAATGTCAGTGTTACTTCCGCCATGTCTTAATTCTTATGTTCTTAACCTTAACCAACTGGGATAATAGTTGTTTGATCGTTGATCAATTATTTTCAACCAACCCAAAGGATTATTTTGAAAACCAACTATTGTCCATCCCTTCTTTAAATTTCGCGGCAAAGAAATGGTTTCTTTTCGCAAAAATTGCAATGAATTTTCTTCATCTAACTCGATATGCTCCATCTTAATGTTAGACATAGCCATTCCATGGAGAGGAATGACATTTTTGCCTTTCATTTGATAATAGGGTAGACCGACCATTTTAAAGGGCAAGTTAAAATGCTCAATTAGATTGTGATTCCTAACTGCATACATTTCATCTTTTAAATTCCAATACACGAGATTGTCATTGATATTTGGGAAAGCTTGCTTGAACTCGAGGTGGGCTTGATCAAATGGCGTTTTAAACTTTCTATTTCTAATATTTTCATTTGCGGAAGTTGATGTCTTTCTCAATACTGAAACAAATAGGCCTTCACCAGTTGAAATACCAGGAAGTAAATAGTGACCAATTATTTGGTTTTCAGTTTGAGCTTTAACCAAGTATTCGCTGAATTCCGACAGGTCAATTTCTACAGGTTCAAATTCCCCACTTTCAATTAACGCTTGCACCTGAAATTCATTTTCATTTTTATTTGTAGTGCAAGTTGAATATATCAAAATACCGCCTTCTTTAAGAGTTGGTGTCAATTCTGTCAAGATGTTTCTCTGAGTTAAAGCACAACTTTTGACCAGTTTTGAACTCCATTGCTCAATTGCATGAGCATCTTTTCTGAACATTCCTTCACCAGAGCATGGGGCATCAATAAGGATAAGGTCAAAAGCACAGTTGAGTATGTCAAATTTGCTAGCTGGAAGCGATGTGACTCCAACATTCAGTCGACCCCATTTAAGGATGTTCTCTCTTAGGATTGAATTGCGTTTGGGGTCAACTTCATTGGCAATTAGAAAACCATCTTCGTCTAAATAGTCAAGTAGAATTGTTGACTTTCCGCCCGGAGCAGCACACATATCAAGATAAAGCCCGTTTCTCTCAGGTTTAATTTTGTTTAAAATCTTTTCTATTATCATGCTCGAAGAGTCTTGCACATAATAGCATCCAGCATGAAAAAGTGGGTCCAGCGAGAATGATGGCCTTTCGTTTAAAATGAAACCATGGTCAGACCACGGAACGGCTTTTTCATCATCATATTTATTAGTCCGTTTGAGTGGATTAACTCTTATTGAAATACTGCTGTTTTCTTGAAGTGAGCTCAACGTCTTTTTAGCGGTTGATGCACCAAAATGCTCATGAAGGTTCTCGATGAATTGAATTGGGATTTCTTTTTTCAAAGTGTACTCCAATTTTGACATAAATCTTGATGACCAAGAGCTGCATCTAATTCTTTTAGATATTGACCACGCTCAATCTCTTTAGCTCCTAATGACTCTAAATGAGTTGTGTGAAGCTGGCAATCGATTAAAGCAAAATCATGCTTTTTAGTAAACTGAGTTAAAAAATGACATGCAGCCTTACTGGCGTCTGAAACAATGCTAAACATAGATTCTCCGAAAAATGCACGACCCAGTGAGATGCCATATAGCCCACCGACAAGCTCATCATTCAGGTATGTTTCGAAACTATGAGCAAAGCCCAAGTGATGAAGTTTGGTATACGCCTGCATCATCTCATCGGTGATCCAGGTTCCAGTTTGTTCCTTGCGTGGAACCTTAGCACAGTGCTGAATGACTTGCTCAAAATTTGTGTCTACTCTAAATTCGAAGTATTCTTTTTTAAGTTTTTGCTTAAGTGATTTACTTATCCTGAATTGATCGGGGTAAAGTACCATTCGCATGGGGGGATTCCACCATAAAATTGGCTGACCAGCCTCAAACCAAGGAAATACACCAGATTCATATGCGGAAATTAGACGTTCAGCAGAAAGGTCACCGCCATAAGCAAGCAAACCGTTTTCATCGGCTTCCTCGGGAGGGGGAAAACTGAAAAGCTGATGACGTTTTTTTCGCAATGATTGTGAATTAATACTGAGGTTTTTCTGGTTTGTTGTCAAGTGCAATCTCAATTGCCTCCATTACAGAGCTGTCAAGTTTTTCTAAAACCTCAATTGATTTTAAGTTTTCTTGAAGCTGACTTAGTTTAGTGGCACCGGTGATAACAGTACTCACATGCTCATTTTTTAAACACCATGCCATTGCCAAATTAGCAACTGAAGTATTTAGATTACCCGCAATTGATTGAAGCTTGATTACTTTTTGAATATTCTCATCGGTCAATAATTTCTCTTTTAACCAGGTTAAATCATCCATGGTTAATCGTGAACCTTCAGGAATGCCGTTGTTATATTTCCCTGTTAGAATTCCACTAGCAAGTGGAGACCATATGGTTGATCCGTAACCATAATCTCTGAATAACTTGTCAAGTTCTACTTCAACCTTGTCTCGCACCAACATGTTGTATTGTGGTTGTTCCATTGATGGGGAAATAAGATTATTAGCTCTTGCGATCATGAAGGCCTCTTGAACTTCTTGAGCGCTCCATTCGCTTGTACCCCAGTATAATACTTTTCCTTGTTGAATAAGGTTGTGCATTGCCCATACTGTTTCCTCCATAGGAGTATTCTTGTCTGGGCGATGACAGAAATAGAAATCTAGGTAATCTACTTGCAGACGCTTTAGAGCAGAATGACACGCTTCTACTACACGTTTTCTGCTTAAACCCATTTGATTTGGCTTGTCACCACCCCAAAAAACTTTTGAGGATAAGAGGTATGAATCACGGTTCCAACTTGCATCAGAAATGATTTTCCCCATTACCTCTTCAGACTTTCCTGCTGCATAAACCTCCGCATTGTCGAAAAAGTTAACACCGTTATCATAAGCGTGATGCATACATTCTTTAGCGATGTTGAGATCTACTTGATTTCCGAAAGTCACCCATGATCCAAACGATAAAGCGCTTACTTGAACTCCGGCTTTTCCTAGTCTTCTATATTGCATAGCATTCTAATTATGGTGCAAATGTAACTACCTAGTTATGCTTTAAGTTGAATCGTTTTAACCATCTTTGATGAAATTTAAAGATGATTATATGAAATCAATATTACTTTCTATTCTATTCATTTTCTCCTTATCATTCTTAATGGATGCGGCCGAAGGAGATACGATCAAAGTTCAATCTCATCAAGAAACTCATTGGGATTGGTACGGAAACTGGTTCGATACAACATCATTTCCTGCGTCAGGTGAATACAGGAGGATAATTATGTATTATACCTTAGGGTGTCCATCTGGTGGATGCAGTGAATGGGACTATACAACCAAAATTGAAGTTGAAGATCCTATTGATGCCAATTCTTCTCGATGGGTTGAATTAACTAGAATCATCACTCCTTATGCAGGTAATAAAGGTGATAGTTGGGAATTTGTCTACGAAATTGATGTCACAGATTATGCTCCAATATTAAATGGAGAAAGAAGGGTTCGAGCTCATTACAGTGGTTATCAAGATGGTTTTACAGTATCTATTGATTTTGATTTTATTGAGGGCACTCCGCCACGTGAAGTGCTGGATGTGACTACACTTTATGATGGAACCTTTAAGTATGGTTTTGCCAATGATCCTATTGAAGACTACTTGGTTCCAACTGACATAACCATGCATCCTGAATTGGGTGGCGCCAAGTTTAGAATGGTCGCCTCTGGTCACAGTTTCGGTGGTAATGAAAACTGCGCAGAGTTTTGCCGTAAATGGTATAAGCTAAATGTTAATGGCAATAATGCTGTTCAAGAGGATATTTGGAGAGATGATTGTGGAAGCAACCCATTGGAGGCGCAAACAGGTACTTGGGTTTATGATAGAGCCGGATGGTGCCCAGGAACGGAAACAAAACGTTTTGATAACAACATCTCAGCGTTTGTGGCTGCGGGTCAAACAGCTGAGTTTGATGTGGATTGGGAATCATATAACTATAATGGAGGAGCTGGTTTTGATCCACAGTACATTATAGAGGCTACAATTTTTCAATATGGAGATTGGAATTTCGCTAACGATGCTGCGATCAAAGACGTATTAAGCCCATCATCAAAAGACCAATACTGGGAAATGAATCCAGTGTGTAATAATCCGGAAATAGTAATTGAAAACACAGGTTCTGAGGTGATTACGTATGTGAATTTAGAGTATTGGGTTGAAGGAAGCCCAGAGATAATTCGACACACATTTCAGGGAGTGATTAATCCAGGTCAGTCTCGGGATGTTGTATTGCCTGCTTATGATAAGTGGCTTTTCGGAGAGAAAGAAAAAAACAGATTTCATGTTCAGATTGTTGGTGTAAACAATACTGATGACGAATACGATGGAAATAATCACTTTGTATCTACATTTAGCGATACCCCAGTGTTTCCTGAGGAATTCATCATTGCTTTCAATAACAATGCTGGTGGGTCAGAAACAAAGTATCGAGTAGAAGATGAGCGAGGAAATATAGTTTATGAAAGAACTACCGCTTCATCCAATACCAATTATCTTGATACAGTTACATGCGCGCCTGGCTGCTACACAATGTTCATTGACGATTCAGGATGCGATGGATTAAGATTTTTCGCGAACAATGATGGTAATGGACGCATATGGCTGCACTCTGCTGAGGAAGGTAGTTTCTTTCCTCCTTTGCACCAATTTGAGGATGAGTTTGGATGCAATGCACAATTATCATTTACTGTTGGCTACACCATGGGTGATGAAGAGACGATGGACTATCCTGAAGGAATTGCTGAATGGGAAGATGGATCAAACCTCGTGGCATATCCAAATCCAAGTGCAGGAAATGTTACGTTGGCACTACAAGGTGAAATAGAAGTAGGAGGTGAAATTTTCATCTATAATCAAACAGGTCAAATGATCAAAAAATTATCCTTGACTGACCTTAGAGAAGTTCAAATATCTGGACTTGCAATGGGCAATTACATTGCTCAATACAGAACAGATTCAAAATTAAAAACAGTGAAGTTTACTGTGCTTGACTAATTATTAGTCTTGGACTGACTCTAGTGCTTCCTTAAGGGAAATGCGATTCCCATTTTTAAAAGCTACAATGAAGGCGAGAGAATATCCTTTCGCCTTCATTTTTTCTTTGCCTTTGATGGCTTCTTCAAGACTATCATACTCACCGATAGCGTATCTATACCTTCCGCTTTCTATGTATTCACGAACATTACTTTCATTTTCAAAAGCTTTTGCCATGTCGGTCGGCTCGTTGCTCGATATGACATTTATGCTGTAAATAACTTCACTTTCGTTTTTTGCCGCTGATTTTATTTTTGAATTACCACTTGTTTTTCCATTTGAAAGTTCGTTGGCAAACGCAATAGCACTTTCTTCATTGCGCTTGCTTTCGGCTAGCTCAGATTGAAGTTGATCGATTGTTCGTTGGCTAGCTTGGTATTTTTTCTTGAAAGCCTCTCGTTCAACCCTCATTGCTTCGATATCACCTTTCAGTTCTTGAAAAGTAAGATCGTTGCTCAGGTGTGCATTTGTTAACCTACTCGCTAGGTCATCTGCTTTTGCCTTGTAGTCAGCTTCTTTTTGTTTGCTCGAAACAACTTGATTATGCAACGCTAAAATATCGTTTTCTAACATCTTCGAATGTTCTTCTTTTACCACTAGTCCTTGGGTTAGAGAATCGATGAGCGCATCACTATTGGTTAGATCTGATTTTGCTTTTTCTAAATCTTTTTGAAGGGTCACCTTATCATTTTTTACTGCTGTCAGTTCAGATTCTTTCTTTTCTATTTTGTTCGATAAATCCATTATAGATTTTTCTTTCATTCCAATCTTGCTCACTAAATCGTTAACAGATTGTCTAGTGCTGTCTTCTTTATATTGACTCTGCTTGACGTCTAATTTAAGCTGCTTGATTTCTAATTGAGCTTGTGTTTCTTTTTCAGCAAGCCCGTTGATTCTGTACATCAAGTTATGAGCTTGCTCTTGTTGCTTGGTGGTGGCTCTTTCAAGAGCTGCCATGTTCTTTTTTGTTTCATCTCGCTCTTGTTCAAGTTGCGCAAGTTCAATCTCCTTTTGGTTGATTGAATCCTTTAGCTTTGAGTCTTGCATTTCGATCGATGCAAGTTCCTTTCTGAGCTTTTCTAATTCAGCTATCGATTCTTTTTCTGATGAATTCACCTCGGCCGTAGCTCTTTGCAAGCTGTCAATTTTCGACTCGAAGCTTGAGATCCTTGAAGTACTTTGTTCTAATTGACTTAATAAACGTTCATTTTCTTGTGCGCTATTTGCTGCATATTTGGTCAGACTGTCTGCTGATTGCTTTATAAATTCATTTTCTTGCTTCAGCAGTTTAATTTTTTCTTGCTGATACTTTGACTGAGATTCCTGAATTGCTTGCTCTTTCTTTTTGCGAACTAATTCGCTGCGAAGCTCCATGATTTCTTTGCTTACTTCTTCTTTATTGATTCCAGAGGCCAGGACGTTGGTCAGTGAGTCAATTCTTGCTTGCTGTTGTTTTTCGGTAAGCTTTTTATTGCGTAATTCCACCTCAAGTCTTTGAGCTTTTTCCATAGCACGAGCTTCACTTTCAAATTGATCTTGAAGTTTCTGGCTCAGATCTGCCGCATAGCTCCGAGCTGAATCAGCCTGTTGTTTTAGTATTGAATATTGCTGCTCTTGCTTTGTGATTTCAGACCTCAACAAGCTATCAGAACTGCGCATGTCTGTAAGTCTACTGCTTAGTTCGTTAAGTTGACCCAGTGCTTCTGAATTGCTTTGATCTTTATTTTCTTTAAGCACTTTTTCAAGGTTAGCTAGTCGTTCAAAGTTTTCTTTTTCTTGTGCTTGCTTCTTAAATAGGTCATCACTCAGTTTGGCAATTAAGTCGCTTTTTAATTCAACCTGCTTTTTTAAGTAAGTTATTTCGGACTCTGCTCTGCTTAGTTTGTCTGGGCCTAGAAAGCCCTCCATCGTTTCGATATCTTGAGGGGAAACCTCGACAGAAGTTGAAATGGCGCCATCTTCAAAAGCCCTATTGTCTCTTTTTTTGCCTTCCTTATTAATCCGTGCCCTGATGTAAAGTACTTCGCTTTTAACTTCCTTTCCGTCTATGAGGGTGATATAAACCTCATCGTGGAAAAGTCCTTGAAGCGAATCAGTATGAATTTTCACTTTTACGAATCCACACTCGCCTTCTAAACCTCAGAGCGAGTATAAATAAAGGTGAGTGCTGGTTGAACAGAACGAACAGAAAGAATTTTAATGCTTTCGTTACCAGTATTTCGGAATAAAAAATCTTCTTCAAAATGACCAGCCTCTTTGGCGAGTGATCCAAAATCGAATTCCGTTTTAATAAAGACTGCCTGTCCCATTGAATTGAGACACATCAGCATGAATGCGATGATAAAGGGCATCTTTTTTAACATGCATCGAAGGTAGATAAGGGTGGTGAGTCAGAGCTGTAGCGGGTTAATCTGTTTTCAACAGAAGCTTTCACATTATGACAAAAAAATAAGGGCAAGCTACTTACATCGCACCGCTACGACCGGCTACCCTTGCTTCATTCCTGACCTGGGGGAGTTCACCAGGAGCTGGTCGTATAAGACTTGCCCTTAAGGGTGCAAAAGTATAATTCATTGTCATGATAGCAATACTTCTTTTGAATCATTGAATATTACATTTGTTCCTTCCAATTTTAATTGAATGAATCACTATACCACTATACTCAATGGAGCAAGCTTAGCCGGATTAATTGCTTTTGCACTTTTCTTAACTTCATATTATGTCCTCTCTTTGAACCCATTTGGTGCAATCAAATTTTTTGGACTTGCCGTTCCTGCTTTGTTGATGTACACCGCTGTGAAAAAATACAAAGAGGTTGAAGGCGAAGGCTTTCTCACATATGGAAGGGGTTTTATCGCAGGAGTGATGTTCACTTTTATCTACGCTTCTTTGAGTGCAATGATGATCTATTTGTATGGTTTGACAGTCGATGGAAGCTTTGTTGATTTTTTTATAAATGATAACCTGCAGTCGCTTGGAGAAGCTAAAGATCAGATAATTTCATTTATGGGCGAAGCAACCTATAAAGAGATGATTGAAGAGTTTCAAAAATTTGACCTAGCTAGTCTTGCAATGGGCGACTTTCAGTCTAAAACCATTGGAGGCTTTATTATAGCTTTGGTAGTCGCTACAATTTTGAAACAAAAACCACCGATCTTTGACGCATCTGATGAGTAAAAAAGACATTTCTATAGTTATTCCGCTTCTCAATGAGGAAGAGTCTCTGCCAGAGTTGCACGAATGGATTGTTCGAGTGATGAATGAGAATAATTTTACATATGAAGTGTGGTTTATCGATGATGGTAGCAAGGATAGTTCTTGGACTATTATCGAGTCGATTAACGCCAAAGACTCAAACGTCAAAGGCATTCGGTTCAAGAGAAATTATGGAAAATCGGCAGCACTAAATGTAGGTTTCGGAGCTTCGAATGGCGAGGTTGTGGTTACTATGGATGCTGATTTGCAAGATAGTCCTGACGAGATCCCAGAACTTCATCGGATGATTATGTCTGATGGATATGATTTGGTTTCAGGGTGGAAGAAAAAACGTTATGATCCCATCTCGAAAACAATTCCGACCAAGCTATATAATTGGGCCACGAGAAAAATGAGTGGAATCTATTTACACGATTTCAATTGCGGCTTAAAAGCATATAAAGGTGAAGTTGTCCATTCCATCGAAGTATATGGTGAGATGCATCGCTACATTCCTGTTATTGCTAAATGGGCTGGTTATAGCAATATTGGAGAAAAGGTTGTACAACATCAAGAGAGGAAATACGGAACTACCAAGTTTGGTTTGATTCGCTTTATCAACGGTCCATTGGATCTTTTGTCGATCATGTTTGTGAGTCGATTTGGTAAAAAACCGATGCACTTATTTGGTCTTGCTGGAACACTTATGTTTTTGATAGGCTTAGCGCTAACGGCTTATTTGGGATTAGAAAAACTCTTTTACCTCAATGCGAAAATTAAAGCACCATTGATCACGGATAGACCTTGGTTTTACCTTGCTTTAGTGGTTATGATAATGGGCGTTCAGCTATTCTTGGCAGGATTCGTAGGCGAACTATTATCTAGATCGTCATCTGATCGAAATCACTACCTCGAACACCCAAGATTACAATAAAAAAACCCGATTCATTGCTGAATCGGGCGTTTACTTTTGGTTGATAGTGTATTAGATGAACATTAGGTGAGAACCTTCACCATGGGCTCTGTTATAAAAGTCGCCTACTGTTAATACTCCTTCAAGATCATCGATTAGATCTTCTTTTTCTAAGTGGAACATATCCATAGCTAGTTTACACGCCCAGATTTTAACACCTGAAGCGACTAGAATTTCAAGAAATTCATCGATAGGAGGAATATCTAATTTCTCCATTTCCTTTTTCATCATTGACGTTGCCATCGCTTCCATTCCTGGCAATCCGCCTAGAAGTGTAGGAATGTGCATCGCTGGGTTACCCACTGTGGCAACATGCAAATCATTTAGCTTCTTTTTATTAATAGCCTCAAGGCCGAAGAAGGTGAAAAATAACTCTGCTTCGATTCCTTCCATTCGAGCCCCATTGGCTAAAATGAAACTAGCGTAAACGTTATGTAATGTTGCTTTAGACACAATGATCATAACTTTTTTGACCTTGCCGTCTGATTTGGCTTTTGGGTTGGCTACCGGTTGTAATACTTCCATGAGTTCTAATTTTTAGTGATTAAATACAACTTACAGGTTTTGGAATTCCAGAAATTCTACTGGCTTTTTTAAGCGGTCCTTCAGGAAACAGAGCGTAAAATCCTTTGATATCTACAACTCCACTTTTTCCAACACTTCGAATTGTAAGAGGTACATCATTTTTATGCTGATTCTGAAGGTATTCTATTACTTTCCAGTGATCATCAGCAAGTGTAATTCCTTCTTCTTGAGCGATTGCGGTCGCTACATCTTTATCCCATTCGTTTAAGTCAATAAGATATCCATCTTCACTGACGTTAACTGTTTTATTTCCAATTGTCTTTTCCATGATTTCTGTTTTTGTTTGGTGTGTTTTAATCAAAGTTTTTGCCTGCTTCTTGCATTTTTGTCGTTACAAAAGGAAGGTGTCTTCCTGTAATAAGCATATTCCAATATATCCATTTGAAGGCCATTTTACCCATGTGATTCATTCTGCTTTCTTTTAAAAGATTGAGCGGTCCTACACCAGGGAAAGGAAATGTTCCTGACACTGGTTCATGGGTATAATTGAAGTCGATCAATAATGCTTTACCGTGTCCGGTTTCAATGAAGCAGTTTGCGTGTCCGTCAAAGCCTTCTTTAAGGTCTTTGCCTTGAATGTAATTTAGGACATTCTCTAAAAGTACCTCACCTTCAAAGTGAGCAACTGAACCTGCTTTTGATGCTGGTATGTTGGTTGCGTCACCTATAGCGAAAATATTCTCTTTCACTTTGGTTTGAAGGGTTGCTCTGTCTGTAGGTATGTAGTTCAATTCATCACCTATTCTAGATCGTTCCATTAAATCGCTTCCTTTATTGGTAGGTACCGTAACCAAAACATCATAAGAAACTTCTTTTCCTCCGTAATCCATGATGGTTTTTGCTTCTCCATCTACAGCCATTACATTGAAATCAGGAACAATCTCAATGTTTTTCTCATTCAACAGATAATCTAATTTTTCAGTGGCTTTGGGTTTTGTGAAAGCACCGCTCATTGGAGTAGCAAACACAATATCTACTTTATCTCTCATTCCTTTTTGCTCGAAAAAGGCATTCGCTAAAAATGCGAACTCGAGAGGAGCTACAGGGCATTTGATTGGCATTTCAACTATATTGATCACCAATTTCCCTCCTTCCCAATCTCTGAACTTTTTTGCAAGAGCAGAAGACCCTTCTAGGGTGTAGAAGTCAAAAACATCTTTCTGCCAATGAGGTCCCATCATGCCTTCGGTCTCTTCTGGCGCAATGTCAGTTCCTGTGGCAACAATGAGAATATCATAGTCAAACTCCTCGCCAGAAACCATTACCACTTTATCTTTTTCAGGATAGATTTTGTCAATAGCTCCGAGCTTTAAATTGACTCCATCTGGAATGAATTTTTCTATCGGTTTAACAATATCCTCCGGTCCATACACTCCAAACGGCACGAATAAATACCCTGGTTGATAATGGTGCTCAGTACGTTGATCGATTATGGTGATCTTCCAATCTTTATCTAGTGCTCTTCTGAGATGATTACTCATCATTGTACCTGCAGTTCCAGCACCTAATATTACAATGTTCTTAGTCATGATTCTTTTGTTTAGCTTTTAATCACAATTCGAAAGTATATGTAGGCGGATTTTTAAAACATGATATCAATCAGTCTCAGTATTGATAGTATCTCCGTGACTTTTGTCACATTTCATTTATCTGTCTCTTTACTCATATCCTTACCTTTGTTTTGTGTCGAAAAAAAACAAGAGTCAGTCTGAATTCAAACAAGAGTGGAATAAGAACAACTCAACTTTAATCAATCGATCGCCAAATACTGTTCTAATAGTCGTTCTGATTGCAGCATCTCTTATCAGGTTTTGGATGTGGCCTGTAATGCAGTATCATCATGACGAGCTAAGCGCATTAATGCGGACACGCTTCCTTACTTTTTCTGATCTGATTAGTCATGGTGTTTGGATAGATGGACATCCTGCTTTTACTCAGGTTTTTTTGTGGACTTGGACTGCCTTGATTGGCTATAGTCCTCCTTTAGTAAAGCTCCCATTTATTCTTTCGGGAGTGGTATCTGTTTACCTAATTTTCATTCTTGCCAGAACCCTTTTTAGCGCAAAGAGTGCCTATGTATCTGCTGCATTAATGGCCGTTCTCCAATATTCAGTGGTTTACTCACAATGGGCCCGCCCTTATGCATTTGGTCTTATGTTTATGCTTTGGGCATTTTATTATTTGATTGAATATTCTCAAAACGACAGGAAAGTTAGCTTGTTAGGATTTGCTGTTTTTGCTGCGCTATCTGCTTATACCCATTATTTTGCTTTGCTTCAGATTATCGTGTTATCTGCATTGTGGTTTGTATTTAAGTTGAAAAACAAGCAAAAACGCTGGTTTTTACTGTCATCAATATTCGCTTTCATTCTTTGGTTGCCGCATTTGAATATTACGCTTCATCACTTGTCTTTAGGTGGAATTGGCGATTGGCTTCAGGAGCCAAAACCCAATTATTGGATGAATCTATTAGGATACTCGTTTCATTATTCGTGGTTTCTTGTAATTCCCATAGTGATTGCTTTTGTCATTTACTTTTTCAGGGGAAGGTTTAACAGAAGCGCTCTATTGATGCAAGGTCTATTATTTGGAAGCTGGATAATTCCATACCTGATTGCGTATTACTATTCTATTCAAGTTAGCGCATTAATGCATTTCGGCACTATGCTGTTTACATTTCCCTCTTTGGTATTAATATCTGGATCTTTTTTCTCTCAATTTGATGCAGCTATGAGCAAAATTGTTACGCTGTTTGTTTTGATTTTTGGAATCTTCAGTTTGACAGAACGATCGCATTTCCATTTGAATATTAAAACCGAATTTCAAGACCCTATTCATGTTTTGAATGAGTTTAGTCGTGAAATTAAGGTCTCTCCATTATTTGATTTGAGGCCAGATGCTGTTCGGTTTATCGATGAAAAAGAGTTAGAGTCTATGCAGGAAGTTCAGCTTATTGAACCTCTAATCGAAAACAATGGTCTGGCGCAGTATGTGAACAATTTGTCTTCAAATGCAGTGTTCTTGGTCACGCATGCTGGCACGCCCAAAGAAGTTTTGGCGCAAGTTTTAAACCGATTTCCACGGGTGGACAGAGTGTATCCATACCAATCGGCCACGGCCTACTTATTGTTCAAGCCACTGAATGATGACTTAGCAAAAGAGAAGCAGAGGGTGAACCTTGATGGAAAAGAATATGGAGAGCCTTCGGTTTATACTCCCATCGATTCGCTAAACAATTCTAACATAGTCATTCAGTCTCATTGGATAGGTGAGAGGTATAACTCAGGCATGCTAGTAGTAGAATGGAAATCGTCTACAGATGAATCACTCTGGAAATCCTCGGCTTTAAGTCCGTTTACGACTGTTGATTCTGTTTATACTTCGGGTATGGCCTTTGATTTAAGGGATTTACCTGATTTTGACAAAGGCGGTACCATTACTGCGTATGTGTGGAATAAAGGTTTAGATTCTATTGGTTTTGAAGCAGTCGAATTTGAACAAGTTCCATCCAATAAACTGCGGTATGGACTCTTTCGAAGAATAAAAAAGTGAAATCACTGACACCAATCAGCACAAATGCTAAAAATCCTTCCTTTCTTTGTCTAATAATTTGGAAGCCATGAAGACGAAGATCATTTTAATCGCAGCACTACTTTTCTGTACGAAACTTTTTTCGCAAACAATGTTCATCGATTATACCGAACGAACAAAAGAGAATACAGCAACGATTCACTTAATCGAAGCTGAGTTGCCGATTGAAAACGAGGACTTTGACGACCTTAGTAAGGCTAAAGTTGAGCTGATCAGGACTATAGAGAATTACCGAACCGATGGCTATGTTGTGCATGCAACCTCTGTGACTACCCATAAGTCAAAAGGAAGTCTTCACTATCATTATCAATATATTTTGCAGAAAACTACTCATATTGAAGAGTTCATCAATGAGCTTGATGACGCAGAAGGGTTTAATAGGCAGCAGATGCGTCAAAATCAAGGACAAAAAAGACTCAAGCGTCAGCCTGCAGGCGATACGATCCGACCAAAGCAGAAAAGGAAAAGGGACGCCTCAGCCCAGCCATTGACACCTGTTTCTGCTCCAAAAGCGGTCAAATAGGAAGTTAATTAATCACGACTTTCTTCGTTAGTCTTTTTTTATTCTGATTTATATCCAACATGTAAATGCCTGATTTTAGGTTGGATGTGTTGATTTTGATCGATTTATCGACTAAGTAACCAGTCTTCTGAGAGAATACCTCTCTACCTTGAATGTCACTTATTTTGATGTTGATTACACCATTGGCGAATGCATCTGTCTCAACTTTGATAAAATCCTTTGCGGGGTTTGGGTAGATTAACATCTCGTTATTTTTAGTTATAGCGGTCTCAATTGAAGTTATATTCCAATTGTTAGGAATATGAGCTGAATACATTCCTGAACCATGGGTAGCCACAGCAAGAAGATTATCTTCCTCGCGACTGTCAAGCATCATAACCACAGTATTTCCAATTTCTTCTTTACTTACTTGTACCCAGTAAGTCGAGTCACTCGCTCTATCGGTTCCAAAAGCCAAATTTTGTGTGGCAAATAGGCCAACGCTGGTTCCAACAAAATAGACCTTTCCTCCTGACACATTTAAAATCTTCGCCCATCGAATTGATGGTGCTGGTCCTATATTATATAAGTTTTCAGGAAAGCCATCTGGGGCACTTTCTGATTCTAAGTTTCCACCAGCTCTGAACCACGTTGTACCGCCATCTTCAGTAAAATGAATGCTATGAACGTTGTAGTTACTAAATATGGCCATTGCGTGGTCTCCATTTTCGGGGTCAACTGCAATACAGTTGATGTTTCCTGAAGCGCCTTCAAAATTTGATATGTTCGAAAAAGTAGGTGTTGCAGTATGTGCGTTGTCGACTTTAAAACATGTACCGCTTGAAGTGCCAACATAAACTCTATGGGGCGGGTTGTCTGTTGAAACACCAACCGCACTTCCGCTTCCATTCAATGCAAATGAAGACTGCCTCCAGCCCGCGCTAATTGAATCTGTTCCGTTGTCAATTGGTAGCTCATCTACAATGTCATTGATCCAAAGCCTGTTGCGAAGTGGCAAGTAGACTATTCCATTGTCTGAAGGGTCCATTGCCCATGGGTGAATGAAATAATAATTGTCTCCACCTATTGGGTCAAAACGTTTCCATCCAGTTCTGTTGCCATTTGCATCGAGTTGAATTTTGAACATGCGGCCCAATTGTATCGAGGTCAAATGCATCGTTCCTCCATCAGAAATGGCTGTGAAAGCACCATCATAACTCCAAGGGAATTTCCATTGATAAGGATCATCTGAATTTGTGAAGAATGTGCCATTGTCTTGCAGTCCTCCCATGAGCTCATTGCTACCTACAGTGCCATGGTCAAGTGCAACCGAATAGAATTGTGTGGTGTTGTAACCATTGTTCAACGACTCCCAAACCACTGGTGTGGCCATAATGTCTGAGGTGCGCTGAACACCTCCATCGTTGGCTGAGAACATTACGTCAGGATTAGTAGGTGAGAAAAACACCTTGTGTTGATCTGGATGGTGGTTCGGATAGATTTGAAAATCAGGAAGATCAGTGGTTTCTTCATAGCCACCTATAAAGGTGGTGTTTGTGCTATCAGCAAAAGCGCTTGTTGATCTAAATAGGTTTGTACCTCCAATGATAACTGTGTTTTCATCATTGGGGTGCACGGTAACTAACATATTGTATCCGCCCTGAAGGTTGATGTCATCGAATTTGAATGGCCCTCTTGGTAAATTGATTGAACGGTCTTCCCAAGTTCCACCAGTGCTGCTTCCATCGCCATTGATATAGGTGTATTTCCAAAAGCTTATCCACTCAACGTCTCCTCTGAAGTTTTCGAATCGTTTACCACTATTAGGTGTTTCGGCCATGAAATAAACCTCAGACTCGTTACTTGGGTTAATCCCTATAACAGTTCTTCTGTATTGATTTGGATAATTAGGTGTTGTGATATTAGTCCAATTTATTCCATCAGTACTTCTGTATATACCCGCAATTACTCCATCAGAACTAAGCGCAGCGTAAAACACTCCTTCCGAGCTCACTGCTATATCAGAATAGTAGGCATCTGTTCCGCTCCCGCCTAGTGTTTCTGTCCATGAGCTTCCTCCATCTTCACTGCGCATGATGCTGCCAGAAAGAGCCGCTAACACGACATCGTTTGCTGAACTTGGATCTAAAGCAATTCTCCATATTCTATCCCATGATTCAATAGACTGCGGACTTTCAGTTTGTGTGCTCTCTAATGAAAACCAGGTTTCACCATTATCTGTAGATTTTAAAATGCCATTGCCTATAAAGCGCGCTGAACTGCCTTGGCTAGCGCTATTGTAGTCTTCTCCAGATCCAGCATACCATGTTCCTGTTTTGCCTTCTCGTGTGTCTTGTACCAAACATGTTATACCCCAGGTTTGATCATTGGCAGTTTTCTTCTCCCAACTCGCACCCTGATCGGTTGATTTATAAATGTGACCAGAAATGGAACCAGCTATTAAAATGCTATCGTTGGTTATATCTACTCCTGCACCTCTGGTTCTTCCTCCAAAATTGAAGGGACCTCGCGCTGTAAAATCATAATATTCTCCTCTGTTTGCTTGTGCTTCAAGAGCTGGTAGTTTGCTGGCGAAAGCTAGCTCTTGTGCACGAGTAACGGGAATTAATCCAGTAGTTGGGTCTTCCAATAACCGATGTTCCCATTGCTCACGGAGTTGTGGGTTCATCATTCCTTCACTGGTGTTTGTTGTTGGTGATTCGGATGAAGCTGAAAAAATATAGGCGCAAACGATAAGCGATAGACATATGCCTGTGATTAGAATTGGTTTCTTCATGCATCGAAAATAGTACAGATGGAGTGCGATTTATATAGAAACTTAGTTTTCAATGTGATGCGAGTATCTTTTTCAAAGATTAATTACTGTTTATGACTTTAGTCTAAATCAGATAAAAGTGCTCTGTTTCCGCTCTGACAATCCTTATTTTCGCTCCCCGAAACCACATTCTTTATGGAACAAGCAAAGCCCTACACTCCCAAGAATAAAATCCGTATTGTTACTGCAGCCTCATTATTTGATGGTCATGATGCAGCGATTAACATCATGCGAAGAATCATACAAAGCACTGGTGCTGAGGTGATTCATTTGGGACACGATAGAAGTGTAGAGGAAGTAGTGAATTGTGCTATTCAAGAGGATGCGCAAGCCATTGCGATGACCAGCTATCAAGGAGGTCACGTAGAGTATTTCAAATACATGTATGATTTACTGAAGGAAAAAGGTGTCAGCCACATAAAGATTTTTGGTGGAGGCGGAGGAACTATACTCCCGGAAGAGATCAAAGAATTACATGCATACGGAGTTACACGGTTGTACCATCCAGACGATGGAAGATCTATGGGATTGCAAGGTATGATCAATGATATGCTGGAGCAAGCTGACTTTCCAACGGGAATGACATTGAACGGTGAGGTTTCTCATTTGGTAGAAAAGGATAGAGGTTCAATTGCTAGGCTAATTTCAGCAGCTGAGAATAACCCAGAAGGCTCTCAAGAAGAAATGGCCAAAGTTCACGCCATGGCTGATAAGAACAATGTTCCGATTCTTGGAATAACCGGAACAGGCGGAGCAGGGAAGAGTTCTTTGGTGGACGAATTAGTGCGCAGATTCTTGGTTGATTTTCCAAGTAAAACATTGGGAATTGTTAGTGTGGACCCATCGAAGAAGAGAACAGGCGGAGCCCTTTTAGGCGATAGAATTAGAATGAATGCCATTCGCAATGAACGTGTTTATATGCGATCGTTAGCAACGCGTCAGAGTAATTTAGCCTTGAGCAAGCACGTCAAAGAAGCGCTTTCGATATTGAAAGCCGCTCAGTTTGACTTGATCATTTTAGAAACTTCAGGAATCGGACAGAGCGATACTGAAATTTTAGATCACAGCGATGCCAGTTTGTATGTTATGACGCCTGAGTTTGGCGCAGCAACGCAGTTGGAGAAAATCGATATGCTCGATTTTGCTGACATCGTTGCCTTAAATAAGTTTGATAAGCGAGGAGCTCTCGATGCATTGCGAGATGTGAAAAAGCAATACAAGCGCAACCATAATTTGTGGGATACCCCAGATGATCAAATTCCTGTTTTTGGAACTATTGCGAGTCAATTCAACGATCCGGGAATGAATACGCTGTATAAGAGCATCATGGATTTGTTGGTCAGTAAAACGAGTGCAACTGAACTTAAGTCCACGTTCGAAATAACAGATGAGATGAGCGAGAAAATCTTCATCATTCCCCCAGCAAGAACGCGCTACTTAAGTGAAATTGCTGAAAACAATCGCGCTTATGATAAATGGACGGAAGAGCAAAGTCAAATCGCTGATTCATTGTATGCGATTTCTAGAACCATTGAAGAAATTAAAGATAGCAGTGGAAGCGCTGATCTGATTTCAGCGTTAGAAGAAAAATTCGAGCAAGTCAAGAAAGATTTAGATCCGCACAACTGGGATTCTATTCAAAAATTCTCAGCTGAAATGCAGCGCTATAAAGATGAATTCTACTCGTTTAAAGTGCGCGATAAAGAAATCAAGATTGCCACACATTCTCTATCATTAAGTCAATCCAAAATCCCTAAAATATCTACTCCTAAATACAGAAGTTGGGGAGATATTTTAAGATGGACATTGCAAGAGAATGTTCCGGGTAAGTTCCCATATACAGCTGGCTTGTTTCCATTCAAAAGAGAAGGTGAAGATCCAACCAGAATGTTTGCTGGAGAAGGCGGGCCAGAGCGTACCAACAGACGTTTTCACTATGTCAGTTTGGGTATGCCAGCCAAACGTTTGAGTACAGCATTTGATTCGGTTACGTTGTATGGAAACGATCCTGATCATCGTCCTGATATTTATGGTAAAGTTGGAAACTCTGGAGTGAGCATATGCTGTCTAGATGATGCCAAGAAGTTGTATTCCGGGTTTGACTTATCTGATCCTAAAACCTCAGTTTCGATGACCATCAATGGTCCGGCTCCAATGTTGCTTGGGTTCTTTATGAATGCGGCCATTGATCAAGCATGTGAGAAATACATTGTAGCCAACAAATTGGAGAAAAACATAGAGGCAAAACTCAAAGAAATTTGGGAAGATCGTGGTCTTGAGCGTCCAAAATATCAAGGTGAATTGCCAGAAGGGAATGATGGCCTTGGTTTAATGCTTTTGGGTGTTACGGGTGATTTGGTGCTTGAGAAAGGCGTTTATGAAAAGATCAAGAAAGAGACGATGAGCGTTGTTCGAGGAACTGTTCAAGCAGACATCTTGAAAGAAGATCAAGCGCAAAACACCTGTATTTTCAGTACAGAATTTGCCCTTCGATTGATGGGCGATGTGCAAGAGAGTTTCGTCAACCATGCTGTACGTAATTTCTACTCGGTTTCTATCAGTGGCTATCATATTGCTGAGGCTGGAGCGAACCCAATCACGCAGCTAGCGTTCACACTTGCAAATGGATTCACTTACGTAGAATACTACTTAAGTAGAGGGATGGACATCAATGCGTTTGGACCAAACTTAAGTTTCTTCTTTAGCAATGGAATCGATCCAGAATACGCAGTGATTGGTCGTGTTGCGCGAAGGATTTGGTCAAAAGCTTTAGCTAAAAAATACGGGGCGAACGCGCGAGCTCAAATGCTGAAATACCACATTCAAACTAGTGGAAGAAGTTTACACGCACAAGAGATCGATTTTAACGACATCCGAACTACACTTCAGGCATTGTATGCGATTTACGATAACTGCAATTCACTGCATACCAATGCTTATGATGAGGCAATTACTACACCAACAGAAGAGAGTGTGCGCAGGGCAATGGCCATTCAGTTGATCATCAACAGAGAATTGGGATTAGCGAAAAATGAAAATCCATTGCAAGGTTCGTTCATCATTGAAGAGTTGACCGAGTTGGTAGAAGAAGCTGTTTTGATTGAGTTTGATAGAATTACAGAGCGAGGTGGAGTATTGGGCGCAATGGAAACCATGTACCAGCGCAGTAAGATTCAAGAAGAAAGTTTGTACTACGAAACCTTAAAGCATACAGGTGAGTTCCCAATCATTGGGGTGAATACCTTCTTGAGTTCTAAGGGAAGTCCAACAGTTCTCCCAAGAGAAGTCATTCGTGCGACAGAAGAAGAGAAGCAATATCAGATTGCGATGAAGAATCGTTTGCAAGAAGCCTATGGCGACAAGCAAGAAGATCTTTTGCGCAACTTACAATTGGCAGCGATCAACAACCGAAACATGTTTGAAGAACTGATGGAGGTGTGCAAGTATTCTTCCTTAGGCCAGATCACCGATTCACTATTTGAGGTTGGCGGCCAATACAGACGTAATATGTAATTAGAGAAACCCTGAGCGGAGCCGAAGGGTGAAGATTAATAAAATCGCAAAAAGCGATGGTGAAAGCCATCGGCCATTTCATTTTTTCTATTTGCTTTGAGTCTTCTCATTTGATTTAAGATCAATCTTTTGTCAAGGAATTCTATTTTGCAAGGTGAATTTTATTTTTTGTCGTGCTTGAAGAGGTTCTTTTTTTTCTGACAGCATTTGTGAATGAACTCTAATCTCCGCTATAAAATCACTTTGATTCAACACGTGAGGCTTCAAGACCAGAGAAGAAATCGCTGTGTTTTAATGTTTTCAAATTATTTAATAAACCAACAACGTTGGATAAATCCGTCTTTTACTTCATAGATGGCCATAATTTTAAAAGTGTCTTTTCTTCCGGAAATCAATTCATGATCGAAAACATAGTTGCCTTGAACCATTCTTCCCATCAGAGTTGATTTGTTTTTTGGGTTTTCAGCGAACATCTTTCCATACCGTGCTCGAATTTCTTCTCTGCCATTCATTGTAGGATCGGCTTCATTCAGTGCCATAAAAACTTGGGCGTTCTCTGCAAATAAACTGGCAAACCCATCGACATCTTGTTCATTGTAGGTGTCGAGTTGTTGTTGAACTATATCTAAAGTAGTTTCTTGTGCTTTTATGAGTGAAGTGACAAGCACAAAACTGCAAAGTGTTAATATTCGTGGAAGTTGCATAGGATCTATTTTTAAAATCAAACCAAATTCTGCTATTTAGGTTCAATCCTTATCATCTAAGCATCGCACATTCATGGAAATCACAACATTCGCATACGCTCAATGAACGATTCAATTTATTATCAGTATTTATTCGTGATCAACCCAGATTCTATTGTGTCTGATCAGATAATTACCTTTAAAAAGGAGCTTAGTCAAGCTATTGGTGAATTTTCAAGTCTTCATTCCGACCCGCACATAACCATCGGTAGTATTATACTCACCCAGCTAAAGGAAGATATGCTCTTAGAACGAATGCAGTATGTCTGCGCTCATGCAAAGCCGTTTAATATAGCATTGGATGGATTTGGCAGTTTTAAGCCTCATACTGTTTATGCGCGGTTGGCAGATTCGCAAAAAGTCAGAGAATTCACTAGTACTTGCGAACGTTCATGCGATGGATTGCCGAGTAAGAAAGGTTGGCAACCAAAAGCGAAGAATCCGCATATGACCATCGGTCGTGAGCTTGGCTCTAAGTTTAAGCAATCGAAGGAGTTGTTTGTGAACCGCCTATTTCAAGCTCGATTTGAAGTTACCGAACTGAGAGTCATGCGAAGAGAGCTGGAGGGGCGATACTCGATTATTAAGGAATTACCTTTTCAAGGATAGTTAGCCTAATTTTTAGTTTAACCGAAGTGTCATTTTGTTAAACAAAATAAGTTGAAGTGAAATAATCTTCAATATTAAGATATTTTTAGAAATCAGCTGTAAGTCCCCTTTTATTTGCGTTTAAAGTTAGTTTTAGCCCTTTTTTTTGCGATTATAATAGAGTCTTTCAATAACTTTTACCAACCTTTTGTGAACCATGTTGCGTCTAAGGTGTTTAGTTATTTTAACCAAACATTAAACAAAAAATATCAACATGAAAAAAAATTTTATTCTTAAAAAAGCGATTTCTCTCTTTGCAATGGTAGTTTTAATGATCAGTGGCTCTATTTCACTGGCACAAACTAATGTTTACGATGATATCATCGCAACTAGTCCAAATCATACATCTCTAAAAGCTGCTTTAGATCAGGAAGGTCTTGACGTAGTTTTACAAGATCCAAGTGGAACATTTACAGTTTTTGCACCAACTAACGATGCTTTTGATGCCTTAGCAACAGAACTAGGCACAAACATAGCCGGATTATTAGCTCTACCGAACCTCAGTGACATTCTTACCTATCATGTCTTGGGCGTTACTGTTCCTTCAACTGCTCTTACAAATGGCGATATTGAGACTCCTGTATTCGCAGGAAACACAGTTAAGCTTACTGTTACTTTAGGAGGAGATGTATACGTAAACCAAGCATTGGTTGAAACTCCAGATTTAACAGCTGACAATGGCGTGGTTCATTCCACAGGTGCAGTAATTCTTCCTAACGAAACAGTAGTAGATGTTGCCATTGACAATGGTTTTTCAACACTAGCAACGGCTGTTATTACTGCAGAATTGCTTCCAGCGTTAACTAATCCTTTTGCTGAGCTTACTGTATTCGCTCCTACAAACGAAGCGTTTGACGATTTAGCAACTGCTCTCGGAACAGACTTAGCAGGAATACTTGCTCTACCAAATTTAGCGGATGTTTTGACTTACCATGTTTTAGGTTCTGAAGTTGATGCTGCTGCTATTACAAATGGAGATGTGGTTATGCCTCTAAGTATGACAAACTCATTGAAATTAACTAAAACGTCTGAAGGAGATGTTTTTGTGAATCAAGCTCAAGTTACCTCTGCAGATATTACTTCTGATAATGGTATTGTACACGTTCTTAACGCAGCAGTATTACCAAACGAGACTGTAGTTGATGTTGCATTGGATAATGGTTTTAGTTCTTTGGCCACTGCGGTTATTACTGCTGAGTTATTGCCTGCTTTGACAGATCCTTTCGCTGAGTTTACAGTGTTTGCTCCAACCAACGAAGCATTTGACGATTTAGCAATGGCTCTTTCAACAGATATTGCTGGACTGTTGGCTTTGGAAAATCTTTCAGACATTCTTCTGTATCATGTTGTTTCTGGAACTGTTTTGTCAACTGAATTGACTGCAGGCCCTGTTGCCACATTAAACGGAGCTTCTGTGAATGTTGATTTGTCAAATGGTGTTATGATCAATGATGCTACAGTAACATTAGCAGATGTTTCTGCAGATAATGGAGTAGTGCATGTTGTTGATATGGTTCTAGTTCCTGCTCCTCTTGGAACATCAGACGTTATTAATCAGGAAATGAACGTTTTTCCAAATCCTGCGGTAAACGATTTATTCATCACGAATACAAGCAATACTACTTTTCAGATTACTGACATTAAAGGTTCAGTAGTATTGAATGGTGTTGCAAATAACAGTATTAATGTTTCTTCTTTAAACAAAGGAGTTTATGTTTTGAGCTTGATTACAGATCAAGGTACAAGCACACATCGTATTGTAAAACAATAATTGAAGTTTAGGTGGTTATATAGGTCTTACTTTGTGTTTAGTAAGAAGAGAAGCCCAGCATTACGCTGGGCTTTTTTTATTCCAATGAATAAGTTGTTCCGCTTTCTACGACTTGACTTTCAAGATTTAAGACATCCTTAATCTTCAGTTTTAATGAATGACTTGCCATCGGCTCTCCGTGGTTGATGAATACCTTCTTGGTGGTTTTGTCAAATTGCCCGAGCCATTTCATTATGTCATTTTGATCGGCATGAGCTGAGAGTCCTGCTGTTTGAATAATTTCGGCCTTAACGCTGTGCCATTGACCAAAGAATTTGATTTCATGCACTCCTTCTTGTAGTTGCCTTCCTCTTGTACCTTCTGCTTGGAATCCGGCCAAAAGAACTGTAGTTTCAGGGTTACTAATATGATTCGCCAAGTAGTGCAATACTCGCCCACCAGATACCATTCCACTTCCTGCTAAAACGATTTTCGGACTGTTTGAGTTCAAAATAGACTTTGATTGTTGGATGTCCTTCACAATGATGATGTTATGGCACATCTCTTTGCACCTTTTTTCGCCTAGTGTATGCCACCCAGGATGATTTAAAAATACCTCCGTGGCATTTGCTCCCATTGGACTGTCCAAAAAGACAGGTATTTCTGGAATTAAATCTTGATACTTTAGTAAAGTGAGCAGATAAATAATCTCTTGAGCTCGTTCTACAGCAAAAGTCGGGATGATGAGGACGCCATTTTTGCTGTCTGCTTTTAAAACGGCTTCTTTCAATTCTTCTATGGCTTCTCTTTCGGGGTGCAGTCGATCGCCATAAGTAGATTCTGTTTCAATATAATCTGCTCTTTTGAGATGTTTGGGCGGATTTAAAAGTAAGGGGTGATACGTGCCTAAATCACCTGTAAAAACGATGGTTTGTTCTCCAAACTTCAATTCAACCAATGCCGAACCTAATATGTGTCCGGCATTGTGCATTTGAAATTTGATTTCATTATCCAGTAAAACCCATTCGCTGAATTCGTGCCTTACCAAAAGCGGTAAAGTTTGCTTTACATTGTCAACTGTATAGAGTGGTTTTGCCTCAGCATGGGAAGTGTAACCATAACGATTTGCCCTATCTGCCTCTTCTTCTTGAATTTTAGCACTGTCTTCGAGAATGATCTTGGTTAAATCGGCCGTGGGAGGTGTACAATGAATTGGCCCACTAAATCCTTCTCGAACCAGTTTTGGTAAGTAGCCACAATGATCTAAATGCGCATGAGTTAGTATAACAGCGTCAATAGCACTCGCTTTTATTGGGAAATCGGCCCAATTCTGAAGACGAAGATTTTTAAGCCCTTGAAATAAACCACAATCGATCAACACCTTTTTACCGGCATATTCAAAAAGTGTTTTTGATCCGGTAACAGTTCCAGCCGCTCCGTAAAAGGTCAGTGTTGCTTCCATACACTAAAGGTGCGGTAGAAAGGGCAAAACAAACATGAGCTAAGTCATGACATTTGATATTTCTACCAATGAAATGGAGCTAGTTTTTAGAAAGTGAGTTCGTTTGACAAAAAGCCTGAACGATTAGACTAAGGGCGAATCTTCAGCTTATTAATCGCCTTCACAGGCCCCGGGCATTTTTGCTGGTGGCACACCAGACAATTTTGAAGCATGATATTGAATGCTTCCGTTTGGTTTTCGGCTGTTTGCTCAAATGAAGCGTAATTATCCAGAAATGCTACTGCCATTGCTTGATAAGTGTCGTCTATTTTTTCTGGTTCAGTGGCATGCGCTGTTTGAATACGCTTGAACTCGTCATAGAAATCTGTTTTAACGGTGTATCCTCGATTAATAGAGTCTTTCACCAATTTCATCTCGTCATACATCTTGCGCATCAGTAATGCTAGCTCACTGCGCTCAACACCATTGATAATGGCCATTCCTGATTCAGGATCTGCAGATGGTTTAGAAACATTAGCATTGTCTTGATGTTGGTTGCAAGACCAGATAAACGCGACCAGAGCTATTATGAAAATTGATTTTTTCATTTAGTAATCTCCTTTTGTCCACCATTTAGTCGTGACTGTATTTCCTCCTTTCAACGCAAAAATTAGATAGTCTTTTTTTCTCCATAAGTAAACCACAAAATATTCTCCCGCTGGAAGCTTGTATGACGGTGGAAGAGATTTTCCTGAAGGTTTACCATTTCGACCAATGGTTACTTTTTGGTTTTCATAGTCGGCTAAAGATCCTTTGTAATAAGGCTCGCCCATGGTGTTAAGAATGGTCTCAGTGCTAGCTTTTGAATCGAGCAACTGCCCACTTACTTTCTTCATTAATTTTTCGAAATCGCTGCCTGTTGTATCGCAGTATGGGTTTCGATAAGAGAGAAGTCTTCTGAATTCAGAACTTGCTTCTTCCATGGAAGCATTTTCTATGGATTCTAGTGTTGTTGAACAAGCTCCCTGACCGTGAACGGATTGAGCTGTTAGACTGATCAAGATGGAAATAACGAGCGTGATATGAAGCTTCATAAAAATGGTTTTAATCAAGGTACAATAATAAAACTCTCTGCTCTTATTAGAGCCCAACATTGACTCCAACATTAATTGTTGGGTTTCTATATGGCGAATACGTTCTTCTTAACACCTCATATAACGCAACTATACCAAAGCTAACATTGTCTGAAATAGGATACATGTAACCACCGCCAATGAATAAGTTGGGAATGTTAGAACGTTGTCCTGAATTATCAAAACGACCGTTAAGCACTTGGTATTCTGTATGTGCAAAAAGATTTTGAGTAAAGAAAAAGCGCGCGAAACCTGAGTATCCAAATACGTGGGATTCAAAAGAAGCTACGCTGTTATCTCTAAAGTATTGGTACTGGATTTGTGTTCCTATTGAAAATCGATCAGTTATTTTAAAGCCTACCAATGGTGCTAAATTTATGAAAGTGAAGGTTCCGAATTGTGCTCCAACATTGCCTCCAACATAAAACTTGTCTTTCCAATCCGTTTTAGGACTGCTATCATAAGTTTCTAAACCTTGAGCTAATGTTGTGATACTAAAGAAAGATAAGACCACAAGTCCGGATAATCTATTCAGAAAAAAGCGTTTTATCATCCCAGCCATACATACACGAAGTTAACTTCTATCAGAAGAAATTAGTTCAAATTTTCCCACCAAGATTCAGACGATAATGCAGCGCCTAAGGTAAAACGCTCTCCTATTTTCGGAGTGAAGATGGGTAAGTTCAATTCTGCCGCTTTTAGCGATAAACGTTCTACTGGTTCCTTCCAGGGGTGCAATGAAAGCTCGAACATCGCCCAATGAATGGGCATCATGATTTCTGCGTTTAGATCCACTGCCGCTTGAGCAGACTCTTCCGGTAGCATATGAATTTCATGCCATAGTTTGTTGTATTGTCCGCACTCGACCATCGCTAGGTCAAATGGACCATACTTTTCACCTATTTTCTTGAATCCTGGGAAGTATCCAGAATCGCCACTGAAAAACACTTTGCTTTTCTTTCCTTCTATCACCCATGAGCACCAAAGTGTGCTGGCCCGATCATTGAGCGCTCTTCCTGAGAAGTGCTGCGATGGTGTACAAGCAAGCTGAATACCGTCAAAAGACACTTCCTGCCACCAGTCCAACTCAATTATTTTTTCTTCCTCAATTCCCCAATGGATAAGATGGCTACCTAACCCAAGCGGCACGTAGTATTGTGAGACACGATCTTTTATGCGCATTATTGTATGGTAGTCGAGATGATCGTAATGGTCATGGGAGAAAATGACAGCGTCAATTTTTGGTAGATCTTCAATGCCGATAGGTAAATCATCGGAGAAACGATTGACTTGAAATGTAAATGGCGCAGCAGCTGGACCTAGCATTGGATCTAGTACGATCTTCTTTCCGTCCATTTCCAAGAGAAATGCACTATGTCCAAACCAAGTTAATGCGGTTATTGTATCTGAAGTGTTTTCGATGATGTTCAAGTCAGGATGAAGAATGGGCAGTGATTCAGGTATCTTTCCTTGCACATCTTCCATATAGGCTTTCATTATTTCAATGAATTTTGACATTGTCATATCCATTTCAATATTCCCAGCATTTTCAAAGATCTTACCATTGTGCTGAGGGGATTCCTTTATCTTTTCAAGGTTTACGCCCATTGGCTTTTGACCAAATTGCGGTTGTTGCAGCACAAAGTATCCAGCCACACTGATTAATAAAATGAATGCAATTATACCAAGAAGCGTAAATTTTAAAAATTTCATTCTTTGAGTTTGATCCGCAAAAGAAATACTAAATCAATTGCTTAGTTCCAGAATTGTGTTGGCTGGCAGAAAATAAGTGCGAACGGAATAGAAAGGGCTATTGCCTACCGTACCATTAATTTGCTGTTGTAAACAGAATTATCAGATGTGGCCGTAATAATATATTGCCCAGCTGGAATCGTTTGACTGATTTCCATAACCTCATATTGCTTGTCAGCGTTAATAAAGACTGGTTTAACATAGATCTCTTTACCATTCACATCTCTTAAAACAAGCAGTAGGTCTTTACCATCGGGGTTTTCTAGCACTAAATTTAGTCGATTCCCTTTTTCAATAGGATTGGGGAAAGTTTGAAAGATCACTTCTGACTTGCCATCAGTATTTTCAGATTTAGGGACAAAGACAACCTCCGAGAGTTCAGATTTGCCGTCAAAATCAACTTGATTTAAACGGTAGAAAAGCTGTGATTCAGGTGCATTGTAGTCGTATTCTATATAGTCTACTTCGTTATTGCTGTTGCCTGCGCCACGCAAGGTGAAAACTGTTTCCCATTCTTCGTTATTTGAACTCCGTTGAATTTCAAAATAATCGTTGTTCATTTCCGTAGCCGTAATCCAATTTAGCATTACGTTCTTCTCAGTTCTATTGGCTGTGAACTCAATTAGTTCTACAGGCAGGACAGGAGAGGTTGTATACATGCCGTATGAAACATCGTCAAATATAGCTGACTGATTTCCTGAGGCATCCATTGCATTTCCAATAATCATATTTCCAGCACCAGTCCAGTAAAGGTTTCTGTTATCAGGTCCGTCATTACTCCAAACTAACGCCCCATCCACAACCACAATACCAATTCCAGTAACTGGATTGTAAGTAAACCGATAATTTCTCCAAGTATTGTCATTGGGAATACCTTGGATATTTCCAGAGTTTACTGTTGTGGTGCCGCCAACTCCATTATCTACTTCATAAATTACTCTCAGATTTCCACTATTCATTCCAAAATCAAAATTGTTTCCAGTCCTCGTAAAAAAACTACCCACACTTTCTTCCCTTTGAAAGTCAATGGAAACATCAATTCCGTTGACATCCCAGTAACCTGCGGTATTTGGAAAGGTCATGTTGATGTCTGCTTTTGGAACTGAGCCGTTAATTCGAGCACTCAAACCGTTGGCTGTTGATCCTCCTGCCACTGAGCCTGCTGACCCACTGATGGAACTTGGAGATGGACCAACTACTGTTGTAGTAGCGTCAACATCAAAGTTCATAACCAAAAGCTGTGCGTGCAATGGTTGTGCTACAATTAAGAGAACAGAGATGCACAAAAGAGGGTTTAATATGGAATTTGAATAACGCATTCTTTCTTAAATCTATCTTTTTTACGTGAAAAGAGGCCTATAGGTTACGTGCAAAACTACTTAACTCTAGGACTTTAGAATACTACTAAACATGTTTTTAGCATTAAATCCACTCATCACAATGCTTTTGACTAATGAGTTGGTGATTGCATGTTGAATGATCCAATTACAACGCCTTGGATTACGCATAAATACTTGAGTCCAGTAATTCAATCTCAACTCATTCCACATTCTTTTATAGATCTCTTTGTCATAGGCTTTATTGAAAGCTGAATCAAATCTGTTTGTTGAATGACATCGGAGGATATGCTCTGCCGCGACTCTTCCGCTCCGAATTGCATTTGCAATTCCTTCACCTGAAAGAGGATTAATTAAAGATGCAGCATCACCTAGAAGTAAATAGCGATTTCCTGAAATCGACCGTTTTTTGCTTCCTAATGGAAGAGGGAATCCCTTGGCATCATCAACGATTGTTGCATTTTTAAATCGATCCTTGACATTAGGGTGCGTGTTGATGATGGACGTCAGTTCTTGTTTTAAATTGATTTTTTTCTTTGAAACGAATGATGAGAGCATGCCAATTCCCACATTAGCTCTGTTATTTGGAAGCGGGAAAATCCAAAAGTAGCCAGGCAGTAATTCATTGTAGAAATGTAGTTCTACAGCGTTTAAATCCGAAAAACCTGTAACGCCTTCAAAATACATCCTGATGCCAGCACAATAATGATTTTTGTCGGGCTTTTCTTTCTGCAAAGCTCTTTTTACAAATGATTGAGCGCCATCTGAACCGAGAATAATTGGCGATTGAAGCGATTCCCCGTTTTTCATGAGGACAGTTATTTCTTCAGGCGATTCATTGATTGATGATATTTCTTGTCCTTCAAAAATTGTCACATTCTTGCATTTCTTGGTATGCTCAAAGAGAAAATTGTCGAAATCTATTCGTGGAGAAATGTATCCGCTCAGATCATAATTGACCAAAGAAATATCAGAAAAAGCATAATTAGGTGCAACGAAACGCACGGCCTTACATTCTAGCTTTTCATTAAAATCATTAATAAAGGAGCTAAAGTCTACCGGAAGTTTTTGCAATTGTCCTACAACATCTGGACTTAAAACGTCACCGCAAATTTTGTCTCGTGGGAAAGTTGATTTATCTATTAAAGCCACGTTGAGTGAAGACTCAGAAAGTGCCAATGCAGAAGTGCATCCTGCTGGACCTGCACCCACGATAATAACATCAAAGGATTGCGTATTCAATTCAAATGTTATTTCGAGAGTGCTTCCCGTAGATTTATAAAAGTGTTGTATGGTAATTCTGAAGCTGCACTATTTGCCAACCAATCTGGAATACTCCCTCCCGGTTCAGCTTCCACTTCATAAATGATCTGGATTTTACCTTCACTTTTTGGGGTGACTGTCCAGCTGCTATTTGATTTTTGAATTCTAACAATTCCATCTTTTTCAGGGATGTAGTCGGGAAGTGCATGTGCGCTTGAATATAAGCTCCCATCTGATGGGGCTGTTTTAAAGGAAACTTCGAACACTCCATCACGATCACTAACAGGCCATGGGGCTTTGGTGTGTGAGTATTGAATGTGCTTGTTATCTCCAAGGCGCTTCAATATCTTAAGCTCTTCAGTATCGGGGAATACATCCTTGTATTTATCTAAGTTTTTCAAGATGTATTCAACTTCTTCGACAGATGATGCAATGGTCATTTTTGCTCGAAAAGCATTAAAATTTGAATTAGGGTTTTCACGGGTAAATACTTCTATTCCTTGAGCATTTTTCACCAAATTCCAATCTTGCGCAGCTGATGAAGTCGATATCAGCAATATGAATATGATTGTAAAGAATTGACTTTTAATTATCATGGGTTAATTATGATGAACTTGAAATGTTTTAACGATGTGACTTATTGGAATGTTTCCATTAGGGTAAAGACGGGACTCATTCAATACAGATTGCACAGCTTGTGTTGAAAGTCCTAAATGTGTGCTGAATTCTTTGAGTAATAGTACTTCATCATTGTGTAATTCACCATCAACCCAAATCATGAGCAATAAATAATAGAAAATGCTTGTGCGCTTTGCTTCTGAAACTGGCGGGCTGAACTCGTGATCTTTAGTGAAAAGCATTTCCATCTCCATAGGATCAACATCCAGTTGTTTTGCAACCAGGTGAAGCATATCATATTCTTCATCCCTATGCTCACCATCTGCAGAAGCGATTCTGATGAGCTGGTTCAGCAGACTGAGCTTTTGATCATGATTGATGTTCATAAAATTTGCCAATGTTTTAGATCAGCAATATAAGTTAATCGGCAATTCTTGATAAAGGTTATCACATTGATTTATACAAATGAATTCACCATGCTGAGATCAAGATTTATTCCTGTTGTAGACAACTTTCACCGATGTACTTCATTAAATCCACCATCAGTTCGATGCTTGTTTTAGTTGAATGTTAGGATACTTTTGACATTTTAGGGTTTAAGTATGAAGGATGTAATCGATAAATTTTGTGGCGCTTTTGCAGAGCTCGATGCTGAGGCTATGGTTGAATGTTATCATGAAGATGTGGTTTTTGAAGATCCTGCATTTGGAACTTTAAGCGGTGAGCGTGCCAAAAACATGTGGCGGATGCTTTGTGAGTCTCAAAAAGATAAAAAGTTTATCGTTATTCATTCTGATGTTGAAGCCAATACAAATTCAGGTTCAGCGAGGTGGGAAGCGCTGTACGTTTTTAGTAGGACCAACAGGAATATCCGGAATAAAATCAAAGCAGAGTTTAAATTTAGAGAAGGAAAAATTATCGAACACAAGGATGATTTTGATTTGTACAAGTGGTCTAGACAAGCACTCGGTGCTACTTGTTATTTGATCGGATGGTCTGAATTTTTTAAGGATAAACTTCAAAACCAAACCAAGGGCTTGTTAGACCGGTTTGAAGAAAAAAGAAATGCATAATAATTTAAAGCGGAAACAGTTTGTATTAATTGGCCATCAAGGTCGAAAGCTGGCTGTTGACGTGACTTATCCATCGGACGTTGATCAATTAGAGCTTATAATTTATGCTCATGGAATCAATGGGTTTAAAGATTGGGGCGGAATGAATTTAATCGCAAAGGCATTTGCTGAGCAAGGGTTTGCATTCTTGAAGTTTAATTTTTCTCATAATGGAACTACACCAGAAAATCCAGAAGATTTCGTTGACTTCGAGGCTTATCAAAATGATAACTATTCTATTCGTCAAAATGATTTGAATTTACTTTTCAGTCAAATATTACAGCCTGATATTTTCGAATTTAGGGTTCAAAGCACCAATTTAATTGGTCATTCAAGGGGTGGAGTAGATGCTATTCTTTTTACCGCAAATGATGAAAGAGTTGATAAGCTTATTACATGGGCTTCTCCCTCAAATGCTCAAACACCTTGGTCGAAATGGGATGATAAAAAGTTGAAGCAATGGGAGAAGGAAGGCGTTGTGAAAATTCTTAATGGCAGGTCAAAACAAGAAATGCCTATCGGCTTTCAGTTAAAAGAAGAGTTTTTGAAAGCAGATCGTAGATTGAATGTGAAAATCGCTGCTGAGCAAATAGAAAAGCCTTGGCTAATAGTTCATGGCACTAAAGATGAAGCAGTGCTCTTTGAACAGGCCAAACAATTGAGCGTTTGGCAGCCTGCAGCCGAGCTTTTTTCCATCGAAGGAATAGGTCATACATTTGATCGAACGCATCCATGGAAAAGTGAAGTTTTACCTAATGCTTCAAAGAGTTTAGTAAATTCCACAATTAGATTCCTCTTGGGCTCGAATCCTTGATTAGCTTAAACTAGGACTTGCTATCTTTTATTCAAAATTTTCATAGGATTTGACCATACCTTCGCGCCCTCAAATGTCAGATCAAGAGAACATTAAGTATAAGCAGTATGAAGCGCATCAATGAATATAAAAAGCTGTTTAACGTAGAGGGAGATATTACGTTGAGCACGTTGAAGTCTTCATACCGAAACTTAGTGAAGGAATGGCATCCAGATAAATTTCAGGATGGTGATGAAAAGGCGCATGAAGCGGAGTTGATGAGCAGAAAAGTGATCGATGGCTACCATTTCTTGGTGAGCATAGCACCAGAAACCAAAGAAGCTAACTTGACTGAATACACTGCAAATATCATAGAGTCTGGTATAGTTGATTACAAGCATAAAGGACTTTTACTGGAGGTTTCGTTTGGAAACGGAATGACCTATGAGTATTTCGGAGTTCAGAGTAATGTGTTCAATAAATTTCACAACTCTGATAAACAGGTGCGTTTTGCCAAACGCAATATTTTTCACTCTTACTTGTATAGAAAGTCTAAGTCTGGCATCGAAGAATAGATCAAACCAGAGATCTTCTTTTTCGAATATTATAAGCATCTTCTTAAGCTCTAATATTGTATAATCAGTAATTAGTGCAATTCTGAAAGATATACTGCTCATAACGCCTCCTTTTACTCAGCTGAATACTCCGTATCCTGCTACGGCATATTTGAAAGGGTTTCTAAATACGAAGGGTATCGACTCTTATCAGATGGATTTGGGTATTGAGGTGATTCTAGAACTGTTTTCGAAAAGTGGACTCAAGCAAATTTTCGATCATCATCATTCAAGTGGACTTTCTGAAAATGCGCTTAGAATAAGATCGTTGAGGTATGACTATCAGAAAACGATAGATGATGTTATTCTCTTCTTACAGGGCAAGCAGCCAACCTTCGCGCGACAAATTTGTAGTGATAATTTTCTCCCTCAAGCCAGTAGGTTCGATCAATTAAGTGACCTTGATTGGGCTTTTGGATCAATGGGAATGCAGGATAAAGCAAAGCATTTAGCTACGCTCTATTTAGAGGATTTATGTGATTTCATTGTGGAGTGTGTAGACGCACATTTTGGCTTTAGCCGCTATGCTGAGCGTCTTGGTCGTAGCGCCAACTCTTTTAATGAACTGTACAATCACCTTCAAGAAGATTTGACGTTCATCGACAAGATGACACTTCAAATTTTGAAAAGTAAGATGGAGGAATTTAGTCCAAAATTGGTTTGTTTCTCGGTTCCATTTCCAGGTAATCTTTACAGTGCTTTTCGTTGCGCTCAGTTCATCAAATCCAATTTTCCGGAAGTCAAGATTGCCATGGGTGGCGGTTTTCCAAATACGGAGCTGCGCTCTTTGAAAGATGTTCGGGTATTTGATTTTCTTGATTTCATTACACTTGATGATGGCGAATTACCCATCGAATTACTTGTCAATTATACTGTGGAAGGCAGAGATGAGCAAGTTTTCAAACGCACGTTTCTGAGGCAAGATGGTGAAGTGGTGTACATCAACAACTCTCCTCAGCAAGATTATAAGCAAGGTGATGTTGGAACACCTGATTATTCTGATCTTTTGCTCGAGCGCTACATTTCGGTTATTGAAGTTACAAACCCAATGCACAGCTTATGGAGCGATGGACGCTGGAATAAGCTCACCATGGCACATGGTTGTTATTGGGGGAAATGCACTTTTTGTGACATTTCTTTAGACTATATCAAACTCTATGAACCGATAGCAGCTAAGCTGCTGGTAGATCGAATGGAAGAACTTATCGCTCAAACAGGGGAGAAGGGGTTCCATTTTGTGGACGAGGCTGCACCACCTGCCCTCATGCGTGAGTTGGCTTTAGAGATATTACGAAGAGAATTAACGGTGACTTGGTGGACGAATATTCGGTTTGAGAAAAGCTTCACCTTCGATCTTTGTTTATTGCTTAAAGCTTCTGGCTGCATTGCGGTTTCAGGAGGTTTAGAGGTAGCTTCAGATCGGCTTTTGAAGCTCATTCAAAAAGGCGTAACAGTTGAGCAAGTTGCCCGTGTTACTGGTCACTTCACTGAGGCTGGTATCATGGTTCACGCTTACTTGATGTATGGTTATCCCACTCAAACTGAGCAGGAGACCGTTGATAGTTTGGAAATGGTGAGGCAAATGTTTGAGTTAGGAATAATTCAATCTGGGTTTTGGCATCAGTTTGCCTTGACGGCACACAGTCCTATAGGTCTTGATCCTGAAGCGTACGGGATAGTACCATCTGTCAATGATATTTCATTTGCTAATAATGACATTGAGTTTACAGACTCAAAAGGTATTGACCATGAAAAATTCAGTTTTGGATTAAAAAAATCGCTCTTTAATTACATGCACGATATGTGTTTTGAATTCGATCTACAAGAGTGGTTTGACTTCAAGATTCCCACAACGAGTATTGATCCAAATCATATTCGTTTTAGTTTAGAATCGGAAGAGATGGGCGATTTTAAACCGAATTCTAGGTTGATTTGGATTGGGAACGAACCATCCATGCATAAATCAGTCAAAAAGAAAAAAGGTGTAAAGTATGTTTCTTTCAATTTATCATCAGCTAATGATAGTCTACAAATTGAACTTGAACAGAAAATAGGAGAGTGGCTGTTTGAAATGCTTTCATCGATTCAATTAACTGTTTCTCCGCGCAGAAGTCTAGAAGAAATTAAAAAGGAATATGAGGAGAGGTTTGGAAACTTCGAGACATTCTGGTGTTCAGAATCTATTCTCGCATTGAAAAGTTTTGGCTTGTTGGTAATTTGATCTTCTGCTTTTGGCCAAAGCACTGATTATTGCTATGTTAATTAGTAAGTTAGTAGTATGGAAATGGAGAAACACTATGTAATGAGAAGTGGGTGGCTACGCGCTGCTATTCTCGGAGCAAACGATGGGATTTTGTCTACGGCAAGTATTGTAATAGGTGTTGCTGCAGCTAGTGAGACTCGAGACCCGATAGTCTTAGCAGGTGTTGCAGGGTTAGTAGCAGGTGCTTTGTCCATGGCTGCTGGTGAGTATGTTTCTGTGAGCTCTCAAGCTGATTTAGAATCAGCCGATTTAAAAAGAGAGCAAACCGAGTTGGATGAAATGCCAGAGTCTGAATTGAAGGAATTGGCTATGATTTACGAGGAAAGAGGTCTCTCAAAAGAATTGTCTGTGCAAGTAGCTGAGGAGTTAACCGCTCATGATGCCTTGGGTGCTCATGCTCGTGATGAATTAGGAATCAATGAAATAACTCAGGCAAAACCCTTCCAAGCAGCAGCGGCTTCTGGAGGAGCCTTCGTTTTTGGAGGTTTACTACCTGTTATTGTCGCTATAATTGGTGATGTTGATTTTATGGTGTATTTACAGTACGTTTTTACGATTGTATTTCTAGCCCTTTTGGGATCTGTTGCAGCTAGAACAGGAGGATCCAACATTGGAAAAGCGGTGCTTCGAATTACATTTTGGGGAACTATTGCTATGGGAGTTACCGGTTTAATTGGTTACCTATTTGGCGTAAATCTAGCTTAGAGAAACTGTTTCCATAAGTAAAATGCAGCGAATCCTGTTAGGAAAGTAATTCCGAGAATTGAGATAATAATTAGTAAGAGTGAAGGTTTGTGCTTGCTCGGAATATGCTTTCCAGTAACCAGCCTTAAGTTTGCAATAGCAATCAAAGGGGCTACAACGAATGAAATAGTAGTAGCTAAGTCTATCAGCTGTTTGAACTGATTCATGAAAAATAGAATGATAGAAAAAGCTCCAATCGAGATTAAGAAAATCGCAATCCTATATCCCTTGGGTGAAGATTGATTATGCTGATTGAAGATTAGTTTGGTCGTATGGTTTAATGCTCTTGAGTATCCATCAAGCACTCCGATTGATGTTCCAAACATTATTGAAAATGATGCTAAAGCGATAATCCAATAGCTCCATTGGCCAATAGAGGTGGAGTAGAGATTGATAATAAAATTGGCGAAAGCTGAGCTTCCTTCTGGCATTTCAGTGCCTGTTCCATAGATTAAATAAGCACCTAGGGTTAAAAAGCACAATGATAGTCCTGCTGTAATCCAATATCCCCAATTGAATTCTTTGATGATTTGATTAAATGTAGGAGCAGTTTCTGGGTCTTTCATTTTTTCGAGTGTCCATAAACTATTCCAAGTGGAAAGATCTAATGCGGTTGGCATCCAGCCCATTAGTGCGATAATGAAGAAAATGCCACTGTCGTTTAATAGGTCAGGTTCAATAAACCCTTCCATTGTTGGCTCTCTGCCATGAAGAAGTGTTAAAACGAACGCAATAAGGGTAGAAACTAGCAATACAATCCCTACCACTTTTATTACTTCAGTCAGTGTACTGAACTTCCCGAAATAGAGAATGAAAAAGCAAATCAAGAAAATAACAATTGATGGAAGTAGTGTCAAAGTTGGCCATTGATCGCTAATTCCGAACAGGTTATCCATAAACCCTGCAGTGACAAATACTACGGCTGCACTCACAAAAAACATGGATAAAATGATGACTAAAAAATATATCCACAGAGGAAGAATACCTAAGCGCTTGTATCCGTCAATCAGACTCTCACCTTTAGCTGCAGCATATCGTGATCCAAACTCGAAAAATGGAAATTTAAATACGTTTACAGCTATAATAATTCCAGCTAGAGCAAAACCAAATTCAGCCCCGGCACGAGTGCTTTGCACTAGATGTGAAACACCAATAGAAGTGCTTGCGAATAATAATCCTGGCCCGAGAGAGCGGTTGATGGCTTTCCAATTCAAATTTTGAGTGCTTATAGATTGGAAAGATATGAATAAGTGATTTCAGCGCTTTTCATCAGAAAATAGTGAATTCGGTTTACGGTCTTTATTAACCAAAAAGTTGGTAACATTGAAAAAATTAATTCAAAGCATGAAATCTACTGCATACCCTAAAGAAACTCCTTCGGATAAAGCATTAAAATCATCTTTGGGAGCTGCGTTTGAGTTTTATCATGAACTCAATATGCTTGCGAGTAACTACAAGAAAGATTGGGTTTTTTTAAAGGGAACTGGTTGGGTGCTTTTTGTAAATAATGAGAATAAGGATTTGTTTTATCTCATACCCCAAAGTAATTATTTTCTGATCAGCTTGACCCTTTCTGAAAAGGAAAGAAAGGGTTTCTTGAATGACCAAGATTTACAACTTCTTCATGATGATATCGAAAGCGCAAGTAAATTCTCAGAAGGCTATGCAATGCAGTTTGCCATCAATAGCAAAATCGCACTGGATCGGTTTAAGCAACTTCTTTTAAAGTTTTCACCGAATTTAGGTTGAAGTCAAATACTTATATTGCCAGCCATAATAGTCAACATCAAAACCGCAATCAACTGCCATGGATATCAAGACAATATTTGACAACAACAAAAAGTGGGTCGATGAAAAATTAGGCCTAGACAAGGACTATTTTAAAAACCTATCAGAAGGGCAGAGTCCCGATATTCTTTACATAGGATGTTCCGACAGTCGAGTGACAGCTGAAGATATTATGGGTATTCAGCCTGGTGAAGCATTTGTTCACCGGAATATTGCTAACATGGTACCGAATACTGACTTAAATGTAATGTCGGTAATAGAATATGCTGTCAAGTATCTTAAAGTAAGTCATATCGTAGTCTGTGGTCATTATTACTGCGGTGGTGTGAAGGCGGCTATGCAGTCGGCAGATTTGGGGATATTAAACCCATGGCTAAGGAACATTCGCGATGTATATAGGATTCATCAGAATGAATTGGATGCAATCACAAATGAAGAAGAAAAGTATAAGCGCCTTGTGGAGCTGAACGTTCAGGAGCAGTGTGTAAATGTTATCAAAACCTCAGTAGTTCAGACGGCATTCAGACAGAGGGGCATCGCAGTTCATGGATGGGTTTTCGATATTCACTCCGGTGGGCTGATCGATTTAAATATTGACTTTCCAAAGTTGTTGGAAAATATTATGGAGATTTATTATCTCGATTAGGTTCAGTTAATTCTTGAATACAGTTTTAAAATAAGGGGTTTTGTAATTTCCATCTTTTGAGACCTTCTTGAGAAAAAAGGCAAGGTGGTTTTTATTCACTTCTCTAAAATCACCTTTAATCTCCACTTTCATTTCATGCTGTTTTGCCTTGATCATAAAGTCTTCGATAATTTCGATAACATCTGGGTGAATGTAATGTGTTTTTGTTGCATCAATCACTACTTCCGCATCATTCGGAATGGCATTCAAAGCTTTAAGAATACTCGCTTTATTCAAGAATGTAACGTTTTCTGAAAGTACAATTTCAATGGGTTTACCCTCATCAATTATTTCACTAAAGCTGAATGGTGTGGAGAAGTTCTTCCATAAAATCATGAAGAACCCTACAGCTAATCCAATACCTATTCCTACTAATAAATCAGTAAATACAATACCCAAAAACGTAATCATAAAGGTGAGGAATTGATCTCGTCCACTTCTGGACATTTCAATGAAAATTGAGGGTTTAGCAAGTTTGTAGCCTACCATTAGAAGTATTGCTGCTAAGCTAGAAAGAGGGATCATATTTAAAAAATCTGGAAGAATGAAAACACTAATACCTATAAATACTCCATGAATGATCGTTGCCAGTTTAGTTTTACCTCCTGATTGAATATTCGCTGAACTCCTAACAATAACTTGTGTGACAGGAAGCCCCCCAATAAGTCCTGATGATATATTTCCAACGCCTTGAGCGATTAGCTCTCTATTTGTTGGAGTAACATCTTTTTCTGGATCCATTTTGTCCGTAGCTTCTACACAAAGCAACGTTTCAAGACTAGCCACTATTGCTATGGTAAATGCAATAACCCAAAGCTCACTTTTGAATATCATGCTCCAATCAGGTGTGGTGAAGAGTGCCGTAAACCCGCCTGCTTCAGATATTAGTGGAATTCCAACCATTTCATCTTGTTCGAAATTTAAGCTCTCCAAATCAAGGCAAAGGCGAGTGAATAATATGCCAACTGTCACTACAATAAGTGGCCCTTGAATGATGTTAAAGAGTTTAATTCTTTTCATGAAATTCATCTCCCAAATGATTAGGATCAGCATGGATACTGAAGTTACTATTACAGCTGCTGGATTAATATCACCAAATGCGATCATTAATTCCGTGAAAGTGTTTTCTCCATCCTCTTGCCAGAACCCATCAAACCCTTCAGCAATAACATCATGACCTAAGGCATGAGGAATCTGTTTTAAGACAATTATTACTCCAATAGCGGTGAGCATTCCTTTAATTACTGAGTTAGGAAAATAATAGCCGATGATGCCTGATTTGGCAAAGGCCAATACCAATTGAATAACTCCAGCAATAACTACTGCAGAAAGAAACAATGGAAACCCTCGCTCTAGACTGAAAATTCCGTCAGCATTTGTGCCTAATCTCAAAATCGCATCAGCAACTATTACGGTTAGTCCTGCGGCTGGACCACTAACGCCAAATTTTGACCCACTAATGATTCCGACTATGACACCTCCTACCATTCCTGAAATGATTCCAGAAAATAGAGGTGCCCCAGAGGCTAAAGCGATACCTAAACAAAGGGGTACTGCTACTAAAAATACTACAAGACCTGCTGACAGATCGTTACCAAAGTGTTTGAACATGATAATTTTTTGAAATGAGAAATGTGATTGAAAAGAGGTGTTTATGAAACCACTTGATTCTTAACAGGCAATCACTTCGGGAGGTGGAGAATCTATTTCAAAAAAATGAAGAGCTTGATAGCTGTTTACCCACTGTATTAAAACTGATCGATTACTGAGCATTTGAGGAGTATTTCGACCAGAATATAAAATTGTGAAATTGACCTCAATCGGCAAATCTTCTTCTAGAACTTGCTCAATTTCTTCATTGATTTCGGCAAAAAAAACATCTGATGACCAACATTGTACGCTAAGGTTTAGTGTGCATAAAATGAGGCTCAAACCAAAGAAAAAGTGCATGCTTGCTCTTGAAATCATAAGGGACCAAATGTATTGAACCTTTTCTATAAGTCTAAGTAATAGAATATATTTAAATTATTTATCAAAAAAAAGCAGACCGAGGCCTGCTTTTTTTGATGGGAAGGAATACTATAATTTCTTAGCAGATTTTGCAGCGATTTTCTTTAGTTTTTTGTTCAAATCTTCAATTACTTCTGCTGTTGCATTTTCACAAAGTGGTAGAAGTTTGTCAGGAGTCATAATTGGAATACCACCGACTATGGCTACACTCTTTTTTGATGTAGCATATTTTCTAATCTTGAACACTTTTTTACCTTCACGATTGTAAAGTTGAATTTTTACGAAGGCTTGAATGCCAGCAGTGAAAGGGACAGTCTTTTTTACAAAAGCATATTCAATGTTTACGAGCATTACCCCATCAACGTCTTTGAATATTTCAAGCATTGCTGTTTCATTACTATTCTTTTTCAGCAATGTATTGCCCATTGGTTTGTAACCTTCGTAGGTAAGATAGCGTTGAAAAAACTTATTGCGATCTTCATCACTTGTTTCACCCCGCTTGCTCTCATAGGCTTGGTATTCAACGTTATTGATTACTTCTGATTCAGGCAGCACATTAAATGGGAATTGTGGAGTATAATCAGTGAAGAATGTCTCGTGGAAATTGTTCAAAACAGGCTGAAGATTGAAGTTGTCGTTTTCTGACAATGAAGCTACTCCAGCTGCCAAGGCTACATCTCCATCTAATTGTGAAAAGTCAATATGCTTATCAGCATAAAAAGTAACTACGGCTACGTTCTTTTGGGCAATTAAACTAGTTCCTAAGAATAATGCAATGGCCATTAATCCGCCAATTTTTTTCAATAAATTCATTTATGTAAGTTTTTAGTATATCGGCTGCGAAAGTAGATTATTGACAATTGTCTATTCGAAAATTATACTTTCTTGACAAACTCAGATTTTAAAGACATCGAACCAAAACCATCGATTTTGCAGTCAATATTGTGATCGCCATCAGTCAATCGTATGTTCTTTACTTTGGTCCCAGCTTTTATTGTTTGTGGCACTCCTTTAACGGGAAGGTTTTTTAAAACTATGACGCTGTCTCCATCAGAAAGAACTGTTCCATTGGCATCTTTAATCACTTCATCAGGAGTTTCTTGTTCTGATTCTGAAGGATTCCACTCATAACCACATTCAGGACACATCATTAATTCCCCTCCAGTGGAGTAACCAAATTGAAAGTTGCATTGAGGACAGGGTGAATTATCAGACATACTGTGGCGGTTGATTATTTTGCGTCAAATATAGAAAGGTCAATGTCTGGTGAGGATTCTTTTTCATTATTAGAGCCACCACCAATCTTGACCCATTTTCAATTTCTTGCTGGTCATTAGTTCTTGAATTAATCGTTTTTCTTCGTCTTTCGGGAAGACAGCGATTAACACTTGTGGACGATCAACCTTTTCGAACTGGTCAATATTCTCTGAATGAATATGTAAATAGTCTACGTGCTGGTTTTTCAAGAGTTCAATTGTAAGCTGAGACTTTTGATTTTTACCCATCACCACAAGTGGTCTTTCTTGGACTTTTGTGAGTTTTAGAAATTGATTGATTTTAAGTTTGAAGAACGAAGCTTGTTGATAATCTTCAGAGTTTCTCGATGTTCTTTGACGGTGTTCTCGCCACAAATGAGTGATTTGGTTTGAACCTAGAATTTTAACCTTATTGCTAAACCAATAAAACGTTAATGCATAATCTTCGGGATAAAGGTTCTTTTCGAAGTTTACATTTTTTCGATGAGCAAGCCAATTGGCGCTGGATACAATACATTCTCGATATATCCAATCCCAATGGTCATTTTCAGTTACTCGGTCGTTTAGCCAGGCTTCATACTCTAAATAACCTTGAGATATTCTTGTGCTTGAAAAGTACTTCACCTTTCCAGTTGCCACAACCTTTTCATTCCAATCGAGCGTAGCAACCAATACTTCAAGTTTGTCCTTTGGCATAATATCGTCAGCATCCATGCGTGTGATCCAATCACCCCTTGTATAATTTAATGCTGTGTTCAACGCATCTATTATTCCATTGCCAGAGTTTTGATACAGCTTTATTCGACCATCTATTTTGGAATAGCCTTCAAGCATTGTGGAAGTATTATCTGTTGAATGGTCGTTAATAGCAATTAATTCCCAAATAGAGTATGACTGATTTAATATCGAATCCAAACACTCCTCTATCCAATGTGCGGCATTTTTCATCGGCATGATAATACTGATGAGTTGCTGAGAACTATTCACTACGATAATTATTAATTAAGTGGTCGTTAATGAAGAAAATTGAGTCTCACGTTGACTTCAAAAATAAACGCATTGGGAGTTACTATTCACATGTCCTCAATACGTTAATGATTTGCTTTTAGGAATGTTTCAATAAAAGTACTTTTGAGCCAAATTCTGACACATGAAGGCATTGGTTACCGGTGGAGCTGGTTTTATCGGAGCTCACGTAACAAAGCATTTGCTTGACGCGAGATATGAAGTAGTAGTTCTAGATGATCTTTCCGGAGGTTTTGAAGATAATGTGGATGGTCGAGCAGTATTTATCAAGGGTTCTGTTGAAGATGAAAAGTTGGTTGAGCAGCTGTTTAATGACCACCAATTCGATTACGTTTACCATCTGGCCGCATACGCTGCAGAAGGGTTGAGTCATTTCATTCGAAGGTTTAACTACAGTAACAATCTTCTAGGCAGTGTTAACTTGATCAATGAGTCGGTAAAGCATAAAATCAAGTGTTTTGTATTTAACTCTTCGATTGCCGTGTACGGTGAGCAAGAACCACCCATGCGTGAAAATATGAACCCACTGCCAGAAGACCCTTATGGCGTGGCAAAGTATGCGGTAGAAATGGACTTGAAATGCGCGCATGAAATGTTTGGGTTGAACTCAATCATTTTTAGACCTCATAACGTTTACGGTGAGTTTCAGAACATCGGAGATCGCTACCGTAATGTGGTCGGCATTTTCATGAATCAATTGATGAAGGGCGAAAGCTTGACCGTTTTTGGTGATGGAAAGCAGACTAGAGCATTCAGCTATATTGATGATGTAGCTCCGGTAATTGCTAAATCTGTTGAGGTTAAAGAAGCTTACAACGAAATTTTCAATATCGGTGCCGACCAGGAATATACAGTAGTAGAGTTAGCTCAAGCAGTGATGAATGGAATGAATGATACTTGCGAATTGAAACACCTTCCTCCTCGAAACGAGGTTGTGCATGCTTATGCTGACCATTCTAAAGTGAAATCAATTTTTAACATGAGCGAATACACTCCTTTGCAAGAAGGAATCAACAAAATGTCTGCTTGGGCGAAAAAAGTTGGTTCGAGAGAAAGCTCACGCTTCGAGAATATTGAAATTAATGAGAATCTACCACCAGCCTGGAGAATAGATGATTAATGGCAAACCGCAAGATCCTTTTTATCGCTCAGCACCGGCTGAATAGGTCACCTTCACAACGCTTCCGTTTCGAACAGTATTTATCTCTGTTTGAAGCTCATGGTTACGAATGTGAATTGTCTTTTTTAATTGATGAAGAAGATGATAAAGTCTTTTATTCCAAAGGAAACATCGATAAGAAGGCACGTATTGTTGCGAAGAGTTTTAAAAGGAGACAGAGCGATGCCGCGCGAGCAGATTCATTCGGTATCATCTTCGTTCAGCGGGAGGCCTTCATGACGGGTACAACTATTTTTGAACGAAAGTTTGCTAAAAGCAATGCCAAGTTAGTTTTTGATTTTGATGACAGCATTTGGCTGAGTAATGTTTCTGAGGCGAACAAGGCACTCAATTTTTTAAAGAATGCGGGTAAGACCGCAAAGATTGTTTCGGTTTCGGACCACATCATTGCCGGTAATGATTATTTGGCAGATTATGCCAGAGCATTTAATCGAAATGTATCAATCATCCCAACAACCATAGACACGGAATCATATAAGCCGATAAGTAAGAAACTCGCCAAGGATGTTGTGACCATTGGTTGGAGCGGAAGCATTACTACAATTCAGCATTTCAACCATGCTGTTCCTGTGCTGAAAAGATTGAAAGAAAAATATGCTGATAGAATTTCTATTTCTGTTATTGGAGATGGTAACTATGAACACAAAGAACTCGGTGTAAAAGGAAAAGGTTGGAATGCTTCTACTGAAATTGAAGACCTTTGCGCCATGGATATTGGTATTATGCCATTACCAAATGATGAATGGGCGAAAGGCAAATGTGGATTGAAGGGCTTGCAATACATGGCGCTAGAGATTCCAACTTTGATGTCACCCGTTGGAGTAAACACAGAGATTATTCAATCTGGAAAAAATGGCTTTCTTCCGCAAAATGAAGACGATTGGTTTGATCAAATATCAGCGCTAGTTGAGAATGAGCAGCTTAGACAAGATGTTGGAAAAGCAGGAAGAGAAACTGTGGAAGAGCTTTATTCGGTAAATGCAAATGGACAGAAATACCTTTCACTATTCGATGCGCTTCTTCGAGCGTAGAAGCTCACATTGATATTACATTTGCGGCCGCAACAAATCACATTATGAAAAAGACAGCCCTCTACGATAAGCACATAGCTCTTGGAGCAAAAATGGTCCCTTTTGCAGGATATGACATGCCTGTTCAATATTCTAACTTAGGTGCAGAACACTTGAACGTGAGAGAGAATGTTGGCGTTTTTGATGTTTCTCACATGGGTGAATTTTTCGTGAGTGGAGAAGGTGCTTTAGACTTGATTCAGCGAGTTACTTCTAACGATGCTTCTAAGTTAACCCCTGGTAAGGTGCAATACTCTTGCTTGCCAAATAACACAGGTGGAATCGTTGATGATTTACTCGTTTATTGCCTTGGAGAAAGTGAGTACATGTTGGTGGTGAATGCATCTAACATGGAAAAAGACTGGGATTGGATTCAAAAGCACAATACTGCTAATGTCAATATGGTTGATCGCTCTGATGAATATTCATTGTTGGCCATTCAAGGACCAAAAGCAACTGCTGCTATCGAGTCATTGACTGATTTAGCTATTGAATCTATGCCTTATTACACGGTTCAAGTGGGTGAATTTGCCGGAGTAGAGGATGTGATTGTTGCGACTACGGGCTATACTGGATCTGGTGGTTATGAAATTTATTTCAAAAATGACGTAGCCGAGAAAATTTGGGATGCTGTATTTGAAGCTGGAAAAGATCAAAACATCATGCCAGCGGGATTAGGAGCTAGAGATACATTGCGCATGGAAATGGGCTTTTGCTTATATGGCAATGATATTAACGATGATACTTCACCATTAGAAGCCGGATTAGGTTGGGTTACGAAATTCACCAAAGATTTCACCAATTCTGAAGCGCTGAAAGATCAAAAAGAGGCGGGAGTTTCTCGGAAGTTGGTTGGTTTTGAAGTATTGGAAAAAGGTCCAATTCCACGCCATGGATATGAAATTCAGAACAAAGAAGGGGACGTTATTGGTGAGGTGACAAGCGGCACTATGGCACCTTCTTTAGGCAAGGCAATAGCTATGGGTTACGTAAACCGCCCCTATTTCACTGAAGGTTCTGAAGTGAATATCATCATTAGAAATAAGGTGCTCCCTGCACGAGTTGTGAAGTTTCCCTTTTTGAAGTAATTCGTTTAATTTTTGTGTTAAATGCTAATTGAATAAAATATATTGAGCATATTCGGTTTTTGACGATTCAATTTAATGCCATGATTAAGCAACTCCTGATTTTCCCTCTATTTCTCTTTCCCCTTCTTTTTAGTTCTTGTAGCAAGGAGGGGTGTACCGATCCAATTGCAAGAAACTATGATGGTGAAGCGGACGAAGATGATGGATCATGTAATTACTTTTATGGTTGCATGGATCTGGATGCTGTGAACTATGATGATAATGCGACTCAGGATGATGGTACTTGTGAATATGAGGGGTCAGTCATGTTTTGGACTGACTGAAATGTTTGCGCTGAGATAAATGTTTACATTGACAACATTTATCAGGGACAAGTGAATGGCTGGTATGCCTCGCAACCAAGTGCACCCAACTGCGCAGCACTTTACTGTGTTACTGAAACACTTGAACCTGGTTCATACTCTTATAGCGGTCAAGAGACTTCTTCGGGTTTAACTGTTTCAGGCTCATTTACTATCTCACCGAATGAGTGCACTATTATCGGTCTTTAAAATTCGCTTCCCATATCAAAAAAGACGAGGCTGCTCAAGGTTTTAAAAGCATTAGGTAATAATTAAAATGCTGCGATGCTTAATCTTGGTATCAAGAGTCAATTTCAATCTTTAATCCCACTAGAGTCATATTCCGACCAATTCGGATTGGCTATTTTCGATTATGCCCAAGAAGTTCGGATTTTTACTGCTCTTGATTATGATTCCCACTAGCGTTTTTTGCTGGGGTTTTTTTGGTCATAGAAGCATTAATAGAATGGCTGCGTATACGCTACCCACAGAGCTGATGGGGTTTTATAAAGACAACATCGAATTTGTAACAGCTCATGCCGTAGATCCTGATATGAGGCGGTATGTAGTAAAAGAAGAAGCTCCTCGTCACTACATTGATATTGATCATTATGGTGATCGTCCTTTTGATAAAGTTCCTCGTGAATGGGATGAAGCTGTCGAAAAGTTTACTGAAGACACCTTGCAGTCTTATGGTATTGTGCCGTGGCATGTTGAAGTCATGTACAGAAGACTAGTCTACGCATTCAAGAATAAAAAACTTGCTTATGCTTTAGATGTTTCGGCAGATTTGGGCCATTATATTGCAGATGCTCATGTGCCGTTGCACACGACTGAAAATTATAATGGCCAACTCACTAACCAGAAAGGGATTCATGGTTTTTGGGAGTCACGATTACCTGAATTGTATGCCGAAGATTATGATTTCTTTACCGGTAAAGCTAGGTATGTCGACTCACCTTTAAACCATATTTGGGATGCTGTAGAGGCGAGTAATAGTGCTGTTGATTCTGTGCTTTTATTTGAACGTGAATTGACAAAATCTTATCCCGCTGATGGTAAGTATGCATTTGATCAAAGGGGAAATTCTACAGTTAAAACGTATTCTCGTGATTTTTCAATGGAATACCACCTGAGCATGAATGGCATGGTAGAACGTAGGATGAGGGCTTCAATAATTACCGTTGGAAGTTTATGGTATTCAGCTTGGGTTGAGGCTGGAAAACCTGACTTTAAGGCCGGTTTTAGTCCGATGGATTTAGAAAAGTTTGATGAAGAGCAAAAAGAGCTTGAAGCTAAGCGTTCAGTAAATACTATTCTAGGGCGAGAGCATGAAGATTAGTCCTTTTCAACTTGCCAAATGACTACACTTCGGTCATCACTGCAAGAAGCAAATCGATTGTCATCTAACATCATTAAACCATTTACTGAGTTCAGATGACCGCCTTTTTTCGCGCGATCGAGGCGCAGTGGCTTTTCGTTAAACTCTAAATCCCAGATCTTGATTGTTTTATCTCTGCTTGCTGTTGCTATCCATTGAGAAGACGAATTCACGATGATGTCATAGATAGCGTAATTATGTGCTGGTATTTCTTTTATTAATGAGAAACCTTCGTTACCATTCCATACCCTTAGGAATGCATCCTTTCCTCCTGTAACCAAATACCCGTTAGGTAAAAAAGCTAAACTATTACACGACTCATGGTGTGCATCAAGCTCATAAATGATTTGATGCTCTTTGCTTTCTATTATTATACACTTCCCATCCCCACATGCAAATGCTGTGAGCGATGCATTCTCGTTTTGAGCTGCTCGTCTTATTTTTTCAGTAGATAGGTTTAAGTGCCACAGCAGACTCCATTCTTCGGGATTCCAAACACTAACTGTTCCATCAGCACAACAGGCATATACTCTGGTGTGCTCATTATCCAGATACAAATGAAAGACACCTTTATCATGAAGTTTTAGGTGACGCACTTCCTTCTTTGAATTTAAATCAATGACATGTATGCTTCCATTGCTTGTTCCTATGACGAGCTGATTTTCTAAATTCAGAAGACTATATACGGTCGCTTCTGTGCGAATGGCAAAAGGATTTGTTTCCCCTGATTCAAGATCCCACTCCGCTACAACGCGATCTCCACCAGCAATAAATAGTGTGTTGGATGTTCTGCCATTCGTTAAAGCATATAGTGCACCGCTGTGCGCGGCCAATTGATGAGTTTTTTTTACATCCATTATCCCAAAGCATCTATTGCTTCAGCAAGCTTTCGATCTTTATCGGTGATGGTGTTTCCTGCTTCATGTGTACTTAGTAGAATGCTCACTCTGTTATATACATTCGTCCAATTCGGGTGATGCTCATGCTCTTCAGCCAATTCTGCAACCTCATTCATAAAGCTCCACGCTTCTTTAAAGTCAAAGAATTCGAAAGTGCATGTTAATGCTGATTTTCCTTCTCCTAAGTCTTGTTCTATCCAGCTCATATTTATCCAATTTTAGATTTTGTTAATTATTTGGAGAGTTTGCTTTTGAGGACGACAGCCATAGTGATGCGGCTTATACATACCATTTTCCCTTCTTCATCCGTTATTTCAATACTCCAAACTTGAGATGATTTTCCGCGATGTATTGGTCTTGCAGTTCCTGTTACACGCCCTTTTGTAGCTGGTCTCAGGTGGTTGGCATTGATTTCCATTCCCACGCAAAAATACTTTTCAGGATCAACGGTAAGGTGTGCACCAATACTACCTAAACTTTCTGCTAACGAAATGGAAGCCCCACCATGAAGAATTCCATATGGCTGAACGGTGCGATGATCAACGGGCATATCACCTTTAATGAAATCATCGCCTAACTCTGTTATGCGAATGTCAAGTGTCTCTAAGAGGGTTCCTCTTTTCATTTTATCTGCCCTATCAGCATCTACTTCTTGAAACCAAATAGCCATAATTTATACTTGAAATTAGTTTCAAACTTACTCAATACACATATGATTGCTGCAGATGAGTGAGCTGATAATATATTTTGACGATGCTTCTTTAAAAAGTTGAATCTTCGCAAAAGCATATGCTAGTATTTCCGAACATAAAAATCAATTTAGGCCTTTGCATAACGGGTAAGAGACCAGATGGCTATCATAACATTGAGAGCATATTTTATCCAGTGCAATGGCATGAAACACTTGAGATCACGGAGCGTAATGAATCATTGAAAAACTTTCCTGAGATTGAATCTGAAATAGAGGTTGGTAAAGTGCGATTTATGAGTTACGGCATTCCTATTCCTGGTAATGCTGACGCTAACCTATGTGTAAAAGTTTATCAACTTTTGGAAGCTTGGTTCAATCTACCTGCTATTGATATTCACTTACTAAAGACATTACCGATCGGTGCTGGATTAGGCGGTGGAAGTGCTGATGCGGCATTTACTTTGAGGGCGATAAAAGACTATTTTCATCTTAGGATATCAGACTCTGAAGCAAAAGATCTATTGGCAAAAGTTGGAAGTGACTGTCCGTTTTTTTGGGAGAATAAACCAATGTTTGTTTTTGGGCGAGGAGAGAAGATGAGGCCAATAGACTTAGATTTGAGTGACTATCATGTTTTGATAGTAAACCCTAATATTCACATTTCTACTAAAGAGGCTTACGCGGGAGTGCAGCCTTCGCCACCTGTTATTGATTTAGAGATGTTGCCGAGTATAGAGGTAGATGGGTGGAAGGATATTCTTGTGAATGACTTCGAAACAAGTATTTTTCCAAACTATCCATTAATCAAAGAAATAAAAGATGAGTTGTACAATCTTGGAGCTCTTTACGCCTCAATGACAGGAAGTGGGTCTACTTTATTCGGTATTTTCAAAGAAGTCCCAGAAGAAGAGGTTTTTCGATCCTATATGACATGGAAGGGAAGACTTACTTTTTAATAAAGACGTAGCCGCCTTTTGTTGAACCCCATACTTGTTTGCCGTCTTCAGTCCATCCTCTATCCCAACTGATTAACTTGTCCTCATAAATCTCTACTTCACTGGTTGCAATTGAAGACCCGTTCCATGTATTCGGACATTTTTGTTCTGTTGCTCCTCTAAATGCTCCTTTAGCAAAGTGCATACCTATTTGACATCCATCCAAGAGTAGCAGGTCTTCTATGGAAAGGTCATCTAAAAGTTTTGGTTTTTTATTTGCTCCGATGTATTGATTGGCATTGGGGATTTGAAATGCATAGTTTGCGTATTTCCCTTCTTCCAATTCTACTAACTGATGGATGCTTTGACGGTATGGTTTTTTCGTTTTATTCGAAACTGCCTGCTCAACATACAACCAAACAACTTCAGGTTGATCGTCCCAAATGCTTGTAATTTTTAGGCTTATGTCCAGAAAATTGGTATCTTCTTTAGCTTGTATTTTCGAAGAATAATCTCCAGTAATGTAAGATGCCAACATTTCGAGCGATGGAGTTTGCGCTGCACTAGAAAGGGCATAAACAAAAAGACAACTAAATAAAAACGCACGCATTAGCATAATACCAATCTAGTCTTTTTCTGCCATCTCTTTCCAACCGAAGAGCTTTCCTTCTTTGATCATATTTCCTACGATACTTGGGACCATATATTCCCATCCGTCTTCACAATCCTTAATTTTTCGCACTACTTGATCAGAGAAAATATGCAGAATGTCCTTATTAGAGCATCTGATTTGTTCAATTTTCCCTGTCATTCTTAGATAATCAATGAGTAAGTTGATTGACGGGTCTTCGAATGTTAAATCGTCTAAAGTTTTTAAAGTTTCACCATCCTCTTGAAGGGCAGGATATACATAAACCTTGACATTTCTTCCGAATAGAATACCGTATGCTTCTAAAAGCCTTCCCTTCAAACGATCATAGTACTTATCATCAAATATTTGAATTAGATTTTCTACGCCTAATATCACCCCTACTTTTCGGTTTCTAACAGAGTCGCTCAAGTATGAAACCAGCGTGTAGTACTTCTGATAATTTGAAATAAGCACTGTGTAGCCTAGGCTACCGATTATATCTACTCTGTCTAAGAAGTCTTTTTCATCAATTCTACCTTCGGCACTCAAGTCCTTTAGTGTAAGTTCAAACAAAACCTGAATACGGTCGACATCAATATCTTCTTCTTTTCTAAATTCTTTTAAGCCCATTTTCAGCATGTCAAGGTTGACATGAGTTAGAGGGCGAAACCTTCCTCTTAGCACAAGAATATTTTTCTTGTATAGTGCTTGAGATGCTTGGAGAACATCCCCATTCGGGCCAAATAGCGCTGCATCGGTCATTCCGTTTTTAACCAAAAGGAGACTTAAAATTCTATTGTCTACATGCTCAAAATCAGGTCCCGACAAGCGAAACATATCAATTTCTATCCTGCCTTGACCAAGACCGTCAAGTAGGCTGTTCAGCATCATTTCAGGATTGTCGCTGTAATGGTATGCTGCATATATTAAGTTAACGCCAACTCGGCCTAGTGCTTTTTGTTGCAATAGCCCATCGTTATCGTGCATTATTACGTGAAACACACATTCGCTTGGAGGAGTGTTTGGCTTTAATTGAAACCTTAAACCAAACCAGCCATGGCCTTTATTGGTTTTATAATAATTAAGAATCTCAACAGTATTAACGAACGAAAAGAATCTTGTGTCTTCTTTTCTATGCTCAAGCTTCCCAAGAAGGTTAGTATACTCCTTGTCAAGCATCGTAATCAAGCGTGGTTCAGCAACATATTTTTTCGAAGCTCCATAGATTGAGTCTGAAATTTTCATGTCGTATGCAGAGGTGGTAAGGGCTATTGTTCCTGACGCTCCTCCAGCTGCAAAAAAGTTTGCTGATACTTCTTGTCCCGCACCAATTTCCGCAAATGATCCGTAGATGCTTGCGTCTAAATTAATCGTCAACGCCTTCTCTCTAATTCCAATTTCTCTCTTCATGCTAAGTGATATTTCAAGCTTATTTCAAATCTACAAGCTTCAATTCTTATGACGCGCTGTATTCGACAAAGGTTAGGGCTGCAACGATAGGTTGTAGGAATTGTGTGTTAAAGATTTCGAACTAAAAAACTTTAAATAAAAAAAGCCCCTGCTAAGGGGCTTAATTTTTTCTATTTTCTTTTATTGCTTCACTATAGGAAGTTGCATAGAGACGTGTTCTTCTGTAGTAACTTCTAAAAAATAAAGTCCTTTTGGAAGTGTAGATATATCCATATCAAGTCCACTCGAAGTTAGATTGGCTGAATTTTGAATTTGTGCACCATCGATAGAAAACAACTTGTAGCTTTTTATGATCGATTGATCTTCAACTGTTAGTCTAATCAACCCTGAAGTAGGATTTGGTGAAAGCTTGAAGTTGGATGAATAAATTTCATTGATTCCAACCGTAAGGTCATTTAGTTCTACATCTAAGCAGAATGGAGCGCTTGAGCCAAGTCCATTGGTTGCCGTAAGGCAAACGTTGAAGGTGCCTCCAGTATTTGGGTAATCAAAAGATGGACTTTCATCGGCAGATGTCTCATTGTTAAAGTCAAAGTCCCATAAATAGGTTGCTGGACCTGGGCTTCCTTCTAATGAAAGATTGGTGAATTCAACATTATTGCCTGCTAAGATTTCATTTGAAAATAGTGCCACAGGCAATTCATTTGCAACGGATACTATCCCGCATACTGAGTCGGTGCCGAACTGGTTGGTAGCTGCTAAGCATACATTGTAATCTCCCGCAAAAGCATATTCGTAACTTGGGTTTTGCATTGTGCTAGTAGAACCATCCCCAAAGTCCCAAAACCAAGATGTTGGTGAGTTAAATGAATTATCGGTAAATACTATTGTAGGATCGTTCGTATCATCATAAGAATAAGAAGCTATTGGAAGAGCATTGGTAATCACAATATTTGAAGAGTAAACCGCACTAGTTCCGATAATATTTGTTGCAGTTAGACTAACGCTATAGGTTCCTGGAGAGGTGAACAAATGAGTAGGGTTTTGAAGTGCGGATGTAGTTCCATCATCAAAATCCCATGACCAAGAAGTAGGGTTATTACTTGATAGGTCAGTAAACGCTATGTTAGGGTCATTTGTATTATCAAAACTGAAAAGAGCAGTTGGAGGGTTTTCAGGGTTTGTTGTTATAGCTCTGAAATGATAAGTTGTAGTGGTGTTTGCTGTCCACGAAGTGCCGTTGTATGTTGCTGCGCGATTATTGCCTCCGGTTGTTTGACAAATCCATGCACTACCAGTTGGAACTTCAAAACCAATGAAAATATCGCCAGTTAAACTATCCAATTGATTAGTATAAGGTCTAAGGTCTATACGCGTCATCCTTTGAGGCTCAAGCAAGTTGGCTTCTGGGAATACCATAATAGGCGTGATCAAATCGGTTCCTGGGCTTCCTGCATTATTAGACCAAATGTGTACTTCAATGCTATCGTTGGGATTATTAACATCAGTGTAGTTTCTGATTAAGGCTGTCGTCAGAGTGCTTAAACCAGAACCCAAAGAAACTCTATTTGCGGCACCACTTGTAAATGCTGGCGTGAAATTCACAACGGTGCTTACAACTCCATTATCATGGTTTATATAATTACCAGCGATATATTGATAAATGGTTGAAGTAGCCTGATTCAATTGTGGTGAGGCATCTGTCGCTTCAATTAAATAATCCACATAAGCTCCTGCAGTTTGAGGCGGAATGGCAAAAGTGTAATCATTCCCGTTCGTGTCGATTGGAGAAATTACAGTTGGCATTCCAATTCCATCAACAGTATAGGAAAGACTTATACTTGATAGTCCAGAAATATCAGTGACGGTAGCTGTTCTGAAATTGGTGTCCGCATCACCCTCAAAATGAGGTGCTGGATCATGCACAATTAGAGGTGGAGCGTTGTCAACACTGTAACTAACGATTCTCATACTATCAATGAAAATCCCATCTGATTGATAACCTTGGTCAGTAAAAAACCTGAATCTAGCTTTCACTTGGTTATTTCCAACGAAGCCTCCAATATTCGCTGAAAAGTTAGACCAAGTGGTAAGGTTATTCTCACCATTAAAAGTTGAGACAACTGTCCAAGAAGTGCCATTGTTTGGTGACAGTTCTAAGTAACAATAGTCAAAACCATTCTCGATGTCATACTTAACCCTGAAAAAGACATTTGCGTCTAAGGCGCTTGTTAAATCAAAGCTTGAAGTTATCGTGGCATATGTTGTCTGTAAATTCAAATACAACCCACCAGGACTGTCAGTTAATGAATTTGTCCCATTATATGCTTGTGCTGAGGTTGTTCCCCACTGTCCTGTTGTTGTCCAAGCTGATAAACCACTGTCAAAATCATCTGAGAAAACAGTAGTTTGAGCATTTAGTAGTTGTACGATCAGCACGGCTGAAAACAGAGTAAATATTCTTTTCATAGCGTTAGGTTTGTCTCGAAATTACAAATACTATGGACTTAGCAAACTATTCGAGTTTCGAATCTCTAGACATACGCGTTGGAACCATTGTTGATGCTCAAGACTTAGAAATAGCAGAGAAGCCCGCTTTTAAACTGATAATTGATTTTGGGAATAAGTTAGGCCATTTGCAATCTAGTGCTCAACTTACAGAAGTATATTCCGCGGAAGCGTTAGTTGATAAGCAAATATTGGCCGTAGTTAACTTTCCACCGAAGCAGATTGCCAATTTTATCAGTCAATGTTTAGTGTTAGGTGTCTACTCTAAAGATGGCGTAGTTTTGCTTTCTACAGAACGACCTTGTGAGAATGGGGATAAACTAGGATGATTTGAAAATTAAACACATTTGGAGCAAGCAATGGGTTAAAAACCTCATTTTCTTCAGCATTATGGCGGTTCTGTATTTTACAGATCTACCTCGTTGGGTCAGGGTGCAATATACCCGAATGAATTTGGAGTCACCTGAGAAAATGAGTAAGTCTCAATCCTCGAAGAGCAGTATTTATAATTATAACATCACCGCTGAAAATATAGCAGGCGAGCAAACTTCATTATCAAGCCTTAGAGGTAAAAAGGTATTTATAAGCTTCTGGGCTAGTTGGTGCGTTCCTTGTATAGCGGAATTTTCATCTCTAGAAGAAATGATGTTGAGAATCCCTGAGTTGTCTGTGGTTATGCTAAACATAGAAGATCAACCTACTTTTTCAGCATTTGTTAATGATAGTGACTACAACCTACCGTTTTATTTATTGAAAACTCCCATACCGTCTGAGCTCAATGCTGCAGCCATTCCAGCTACATTTATTTTGGATGAAGACGGGATTATTATTTACAAGCATTTTGGTGCGGTCGATTGGTCGTCAGAAACTACTATTGCTAAACTCAAAGGGATTCTAGAATAACTATGTACTTCAGATCTAAATACAACCGAGGTGTTTTTAATCGATATCGAAAAGGCATGCCTTGGCCAGAAATGATGTTAAAGGATTTACTCGCGGGATTAGCAATATTAAAACTAAAGGTTTTAAGTAAATCAGCTAATGTAATCCTTGCGCACCCTCACTTTCCGAGTAGAGGAAGTACTATTTTCCGTATTGCAAAACACTTAGGATACGAGGTCACAAATAAAATTTCACGATCAAAAGGTTTGGCGATTTATTGGGAATATAACACTGTTCGCGATGAATTTCAAGAGTTGTCAGAACTGAAATCAACCAATGTGATTAATCTGTTTAATCGCGATATATCGAAAGATAAAGTGGACGATGCCATGTTATCGGCCTTTGGATATAACACCACAATTGATCCTTTAAAGCATAAGGGTATTGCAGTGAAGAAAAGCCTTAAGAATGCCGTGCATGATGGACAAAGAATCGAATGTCCTTTAGAACCTGAAGAAGGGTTTATCTATCAGAAGTTTATTGACAGTAGCGTGAATGATAAAGAAGTAATGGACCTGAGAATTCCATTAATGCGTGGACGTATCCCACATATTTATTTGAATTATAGAAATAATCAAGAGCGATTTAAGAACGTGCCTGATCGTGCAGTTTTGGCTGAAAATATCAAGGATTGGTTGAGTGAGAAGGAGTTACAACAGTTAGCTGATTTCTGTCGAATTTTTCAATTCGATTTTGGTGAACTAGATGTGCTACGAGATTCAAGTGACGGAAAAATTTATATCGTTGATGCGAATAACACGCCTCAAGGGCCACCCAAAAATCTACCAGAAAAGGATAAGAAAAAGTCAGTTGAGCTATTGAGCGCTTCCTTTAAAAATGAGTTTATTGATTAATAGTGAGCATTGCCTGTTTAATCTTCAAATAGAGAACGTCTTTTTTTACAGGTTTAAGTAAGTAGTTATCGAGACCTTTTGATTCATAGATCACCGATTCTTTGCTTTCATTGTATGCACTCAAAGCAATAATTGGAATGTCGTTTCCAAAACGTTTTCTTAATTCAGTCGTGCAGGCATATCCATCCATTCGTGGCATTTCTATATCCATTAATATACATTGATGCAGATCTGGAGAAAATGTTTCTAAAGCTTCGATTCCATCATTTGCAATGTCACACGTCCAACCAAAGTTTTTGATCATCATTGACGTCACCAATTGATTGAGCTTGTCATCTTCTACAATTAATAAATGTAAGTTATCTAATGAGCTTTTAATATACTGATTAACTGACGATAGATCCTCTTCTGAATAGGCTTGCCATTGGTCATAGATAATGACTTTAAGTTTGTTCAAACTTGGTACTTCTACCTGTGGTTCTATACCTTTTAATCGAATAAGTTTTCTTGACAGCTAAAATGAAAGGGATGACACAAACCTGTTTTTATCCGACACATCAGCTTCATCAAAACGCAGATAGCTCAATAAGTATTGGTCATTTAAGGAGCAGTCATTTGCTTCAAGAATAACATCCACAAATTGATTTCCGGCAGTGATTTGAGATATGTGAAGATTAATCGTCAGTTTGGTTGAACGGTGCTGCAGAAGAAGCACGGCAACACCATGAATCATATCGGTAATAATGCCGCTTTCGCCTTGATTTGTTGCCTCAATTTTTGGGTCGACAATTAAATTGAACATGACTTTTGGGAAGTCAACTTTGAGCATGGCGATAATAGATTCAAAAGTCTCTTTGGTATTGAATACCTTAGAATTGTCATCGACAAATTTCAATTCAGTGTCTAGAACCTTTCCAAAGGCACTCAGTTTGCGGTTCATTCGATCCGATTCATTCTGGAGTTTTTGGAGGAAGGTCTTTTGTTTTTTATCTAGCTGCTCTTCTTCTAAGGCATAGATATAGCCTTGAAATGTGTTCAATGACCGCCTTAGCTCACGTTCTAATTTTTGAGCCGATGCCTGAAGATTTTTATGGTTCTCCGATTCGATCATCGATATAATATAGAATTTTTTTCATCAAATGAAGGCGGTCTTTGCCTCTAACATTATGCTCATGACCTGGATAGATAAAATAGTCTAGTTGAACCTCATTGTCTACGCAGCTTTCAACAAAAGATTGACTGTGTTGCCACACTACGACATTATCCATTGTTCCATGAATTACCAGAAGATCATCTTCAAGGTATTTGGCTCTGTCCACTAAGTTAGCATTCTTGTAACCTTGCTCATTGGTTTGCGGTGTATCCATATATCGTTCGGTATACATCACTTCGTACATTGACCAGTCGCAAACCGGTCCTCCTGCCGCTCCTACTTTAAAAAGACCTGGGAACGTCAACATCATATTTATGGTCATGAACCCACCAAAACTCCATCCATGAATTCCCATTCGTTCATTATCAACATACGGCAAGTCACTGAGATACTCCACAAACTTTTTCTGATCATCCATTTCCACTGCTCCAAGTTGCCTGAAGGTTGATTGTTCGAACTCTATTCCTCTATTAGCAGACCCTCGATTATCTATTGTTGCAATAATATATCCCTGTTCGGCCATCCAATACATCCACAACGGTGCGCCAGCCAAAAAGCGGTTGGTTACCAATTGCGCATGCGGGCCTCCATATAAATAGATTAATAGGGGATACTTTTTAGAAGGGTCAAAAGATGAAGGTTTTATTATTCTAGAATAGAGTAGATCGCTATTCCCATTTTCGATGCTCAATATTTTAGGCTTAGAAACTGCATATTCATCTAATGGGTTTTTAGCTTCATGTAACGTCTTAATTCTTTTACCAATACTACTCCAAAGTATCGTTTCTAGTGGAGTGTCGATGCTTGTGAAATTTTCAATGATATACTTCCCGTTTGAACTCAACAAGGCTGAATGAGTGCCCAAGCGTTCGTCTAAAATTGTAGTTCCTCCGAGTTCATAGTCCAACAAATAAGTAAAGCGTTGCGTTGCATTTTTAGTATTGTCTCTTTTATCAAACTCTTGAGTTGTTTCACCTGTGCCTCTAATAAGCAGGTAATTCTCGGTGTCGTCAAACCCTAATATTTTTTCGACTTCCCAATTGCCCGTTGTCAAAGGTCGTAACAAGTTGCCTTCTGTATCATATATATAAAGATGATTAAACCCTTCACGTTCACTCATCCAAATAAACTTATTGTCGTCTGATGGAATGAACCACAACTGATGCTCAGGTTCTACATACTCATTATCTGCTTCTTCAAATAGTGTTGTGCTTAAAATTCCTGTTGATGCGCTGTAACTGTTCAGTTTTAGCTGATTCTGATCACGGTTCAATAAGCCAATGTACACTTCATCACTTTTAGGAGACCAGGTGACAGAAGTGAGGTATTGTTCTTTGGGTTCACCTGTTTTCATGTAAATCGTAGTAGATTTCTGAGGGTCAAATATTCCTAAAGTCACATGATGACTAGCTCTGCCGGCCATTGGGTATTTTATATTTCGTAAGCTGGCTGGTTGTGAAGAAATATCAACCAAAGGATAGTCTTCAACCATCGTTTCATCCATTCTGTAAAAGGCAAGTTTCTGATCATCAGGTGCCCAAAATAGCCCTTTCGTAATCCCAAACTCGCTACGATGAACCGCCTGTCCATAAAGAATGCCAGGTTTACCGTCTGATGTGACTTGAATTTGAGTTCCGTTCTCCATCAAATAATAAAGGTTGTGATCTAGAACAAATGCACATGCACTAAAGTCGTCATTGAATGTTATTTCTGAAGCTTTCTCTGGAAGAGTAAACTTAATCTCAGCCTTCGACTCAGCAATGTTTACCCGATAGTATTTGCTGCCGATAGAGAACCTAAAACTATTTGCATTCAACCATGAAATTATCGGGAATACTCGAATAGGAGTTTCGGACTTCAATAGTGTTGAAAGTTCCTCTGTTGTAAAGAGATCTCTTGATACATCTTTAGCAACATCATGAACTACCAATGTTTGTGAATTACCTCTTCTTTCAATAAAACTGTACGTTTCTGTTTCAGGAATCCATTGGAGCTTCCAAAGTCGCTCAGGATAAAATTTTGAGTATTGTTTTAGAATAGCATCTTCGAGTGTCAATTCCTTTTGTTGACTAAAAACGTCATTGAGTTGTCCTAAAAGAAGGAATAAAAGAATTAGGATACTACTACCGGAAAATGAGGAATTACTCATTGGAAAGTGATTGAAATAAGTTAATCTGACTGTAACTCAAATGTAGCAATCTTGTCTAGAGATTGGCATCTACGACATTTCCTTCTCCTTGAATACTAATAAATTCAGGGTTTCCCCGATAGCGCACTGTAGTGGGTCTAATGAAGATGACTTCTAAGTAGTCATTGGCAAAAACCTCAACCACGCCTGAGCCAAGGTTTCCAACCCTGACGGTATCACTAAATAAATTGAAGGCGCTTAATTCGCCAGAACCAGAACTGGTAGCGATAAGACTTGAGGATTCGCCAGCAAGAACAATGTTTCCTGATGAAGTTGAATTTGCTCTTATTTCACTAGATAGCAAGAGTAAATTAATATCACCAAGTCCTGAGTTCTCTATGTAAATGGAGTCTTGCTCAATTAGATCTCCAGAGATTATTTCTCCAGCGGATGAAAATTCAATCGACTCAATACTTTTCATTCGAGCAGAAAGAAGCGTGGTTTCCTGATCTTTAAAACATGCATTCATGATCACTTCGCACTCGGTAGCGTTGGTTTCGATGTTCAATTCATCGAATACTTCAGGTTGGGCAATTATCTCTAATGTTGAACTGCCTATGGTGTCTTTAACGATCGTCATTTCAGCAGGTGTGGAAAGGCGGAAGTTGGTTGCAGAGCCTAAAGGGTTGAAATACTCTTGCCTGGGTCCATCAAGTCTTTTGCATCTGTTTCCACACGATGTTAAGGTAAAGGACACGATCAATACAGACCAAAGTATTTTTTTGATTACCACCATTGCAAATATCGTAGATGAAACGACTAGTTCTAGGTAACATTTTACCTTCGCAGCAAAGATTTTAAAATCGATGCTCAGACTTAAATTGCCAACCGACCCAAGATGGGTAAACATTGCCGAAAAGAATATTACCGAGATTCTTACAGATCATGCGTTTTGTGAGCAGAAGGCGGCAAGCGCAGCCATTTCTATTATCGTCCAATTTCCTGAATACCCAGAGCTTGTTGATGCAATGACAGAATTGGCAAGGGAAGAAATGGAGCATTTTCAGAGAGTTCATGACCAGTTGAAAAAGCGAGGATTGAAATTGGGTTATGAAAGAAAGGATCCTTATGTAGGCGATCTTAGAACTTTTTTTAAAGATAAGAGCGGTGGTCGAAAACAACACCTAATCAATACGCTATTACTAGCAGCGATGATAGAAGCAAGAAGTTGCGAGCGGTTTAGAGTGCTCTCTGAGAATATTAATGATAAGGAGCTATCCGAGTTTTATGCTGAACTAATGCGAAGTGAAGCTATGCATTATACCATGTTTTTGAGTTTTGCTAGAAATCTAGGTGAGGGTGAAGTGGATGTAGATACACTTTGGAGTTCTTTCTTAGAATATGAAGCTCAAGTGATGCTGAAATACGGCAAAACTGAGCAGATTCACGGCTAGTTTCTATGACACAAAGTGCTTAGAAGCATTTCCTTTCAATGTAATACTGATTTTCTTTTCGTTAAAAGAATCAAAAGTTTGGTGAAGTACCTTACCTGGCCAATAGTAGGACATAGTTAGATTTATCGGATCATATGAAGCTGTATACAACGTTCCAAATGCTTTTTCGAATGCGGTGTTGTAAAGAGGTGGCTTCAGAAACTTAGCAATCATAGTTTCTTTGAACTCATATGGATTCGTTACTGCATACTCCAAAATATTTCTTCGCTCAACAGTTTTTGTCATTGCAGCATAATCCGGCCATGTTATTTCCTCTTGATGATTCGTTCCAACGGGCGAATGGGTGACTCGATTTGCTTGACCAGGAATAAAGTAGATCGTTGCAAAATTCAAATACTTATCAAGTAATGTGACATTATAGGCCATATGCACTTGTATATCTTTCAATTTATTAATTGCCTCTTCTGTTGTCGAGCATGTTTCAAGACAATATCTGACAACCAAAGGAATTCCAAATCCTTCATGAGTAATTCTTCTTCCACCGAAGGTTAAAGAAGCGGCCAAGCCATCAGCATTCATTCCATCCAATAAACCCCAATTACAGTCGCTCATTCCAATTACGGGCTTCAACCAATTCGTTTTTAATACTAAACCTTCGAAATACCGCGGACTATAATCGTAGTTTCTAATTAAACAAGGAGAGTCTTTAGTCCATGCAACTTGACTGCAGCCACTCATGTAAGGCGGTGGGCAATACATGGTTAAATATCTAGAAACTAAATCTTTACCTCCGGCTAAGGAGCATAAGTGCTCGTAGGTTTCCATCAACTCTGGGAAGTTATTCTGAAAAGCTTCTGAAGATGAAAGAAAGCCAGGCCTTGCCTTCGAACCTTCTTTTAAAAACCACTTTTCGTAAGTAGGCCAAGTCTTTGAGAATAATTCACCCCATTTAGAGTCATCCTCACTAAGGTCGATATTGTTGATGTTTACGAAAAGCATATAGCCTCCAAAGATAAATAGATGTCATGGGCCTATGAAAGCTTTTATAAGGGTCTTGGATCAAGTATTATATGGAGTTGAGTATTTACCATTCTTTCCACTTGGAACCTTAAATGAACTTTGCACTAAGTATGAGTGGTTTGGACGTGCTATTCACATTCATAAAGCTATTTTTGCCGGCTAATTAGGTAACGATGTCAAAACAAGAAATCGTAGATGAACTTCAGGGTTGGATAGCAGATGAGTCTTTTGCTCCTAATCGTGATCGAATTGATCAGTATAATGCTAGTTATAAGGCATTGAAAGAAGAAACACTAAAGGCGCAATTGGCCGCATTTATTAATGAGCGGGAAGACGCGAAGGAAGATGAGTTCGACTACAAGAATGAACCTGAAGACATTCGCTTTGAGGAATTGGTTTCGATATATCACGACAAAAGAAAAGCCTTAGATAAACAAAGAAGAGAGAAAGAGGCAACTAACCTGAGCGAAAAGAAAGCTTTGATTGCTGAGCTTCATTCTTTGATTCAAGACGAAGAGAATATTGGAAAAGCCTATAAACACTTTAATGCCATTAAGCAAAAGTGGAACGAAATGGGGCCAGTACCTAATGCTGAGCGCAGAGATTTACAGGCTGAGTACAGTAGATTAATTGAGTTGTTTTATTACAACATCAATATATACAGAGAGTTACAGATAAATGATCTCAAAAAGAATCAAGAGCTAAAAGAAGAGATAATTGAAAAGATTGCTCTTTTAGAGCAGGAAAAATCCATCAATCAGGTTGATTTTTTGATCCATCAATATTTGGATGAGTGGGATAAAATTGGGCCGACTTTCCAGGAAGAATGGGATAAGATTCGCGATAGCTTTAAAGAGGCAGTCAGCAAAGTTTTTGACCGAATAAGAGAGCATAGAAAAGAAGTAAAAGACGAGCATGAAGGCCATTTCAAGCTAAAAAAAGAAATGGTGGCGAAAGTGGAAGAGATATCACTCAGAAATTTAGAGGATATTAAAAACGTTCAATCCTGGACGAAGGAGATTATTGACTTGCAAAAGCAGTGGAAGAAAATTGGCTATGCTGGAAGAGGTAAAAATGATAAAGTTTGGAATGAATTCAGAAAAGCTTGTGATGCTTATTTTGCGAATAGGGATGCGTTTTTGAAGGCCAGCAATGTTGAGTTTGAAAAAGCGAAAGCCAAGAAGCAAAGCCTGATCGAAAAGGCTAAGGAGATTTATAAAGGTGACGACCGAGTTGCCATAGCCAATCAACTGAAAGGCTTACAGCGTGAATGGAAAACTGCTGGAAGAGTGCTCCCACAGGAAGAGTATAAGCTTTTTAAAGAGTTTAGAAAATACTGTGACGATTTCTTCAATCGAAAGAAGAAGGAAGAGGAAGCGTTTATCAAGGAAGCTAAAGAAAACCTTAAGGCGAAAGAGGCTTTATTAACTAAGTTTTCCGAATCTGTGAAGGCTGGAATCAAAGAAAAAGGAGAAGCTATAATTTCTGAATGGAGAACAGAATGGTCTACAATAGGAAATGTTGAGTACAAAGCAAAAGGTAAAGTTGAAAACGTATTTGAAGATGTAATAGGTAAGGCCTATGAGTCATTGGGTATTTCAAAACAAGATTTAGCTAAGAAACGATTCGAGAGCAAACTTGAAATGCTTGCAACGGATGACAACGCAGAAGATGCTTTAGTTTCTGAGCGTAACAGAATTGGTCAAAAAATCAGAGAAGCTCAAACTTCTTTAGCTCAAGAAGAGGGGAAGTTAGATTTTTTCAAGTTTTCCAATGATTCTAATCCATTGAAGGCTGAAGTGCTGAAGCGAATTGAAGCAGTCAATAAAGAAATTGCAGAATTGAAATCGCGTAAAAAGCAAATTGACCTTACGATTAAGGGAATAAAAAAAGAGGCCGAAAAATCAGAAGATAGTTCCTCAGAGGCGAGTGCTGAGCCTTAGATTTTTTCGCAGACCCATGGTCCGTTCCCTACGGTGTCTGATTCAAGTTCATTGATCAACCCAGAGATGGTTCTTTCTTTGCCACAAACGTTTTTACTCACTGGGCCAAAATCATCAGTTTGCACGGTGCATTCATAACATCTATTGCATGAAGCAGTGAAGATTATTAATAGAGCAAAAGTGAAAATTAGCCGCGCCTTCATGTATGCAAAAATAAGATTAGGAATACTAACGTACCGCTATACATTATATTCGCCATCCGAATGAAATTATCTATCGTAATACCGGCTTATAATGAAGCTAACACAATCCATTTAATCCTTACTAAGGTGGTTATGGTTGTGTTGATGAACGACATCGAAAAGGAGATCATTATTGTAGACGATGCCTCTTCTGATGATACAAAAGGAGCGATTCAAAAATTCATTAACGCTAATCCAGATAGTCCTATTAAGTACTTTGATCAACCAAAGAATATGGGCAAAGGTGCTGCAATAAGACGTGGTTTTGATGAAGCAACAGGTGATGTTATTGTTATTCAAGATGCTGATTTAGAGTACGACCCTGAGGAGTATAATGTTTTGTTGAAACCAATTTCTTTAGGTTTAGCAGATGTTGTTTATGGAAGCCGTTTTATAGGAGGTAATCCACATCGCATATTGTTCTTTTGGCACAGTATCGGTAATAAGTTTTTGACGTTTTTGTCGAACATGTTTACTGATTTGAACTTGACAGATATGGAAACCTGCTATAAAATGTTTAGAAGAGAATTGCTACAGCAATTCACTCTCGAGGAGAATCGATTTGGAATAGAGCCAGAGATTACGGCTAAGTTTGCTCGAATTAAAAAGGTGAGAATCTACGAAGTGGGAATATCCTATTATGGACGGACCTTTGCGGAAGGAAAAAAGATCAATTGGCGAGACGGTTTCCGCGCCATTTATTGTATTCTGAAGTATAATTTGTTTCGTTGATAGGAATTAGTTTTCCTTCTTCTGCTACAATATTCTTCTCTTCAAGCCATTCTCTTAACATACTGTTGAATCCTTCGTGATTATCAAAATTACACGCATGTCCTGTATTGGGTACGGTGTAAATACTCGCTCTATCCTGGAGTTCCTTTTTTAAATAGAATGAGTGGTAATGAATAACCGGTGAATCATACTGTCCGTTGATTAGCATCACAGGGTAGGTTCCTGATTTTAAATTTTGCTTACGGAAGGTATGCACAGCCGCATATATCTTTTTGATTTCAGATCGCTGAATCATTTGAATACTCTCTCTGATCTTTTGTCTTGTGTCTGGTCCTCCGAGCCATTTATTGCCTCTCATAAACCATGTCATCATAAATGAAAGTTTCAAAAACTGCTTTATGGTTAGTTTTCCAAAAAGCCACATGGCTAACCATTTAGGGAATAAAAAAGCCGTTATTGTTTTTTCAAGAAGGCTTAATCTCATTGACGCAGAACTGCCAACGAGTACAATTCCTTTTGTGCGATAGGGGAGTTTTGAAGCAATGCATTGAGCAATCATCGCTCCTAGAGAAAGGCCAATGATAGTGAATTCCTTAATGCTCAACTTGTCTAGTAGCTCAATGACTGTGTGTGAGAAATCTTCAACATGATACTCCTCTGTAACTTGTGGTGAGGATTTTCCATGCGAAGGAAGATCAATGGTAATCACTTGATAGTCCTTTGCAAACTCTGATTTCTGATGCATCCAGATTTCAGAATTGATGAAAGCACCATGCACAAAAACCAGCGTTTCCCCTGCACCAGATATGTTATAATTCAACCCCAATTCAATAGCAAATTAGTCAATCAAATAATTCACGCCTAATTAAACTTCTCATAATAAAAATGAGCGTCCTTTGAAACATAAATGAAAAGTGCAGTATTCAACTATCCACGAAGTCAAGAATCCTTTACCATCCTGAAAAAGGTTATTGAAAGTGCAGAGTACTCATTTCTTCATTGTGATAATCACAATTTTGAAATAGAAGCTGTGATGGAATCTAGGTTTAAATTTTCAAAGCATCTGAATGCTCGATTAATTAAACTTAATCAAGGAACTGAGTTGATCGTTGAAGTGCGAAATATCGGTTTAGAACTGAAACGCAAGAGGCGAAACGATAAACTAGAATTAGAACTGCTTAGGTCCTTTCTCAAAGAAATTGAACAACAAAAAACAAAAGCCGCTTAAACAGTCATGTTCCATTCGTGCGTATCAGGATCAATTCCCTTCTTAATCCTCAGTAATTTTTGTCCTATTTGATTTGAAATCACGCGATGTTCACTAGAAGGTAAGTCGTAAGATTTTCCCTCAAAAGTTAATTTCTCAACTTGGGCTGTAGTGGCTGCGGTTCCAACACCGAATAATTCTTTCAGTTCTCCGGTTCCTACCGCTGAAATCACTTCATCAGCGGTAATAGATCTTTCTTCAACTTTAAATCCAGCTTCTTTCGTTAGTTCTAGGAAGCTCTTCCGTGTAATACCAGGAAGAATAGTTGATTTGAGCGGAGGTGTTATTAATGTGTCATTAATAACAACCATCATATTCATTGTTCCTGCTTCCTCTAAGTATTTATGCTCTTTGGCATCAGTCCAAATCAATTGGTCAATACCTTCTTTTTGAGCCATCATGGCAGGGTACATAGCTGCGCCATAATTACCTGCAGCTTTTGCAGATCCAACGCCACCCATTGCTGCTCTTGTATATTCAGTTTCGATTTTCAAGTGCAAGGGCTTCATGTAGTACGGTCCAACAGGAGCCGTGATTATCATGAACATATACGTGTCTGAAGGTCTTACTCCTAATAACGCATCAGTTGCAAATAAGAATGGACGAATATAAAGCGCACTTTCCGAGTTGTTTGGAACCCAATTTCGGTCCAAGTCAATTAATTGGCGCAGACCTTCGAGAAAAATATCCTTGGGTATTTCAGGCATGCACATTCTAATAGCTGAAGCATTCATTCGCTTCCAGTTTTCTTCAGGTCTAAAAATGAGCACGTCATTGTTTTCATTTTTGAACGCTTTTAAACCTTCAAAAATTGATTGACCATAATGAATCATAGAAGAAGCTGGAGATAAACTGATGTCTCCGTATGGTTGTATGCTCGCCCTTGACCAGGCTCCATCCTCGTATTTTGCCACTAACATGTGATCGGCAAATACTTTCCCAAAAGGTAGATTATCAAAGTCTACTTGGCTTAGCCGTGATTCTGATGCTTTGTTAATCTCTATATCAAGGGTATTAATCATGATAATACATTGCTTTAAAGTTGGCGCGAAAGTAACTCTTAAAGCTCGGATTGTTATCCGCTTCAATGAGATAATCGCTTAATTTTCGACAGTTATATGCGCTCTATCGATTGAGATAGCAGCCAGCCTGAATTCCCATCGCTTAAGCGAATACGTGTCCAATCACCATCGCTGTCGAGAATTTCCACCTTCAAACCCTCGTGAATAACGAATTGATCGGTAGAATTTAGGCCTGGGGCACTCTTTACATTAACTGTTGGTGCAAACACTATTGCCTGTTCTGCATTTAATTTGTTAAAGGCTGAATTGGTTAATAGAATCACCAAAATAGAAACACCAAAAACTAATACACCACCAATTAGTCCTAATTGCTTGACTTTTCTTCGGCTTGAAACAACGTACATGGTTATTAGCCCGGCAGCAATAAAAAGTAAACAAATGAAGATAATTGACCAAGCTGTTAACGAGAAAGAGTATGTAATTGATTCCCACCATTTGGCCAAGAACATATTGTCTAGAGGCGTTATTTTATCGGTGATGTAAGTATTGGCTATAGCTAAATTGTATCGAATATCTTCATCATTCGGTGCCAACCTCAATGCACGCTCGAAGAAAAGAATCGCTTCAGGAATATTGCCTTTTTTGAAAAATGTATTTCCTAGATTATAAAACAAGTCTGAAGAAACCATTCCGTTTTGAATGATTTCGCTATAAAGAACCTGCGCAGAGTCATAGTTTCCTGCTTTATAAACATTATTGGCTTCTGCATATATATCTTCATAATGACCCTCATTAGCCATGGAGCAATGGCATGTTCCAATAACGCTAAAAACGAATATGATTAAAGCCTTAAAGTTCATCTTCTAGCTCTTCAATTATTTGTTTGCTTGCACTCAACATCTCCTCTTTTCCTCGCACAATTCCTGGTGCAAAACGAACCATCTCACATTCATCTAATGCTTTTTTAAGCTTTTCCTGCGTATTTGGCGAAACCTTTTTTGAAACAAGTGTTTCTTCAATCTTTTCTCTATTGAGCTCTGAGAACGGAATGACTAGTTTGTCAGAGATGTATCCAAATAGGGCCAAAGAAATAGCATCATAAAATGGTTCGTTTTCTGCGTTCAATAGTTTCGTTGCCTTTGCTAAATGCTTCTTGGCAATGCCTCCAGCTCTTTTACTTTTTAGAGCATTAATATCAGAATTCTGAGATCTGAAGAATCCAAATAAGAATATAGATGCACCCATTCCAACAAACGGAAGGGTAGAGAGAGCGTAAAACAAATTGGATCTATAGAATCCGCTTTCTTTTCTCTTTAATTCTGGCAGATCTGTTTTTATGAATCGAATATCCTTTCCAATGATTTGAACATCCTCCTTTTTAGGCGCGATATGCGCTGCTCCATTGGCCAATGATTCTCCATCTGCCTTTAGCACGTTGAGAGAAATAGGATCTGACGAAAGCTGCTTGTATGATTTGGATTTGGGGTCGAAGTAGGAGAAACTGATAGGTTTTAATTTGAACTCCCCTGCGTATCGAGGAATAAGAACATATTCAAATGTTCTTTTTCCCTTTGTGCCTGCGGCTGTTACACTTATGTCTTGTTTTGTTTTTGGATCGTAGGTCTCAAAATCAGTGGGAAACTCAATCTTAGGCAAAGAGATTAATTCAAGGTTTCCTTTTCCAGAAAGGTTAACCGTTAGGTTAATGGCTTCATTCACACCAACTTCCGTTCTGTCTATGTCAGTTTTCAGGTTGAATTCACCAACCGCACCAATGAAATCATTGGGTTGTCCTTGAGCTGGAAGACGAGAAACATTGATCTTTTCGTCATTACTTTTCACTTGAACCTTCACGTTCTTGAAGCTGCCAAAAAATTGATCGAACATGCTTCTTCTTCTTTGCTTGTCCGCCACTCTTATAACCATTTCCATGTCTAAAGATGGAACAATGATTTCACCTGATTTTTGAGGTGTAAGAACTACTTTTTTCATGGTAGCAACAGTGTATTGCTTTCCGTTGATGGTTTCGTTCACTAGACTAGCCGAAGGATCAACTTCTAATTCTTGGGCGTAAAAGCCATTGAAAACAGGCCTAGAGGAAGAATAATTGACAATTTGAGTATTCATGTATAGCAAGTAGGTTGCTATAATTTGCTCTCCAACGTAGGCTTTCTTTTTGTCTACGTAGAGCTTTAGAAATAGATCTTCTGTCGATTGTTTGACATTTGTATGGGTGCTTGGTTGACCCTGACGTTGTGTTTTCTGTTGCGCGGCTGCGCGCTGTCCAGATGGGAGTACTTTGATTTTGATTGGGGTCGATTGAGCAAGGTTTCCATTGAATTTAATCGAGGCCGGTTGAATAGTAAACACACCTTCATTGACAGCTCGAAGAATGTAGCTGTAGGAAAGGCTACTTGAAAATTCGCCATTAACCCACTGCATGCTAGAAGACTTGTTTGGACCACTTAAAACACCGAAGTCCTCGAATGATGGTGCACTGAAATTAGAGCCATCTCCTTCAATGTCAAAACTCACTTGAAAATTGTCTCCAACAGATAAGGTTGTTCTGTTAACCTTAGCTGTTATTGCCTGAGAAAAGGCGCTAAAGTTTAACAGTATTAGTGATATGATAGCAATGAGTCTCACCAGTCTTTATCGATACTTTTAGTTTTTGCTTGCTGTCTCCTCAATTGCATTTGAAGTTTTTGATCTTCATTTTTTGCTGCTTCTAACATTTGCTCAGCTTCACGAGGCGATAGCTCTATTGGTTTCGGTTGGGCTTTTTGCTCTTTTTCCTCCCCTTGATCAGGTTTGTCTTTTTTACCTTGTTCATCATTGTTTTCTTTCTGCCCTTTATCCTGTTCTTCCTTGTCCTTATTCTTGTCTTGCTCTTTTTCGTCTTCGTTTTTATCGTCTTGCTCTTGCTTGTTGTCCTTATTCTGATCTTGATTTTCTTGGTCTTGATCTTTATCCTGCTCTTGCTCTTGTTGCTGTTGTTTTAAATTCAGAGCATATGCTAAATTATACCTGGTCTCATCTGATTTTGGGTTTGCACGAAGAGCATTCTTATAAGCTTCTATAGCTTCATCGATCTTTTGATTTTGCAAGTAGGTGTTGCCTAAATTGTGAAACGCCTTCGCTTTTCTCAAAGCATCAGTGCTATTGTCTGCTGCTTTTTCATACAGCGAAATAGCGCCTTCAAAATCCTGTTTTCTGAAATTGGTGTTTCCTAAGTTTAAGTTTCCTTCATAAATATTTGGGTCGCCTGATAGTGCTTTTTGATAGTGCATCTGCGCTTGATCAAAGTCGCCATCTAAATATGACTGGTTTCCATGATACAACTGATTTTGATGCTGAGCAAAAGCATACATGCCAATCAAACTGAACAGATATGTCGTAAATATGATTTTCATTTTCACTACGAAGCAAACAGTTTTTCCCACCAAAATGATTTGGTATTGGGAATTATTAACTCGATGATTAGAAGAATTAACGCAGGAAGCAACAAATACTGAAATCGATCTTCATAATCGGTGTAAATTTTTGTTCCTATTTCTACTTTTTCCATACGCTCAACCTCGTCAAAAATGTAGGCCATTCCACTTTCAGCAGTGGATGCTCTCACAAAGATGCCACCAGTAACTGTGGCTAGTTCAGCGAGCATTTCTTCATTCAACTTCGTAACAACAGTATTACCTTCTTGGTTTTTCTTAAATCCTAAGCGTTTTCCTCTTTGATAAATCGGAATCGGTGCTCCTTCTGCTGAACCCATTCCAATGGTGTGGACTACAACTCCTTGCGCTGCTGCTTCTTCGGCCATTGAAATACTCTCTTCTTCATGGTTTTCTCCATCAGAAATAACGATGATTGCCTTTGATGTTGGACTTTCAAAGTCAAAAGATTTTAAACATAGGCCTATGGCGTTGCCAATATCGGTTCCCTGCGTGGCAATGAGGTCTGGTTGAATATTGTCTAAGAATAACTTGGCGGCTGAATAGTCAGTAGTTATAGGCAGTTGGACAAATGCTTCACCTGCGAAAACTACAATTCCTATTCTGTCTGATTTGAGGTAGGTGAGCAACTCCTTTAGACTTCTTTTTGCGCGTTCTAATCGATTAGGCGAAAGGTCTTCAGCATTCATGCTGTTCGATATATCCAACGCAATCATCAGATCAATTCCTTGCCTTTTTACCTCTTCTGTTTTTGAACCTAATTGTGGGTTCGCGATGCCTATGATGAATGTAATAAGCGCTAAACTATAAATGGAAAGCTTCAACCAAGACTTCGCTTTGCTAGCCATTGGCATTATTCTATGCTGTAATTCTGAATCTATCGTGGCTCTGAGCTTCTTATTCCTAGACCGTTGATAGAACAACTGACCTAGCCATAACAATGGCACAATCAAGAGCAGGTAAAGCATGTATGGATGTTCGAACCTAAACATGTGATGTTGCACTTTTAAAGAGTGTTTTTCTTAGGATTAATTCCGTTATCAATAAGCTTAGTGCTATCAATGCCAGCGGAAAGAATTCTTCATATTTCTTTTCGTGCTGTGTTTCCTCAATGACTGTTTTTTCGAGCTTGTCAATTTCAGAGTAAATCGACTCTAGAGAAGCATTATCTGTCGCCCTGAAATACTCTCCATTGGTTAGATCAGCTATTTGAGTTAGCGTTTCTTCATCGATGTTTACATCCATGTTTTGGTATCGAATTCTACCGAACATATCAGAAACAGGCATCTGTGCTTGACCTTTTGTTCCCACACCTATCGTGTAGACTTTGACGCCAAATGTTGTGGCAATCTCTGCAGCTGTTATTGGTGGGATAGAGCCCATATTACTTTCTCCGTCCGTCAACAAAATCACAACCTTGCTTTTAGCCGTAGATTCTTTCAATCGATTCACTGCGTTTGCTAAACCCATTCCAATTGCTGTTCCATCTGTTACCATGCCATTTTCCAATTGCTCGAAAAGGTTGATCAGTTTATCATGATCGGTGGTGAGAGGACATTGGGTAAAACTTTCACCACTGTACACTACAAGTCCTATTCTATCGTCTGGGCGGTTTTTGATGAACTCAATGGCTACTTCTTTTGCTGCTTCTAGTCTATTTGGTTCAAAATCGCGTGCAAGCATACTGCTCGAAATATCAAATGCAATTACAATATCTATTCCTTCTGTTTTTACATCCTGCCAGCTGCTGCTTGATTGTGGTCTAGCTAATGCAAGGATAATAGTGCCAATGGCAATTAACCGTAGAGCAAATAGGACATGATGCATTTTTGACTTCCATCCAGTTTTACCTGCAAAAAACTGAGCACTTGAAAATCCTAAGACTGCTTGACGGTTCCAATACTTAAGAACATACCAAAGCACTAAAAGAGGAATCACTGCTAACGCCCAAAGAAATTCGATATGTGCAAACTCCCAATCAGACATCTTCTTCTTTGTTTTCTTGCTTTGGAGTGGTTTCTGCTATGAAATTTTCAACAATGGAAAAGTTGATCTCATTTTCATTTCCAACTGGATTCTCCTTGGCGAATTTCACCAAGTCAGATAGAAAAAGTAATTGCTTCACTTTACTTATGGATTCTTCGCTCAATTCTGGTTTATGACGCAGACCAGTAATTATTTCATCGGTAGTTTGCTCCATGGCAGGAAGCGTTAATCGGAATTCAATGTATTCCCTCAAAATATCACTTAGCTCAGAATAGTATTGTTTGATTTTTCCAGCCTGCCAGAGTTTTTCTTCTTTGAGCTGCTCAAGCCGCTCAAGCGCGATTTCGTGTGCTGGTCGCACTGGGACGATAATTTCCGGCACTTCTTTCGGCTTTTGCTTCGATAACTTTAATGCAATAAATGTGATAATGGCTAGCGCCACCAAGCTAATAGCTATCCAAGTCCAATTTTCTTGAAACCATTCTTTAAAAGAGAAAGGCACATCTTCAATTTCCATGATATCAACTATGCCCTTAGATGTGTCTATTTCAAGCGTTTGAACCGCAATAAGTAATGGATTGGATTCGATTTCTTCACCATTGATGAGCGCTACTCTTGGTGTAATAGGGAAGAAGCCAGAGTCAAAGCTTGTAATGGTATAGGTTTGACTTAATATCCGCTGTTCAAGCTGAGTACCTTCAAAAGAAGTATCTACTTTACTTCGGTTGATTACTTCAATTTCGGAGATGATTGTGTCTTCGATCAATGGAAGTACCATGGTGTCTCCTGAAGCACCTTTTAAGGTTACTTTAAACTCCATTTGCTCACCAATCATTATACTCTCTTTATCGGTGCTAATAGTGAGAGATTGTTCTTGCGCGAATCCTACTGATTGCGCGACTATAAATGATATGATCAACAACAGCCTCATCTCTTTGACTCTCGTTTTTTAAACAATTGCATCAACGGTTGCACATAGCTTCGGTTGGTGTATAAGTAAGTGTAGTCAATACCGCTTTTTCGCAATAGATTCTCTGTTTCTTGCAGCTTCTTATCTCTGTTGCGTTTGTAGTTCGCTCTTACTTCTTTGTCAGATGTGTCTACCCAAAACGTTTTACCCGATTCAAAGTCTTTCATTGGGATAAGGCCTAAATCAGGTAGGGTTTCTTCTGCAATGTCTTTAGTCAATAGAGTGACGAAATCATGCTTTCTTTTTGCGATTCTCAAAGGCTTCTCATAATCGGAATCGAGCATGTCTGATATCAAGAATGCAATGCTTCTTTTTTTAGTCACGTTGTTAAAGAATCCAAGTGCTTCTTTAATATTTGTTCCAGTTCCTGTAGGTTCAAAATCAATTAACTCTCGAATGATTCTGAGGATATGACTCTTGCCTTTCTTAGGTGGAATATACTTTTCAATCTTATCGCTAAAGAGTATTACACCAATCTTATCATTATTCTGAACGGCTGAAAAAGCTAATACCGCGGCTACTTCAGTAATCATTTCGCGCTTGAGCATCGATTTAGAACCAAAGTTTTCAGAAGCACTAAAATCAACAATAAGCATCATCGTGATTTCTCGCTCTTCTTCAAATACTTTGACATAAGGATGATTCAAACGAGCAGTAACATTCCAATCTATACTTCGAATTGGGTCGCCAGGCATGTATTCACGTACCTCGCTGAATGCCATTCCCCTTCCCTTAAAGGCAGAGTGGTATTCCCCAGAGAAGATTTGATTACTCAATCCTCTCGTCTTGATCTCTATTTTTCGTACTCGTTTTAGTAATTCTGACGTCTCCATTTCATCGCTTTGCGTTCACTTTTCAGTCTTTAGGGTAAAATCTGATCGATTCGCATCACTATGGCACTTCAACCTTGTTTAAGATTTCATCGATGATGTTTTCTGAAGTAATGTTTTCTGCCTCGGCTTCGTATGTCAAACCAATACGATGTCTTAATACATCTTTACTAATTGCTCGCACATCTTCAGGAATTACATAGCCTCTTCGTTTAATAAAGGCGTAAGCCTTAGATGCAATGGCTAGATTGATGCTTGCACGTGGAGAACCTCCAAAGTTTATCAAGTCTTTGAAATGTGGCATTCCAAAATTCTCGGGGTTTCGAGTAGCAAACACTATGTCTACAATGTACTGTTCAATTTTCTCATCCATATACACCTCACGCACCACTTGACGAGCTCTTAGGATATCTTCAGTAGAAAGTATTTTTTGTGGGGTAGGAATTTCTGTTTGAGAAATGTTTTGTCTAATTATTAACTTTTCCTCTTCCATTTTCGGATAGTCTAAAACTACCTTCAGCATAAATCGGTCAACTTGCGCTTCTGGTAGTGGATAGGTTCCTTCTTGTTCGACCGGGTTTTGAGTTGCTAAAACCAAGAAAGGCTTTGGAAGTGCAAATGTTTCTTCACCAATGGTTACTTGCTTTTCTTGCATCGCCTCAAGCAGGGCGCTCTGCACCTTGGCTGGAGCGCGATTGATCTCATCCGCTAAAACGAAGTTGGCAAACAATGGGCCTTTTTTAACCGTAAACTCGTCTTTCTTTACTTGATAGATTTGTGTTCCTATGAGGTCGGCAGGTAATAAGTCAGGTGTAAATTGAAGTCTGCTAAAATCAGCATGAATGGTTGATGCTAACGATTTAATGGCTAGTGTTTTGGCCAATCCAGGCACACCTTCTAATAGAATATGACCATTCGATAACAAGCAAATTATCATTCTGTCGATCATGTATTTCTGCCCAATGATCGCTTTATCCATTTCTCGATTGATCAGTTCAATGAATGCACTTTCCTTTTCAATCTTTTCGTTCAGAGCTCTAATGTCAGTTGCAGTTTCCATGTTATAGGGTTTTCAACAATATGTTTCTTTTGAAGACACGCGAAAATGTTAATAAACGCGCCCGTTTTGAGCACTGTCGCTGTTAAACAATGTTAAGAACTATTTACTTCTGTATGCCTTGATAAATCTAGGGTTCTGTTACTTTTCGGCTTTCAATATTTTAAGAATTTTAACGTCTAAATATGCCTGAAAATAACCATGCTGATATCATGCTCTCTGAAGTAATAAATTACGTCAAGGAATTTCATGAATCATTCAAGATTAAGAACAACGAATCGCCAACGGTAGACATTGACGATAAGTCGATTTTGTTGCGCTATAAATTGATGCGAGAAGAGAATGAGGAATACCTCGAAGCTGCTCAAAATGGCGATTTGGTTGAAGTGGCAGATGCGCTGGGTGACATGCTATATATACTATGCGGAACGATCTTAACCCACGGAATGCAGCACAAAATTGCTGAAGTGTTTGAAGAAATTCAAAGAAGTAATATGAGTAAGCTAGACAAAGAAGGTCTTCCTATTTATCGTGAAGACGGCAAGGTGATGAAAAGTGACTTGTACTTCAAGCCAAACATCAAGAAAATTTTGGATAACGAATAGACTACATTGAGTCTCTTAAGTGCAGCATTTTGATGGCCGTTACAGCCGCTTCGGTGCCTTTGTTGCCATGAATCCCGCCACTTCTTGCCCGAGACTGCTCAATGTTGTCGTCTGTTAACACACCGAATACTACAGGCAAACTATGGCTTAAAGAAACGTCTTTCACGCCTTGAGAAACAGCTTGACATACATAATCAAAATGGGCGGTTTCTCCTCGGATCACAGACCCTAAACAAATGACGGCATCTGCTTTGAACTTTTCAATGGCCCATTGAGCGCCAAGCGGAAGTTCGAAGCTTCCCGGAACGAAAAAGGTTTTAATGTTGTTTCCTGGAACGTCTGCATTGATCAATAAGTCTATCGCTCCATCATGCAAGCCATTTGTGATTTCAGCATTCCACTCGGCTTTTACGATAGCTATCTTCCAATTAGGATTGACTGCTGGTAGGTCATCAAATTCAGAAAGATTTTTATTGATCGTGGCCATTATTTTCCAGAAAGACCCTCTGCACGAGCAATGAATTTTTCGATCTGCTGACCTTCATTACTGTTCGGGTATTCTTGCTTGATGCGGCTGTAAAGACTAAGCGCATCGCTGTAATCTCCAACTTCTTCATAAGCTCTAGCAGCTTTCATCAAGTAAATAGGTGTGGTGAGGTCGTTGGCATTGTGCCCGAAAGCACTCTCATAATAACTGATAGCTTTATCTACTTCGCCCAATTCCATATAAGCATCGCCTGTTGCACCTAGTGCCACTGCACAGACCATGATGTCGCTGCAATCGTAGTCTTCTAAATATTGAATAGCCTCTTCATATTGTCCTAAACGCAAATAAGAGATGCCTGCGTAATAGTTAGAAAGGTTTGCTGATTCAGTGATGCCGTAATTGTCAATAATGTCTAAGAAACCATAGGCAACATCATTTCCGTAAAGTGCTTGGTCAAGGCTGTCGCTAGCAAAAGCCTTTTGAGCTTGCCACATTTGCTCTTGAGCCTCAACTTCTTGTGGCTGCAAGTAGAAATTCTTGTAAGCAAAGAATGACACCATCATTAACACAATTGCACCAATAATAATTGTCAGACTTTTTTGGTTTTCTACAACCCAATGTTCCGTCTTCGAGTAAACTTCTTCTACGTCTACTATTATTTCTTCCTGATCTTTAGCCATTGTTACCCTTAAAAAATGAGGCTGCAAATATATTTTTTTTAAGACAGTTGACACACTCTCTTCTTGTGGTCAAATTCTACCTTTGAAGACTTATGCATCTATCTGAACTCAGCATTGTTAATTTTAAGAACATTCAAGACGCCAATTTTGAGCTGTCAGAAAAAGTCAACTGCTTTCTTGGAAACAACGGTGCGGGTAAGACTACAGTGCTTGATGCGATATATTACTTGTCATTTTGTAAGAGTTTTTTTAATCCGATTGACTCACAAAACATCCGTCATGATGAAGGTTATTTTGTGCTTGATGGTAAGTTTTTTTTAGAGGGAGAATCTGAAAGAATTTTTTGTGGATTGAAGCGCAACGAGAAAAAGAAATTTAAACGCAATCAAAAAGAGTACGATCGATTGGCAGATCATATTGGTGTAATTCCATTGGTGATGATTGCTCCATCTGATACTGCGCTCATCAGAGAAGGCAGCGATATGAGACGAAAGTTCATGGACGGCATCATTTCTCAATACAATAAATCGTATTTAGATACGCTTCTGCATTACAACCGTTTATTGGCACAGCGAAATGCCATGCTTAAACATCAATGGGCTGAAGGAAAGTATGATACTACTAGCCTTGAAGTGTTTGACGAACAATTGCATACGCATGGTACAGAGTTGCACTTAGAACGTAAGCGATTTTTAGAAGGCTACCTGCCAATATTTTCGAATTTCTATCAATTGATTTCAAGCGGGGCAGAGGAGGTCAACATCGTGTACCAAAGTCAGCTGTCAGAAACGCCTATGATCAATCTGTTGACTGAGCATCGAAAAAGGGATTACCGCGCTCAGTACACTACGCAAGGCATTCATAAAGATGACTTGGAATTTACTATTGGAGAGTATCCAATGAAAAAATTTGGCAGTCAAGGCCAGAAAAAAAGCTTTGTTACTAGCCTTCGATTGGCTCAATTTGACTATTTGAAGGAATTAAAACAGCGCAAGCCAATTTTACTTTTAGATGATATTTTCGACAAATTAGACGATAACCGCGTGGCGGCTTTAATGAAGTTGGTTAGTGAAGATCATTTTGGTCAGATATTTATTACCGATGCGAACCTTCATCGTGTTCCTGACTTATTTAAAGATGAGAATGTGCCGTTGAAAAAATTTGTGGTAGAACAAGGTTCAATTGATCAACTTTGATGCATGGGGCGTTACGATCAAAATAAAAGAAAGACTAACCAAGAAAGTTTGGGGCAGGTGATTGATCGAATGCTCAGAGTATATCGCTTGAAAAGTGGATTGACTGAAATCACCCTCAAAAGTGATTGGGAAAAGATTGTTGGACCTGCCGTTGCAAGCAGAACAGATGATATTCTATTAAGAGGCGGAAAATTGATTCTTAAACTAAGTTCTGCGGCACTGCGTCAAGAATTGCACTACCAGAGAGAAGACATTGTTCGAAATGTGAATACTCACCTTGGGGAGGACTTGGTGAAGGAAGTTTTACTTCAGTAGGCCTTGAATTTCAATTCCAATATCTTTAGAGAGGTGACGCGCATCCTTTGCCCTCAAGTGGCTACCGTCATATGATTCGAAGTCATTGTCTTTAAAATCAATCCATTGACCTCCGCTAGCTTCAAAGGCATTTCTAATTGCGGTTTCGTTATAACCACTTACAGAATCTTCCAATGATCTCATTGTGACAGTGGTGGGAGGACGGTAGCCTAAAACCGCAATATTCTCTTTCGACAAGCTATCAACCCAAACTATGAAATCATTTACAGCAGCATCGTTTACAGTATTGTCAATGAAAACCTTTGAATAGCTTTTGATCGCTCTGGTGCTATCTGTCTTCAAGTTATCCGATTCTACCCATCCATTATCATGGAATTTTTCAAGGTATCCATTAACTTGATAGTCAGTTGATCTAAAAAGTAAACTGATTTTTCTCGGTTCAAAAAACTGAAGAAAAGGTTCCAGGTAAAGTGCCTTTTGCATATCGGCAGTAGAAGTGTAAAGTACTTCATGAAAATGCCCGTTTTCAAGAGCATCAGGAGTAAAGCTGTGCGGGGTCAGACCTAGTATCAAAGCTTTTGTATTACCTTCTTTATTCAGCTTTGAGAGTAAAAAGGAACAATAGTCTTTGGAATAGCCTGCGCTGGAATAACCTAAATTTATTGCATTGCTGGCTTCATTTACTTGCAACAAGAGATCATCGGGTGAAAGTCCTCTGTGTACTCTAGAGTCACCTCCAATTACAATATTGTATTTCTCTTGGCTAAAGGTCTTTCTCAACCAATAAATTTCTTTGTTTAGCTCTACGTCAGGCGATACTGGCAAAAGCCAACCAAACAATCCCAGCAAGATTGAGCTTGAAACTAGCGTAGCTGATATTTTTTTGGTTGGATGCATTTAAAATTGAAAGTATATGAATTGAGCTCCTTCACCTCTGAATAGTATTGAAGCGATTAAGCTAATCCCAACCAAAGCAATGTCTAGGTTACATGCCTTAAACCAAATTGAAATACTAGTAAATTCTTTCCTTAGAAAAATGAAGGATTCTATTAGCACAGCCAAGCCAAGAACAATCGCTGCATTCGAATAGGCCTGAATAAAATCAAAATTGCTCGAATTGAAAGAAAATAGCTTGCTTATAATCTCATTTGCTTGTGTTATGTCTACTGATCTGAAATATACCCAAGCTACTAAAGCTTGAATGAAAATAATGGGAATCAGTAGAACCTTTAGCTTTGATTTACTCCATTTTTTATTCCATTTCGTGAGGCGTTCAATGCTCGAGAACAGAGCGTGCAAAGCCGCCCAAACTATAAATGTGTAATTCGCTCCATGCCACAATCCAGATAGTAGCATTGTGGCCCATAAAGCCAACAAGCCCATTAACAATCCATTTCGGCTGCCACCAATTGGTATGTATACATAATCTCGAAACCACGTGGATAGGGATATGTGCCACCTGGTCCAGAACTCTCGCAGGCTTGTTGAAATATATGGATGGTTGAAATTCATTTTAAAATGGTAACCCATATACTTTGCCAAGCCTCTAGCGATAAGGCTGTAGCCGCTGAAATCGCAATAGATCTGAAATGAAAATGCCATCATTACCATCCACCAATATGCACTTCCATCAAAGGCGCTTTTACCTTCAAAAGCTGAGTCAATGAAAAAAGATAAGTTATCTGCAATGACTACTTTTTGAAACAGGCCGTAAGACATTAGTTTAATGGCATTCCATCGCTGAATAGGATTTGTTCTTCGGTCTTGGGCCAATTGTTGTAAAAGGTCTTTGGCTCGCACTATGGGGCCAGCCACCAATTGCGGAAACATGGCTAAATAGCTGAAGAAATGTAAGATGTTTTTAGTCGGTTCGAGGCGACCGCGATAAATGTCGATCGTATAACTCATCGATTGAAAGGTGTAAAAGCTGATACCCACTGGAAGGATCAATGCGAAATCAGGGATATGATTCACCAAATCCATATTGATTCCAACAAATCCGAGAAAATCTTCCAGTGTATTCGCGAAAAAAAGGCTGTATTTAAAAACGCTCAATGAACCGAGGTTTCCTGCTAATGAAAGAATCAAAAAGAACTTTCGATGTTCAGACTTTTTTGTGAGGAGTATTCCTGCGAAGTAGTCAATCAACCCACTTCCGATGATTAAAAACAAAAAGCGCCAGTCCCACCATCCGTAAAAGATGAAAGACATGATGGTAATGAAACTCCAACGCGCAGAATCTTTTTTCCTGAAAACAGGCCACAATCCAAAAAAGAGAATTGCAAATACGAGGAATTCTAGCGAGTTGAATACCATAAAAAATCCTCCAAATCTAATTATCCGGATTTAGTTAAGATGCTGAGAAAGGTTTAATAGATAATTGAATTAACAATCAGTGTTCAAACATTCATCTTGACCTCATAAATCGAGCTGGATTAAAGTCCAAATTTGAAACATGGCCCTCAATTATATTTGGATTGCATTTTTCTTGGTTGCATTTGCAGTTGCAATTCTAAAGTTGATTTTCTTAGGAGATACTCAGGTGTTTGGCGATATGGTGCAAAGCACTTTTGATATGGCCAAAGTGAGTGTAGATATTTCGATCTATCTAATTGGTGTAATTTCTCTCTGGCAAGGAATTATGAAAATAGGCGAGGAGGGAGGAGCTGTTAATTATTTAACGCGCATTGTATCTCCATTTTTTACGAAGCTATTTCCTGAATTACCAAAAAACCACCCAGCTATTGGTTCGATGATGATGAATTTCTCGGCCAACATGTTGGGGTTAGATAATGCCGCTACGCCACTTGGGCTGAAAGCGATGCAAGATTTACAAAGTACCAACGCAAAAGAAGAAGAAGCCTCCAATGCGATGATCATGTTCATTGTATTGAATACTTCTGGTTTAACCATTGTTCCAGTAAGCGTAATGGCGATTAGAGCAGCGCAAGGAGCAGCCAATCCAGCAGATGTCTTTCTACCTATTCTTTTAGCAACCTATTTTGCTTCTTTGGGAGGGCTAATTGCGGTGGCATTGAAACAACGTATCAACTTGCTTCAACCTACTATCTTGGCTTGGCTTGGAGGTATAACTGCGCTTATAGCTTCGGCGCTATTCGCTTTTTCGACTATGAATGACCAAATGGTAAGCACCATTAGTAATGCAGCAGGGAATGGGATTATCCTTGGCATCATTGCAGCTTTTTTACTTTTGGCATTGCGCAAAAAAATAAATGTCTACGAGACATTCATTGAAGGGGCGAAAGACGGATTTAGCATTTCAATAAAGATTATTCCGTATTTGGTAGCCATCTTAGTGGCTATTGGAGTTTTTAGAGCAAGTGGTGCTATGGACTACTTGGTAAGTGGAATGGGCTGGTTTTTCTCCTTATTTCTTGAAGATACACGATTCGTAGATGCACTGCCAACTGCTTTAATGAAGCCGTTGAGTGGGAGTGGAGCGCGTGGCATGATGGTAGAGCAAATGAATGTGCATGGCGCTGATAGCTTTATTGGTCGTATGGCTAGTGTTTTTCAAGGTTCAACCGAAACCACCTTTTACACTTTAGCGGTTTACTTCGGCTCGGTTTCTATTCGCAAAACGAGATATGCATTAGGCGCTGGATTGTTCGCTGATTTATGCGGCATCATCGCAGCCATAGTAATTACCTATATTTTCTTCGGATAGTTTATTTACTAATGAGACTCATCTCGTCTACTAAATGCTTTGCACCAGCGTATTTGTCCATGATGAATAATACGTAACGGATATCTACAGATATATTTCTGCAAATAGTCGGATTGAACATGATGTCACTCATAGTGCTTTCCCAAGTTCTGTCAAAGTTTAATCCTATGAGGTTTCCATTTGTGTCAATAACAGGGCTGCCGCTATTTCCTCCAGAAGTATGATTGCTTGCAACAAAAGCCACGCGCATTTCGCCTGTGCTGTGAGCATAACGACCGTAGTCTTTATTTTGATACAACTCTTTTAATCGTGATGGAACATTGTACTCAGGGTTGGTGGGGTCTTCTTTTTCCATCACTCCATCTAATGTGGTATAATAAGCATACTCAGCGCCATCAAATGGTTCGTATCCTTCCACTTTTCCAAAAGTGATTCTAAGTGTTCCGTTGGCGTCTGGAGAATACGTGCGCTCTGGTAATACTGTCATTTGCGCATCCATCCATTCACGCATTAAGCTATCGCTTTTGCTAACGTATTTTAATAATTCAGGGCGGGTAACATCGCTGTAGAACTTCGCGAGTCTTGAAGAGAAATCATAAGCCGGGTCAGCTTCGATCTTTTTATAATTTTTTCGTTTGAAATTATCGAAAAACGATTTCAACGATTCTTCACTATTGAAAATACTTTCATCGTAAAGTCGATCAACAAACTCTGTCAATGATTCCTTGTCTGATTTTAGATTATTTAGGAAGTCAATAGGTTTTTGATCTTCAACAAAGTATCCTATTTGTGCCTTCATTATGTCTTCATCTACGGACGTGTTATAGTTTTTGAAGTAGCCCGAGTTGTCTGAATGTTCTGCTACCCAAGCATTAATGGCCACATCAGTTACCGTTTCATCCTTGCACATTGCCACAAGCTCTCTGTACTTTTCAGTGAAGCGAAAAATTTCTGGCCCCATGTAATAGAATTCAATGAAGTAGTTGCGATTTACGCTCAGTGGCAGTTGAGCATTTTCTATTTCTTCCATTTCTTCAATCAAGGTGGAATAACTTGATTTCCAATTTGGATTATCATTGATTCTAGTGGCGAAGAGATTTTCAACAGAATCTTTTTTGTCAAGTACCCGATGTCTAACAAGACCTTTTGTTTGGCCGATCCACTTCTTATAGGCGTTGCTTATTCTGCTCTGCTTTGCAGCATATTGAATTTTGATCAATTCATCTTTTCGCATTGCTTCATCAATCACGCTTAGCGATGCTTCTCGCATTTTTAGTCGCAGAGGATTGACCGTTTCGAGGATGTTTTTCGTTTCTACTTCTGTTATGTAGTTTTCCGTTCTGCCTGGAAATCCATACACCAATGTGAAATCATTTTCTTCTACACCTTGAATATTCACTGGTAGAAAGTGCTTTGGCTGGTAAGGCTTATTCTCTTCGCTATAGTCGGCTGGTTTGTTATCAGCATTGGCATAAATTCTAAATACCGAAAAGTCTCCTGTGTGTCTAGGCCAAACCCAATTGTCTGTATCAAAACCATATTTACCAATTGAAGATGGCGGAGCACCTACTATGCGGATGTCAGTAAAGACTTCATTGACAAAAAGTAGGTATTGATTTCCGTGATAGAATGCTTTGATGTATGCATCATAGCCTGTTTCTTCCTTTGTTTTTTCGATCAACTCAGCGCTTTTAGCTTTAAGATGCGCTCTTCTTTCTTGTTCTGAAGCTTCCACGGAAAGATCTCCTAACATCATATCCGTTATATCCCTTATTTCTTTAATAATGGTAGCGTCCATACCTGGGTTGGCGAGCTCTTCTTTTAGACTCATTGCCCAGAATCCATCTTTTAAGTAGTTGTTTTCGAGAGAACTATGTGCTTGAATTCGACTATAACCGCAGTGATGATTAGTAAGTAATAATGACTGTCCACTAACTAAAACGGAGGTGCACCCGCCATTGAAGTGAACAACTGCGTCTTTAATGGAAGAATTATTTATAGCGTATAAAGCATCTAGACTAACTTTCATCCCCATGGACTTCATGTTACCAGAAACCAGTTTGTTTATCATGCCAGGAACCCACATTCCTTCTGTTGAAAATGAGTTTGATGAGATGGCTAGGCTAAGAATAAAAAGGAATTTTTTATACATGTGAATAATGTGTTTTGTCTAAAAGTGAGTGTAAAACGATGCAAAAAAAGGCATATTTGTCGGAGAACCTAATTGAAACATTTTAATAGAGGATTATGAGATATATCGTTACCGTGGTTTGTAGTTTATTTATGTTCACAACTGCGCTGGCTCAGCACCAAATGCCAGATTACCCGGGAGAAATTGAAGGGGTAGCGGATAGAACTGAAGTTTCACATGCACGCTTTTTGGGTGTAATTGATCGTAGCGATGACGCTGGGAAAGTGAAGTGGATGAAGTCGTTTTCTAAGGTTGCCGCATACACACATGGAACTCCAACTCCACTTGACGAACATAAAGCACAACAAAAAGAGCTTCGCGAAAATGCAGTAGCTGAGGAAGCTCCTGTAAGTCATAGTTCAAGAACTATTGACCCTGAAGTGGGGACCAATTTTTTAGGAAATACATTGGTAACGGGAACTCCTCCTGATAACAGTATCGCTATAAGCAATGGAGGGAAAATTATCACCGTTGATAATAGTTCAATGGCCTTTCATAACGATAATGGTTCCGCAATAATGCTCAACGAATTGCATGAAGATTGGTTAGATGATGTTGCTGCTTCAATCAATGTTACTTCAAGTTTATTTGATCCCCGAGTGATTTATGATCCAGTTGAAGACAAATTCATTTTTGTCCTTTTACACGGAAGCAGTTCTAATACATCAAAAGTTTTAGTGTGTTATTCTCAAACAAACGATCCAGCGGGTAATTGGAATGTATACGAACTCGATGGTGATCCTTTTAATGATGGCAGTTGGTTTGATTATCCACAAATAGGTATTTCTGAAAACAGTCTTTTTATTACAGGAAACTTGTTTCAATCAGGTTCAAATTCATTCAATGGGGCAATAGTTTACCAATTAGATAAAAATGGTGGTTATGCAGGAGTTGCCAATCTGAACTTTACAGTGTATAGCAATATCCCTGGTGGACAAATTGGTGCTTTCTCTCTTGTTCCGGCTGGATTTGGTCAAGGTGGTGAATATGGTCCTGGCATTTATTTAGTCTCCAGTAATTCATTTTCGGCCAATAGGTTAAATTTATATCAAGTGACAGGTGGCTTGAACTCTAACCCATCTTTGAATCTATTGTCGTCATTCAATGTTCCTAGTTATAGTGCCCCTGCAGATGCCATTCAATCTGGAACTTTTGCTGAGTTAAGCACGAATGATTCAAGAATGCAGCACGCCTTTTATTTGGACGGGACCGTTCATGCGGTTCATCAGGCCAGCTATCAAAATTCTGGTTACTCCGGGATTGTATACTACCGTATTCCTGTCACCAACCCTTCAGCATATCAAAGCTCTAGATATGGTCAGGTGGGTGTAGATTATGCATTTCCGTCTATTGCGTCTTTTGGTCTTACTGAGAGTGATAAAAATGTTATGATTGGTTTCCTGAGGGTTTCTAGTTCAACATTTCCAGAAATAGGAGTAATAAATTGCGATTTGTCTATGAACTGGTCTAGTCCAACTGTTATAAAAACAGGCAATAGCTATGTTGATCATAATTGGCTGAGTGGAACAGAGCGATGGGGAGATTATAGCGATATTCAGCGCAAGCATAATGAGACTTCACCGGCTGTTTGGATGGCAGGGTGCTTTGGTTCAAATAACAATAATTGGAACACGTGGATTGCCGAAATTGGGGGTGAAATTGTGCCTGTTCCAGTTCTTGAAGCACGTTTCGAGGCAGATACAACAGTTGTTTACCAAGGAGAGTCAGTCTTTTTTAGCGACAGTTCTATTAACAATCCAACAAATTGGATTTGGACTTTTGAAGGTGGAGATCCACTGAATTCATTCTCTCAGAATAACCTCGTTTCATATGATGATACAGGGTTTTTTGATGTTACACTGCGTGTAAGTAATCAGACCGGGGCTGATACGCTTGTGAAAGAAGAATACATTCATGTGTTGAGTTCTGACACCGCAGCGCCAGTTGAGCCAGAGGGTCTTTCAGAGGTTGAAGAGGGTCTTGACATGAAGGTCTATCCAAACCCTTCAGCAGAGTTTGAATTGGTCTATGTTTACATTGAAAATGAGGGTTGGGCTCAAGTTGATATAAACATTATTGATATTCAAGGAAGAGTGGTGAAAGCCATGTATTCTGATCAAATGAAACCAGGTGTGCATAGAATGACATTTAATAAATTGGCGTTGCCTTCCGGACAGTGCATCGTGCAAGTGAAAAGAAATGGACAAATCACCAAGAATGAAAAGATTATTGTTCTCTAGCCTGACGCTACTTGTTTTAAGTGCCTTTTCTTGCTCTGGAAGCAGTAAAACGAGTAAAGGGAATGACTCCAACTCTAGGCCTTCAGCTTCTAAAGCTGAGGTGCAGTCAACAGGGAAAGCCATTGAAGTTGATTCTTTTGCTCCACCAATCCTTAAATCAGAGATGCAATCAGAAGAGGATCATCAGCATGGTGTTCCGAATCAAAGTGGATTAGATAGTGTGAAGAATAGCTATCCAAAGAAGAGGAGGTAGGCTAAATGCTAATGGTTCCGGGTTGAATCGTTTCAATTTCACCGCCAGACTTAATTAGTTTGACGGAATCGGAGTAAATTAGTTCCCAGACATCACCTTCAATTTTGAGAGCACTGCCTTCAGGCAAACAAAGGACAGGTGTTTTGTTTATTGCACTGTATTCCAAAAGTCGCTGAAGTCTGCTTTCTCCGCCATGTCCTGCTATAGTTTGCTCGGTGTAATGAGGATTTATCTGCAGATTGACAAGCCTCAAACCATCAAAGGTTGGTGGTTCGATGATGGGCATGTCATTTGTTGTTTTAATGGACTGGCAAGCTACATTCGAACCTGCGCTCCAACCAATGTAGGGCGTGTTCTCCAGAATTTTTCTTCGAATGGGTTCAACGATATTGTTCCTGTGCAGCTCATTCAATAGTTTAAATGAATTACCCCCACCAACTAGAATTGACTCTGCATTCATTATTGCATCAACTGGGTCTTCAAAGTGATGAATTGATTTCACTTCTACACCAACTTCAACCAATGCTTTGTTCACCATTGCTTCGTATTCGTCATAACTAAAAGTGACTGCAGCATAGGGAATAAACACGGCTTTTTTGCGTGTGCCAAGAAAATGTTTGATGGTTTGTTTAGGCCATTGAAGATAGGGTTGTCCCGGAATAGTAGAGTTGCTGAGCAATAATAGATTCATCCTTAATTCTGTTTAATGTACTTCAAATGTGAAACATTTTACACTTTTGACGCAAATCCAATCATTATGAAAACTCTTGCAAGCCTTACTTTACTTTCATTTTTAATAATAATTAGCTCGTGTGGAGAGCGTATCAAGGGCAATGGAAAGGTAGAGGCGAGACAACAAAACCTTGATCATTTTAATTCAATTGACTTGTCAGGAATGTTTGAAGTTGAATTGGTTAAGGGTAATGAGCAGATTGAGATAATTACTGATGAAAACTTACATGAACACGTAGATATTTATGTTGAAAATGATGAGTTGGTCATTGATACCAAGGATAAATATCTAGAAGCTGAGCAGGTTTTACTAAGAATTTACAGCAAAGAATTGAATGAAATTGATGTTTCGGGAGCGATTTCACTAAAAACTGAAGGCCGGCTTCATACAAATCATTTCAAACTGGATGTTTCGGGAGCATGCGAAGGAGATTTAGATATTGAAGCTGAGAGCCTCGATATTGAAGTTTCTGGCGCAGGTGAAATCAATGCCTTAGACTTGCAAGCTCAAAAGGTTCATGTTGGTATTACTGGTGCTGGAGAGATTGAAGTGAGCGCTGAGGAAGCTTTAGATGTTGCGATCACAGGAGCTGGAGAGGTTCGGTATGCGGGCGACCCAGTTGTCAATAAAAAAATTAGCGGTGCGGGTGAAATCACTCAAATAAGATAAATGAAGAAAAGATTATTGTCAAATGGTTTAGCTACGTTGTTTTGCTTAGCTCTAGTTTCAAGTTTAAGTGTCGCTCAAGAGTTTAACGGCAATGATATTCGCAATCTGCCGGATGGGTTTCACTCTGTTTTTTGGGAAAATGGTGCTAAATTTTATGGTGAGATTTTTAATGGGGAGTTCAGCGGTTCAGGGAGAATGATTTGGGCAGATAGCAGCGTTTATGAGGGAAGCTGGCAAAATGGAATGCGCCATGGAAAAGGAGATATGACATGGAAAAATGGTCGTGAGTATATTGGCCGTTGGAAAAAAGATGAAATGAATGGTGCGGGTAAAATGAAGTTCCCAAATGGAGAGATATTCATTGGAAGGTGGAAGGAAGGAAAGCTGAATGGTAAGGGGAAAATTAAATATCCAAATGGAGAGCAATGGAAAGGAACGTTTATTAATACCAAGCCTCAAAAGCAGCTTTAGCTTCTTGATATTCGGTGAATGTCATTGTTTTGTTCTTCAATCTCATCTTTTACTCTTTGCATTTTTTTTGCAAGCATGGCAAACAGCTTGAGTTCAGATTGAATCATTTCTTCATAGACTTCTTCATGACCGTCACCCACCAATGCCATTTTAAAAAGAATTGCATAACCATGGGTTTGAAGCCATTCTAGCGCATCTTTGTTGCCTTCAATTCCGTTTATTAGGGCGAGTAGATGAGGGAATTTATTGTCTAGCAACCATTTACGACTTCTATCCTCATTTCTCAGTGCGAAATGAAAGATGCCTAATTCAGAATAACCATTCTTCATCAACCATTCTGTAATCTTCTTATTGCCAGTTATACTTTCGCCCCATGCCAGTAGGATTTTTACATCATATGTTAGTCCGCTGTTAATCATCTTGTGAAATTCCTAATAGTTATTGAATATAGATAACCTAAACAAGCAAAAATCGCGTTTTTGTAAAACTGTTATATTCATTTGTTAAATCAAAATAAAACACTTTAAAATGAAAAAAGTATCACTTGTTGCTGTTGCAGTTTTCGCTCTTTCTTCTTGTACTAAAGATTACACTTGTACATGTACTGTTGAAGTTTTAGGGGTAAGTTCTTCTTCTTCTGTTGATTACGAAGGTCTTTCTAAGTCTGAGGCTGAGGACGTAGAAGACTTATGCACTATTTCTTCTGATTGTACTTGGACTGAGCAGTAAACTTCGATTATAAAAAAACCAAAAAGATTATTCAAGAATAATCTTTTTGGTTTTTTTAATCTCGGTCAAGCAAGCAGTATCTTACTGTCAGGGCTGAGCGGTTATCTATCCAGCTTTAATTGAAACTAAGAATTTATTCAGACTTGAGTGTAGAAAAGTCATTACAAATAAAAATTTGCGTCTGTTTAATAATCGCTTACATTTGCATCATTGCTAACCAAAAAAACAATTTAAAATGAAAAAAGTATTATTAGTTGCTGCTGTTGCAGTTTTCGCTCTTTCTTCTTGTACTAAGGATTACACTTGTACATGTACTGTTGAAGTTTTAGGAGTAAGTTCTTCTTCTTCTGTTGATTACGAAGGTCTTTCTAAGTCTGAGGCAGATGATACAGAGGCTGCTTGTACTTCTTCTTCTTTTTGTGAGTGGTCTGAGAAGTAATTTTCAGTAACAAAAGAAATCAAAAGAGACTATCCTTAGGGTAGTCTCTTTTTTTTTGGCATCAATATGAAAGTGTTATTCCCTTCGCTTAGACTGCTATTTGGCTTGATCTTTATTGCTTCGGGCATTTTAAAGCTATTCCCTTTAGACTATTTTGAATTGATTTTGGTCGATCAAGTTGGTCTTTCGTGGAATGCAGTTCCTTTTTTTTCGCGCTTTGTGATTTGGGCAGAGATCGTAATTGGTCTTTGTATCGTGTTTGCCTTTCGAATTAAATGGAGTTTGATTGCTAGTCTAACAATGCTCACGGTTTTTACTGTCTATCTGATGGCACAAGTTTTAAGTGGAAACGGAGCAGAGGACTGCGGCTGCTTTGGTGAGTTAATTCCATTGGATGGACCTTCAAGTATTATCAAGAATATCGTACTTCTTTTTTTTGGAGCTGTCCTGCTTGTGTATAAATCGAAAGCTGCAAGATTCAAATGGCCTTTAGGTGGACCAATTTTATCCCTTGTTGCAATACCTGTTATCATTGGTTTTTTCCCTCTTCCAGAGTATAATGCTGATGCGGATTTTGAGCTGGATATTGAATTATTAGAGAGAAATGAATTTGGCCAAGAGCTGTCAACATTCAAAGCCGGCAGAAAGATAGTAGTGGTAATGTTAGCTAAGTGCGTTCATTGCGCTCAACTGGCATCTTTAATCGCACAATTGGAGCCTGAACAAGTTCAAGATAACCTTAGAATAATCATTATGGGGCCGGCTGATGCCGCAGATTTTTTTATTGAGGACACAAACATTCAGGAGTTTCCGATTTCAAAGTCAACCGATCGAGAGTTACTTGGTGCAGTGGAAGGTACTTTTCCAACGGTGATTTTTGCTGAAAATGGAGAGGTGAAAAGCAAATGGAAAGGAAAGGATGTTAACATAAAGTTGCTCAACGAACTTCTCCAACTTGACTAAGACTATATTCGTCTTCTTAACGTTTAAATTGAAATTTACATTTATGCGATACTTTTTTCTTTTTTCAGTTGCGTTTGTTCTTTTGACGCTAGTCAACGGGTGTAAAAAGTGTTACCGTTGCACTGTGCTAGATTCAGACTCATCAGCCATTTATGAGTATCCTGATATTTGTGGATCTAAAAGTGATGCTGACTCTTACGAAGAAAGGTGCGTTACTGAATATGGAGCATTTGACTTTACTTGTTCGTGTACTGAAATATGATGTTGAATTATATTAAAAAAGTACTAAATACCCCGATTTTACGGGGTTTTTTGTTTCTGCTTTTTCTTATTTCTTGCCATAGCCAAGAAACTAAATTACCTGTCGTTGAAGCTCACCTTGGTGTTAAAGAAACCACGGCAATTGATTTATCAGACAATATCGAATTATCTGAGTATTTCAAGGCGTTGGCTCAAAGGGGTAAGTTTAACGGTGTTGCTCTTTTATCATCGGATAGTTTTTTTACGTGTTTACATGAAGGGTTGCGGGTGAATGGGGCAGCTGACTCAATTCAATTGAATGACCAGTTTCAACTTGCTTCTCTATCCAAACCGATCACGGCACTCGGGTTATTAAGATTAGTGGATGAATCTATTATAGAGCTGGATGAACCTGTAATGACCTATTTATGGGATTTTCCCTATCCTGAGATTACAGTTAGAAGCTTATTGAATCATACAAGTGGTATGGGGAATTATATATATGTTACCGATAGCCTATGGAATAACCCAGACTCTTTCATGAGCAATCATGACGTTTATGAACTTCTTCGATGCGAGCAAGTTCCAACCTATTACCCTGCGCACAAGCGCTTTGATTATTGCAACACCAACTATGCACTAATACCGATATTGATTGAAGAAGTTTCTGGTATGCCTTTTCAAGAGTATATGCGATTACGAGTTTTTGAGCCATTGGGAATGTTTTCAACCTATTATTATCAGCCAGAGGATGCTCCCAGCTATAATGTTCAAGGTCATTACCCTGATGGCTCTTTAAAAAAACCGTTTTATTTGGACGCTGTCGTTGGAGATAAGAGTCTTTATAGTTCTGTGTTTGACCTATACAAACTCTTTGAAGAGCTTAAATATCCAACGCTTATTTCTTCTGAACTTTTAAAAGAAGCAATGTCTATTGAAGCGAAAACAAGGTCAAATAGTTATTACGGACTTGGTTGGCGAATAAAGCCAATGGAGGATGGAGATACGCTCGTATATCATAACGGTTGGTGGAGAGGATTTCGGTCTTATTTCTGGATGTCACAGAAACACAAGAAGGTAGCTATTATTCTTACGAACTCTATTCGAGGAGGTTATTTGAAACAAGAAGAAATTTGGAATTTATTTTAATGGTAAACTCTTTGCTACCTTTAAGCGTTTACAAAACGTGAGCACATCAGAAATACATATCCCTTTTTTTCCATTAAATATTTTTCTGTTGCCTGGAGAACAGGTTCCACTGCACATTTTTGAGCAGAGATATCGGCAGTTATTTGCTGACGCAGAAGGGGAAGATTTAGCTTTTGGCCTCCCTTTTGAAGACGCAGATTTGAAATGTGGCTACGTGAGTGTGTGCAAGCTTGTGGAAGTTACAAAGCGATATAACGCTGGAGAGTCTGATGTTATAATTGAGGCTTATTCAGTAGGTAAGTTGAAATCATTTGAGTCTGTTTTCCCACAAAAAAAATACCCTGGAGGTGTTGTTGAAATGGAGCAAGAAAAGTGTCTTAATGCTTTGCCTACCGAGGAAGTTCTTGCCGCTTTTGACAAATATTTATCGTTTTTAGAAGGAAGTGAGAGACTAGATTTGAGTGGTTATCGATTGGTTGATATTGCGGCAAGTATGAAGTTGAGCAATACCGATAAGGTTAAGCTCATTCGCACTAAAAATGAAGAAAAGCAAAACTCCTTTCTACTAAGAAATTTACGTTACACGAATTTGCTATTAGATCAGGAGCGTGGAATAGAAAATGGCTTTATTCTTAATTAACTACTGCACTCTACAAGTCGCACCATCATCCTCTCTATTTTCTACTTCTTGGCCATCCGCTGTGCAAAATTCCTCAACATTTTCACTAGTTCCTAGAGAATCACCAGTGTCATTGGTAAGAAGAACATCTGTGCTGCATTCATAGCAAGTTGAACAGCCGCTGAAAGAAATCGCTAAAACAGCTATTAAGACAAACTTTTTCATAATAATTAAATTATCAATTGGTTGCTGATTCTTCCAAAGGTAATAGAAGCTTATTGTAAAGCTCAATGTAATGGGGTAAGATTTGAGGAAGACTAAATTTTTCTGCTTGCAAGTATGCTTGCTTCCTGAAGCTCTCCATCATAGCTGAGTCTTCGAGAAGTTTAAGGGCATTATGAGTCATTTCTTCTATATCTCCTACATTGCTAATAAAGCCTGAATAGCCATGTTCGTTCACTTCAGGAAGTCCGCCCGAATTACTCGAAATAACTGGCATTCCGGCTGCCATCGCCTCTAAAGCGGCTAAACCAAAACTCTCTGTTTCAGAAGGTAGAATAAAGAGGTCGCCATTCATCAAGACTTGCTCCACGTCCTTAGTCTTTCCTAGAAAATGAATATCACCACATATACCGAGTTGGCGGCACATTTGCTCGACATTATATCTTTCAGGGCCATCACCAACGAGAAGCAAGACCGCATTCATTTTTGATCTTACTCCGGCAAAAACTTTCACAACATCTTCCACACGCTTTGCCTTCCTGAAGTTCGATACATGCATTAGAATTGGTTGCCCCTGTGGTGCATAGCGACTCTTGATGCTATTAGGCTTTAAGCCTTTGTAACGAGTGAGATTGATGAAGTTTGGAATAATGTCAATATGCCGAGTAATATTGAAGTGATTATAAGTATCATTTTTCAAGCTTTCAGAAACGGCCGTTACAGCATCACTTTTATTAATGGCAAAAGTGATCACAGGTTCAAATGATGCATCTCTTCCAAGAAGAGTTATGTCGGTGCCATGCAATGTGCAAACAATGGGCAGGTCAATACCGTCTTCCTTCAATATTTTCTTGGCCATATAAGCTGCAGAGGCATGAGGAATTGCATAATGCACATGCAATAAGTCGAGGTTTTCATTTTTGACAACACTCACAAGTTTTGAAGTGAGGACCAATTCATAAGGTGAATAGTCGAAGAGCGGATAATCTCGCACTACCACTTCATGGTAATATACGTTGTCAGCAAATAAATCTAACCTAACGGGTTGCGAATAGCTAATGAAATGCACTTGGTGACCAAGGGCTGCCATTTCAAGTCCCAATTCTGTGGCCACAACGCCACTTCCACCGAAAGTGGGGTAACAAACTATTCCTATTCTCATGAATGAATTCTAGTTAACGCAAATGAACAATTTATGTTGAGACAAAAAGGTTGATTCCTGTTAAGATTTATCATTCAGAAGCAAGATCCTTGCCTTTCTCTATCGCATTATAAAAGGCTTCTTGAATATCAGTTCTGATGTTTAGTTCCTGTAGTTTTTTATTTCGAGCATCTGGATAGATTCTGTTTGATAGAAAAACAAAGACCACATTTTCTTCTGGGTCTGCCCAAGTAACAGTGCCAGTAAAGCCTTGATGTCCAAATGCATCTAAATCAGTACATCCACATGACGGACCTGGAGACCGATCGGTAGTAGGCTTGTCAAAACCGGCCCCTCTGCGGTTGTCATTTTCACAAAATTGGCATTTGGTATATTCTGCAATGATCTCTGGTTTAATGAATTCTTGACCACCGTATTGCCCTTTGTTCAAATACATCTGCATCAAAACCCCTAGATCATTTGCGTTTGAAAATAAGCCTGCGTGTCCACCAACACCACCGAGCATAGCGGCTCCTGGATCATGCACATCTCCTTGTATCAATTGATTTCTGAATACTCTGTCAAACTCTGTAGGAGTTATTCTTTCCTTTGAGAAACGCTCTAACGGAAGGTAGCCCATAGTAGTCAAACCTAGAGGTTTGTAAAAGGTGTTGTCTAGAAAATCATTCATTGGCATTTTAGTTTGCCGCTCAATGATTCTCAAGGCGAAGTAATATCCAACATCACTGTATTTGTATTTTTTGTCTGGTGAGAGTTTGTAGTTAAGGATTTGACTAAACATCTTGTCAGGATAGTCTCCTTTAATATAAAATTCTCTCGCTACTCTCAGTGGATACGTTTCTGATTGAGCAAGACTATAAACATCGTATCTCGGTACTCCTTTGGAAATAGTTTTCGTATAAAACGGAATCCAAGGTGTCAGCCCTGCTTGATGCGCTAAAATTTCTCGCATCGTAAGCTGCATATAACTTGTTGTATCAACCCAATCAGATAAGTAATCACAAAGACGATAATCTAAATTGAAACTCCCTTGATCATTTAACTTCATAAGACCAGCAACGGAGCCAGCAATTTTTGTGATGGAAGCTAAGTCATAAATGTCAGAGTTTTTGACCTTTTTTTCCGTTTGATAGGTGTGATAACCATGCGCATCATTTAGTACTACAATACCATCTTTAGCGAACCATACTTGACAACCAGGGTAGGCCATTTCTGAAATTCCTTTCTCGGCCAAGGAGTCAATTTGCTTTAAGTCGTATGAACTTATTCCAACCTCTTCAGGTAGGCTATAAGCCAATCTTATTTTAATTGACGCGCTTACTCCTTCTGCTGTGAAGATATCGTCAATTTTACGGTTTAGTTCACCTTTAATTGGACGTCCTCCATACAGTGCCTGAATACTTAAATCGTCTGAAAAAGCGCTCGCTTCATGACCAATTATAACTGCCTCTAAGTTGATATTTGACGATAGAAATCGCATTGCTTTAGCGTTTCCATTCCATACTAAGGCTGTCGTTTTTACTGAAGCTATCCTGTCGATTACTGATTGGCAATGCTCAGTCATTTCGAAGCGTGTGCGACTTAGCTTATCATCACTAGGGTCAGCGATAATCAATACAAGATTGAAGTTATCGGCTACTTCCTGAAATTTTTGAAAATCCTCTTCTAGAGTGCTATAGTTCAATTGAAAAATTTCAGAAGGCGCATACCTATGAGTTAGGTTGCCCAGAGAAGCATTGGTTGAACCTCCAATTTTAACTAGAGCAATACTTAATGTGTCCAAGTGTTGAATTGGAATAATTCCTTTTGAATTTCTAACCATTACTAGACCGTTAGAATAAACTTGTCGATATTTCAGTTCAAGCTGCTTTTCTAACCGAAGTGAATCTTTGGTACTCTTTCTTTTCTTTTTTCGGTGCAGCCATAGTTTTGATTGAAGTACTTTTTTACACCGAATGTCAATTTCCTCTTCGGTAATTGCTCCTTGATCTAAGAGAGTTTGAATTCTCTGAATATTCGCATTCAAATCGTGATCAATAATTATCAAATCATTCCCTGCTAAAAATACATTAGTTGTTTTTTCTTCTAAGCTCCCATCGCTAGTTAGGTCTGACCAAATGAGACCATTAAAGCCCATTTGATCCCGAAGTATCGAGTTGATCACAGGTGAAACTGAGGCAATTGTATTAAATGAACTATCTAGTCCGGGAGCAAATGAATTAGAAACTAAAATGGATTGAACGCCATTGTTAATGGCCTTTTTAAATGGAACTAGGTCACTTTTATTTAGCTCTCTGCTCTTAGCGTCAACGATAGAAGGAGAGCCCTCAAAACCTCTATTTGTACTTCCGAGGCCAGGGAAGTTTCCGGCAACGGTAAGAACACCTGCCATGTTAAACCCTTCAATAAAAGGTGCTGAATTTTCTGATACAGTTTCAGCATCCGCACCCAATGACCAGCCAGCAGTATAGGGAGATGCATCGTTTATCTCAATATCCAAAGATGGTCCAATCACAAAGTCAATTCCTTTAAGCTTAATTGACTCGCCAAGTGCTTGAGCATACTCTTTTATTAATTGCTTGTCTTTTATTGATGCCAATTGAAAAGAAGATGCTATTCTAAGCTCATGCTTTACTGATGCAATATTATCTAGGTCCAGCCCAAACATTAACGGGATTTCATTGGTGTTGCTTTTCTTTCGAGTTTGACCTGAAACGTGGTCGATCAAATAGCCTGCAGGCTGAATCTTAAGGTTTTCGTCTGGGTTTTTAAGAATGAAAAACTGGGCTATCTTTTCTTCTAAAGTCATCTTTGACAAGAGACTATCTGCGGCATCTAAAGTGATGGGAGAAAAAGGATGCTCTTTGTCTTTAAAGATCGATCGATCATTTCCAGAGAAGAAAATAACGGAGCTGATTAGTCCGAAAAAAAGGATGGGAATTCGATGCTTGATCATAAAGTATACTTAATCGTGAAGGTAGTTTTGATAAGGATGTTTTTACTGTGTTTTAAGTAAGACTTATCCTCAAATCGTTGTTACAAAAGATTTGCCATTTTTCACCTTACTTTTGATGGATGATACGTTTTCTTTTTAAACAACCTCAGCCCCGAAGATTTGAGTATAAACCTCGCTTCTATAATGAACGAAGGGAACAGCTAAATGCGCGCGTTGAAGCAATTAAAAGAGAAACTGACTCATCGTCTAGCGCCAGCAGCGAAGAAGCTTTGAGAAGCCGTATTGGACATGCATGGAAGTCAACTTCAAACAGGCAATCAAGATCAAAATCTAACAAGAATGTTTTGATTATTGTGATGCTTCTATCAGTGATTGCATATTTAGTGTTATTCAATTGATTGCATCTGTTTTTTTACCCCTTGCTTTTATTTCATTAATAGTTCAACTTGTTTTTCAGATTCTGATTAGGTCGGGATTGAAAAAAATTGAATCCAATTCTGATAATAATCTTACCGGGCCAAGAGCTCCGTTGAGTGTAATTATTGTTGCACGCAATGAAAAAGGGAATTTGAAAAAATATTTACCCTCCGTATTGGCTTCTGAATATGAATTTTTTGAACTTGTTCTAGTAGATGATTACTCTACGGATAATACAAAGGCTATTATGGATGAATTTGCTGCAAAGGATAAGAGAGTAATCGTTGTCGGCAATAAGGGCAAGTTAAAGGGAAAAAAGGGTGCCTTAACGACAGGTGTCCAAGCTGCAACTCATGATAATTTGGTGTTTACCGATGCGGACTGTTATGTAACTTCAGAATGGCTAACTCATTTTGCTTTAGCTTACGAATCAGGAAGTGATTTTGTAATTGGTCATGGAGCATATGATCGAGGTAGATCATGGTTCTCTGAATTTTATTCATTCAATGCGCACAAGTCAGCGATGCTCTATTTCGCATCGGCAGCTTATTCAATGCCTTACATGTGCGTTGGAAGATCTATGGGTTATAAGAAATCTTTGTTTTTAAGTTCAAATGGTTTTACAGACCATGCGAATATTGAGAGTGGGAGTGATGACTTGTTTCTGCAAACGGTTAAAGGCTCAGCTAAAATTGCTCTTAACCCACAAGCTATATCATTTTCCAAGGCACCTTCTAGCATTAAACGTTGGATAATACAGCGCAGGAGACACCTCGGAGCGGGTAGGTACTATCCGTTCAAAGTTCTGGCATTGATCTTTGCCTATGAAATCTCAAACCTTCTGATACCATTGGTTTATTTGTTTTTATTATTCACAAAGAGTGACCATTTGCCCCTTTTAACATTGCTTCTGATTGTTCGTATTGTATTGTTTAGGTCAAACACTCAGGTTTTCAGTAGCCTAGTGAAATCAAACGATGATATATCTCAACTTTGGTGGTCTGAGTATCCGATGTCATGGTTGAATGCATTAATTTCGGTGAATATCGGATTGATGAAGAAAGAAGCATGGACGACAAGACGGTAAGGACATCGGCACAACGTGATTTGGAACTTGTAAAGCAAGCCATTTCAGGAGATCAGTCTGCGTATGCTCAGCTGTTGAAAGCTTATCGGGAGAGCATTTATTACATGATGATGAAAATGGTAAGAAACGCTGACGATGCGGATGATTTGACCATTGAGGCCTTTGGAAAAGCATTTAAACGTCTGGAGTCTTTTAATCCCGAATATGCATTTAGTACGTGGCTCTTTAGAATAGCGTCAAACAATGCCATCGACTTTATTCGCAAAAAGAAGAAGGCAACAACTTATTCGATTGATGAAGACTTCAATGACGATGACTCGAAGGGCGTTTTTGAAGTGAAGTCAGGCGACTTGAATCCAGAACAAGAGCTTATGAAGGAGCAAAGGATTCAAGAAATGCATAGAATTATCAGCCTTCTTAAACCAAAGTATAAGAAGTTAATTGAATTGCGCTATTTGAAAGAATTGAGCTATGATGAAATTGCTACCGAAATGGATCTTCCATTAGGAACTGTAAAAGCTCAATTATTTAGATCACGTGAACTAATGCATGAAATCATGAAACATTCAGCCAATAAATTTTGATGCTGTGATAGAAGGAAGAGACCTTGTTGCCAAGCACTTTCCAGAGTTTAATTCGAAGCAGTTAGATTTATTACAGGCCTATGTTGATGCATTATTAGAAACCAATAAGGTAATTAACTTGATATCTCGTAAAAATGAAGATGAGGTATGGGTAAATCACATTCTTCACTCATTATCAATTGTTAAAGTGGTGCAGTTCTTGCCAAATCAGGATGTGCTGGACTTTGGCACAGGAGGAGGATTGCCAGGAATCCCTTTAGCAATTGCTTTTCCTGAGACGAATTTTTTATTGGTTGATTCCATTGGTAAAAAAGTAAATGCAGTCAAAAGGATGGCTGAGCAAATAGGGTTGAGCAATGTTAAAACTCAGCACACGAGAGTGGAAGACCTGCCAATGAAGTTTGACTTTGCAGCAAGCAGAGCAGTAACTGCACTTCCAACTATAGATGGATGGTTGAAAGGAAAACTGAAGAAAGGCAAGATGGGTGATCTACCAAATGGCTTGATATACATTAAAGGCGGTGATTTTGATCATGAACTCAAAAAAATAAATCGACCTTACAAAATTTGGCAAATGACTGACTGGTTTGAGTCAGATTTTTTTGAAACGAAGAAGGTAGTTTGGTTAAACCTTGCCTAGTTTAATATAAAGAAGGTTAATTCTTTTAGTAATTCACCTGAGTTAACTGTTCCTGAACTCACGCCTTTAGATCGAGCATCTATTTCCCTTAGCTTTTCTATGATCAACGCAGTTTTTCGCTGGTTGTATTGAGCTGCAGTATTAGCCACTTTTTTTAATTGAAAAGGACTGCCAAGTGAAGATAATTGTCTTTTTGCTTCTGATGTGCCAAGTCCACGCAAATGATGATAAACCATCAGTTTGCTGAAATGACTAAACAAATTTGAAACTACGAGCAGCAGGGGAGTATTGCCATCATTTTTACCAATATGGTAAGCTATTGTGAAACTTTTCTCTGTGTTTCGCTCAGATAGTGCATTTATGTAATCAAATGGGCTAAACTCTTTGCTGATGCCGATGTGTTTCTTTACCTCGCTTTCTCCTATCTCTTGAGAAATTGGAATGCTGATGGTTAGCTTTCTTAATTCCCCTTCAATTTTTTCTAGGTCATTACCCAAATATTCAGCCATCAAAAAAGAGGCGTGTGAGGTAATACGGTATTTTAATTCTTTCGCAAATGATTCAATTACTCCTGGTAACTCATTGTCCCAGTGTTTGCTCGAGTGAAAAACTACAGCAGATTTTCGGATGGTTTTGACCCATTTCAATCGTTCATCTACCTTTTTGTATTTGAAGTCGATAACTAAAATGGTTGTTGATACTGGGTTTTCAAAATAGCTTTCTAAGTCAGACCACCTACCGTTAAAATCTTGAGCCTCTCTAATCACGACCAGTTGTCGCTCAGCCATCATGGGGAAACGCTTTAACGTTTCTAAAAGAGTATTCTGATTTAAATCACGTCCATAAAATACATTAAGGTTAAAGTCCCTTTCGTGTTCTTCAATCGCTGTGGCTTCCACAAACTTGCTGATTCGATCTATGTAAAATGGTTCTTCACCATGAAGCAGATAGATAGGCGAAAACTCCCTCTTTCGAAGTTTCGTCAATATATCGTTATACTCCTTTACATTCGCCATTTAGACTAAGAATCTGCTTTTGATTGATCCGCAAAAATACCCTCCCTTGAATCTTCCAATGTTCGATGCCAAAGTTAGAAGCATTGGCGAGCAGATTCAAATCTTTGATATGTTTCGTAAAAAATTCATTGTACTCACTCCTGAAGAATGGGTACGTCAGCATTTTGCGCACTATTTGGTAGAGCAGGTAGGTTACAACTCTAGTCATTTGCATTTGGAATATCAATTAAGTTACAATCAATTAAAGAAAAGACCAGATATCGGAGTGATTAATCAGAACTTAGAACTGGAACTTTTAGTAGAATGCAAGGCTCCTTCCATTGTACTGAATGAAGATGTATTTTTACAGTTGACAAGCTATTTTTCGGTTGCTTCATCGAAGTTTATAGCGCTTACCAATGGTTTGCAGCACATTTTTGCTTCGTTTGAACCTTCAACCGGGAAATTCGTCTATATAAAGGAGTTACCAAGTAAAAAATGATCTGGAGAATCGTCATACTGTTTTTTCTCATCTCAACGAGTCTATCTGCTCAGAGGATTATTCCGGCAAAAGTGCCTCTGAGTTATTCTTGGGCTCTTAATGCTAATCCCATGCGTGATTATTTAGAAGTTCGACTGGACGAAACACATTTTATCCAATGGGAAATGATGGATGCTCAAGGACGCGTAGTTCTTAAAAATATTATTACTCAACCTCACATTCATATCCAAACTACGTCTTTATCTGAAGGAGCTTATTTCCTTAAGTTGATAAGTGATGGCGATAACATAGTTATACCTGTGATTAAATGAGGCTGAAATTTTCGATTGCTGCTTTCTTAGTTGTTTTATTCTCTTGGGCACAAGGACAGTCATTGCATTCAGAGTATGCGGAAGGGTGGTTGAGCTTAAAAGTGAACTCCGAGCTTCGCTCAAACTGCTATATCGATAGAATAGCAAATGCTGAGTTAACTAAGTTGTTTGAAAGACTGGGAGTAGATCAATTCGAAAAGCGATTTCCTCATGCTGAACCCTTTGTTGCACCTAGGGCTGCTCTTCCCAATGCTAAAGAGAATCGTGTTGACCTTAGCTTGATTTACAAAGTACACTACACGTCTAAAATTGACCCTCTAAAAGCAGCTAAAATATTAATGACATCAGGTTTATTGGCTTACGCAGAGCCACTATACCTTGATAAACCACTGGTCGTGCCAAACGACCCAATGATTGCCACAATGTGGCATTTAGAGGCAATTAATGCGTTTGATGGATGGGATATCGATACGGGATCTTCAGATATTACAATTGCAATTGTAGATACAGGAGTCGATTGGGATCACCCTGATTTAGCAGAAGCCATTAAATTGAATGTTGAAGAACTGAATGGAGTTGCCGGAGTTGATGACGACAATAATGGCTATGTTGATGATATCAGAGGATGGAATTTTCACGATGACAACAATGACCCCAATGAAACAGGTTTTTCACATGGGACGCACGTTGCTGGTTTGGCTGGAGCGATTCCAAATAATGGAATTGGTGTTGCTGGAACGGGCTGGGCTTGTAAAATACTTCCTGTAAAGGTTGGTGATAAATTGATCATACCTTTTGGGTATGAAGGAGTTGTATATGCCGCTGATAATGGCGCAGACGTAATCAATTGTTCATGGGGTGGTTTTGCCCTTACAGAAACGGGTTATGACGTGATGAAATATGCCACATACAACAAAGATGCTCTTGTGCTAGGTGGTGCGGGAAACGATAACAGGGAAACACGTTTTTATCCCGCCTCATTTAGAGAAGTAATGAGCATTGGTGCTACAGACACAACCAATCAAAAAGCAGACTTTTCTAATTTCAACTATGAGATTGACTTAGTAGCACCAGGAGCTTATATTTTTAGTTTAAAGAATGATGAGTTTGGTTACGATAGCGGTACTAGCATGGCTGCTCCTATAGCGGCCGGAGTGGCCGCATTAATAAGAAGTAAATTTCCTACACTTTCTGCTTTACAAGTGATGGAACAATTGTGCGTTACTTCTGACAAGGCGATTTATGATATAGATTTCAATGAGCCGTATGCAGGGAAGTTAGGTTCAGGACTACTCAATATGAAACAGGCGTTGGATGGAATCAATTTGCCTGGTCTGCGGGTAATTGATTATGTGGTTACGGATGGAGATGACGATATATTTTCCGAGGGAGATGAGGTTTCGTTGAGTGTTGAATTCTTTAATTATTTAAACAGCGTTAGTGATCTGAATGTAGAAATTACATCCTTATCATCTAATGTTGAAGTGATAAATGGCTTATGGAATATTGCTTCAATTCCTACAAGCTCTGGCGCTGATAATTTTGACTCACCTTTTACGCTGAAGGTGAATTCTGTGGGTGAACTAGATCAAACGGTAACATTGAAATTGACAGCTACTAATCTTCCTAACGACTACGTTTTTGAAGATTACATCGATTTCGAGGTGAATCCGTCATACGTTAATGTGAAAGTTAACCGTGTCAAAACTACAGTTAGTAAGAATGGCCTTTTTGGCTATACCGATTACTTTCAAACTAATGGCCTTGGATTTCAGCTAGATAGCTTGGGTAGTTTGATTTTTGAAGGTGGGCTGTTAATTGGCCACAATACGGAGAATAAAGTTCAAGTGGTTGATAGGGTTCGAAGTGATGAGCTGTTCGATAGAGACTTCTGGGAAGAGTCGGTGATTACGCGGCAAGTTCCTTCAGTGGATCAAGCCTATTATGCTCAAGGATCTTTTTCAGATACTTCGGCCAATCGCGATGAGATAGGTTTGATTATTGAGCAAAAAGTATGGGCTTTTGATAAAGAGGGGCATCAGAATTATGTCATTCTTGAATATGAAATAGAAAATGTTTCAAATCAAGATCTTAATGGTGTTGCAGTTGGCTTGTTTGCAGATTGGGATATTGTAGACCCAGGAGGTAATAAAGCTGACGTTGCCTACGGAAAGCGTTTGGGTTATGTATATCATACTGGTCAAAACGAGATTACTGCAGGTATTCAGGCACTCGGTAGGTATACTTTTAATAGCTACATGATCGACAATGTTGGTGGAGGAAATGGTGGTGTTGATTTATTTGATGAGGAAGGATTTACTTCTCAAGATAAGTATGCTGCAATGACCATAGAACGGTCAGAAGCCGGTCAAGGTGAAATTGGCAACGATGTCATAGAAGTTACTTCGGTAAAGGGGATTTCATTGCCTGAAAAATCAAAGGTGTCGGTGGCTTTTGCAGTACATGCTGGTCAAAGTGTAGAAGAAGTGCTGACTAGTGCAGATTCGGCTTATTCTGAATACTTCGGTTATTTACCTGGACAAAATCTAACCCAGCCATTTGTTTTGATAAAAACCTGGCCTAACCCTTCTTCTGGGCCAGTTACTATGTCGCTAGTCCTGAAAGAGCAGGGTGAGCTATTGGTTGATATAATTAATCCTATGGGTCGGTTTGTTAATTCGTGGGAGTCACCTACGCTCTATCCAGGATATAATGAACTCACTATTCATACCTCAAATTTGCAATCGGGCGTCTATTTTGTCCGTTTAGGCAAAGATGATTTTTCAGAAATTTTCTCCATTACAGTACAACAGCAGTAATCAATATAGAATTGCGTTACATTTGACGCACTATTTTAACCAGATCTATGGCATTAGAACAAATTTTATCGGTATCAGGAAAATCGGGACTCTACAAGTTAGTGGGGCAAATGAAGAATGGAATCATTGTTGAATCGATTGGAGACGATAAACGTTTTCCTGTGCACGGTTCTGCAAAAGTGAGCGCGCTAGAAGAGATTAGCATTTATACGGAGACTGAAGAGGTTCCTTTAAATGATGTTTTCAAAAAGATCTATGACAAAGAAAAAGGTAAGCAAGTGCTGAGCCATAAGGAAGATGCAAAGAAGGTGAAATCCTATTTTGAGTCAATTCTTCCTGACTATGATAAAGATCGCGTTTATGCAAGCGATATGGCAAAAGTGCTTCGTTGGTATAATATTTTGATAGAGTTTGATGCTTACGATCCAAATGAAGCGGAAGAAGCTGAAGTGGTTGAAGAATCCAAATCTGAAGAGTCAGATACTAAAAAAGAAGGGACCAAAACAACTGCTAAGAAAACTGCCGCCAAGAAAAAGGCGACTCCTAAAGCAAAAGCAGCACCTAAAAAATCTGCGAGCACAAAAGTTTCTACTCCAAGAAAAGCCGGTGGAACTCAAAGAGGAAGTTAATTTGTTCAAGAACATTAAATCAAAAAGCGCATACAGTTTGCGCTTTTTTTATGATCGAGAAAACCGAACCTCTCCGTTTCTCCTTGTAGCCAATTTCGTCTCGACTCCTTCTGTTGAATTGAAGTGAATAATGTTTTGTTGATTGTCAAACACCTCAGTTAGTATATCATTTCTAATAAACAAAATCCGCTGATCCTTTGCCACCGCGACTTGACCGTAAATCCAACAAACATCATCTTCAAATTCATGACCCAGCCAATCAACTCTTTCATTCTTTGCACCATTTGAATATCCGAATTTCTGCTGCAGATAATCTCTGATAAAAACGAAATTTTGTTTGGGCCTTGATGGATCGTTCAAAAAGACTTTTTTACCCGATATTTCTTTTAGAGCTGACTCTAAATCATCAGTAAAAATTCTCAGTGAAATTTGCAGAGTATCTTGCTTGATCTCTAATTCTGAAATAGATACATGAAAGGGGTGTAAGTCTTCTTTTGACTCTAAACCTGAAAGTATAAGACCAATCAAGGAAATGAGGATAAACTTCATAGACTGTCGTAGATATTAATAAGTTGTTTGGATTCAATCTGCCAGTTATTTTCAATTGCTGCTTTTTTACAATTGACTCTAATTTCATTTACTCGTTCTTCATTGTCTTTAAGAGCATTGATAGAGTCTTCAATAGATGTTGCATCTAACGTATCAATCAGACAGGCAATATCGTACTTAGCATTGAATGACCTGTACTCTGGGTAGTTCATAGCAATTTGCGGAATGCCAGCATGGAAGTAGTCAAAAAAACGATTCGCTAACGAATATTGATGATGTAACCCCGTTGCAGAGAAGAGTGTGAGCCCTATAAATGCTTTTAAGGTTTCCTGCCTTAATTCTTGAGGCAATAGCGCCCCCATGAGTTTCACTTTCTCTTGAAGCTTCTCTTGTTCAATTATTGATTTAAGCTCATTTTCGATTGGACCTTCTCCGTAAATCTTCAGTGTTAAACCGTTAATATTATGCATAGCTAGAATTGCTTCTTCAATTCCTCTGCCGATATTTAGTGCGCCTTGATAAATTATGAAACGCTCTTCATCCTTCTGTATATCTTCAACTTCGTTTTTTGAAGGCACGTTTCTTATCACTTGAAAATCCGTGCCATATCTTTTCTTGAATAAAGAAGAGTAACCCCTACTTATTGTATAATAAGCATCGGCTGTTTTCATTGCGAAGGCTTCAGCTTTTTGCCAAACGAAATGTACTAAAGGGCGTTCAACCACTTCCTCTAGTTCACTGAAATATTCGTGGGCATCATACACTAATTTTTTACCTCTAATCCTTGCAGCGAAGTACATCGGTAAGTAGGTGTCAAGATCTATGGCGCAATACACATCTTGCTTGCTGAATAGAACTCTAAAAAACAGTTTGAAATTATACTCTAAATAGAATAATTTGCCTTTTTGAAAAAATAGTCCAATACGCACAGCTCGGTAGCTGCGATTTGACAAGGGCTTTGACTCTCTTTTTTTTCTCCCAATCAATGTGCACGAATAACCATTTTCAGCAAGTGCGCTGCATATTCTATCCATGCGCTGATCATAAGAGAGATCATTCGTAACTGTGAATAGTAGCGATCGTTTAGTAGTGTGCGACACAGCGCGAAAGTAAATTATAGGTCTTTGAACTTGTCTAAGTTTCTTCTATGCTTTTTGGTCGGCCTTCCAAAGATTCCGACAGATCTGTTTTCAGAGTTGAGTATGCGAATCATTTCTAATTCTTTCAATGCTTCTTCATCTGTAGTTTCTGCCATTAAATCAGGAAGCAATTTCGCTCCTACTCGACTTTTTGGAATGCCAAGAACTTTGTAGCTTCTCCAAACGGGTGGTGATTTTACTTCGACCTCATCTCCAATGGAAATCTCTTTGCTTGCTTTAATGAAATTTCCGTTTAGCTTGACTCTTTCTTCGTTGCATGCAGCAGAAGCCAACGATCTTGTCTTAAATAGTCTTATGCACCACAAATATTTATCAATTCGCATGTCACAAATCTAGTGAGATGAGGGCAACTTATATAGCTGTGCACGACTTATAGTAACAAATACTAATGTATTTTTGGAACCTTCTATGCCTAGACCCAAATTGAAACCATTGAACCGGAAATTTAAGAACGTTATTCTGACGTTCTCTTTCTTTTTTGTTTGTTGGAGTCTATCAGCTCAGTTCACTATTGGTGGCACTGCAATTAGTTCGGGAAATGATTGTTATCAGCTGACCGCAGCTCTAAATAGTCAAGCTGGATATGTATACCAAAACGCCCCTCTTAATCTTAACCAGCCCTTCAATTATAAATTTACAGTCAACCTTGGTACTAACAACGGAGGAGCGGATGGAATCATCTTTGTTTTGCGAGGTAGTTTAGGCGTTCCATATATTGGGGCAAATGGAGGTGCAATTGGGTTTGATGGACCAGGGTTTAGTTCCAATTCTATTGGTATAGAGGTGGATACTTGGAATAATGGCGTGGCAAATAATGGTGATTTGGCGGCAGATCACATTGGAATGTTCCAAAATGGCACGAATAATCATCTCTCGATTAACTCCCTGGCAGGGCCAATTCAAGCCGCTGTTGGAAATGCCAATGTTGAAGACGGCAATGACCATACCCTTAATATTCGATGGGACCCAGTTACCCAAGAGTTGGAGGTTTATTTCGATTGTGATTATAGGTTACAGCACGTTGGAGACATCGTTAATACCATTTTCAATGGTGATTCGCTGGTGCATTGGGGGTTTTTAGGGACAACAGGAGGGGCTTCCAATATTCAAAGTTTTTGTTTTACAGAGGTTATAGATAGCTTGGTTAATGACATGCTTGATGAAACGATTTGCGCTGGATCTTCAGTGCAATTGGACGCAGGCACTTCAGCCTTGGACTATTCTTGGTCGCCATCATTAGGGCTAAGCTCAACTGTTATTCATGATCCTATAGCTTCTCCTACTTCTACTACTGCCTATGTGGTTGAAGCTTCATATCAATGCGATACACTACTCGATACCGTGAACGTGACAGTAATTCAAGCTTCTTTCACTACCACGGGTGTTATGACTGAGCCATTGTGCAATGGAGATTGTGATGGGGCAATAGATTTGAGTGTGAGTAATCTGAATGGTACCTATGGTTATTTATGGAGCAATGGTGATACTATTCAAGATATTGATTCACTTTGTCAGGGCACTTATTATGTTACAGTTCAGGACTTGGATACAGCTAGTGCGACTTACCTATGCACAGTAGAAGATACATTTGTGTTGGGTGAGCCATCGCTATTAACGGCTGATATTATTAATGCATCAAAGACATCTTGCCCTTATAGTACGAGCTGTGACGCCTCTGCGGATGGATTGGCGAGCGGAGGGATTTCTCCCTATGCTTATGTTTGGTCTAATGGTGAAATAGGAGTTTCAGCGTTTCAGTTATGCCCAGACACCAATTGGATCACCATTTCAGATGCTAATGGTTGCGAAACTGTAACTTTTGAAGTAATTGAAATTCCGGATACCATTAAAACTGAAGCATTTAGTGATACTTTGATTTGTATATCCTCTTCCGCGTCACTGATTGGCTCTAGCGTAGGAGGTACTCCTCCATTTACTTATGTATGGACCGAAAGCGGATTAAATGGACCTGTTGTATCTACCAATCAAGCATTCTCAACTTCACCTGTGGTTTCAACTCAATATTTTGTTGCGTCTACTGATTCTAAGGGATGTGTAGGTGATACGGCTGAAGTGTGGGTTAATGTCAGGCCAGAGCTTGGTATAGAGATGCCTTCATTAGATACGATCTGCCCTTATGATACGATTCCAATTGAAGTCAATGGTATCGGGGGTGATTCCATTTACACGTTTAGTTGGTCAAGTGGTCAGTTTGGATCTGTGATTAGTGTCAGTCCTGATCAGCCTGCGTGGTATATAGTAACCGTGAGTGATTTCTGTGGGTCACCTTCTTTTGTGGATAGTGTTTATGTGCAAGTAGGAGGGTATTCTCCAATTAAGGCGAATATTAGACTAGATGATGATTCGCTATGCGTTGGTGAACAAACATTTATGATTGCTTCTGCGAGAGGCGGTTACGGTGGTCAAGCCGAATATCAATATCATTGGTCTGTACAAGATGAAACTACCAACATACTATTTGCTCGTCCGCCAAATACCAGATTATATACAGTCACTATTTCAGACTTATGCCTTTCAGAACCAGGTGTAGATACAGTAATGATTCATGTGGGAAAACCAGTACCTCCCATGTTTGAAGTATCACCCGATGAGGTGTGTATTCAGACAGATGTTTTGATAAGACTCACCAACTTCAATGAGTTGTTCAATTACAGGTGGGCTTTTGGAGATGGTGACACCCTCTTTAATTTTAATATTGACTCTATTTTTTACACCTTTTCAAAACCTGGATGCTATGATTTAAACATTGCTGCTGTTTCAGAATTTGGCTGCTTTTCACAGCGAACAGAGACGTGTGCCGTTAAGGTCCTTAACCAGCCTGAGGCTAAGTTTGAAAATCATCCTTCAGAACCTACAAATATTTCACCTATCGTTGACTTTGTGAATTATTCTGAGGGAGGCATAAAAAGCGTTTGGTATATAGAAGAGGACACGCTTTATAATGTTGAGCGTTTTCAACGCGAATTCTCAGAGTTCGAACAGCCATTTGAGGTGCAATTGGTAATAACTTCTTCTGATGGATGTGTTGACAGTACAAGCAAGTCACTAAACTACAATTACGAAACTGTTCTATATTATCCTAAAGCTTTTACACCCAATCAAGATGGTCTAAACGATGTGTTTAAAGTTGAAGGTGAGGCGATTAATTCTGAAGAGTTCGAGCTTGTAATATTTGATCGATGGGGACATGAAGTATTCACCTCTAAAGATACATCCTTAGGGTGGGACGGGTTTCTAAAAGATGGAAGCAGAGCACCTCAAGGAGCATACCCTTTTGTACTGAGTTATTACAATTATCGAGGAGAGTTAAAACGGGTTCGCGATCAAGTAGTTATTAGTGCTGGCGGAAAGAAGAGGGAATTACGTTAATTATACAACACCTTGGGTGGGAGGTAATTTCTGGTTTAAATTTTTAATAAAAGCGTTCAGTACAACGCCTGAAATTACCAAACCTATTCCTGCGATACTCAGCCATGGCAGTGTTTCCCCAAAGAAGATTAACCCAATTCCCATAGCGTAGATAACACCAAAATACTTAAACGGCATAATGCGACTGCTATGATCTGCGTGCAATGCTTTTGTCATATACACCTGCGCTATTTGGGTAAAAACCCCCATTATCAATAGCAGTAGCCACTCAATTCCGACTGGGGTTTTCCAGCCAGCTAGCATGCATGCTAAGCCCATTACGGGGGTCGCGATTAAAGGGAAATACAATACTACCGTAACAGGGTGATCTGTTTGTCTGCATTTCATGATGGCATTGTAAGCGATGCCAGATATAAAGGCTGAAATTACACCAATAGACAAATAGAGAAAAGAAATGCGATCGTCAAAACCTTTGATCATAAAGATGCCAATAAAGGAAACTCCAAATAGAATCCATTGAATGCGTCTCACGCGCTCACCTTGCAGCTGGGTTGCCAGTAATACGGTAAAAATAGGGGAGATGTATTGAATAGTGGTGGCGCTTGCTAATGGCATATGCTTTACTGTTACAAAAAAAAGGAAGAGCGCTGTCATTCCTGCGATTCCTCTAATGATTAGCCACTTTTTATTTGATCCGAAAAAAGGAATTTTAAGGTTTTTAATCCATACAACACAAATGATCAATGAAATTATTGACCTGAAAAAAACAATTTCGTGAGTTGGGATGTCCTCTAAATATTTGACACAAAAGTTGACTATCGCATATGCCAGCGAGGAAAAAAGAATATATGCGATGCCCTTATATTGCAAGGCGCGAAACTAGCTTATTACTTCATAAATATGCGCGAATCAAACTTAAAACCAGTCGTTTTGATATTGTTTTAATGAATTTAAATATAAGGTCATAACCTTGCACCCGCATGGCAAAAGCAAAGATTGAATATCCTTTTTCTTTAAGGGTGATACGAAGTATATTTCCAGTAATTGAAAGAGTTGCTCCATCGTTGGCAATAAAATGGGCTGTCAGGCTTTTTCTTACTCCTTTCAATTTTGGATTTACTCCATCAGAAAAAGAGCACATTTCGCAGTTTAACAGAAGCGATGTAAAACTCAGTCGGTTTTCGGTGAGGATATATGAGATCGGTCAAGGACCAACAATTCTATTTTTACACGGTTGGGCAGGACGCGGAATGCAGTTTCATAAAATGGCCATTGGCCTAGCTGAATCAGGATATCATTGCCTGCTTATTGATGCCCCAGCTCATGGAGCAAGTGAAGGAAAGAAGACCAATATTTTTGAATTTGCAGAAGTCTTTAATGAGATTAAAGGAAAACAAGGTGATATTATTGCTGCAGTTGGTCACTCGCTGGGAGCGGCATCCATTTCTCTCTCCATTTCAGAAGGAAGCACAGTGCCTGCTTTTATTTCTTTAGGTGCGCCAGTTGTGGCTAAAGATATCTTAAGTGAATTCGCAGATAAGCTGAATATCGCGGAACCAACGGTGGAGGGAATTAGAGCCAAGGCTGTTTCTGAATTTTCGAGAACATTCGAAAGTGTTGCAATGGAAAGTACTTTTAAGAAAGTAAACTGTCCTGTGTTGGCTCTTCATGGAGTTGATGATGAAGATGTGCCTGTTTATCACTTAGATGTTCTAAAAAGTATCAATTCATCCATAGAAGTAGAAAGGTTCGAAGGAATTGGTCACCGAAGAGTCCTTAAGGATGAAAGGGTAATAGGTGCAATGAAAGTCTGGTTAGAAGGGTTAAAATAAGTCCTTTACATTCTCTGGTGGACGTCCTATGATTGCTTTGTTTCCTTTGATCACGATAGGTCGCTCAATCAGTTTAGGAAACTTCACCATTGCATCCAAACATTCGTTCTCCGAAAGATCCTTTCCCTTAAAATTGACTTTGAAATCCGATTCTCCTTTCCGCAATAACTGCTCTGCTGTTATTCCGAGTATGTCGATGATGGTCTTTAACTTACTTTTTGAGAGTGGGGTTTTTAGGTATTCAATGATTTCAAAATCACCTGAATGGTCAGAGAGAATCGCGAGAGTTTCTCTGCTTTTACGACATCTTGGATTGTGATAGATTATAAAGCTCAAAGTTATTGAACTAACATTACTACTCCACTTCGTTCAATGGAAATATTCTCACCATCTTCTAGAGCATTATATTCACAAGTCCAGGCGTATGCTCCCATTTGAACCTTCGCTCCTTTGAATTTTCCATCCCAAAACTGATTTACATCGTCTGTTTCAAAAACTAATTCGCTCTTACGGTTGAAGATGGATAATTTGTACTTAGATATTTCGCAATCAGTAATTGGTCCAAACGTTTGATTTATGCCAGATGGCATTGGTCTGAATGCTGTCGGAAACCTTACGAAGCATTCGCAATTATCAATAAACGCAGTATCTGATACTACACCACACTCATAGTATGCTTCAACCACGTACTCGTCAGCATCCTGGATCAGTTTAAGTGGATTCGTTGTTCCATCTGACCATTGGTAATAAAGAACTCCATCAGTTGTAGCATCTAGGTATTCATTATCACCGGCACATATTTCTGAAGGAGCAATAATGTTTACTGCTGGAGGTGTGATTTCTTTTACTCGAATATTCTGAATTCCTGTGCAATGCTCGTCTGTGACAGATAATGCATACGTATCTGCTACATTAGTTGACAAGACATTTGTTGAGTCACCGTTAGACCATCGGTAATCCCAAGTAGTGTCTCCCAAAGCAGAAATTAAAATATCATCACCAGAACAAAATATTGTGTCACTAATTAAGCTTGCTTGTGGCACGTCTACTAAGTTGATAGTCAAAGAATCCAAAACGGAGCAAACAGAAACCGAAGCTTTCACATGGATAGTTTGGGTTTCATCCGCGAACATCACATGAATCGGACTGGTAGAGCCGTTGTACCATCTGTAATTTGCTACAGATGATTGATGTGAGAGGTTAAATGTTAGCTCAGAAGGTTCACAAATAAAAGTATCGTTTCCTAGGTCTAGTTGAGGATAGTCGTAAAACGTAACCCTTATCTCGTCTGAATCTTCACAGACTCCATTCGATGCAGTAACAGAGTAAATGCCTGATTGCGTCACTTGTAAGTCGAGTGATGTTGCACCGTTATTCCATAAATAACTGAGAGATGATGATGTATTTGGTGAAATAGTAACAGTTTGTCCGTTACACGCTGGAATATCATTTCCAAGGTTAAGATCGACTGATGGGAATAAGCCAACGCTAATTGTATCTCCTTGGGTGCATGAGCCATCAGAGACTTGAACCCAAAACATACCAGCACTGCCGTTTGATAGAGAAATAGTTGGTGTTGTAGCTCCTGTATTCCAAGCGAAGGTTAACCCTGCTGGATCCAACCCTGTACCTACAACCAAAGTATCGCCTAAACAATAATTCATTGAGGCAGGCAGATCAAAAGCAGGAAACGAACAGTTTTGTCCGAAAGAGCTTATTGATACTAGGGAAAGTACTATTCCTAAAGTGAGTTTTTTCAACACGTTGTTCAATTCTTTAATTAGTAAACAAAATTACACCCATAAGACGAGGCGTTATGCCCCGGTTGTCTATTCTAATTCACAATTATTTTAACAGGTGAATTGAGTCGTTTAATGTCATAATTCGAGCGATAAATGCGTTCTTTGAACCTTGAATTTGAATGAATACTATACATCAAAACTCGAATCGAACATAGTTATTCGAGATGAGTTGAAACGAAAAGACCAGTTCTTCTCTACACTCAGACTTGCAGTAGGTGCAGGAATGTTAGCCAGCCTGTACTTTTCATTGTTGAAAGGAAGCCTCACTATTGGAGCTGCATTTCTGGTTATTTCAATTGCATTTGTGGCCTTAGTGGTTATGCATATGAAGTTGCGAAGGCGTATTTCTTTTAATAAAAAAATGCTTGAAGTAGTCAATGAAGAATTGGCCTACTTGAGTAATAACATTTCTGAATTTGATGACGGAAGTGAATTTAAGGATCCTACTCACCTATATGCTGATGACTTGGATGTGTTTGGAAAGGGATCGCTCTATCAGCGAATCTCTCGTGTTTCTTCGGTGGAAGCTAAAACGCGCTTAGCTTACCGTTTGAACGATAATAGTGCTCAAATAGATATTGATAAGCAATTCGCAGTGAAGGAGTTAAGCGAAGTTTCAGATTGGAGAATTCGTTTCCGTGCATTTTCTAAAGGCTTGACTACAGATGACTTGCATTCGAGAATAGAACAATGGAACGCACTTGAATCAACAAATTCAATTTTATTACACCCTGTTTTGTCGTGGTGTCTCAGCGCACTGTTTCCTATTTGTCTTGTGCTTGTTTTTGGCTTTGAACGTTATGATTTAATTGATTGGTTGCTGCTTCCGTTTGTTTTAAATCTTTTTCTGTTTTCGCGTATTTTAAAGTCATTGAAGCGTGACCAAGCCTTTGTTGACCGCATTTCAAATGACTTAAACGCCCATAAAGAGTTGTTGGAGATGATTTTAAATCATGAATGGTCATCAAATACGCTTAAAAATATTCGATTGAAGCTTGAAGAGTGTGATCATGATGCGCTGCATGTATTAGGAAAGCTAACAAAACTTGTAAGCAGTCTTGACTCATTGAATAACATGTTTGGAGCCTCCCTGTTTAACGGAATGTTTCTTTATCACCTCCACGTGTATAGGTCTTTTTTGAATTGGAAAAAAGCGAATAGCAAGGAATTAATTGAGTGGCTTGACGCACAGGCTGAAATGGAAGTATGGGTGGGGCTTTCATCATTCGCATTTAATCATCCTGATTTTATCTATCCTGAGCTTTCTGAAAATACAGATTTCAGTGCCACAGCAATTGGTCACCCATTTATTGAATCCGAAAAAAGAGTGACCAATGATCTTGATTTTGATGGTTTTAAGTTGGTGATTTTAACGGGCTCAAATATGGCTGGGAAAAGCACCTTTCTGAGATCACTAGGTGTAAATATTATCTTGGCTAGGCTTGGTCTGCCAGTTTGCGCGAAGTCATTTAGGCTTTCGCAAATGCAATTGCTTACTAGCATGAAACCGCAAGACTCATTGAATGATAATCAGTCTTATTTTCAAGCTGAGATAGAACGGCTAAGAGTAGTGGTAGATCAACTGGACAAAAAGCATTTTTCATTCATATTATTGGATGAGATTTTACGGGGGACAAATTCAGAGGATAAGCGGAACGGTACCGTGGGATTCCTCGAAAAGATTCATTCTAGAAACCTAAAGGGATTGATTGCTACACACGATATTGAGATTGCTGAACTAACGGCTAAAAAGCCCGCGGTTTATTCAAATAAGTATTTTGAATCATACCAAAAGGATGGAGACCTCATCTTTGACTATGTACTGAGAGATGGCGTATGCCATACTCCAAATGCCACACAATTAATGAAACAGAAAGGGATTATTTAGGTTTTATTTTGGGTTGAAATAAAAGCTATTTTTGATTCCTACTAACGATTTGTGCATGAACCCACTTTTTAGAAACGTATTTGTCTTTGTAAGTTTATTGGTTTTAGTAACTAATTGCAAGAATGATCCTTATTCACCGCTTGAAGTGTTTGTTCCAATAGACACAATTCCAATTGATACAACTGTAATTGATACTACTGTAATTGACACGTTGCCTATTGATACAATACCAACTGACACAACAGATACTAGCTCAGTAGGATGCAATCCAATGAATTTGTCTTTTGCCAATGATGTGACTCCGGTTTTATCGAGTTATGGATGTATCGGATGTCACTCAGGAGGTACCGTAATATTAAGTACCTATTCAGGAACCAAGATAGTTGCAGATAGTGGTAACCTTGCGGGGGCAATTAATCATGATGTCGGTTTTCAGGCAATGCCTCAAGGCGGAGCTAAGATGGACTCTTGCGATATTAAAATTATTGAAAACTGGATAACTGAAGGAGCACTCGATAACTAATGAAAAGAATTACCTCTATTGCTTTATTATTTGCAGCCATGATAGTTGTGACAATTTTCTCTGAAGGTTGTTACTATGACAACGCAAAGGATTTATATCCAATTGACACAATTTATGTGAATGATTCTCTATTAGATTCCACTGCTAGTTACACATACACTGATGTTCGATCGATTCTTTCGACCAACTGCGCTACATCTGGCTGTCATGCAGCTGGAAATGGAGCCGGAAGGCAGCCTTTATCAACTTATGATGAAGTAAAAACAGCCATCGAGTCTTTTTCTCTGAAGACTCGAGTTGAAAATGGGTCAATGCCTCCTGGAGGTTCAATATCCGAAACAGATAAAATCAAGCTTATCGACTGGATCGATCAAGGCTACTCAGAAAACTAACCTAAGAAATATGAAGAATATCCTCCATTTTGTGCTATTTGCTGTCCCATTTGTCTTGCTTTCTTGCGGACATTCAGAAATGGCTGATGAAGAAGCCGCATACGCAGTTTCAGGCGATGAAATTGTTCAAGCATTTTTAGACAATGAGCAAGAATCCAGTGCGAAATACATCGATCAGATCATCCAGGTATCTGGTCCTATTATGGAATTGTCAAAAGAAAACGGACAAGTTACCGCTGTGATGATTTCATCGGATGAATACAATATTGTAAGCTGCACTTTTCAGCACCCATTAAGTCCTGACGATATTTCTGGAGATCAAATTACCGTAAAAGGAGTTTGCTCTGGTTTCTTAGGGGATGCCTCGTCCATGATTCCTGGTGGAACGGTAGAATTAAAACGATCTTCATTAGTAACTCAATAAACTTCAACCATGAAAAAATTATTATTTACTCTACTTCTTTCTCAATCATTTGTTCCGTTTGCTGACGCTCAGGAGCGCTACTTCACACGCGAGGGAGAAGTAAGCTTTTTCTCTGCCACGCCAGTGGAGAATATAGAAGCAGACAATAAAAAGCTTCAAAGTGTGATCGACATCTCAAGCGGTGCTTTTGAATTTGCTGCTTTGGTGAAGTCATTCGAGTTTGAAAAGGCCTTGATGGAAGAGCATTTCAATGAGAATTACATGGAGTCAAACACTTATCCTAAGGCAACATTTAGAGGTAAGATTCAGAACTTGGAAGAGTTAAAGGCAAAGGGTTTTTCTTCTTCTGCAACCGCTATGGCAAAGGGGGTTATGACCATTCATGGAGTTGAGCAAGAAGTTGAACTTCCTACTCATCTAGTGAAAGATGGTGATGGATTTAAAGTGACTTGTACGTTTAATGTGAAACCACAGGACTACAAAATTGCCATTCCGAACGCGGTTCAAGACAAGATTGCCAAGGAAATAGAAGTTACTGTTGATGCCGCACTAAACCCCATGAAATAAAGCAAAATGTTTCGTAACCTGCTATTAACCTTAATCCTGAGCGCACTTACCTTAACATTGAGCGCTCAAGAAAGCTTGCTTGACTTGTTGCCAGAAGAAGAACCTACTGTTAACTACGCAACGGCCGGTTTTAAAACGACAAGAATTATCAACGGACATTCTTTTGAGATGAATTCTGAGGGTGTACTCGATTTTAAAATCTCTCACCGTTTTGGTAGGTTAAATGGCGGTGCTTATGAACTTTTTGGATTGGATGCTGCATCTATTCGAATAGGGTTGGACTATGGTGTTACTCCTTGGTTGAATGTTGGTGTTGGCAGAAGCAGCGTAGGGAAGATGTATGATGGGTTTATGAAGGTGAAGTTTTTACGTCAACAAACGGGTAAAAGAAACATTCCGATTTCTATGTTGTGGGTGTCTGACATGGCTGTAAGTTCTTTAAGGAATACAAACTCTGACTTAGATCCATACCTTAATTCCCACAGGTTGTTTTATACCCATCAACTTATTGTTGGCCGTAAGTTTACTGAAGGGTTTTCGCTTCAGTTTATGCCGTCCTTGGTGCATAGAAACCTAGTGCTGACAAGAGCTGAGTCCAATGACGTGATTGTGCTTGGAGTGGGAGGAAGGCTGAAGCTTTCGAAGCGCGTTGCTTTGAATATGGAATATTATTACACCTTACCTAACCAGCTTGACCCACGATACACCAATTCACTTTCTATAGGGTTCGATATCGAAACAGGGGGTCATGTTTTTCAGTTGCATTTTACCAATTCAACAGGAATGGTGGAAAATGCTTTTATGACGGAAACTACTGGCGATTGGCTCAATGGCGATATTCATTTTGGGTTCAATGTAAGCCGTGTATTTACGGTGTATCGCCCGAAAGGTTAATTAGTGCTTGAAATAAGGTGCCTTGGCATCTTTTAGTTTCTTGCTTATTGCTTCAATATCTGATTTCGCTTTTTCGAAGCTTGCTCGAACCTCTTTGTGTTCTTCCATGGCAATTTGAAAACTTCGCTGCTCGCTTTGGGTTGGTGCTTCAGTATGTTCAAATATGTTGCCCGCTGCTACTTCAACTCTGAACACTAAGCCAGGATAGGATTCTGATTCTCTTTTTCTAATAGTACGATCACCATAGAGCGCAACACTAATGTCATTTAAGTCTTTATTGATTATATCCAAATCAGCTAAGATATTGATGTCAGCCTGAGGTGCTTTTAATACCGTATTTTGAATATAGTCGAAAGATGATTTCAATTCTTTAAACTCTTCTGTGGTGCTCATTACTTGTCTTCTTCCTTCATTTAATTCTTCGATAAAAGCTGTCAAAGCTGCGTAGTCAGGTTTTGAAATTTGGCCATCGTGAAGAAGCTTAATCTTGAATTTTTCAGGTCCAACTAGTTGTGTTAATTCGCCATTTAAAAATTGATAAATCGTCACGCTATATTCTCCGGGCATTGCCAACGCCCCCCAATCTGGAGAAGAGTATCTGCCTACTTTATTCTCTTTTAACTCCACGGGTGTCGTGCTTTCTAATCTGAAATCCCAAGTGCTTTGATTGATTCCCTTGTTCACTTTTTCTTCTTTATATCGACTTACAACACTTCCATTTTTGTCTTTGATTTCAAAAATTAAATAAGGTTTTAACTCAAGGTCTTCATTTCGAAGAGCATCAAACGATGGGTAGCTAACATCTCCTTTGTCTTTTCGGATTTTCTTTTCTGCCGCGCGTCTTTGGTCTTCTAAGGTTTGTGGCTTTTGGCTCAAAAAGTAAGTGAAGGTTGCTCCAATAGGAGGGTTAGGTGTGGTGAAAAATGATTCGCCTTGCGATGCTTTACCGCGCGTTCCAAGCGGGTTTGTTACATTAAATGCAAGTGCGTCTTTAATTGGGAAGATGTGAGCCGCAGATCCTGAAGTGTCCGCAATAGTTCTCAATGGAGAGTAATCATCCAAGATGTAAAACCCTCGTCCAAATGAAGCTAACACTAAGTCGTTTTCTCGCTTTTGGATTTCCATATCGCGAATTCCTATGGTTGGAAGTCCGCCACCAATTTTTACCCATTTTTTCCCTCCATTGGTGGTGAAGAATACTCCAAACTCTGTTCCAGCGAAAAGTAGATTTTTGTTTTCATGATCTTGCTCTAAGCAATATACTGAGCCTCTTTGAGGTAAATCACCAGTGATGGAAGTCCAGCTTTTTCCTTTATCAATGCTTTTTAATATGTACGGCTTGAAGTCTCCATTTTTATGGTTATTAAATGCTGCGTAAACGATGTTTTCGTCATATCGATCGCACAAAATATCGTTCACATATGTTCCTGCCGGAACACCAGTGAACGAAGAGAGTTTTGTCCAAGTTTTCAAGTCAGATGTGCGATGGATCAGTCCGTCATCGGTTCCCGCATAGACTAACTCTGGCGTTACAGGAGATTCTTCCAACGCCGCCAAGTTACCGTATATGGTGGTGCTTTTGTGCAAGGCAACAGCATCGGGCCCCCAAGTAGTGCCCATTACTTTGAGTTTATTGCGATCGATTTGCTGTGAGAGGTCTTCTGAGACCACACTCCATGAATCACCTCTGTCATCACTCATGAATACTTTGTTCGCTGCGAAGTAGAGTCTCTTAGGATTGTGAGGGCTGATCAATAAGGGCGCATCCCAATTCCATCGGTAGGCATCCTCTCCCTTTCGCTCAATAGGTTTGATATTTACTTTTTCTCCTGATTTTCTGTTGTATCGAACGAGCCATCCATATTGAGATTGGCTGTAGACAATATCTGGGTTTGTCGGATCAACAGCAGGCTCAAAACCATCGCCACCTCTAGTGATGTGCCAATCAAAATTGCTGATACCATGAGCATTCGTTGTTCTTGATGGTCCTCCCAAAGTATTGTTGTCTTGAGTGCCCCCATATACATTGTAAAATGGCTCATCATAGTCTACTGCTACTCTATAGAACTGAGTGATGTTTAAATTTTGATAGAACTTCCAATTATTGGCCGCATCCCAGGTTTCATAAAGTCCACCATCACAACCCACTAACCAATGATTCGTGTTTAATGGGTCAACCCACATGGCGTGGTTGTCTACGTGTTTGCTTTTTTCCCCTGTCCTTTTGAAGGTTTTTCCACCGTCTTCCGTATGGTGTAACCAGGTGTCCATTGAAAATACTCTGTTTTCATCATTTGGGTCTGGAATAAGCTCAACGTAATAATTTCCACTGGTGAAATAATCGCTCTGTCTAGTCCAGCTTTCGCCCATATTATTTGATCGGTAAAAGCCACCGTGCTTTTCGTCAAATCCCTCGACCATTGCGTAAACCACATCTGGATTTGCTGGAGATACAGCAAGGGCAATCCTCCCTAGATCACTTTTGAGTAAACCACTCATGATTTTTCTCCAACTCTTTCCTCCATCAGTGGTTTTATAAATGGCTGATTCTGGACCACCACTTAAGTATGTCCATACATGACGCCTGCGTTGATGCGCAGAAGCGTACATCACATCCGGATTTCTCGGATCCATCCATAAGTCTGAAAAACCGGTATTCTCACTTACATGTAAAATGCGGTCCCAAGTTTCTCCACCATCATTTGATTGATAAATTCCGCGTTCACCTCCTTCGCTCCAAAGTGGACCGTATGCTGCTACGAAAACTACTTCAGAATTACCTGGTTTTACGATGACTTTGGCAATGTGCTCTGAGTTTTTTAAACCCATGTTTTTCCACGTTTTGCCATCGTCTAATGACTTGTAAACGCCATCTCCATAAGCTACACTTCGTTGATTATTGTTCTCTCCAGTGCCCACCCATACGGTGTGTGCGTTGTTAGGGTCATATGAAACGCATCCGATAGAATAGGAGCCTTGCCCATCGAATACAGGAGTAAATGTATTTCCGTGATTTTCTGTCTTCCAAACACCTCCTGATGCTGCCGCCACGAAGAATTGATCGTGATTATTAGGGTTAATAGCCAAATCAACTACGCGACCAGAAACCAATGCTGGTCCTATTTCTCGAAATGAAATCCCATTTAAAGATGCTTGCTTGGGAGTGTTTTTATCGCTTTTCTTTTGAGAAATTGCGGTAAATGAGGACGTTAAAATAATTATACTGAGAACTAAATTTTTCATCGTTGGGGTAATTAAGGGAAACAAATATAAAATTAGGATGATGGCATCTATTGTTTTTGGTGCTAACAGGAAAATTCTTGATTAATTACATTTTGAATAATCCTTTATTTCCTTTTTATTTCAGACAATAAAGCATGAAATTTGATGCCTAGAGCTAATTTGAACAACCCAACGATTTGAGTGTTCTTCCACTTATCAATAACCATAAAAATTAAAGATGGCTTCAATAACATTTAAAGGAAATACTATAAAAACAGTGGGAGATTTGCCAAAAGTTGGTCATCAAGCTCCTGATTTTACATTAACGAATGACAGCTTGCAGGATGTTTCTTTGAAGGATTTTTCTGGCAAAAGATTGGTGCTTAATATTTTCCCGAGCATCGATACTGGAATTTGCGCAATGAGCGCTCGCCATTTCAATGGTGAGGCATCAAGTTTGGAAAACACGGTGGTGATGAATGTTTCTAAGGATTTGCCATTTGCTCAAAAAAGATTTTGTGGAGCAGAAGGGTTAGAAAATGTACAGAATGCTTCTGAATTTAAAAATCACGGTTTCTCTGCTAACTATAGTGTGATCATGGAAGAAGGCCCGTTAGCTGGACTTTTCAGCAGAGCGGTTGTGGTAATTGACGAAGCGGGTAAAGTAATCTACACTGAGCAAGTTCCTGAAATTGTTCAACAGCCAGACTACGATAGTGCTTTAGCATCGCTGAAATAGACGCAATCTTATAGAGATTCTTGACCGATTATCAGTTCACACGTTAATCGGTCATTTTTTTTGTAAGTAATAGGTATTTGTGTAGCATTTTTGATTCATCAAATGAAGATGAAATGAATACACACGAAATAGACTATCGCATTATCGGTGAAGAAATGCAATGTGTCGAGATAGAGTTAGATCCTTTAGAAACTGTCATTGCCGAAGCTGGAAGTTTGATGATGATGGATGGCAGCATTCAAATGCAAACTGTATTTGGTGATGGCTCTAAGGGAGATCAAGGTTTTCTTGGAAAGATGTTTTCTGCTGGAAAGAGAGTTCTTACTGGTGAAAGTTTGTTCATGACGGCTTATACCAACAATTGAACATCGAAAGATCACGTAACATTCGCTGCGCCCTACCCGGGAAAGGTAATACCATTGGATGTTGCTGCACTAGGCGGAAAAGTAATCTGTCAGAAAGATGCCTTTTTGTGCGCTGCTCAAGGCACATCAATTGGAATTGAGTTTCAAAAGCGAATTGGTGTTGGATTGTTCGGTGGAGAAGGATTTATCATGCAGAAAATTGAAGGTGATGGATTGGCTTTTGTGCATGCGGGAGGAACAATAATTGAGCGTGAATTGAAGCCGGGTGAACTTCTGAAGGTAGATACAGGATGCATTGTTGCATTCACGAAGGACGTTCAATATGATATTGAATTTGTGGGTGGTATTAAGAATACTCTTTTTGGCGGTGAAGGAATGTTTTTTGGAGCGCTGAGAGGTCCCGGAAAAGTATGGATTCAATCTTTACCATTTTCAAGACTAGCAGATCGAATTATTAGCTCAGCCCCAAAAATGGGTGGCAAACGTAAAGGTGAGGGAAGTATTCTAGGTGGTTTGGGTGATCTGCTCGATGGCGATAATCATTAATCAAGTCTTTCTCCAGAGGCAATGAGGTCTCCATTCGGCCCGAACTGCTTGTAGGCTTTCGCAATACCATCATTATAGTATACTTTGAAGGTGTTTTGACTCCATTGATCATAATGGTTCCACGAACCAATTTTCACATTGTTATGATAATAAGCAGTGGCTATGATTGTTCCGGTTTGATTGTATCGGACCCATTTCCCTTGAAACATACCGTTTTTAGAATAGCCTTGTTCCTTTAATTGACCTGAAATAAAGTATTCGTTAATTTGAACGATACCCTTTTTTAACTTCACTAGCTCTGTCTTTATTTGTCCATTGTCATAGTATTCAACATGTATAACCTTTGCATTCAAGGTGAATGCGATAGCTGATATAGCAATCGTTAAAATAATATGCGAGCAACGAAACATTCAGCTAATATAAGTAATGTAAAAGAAACATTACCTTAACATTAAATTAATATTGAACTATTTTGAGAATCTTAACATTTTTTATTGCCACAATTACAGCTCTATCCCTTTCATATAAAGGAAAGTCTCAAGGAATCACACAGGCGTTTAAAATTTACCGTCAAAACGGAAAAGAAGCTTCAATTAAAGAAATGGCTGACGTTTTGACTAAAATGGATGTGATCATGTTCGGGGAAATGCACAATAATCCGATTGATCATTGGCTTCAAATCGAACTTGTTAAATACTTAGCAAAAAAGAATGATTTGATCTTGGGAGCTGAAATGTTTGAACGAGATGATCAACTAGTCTTAAATGAATACCTATCGGGCACGATAAAGTTGGATCACCTGAAAAAGGAAGCCAAACTATGGCCTAATTATGATACAGATTATTCACCACTAGTTGAATTTGCAAAAGAGAATCATGTTGAGTTTATAGCAACTAACGTTCCTAGAAGATATGCATCATTGGTGTCACGGGAAGGACAGTTAGCTCTTGATTCACTTTCAGATGAGGCCAAACGGCTTCTACCGCCATTACCTTACTCAGTTGATTCGAATGACCTGGGTTATATAGATATGCGTGAGATGATGAGTGGACATGGACATGGAATGAGCATTGATTACTTAATTGAAGCTCAAGCCTTAAAGGACTATTCAATGGCAAGCAGCATCGCTCAGAATCTAAAGGGAGATGTGATATTTGTTCATTTTAATGGATCGTTCCATTCTCAGAAATTTGCTGGAATAAATACTTATCTAAAAAAGCTAAAACCAAACACCTCAATTGGGGTTATTGCTTCTTTAGAGAGTGATGATTTAATTTTCAATGATGAATGGAAAGAGTTAGGAGACTTTATCATTGTCACGAATTCAATAATGACTAAAACACATTAATATGCAGCTGATTTCACAACGTTTATGCATGGAAAAAGATCTTGGGATCCATGGAAACCTCTTCGGAGGTATTATGCTGTCTTGGCTGGATGAAGCAGCTGCTACTATGGCCTATGAGGTGTGTCACTCACCAAATATGGTGACATTGAAAATTGATGAGGTAATTTTCACCAAACCTGTTAAAATTGGATTTCACTTAAAGATTTATGGTGAAGTTCTTCGTTTAGGAAGGTCGTCCATTACATTGTTGGTTGAAGCTAGGAAACACAATGTTTACAGTGGGGAGGAAACATTGGTTTGTAGCACCAACTTTACATTTGTTAGAATTGATGATCATGGAGATGCTATTACTATTTCTGATCGCGTACGCGAAAAATTTGCTCATTTAGATACTTCTAAATCTTAAATAGAGGTGATAATCGAGAATCACATCGAGGTACTTAAAACAGCCCGGTATTTTAAATTAGTGCCGCAGGGTGAGATTAGAACTGTGCTGTTTGTAATCCATGGATACAGGCAATTGGCGAAGTACTTTATTAGGCAGTTTCAGCCATTAACGGAACTTGGTATAATGGTGGTTGCTCCTGAAGGCCTGCACCGGTTCTATATTGAAGGCTATGATGGTCGAGTAGGGGCTTCATGGATGACAAAAGAAGATCGGGAGGTTGATATTAAAGATTATGTAAATTACTTGAATTCACTTCACAGCACTTTAGACATATCACCCCAAATTCCTATTGATATTCTTGGATTCAGTCAGGGCGGACCTACTGCTTGCAGGTGGCTGTCTGAGGCTAGGTTTGATGCTCGAAAATTAATCTTGCATTCCACTGTTTTTCCAAATGACTTTGATTTTAAGGGAAATATGAAAAAGCTTGCCAAGGCTCAAGTTTACTCTGTTTTTGGCGATGCTGATCAGTTCGCAAACGAGGAGGTAATTGCCGAGAAAACGGAATGGATGAAGGGCAAGGGAGTAGATTCCGATCTGTTACGGTTCGAAGGAGGTCATGAAGTTGATATTCAGTCAGTTGGAAATATTTACAAGTGCTGATTCTCAAATGAATTTTACTTCAAGAAATCATGGTTTGAATCTGATTTACAATTACCTAGATAATAATCCAAAATATGTGCTGCAATTAGATGGACATACAGACTGGATTGGAACGGTTGAATATAACCTGGCTTTGTCAGAACGCAGAGCAAAGCAGGCTTATGACTATTTGAAATCAAAAGGTATATCAGATGAACGTATTGTCTATCAGTTTTATGGTGAGGCTCTTCCTATTGCGCCAAATGCAAATCAAGATGGTTCTAATAATCCTGAAGGAAGACAATTGAATAGACGCTGCGAGTTTGATCTCAAGCAAGAAGGCACAGCTGATATAATTGTTAAGTTTTAGAAGGGGCAGCTCTATTTAATATTCAGCTTTAATAGCTTCTTTTCTCCTATAAATGCTTCTAATTGATCATGGATAACCACAGGACCAACCCCTGAAGGAGTTCCTGTAAAAATTAAGTCGCCTATTTTCAAGGTAATATATTGAGAAACGTAACTAATTATTTGATCCACAGTAAAGAGCATTTTTTCAGTATTTACCTTTTGAACTATTTCGTTGTTTTTCTTTAGTTCAATTTCAAGGTCCTGAATATTCTGATTTTCTGATAGTTTAATAAAGTCACCAACTGGGGCACTACCATCAAAGGCCTTGGCTTTTTCCCAAGGCAAACCTTTTTTCTTGCATTCAGCTTGAATATCGCGAGCAGTGAAATCTATCCCCACGCTGATTTCATTGTAATATCGGTTCGCGAATTTTTCTTCAATGCTTTTACCTACACGATTAATTCTAACTACTAACTCAAGCTCGTGATGTACATCATTTGAGAATGATGGTATGAAAAATGGATTGCGTTTCGGCAATAATGCCGTATCCGGCTTTAGAAAGAAAACGGGCTCTAGTGGAACTTCACTCTTCATTTCTTTAGCATGATCAGCGTAATTTCTCCCGATACAAATAATTTTCATGAACTAGATCTTATTTGTTTGCCTTTACGCGATCCATGATGTCTTTAAATACTTTCTTGGTAGACAAAGGGAAATCACCGTTCATTAACCAACCATAGTAACCAGGTTCTTTTCTGAAAACTTCTTCTACTGGTGTTCCCTTAAACTTACCAAAGTTGATACACTCTCTATTTTTGTCGTCAAATACAATACGGCCCATTATATCGGCTGTTTTGTTGTATTGAGAGAATTCCTCTAGAAAGTCAATATCGGTCTTTAAAACATCATTATAGCGCTCTAATTGAGCCTCTAATATTTCATGTGTTGCTTCAATATCTGCCAAAGCACTGTGCGCATTGGTTAAGTCTTTATTCAAGTAAAACTTGTATGCAGCAACCAGTGTTCGCTGTTCCATTTTATGGAAGATGTTTTGGACATCTACTAGCTTTCTCTCTTTGAAGTCAAACTCTATTCCCGCTCTGTAGAATTCTTCTACGAGCATTGGGATATCAAATTTATTGCTATTGTAACCTGCCAAATCACAGTCGAATAAAAACTTAAATAGGTTTGGAGCTAAGTCAGTGAACGTAGGTTCATTCGCCACATCAGCATTGCTGATTCCATGAATACTTGTTGATTCAAGGCTAATCTCCATTTCTGGGTTTACCCTGTGTGTTTTGTTGGTTTTACTTCCATCAGGATTGAGCTTTATAATAGCAATTTCAACAATCCTGTCTGATCCAACTGAAACGCCAGTAGTCTCTAGATCAATAAAGGCTAATGGTCTGTTTAATTTTAACCGCGTCATGCGGTCAAAGGTACGTGAGCTAAGCGATAATTAGAATTTCAAAACGACATTCTGCGCAGTGCCGGCTTTATCAATTTTAAATTCACATCTCCTGTTGAGCTGTCTGCCCTCAGGGTTGTCGCTTCCATCCTCATTTTTATTAGGTGCAATAGGAATTGCTTCTCCAAAAAATTGGTAGGAAAGTCTACTGTTAGAGATTCCTTTATCAACTAAAAAGTCATAGGCAGTTTTTGCCCTTTTTTCAGAGAGTTTGAGATTGTATTCTGTAGTTCCTATCCAATCGGCATGTCCATCTATGCGTAATTCTGTATTGCTTCTGTTGGACATGTAATTATTGACTTTGTTTAATTCAGAGATACTTGCTTCTCTCAAAATGATTTATCGAAGTCAAATAGAATATTTCTGAAAACGATTGTTTCCTCTTCAACGATTGGGGCTTGAACTTCAGGCTCTTCTTTTTCTAAAATCGCCTCTTTAATTTCTTCTTGAACTGTTTCAACTTCTTCTACCTCTTCGATTACTGGTGTTTCATCGACTTGTTCAATGACTTCTGGTTCTTCAGGAATAGAAGTCTCTATTGGTGCATCCTCAACCACAGCTATTTCTTCTGTAATTTCAGGAATCGTGTCCTCAATTATAGGCTCTTCAATGACTTGAGCAATTTGCTCGGGCATAGATGTGTCTTCTATTACTTCCTCTACAAATACTTCTTCTTCAGGTTCAACTGTTTCCTCAGCTATTTTTTCTTGAGGAATAATTGGGCCGCTTGGAATGATCATTGAGCTATTGTCCATCATAGAGGGATCTCAAATATCTACCATTTCAGACTCATCAATTTCAGGAATAATTGCTAATAAGGCCTCAAAAGGTGCATCTTTTAGTTTATCCTCGATCAACTTCATTTGTTGCTTGGGATAGGCTTGTTCTTCATCGATTACGTTAGCTACAATGTATCCAGCTCTGGCCTCAGGTAAAAGATCGTTGTAGAAATATTGATCAGCTGAGACAACGTTTTTGTTGTATTTGGTCTTCACTTCGTCCCTGGCTTGAACAATAGCCACATCTTTCTCTCCAAGAATTTCGCTACTTAATCTTACACCATTAGGGTCTAAGATGTCTATCATCTTAACGTAATTAGTCAGCTCAATAGGATTGTAATTTTCGGCAATTAAAGATCTTAGGGAGTCCTTTTGGTGGTCATTTATAGCCGCAAGATCTTGTTGATCCACAAAATCTTCTTCAATCTTTTTATCTACGTTGAAAAAGGCATTATTTATGAAAGCTCTCTGAGCATAGACTCGACCCGAACTATCTTCCATGTTTTCAATCTTTATTTCCTGAAAAAGAGAGTAATAGTCACATTGTTGTGGTACTGAGAAATCACCAGAATGAGCCATATAACCTTCTGCTTGAATTCTGAATTTATAGTCTGTTTCAGTTTTCAAACGCATCTCATATGTTCCATCTATAGAATCAGCCGCATAATTATTTATTAATCGCCCTGTTTTTCCATCAAACACGGTGATTGTCGCGCCTATAGGCTTTTGGATATCTTCACTGAAAACAACACCTCTAATGATGGTTGCGGAAACGGCCTTACAATCTAGTATAATGCGATAGATATCTGTTTCTCCGAAGCCACCGTCCCTATCTGAAGCATAATATCCAACCGCACCGGCATCTGTAGTTACAAAATATCTATCATGCCCAGGTGTGTTAATGGGTGGTCCTAAATTCTCAGGTTGTGACCAATTGCCTTTTTCATCCAAAACAGATTTGAAAATGTCATAATCTCCCATTGAGTTATGTCCATTCGATGCGAAATAAAGGGTATTACCATCTGGCGTTAAAAATGGTGCATCTTCATCAAATCGACTATTGATGACGTTCCCAAGTGTTTTTAAAGCCTCCCAATTGCCATCAGGTCCTTTTTGAGTTCTATAAATGTCTCGTCCGCCATATCCACTTCCTAATTCACTAACTACAAACATTTGCTGCTGATCTTCAGTGATGAAAACTGATGGCTCATATCCTTTTGCAGTATTTATCCTTCCTTCGTCTCTAATTGGCAGGGACCAAACTCCTTCATCTAAAGTACTTACCCAAACATCTTCTTCTCGATAGATGTATAATTGAGTTTCGTCAGAAGCATAAGTGATAGCTGCATCATGATCATCAGTATTGATCTGAGCATTCATGAATCTGCTTGAAGAATCAAAACTTGAAGCCTCTGTCCATGTGCCATCGATGTTTAGGAGTAGTAAATATCCTCATAGTATTTGTCATCTGAGTCTATATCATCACCTGTAGTTCCTTGTCTGCGTGAAGTAAAGAGAATGATGCTTTCATCTTTTGATACTACTGGAGAATAGTCTGCGAACTCACTATTGATATACTTTCCGAGATTTTCAATTCTTACGTGCTCCTTATTGTTTTCAAACTGAACCTTTCCATTCTGGCACATTTCTATGTATCGGGGAATGTCTTCTTCTAGCATTTCAGGGGTGAGATCTTCCAGTAATCTCATTAAACCCATGTAGGTTTTGAAATGATCTATTGCGATATCGAAGTCACCTGCATATTGAGAAGCCTTGCCTGCAAAAAGAAACATATCAGGTAAAGTATCTGACTTAGTATGTTGTAATGCTTTTTCAAAATATGGAGCCGCTTTACCTCGATGAATGTCTTGCTCATAGATTGCGATTCCCATTTCATAATTGTAGTCGGGGTTGTTCAGAGCAATTTGAAGCAAATCGTGATAAAAGTATTCTGCATCGGCTAGTTTACCCGTATTGAGTGCTTTGATTGCTTTGATGTGCAATCTTCTTTCCTCTCGAGATTGTCCAAAGGCCGTAATGGCCATTAACAAGGAGAAAAAAACTAGCAGAAAGAATACCTTACCTGGTGCTGTTGAATGAGTGATTCTTTCTGAATACCGCATAGAATAAAGATTAGGATGACCTTTTTCACAAATCTACCCCCTTTATATGCGGACAATTTTCAACAACTCCGTTCTTTTAAACAGAAAAATGTTAATTCAATAAATTGCTAAACCAATGATAAACAGTGGATTAATCCTTTCTAGATGAAGTTAAAAACACTTGTTGCTGTTAATTGCTTTTGAAGTCAGTGACAATTGTTTAAATCTTGTTAGTATTTAAGTGGTGTTGTAACTAACTGTGGTTCAGTAATTTTCAATTAACAAAAAAACTCAGCCTTCACCACCCTATAGACTATACGCAAATCAGCAAAGGTTTAAGCTTCTCTAGTTACGTCCCAGTTTTCAAGATAGTCAGCAACGCGCCTCACAAACATCCCTCCTAGTGCTCCATCTACAACTCTATGGTCATAAGAGTGAGATAAATACATGAAGTGGCGAATACCAATGGTATCTCCTGATTCCGTTTCTATTACCGCTGGCTTTTTCTTTATTGCGCCAACAGCCATTATAGCAACTTGCGGTTGATTAATAATAGGTGTTCCGAAAACGTTACCGAAAGTACCTACGTTAGAGACTGTGTACGTTCCTCCTTGAATTTCATCAGGAAGAAGTTTGTTCTCTCTGGCGCGTTTTGCTAAATCATTGACAGATTTAGTTATTCCTAATAAATTTAATCGATCTGCATTTTTGATCACAGGCACAATTAAATTACCACTAGGCAATGCAGCTGCCATCCCGATATTAATGTTCTTCTTACGAATGATTTTATCTCCTTCAATAGAAATATTAATCATTGGGAAATCCTTAATTGCTTTTACAATTGCTTCAATGAAGATAGGAGTGAAGGTTAGCTTTTCGCCTTCTTGTTGCTCAAAGTGTTTCTTCATTTTATTCCTCCAATTCACGATGTTAGTAACATCAGCTTCAACAAAGCTTGTAACATGTGCGGATGTCTGTTTTGATTTGATCATATGATCAGAAATCAATTTGCGCATCCTGTCCATTTCAATCACTTCAACATCGCCTGAAAGAGAAGTGCTTGGAGTTGTTTGAGTGGCTGGTGCAGATTTAGCGGGAGCCGAAGGTTGTGGAACAGCGGCTGCTTGTGGCTGAGATACACCACCATTTTTTCTACCTTCTAAAAAGGCAAGAATGTCTTTTTTTGTTACTCTGCCTTCATTTCCTGTTCCTGAAATATTATCCAATTCCTCAAGAGCGATTCCTTCTTCTTTGGCAATGCTCTTAACCAAAGGACTGTAAAAGCGATCTGAGTCTGAGTAATCGATTTTAGCAGCGGGAGCAGCTGTTTGCGCGGCTTGTTGGACTTCACTTTCTATTTGCGCTGCAGCTTCTTGGGCAGGGGATTCATTGGCTGCTGAACTTGGGGTAGGTGAAGTGGGAGCTACATCACCTTCTGCTCCGATGATTGCAATGGCTTGTCCCACCTTTGCAACTTCACCTTCTTGAACTAAGATTTTTAGAATCTTTCCTTCTGCTGGAGATGGAACCTCACTATCTACTTTATCCGTTGCAATTTCAACAATAGCCTCTTCTGACTCAACAGAATCTCCTTCACTTTTCAACCACGTTGTTATCGTTGCTTCTGCAACACTTTCTCCCATTTTTGGGAGTATAACTTCAATCTGCGCCATGCGAATTTAGTTTTGTTTTAAGGGGTGCAAAGTTACGCTAATCTCAGCAAGGCAAAAAATGCTTTTCAGTGAACAATAGTGGAAACTTTCTGTTGATATTCGTCACCATGAAAAAAATTTCCACCACGCTCATATTTTTTCTTTTTAGCACCTTTTCGATTGTTGCACAAAATGGAATTATCAAAGGAAAAGTATTTAACCCCATTAGCAATGAGGCTATACCCTTTGCTAATGTGGTCATCCAAGGAACGACTACCGGAACTAGCACAGATATTGATGGGAATTATATCATTTCAGGGCTTGAGCCTAAACTTTACAACTTAGAGGCAACCTCACTTGGATTTGAGAAGGCTGTTGTTTTCGAGGTTCAAACCTTTAACAATAGGCCTGTGTTTATTGATATTGAGATGATGGAGAATTCCCAGCTGCTTGAAGCAGTTGAAGTGACTGCTTCACCATTTATGAAGAAGGAAGAAGCTCCTGTAAGCATGAGGTCGATAGGTGTGTCTGAGATAGAGAGAAACCCTGGTGGAAATAGAGACATATCAAGAGCGATTCAATCTCTTCCTGGGGTGGCTTCCACACCAGCCTTTCGCAATGATATAATTATTAGAGGAGGCGGGCCCAACGAGAACAGATTCTTCTTGGATGGTGTTGAGGTCCCAAATATCAATCACTTTGCTACTCAAGGTTCATCTGGAGGACCGGTGGGTTTGATTAATGTGAATTTCATCAAGGAGGTTGATTTTTACTCATCAGCTTTTCCAGCTAATCGTGGAAATGCTCTAAGTTCAGTTTTTGAGTTTACGCAAAAAGATGGAAACCCAGAGGGAGTCAAGGCGAATTTCACTGTAGGAAGCAGTGACTATGGACTTACTTTAGATGGACCCATAGGAAAGAACACAAGTTATGTCTTTTCTTTAAGGAGATCATATCTCCAATTCTTATTTAGGGCACTTGCGCTTCCATTCTTGCCGATATATAACGATACTCAGTTTAAGATTAAGACTAAGCTGAATGATAAGAATGAGATTAGCCTAATCGGCCTTGGGGCTTTTGACAATTTTGAATTGAATGAAGGAGCAAATGACAATGTTGATGATGAAGAAACCCTAGAGCGAAATAGATATATCCTTGGAAACATCCCGTCTAATGATCAGTGGAATTACACTTTAGGACTAAGCTATAAGCATTTCGCTGATAAAAGCTTTCAGCAAGTAGTAGTAAGTCGAAATCATTTGAATAATGTGGCGATAAAATATCAAGACAATGATGAGTCTGATCCAAATAAGCTGATTCTTGATTACTCTAGTCAAGAAATTGAGAATAAAGTTCGTCTAGAGCATACATGGAGAGATAAGGGTTGGAAGTGGAATGTTGGTGTAGGCTACCAAAACGCAACGTTCACAAATAGCACTTATAATAGAATTGTAACTTCATCAGGACAAGAGCTAGAGATTGACTTCGATTCAAGATTAAATATCAATAGATATTCTGTATTCAGTCAATTGAGTAAAAGCGTTTGGAACAATAGATTAACACTTTCAGGAGGTATTAGAACGGACTTTAGTGATTTCAATGAGGAAATGCTTAACCCTATTGATCAGCTTTCTCCGAGAATTGCGGCTTCTCTCAGTCTTGCTCCTAAATGGAGTCTTAATACAAGCATAGGTCGTTATTTTCAGCTTCCTCCATACACCGTCTTAGGGTATCGCAATGCTACAGGTGATTTGATAAATCAAGATAATGGGATAGATTATATTCGAGCAGATCATTATGTAGCGGGAGTAGAATATTTACCGACTGCAAACACCAAACTGACAGTAGAAGGATTTTATAAAGTTTATAATGATTATCCATTCTTGTTAAGGGATAGTGTTTCATTGGCCAACTTGGGTGGTGATTTTGGTGTAATAGGAAATGAGCCTGCTGTTCCTACTTCTGAGGGAAGATCTTACGGAATAGAATTCTTAGCTCAGCAGAAATTGTTTAAAGGGTTTTATGGCATCTTGGCATATACATATGTCATCAGCGAATTCACTGATAAGAATGATGATTTTAGACCTTCTGCATGGGATAATGGAAACATTGTTACGCTTACTGCTGGAAAGAAGTTCAAAGGAAATTGGGAAATTGGTGCGAGATTCAGGTATTTGGGTGGTGCTCCATATACTCCTTTTGATGAAAACCTTTCTGGATTGCGTCAAAATTGGGATTTACGAGGAATTGGGATTCTTGATTTGGATAGACTTAATTCCGAGAGAGTGGGGGGTGTCCATCAACTGGATGTTCGACTGGACAAAAGGTGGTTTTTCAAAAAGTGGAGCTTGAATGCTTACATAGACATTCAAAATGTTTACAATTATCAAGCTCCGCTTGCACCATTTATAACTGTGGAAAGAGATCCTGATGGAAATCCTCTGGTGGATCCTAATGACCCAACTAGATATTCAACGAGAAATATTGCAAACTTTAGTGGTAACCTTCTTCCTTCGGTCGGGATTATTATCGAACTGTAACGGGCTAGTGTCCTTTTGCTAAGATCAATCAGATTGAAGCAGACGTGCCAATGAATTGAAACGTGGTCGTAAGATTTATGAAGCTTAATTCCTCGCAGATGGGAGGTCTCGGCCTTTTTCCGGTAACACTCTAGACTGTTATCTAATCGTACATTCCTACCTAATTAGAATGCTACTGTTATTAATAGCATCAAATCTGATAATAACGGAGTAATGGATTATTTAGCAAACTCCGCAAAAGGGCTCTAAAAGGTTGGCTTAGAAACGAATTCCTACTATAAGAATATCATCGATCTGCTCTTCCTCATCACCCATCCATTCTTCAATACGAGTGTTTAGAATCTCTTTTTGCTTAGTCATAGATTCGGGCTGAACCTGAACCAATAGCTTTTTGAATTGGCTATACTTAAACTTCTTTCCAGAAGGCCCGCCAAATTGATCAGCATATCCATCAGAGAATATATAGACTGAATCTCCTGGCAAAACTTCGATAGTATGATTGGTGTATGGCGTCTCTAAGTTATCACCATATATACCGACAGGTTGACGATCACCTCGTGTCTCAATAATTTCACCTTCACGGATCAGCCAGAAAGGATTATTCGCGCCAGCGTATTCGATCTTATTACCTTTTTTCGGTATAGTACAAATCGCTATATCCATTCCGTCTTTCGTTTGATCGGATGATGGATGCTTGTTTAGCGCTTTGATTACTCCATGTTTCAGCGCGAGTAGAATTTCATTAGGCTGAGTAATACCCTTTTCATTCACTATTTCATTCAAAAGTGAAGATCCAATCATAGACATCAAGGCTCCAGGAACACCATGGCCAGTACAATCAGCAGCCGCAATTATAGCTTTGTCATTCTTTTCGGAAAACCAGTAGAAGTCACCACTTACGATATCTTTCGGTCTGAACAGAACCATGCTCTGCTTTAACGATTGATCGATTTCTTCTTTAGACGGTAAAATAGCTTCTTGTATACGCTTCGCATAAAGTATACTATCTTTTACTTGCTCGTATAGTTCAGCGATTTGCTCACTTTGTTTCTCTATCTCTTCTTTTTGTCGCACTACCTCTTCAGTTCTTTCACGAACCTTTTCCTCCATGTCTTCGCTATACTCTTTCAAGTTTTTACGCATGACAAGAAGTGACTGACCTAATTCATCCTGATCACTCAATGGGGTGTATTCAGTATTGTAGCCACCAGAACCAACAGCAATTGCAAAGTCCTTTGTGCTTCTCAATCCAACAACAACGGTTTCCAATGCGTTGGCCATCTCACCGATTTCATCTCCACGAGAATTAATCCAGCTTTTAGGGAAAATACCTTTTGAAAGATCTAGAAGTATAAGTCGAAGTTTTCTAACGGGAGAAACAATTGTCCTCGTGGTGAGAAAAGCGATGATAATACCGGCAATCGTGAGTGCAATACCTAAGTTTTTAATTAATAATCGAACCTTTTGAAAAGATTCAATCATGGTAGCAGTAATCACCTTTGTTGCTTCTTTCTTATTATCAATAAGAACCTGCAACATGTCTAGCGTTTGATCTGTGTAGTTATCAATATCACCACCTTCTTCAACCATTGAATTCGCCATAAACAAGTTCATGGGTTCATTGTAAGCATCTAGACTTCCAAGAGCTTGTTTTACAAACTCATGGTTCGACCACAACATTTCGATATTATCAAAAACAGGGTTTAATGTACTGCGTGTGCTATCGTCCCATCGCATAGAAAGCTCTTCGAGCTCTCGTTTAAGATTTGGATAGTCGGCAACCGTTAGTCTGTTCAGCAAGGCCTTATCCTCATTTTCTGAAGGACTTGGAAGATATACCCAGTTGCTGATAAGCATTTTTGATCTTACGATCATCAACTTAAGCTCTTCAAGCTTGGCTATAGAAGGAGTATGGTTATTCGTAATCTCCTCATTGATCTCCTGGCTTTCAACGAAAGTCTTATTGGTGATATAAAAGGCGATAATGGTAGATAAGATAACTACCGCAAAACCCAAGCTTATTTTCCTACCGATACTGAAATGTGAAAACATATTCGTTGTGGGGATCTTATTCTTGGTTCTCTAATTTCTTCAACTCAGCTTGGTACTTCTCAGACTCTTCGATGTTGTTCAAACCAAAGTAAATTCCTGAAAGACCAACGAGTGTCTCTTTTCTCAATGGATTAAGCTCGTAAGCTTTGAGCATGTATGGTAAGGCTGCTCCAAAGAGATCCATTACTTGAGCTTGAATCGCAAACAACGTTTCAAAGTCTTGCTCGTAGTCCATGTTCTCGATGATGTTTACACCTTGGTTATAGAAGTGAATTGCTAAATTGTAATTGGCACTAATATTCTCTTCGTCCAATTGAATTACTTCTTCATATAGTTTCACTACGTTGTTTCCAATCTCATCTCTATTATCGCTAGGGCGAGGATTGTCGAACAAGTATGAGTATTTAGATGCCTTATACAACTTAAACTCGATGATTCTTTGATTCAAATCCAGATTAGGATTAATCATCTTGATCACTTCACTGTAGTTGTCAAATAGTATTTGAGCTGTATCAAACTTATTTGCATCAAGGGCAAAAGCAGCGTCATTATATAGAGTAGAGGATAAGTATTTTAATGAATTTAGGCAATCTTCAACCAACTCACCTTTGGGCTCAAGTTCGATGGCTTTGCTGTAAGACTCAATAGCAGTTGAGCATAATTCCACCGCCTCATTTTGAGACTTAGAATCTTTCGCTGCTTTGTAAAGATCTTTATAGATGTAACCTCGGAAATACCAAGTTTTAGTAATTCCATTAAAATTGTCATCGCCTACGGCAATTTCAATGAGCTCCTTGGCTTTGGGCAGATCCTTGTTCTGATAAGCACGAAGTGCTAGCGACACCGGATCGAGCTGAGCCCTAAGCGCAATCGGTATCATCGAGAACAAGACCACCGCTATTATTACGAGTCTTTTCATTGGTTTAATTAATCACTTTAGTAGCTAAATTTTCTAAGGTGTTACTAACGATTAAGTCCTGCTGTTTAAACAAGGACTTATTCATTTCATATTTCATAGCTGCACCAACCACAACGAAGTTTATAGCCGAAGTCCTTTCGATCAGACCTTTGCCCTCAGTTACAGTTAGACAATTATATTCTTTTGCTTTGTTGATGTAAGGATCTACAGCACTTGTAGATGCCCCAGCCACGTATATTAAGTGACATTTGGATACTTCAGCGGGAGACTTGAATCGTTTAACAACCAGTGTTTGACTGTTTATTTTTTTCGTTTTAGCCGCAGTTTCAAGGTTAAGTGCAAGGTCATTATCTCCAACAACGCCAATAATAAAATCGCCTTGCTTATATGCGGCAGGCCATTCGGTATACTTCGCGAAATTTAGAATGTAAGTTGCCTTGAATTTAGCCCGCGTATTCATTGTGTTCATAGACGTTTGGCTCATAGAGCTAAGCGCTAAACCCATGATTAATGATATGGCTAAGAGAAAATTCTTCACTTCAATTCCGCGCAAATGTAGCCTATACTTTTATAAAGTCTACAAAATGCTAGGCAGCCAAATTATGAATATTTTGGAATGCAAGCGAAAAATCTTGAAATAGAGTCATTTTCAAAAGTCATTGACGAGACCGTATCAATGCTGGAATAAACCAATGCAGCAAGATCAGCAGCTACTTGATCAATGCTATCGTTTAAATAAGTAGAGTCGGCATCGAGTTCAGAGAGTATGAAGTTGACATCATTGATGAGGTCAATGGCCACTTGGTCAATGCTATCATTAAGGTAAGTAGAGTCAGCATCTAAAGCAGTGTTCAAAGCGGAAACTTCATTGGCTAATTCAGTATCTGTTGTTAAGCTTGCCAAAGAAACTGCCACCGAATCCCCGTCACCTGAGAAGACTTTCAAAATAGAGTCATTTTCAAAAGTCATTGATGAGACCGTATCAATGCTGGAAGAAACCAATGCAGCAAGATCAGCTGCTACTTGATCAATGCTATCATTCAAATAAGTAGAGTCGGCATCGAGTTCAGAGAGTAAGAAGTTGACATCATTAATGAGGTCAATCGCCACTTGATCGATACTGTCGTTCGTGTTGCCGAGTTCATTGCTTAAAGAATCAATACGTGAATCAAGGTATGCAACGGTATCTCCTAGTTGAGTTATTGTCGCTAATGAAGATATGTCTATTGAGATAGTGTTTCCGAAGTTGTTCGAAAGATCTATAAATGTTCCGTTAATAGCGCCTGATACAATATTAGTATCCGATAGACTGTACCCATTGATTCCTGCACTTGTAACTACATACAATGAGTCTCCGTTGGGATTGGCATAAACGGAGTCAATAACTCCATTATTAGCCAATTGCCAAGAAGCTGTTCCGCCTGCATCAGAGGTGAGTACGAATCCTGCTTGTGCTCCACTAGGGAGGATAAGGCTGTCTCCAACATATACTGCGCCAGACTCAAAGTAGGCGGCATAATTTGTATCCGCATTTTGGGCGCGAGAATAGATGCCGATGTTCGAACCCGCAGTATTGTTAAAAGACGATCGGCCAAAAACGGCAATATTTCGGCCGCCACCATTGGTTTGACCTTGCGCAATACCATAGATTGCTGCGTCTAATGTTGTGTAGGTAAATCCAGTGTCGAGCACACCAATTACAGCGCGGTTTATATTTCCATAACCAGCCTCACCGTAAATACCATAGTTGAGGTTTGAAGGACTGTTTAATGCAGCACCTCTAACGCCTATAGCTGAGCCTGTCGCTCCAGGTGCTGTGGCAAATGCGAAGATTCCTTCATTTCGAACTGCACCAGAAGCTCTAACCCACATGCCGCGAGACACTGATCCGGCACCTCCAGTGGCGTTGGTAGTAATAATTTCAACACCCTTAATCTCTGAAATACCTGAAACATCGGATACAAAGTAGGATCCAACAGTTTCGGTTAGATTGTTCACATGAAATGGGTATCTCGGTTGACTAGTTCCGATACTGACTTTTTTACTCAAAACATAAATACTATCGCCATTAACTTCCCAGTCATTATCAGCGAAAACATAGGGAGTAAGACCAGTTGAGGTTTCTACCCATAGGGTGTCGTTGGCTACAAAAACCGAGTCTACAGTATTTAAATCAACTAAACCTGAAAGATCAGCAATAACTGGTGTTGTATTTCCTCCTTGATAAACTTGAAGATCGGTTCCGTTGAGAGATGCACTATCTATTAGTTCATCAGTAGAGTCGATGAAGTTAGTTATGTCAACATAAAAAGTGTCAGTGTTTTCAATTATCCTAAGACTATCTCCTACCAACCCAAAGGAACTAATCGTATCTGAACTTGAAGATGAGATACCAGAAAGGTCAATGATTGAGGAGTCGGCTCCATTGAAAAGGATTAAATCTGATCCGTCAACTTCACTGCTATCTATGGTGAACGTATTGCCAGCTCGCTCGGCATACAACGCATAGGGTACAGACATTAATTGAGTTGTGCCCATATCCAAGGAGCCAACTTGAACATTAAGAAATTTAGCACTGGATGACCAATCCACATAGCCAATTGTTCCTTGTGTAGGAGCTCCTTCTCCTCTAATAAGAGTGAATAAACCAAATCTATTTGTTGCAACTGCATGAACCTCGGAAAAAGAGATGGTGGTCAAGTTAATATCCTCTGCAATTGAAATGGAAACATTGAGCGTTGTGTCAGCGAATGGAGTTCCATCGCTTGAGCGCGCAACAGCTTGATAATTGATTCCCTGTGGTGCTTGTGCTTCAACATGATTGGAGATGCTTAGGCATAATGCGAGGAGGATAGACGCCTTCATATAGAGGTGTCTGAAACGAAACATAGATTGCATATTGGTCAGTTTTGCTTAGAACTAACTCAAAAAAGAACATCGCAGTTTTTCGGTTATTATCCTTTTCAAAGGAATTAACCATACACCGTTAAAAAATCTTAGTCAAGTTTAGTTCTAGCTCCAAAATATACTTTCAGATGGAACTAAAGTCGATTAAGTTAGGTAAGGAAACAGAGAGATAGGACAAAAAAAGCGAGGTTCAGGCCTCGCTTTTTTTATTCTTTGTTTCAAGAAGGTTTTAGTTCTGTCTTTGAGTAGCTCCTACCATACTCTGATAGTACGTTTCTGCTTCTTGCAAGACAGGGTCTATATATGCTGACATTTCCTCTACTTTATACTTTCTTCCAATATTTTTCAATTGTTGAATAACAGCATAAGCCTGATTGATATCCCTGTTTACAGAAGCAGTGTATTTGCGGTCAAGAGAATTATAGTATCTTAAAAACTCAAGATAGTTATCACCTAAAAGTTTTGACATTTCCATTCCCCGATCTATTCGACCCACTTCGAAAAAGGACTCTGTTACTTGAATCAATGTAACATCATTCGGTGTATTGCTGTTTACGGTTATTTCAACACACTTTTCGAGAACAGCCTCAGCTCTTTCTTTCTCACCCTTCTTGATCAACGCATCAGCAAGTCTAGAGAAGTTTAATCGAAGATTGGTTACAAAACGAAGGTTGTTCTCATCCATAAACAAGCTTGGATCTTGCATGTTTCCAAAAGAAAACTCTTCCATCATATTGGTGTACATGATATCAGTTTGCACTTCGCCAAAATATCCAAATTGGTTTCGGTCCGAAATCACCTTGTACGGTACTAATCGGTAGGTGAACCCTTCATGCTGCATATACTCTTCAAGTCCGAAATAGCTATCTCTAGGCATTGTATTTGCAAAGTATAGCGGACGCTCCCAATTATTATTGGCTAAAATGTCAAGAATTACGAGCTCGCTTTTCAGAATATACTGTCCGCTCACTGTCCATTCGATAGCATCTAAAACTCTATCCTCATATCCTTGGGATATTGTTCCATTCGCAACTACAGTTGCTGAGTCAACAGGAACTCTAAAGTTACGAGTTGGGAAATAGTTCATTTGTTGATTTGCGCTGAACATTGCTTGTTTGTTCTCATCCAATACAAATGCAACCAATTCATCGACATTGATGTGGGCAGATGATTTTTTGCTTTCAACAATTGGTAAATAATCGCGCGTTCCTTGCCTGTAGTCGTCTTTTTCCATGCTCAGCTTAATCGGTTTGCCATCGTATGCTTGACGCTTTACCATGTCAATAAACCAATCGGTGCTTGCTAAAGTGAGGTTTACAATACGCACATCTGTTCTATACCCTTCAACTTCTTGAAGGTACCATAGTGGGAATGTATCATTATCTCCATTGGTGAATAGGATTGCATCCTCTTCACAAGAATCTAAATAGTTTTTAGCAATATCTCTGGCAGTAAAGCGACCAGATCTATCATGATCATCCCAACCGTCTTTGGCCATTAATATGGGTGCGGTTAGGCATAATACCGTTGCTAATAAAGCTTGCAGTTTTTGATCTTTAATGACTTGGCCTATTCCATACATTAGTGCAAGAAGTCCTGCTGAAACCACAGCGATGTAGAGCATCAACAAAGCAAATGATTCATTACCTCCAAATAATGACCCAACAAGGGTCAATCCGATAGCACCACCTACGGTAATGCCTACGGTTTGTCCAAGGTCTTTGACGGTCAGGTTTCGGGCGGCATCATATAATGCCAGTACGCCAAATCCTATCCAAATGGCAAAAGCGTAAAACGATCCTGCATAGGCATAATCTCGCTCTCTAGGTTGATAAGGGTATTGATTGAGGTAAAGAACTATCGCTAGTCCAGTAAAAAAGAAAAGCAAGAGAACTACCCAGGCATTACGCATGTCAGCTTTAAAGTGGAATAGCATTCCTAAAAGTCCAAGTATTAGTGGAAGCACAAAGAAGAAATTTCTCGCTTTTTGATTTTCTAAATAGGAGGGAAGCTGATCTTGATTTCCAACATGGGCCTCATCAATGAAAGGCACACCTGTCATCCAATTACCATCTTGAAAACTTCCATGCCCTTGAGTGTCATTTTGCCTTCCCGAAAAATTCCACATGAAGTATCTGAAATACATCCACCCGACTTGGTACTTAAAGAAAAAGCTTATGTTTTCTGAGAACTTGGGTTTTCTTATTGTGGTCCTTTTGCCATCTCTAGTTGTATACTGAACAGGCTTGCCCTCAAAATCACTCCATTCTTTATACGCCCTAATGTGGTTCTTTTTTGGACTCCACATTCGAGGGAAAAATGATTTAAAGTCGTCTTCATAATTTGGCTTGGAGTTTTTCCGGTCATCGGCCAATTCATATTTTCCAGTGCGTGCATCCGGATAATATACGGGCTTTCCATCCTCATAAGGTGTCTGCTTATCTAAAGGAGAATTGAAATATTGACCATAGAGTAAAGGGAAGTCTCCGTACTGCTCTCTGTTAAGATAGGAGAGAAGGTTCACTAAATTTTCAGGGTTGTTTTCATCGATCGGGGTATTCGCATTTGAGCGAATCATAATTAACACAAAAGATGAATAACCGATCATTAGCACCAAAAATGAAAGAAGAGCGGTATGCCAAATTGGTTTATTTTTTTTGAGGGTGTATTGAATACCAAAAACAACAGCTCCCATCATAAGAACGATGAAAATTACTGAGCCCATATGAAATGGTAGTCCAAATGAATTGACCATCACAAATTCGAAACTAGCCGCCCAGCTTACCACCTTAGGAATGATGAAACTCTGAATTCCCCCAAGGGTAATAACGCCAGCAACACCAGCTATTATTAGGCCTTTCAGGTTTGGTTTGAATTTTTTAAAGTAGATCACGTAGGCTATTGCTGGAATAGCAAGTAAGTTCAATAAGTGAATACCAATGGATAGACCAACTAAATAAGCGATTAGTATTATCCAACGATCGGCTTTTGGCTCGTGTGCAATAGATTCCCATTTGAGAATCGCCCAAAAGGTTATTGCCGTGATCATAGAAGACATGGCATATACTTCACCTTCAGTGGCAGAAAACCAAAATGTATCTGACCAAGTGTAAGCGAGCGAGCCGATGACCGCACTTCCAAAAACAGCGATCATATCACCTTGAGGAAGTTCTTCTTCAGAACCTTTTGCCCCAAAAAGTTTCTTTGCTAAGGCTGTGATAGTCCAAAACAGAAAAAGAATGGTAAAGGCACTAGATAGTGCGGATACCAAGTTAACCATGTAGGCTACATTCTCTGGTGCAGCAAACATTGAAAACAATCTGCCGATAAGCAGAAAAGTTGGCGCTCCTGGTGGGTGCCCAACTTCAAGTCTGTAGGAAGTGGCGATATATTCTCCACAATCCCAAAAACTAGCAGTAGGTTCAACAGTGCTTACATATGTGTAGGCAGCTACTGTAAACACTAGCCAGCCAATTATATTGTTCCACTTTTGGTAATTCATAATACGAACGTTCTCATTTATTTCGGTTGGAAAGGCGCGAATTTAGAACTCTGACCAATAGGGATTAGTGAAGAATGGTTACGAAATGCTATTATTTATTAAAATGCCCTTGAAATCTGGAATAAAAACACCCCTAAGCTTAAAGAAAAAATACTTTTGGCACAGGACTTGCAAAAACACTTTAAAATCAAAATAGAATAACAATGAATAATTCAATCAACACTAGAATTTTAGCCTTAGGATTAGTTACTCTGATGGCTGTTGGATGTCAAAACAGAAAAGTTCAGCGAGTAGATCCCAACGAAACCATAGACTTAAGCGGACGTTGGAACGATACCGATTCCAAAATGACTGCAAATGCAATGATTGAGCAAATTCTGACAGGTCCGTGGTTGGCAAACCACCTGAGAGATAATTCGAATGACAAACCAGTTGTGGTTGTTGGAATTGTTAGAAATAAATCTACCGAACATATTACAACTGAAACTTTCTGCAAGGACCTTGAAAGATCCTTTATAACTTCTCAAAAGGTCAGATTAGTTCAGGGCGGTGAAATGCGTGATGAAATTAGAACCGAGAGAGCGGATCAACAAGAGTTTAGCAGCAAAAGCACCATGAAAAAGTGGGGTTTAGAAATTGGTGCAGATTATATGCTTCAAGGGGTTCTTAATTCTACTGTGGATCAATATAGAAAAGAGAAAGCAGTAGAATATCAGATTGATCTTCAATTGACCAATATGGAAACCAATGAAGTGGTTTGGATTGGCGACAAGAAAATTAAGAAATATATAAAAGGCTAGATACGGTCGAAGATTATAGCCGCGTTGTACCCTATGCAGCGCGGCATTTTTTTACATGAATAAATTCATTTTCATACCTTTTGTTGTAGTGCTGCTTTCAAGTTGTGCTAGCTATTACAAGCGAAATATTGAGTTTCAAACTCAATTTGCCAATGGCGAAATGGATAAGGCTGAGAAAACTCTGGAAGGCAATAAGAAAATGCAAAAAGATCGTAATCGTTTTTTGTATTTAGTCAACATGGGAGTTGTGAATCACATGCAACAAGATTTTGAGTTGAGTAATCAGTTTTTCAATGAAGCAGATCTTTTATTTGAGGACTATAAAAAGAATTACGCAAGTGAGGCGCTTGCCTTAATATCAAATCCTGAGGTTAAGCCATATCGGGCAGAAGACTTTGAGCCAGTAATGATTCATTACTACAAGGCACTCAATTACCTCAATCTTTATAAATACGATGAGGCTATTGTTGAAGCCAAGCGAATGAATTTGATTCTAAATCAGCTGAACGACAAGCATAAAGACAGCAAGAATCGGTACCAAGCAGATGCATTCGCTCATATTATTATTGGTCTAGCCTATGAAGCTTCTGGTGGATTAAATGATGCTTTTATTGCTTACAGGAATGCCTACGATATTTATACTGGCGAACATGGTTATTTTGATATTGAGGTACCACATCAATTAAAGCAAGACCTACTTAGAACTTCTTATTTATTGGGGTTTCGAAACGAGTTTGAATGGTATCAAAGGGTATTTGGTCTAGATGACTATCAGTTTGAACCACTCGAATACGGAGAAGCCGTAGTTTTTTGGCAAAATGGTTTAGGTCCGATTAAAGACGAGTGGAGTGTGAACTTCATAGCAGCACCCGGTCAAGGTGGTTATGTGAATTTTACCAATGAAGAACTAGGAATGACTTTTCCTTTCTATATCGGTAATGACCCCAAGAAGAGAAATGATCTTTTGGCTTTAAAGGTTGTTCGTGTTGCATTTCCAAAATATATTGAACGCCCAACCTTATATAAAGATGCTTGGATAGAGCTGGATGGTATGAAATTTGAAATGGATAAAGCGGAAGACATCAATGCGATTGCTTTTAAAACACTTCAAGATCGTTTCGTGCGAGAAATGGGAAGCGCGTTGCTTCGACTAGCCATAAAGAAGGTGTCGGAGATTCAATTGCAACAAGAAAATGAGGCTCTGGGTGCAATAGCAACGATTACAAATGCTGTAACCGAAAAGGCTGACACAAGAAATTGGCAGACGCTTCCTCATACAATTTACTATGCTCGAATTCCATTGAAAGAAGGTGAGAATGATGTTCTTTTAAAAATGAATACTAAAGACAGGCAAGTACACCGTACAAGTTTCAATTTTCAAGGTAAAAAAGGGGCTATGTATTTTATGCCGTATCAAAGCTTAGAGCATCTTAAATCGGCATCATGGGATATGAATGGTCGGCATAAACCAATTCGAAAAGATTGAGATTTAGTTTGCGCGAAAGAAGTCAATTACGGAGAGGTTTACCAAATGCACATTTTTATAGTAGTAATGCAAAATTTCGGCATAGCTATTTCCACGCTTCGCCATATTCATTGCTCCTTCTTGACATAACCCAACTCCATGACCGTAACCATGTCCTTCTAAGATGATTGAATCTTGAACGTGATCGATAGAGAAATAGGCAGATAAAAGACCCAAGTCATATCGTATTTGCTTAAATGGGACGCGAGCACCATTTTCATTTAAAAAATGAGCGCGCTCATCAGGACAGTGATTCAACGCTTCAGTGGCAGCATCATCTTCATATACTGGATAGCCATGTTTAACACTTAAATAGTCAAACCACTTTTGCTTTGTTGTTGCGTAGCGCCAATAAGAGTGGTTTTCTTCCAAACAATTTTCGTCAATTCGCTCTCTCAAGTATTCTAACCTGCTACTCCAAACATCCTCGCTATTACAGGTGTATCCACCACAGTTACTATGAAAAGCAGCGTTAACTAAGTTAATGTCACTGTCAACAATAACGATGCCTATCGTTTCTTGTGTTCCTTTCACTATGTCTGGATTAGACATGCTTCGTCTATGGTAAACCTGACAATGTACCTTATCACAAAGTTGAAATCCTTCAACTTCGTGTCTTCTGCGGTTATTTAAAGCATATGTTCTGCAAATAACAGATTGAACTTTGTAGTATTCCTTCGGTTCTTTGCTTCCTGCTTCTGACTCTACAACGCCAGCCACATAATGCTCAATGTAAACTTCATTGACTACACGTAACTTGCCTCGATATGGTTTAATGATGAAGTTGTCGTAAAATTCATGAGCTACTTTATGACCCGTGCGTTGAATTTTAAGGCTGCTTCCCCAAACATTTCGATTGATTTCTAAACTGTAGTATGTGCCCAGGTCTTCGGATAAAGTGCGAACATGTAGCAACCCATTAATATTCTTCACCCTTAGTATGGTGCCGCCTTTAAGTTGTATAAGCTCTTTTCCGTTGCCGAATATGCTATAACTCCCTTCACCAGTTTGTACTGTGATCTCTGTCGGCTCTTCCCCCCAGAATAGGCCAATTTCTAGCACCTTATTTGATGCTCCAGCCTGAAGAAAAAGACAAAGAAGAAGAAAGGTTAATGTTAACCGCATATGCTACAAAAGTATCTGCAGCCAAAACCACGATTATTCTATTGATGAATGATTTTCAACAATCGACTTGCAACAAACTTTGAAGCTCCTTTAGATCCAAGATTTTGAATAAGCTCAGCATACTTTTCTAAGACATAAGATCTTCTTGAGCCACCTTTAATTATTGAACTCAATTCAGATTTTAGATTCGTGGCATTAACATCACTTTGAATTAATTCAGTGACTACCTCTTTATCTAGAATCAGGTTGACAAGGCTGATAAACTTGATTTTTACGAGATACCTAGCTATAGTTACACTTAACGCGTTGGCTTTATAAACGACTACTTGAGGTGTTCCGATTAAAGCAGTTTCTAGAGTTGCAGTTCCAGAAGTTACTATAGCTGCTTCTGAAGCTTTTAGCAGCTCATAGGTTCTTCCTTCCAGAAGACTTACTGAATCTGGTAATAAATCATAAAGATGTTTTGGCTGCCAAGCAACTTTAGAAGCTACGAATTGATAATCAGGGAAGTCCTTTACAATCCGTGAAATGGGCTCTAAAAGCAGTTTTATTTCCTGAGTTCTACTTCCTGGTAAGAGTGCTATAATAGGTTTTGTGTTTTTAACGCCTATTTCCGTCCTGAATTTGGCGTCATCTAAATGAATATGCTTTATCTCATCCAACAGAGGGTGACCGACATATTCAGCATCCACGCCATGCTTAGCATAGAATTCTTTTTCAAAAGGTAAGATCACAAAAACATGATCCACAAATCGTTTGATTTTTTCAACGCGAGACTCTTTCCAAGCCCAAATCTGAGGCGAAATATAATAGGCCACTGGAATGGATAAAGCCTTAATATGTTTGGCCATGCGCAGATTAAACCCAGGGTAGTCGATTAGTACCACTAAGTCAGGATTGAACGCTTCAATTTGTTCCCTGCAGATTTTGAAGTTTTTAAAAATAGTGCGCAAATTCGCTATTACTTCTACAAATCCCATGAAAGCAAGGTCGTCAACATGCTTCATAACTTTGGCTCCGGCATCTTGCATTTTATCGCCTCCCCAGCATTGAATTTCGACAGAAGGATCTTGCTCAACTAAAGCTTTTACTAGATTGGCTCCATGCAGGTCGCCACTTGGCTCGCCAGTTATTATGAAAACCTTACGCGACATACTTAAAGTAGACTACAAAAGGTGCATATAAAAACGTAGCCATAATAACTCCTTGGGCTGCTCGATAAAAGTCTTTTCGAAGAGCAGTGTAAAAAAAAACTAGATTGAAAATCAGGCAAATGGAAATTACTCCGCTGTGCGTAGAGGTGTTATTACTGATCATTTTCACAAACCCCATAAAAGAGCGGTCTGATGCAGCAATAAGGTAGAATGCAATAAAACCAAATACAGGGCCAGTGAGTCCGGCAATAAGGCCTACCCAAAGTTTATTGAACTTGTAGTTTATGATTTCCATGCATTTAAGGTATCTAAAGTACTGTAATTAGTAAAGTCATAAGAAACAGGAACGATACTCACATATCCATTTTGTAAAGCGTATAAGTCTGTGTCTTCTTTATGTTCTTCAAATGGAACAAAATGCCCTGTCAACCAATAATAATCTTGTCCGGAAGGGTCTTTTCTTTTATCAAACTCTTCTTGCCACTTAGCGTGCGCCTGACGGCAAAACTTCATACCTTGAATCATTTCAAGCGGAAGCTTCGGAATATTTACATTTAAGCAGAAGTTGGTTTTTGGTTGGCTTAAAACCATGGCTAGAACTTCTCTCACATAGTGCTTTGTAGGTTCAAAATCAGCATCAACACTGTGGTCAAGCAACGAGAAGCCAATGGAAGGCACACCCTCAATATAACCTTCAAGCGCTGCGCTCATTGTTCCCGAATAAATAACATTTATACTGGCATTTGATCCATGATTAATGCCTGAAATTACAAGGTCCGGTGTTTCGTCTAGAATTACATCAAGCGCCATTTTTACGCAATCTACAGGTGTACCAGAGCACTCATAACCTTCATAATCTCCATCCAAAGGCATTTTGTCAATGCGCAATGTTGAGTTGATTGTGATTGCATGTCCCATTCCGCTTTGTGGCTTATTCGGAGCAATTTTCAAAACGCGCCCAAACTCTAAAGCTACTTCCGTAAGTGCCCTAATACCTGGTGCATGATAGCCATCATCGTTGGTAACTAAGATCAAAGGTCTTTTAGTCATAGATGCTTTTTAAATGTGATTGCGAAGCTAGAAAATGAGGATTGATTCAATGCTAAAGGATAAGGTTTAATGTGAACTATAAACTCTTATTACATTTATTTTGGTTTGTCTGAAGGCGATGCTTAATCGATATAAATTTAAGGGGCTTGAAGCGTCTTTTTTTCTGATTATGAATAAATTGGATGTCTAATATGTGAAATCAAAGAAAAGTTTTTCTATTATTGGTGTACGCTAAATTCAACTTATGAAAACAACATTTACTCTATTATTTTCTCTCGTTTTTGCTTTTGGATCATTCGCCCAATCAGAATGGGATGTACCTGAGGAGAATACGGGAATGATTACCAAGATTACAGCTACATGGTGTGGCCCTTGTGGACAATGGGGGTGGGAAGCTATGGAAGATTTATTGGCATCGCATGGTGACGACAATATTGTGATATCATTATATGCTCCCTCTTCAAGCAAGCTGCATAATGCTGGTGCAGAGTCCTTAGCGGATGAAATTGGTTTTGGCGGAACACCTAATTTCTCAGGTAATGGTTTAGATCAAGGAACCGCTGCTGCGAGTACTGCGCCTATTGTTGATACTTTTACTACCGAAGCTCCAGTCATTGCTAACTCTGCATTCGAAATTCAGAATGTAGATGATGATACCTTGATTATTCTGATCAAAACCGAGTTCTTTCAAAATGTTGATGGAACCTTTATTTTGAAGCCTTTTCTGATTGAAAACCATGTCATGGAGGAACAAACTGGTCAAACTGGAGATGCCAGTCACCACAATGTTCATCGGGGTGCTTTTGCGCCATTAACTGACACTACCAATGTGATTTTAGTTGGATCTGCGGCCGCGGGAGATATTATCTCAAAACGCTACGTAATGGAGTATGATCCTTCTTGGGATTTAGACGAAATGTTCATTGCAAGTACATTATGGATGGAAAATCCTTTAGATCCAGCAGATCATCTTTATGTGAATGGCTCTAAAGTTTCCCAGGCTGGGGAATTAGCTCTTAGCATGGGGACACATGATGAAGAGCCGCCAGTTTACATCGATCCAGGAAGTTGGCCAGTTGGCTTAGAGGAAGTTGATGAAATCAATTTTGCAGTTTTCCCAAATCCTGCAAGCGATGTGTTAAACGTTAACTTGTCTGCAAATGCTGACTTTACAATTATTGTGACAGATATTTTGGGCAAGCAGATTTTTTCTGAATCTTATACCTCGATATCTAAGACAGTAATAAATGTTGCTGATTTTCCTGAGGGGATTTACATGATACAATTGAATACTGGCGATGACACTTTCTATGAAAGAGTAATCGTAAAGTAATACAATAGACACATAATTTGGAGGCCTCTGAAATCTCAGAGGCCTTTTTTGTGCCTTAATTTCACATCAGTCAGTTTCGGCACACACATTGATAAGTAATTTTAAAATTTAAAGAAAATGTATTGGATTATATTAATTGGTTTCGGTTTGTTAAGCTGGTGGGTTAGCAGCACACTGAAAAAAAGGTTTAGAGAATATTCTGAGATCCCCACTACTAGTGGACTATCAGGTGCCGAAGTGGCAGAGAGAATGCTCAGAGATAATAATGTTCATGATGTGAAGGTTATAAGTGTTGAAGGTGAATTGACGGATCATTACAACCCTAAAAACAAGACAATCAATTTAAGTAGGGCGGTCTATCATGGACGCAATGTTTCTGCTGCGGCAGTTGCAGCTCATGAAACTGGTCATGCTGTTCAGCATGCTACAGCATATGCAATGTTGAGTTTGCGATCTGCCATGGTGCCAATGGTAAACTTGAGTTCTAAGATGATGAATGTTATTTTCATCATGGCTATTCTCGGAGGTGCAATATTTGGGTTGATGCCACAGATGTTTATGCTTGTTATCGTTGCTCAGGCCATAATAACAGCTTTTAGTTTAATCACTCTTCCTGTAGAGTTTGATGCCTCAGCACGGGCTTTGCAGTGGCTTAATATGAGTAAGATTACTGTAGGTGAAGAACACGAAAAAGCTAAAAATGCTTTGCAGTGGGCTGCTAGTACTTATGTTGTAGCTACTTTGGCAGCTGTAGCTCAATTGCTCTATTTCATCATGGCTTTTGGTGGAGGCAGAGATTAATAAAACATTTATGAGAGTTTATCTTTTTTTTATCGCACTTGTTTCCTCGTCTATTGTTTTTGGACAGAGCGGGGTTGAGGTTAGTTCAAAAATAAAGTCAGCGACAGTTTATCCCCGCGGAGCCCAGATTGAGCATGAGGCTTCAAAGTTTTTAACGGCTGGCAGACAAGTGATCACTTTTACCGGTCTGTCTTCAGAGCTCGACCCTTCAAGTATTAGCGTTTCTTCTTCAGGTGATGTTCGTGTGCTAAGTGTTTCCTCTCAAGTAAACCATTTGAAGGAAAGCGCAAAGCCTAAGCGTGTGGTTCTGTTGGAGGACAGTATTAAGACATTTGAATTTGACTTGAAATTTAATCAAAATATGCTCGGTGTTTATAGTGAAGAGCGCAAGATGATAACCGCGAACCAGAAGGTCGGTTGGGAGAAAACTGCTTTTGCAATTGAAGACCTTGAAGACTTATCTGACTTTTACAGAGACCGATTGGCTGATATTATGCTAAAGGAAATGGAGCTTCAGAGCAAGGAGTTGAAATTAAGTAAGAGGTTGAGAAAAATGAAGGCTCAATTGGCAGAATACAATTCAAAACTCGGTCGATCGACAGGGGAGATATTGGTGGAGGTTCAGGTGCCTTCTAATGGGAATACGGATTTTTCGTTTAAATATATGGTTCGAAATGCTGGGTGGACTCCCTCATATAATGTGAATGTAGCCGAAGTAGATCAGCCTCTTCAAGTTAGTTATAATGCCAAAGTATTTCAAAATACAGGACTCGATTGGGATGGAGTGCGTCTAACATTAACCAATGCCAATCCAAGTTTAAATGGAATGAAACCAGTCATTCATCCATGGAGATTGTATTTCATTGAACAAGCAGAACTTTATCGCGGAGCTAGGGCAAGCTACAGTAATAAAATGCTAGAAATGGCTGCGCCTCAAAGCGCCATGACAATGGATGAAATGGAAGACGAAATGATTGGAACTCAAGTGGAGTACCCCGCCAATGAGGCTGTTACGCAGTTTAGGATTAAAACAAAGCACAACATTCCGTCCAATGGCAAAGCCCAAGCCATTAATATTGATGTGTTCACTGTTCCAGCGAAGTATCTATACTACACAGCACCCAAGTTTGACCCAACTGCTTTTCTTATTGCTAAAGTTACTGGCTTTGAAACTTATGATTTGTTGCCAGGCGAGGCCAATCTATTCTTGAGTAATACGTATGTAGGTCAAACCTCCATCAACCCAAAGGTTACGACAGATACATTGGAACTTTCATTGGGTCGAGATCAAAGTATAGTGGTAAAGCGAGAGAAGATTAAAGACTTCTCATCCGCCAAAAAGATTGGCAACTCTACCAAAGAATCTTTAGGACTTGAAATAAGTGTTCGAAATACTAAAGGGACTAAAATTGAATTGATAATTGAAGATCAAATTCCTGTGTCATCAGACAAGGATATAGAGGTTAGTTTGCAGAATGGAGGAGGCGCCAAAGTGAATGAAAGTACTGGTAAATTGACTTGGACAAAAGTCATCTCGAGTAACTCAACAGAGAGCGTGACGTTTAAGTATGATGTGAAATATCCATCTGATCGAAAAATTAATTTGTAAGTTAAAGTCTTAAAAAGCAGTATTTTATATTGTGATTATAGGTGAATGTAAAATTTTTTGAAACCTTTTGAAACCACTACGAGTATAATGCGCTGTTAGTGGTTCAAACTATTCGAAAGAAAGTTTAAGGGGAAAAAGCGGCTTAGGCCGCTTTTTATTTTTTCATCTTCGCTAAAAGAAATGAATTATGCACCCCGAATTGAATTCACTTGTTAGGGCTCCATACTTTGACACATATTTGAAGACTTTAGAATCTTCAGACGTTCTTGATTGCCTTCTGGTTTCAAAAAAGCGGTTTGTCGAGGTGATATCGAATCTGACTGATGATCAAGTGAATTACCGCTACCAACCTAATAAATGGTCCATTAAGGAGCTAATCATCCATTTGATCGATACAGAGATTATCTTCAATTATCGTGCTTTGCGTATCGGTAGAGAAGTAAAAGCCCAAAATTTGGAAGGTTTTGATGAAAATAGCTATGCACAGCATGTTAGTGTCGATAGTCTGAGTAAGGAAGATTTAGTCCGTTACTTCTCTTCCGTAAGAGACAGTTCTATGCTTTTGTACAAAACCTTTACTGAAGATCAATTAAGTAAGATTGGTGTAGCAAGCGATCATAAAGTAGAAGTTAAGGCATTATTCCTCATTAATTCTGGTCATACCTTGCATCATTTGAATATCATTAATGAACGATATTTGAGGTGATGAATAAAGTTCAACATAGAATCTTCAAGGCTTTTTATTTCTTGATTACATCTTTCGTGTTAGTGGCACCAGCGCTCTATAATCGCTATCCCTTGATGTATTTCGATAGTGGAGCTTATATGGAAATGGCGTTGAATTTTGAACCGAGTTTTCACAGAGCGCTTGGCTACCCTCTTCTCATTCGGTTAACGGGGTTGTTGGTGACTAATTGGCCGTTAATCATTATTCAAGGTTTGGTGCTGTCCATTTTGATTTACAAAATAATTCAGCCTATTGTCGCGAAGTCAAAATTGAATTGGATTCATTTTGCTTCGGTTGTCATATTGAGTTTTTCATCGGCTATTTCTTGGTATGCTGCTCAATTGATGCCGGATATTTGGACATTAATCCTTGTTCTTGCAGTTGCAGGACTTATCATCAATAGAGGCCTTAGCTCTTCATGGCTTTGGTTTTATGGGATACTACAATTCTTCGCTCTATTGACTCACTTGAGTCATATACCTCTAATGTTTCTCTTACTGATAAGTATTGGTGCTCTATGGCTGATTTCGAATAAGCAACTCTTTCGAATTAGCAAAAAGTACTGGATAGCTCTTATTACTCCTTTTCTTCTGGCGGCAATCACTGTGCCTTCATTCAATTCATCCTTTGGCTATGGTTTTCGCTTCAGTCTAGCTTCAAATGCATTTATAACGGCTAACCTCGGAGAGATGGGGGTTTTAAAAATGTACCTCGATGAAAACTGTGATCAGCTCAATTCTGGATTGTGTGACATCAAAGATGAGTTGCCATTAGAGACATCCGGTTATTTGTGGGATTCGGATAGTCCTGTTCAAACCCATCCTGAAGGCTGGGCAGGAGCCAATGAAGAATATGCAGTAATCGTTAAAGATTTTATGTCGAAGCCCCGTTATATGAAGTGGTTTGTTTTCTCAGCTATTAAAGCTACGGTAAAACAGATGTTTCAAATTGAGATTGGCAGTGGATTGCAATACGCTTATGGCGAAGGCTCATCTCCATATTGGCCCATGAAGAGCCATTTCAAACAAGAGCTGAACGAATACTTAGTAAGTGTTCAAAATAAGGGAGACAAGCTACCTCTTGACTTTTTTCGAATAGTCAATTATCTGAGTCTTGTACTTTCGATCTTGATTATTGGCTGGGCTGTGTTACAGCGTAAACTTAGTACCGAGTTAGCGGCTTTATTGGTGCTGTTTTTATTAGCGTACATTTTAAATGCTTCTATTACTGGTGTACTTGCTAATGTATATGAACGATTACAAGTTCGGCTATTGCCTTTGATCCAGTTTTTTGCTATTTTGGTCTTTATCAAGTTGGTAAGACCAAAGATTAGTGCTACGGAACGCTAAATATGTTTGGAGTCAAGTTCCACTTTTTAGACTCATTTGGCCGTTTGTCGGAGGTATAATCTGCGCCATTTTTTATCCGGAGATCTCGTTTTTGTTTTTAGGTATTTCGCTTGCTGTGCTTTTGCTAATAGCATATTCCTTCTTACGAAGATTCCGCCAATGGTCCGGAGCTTTTCTAATGTTAATAGTATTCTCACTAGGGTATGTGCACACAACGTTATTGACAGATCGTTTATTTGATGATCACTACTCTAAAAGTGTTGCTCCTACTGGTAAACCCACCTTTATGGGCGAGATAGTTTCAGACCCTATAGCTCGAACTAAGAGTATTAAGTTGGAGGTTTCTTTAAGTCATATAACTGAAAAGGAAACTATTAAACCGATAAGTGGAAGAATCCTTGTTTACCTGCAAGTTGATTCACTCGCTGAAAAGTTGCATTATGGTGATATATTGGCGTTTAATGCTCGATTGAATCCTATTTCTGCGCCACGGAACCCTGCTGAATTTAATTACCAGAGATACATGTATTTCCATCAAATATCTCATCAAGCATATTTGAGAAGTATAGATTGGAAGCGGGTTAAGCAAGGCGCAGGAATATTACGTCTTGCTCATAGAACGCAAAAGGATATCATTCATACGCTTCAAGAACATGGCGTGAACGATAGAGAGCTTGCAATTGTCGCAGCGCTACTGGTAGGATATAAGCATCATCTAAGCACTGATCAAGTTTCTGCCTTCGCCAGTGCTGGAGCCATGCATGTGCTCGCTGTAAGTGGATTGCATGTTGGGATTATATTTCTGATCCTAAACATGTTATTCAAGCCGCTTTTAAAGGCTCGTTTTGGTAATTATTTCAAAGCAGTTGTGCTACTCTTAGCATTGTGGGGTTATGCTGCCATAACAGGATTATCTCCTTCAGTCACTCGAGCATGCACGATGTTCAGCTTTGTTATTGTTGGTCAGATCATTCATCGGCACACTACTATTTTCAATGCAATAGCTACTAGTGCTGTGTTTTTGCTGATATTGAATCCATTCTATATTGTTGAAGTTGGATTTCAACTTTCCTATTTAGCGGTACTTGGAATTGTGTTATTGCAACCACGCATCTATGATTTTTGGAAACCAAAATATTGGCTCATAGAAAAAGTATGGGCAATTACAGCTGTCTCAATAGCAGCGCAGTTGGCAACCTTTCCGCTAGGATTGCTTTATTTTCATCAATTCCCTAATTACTTCTTGTTGAGCAATTTGGTTGTTATTCCTGCTGCCACCGTTATATTATCTGTTGGTATTGCTCTTATTACATTTCAATGGGTTCCTTTATTATCCATATGGTGGGGATATCTGCTTTACGTTTTGGTTCATTGGTTAGACCTTTTTATTGCTTGGGTTGAGCAACTGCCTTGGGCATTGATTCAAGGTGTTGATATAGGAATAGGTGAGACATATTTGCTTTATTTTCTAGTCACTGCCTTATCTCTTTTTGTCATTTCAAAAAGTTATCGTTGGCTACCAATTTCTCTTATTTTGTTATGCGTGATTGAGGTAGCTAATATTAATGAGACACTCACTCAGCGTGCGCAATCTAAGATGGTCATATATTGCGTGAAGGGTCATACTGCAATAGATTTAATTGATGGTAAAAATCATGTTTTCAATGCGGATAGTGCCTTGATGGAAGACTTTGATAAGATGCGGTTTCACATTCACCACAATTGGTGGAAATATGATTTAAATGACCCAACTGATACATTGCCTGGCCTTTTAAAAAGCGATAATATACTATCGTTTAATGGGCAGAGTATGGTAATGATGAGTGACTCAAATAGAATAGTAAAAGACATTGAAGCTGATATTTTGCTTATAATGTCTAGAACGCTTCAACATCCCCTAGATTTATTAAACCGAATTAGGGCAGATGTGGTAGTGCTATCTCAAAATTTAGATTGGAAAACGATGAGTTATTGGGAAAATGAATTGGAAGAAAGAGGGTTACGCTATTGGAATATGAAAGATAAAGGGGCTTTCGAGGTCCAATTTTAATTTAAAGCCTTCCATTAAGTCAATATGAGGCATATTTGTGTTTTATAAAATTTACAGTATGAATAAGGCTATATTTTTTGCTTCAGTGTTCGCTTGTGCAACAACTATTATGACATCTTGCAACCAAGATTATGATTGCAATTGTGCGGTTGATCTTCCAGATCCAGTTGGTGTGTCTTTGGATTTTGATACAACATTCACATTTGAAAAGACAACAGAAGAATTAGCTACGACTCAATGCAATGCTTATGAAAGCGCAAGTTCAGTTTTGATCCCTAGTGGTGTTAATTCTTCAGATGCTGATATAAACTGCGTTATACAGTAAGTTAGAGGGAGGCGAGAGGAAAGATTTCTCCTAGTCGAACACCTTTCTCGGTATGAATTACGTTGCAGCATTCATTGATTGAATCGTGCTCCAAGAAAAGCACGTAATCATTGTCAGCAGCTTCCTTTAAAAAGCTTTCTTTTTCTGTCATTGTCAATAATGGCCGCGTATCGTAGCCCATAACATAAGGCAATGGAATATGTCCTGTGCTTGGCAATAAGTCGGCCATGAAAGCAATCTTTTTTCCTTTGGAGTCAATGATCGGAATCATTTGCTTGTCTGTGTGACCATCAGCAAAAAAGATGTCAATTCCAGGAAAGGCATTTGAAGTTCGATTTCCATTGACACTTATCCATTTCAGTTGTCCGCTTTCTTCAATTGGCAAGATGTTTTCCTTTAAGAAGGAAGCTTTTTCTCGAGGATTGGGTTGCGTTGCCCATTGCCAATGATCCTTGTTGCTCCAGAATGTGGCGTTTTTAAAAGCGGGTCGAAAAGCATTTTTAGTTGAATCAAACTCTATTGCTCCACCGCAGTGGTCAAAGTGCAAATGAGTAAGAAAAACGTCTGTTATATCATCTCTGTGAAAGCCGAGTTTTTTCAGATTGCCATCCAAACTATCATCCCCATGGAGATAGTAATGACTAAAAAATTTTTCACTTTGTTTGTTTCCAATACCTGTATCAATCAACATCAATCGATCTCCATCCTCAATTAATAATGACCTCATCGCCCAGGTGCAGAGATTGTTGTCGTCAGGCTTGTTACTCCTTGACCATAAGCTTTTCGGTACAACACCAAACATAGCACCTCCATCTAGCTTGAAGAATCCGGTATTAAGAGAGTGAAGTTTCATAGGTTAATCAATATTTATGCCTTCCAAGCCTTGTTGGCATCGATGCAATTGAGGTCATTACAAGCGCTCAGAAGGCGCTTCACAGTAGCTTTTTCACCTTCGCGTAGCCATTTTCTTGGATCGTAGTACTTTTTGTTTGGTTTATCAGCTCCTTCAGGATTACCCAATTGACTTTGCAAGTAGTCGTGATTTTTCGCCACAAACTCTCTCACGCCATCCCAAAAAGACCATTGAGTATCAGTATCAATATTCATTTTGATCACCCCATAACCTAAAGATTCGCGAATCTCTTCATGGGTTGATCCTGAGCCTCCATGAAAGACGAAGTTTACTGGGTTATTTCGTTCGATATTGAATTTCTCTCTTATGAATTCTTGACTGTTTTTCAAGATTACAGGAGTTAATTGCACATTTCCTGGTTTATATACACCATGTACATTGCCAAATGCAGCTGCAATTGTGAAGTTTGGACTAACAGAGTTGAGCAACTCATAAGCGTAAGCCACTTCATCTGGTTGAGTGTACAATTTAGAACTATCAATTCCAGTGTTATCCACCCCATCTTCTTCACCACCCGTTACGCCTAATTCAATTTCAAGAATCATGTCAATGGCACTCATTCGCTTATGGTAGTGCATACAAGTTTCTAGATTGTCTTTGATAGGTTCTTCACTCAAGTCAATCATATGACTTGTAAAAAGTGGTCTGCCGGTCTCTTTGTAATGCTGTTCGCCAGCATCTAATAGAGCATCTATCCAAGGAAGTAATTTTCTTGCAGAGTGATCTGTATGAAGGATAACATCAACATCATATAGTTCTGCCATCATATGAACGTGCTTGGCTCCAGAAATAGCACCTGCAATTGCCGCCTTTTCATTCTCATTCCCTACGCTTTTTCCTGCATAATACGAAGCACCTCCGTTACTGAATTGAACGATAATAGGTGAATTAGCCTCCCGCGCTGTTTCTAATACAGCATTGACTGATTGTGTGCTTACAACGTTAACTGCTGGAAAAGCGAATTCATTCTCCTTCGCTATTTCAAATAATCTGAGCGCTTCTTGCGCGTTTAATACGCCTGCCATGTGGTTTTTAGTTTGTGAAGTGCAAATGTATCAATCCGCATTTTCTAATTGGATGAGTAGAGACCTAGTTTATTAACGAACGGTACAATTTAATTCATGTGAAATTCTTTTGATCTTTGAATAGGGTACTGTTGATTGAAACAATGTTCGGTTAGCTTTAGGTTAATTGATACTAGTATTTTGGCTTCAAATAAAAACGTATGCGAATTCATCTCATTGCCATTGGTGGAGCTGTAATGCACAATTTAGCGATTGCTCTAAAAAATAATGGACATCAAGTCACAGGATCTGATGATCAGATTTTCGAACCTTCTCGTTCTCGACTGGATGGTCATGGCTTACTTCCTGAATCGATGGGATGGGAAGAGTCGAGGGTGACAGACGAAATTGACGCGGTAATTTTAGGAATGCACGCACGAGAAGATAATCCTGAATTGAAGAAAGCTCAGGAGTTGGAATTGTCGGTTTATTCATACCCTGAATTCATCTATCAACAATCGCTTGAAAAGGAAAGGATTGTAATTGCAGGAAGTCATGGCAAGACCACAATTACCTCGATGATCCTTCATGTGTTGAAGAAGCTTGAAATGGATTTTGATTATCTGGTTGGGGCGCAAATTGAAGGCTTTGAAACTATGGTGCGTTTATCTGATGCTCCATTGATCATTCTTGAAGGGGATGAATACTTGAGTTCTCCGATTGATCGCAGACCTAAGTTTCATTTATATGATCCGCACATTGCACTCATTTCGGGCATAGCATGGGATCATATCAACGTATTTCCAACGTTCGAGAATTACCTAGAGCAGTTTGAGGTGTTCATTGACCAAATGAAAGAAGGTTCTATTCTAACATATTGTCAAGCAGATGAAACATTGGATGAAACAGTGTATGAATATGGTCAACACCTCAATCTTCGACCTTATGAAACACCAGGATATTCAATTGAAAATGGAAAATCCTTCATTGAGAGAGGTGGAGAAAGGGTAGAGGTTTCAGTTTTTGGAGAACATAACTTGCAAAACCTGAATGGTGCTTTGATGGTTTGTGCGGCTATTGGTACGGACGATGACGAATTCTACGAGGCTATTAAAGATTTTAAGGGAGCCGCGCGCAGGCTGGAAGAGATTGGACGAAATGATAATACAGTTGTCTATAAGGATTTTGCTCATTCCCCATCCAAGTTACACGCTACGGTGAAGGCAGTAAAGAAACAATGGCCAAATAGAAAGCTGGTTGCTTGTATGGAACTGCACACCTTCAGTAGTTTGACAAAAGAGTTTCTTTTGGAATATGATGGCACCATGAACGAAGCAGATGCTGCTATCGTGTTTTTTAAAGAAGAAACATTGGCTCAAAAACGATTAGATCCTATTTCGACAGATGAAGTTAAATCCGCATTCGGTCGCTCAGACATCGAAGTTTTTACAAGTTCAGAAAAGCTGAAAGACAGACTCGAGCAGATTGAATTAGCGAATTCAAATTTGCTTTTAATGAGCTCTGGAAATTTTGGAGGAATAGATGTTGATGCGTTCGGGAAGGCTTTGATCAATTAGAGCCCAAATGCTTTTGGCTTATACCTGAAAAGTAGCGTCAAAACAAGAGTGTAAAAGAAACCGATTACCATTAAACCAAACAGCGTCAGGGTAGAGTGGGTAAAGGCGTTGAATACGAACGATGCTGTGTCACGCACTTGCTCTAGATCTTTTTCTGGACTTCCTGAAGAAGCTACAGCATCTATAGCGGCTTGAACCTTTTGTGCAAAATAGTTGGGGTTGATGTATTTATAATAAATGAACGTGAACGCTGAAATAATGATGGCGTAGATTGACACTATTTTCATTCCTGTTTTTACGTCTTCTGTAAACACAATGTTCATCTTGTCCTTTTTCCATGCTCTCAGCCCAATGAACAAGGCAATCAAAAAGCAAAGCAGATAAAAGAATCGTGTATACATGTCAAATGACTCATCAGGAGCGAGAAAAATGAAGTAGAGCATCTTTCCAATTACGGAAGCCATTGCAGCTGTTACTGAGATATTGACAATTAGATTTTTCATAGTACGAAAATGGCTTGTCTGAGCAAACATTCGTTCGTTTCAAGACAAGCCATTTAAATTTTCAATTTTCCCCTAGCCGTTCATCGAAATAAGGAACTCCTCATTTGATTTAGTATGAGCCATTTGTTGTTTCAAGAATTCCATTGCTTCCACAGTATTCATATCTGTTAAATGCTTTCTGAGGATCCAGATGCGCTGAAGTGTTTCCTTGTCTACAAGCAAATCGTCTCTTCGCGTGCTTGATGCTACTAAATCGATTGCTGGGAAAACCCTTCTGTTGCTTAGCTTTCTATCCAACTGAAGCTCCATATTACCTGTTCCTTTGAATTCTTCAAAGATTACTTCATCCATCTTTGATCCAGTTTCTGTAAGAGCTGTTGCAATGATGGTTAAGGAACCTCCATGCTCAATGTTTCTTGCAGCACCAAAGAAACGTTTTGGCTTGTGTAATGCATTCGCATCAACACCTCCAGTTAATACCTTACCAGAAGCTGGAGAAACTGTGTTGTATGCTCTAGCCAATCGTGTAATTGAGTCTAAGAGGATAACAACATCATGTCCACATTCAACCAAGCGCTTGGCTTTCTCTAATACGATGTTTGAAACACGCACATGTCTGTCAGCAGGCTCATCAAATGTAGATGCTACTACTTCAGCATTAACGCTGCGCTCCATATCAGTAACTTCTTCAGGACGTTCATCAATGAGCAGTATCATTAAATATACTTCAGGATGATTCAATGCTATTGCATTCGCAACTTCCTTTAATATTTCAGTTTTACCCGTCTTTGGCTGGGCCACGATCAATCCTCGCTGACCTTTTCCAATAGGAGTGAAGAGGTCGATGATTCGAGAAGACATGGTTTGTTTTCTGTGTCCTGTCAGTGTGAATCTTTCTTCAGGGAATAAAGGCTTCAAATAGTCAAAAGGAACCCTGTCTCTTACTTGCGCTGGGTCAAGTCCGTTGATCTTTTCAATTCGAATAAGTGGATAATACTTTTCACCTTCTTTCGGTGGTCTGATGGTGCCTTTGATGGTATCACCAGTTCGCAATCCAAATAACTTGATTTGCGATTGAGATACATAAACATCATCTGGAGAAGAAAGGTAACTATAGTCGGCTGAACGAAGAAAGCCATAACCTTCCTTCATAATATCTAAACAACCTTCTGCACTGACAATTTCATCGAAATTATAGCTGTACTCAAATCGTTCTTTTTTAGGCCTGTTTGGCTGACGACCATTATTATCTTTTTGATCTCCATCATCCCCCTTTGGACGATTAGAGTCCTGATCGCGCTTGTTTTCATGACGAGGCTTCTTTTCATCACTTTTAGGTGCGTTTGTGTCGTTTTTCGGAGCATTATTGTCCTTAGGTGCTCTTTGCTCCTTTGGTTCAGGCTTTCTTTTTTCAACCCTGGCTGACTTCGAGTTATTTTCGGAAGAATCTGGCTTTTTTTGATGTTCTGCTGCCGATGATGGTGCTGCTGGCGGTGTGTTTTCTTTTGCTTGCTGAGATTCCTTTGGACTTGCATCGTCTTTTGGTGCAGGTTTAGGAATTCTTTTGCGCTCTCTTTTTTGCGCTGAATTGTCAGCAGGTTTGTTGTCAGCAGTTTTGGGAGGAAAAGGTTTAGCTGCTTCCTTAGCGGGTATTAAGGCTTGTGTGTCGAGGATTTGATAAATCAAATCTTGTTTTTTCAGCTTTTCGTATTTGCTGATGTTAAGACCTTTGGCAATCTCTTTTAATTCTGATACGAGTTTTTCGTTCAGTTCAATAATGTCGTACATAAATGTAATTCTTGATCTTTAATATCAATCAATAAGTAAAATTCGAGAACCCATTCCGAAGTCAAGATGTTGATTAAGAATTCGAAAAGTGGGTGTAAATGATCAATTGCGCAGAACCGCACTGCAATAATAGAATAGTTTTTAATACACGTAGCGATTGATTTACAATTTTTGCAGTCAATTTAGTTTCAAATGATTCAAAGAATTCAGTCCTTTTATTTGCTTTTAGCTTTTCTGCTGGGCCTTATTTCCTTATTTCTTCCTTGGGTAACCTATTTACAAGGAGATATGATACTTGCGTTTAAAACTTTTTCTTCAGAGCAGACTTCTATGGGCGGCATGTTGACTTCCATTTTAGTTGCGCTGTTTTCTGCTTTAGCTCTAATTATTGTTGGTTCATTCAAGAAGAGAGCACGTCAGATGTGGCTTATAAAGTTGGCGATGGTTTTAGCGGTGCTTGTTCTTATCGGTTTTGCCTTCGATCATTATCAAAACATTCAGGCTTTAAAGCTTAACGGTGAATTAGATATGAATTATGGGTTGCCAGTCATTTTCCCGCCGGCAAGCTTAATATTACTCTGGCTTGCATATAGAGGAGTGAAAAAAGATGAGGACCTGATTAAATCAGTAGATCGATTGAGATGATCTTGAGCCCAGCTCGATGGCTTCCATGTTTTGAATTTCCCCTTCAACGACATCGAATCTGCACAAAGTTCTGATGTGGTGGAAACCGCTTCTTCCGGCAGCGCCAGGGTTGAGGTAGAGCAGCTTCTTTTCTGAATCGAATTTAATCTTCAAGATGTGAGAATGACCACAAATTAAGAGTCCTGGGTTATGCTGTTCAATAATATCTTTCGTTTGAGCATTGTATTTGCCAAATGATCCGGCAATATGAATCATGGCGATTTTCATTCCTTGGCGCTCTTCAATTATTACTTCTGGAACTCTTTTTCTTACGTCAGTTCCGTCTATATTTCCATAAACAGCTCGAACGGGAGCTAATAACTCTAGTTCATCTAAGACGGAAGATTTTCCAATATCTCCTGCATGCCATATCTCATCGCAATACTCAAAATGATGAGCGATGCGATCATCCATATAGCCGTGTGTGTCACTTATCAGTCCTATCTTCATATTTTACTTTTTCACATTCCACATGTCGGCAACTATTCAATGCAGTGATTATTTTCCCCATTGGGACGTCTTACATTTGGCTATAACATTATGGAATCTATAGTATCAATTACCAACTGCAATATTTACATCGATAAACACTTGGTCTTATCAGATGTGAATTTCGATATCAACAAAGGCGAGTTCATTTATCTGATCGGTAAAACGGGAACAGGAAAAAGCAGTTTGTTGAAAACGCTGTACGGAGAATTGCCTATGAGCAATGGTGAAGGCAGGATAGGTGAGTTTGATTTAAGAAAACTCAAGCGAAGGCAGATTCCTTTTTTAAGAAGAAAGCTAGGCATTGTTTTTCAAGACTTCCAATTATTGACAGACCGTTCGGTAGCTGAAAATCTAATTTTTGTTATGAAGGCCACTGGCTGGAAAGACAAGAAATTAATGAAAGAGCGCATTGAAGAAGTGCTTGAGAAAGTAGGGTTAAATACCAAAGGTTTTAAAATGCCTTATGAATTAAGTGGGGGTGAACAGCAGCGGGTTGCTATTGCTCGTGCACTGATCAATGACCCAGATCTAATATTGGCAGACGAGCCAACTGGAAACCTTGATCCAGAGACTTCTGATAATATTTTAAAGCTTTTATATGATATCAGTCAGTCGGGTAGGGCTATTTTAATGGCAACTCATGATTATACGTTGATGAGCAAGTATGGAAATAGAACACTTAGGTGTGATTCAGGAAAGGTTATTGATTCGTTGATCGAGTCGTCACCTAACAAGCCACCATTACAAGAAACAGATTAAGCATGCTTAGCATACTTATTCCTATTCATGAATTTGACGTTAGAGAGTTCGTTAAAGACCTCTCTTCGTTAAGCGTGAAGCTTGACGTGCCTTGTGAGCTCATTTGCCTAGACGATGCGAGCTCAGAAAAATACAGATCCATTAACTCCTCGCTATCTCAGCTTGAAAATGTCATTTATCGAGAGTCTGAAGTTAATCTTGGGAGAAGTGCTGTGCGAAATGCTATGGCAGAGCTTGCCCAATATGACAACCTTGTTTTTTTAGACTGCGATGGCAAGGTCGTTCGTAAAGATTATTTGGAGAAATATGCAGCTATTGATGAATATGATGTTGTGTATGGAGGTCGGGTTTATCAAGAAGATAGACCAGTTGAGGCCGAGCTCAATTTTCATTGGTACTGCGGTATGGCTAGAGAAGAAATCCCCGTTCAGATTAGAGATAAAGCTCCATATAAGTCATTCATGACCAATAACTTCATGGTGAAGAAGTCCGTCTATGATGCAATAAAAATGGATGAAAATGTGAAGGGATACGGGCATGAAGACACCTTGTTTGCTATGGATTTGAAACGACAGGGATTCAACATTCAGCATATCGATAATCCCATTGAACATATCGGAATTGAGGATGTGGATGTGTTTTTAGGAAAATCATCTAATGCTGTTGCCAATCTAGCTCAGCTAATGATAAACAAACAAGTTGATGAAAGTATAAAGCTTATTAGGTATTACAGAAAACTTGAAAGTATTGGGCTGTCGTCTATAGCATCCAAAGTGATTATGGCCTTTGAACAACCTATAATGAGAAGCTTAAAAAGTGCTGCGCCTAACTTGCTTTGGTTTGATCTGTGGAAACTGGCTTTGCTTGAGAAGGAAATGCGAAAATTAGGTTAGATTTACCATCCTCCGCTAGCGCCTCCGCCACCAAATCCTCCACCTCCGAAGCCGCCAAATCCACCACCGCCTCCACCACCGAAGCCGCCAGACCCTCCGCCAAAACCACCTCCAATAAATGGGCCGCCATAAAAGCGTCTTCCACTATTGCCGTATCCTGTGTAGCTTCTTCGTCTACCAAATATGCTGTACAAAATGAAGATTCCAATGAAAATGAGGATTCCGAAAGGAAAACTGCGTTTTTTTTCTTTGGGTTCAGCGGTGTATTCTCCTGCTAAAGCCTGCATCATAGCATTTGTGCCAGCAGATAGTCCAGAATAGTAGTCGCCAGCCTTGAACGATGGCTTGATTTCATTTTCTATTATTCGTTTAGAAATAGCATCAGGTAATGCCCCTTCTGCACCGTAACCAGTATGAATTCTGATTTTTCGATCGGCAATGGAAATGAGCAAAAGAACTCCATTGTCATTCGCGCCACCACCAATCCCCCATGACTCAGCAAGTCTTTGAGAATAGTCGAAAAGATCATCGCCTTCTAGCGACTGAATAGTAACAACTGCAATTTGAGTTGACGTTTCATTATCATATTTAACGAGTCGTTGCTCCAACTCATTTACCTGGGCTGCACTTAATACATTAGCATAATCGTTAACTAGCTGAACTGGCTTTTTAGGTACCTCTAATGCGAACGTATTAAGTGCTAAGAATCCTGCTGCGAAAATGAGCGCGATGTATTTATTTACTTTCTCCATAACTGATATCATCGCTTAATTCATTTTCGTCATCTTTCTGATAGGGGAAGTATTTCTGAAGCTGAAGCCCCGCATCGTTAATTCCCTCTACAATTCCATCAGCGATTCGACCTTCTTTGAAATGACCAATCATGAGGTCTTTGGTCTGCTGCCAGAAGTTTTCAGGTACTTTCTCATTAATTCCTTTGTCACCTATGATGGCAAACTTCTTCTCTTTCATCGCTACAAAAATCAGTACACCATTGCGCTGATCAGTGGCTGTCATTTTTAGCTTTTCGAAGATCTCTACGGCCTTCGTGTAGGCATCTGCTTTGCAGTGCTGCTCGATGTGGATTTTTATTTCTCCGGATGTATTCTTCTCAGCGGCTTTTATAGCCATGATGATTTTGTCCTCTTGATCCTTCGAAAATGGGGGCTTTTCAAACATTAAAACTCAACTTTTGGTGCGTTCTCTGTTCCAGCATCTGCTTCGAAATAGCCTTTCTTTTCAAAATCAAACCATCCAGCATAGATTACTCTTGGGAAGCTTCTAATGTAGCTGTTGTAATCCTGCACAGAACCATTGAATTTTTGCCGTGAAACAGCTATTCTGTTCTCGGTGCCTTCTAGTTGAGCTTGAAGTTCTAAGAAGTTTTGATTGGCTTTCAAGTCAGGATATCTCTCTACGGTAACTAATAGTCTGGAAAGAGCACCACTCAATTGAGACTGTGCGGATTGAAATTTGGCGATGTTCTCTGGCGTGATTTCGTCAGCATTGATGTTCATGCTCGTAGCTTTTGAACGTGCTTCGATCACATCAGTTAATGTCTTTTGCTCAAAATCCGCATAGCCTTTAACTGTGCTGACAAGGTTAGGAATGAGGTCTGATCTTCTTTGATATTGCGTTTGAACATCGGCCCAAGATTTGGCTACTGTTTCATCTCTATCTACCATGCCATTGTAACCACATGATGATAGAAGTACTGTGATCAAGCCTAAATAAAAAGGAATTCTTAATGATTTCATTGTCTTGTATGATTGTTTGACCAAACTACATGGAAAATCATTCCAATTGTATTTGGGCGACATTATGGCATAAAAAAAGCCGTCACATCAGATGTAACGGCTTTTTGTAGCATGGAATTGTCATTATTCTATCACAAGCTTTTTGGTTTGACGGCTTGTTATATCTGAAACTTCAATGAAGTAGATGCCTTTGTTTAAATGAGAAAGATCGAATGCTGTTTCTCTTTTCTCAAGGTTTGATGTGAGGATCAATCTGCCACTTACATCAATGATTTTCACTTTCTGTGTTCCATCCGCTTGAGAAACATTAATACTGATTGACCCTTCCGTTGGATTTGGAAATATTCGGAACTCATTCTTACTGATGCTTTCAACTCCTAAAAATAGTATCGGAATTTCTAAGGTAGATTCGTCATAACACCCGTTTTGATCTTTTTGAGTGATAGTTATCTGGCCTGAAGGGCCGGCATACCAAAGGATTTCCACTACATTATTTACGTTAGATACTATTTCACCTCCTTCTACAGACCATTCATAGTTAGAGCCAATGGCTTGCTGGATTGAGTAGATGTATGATTCCCAGGCTTGAACTGAGCTGGTCTGTCCTTGAACTTCACCATTTGTCGGGTCTTGGTGAATTCTGTTCTCTAGTATTTCTGCAGACCCAACAGCTGATTGAAGTTCACTGTCGGTTACAGTGACAGAATAAGACCCTGCACTGAGGTCTTCTTGTGAACTTAATGAAGAGCCATTGTTCCAAGCGTAAGAGTAGGGAGGGTTGCCGCTTAATACTGACAGTGATAGCGTCCCATTGTCATTATTAAGGCAAGTGACATCGGTTGCTGTTAAATCAAGGGACAAAACATCTGGTAGCATCGGAACAGCGTACAGCGTATTGATGGCTGTATTGGTAATGATTGGTGCATTGTAGTCGAAATAGATGTAGGCCGTATTTTCTATGGTTGTGCCTATTGGAAGGTTGTCGACTAAGTCTAATTCGATGTCAATGAATCCTTTTGATTCTGCTTCATTTGTCAGACTGTCCGGCAAATAGATATTCGTAAAGTCAAACCGTATGCGGTTATCGCCTTGGTAGAGCATGCTGAATTTTGCGGGATGCGAAACTCCAAGCACTCGGAGTGAGTTCAAATCAAACATATCGCTGATGGAATCGGTAACATATATGTTACGCGCTGGAGCAGTTCCTGTGTTTTGAAAGTTGATGCGATAACTGATCGTTTGAGTAGAAGTGTCAATTTTACCCAAGGGGCCAACACCACTGGGTAGGTTGATTTTGTTATTGGGGTCATAGGAAACATTTACCTCTCTGTAGTAGTAGCGACTATTATTTGCATGGGCAATGTCATTGACGGGTTTGGTTATGCTTGCATCAAAGAGTACTGAATCTCCCACCGAAGCTGAAGTATCAGTTATGGTTAAAAAGCCTAAAGATCCAATCTGTGCAGCTTGAGGGTTTAAATTGTAATAAAGTGACCACGTTAAATACCAAGTCAAAGTGTCTCCATTAATGACATTTGGGTTAGGACCGTTGTACATCGCTAAATATGAGACAAGCGAGTCTAAGATTATTGTCATTGTGTCAACTGTTCCAGTAATTGGATTCACATTGCATGAATTAGACCAGCCATATGCGTAAACCGAACCAGTATCTCCAGGTAATGCTACAAATGCACCTGACCACATACCATTGTCGAAAGTGTTTGCAGTGCATTCAACTCCAAAATCAAACGTTTGACTGGATGTTGAATTAAAATTGTGATAGCCAACAGCCGGACAAGTTGTTTGAGTGGCGTATGATGAAGCTGCATATATTTTTAAATTGCTTAATCCAGAAGTCACGGTTAAGGTGTATTGAGCATTTGGGCCATAGCAGTAACCTGAAGAAATAAGATTCCCTGAGTTATCCTCTACGTATACAGTTCCAGATAGAGTATCATCCGTTGCGTCAAAGGCGCAGTTCGAGTTGAGGTCGTCATAGATATACCCGCTTATGGTAACGCAAGAGTTATGAACGGCAACACTATCTAAAGAGGTTACTGTGTCAGATATCATGTTTGGCATAAATGCCATCACTACAGGGTAGTATGTGCCTGCGGTGTTGTAATTGTGATTAAAGTAGCTGTAAAAATAGTCTGTTGTGAGACCACCTGCATACAACTCAGTCAATAGGGTGTCGCTCAACCCATCTCCCCAATGAACAATAACGTTTACGCTATCAGTTGCTGGGTTGTAATTGTCTGTTTCGCCATTTACTTGAATGCTTGCTGAAGAAGGAGTAGGGCATGGCGCGTAAAACACACTGAGTGAGTCAGTGTAGATTTCGACTGACTGCTGGGCGCTAGCCCATCCAGCGGAAAAAAGCATCGCTATTATGAATAGCAATTTGTAATTCAATTTGAGTTTTAATGATTTCATAGGTGCTGCGTTTAATCCACTAACGAGATGAAGAAATCAATTGTTTGGTTGCCTAAAGAAAAAAAATGATGGCAAGTCAAGGTTTCCAATTGCACCTAAATTAGAAGAAGTCAAATAGAAAAGAAGCAGTTATTTCGCTTTCTGCATTGGATTAGGCTCGTCACCTCTGGAATAACGGCCTCTGTTTTTGTAAAGCTCGAATCGGCTTTGCTCCATTCGCTCTGGCCAATAATTATCTGTTCTGTCAATATCTGCTGTTTGTAGATTAGGATCCAGAATTACCTCTTTCAACTTTTTCTTAGAGTAGAAAACTTTACTCACTTGTTGTGCATCCATCTTCCAAATTTCAGCTGGAATATAGTGCCGTTCTTTCGAATTGTCTTCGTAAATAAACTCTAAAATTATCGGCATTGGAAGTCCACCTTCATTAGAGAATTTGATTTGGTAATAGTTCCAATCATAGCCCAAAACTTCTTTCTCTTCTTCGGTTAAACCTTTCAATAAATTCTCGTATTGTTCTCTGTCATATGAAGTCGCTTCATAACGATCCCAGCTGTTGTAAAAATCCTTAAGATCAGGCTTTTGTTTGATTACAGGTGAAGTAATGGTTTGAGCGTTAATTTGCTCTCCTAAGAATTCGGGTTCTGCATCGTTAAGTGCTCTTTTGTAGGCCAATTCTTTGTCTGGATTTTTGCTATCTATTGTGAATAATTTCACCTCGTCAATGGAGATGTCAACGGGGTCGGTTCCGTAAAACCAACCTCTCCAAAACCAATCGAGATCTACCCCAGAAGCATCTTCCATTGTTCTGAAAAAATCTGCTGGTGTTGGGTGTTTATATGCCCATCGTTCAGCGTAGGTTTTGAATGCGAAGTCGAATAGCTCTCGTCCAAGTATCGTTTCTCGTAAAATATTCAGCGCTGTTGCAGGCTTGCCGTATGCGTTGTTTCCAAATTGAAATATGCTCTCACTGTTGGTCATGATCGGAGCAATGGTGGCTTGATCTCCTTTCATGTAGTGCACGATTTTCGCTGGATTTCCTCTTCGAGAAGGGTAATTGGGGTCCCATTCTACCTCGGTCAAGTACTGTATGAAGGTGTTGAGCCCTTCATCCATCCAAGTCCATTGGCGCTCGTCTGAGTTAATGATCATAGGGAAGAAGTTGTGACCTACCTCGTGAATGATTACACCTAACATACCGTATTTAGTACCTTCAGAGTAAGTGCCGTCAGCTTCTGGCCTTCCTCCATTGAAGCAGATCATAGGATATTCCATTCCAATTCTGTCTGTATGCACCGAAATGGCAACAGGATAGGCGTAAGGAATGGTGTAGTTGCTGTAGGTGCGAATTGTGTGTGCCACTACTTCTGTGCTATACTTCTCCCAAAGCGGATTCCCTTCTTTTGGATAATAGCTCATGCACATAATTGTCTTTCCGTTTACTTCTACACCCATGGCATCCCAAATAAATTTTCGAGAAGATGCGAATGCAAAGTCTCTCACATTTTCGGCTTTGAAAGTCCAGGTTTTAGTTCCTTTTGGTTTTCCTTTTTCGGCTTTTAGAGCTTCTTTAGGATTGACAATCATCACAGGTGATGTTGCTGTTTTCGCCTTCTCAAACCGGTCGATTTGAGTTTGGCTAAGAACATCTTTCTGGTTTTGAAGTGTTCCTGTAGATCCAACTATATGATCATCTGGTACAGTGATGTTTACAGTGTAGTCACCAAAGGGTACGGCAAATTCTCCTCGACCTAAAAATTGTTTGTTTTGCCAGCCTTCTACTTCATTGTAAACGCACATTCTTGGGAAGAACTGCGCGATGGTGTAGAGGTAATTGTCTTCTTCCTCAAAATACTCTAATCCTGATCGACCTCCAATTTCCTTTCGATTGTTGATGTTATACCAATAATCAATTTTTAAGGAAGTTGATTCGCCAGTTTTTAAAGGCTTTGGAAGATCAACCCTCATCATTGTTTTTACGACAGTATATGGCATTTTATTGCCATTTATGTCAGTAACTTTCATTAGCTTAAAACCACCATCAAACTCATTGTGAAGTCCTTTAATATCGTTATAACTAGCACCTTCATCTAACGATATCGTTCTGATTTTCTTCGTGTCAGAATCTTTAGCCCGCATGTTTTGATCAAGCTGCAGCCATAGGTAAGATAGAAGATCAGGTGAGTTGTTGGTATAGGTTATGGTCTCCTTTCCATCAATACGCTGCTTGTTGTCATCCAACACAATGTCCATTTCATAGTCTGCTTTTTGCTGATAATATTCATGTCCTGGCGCTCCAGAGGCAGTTCGATAACTATTTGGCGTGGGCAAAGATGTGCCTAGCTGAGAGAAGTCGGTTTGAGCTTGTAATAAGCTTGTGGTGAATGCTAGAGCTAGAAGAATACTATAGTTTTTCATAAATAGGGCCAGTTTGAAGCGGCTAAAAATATAGATATCACAACACCTATTACCGAAATAATGTTTTGAATCCTTTGAACGGTGGTTTTTGATGTGAATGGTATCAGCAACATGAGGCTAATGAATAGGCCTGCAAAAACAATTTGACCGGCTTCGACACCAAGATTAAAAAACAAGAGAGGTTGCCATACAGAGCTGTTATGAGGCATCAGAGCTGTCAAGTATGAGGCAAAGCCCATTCCGTGTATGAGTCCAAAGAAAAGCGTAAGACTAACTTTCCATTTTAGTGTTGAAGATTTTGATAGCAAGTTTTGTAAACCTGTAATTAGAATGGTAATCGGAATTAGAAATTCAACTAAATTCGAAGGAATTAATGGTTTGTAAAGTGTAACTAATGCTAGAGCAATTGAATGGCCAAGGGTGAATGCCGTTATAAGCCCCAATAACTCCTTCCTTTGATTCAGTTTTATACCAGAGATCAACAGCAGTAAGAATAGCATGTGATCGTAACCTGCTAAGTCCAAAATATGAGTAAACCCCAGTTGAAAATACGTTGAAATCAAAACCTTTATTTCTATTGTTCGTTTGACAAAAGTAACATGCCCAAGCTCATTGCATATTTTCCTAAACTGATTGTCATTTCTTTGGCATTCTCGTTATTCTTACTTGATGGTTTCTCTCAGGAGTGCGTTTCTTTAAGTAATGCTAATTGGGGGGTTGCAGCAAATTGGAGTTGCGATGGTGTGAATAGGTTGCCTAATTGCGGAGATATTGTTAAAATTCAAACTGGACATACCATAACAGTTGACGCCCAGTATAATTTAGAAGGGTGTGGACCTCCGATTATTCTTGATATTACAGGTGTGCTTGAATTTACAAATGGAAATAAATTGCAGCTGCCATGTGGTTCGGTCCTCAGCCTCCAGACAAGCGGAATCGTGAGAAAAGCAACAGCCGGAGGTGGTTTGTCAACATTTATTAGTATTTGTGATTCAGTCATTTGGTCTGCGCGGGATCGCCAACTAGATGGTCCCACTTCTTTTGGTGGGGAAATTCTTCCCGTGAAATTGACTAGCTTAAGAGGGGATTTGATTAATGATTTTGCAATGCTGTCATGGGTCGCGGCTTCAGAGCAGAATAACGATTATTTCACCGTTTATCGATCAGACAATGGTGAAGATTGGACGTTGGTTGAGGATATTTTAGCTGCAGGTAATTCGAATGTAGAAAACTACTACACAACAACGGTTGCTGGGGTTCAGGAAAGAATTCTACTTAAACTAGAACAAACAGATTTTGATGGTACTGCCACAAACCTTGGTGTTTTGGAATTGAATCAATCTTAAGAGTCCTATTCTGGGAGAGCGCTGATGTATCCAAATCCTATTGTCAACGAATTAAACTTTGGAGGATTTCCAGAAGGTTTTGAGGGGGAGTTTATGTTGCGCGATATTAATGGTCGTATGATTTTTAGTGCTCCTATCACATCATTTGACAACTCCGTCAATATTTCTCAATTAGGATTGTCGCCAGGGGTGTTTATCGCTTCTGTTTTCTCAGAAGCAGGCACTGACACTTACCTAGTGATGTATGCACCTTAATTGGTTTGCTTCGCGAACTTTTCCAATCTAGTGTTTCCGTTCTGCATTATGCTCATTGTATAAAATCCAGGGCTTAGCATACTCAAGTCAATATTTTGATTTTCGCCAGAGTAATGGAGCATAAGTCTGCCATTTAAGTCAAAGATGTTTATTTCAAAGAAACCATTTATACCTTCAATGTTAAATTGATCATTGGTCGGGTTAGGATATATGGATATAGCTGAATTTACTGATGATGGGTCAATTCCGTTAATGTTTGCGCTGTCAGTCACCATCATTAATTGCGGTCTTCTGCTGGTCTGTGACTGATCGTAAGAATAAATCTGTAATTCATTGGAGTTGGAATCTGTGGCTTGGTCGGCCGGTTCAATGATGAAGTTTATACCTGAAGTGCTTGACCAATCATTTTCACTCAAAATCTGGTTAATCAGTGAACTCAAATCGGGGGATGCAATTTGATCTCCTTTTATTCCTCTATTAATCGTCCATGAAATAGATTCGGCATAGAAGCTTCTATTCTCTTTAAGTTCTAATGAATCGATATAAGAAGAGGGCTTTGTTTCATCCTCAAGAAGAATATTCACGGTAAGTGCACTATCAAAATCTTGTTGGAGTGTTAAGAGTATAATTGCGCTATCAACACTGCTTTGCACATCCAGATTGACAGACCTAAAAAAAAGGCCAATTAAACTCTCTTCCCCGTTACTTACGCCAAGATCGAGCTCTAAATCATTTATGTCAATGAAGGAGCCTTCCTGTTCTGCATCATCGCTTGAGTTTTCAATAGGAAGGTAGTACTCAAATGTTTGAGCATGGCCAAGCATTGTGAATAGCATCAGAAATAAGAAAAGAAAAGCGCGCATTGAATTGAATTTATTTGCAATTCTCAGCATTCTATTTGATTAATGATATAGTTTGAATGTTAAACTATATCAGATGACTCAAAACTCAGGATTGCTTAATGAGTTGCGAAGCTTACGATAATGCATTCTTGTGCTTATCCAGTATTTTTCATTGTAGTTGAATACTCCTTCACGAATATTTAACTCCACAATGGCCGATGGAAAATCAGTTACATAATCTGAATTTTTATATTTAGCATATCTGCTTTTACGCTCTAGCTCTACAAAAAACACAAAACGATTGTCCAATATCTCTTCCACATCATCGTCAACATTGGTATAGATTCCAATGCGTTTACTTACAAAATTCTCCAAAGCAATTTCTATTGTATAATAACTGTCAGATTCAAGTTTCCAAACAACCTTTGCCGGCGCATCTTCCTTAACTCCAATCAACTTGTTATTGTCGAAAACACGAATTGTTGCACCTTTAATTGCATCTCTATTGATATCAATTACTCTAAACTTAACCTTTACTGGAATTGCCAATGATTGCATCGATATAACGAGTAGTGTGAATAGGGTAATGAATGTTTTCATGATTCCTAACTTTTATACTCTCAAAATTATGATAGTCAAAGGTTTATATAGCTATGTTTAAATTGATTTGAGTCATGTTGTGAGATGATTTTGAATGCTGATGAATACCTCTATTTTTAGCAAAAATTAGGGAAGATGAAATTGATTTCTTGGAATGTAAACGGAGTAAGGGCTGCAGCGAGTAAAGGTTTTGTGGATAAGCTTCACGAATTAGATCCAGACATCATGTGTTTGCAAGAAACTAAGGCTCAAGATGATCAAGTGAGGGAAACGCTATTCGGAATTGACTACCATGTTTTTAGCAACAGTGCTGTTAAGAAAGGATATTCGGGAACGGCTATTTTGAGCAAAACTGAACCGCTTCAGGTGATCAACGACATGGGAATTGATGAACATGATCAAGAGGGTAGAGTCATTGCTGCCGAATTCAAAGATTTTTGGCTCGTAACTGTGTATACACCCAATTCAAAGAATGAGCTTTTGCGTTTAGATTATCGCGTTCAGTGGGATCGAGATTTCATGAATTACGTATTGGAACTGCAAAAGAAGAAGCCCGTGATTGTTTGTGGTGATTTGAATGTCGCGCACAAACCGATCGATATTAAAAACGACAAGAGCAACTACGATAAATCACCAGGCTATACTCAGAAGGAAATTGATGGCTTGGACGCTCTTATTAATGCTGGGTTCGTTGATTCTTTCCGTCAGTTTTATCCGGATCAAGAAAAATTTTCTTGGTGGAGTTTTCGGGCAAATACTCGTGCAAGAAACATTGGCTGGAGGATTGATTATTTTCTCGTCAGTGAATCTTTGGCTTCAAGCCTCACTGATGCATTTATTCTAAATGAGGTAGAAGGAAGCGATCATTGTCCCGTTGGAATTGCTTTTTAAAGGACTGTAACTATTGGTTCTGCTTGGTTTGTAAACCGACCAATAGGGGCGAAGAAGCAGTGGTTATCTCTCAATGTCTGTTCTACTTGACTCTTGTTATTCGGATCAACTGCGATCAATAACCCTCCGCTAGTTTGCGGGTCACAAAGCAATTGCAATTGTCGGGCGTTCAGTTTAGAGACTTTCGGTGAGAATGCTTTAAAGTTGCGCATCGTATTGTCCGGCATCACGAATTTGTTGAGGTATTCTTGAAGAATAGCATCATCAATCAACGGAATGCTTTCAAAGTCTATTTCTGCACTCAGCTTCGCTCCCTCGCACATCTCAATTAAATGCCCTAAAACGCCAAATCCAGTGACATCTGTGAGTGCGTGTACCGCTTGATCTGAACCTAGTTGTTCACCTACGTTGTTCAACTTCACCATGGAAGAGGTAGCTAATTCAATTTCGTTCTTCGATGCAAGTCCTCGTTTTAGTGCGGTGGCTATTATTCCAACTCCGATAGGTTTTGTTATATAAATCAAGTCACCCGATTTGGCTCCAGCGTTAGTTTTAATGCTTTCGTGATCAATGATTCCTGTCACGCATAATCCGAAGAATGGTTCTTTACTTTCTATACTGTGTCCGCCCGAGAGACTAATTCTAGCTTCATTACAGACGATCTTAGCGCCATTCAATACCTTTTTAGCACTATCTGTGCCGAGCATTTCAATAGGCCAGCCTAAAATGGCTATAGCCGTTAGAGGTTTTCCACCCATGGCATAAATATCACTGATAGCATTCGCTGCTGCTATTTTTCCAAAATCAACAGCATCATCAACAATTGGCATGAAAAAGTCGGTTGTTGAAATCAATGCGCGATCACCACCAATGTCAATGATTGCGGCATCGTCTGACGTGTGATTTCCTATCAGAAGGTTAACATCATCATTGTTGGTTCTTGCATCTTCTAAAATGCGCTTAAGATCTTCCGGAGCTATTTTACAACCACAACCTGAGCCATGGCTATATTGAGTTAACCGAATAACGTCTTTTGGTTTTCCTTCTTCCATTTGATTAATGTTTCCGCACCTTCTTCTGATGATTTTCCCTTTAAACTGAGGGTGAGAGCAGGGGTTCGTTTTATTCTCCCCATGCTATTCATATAGGCTTTGTCATAATAACGAACCGCAATTCTGGCGGCTGCCTCTAGGTTTCCCTCATCTATGTATTGATATGCGGCAATTAAATATTGACCGCCTATTCTTCGCTCAATTTTTTTGAAGGAGTGTTTTAAATCGCCTATTTCTCCTTCTCCATAAAGAGCGCACAAGATTGCAATTCTTTCTTCTTTTGGTCGGTTAACCATAACGAGCGGAGCTTTCTTTATACTTTGATGGAAATTCATGTTTAGATATACATGCCCAATCAGTTTGCTCTCATCTTCAATCCATATTGGTTTGGTTGAATCAAAATGCAACAGCTGATACGCCAATTGATTTTCAAACTCTTCTGAGCTGGGTTGCTTTTTTCCAGATGGACTGAATGCTGAGCCTCTATGATTAGCTAGGCCTTCAAGGTCTATTACTTGTTCTCCTTTTTTCTGCAACTCATCCAGTATTTCGGTTTTTCCAACACCTGTAAACCCTCCGAGAGTTAAGAGTGGGTATTGAGACTCTAATAGAGACATGACTTCGTTACGCCAGGCTTTGTATCCACCCTGAATCAGATTGACTTTGAATCCAGCTGACTTAAGTAACCAAGCCATAGAGCCACTGCGCATTCCACCTCGCCAGCAGTAAATGTTGAGTTCTCGGTTAGGCGCAATTTCATTTGCTTTCTCAATGAATGAGCTCATCTTCGGCCCAACAAAGTCAAGCCCGATTTTAATCGCGTCTTCTTGCCCTTTTGTTTTATATAGAAGGCCTACATCATGTCTTTCTTTATCGCTAAATAGCGGAAGTGAATGCGCCCCAACTGCATGTCCTTTTTCAAATTCACTCGGTGACCTAACATCAATTGTAGGCAGTCCATTGAATAATATTTTCGATGGTTTTTCGGACATGCTTCAAATGTAGTTGCATTCACGCACTTGTGATGAGTCGATGTTTAAAACTACTCGTTATATTCTCTAGCACTTAGTGATGATTACGAATTGCAAATACTAGATTTACACAAGAATTGAATACCATGACTGATTTAGACATTGCTCGCAAAGCAGATATTAAGCCCATTTTTTCGATTGCCAAGAATTTAAAAATTGATGAGAATTCGATAGAACCTTATGGTCGTTTTAAGGCCAAGTTGCCATTAACGTATATCGATGAAAGTAAACTGCAAAATTCGAATTTGATTCTTGTGTCGGCTATTTCTCCTACGCCTGCTGGTGAAGGAAAGACAACAGTTTCGATTGGTTTAGCTGAGGGGATGAATCGAATTGGTAAGCAAACAACTGTTGTACTTCGTGAACCATCATTGGGGCCAGTATTTGGAATTAAAGGAGGAGCAACCGGTGGTGGAGATAGTCAAGTTCTTCCAATGGAAGATATCAATCTTCATTTTACTGGTGATTTTTCAGCCATTGAAAAGGCTCACAATTTGCTTTCTGCCCTCATTGATAACACCATCCAGAACAAGAAAAGCACGATAAAATTGGATCCTCGAACGGTAGCTTGGAAAAGAGTGATGGATATGAATGACCGGGCTTTACGCAAGATTGTTGTTGGCTTAGGAGGTACAACCATGGGGGTTCCTCGTGAAACGGGGTTTGATATAACAGCAGCTTCTGAAATTATGGCAATTCTTTGCCTTTCAGAGAATTTGGAGGATTTGAAAACCAGAATGGGAAATATTTTTATCGGATATACATTCGATAAGCAACCTGTTTTTGCAAGAGACTTGAATGCCCATGGAGCGATGGCTGCTTTGATGAAAGATGCTATTAAACCCAACTTGGTTCAAACTTTGGAAGGCAACCCGGCAATCATTCATGGTGGTCCTTTTGCCAATATTGCCCAAGGAACAAACTCAGTAATTGCGACTAAAATGGGCATGTCGTTGAGTGATTATGTGGTTACGGAAGCTGGTTTTGGCTTTGATTTAGGAGCCGAAAAGTTTTTAGATATTAAATGCAGGGCAGCGGGATTAAGTCCTAAAACAATCGTGCTGGTCGCTACGCTAAGAGCTTTGAAATATCATGGCGGTAAACCACTAAAAGAGTTGAATGAGTCTGATCCAGAAGCTGTGAGAAAAGGTTTACCTAACCTAGAGAAGCATCTCGAAAATGCAGCGAATTTTGGTGTGCCGGCCGTTGTGGCGATTAATCAATTCACATTCGACACCGAAGATGAGATTCAGGTGGTAAAGGATGCGTGTGATCGACTTGGAGTAAAAGCCGTTCTAGCCAATGTTTGGGGGGAAGGAGGTAAAGGGGCCGAGGAATTGGCTAAAGCGGTTTCTGACGCAGTTGATTCTTGTGCTGGTGCATTTATACCCACTTATCAGTTGGAAGATTCAGTTGAGTCTAAAATGGAACAAATAGCCAAAAAGATATACGGGGCTGATGGTATTGAGATGTTAGCAAGTGCTCGTAAAGACTTGAAAAAGATCAAAGATTTAGGTCTGGAAGGCTTGCCAATTTGCATGGCTAAAACCCAGAAATCACTATCTGATGATCCCAATCTACTCGGAAGGCCTTCTGGTTTCACTTTAACCATCCGCGAAATTGAAATAGCCGCTGGTGCTGGATTTTTGGTGCCCATTACGGGGGAAATGATGCGTATGCCTGGACTGCCTTCAGAACCTGCAGCAGAGCGCATAGATATCAACAAAAATGGAAATATCAGTGGGTTGTTTTAAGGCTTGAGGGCCTTGAAGGCAAACACCATTGGTAGTTTATTCCCGTGTTTTTTGGAACGGAATTTTCCTTGTTCAAATTCTTCTAGGTCGCTAAAACAATTGTAAGGCGAGTAGTCGAATTCTCGGAATGCAGCTATGCTAAAACCCTCATCATGAAGTGAAGTAAGCACTTCTGCTATTGAGTGATTCCACGTGATTTCTTTTAAATTGATGTCGGCATTTTCATCGGCATAGGTAGACTCCTTGTTCTCAATGATGGCCTCATCCTTAAAGTAATTGTAAGTTATCTTGTTGAAGCCTGAGTCGAGCATCCACACCACAGGATGAAAGTCTGCAAAAATGAATTGACCATCGGGTTTAAGAAAGGTGTCAATTATTCCGGCCCATTTGTCTAAATCAGGCAACCAACCGATGGTGCCGTAACTTGTGAAGACGATATCAAATTGTTCATCAAGAAAATTGGGGAGGTCGTAAACATTGCAGCAAATAAAGGTCGCATTTGCGTCTGTTAGTGTTGCCAGTTTAGTTGCTTCGGATACAGCAGCATCTGAAAGGTCAACACCTACGGTTGTTGCGCCCATGCGAGCCAATGATATGGTGTCTTGCCCAAAATGACATTGCAGGTGAAGGATACGTTTACCCTTCACGTCTCCCAAAAGGTCTAATTCAATCGTGTTGAGGGATGATCTGCCGTCAATAAAACGTTGATTGTCGTAAAACGCTGAAGGCAGATGAAAGGCGGTCTTTTTATTCCAAAGCGCCTTGTTTACTTTAGCGTAGTCTTTTTCAGGATCCATTCTATGCCGGAAAGGCTATGAAGTTCGCTTTACACGAACAGCGTTCATTCCTTTAGGTCCTCTTTCGAGTTCAAATTCAACACTGTCACCTTCTTGGATAGCATCGATTAATTCACTTACGTGAACGAAGTATTTTTCTTGAGTATCGGTTTCTTTGATGAAGCCAAACCCTTTGGATTCGTTGAAAAATTCAACTTTTCCTTTACGCTCTGCTGGCATTTCTTCTTCCGCTTCCTTTTTAGGAACGCTCACTTCAATGCTCTCTACATCAATTTCAACTTTCTTTTTAGTCGGATCTGGTTGCTCGTCAACAATTTGACCATTTTCATCAACCCATGCGATCATATTATCAAGTCCGCCACCGGAAGAATTGTTTTTTCTTTCTTCTTTCTTAAGTAGCTTATCTTGTTTTTTCTTAAGACGTTTTTTCTCTTTTTCTTTCTTGTTAAAGGTTTCTTGCGATCTCGCCATTACTTGTTTTTGGTTTAAAATTTACTTTAGGCTATAATAAGATAACCTAAAGCTATCCTTTTCTAGGCGGCAAAGGTACCTGATTTTTATGGATTTATCTCTATTGAGCGGCTGGAGAGGGATGAATAGCCGAAATATGAAATGCAACCGGGGTCAGAATCCTCTAAGATCGAGCTCATCCGTGAAGGTCAATTGGATCCATTTGCCCATCTTTTTTTGGATTACCTTAAAATGGTGCAATTCTTCTTTCGTAATAAAGGTGATGGCCAAACCTCTAGACTCAGCTCGTCCTGTTCTCCCAATGCGGTGAATGAAGTCTTTCGGAGATCGAGGTAATTCATAGTTAATAACCACTGGAAGGTGATCAATATCCACTCCACGAGACAGTAAATCTGTCGCAATCAACACGTTCAATTTTCCTGATTTGAAATCGGCTAATGCCACATTTCTGGCACGTTGACTTTTTTTACTATGAATAGCTTGGGCGGAAAATCCGTTTTTGGTTAATTTTTCTGCTACTTGATCTGCCTTGTAAACGGACGAGGTGAAAATTAGCACTTGTTTTAGAGCTTCTGTTTTGAGCAAATACCTCAATAAAGGTCCTTTTTGCTCGTCCAGTATGAGGTAAGCAGTTTGATCAATGAGCTCTATGCTGCCCTCGCTGTTTTCAATCTTTATTTCAATCGGATCATTTAACAGCAATCGATTGATCCCTTGAATCTCTTTGCTCAAGGTAGCAGAGAATAAAAGATTTTGTCGTTTTGAAGGCAAGTAAGAGAGAATCTTATCCATTTCATCTCTAAAGCCCAAGTTCAACATCTTGTCTGCTTCATCTAAAACGATAATCTCCACTTCACTCAAGTTCATTGCGTTGGATTCTTTCAGTTCAATCAATCGACCTGGAGTTGCGATGAGCACTCTTGCGCCTTGCATTTGAATCATTTGCGGATTGATGGATGCACCACCAAACACTGCCAAGCTTTTAATTGGAGTTGGCAAGGCTGAAGAGAATAATTTGAAGGTTTCAAATACTTGTGAAGCCAACTCGCGTGTTGGAACCAATATCAAGGCTTGAATATGTCTGTTTTTTGGAGCAGCTTTATGTTGAAGCTTTATGAGAATAGGTAACACATAGCTTGCCGTTTTTCCAGAGCCTGTCTTTGCGATACCGAGCACATCTTTTCCATTCAGAATGGCAGGAATGGCTTGTTCTTGAATAGGGTATGGTTTAGCATATCCTTCAGATGCAATTTCTTTTAGTAATGCATTGGGAAGGCCAAGGTTGTTAAACGACATAAGCGAATAGAATCTGTGAGATCTAATACTAGTTTCTCTTTTTGAAGAATTTCTTTCCTTTTCCTCCTCTAGAGAAATTTTTCTTTTCACCTGCCGTTGGACTCCATTTCGGACTTTCACCAATATGCTCAGGAATAGCAACTTTCAATATTTCTCGCTCGATCAATCGCTCGATACGCAAGAACTTATACATATCTTCAGGATTGACCAATGTAACGGCAATACCAGTAGTTTCAGCACGTGCTGTTCTTCCGATGCGGTGAACATAGTCTTCTGCATCGCTGGGAACGTTGTAGTTGATTACCAGGTTGATGTCTTTAATATCGATTCCACGACTCATAACGTCAGTTGCCACCAAAACGCGCGTCTCTTTTGACCTGAATCGGTTCAATACCGCTTCTCTCTCCGTTTGTACCAGATCAGATGAGATGCCTTCTACTTTGTATTCTTTATTGCGCAGTGTACGCACGGTGTCGCTCACTTCTTTCTTGGTAGAGCTGAAAATGATGATGCTTTTACAGGAGGGCTTATCGTCAATCAGCCACTTGATGAATTCCGCCTTCTTCGTGTCATAGCACAAATAAACCGCTTGCAAAACCCCTTCAGCCGGTTTTGAAATGGCGATCGTTATTTCTTCGGGTGATTTAAGAATTTTCGATGCCAGATCGCGGATTTTTGATGGCATGGTAGCACTAAACATCAGCGTTTGCCTTTGCTTGGGCATGTAGCTGAAAATGCGCAGAATATCATCATGGAAACCAATATCGAGCATACGATCCGCTTCATCCAGAATAACATGTCCAACTTTGGTTAGATCCATGTAACCCATATTTAAGTGAGCGATAAACTTTCCTGGAGTTGCCACGATGATGTCAACACCGTTGGTGATGGCTTTTTTCTGTTCTTCCCAGTTGTCACCGTCTCCACCGCCATAAATGGCAATCGAAGCGATATCAGTAAAGTAGCTGAATCCTTGTATTTGCTGATCGATTTGGATCGCCAATTCTCTTGTTGGTACAATAACTACAGTGCTGATAATATGGTTTCGCTCCCCTTCTAGCAGCTGGTGAATTACAGGCAAGATAAAAGCGGCTGTCTTTCCAGTTCCCGTTTGGGCACAAGCTATAAGGTCTTTGCCGTTGAGTATTTGAGGTATCGCCATTTCTTGAATGGGCGTGGCTTGGTCAAATCCCATATATGAGATGGATTCGATCAATTGTTCGTTAAGTCCGAGTTCTTTAAAATTCACGCTGTAAAGTTGGCTATAAATTCAATGGCTTTTTGTTCGTGCCAAAATAGTTTCCTCATGAAAGTGTCAGAAGCGAAACCTACATGTCCGCCAAAGGTTGGAGTAAGAAGGGTCAGGTGCTCATTTTCTTTGCATTCTTCCGCAGGATAGCACGATGGTGATAGGAAGCTGTCGTTCAGTGCGTTGATGATCAGTGTAGGTTTGTCGATGAGCTTTAGAAACTGCTTGGAACTGGATTTTTCATAGTAGTCTTTTGCATCAATAAATCCGTGTGCTGGAGCAGTGTAGAGATTATCAAAGTCTAGAAAATTCTTAGCTGAACGAAGTTGCTGTATTTGAAGGCTATCTTCTGGGAAGCGCTGTGCCTTTTCTATGGCTTTTCGTTTCAGTTGCCTTAAAAAGCGAGTGAGATACAAGGTATTTTCTTTGCTATTCAGCGCGTCTGATGAACCAGCAAGGTCAACCGGAGTGCTTATGGCAATGCAGCTTTTCACCCTTGAATCTGCTTTCTTTTCTCCCATATATTTTAGTAAAACATTACCGCCTAAGCTGAATCCTATAAGGTGGATTGATCCGTAAGTACGAAAAGCATCAAAGATGGTACGCAAGTCGTCCGTTTTACCGCTGTGATAGGATTGAAAGGAATTGTTGACTCTGCCACTGCAGCCTCTGAAATTCATGCAGAGTATATCACAATTAATAGATCGCAAAGCTTCAGTCATTCCCTGAATGTATAGCGACTGGCTGCTTCCTTCCAATCCGTGCAGCAAGATGATGGCCGTTTTTGCCCCGTTTTGGATAGTGTCTACATCAATGAAATCATTGTCAGGTGTAGAAATTGTTTTTCTAATGAATGAAGCGCGATTAAAAGGTCGGAACTTATTGGGTAGAATGGTTGCTAGATGAGCATTTCTATGAAATAGTGGAGGCGAATAGTCAGCCATTATGAGCCACCTTTTTAAGTCCATGAATGATTTCTTCCATACCGTTGCTTTTCAGTGTCAATACCAGTGAAAGATGGGTGCCCAATGTACCTTTCGGAAAGCCTTTTCGATTGAACCAATCCAAGTAAATCTGCATACTCTCGACTTTCTGATCAAGTAATTCATGTTTTTATTAATTAATGATGCTCCGTCATCTTGCCACAAGAACCTAGCTTGTGGCAAGATGACGGAGCATCATTTTCTTTTTGAAATAGAAAAATGGAGCACCATATTTCCAGTGCTCGGTAATCTCTTGATGTAGTTCTCTAATAATTTTTCTCGCTGCAAGCAAGCTTGATTTTCTTCAGATTGACTGAGGTAGAAATTCTCGATATGATTCAACTCGCTACTCATGTACTTTGCTTATGATATGCATTAAGTATATAAATAAAAGTATATGAAAATTTGAAACAGATTTGCAGCACAAAACAAACAAATTATAGATGCAAAAAATCACAGTAGCTAAAGGTGACGGAATTGGACCAGAAATTATGGATGCCACTCTGAGTATTATGAAGGCGGCAGGAGCGCGCGTAGAGTATGATATTATTGAAGTAGGTGAAAAGGTTTATCTATCAGGAAACACCAGCGGTATTACAAAAGAAGCCTGGGATTCGATTAGAAGTAATAAAGTTTTTTTAAAAGCCCCAATTACAACTCCTCAAGGTGGTGGGTATAAGAGTTTGAATGTGACTATGCGAAAGAGTCTCGGGTTGTATTCTAACGTAAGACCGTGCAAGAGCTTTCATCCTTTTGTTCAAACGAAGCATCCTAAAATGGATATGGTAATAATCCGAGAAAATGAGGAGGATTTATATGCTGGTATTGAGCATCAGCAAACTGATGAGGTTGTGCAATGCCTAAAGTTAATCACCCGACCCGGGTGCGAAAAGATTGTGCGATATGCATATGAATATGCGAAGCTTTATAACCGTAAAAAAGTAAGTTGTTTTACAAAGGACAACATCATGAAGCACACGGATGGTTTGTTTCATCAAGTGTTCAAAGAAATTGCGGCTGAATATCCGGATATAGAGTCTGAGAATTGGATTGTAGATATTGGCGCGGCTCGTTTAGCAGATACTCCTGAAATTTTCGATGTTGTTGTCATGCCTAACCTCTACGGAGACATCATCTCTGATGTAGCTGCACAGATTTCTGGTTCTGTGGGATTGGCCGGAACTGCAAATATCGGTGAGACATGTGCGATGTTTGAGGCCATTCATGGATCTGCTCCTGACATCGCAGGACAAAATATGGCAAACCCAACAGGATTAATTAAGGCGTCTGTTTTGCTATTGAATCATATTGGTCAGCAAGATGTGGCTGAAAGCATCAATAATGCATGGTCTTGTGTGGTTGAGAAAGGAATTCATACCAAAGACATTTACAAAGAAGGATCAAGCAAGCAACTGGTCGGAACCAAAGAGTTTGCCGATGCTGTTGTTGCTCATTTAGGACAAAAACCGACTATGCTCGAGTCTACTGAATATGAAAAAGGAGTCAGCTTTTCTATGCCCAAGTATGTTCGCAGAAAGCGCTCTAACAAGGTTCTGAAAGGAGTAGATGTTTTCGTTGATTGGCCTGGTTCAAATGCTAATGAGCTTGCCGAGAAACTAACTCAACTCAATAACGATGTGAGCTTAAGTATGATCACAAATAGAGGTGTGAAAGTTTGGCCTGAAGGTTTTGAAGAGACATTTTGTACCGATCATTGGAGATGCCGATATGAAGTTAAAAATGGATCTGCAGCTTCGTCTAGCGCGATAGTCGATTTGCTTTCAAAGGCACTTTCATCTGATGTTGAGGTTATAAAAACTGAGAATCTATATGAATTCGATGGAGTAAGAGGATATTCATTAGGTCAAGGTCAATAAAATCAAACTCATGAAATTATGGCATCACACAGTATAAGGCTAATTGACAATACCTACGACTTAGATACAGCAAGGAAACTTCTAGAAGGGTTTCTGGAGCAGAAAATGCGCTTCATAGAGGACTTGCTAAACGATTCCGATCCTTTAGATTCAGCAAATCGGATTAATCTCGAGGGCAGAATGGAGGATTTAAAGGCGGAGAAAAGATCGCTGGAGCTTCTGATGGAACAACACGATGGCGAACATGTAGAAATGGAGATTGGATGCACTATGGTGATGTCATTAAGACGAACAGAGCTGTCTTAGTTCAAACGTCTAAATATTAAGGTGGTGGTTTAGCAATAGGCCATCACCTAATTACTTTCCGATACAAAAAGTAATGCTGACTGAAAATCAGTTAGTTAATATAAAAAGGTACAAATAAGGGGCATTTGAGGCTAAAAAGCCTGTCCTAACAATTGCATCCAGAGCCGCCTGATTCCTGGATAGGTGGACAAGGATTCGTTCCATAACTGCAGTATACACAGCAATCACCCGCTTTTGGCTTGAGTATAGTTTTGCAGTTCTCGCATTCATAGAAGAATTGGCAAGAATCCGTTGGCATAGTTTCCAACTTTTGATGTCCACATTCAGGACAAGTAAGGGTCGTTTCTAAAGCTATCCTAACGTCCATCAGTCTTTAATTTTAATATCGGTTACAGTGTATCCTGTTTCAACCTCAATCGCTCTCTTCAACTCTTCTGGGCTTATTTGCTCAGGGTCATATGTTGCGAACGCTGAACCCATCTCATAATTTGCTGATGCTGAGTCAACTGCTCCAGTCAATAAAAGCGCTGATTGGACATGATTCTCGCAGCCAGTGCAAGTCATGCCCTCAATATTTATCGTTGCCTTTAGGTGATTTGACGAATTAGCAAACACATATTCCGATGATGGAGCTGGAAGCAGAGCGCCTGAATAATATGGGAAGGAAAACATCACAACCGATAGAGCAGCAATCGTCCACACAAATGATTTGGTTTGAAAGAATTTCTTCTTCGCTGGCACCTCGCAATTGCAATCATCCACAGCGGTTGGCTTATACGCCTCTCGAAAAGCAAAAGCTAATGCCAGGCCAGAGCCAATCATCAACCAGGGCCGCACAGGTTCGATCCATGAGAAAGTACTTGCAACTCCAGAAACTCCACTCAATAGAGCAACTAAAGGCCCTATACAGCAAAGAGACGAAGCAACTGCCGCTGTCAATCCAGCAATCGAAAGCATATTGCTTGTATGGTTATTCTCAGACTTTAGCTGCTTCATGATTGTTATGTTCAATGAACCTATCCAAGTAATCGACACATTTTTCGTCCAGGAAGTAGAATATAGTTTGAGCAACTCGTTTCTTTCTGACCAATCCGCCTTCGCTCAGTTTTTTAAGCTGTTGTGAAACCGCTGGAATGCTAATGTCCAAGACATCACTTAAATCACATACGCACATCTGGTTTCGGCTATGTAACGTGTAGAGCAATTTTAGTCGTGTCTCATTGCCAAGTAATGAATATACCTCGGCAGCTGATTTAACCTGTCGGGTAATCGATTTCAAATCCTCCTTGCAATTGTCTATCAGCTCAGTGTCTGCATAAACCCTGATGCATGAGTTGTTCAGATCCATTGTCCAAAGATGGTAAAATGATATTTAAGTAATTGCTTAAATAACTAATCTTTGGTGTTATTGGAATACTGTTTTCATCAGCTGCCTAAAGTCTAAGATTGACCCCTCCATTAATCAGAAAGCCTTCGAGAGGTGCATAGATGTCTCTGAAAACAGGATTTGTAACAGTGGCTGAATAAACTGTGTTAAAGCGGGTTTATCTCTCATCAAGGAAGTTCTCGAAATTCAATTAGAACGAGAAATTCATTTTCCTCTACATTTGCCTCGTGCATCTGAAAAAGGCGCTTATATCATCTATGCTGCTATTGGTTTACACCTTTAGTTTTGCACACGAGCTTATACCTCACTGCCATCATACATTTGGTAATGTGGGTAAATCGCATGTTCATGTCATGAAGCATGAGCATCATGGTGAAGATGACCATTCGCACATTTCGCATAACGGACATCATGACGAAGGTTTAATCGATTTATTGGTGTGTGTGTTGATTGAGACCGAGCACCCTGGCTCGGAAGGTGATCAACTCTTTTTTCTGCCCAAGACCGAGAACAATAAGCTCAATGATCGCTTGAAGGTGCAGTTTGCGAGTATCTTGACGATACTTTTCGATTTTTACGAGGACAACTCTGAGGTTACACCTCAACCAGACGTTAATGACTTCTATTCTTCGCCTTTTCTGGCGCATACTCCGCATCGCGGACCTCCCTCTATTTCTTGTTAATAATCCGCGCTTGATCAGCTGATCAAGACGACCTATTCATGTTTTCTTTTCGGTCTACCGGAGAGAAGTTTTTCCATTCCTTTTAACAAGAAATTTATCATGATTAATCAGCTTATCTCATTTTCGATCAATAATAAATTGATCATTGGTTTGCTCACCCTCGCCCTCATTTTTGTTGGGCTATGGAGCATAACCAAGGTTCCACTGGATGCCGTACCGGACATCACCAACAACCAGGTACAGGTCATTACCCAAGCCCCAAATTTGGGCACGGAAGACATTGAGCAGTTTGTAACGTATCCAGTGGAAGTTGCGATGGCAAACCTTCCCGGAGTCGTTGAAATACGCTCAATTTCTCGCTTCGGGCTTTCTGTGGTCACTATCGTTTTTGAAGACGATATGGACACCTATCTGCCGCGCCAGCTGGTATCCGAAAAACTCAATGAGGTCAAAGAAGAAATTCCACAAGGATTTGGGGAACTTTCATTAGGCCCGATTTCAACTGGATTGGGTGAGATCTATCAATACACGTTGAAGGTCGATTCTGCGCACCAAAATGATTATTCCTTGTCTGAACTGCGAACTATGCAAGACTGGATCGTGGCCAGACAAATGGCGATGGTTCAGGGTGTAGTTGAAATCAATGCCATTGGTGGCAAGATCAAGCAATATGAAGTAGCGGTTGATCCCGATGAACTTAAAGCCATTGGCCTTACTATTTCCGACATCTACGCTGCCCTTGAAAAGAACAACCAAAATACGGGAGGAGCTTACATTGAAAAAGACCATTACGCCAATTTCATTCGTGGTGAAGGGCTGGCGCGCACTCTGAGCGATATTGAAAACATCGTGGTGAAAAACACGAATGGACTTCCTATTTCTATCAAGGATGTGGCTACGGTACAATTTGGGTCTGCAGTGCGCTATGGTGCATTGACCCAAGATGGTGAGGGCGAAGTCGTAGGCGGATTAATCATGATGCTTAAAGGTGCCAATTCCAATGATGTGATCACTCGTGTGAAGGATCGTATGGAGGAAATTCAGAAATCACTGCCTGAAGGCGTCATCATCGAACCATTGCTTGATCGAAGCAAGCTAATCGCCAAAACCACTGGCACAGTTAGTACCAACCTGATGGAAGGCGCATTGATCGTTATTTTCATTTTGGTTTTTTTACTTGGCAATTGGAGGGGTGGATTGATTGTGGCATCGACCATTCCCCTTTCCCTGTTGTTCGCGTTTATCCTGATGAACGTATTTGACGTGTGGGCAAATCTGATGAGTCTCGGAGCGATTGACTTTGGGATCATCGTGGATGGGGCGGTAATTATTGTTGAAGGCACCGTTTTTCTGCTGCACGGAAAGCTCGTGAACAATCCATCAATTGCTGCTGGTGACCGCGACAGGATCGCTTTCACCGCTTCCAGCAAAATGATGAACTCTGCCTTTTTTGGACAACTTATCATTCTTATTGTTTTTGTCCCCATTCTGGCTTTACAGGGCGTGGAAGGAAAGATGTTTAAACCAATGGCACTCACCTTTATGTTTGCCATGATCGGTGTTATGCTCTTGTGCTTGACCTATGTTCCGATGATGTCGGCCTGGTTTCTTCGAGTGAATAAAAAGGAATCGTCCTCTTGGGGTGATCGTTTTGTGATCTGGATAGAGAATCTTTATGCGCCAACTTTGGGCAATGCCTTGAAACATGCAAAATGGGTAGTTGCCTCTGCTATGGTCTTGTTCGGTATCGCAGCCTTTACCTTTTCTAAGATGGGCGGGGAATTTGTTCCTCAGCTCGATGAAGGGGACATTGCCTTTCATGCCATTCTCAAGCCGGGTAGTTCCTTGTCTGAAATGATCGAAACCACGACCAAGATTGAGGGAATCGTAGAAGAGAAATTTCCAGAGGTGCAGAAGATCGTGAGCAGAATAGGTGTAGCAGAAGTGCCTACCGACCCCATGCCGATGGACTTAGCTGATATTTTCGTGATCCTCGCCCCTCAGGAAGAATGGGTGACCACCGATTCAAAGGAAGAGTTGGTGGAAATGATGAAAGAGGAGTTGGAGAAAATCCCCGGAGTCAACTACGAGTTTACCCAACCCATTGAAATGCGTTTCAATGAACTACTCGAAGGGGTGCGAGAAGACATCGCCATCAAGCTGTATGGAGAGGACATAAACACGCTGGCAACAAAAGCAGAAGAAATCTCAAAAATTATCGCTGGAACACAGGGTATCGGGGATATGCGCGTGGAAGCAACAACGGGGTTGCCACAAATTTCAGTCATCTATAAGCGGCACAAGCTCGCACAGTACGGCATTGATGTGGAAAGCCTAAACACCCTTATCCAAACGGCTTTTGCGGGAGGTAAGGCAGGGGTGATTTTTGAAGGTGAAAAACGGTTTGATCTTGTTGTCAGGCTGGAAGCGGAACACAGAAAGAGCATTGACAACCTAAAAAATCTCTATGTCAATTTACCCAATGGCTCGCAGATACCACTTCGTGAGGTGGCCGAAATAAGCTATCAACCCGGCCCGATGCAGATCAGCCGGGACAATACGAATCGGAGAACGTACGTTGGGATTAATGTACGTGCTCGCGACATCGAATCGCTGGTTCAAGAGATTCAGAAAAAGTTGGATTCGCAGCTTGAACTTCCTTCAGGTTATTACATCCGTTACGGGGGTGCTTTTGAAAACCTTGAACGTGCCAACAAGCGATTGCAGGTGGTAGTTCCGGTGGCTTTGGCGCTCATCTTCCTACTCATCTTTTTCGCATTGAAATCATTCAAACAATCCATTATGATCTACATGGCTATTCCACTTGCGGCTATCGGTGGTGTTTTCTCGCTGTGGCTGCGTGATATGCCGTTTAGTATATCAGCTGGTGTCGGTTTTATTGTACTCTTTGGCGTTGCTGTGTTGAATGGTCTGGTACTGATCAGCGCATGGAATGAATTGAAATCAGAGGGCATCACAGATTTAAAGGAGCGTATTCAGTTAGGTGCAAAAAGACGTATCCGGCCCATTCTGTTAACTGCTTTAACGGATGTATTGGGCTTCCTGCCAATGGCTATCTCTACTTCAGCAGGAGCAGAGGTTCAACAACCACTTGCCACCGTGGTAATTGGAGGAATGATCACCGCTACGTTACTCACCCTTTTTGTTCTCCCAATCTTATACCATTGGGTAGAAACGAGAAGTGCAAGGGTTCCTCTGCCAAACGCCTTGGCAACGTTGCTATTGCTGATTAGTATGTCTACACTTTCAACTATTGAATTGAATGCGCAAACGGGATCAGCCAATACTGTCACTTCAGTTGAGGAAGCGCTTGAAATAGGTTTGGCAAACAATGGCCACATTAGGATAGCCAAAGCCAACATCGAGTTACAACAACAGAGCAAAAAGGCCGCGTTGGACTTTGATAAAACCGATGTGGAGATTCTATACGGACAATACAACAGTTTTGAGAATGATCTGGCTATAAATGTCAATCAACGCATTGCATTTCCAACGGTTTATCAAAAGCAGCGGCAACTGGCCAATGAAAATACTACGGGAGGACAATTGCAGCTCAACGTAAAACAAAATGAACTGAAGCGAAACATTCGAGAAAGCTGGTATGAACTGGCTTACCTGAATGAAAGAATGCAATTGCTTTTATATCAGGATTCCATTTTTGCGAAATTCCTACATGCAGCAACCATTCGCTATGAGACGAAGGCTACGAGCTACCTCGAAAAAGCGGCTGCCGAAACCCGTGTTATGGAGTTGAAGAACTCGCTGAAGATGCTTGATGCGGACATTGTTATTCAGGAGCAGCAACTACGTGTATTGTTGAACGAGACCACGGGCACGGTCTTTACTCCTGATCGTTTGGATGAGAGGTCGATTTCTGAAGAACAAGGTTCTAAAGCAATATCCTCCAATCCATTGTTGGCTTATGCAAATCAACAAATTCAGATTGCAGAGGCTGGAAAAAAGCTACAGTCTTCTAAAATGCTTCCTGACCTTACATTGGGTTACTTTAACCAATCCTTAATAGGGAGTCCCTTGTCCGACCAACGTGGTGTTGCCACGTCTTTGGATCGTTTTTCAGGGGTTCAAGCTGGGCTTTCCATTCCCTTGTTTTTTGGCTCATACAAGGCCGATGTTCAATCAGCCAAATTGCTGACTGAGATGGCGCAATTCAATGCGGACTATTATCAAACAGTTCTTCAAGGAAGCCTGAACCAGCAACTTCAGGAAGTACTAAAGCAACGCAATAGCTTGAATTACTATAAAAGCAAAGCAGTTCCTCAAGCTGAATTAATTATTGAAAACGCTCAAAGAAGCTTAGAAAGTGGAGCCATTAACTACGTGGAATACTTCCAAAACCTTAATCAAGGTCTGGAACTAAAATTTAACTACCTCAACACACTAAACGAATACAACCAAGCAATTATAGACTTGGAATACCTCATTGGACAATAACATAAACAAACATGAAAACATATATAAAATTACTCGCGTTATTCATCATCACAGGACTATTGCTGGTGAGATGCAATAATTCAGAACCTCAAGGCGAACACGATCACAAAGAGGCTGAACAACATGGACATCACGATCATGAACACGGAGAGGGTAGTGAAGAAGTAGTGCATTTATCGGAGTCACAATTTCATTCCCTTGGTTTGAAAGTGGATACCCTTCCTATGCGCTACATAGGTTCGTATGTAGAAGCCAACGGACAGTTGGAAGTCCCTCCGCAAAATGAAGCTGCCATCACTGCAATCATTGGTGCGAATATCACCAGAATAGAAGTTATCGAAGGAGATAAGGTAAACAAAGGGCAGGTTTTGGCTTACCTGAGTCATCCCGATCTGATTCGATTGCAAACCGACTATATCAATATCTGGAACCAACTACAATACCTCGAGAAAGAATATGAACGGCAGAGTCGCCTTTTTGATGAAAAAGTGGGGTCGGGAAAAGAGCTGCAAAAAACAAAAGCAGATTATAAATCCGCCAAAGGAATGGTTAAAGGCCATGAAGCACAACTAAGACTGATGGGAATTAGTCTGGATAAAATTCAGGAAGGTGAGATTTACGAACAGGTTGCAGTCGTGAGTCCTTTGGAAGGACATGTCAGATCGGTTGAGATTAAAACGGGTCAGTACGTGCAACCACAAACCGAAATGTTTGAGGTGGTCAACATCGAGCACATCCATGCCGACCTGATGGTGTTCGAGAAAGATGTCCACAAGGTCAAAGAGGGTCAAAAAGTGCGATTTTCAGTGGAGTCGCTTCCAGGAAAACAAATGGAGGCGGTGATATATGCCGTGGGCAAATCGTTCGAGCAAGACCCGAAGGCCATTCACCTCCATGCAGAAATTGAAAACAAAGAAGGGCTGTTGCTTCCCGGTATGTATGTTCGGGGTCAAATTTTATCTGAAACGCATAGTGGATTTGCACTACCTGAAACTGGTGTGGTCAGGGAAGGTAAAAAGCATTTCATATTCACCGCCCAATTGGAGGACAACAAAAATAGAACAGAATGGACCTTTGAGCCCGTGGAGGTTAGTATTGGGGCGAAGGAAGATGGTTGGGTGCAAATAAATCTAATGGAATCGCTATCAAAAGGTTCCAAAACCGCATGGAACAACGCCTACTATCTTATTGCTGAAATGAAGAAAGGCGAAGCTGAACACGAACATTAATTTAAGTCTATCAAGTATGAGTTTCTATCAAATAATACTGCCAATATTCACCATAGTATATCTGCTTCAGGTATTTGTGATTCAAAGTTGGATTCAATGGAAAAAAACGGGGATCAAACCATATGTCTTTGGTAATACTGATAGCCCACATGACTATTGCGGTAAAATGTATCGCTTAATGGTAATCGGAACATGGGTGTCAATCGCATTGTATTCGTTTTTCCCAGATCAGTATAGCTACATTCTGCCATTCTGGTACTTGGAGTTTGAATGGATGCAGCATTTAGGAGCTGGCTTAGCGATTTTATCATTTATATGGATAATAATTGCTCAGAATCAAATGGCTAAATCCTGGCGAATAGGCATAGACTACTCTGAAACAACAACGCTTAAGACTAATGGCCTTTTTAAAGTATCTCGGAATCCAATATTTCTTGGGGTTGTTGTTTCATACTTAGGTACTTTCTTGATTATTCCAAACTCGCTGAGTCTTACTATACTTCTTGTTACATATGTCGTAATTCAGATTCAAGTTAGGCTCGAAGAGGAGTATTTGAAAACCTCCCATGGGAAGGCGTATTCAGACTACATGGATGATGTAAGACGATGGATTTGATGATTGAGACGTTAAGAAACATTATTGTATAGCCATGGGCCATAATCATTCACACAATCACAGCACGGGTAATATCAAGGTTGCATTTTTCATCAATCTCGCTTTTACCGTTATCGAATTGGTTGGTGGAATGTTCACCAATAGCATTGCTATTGTTTCCGATGCATTGCACGACCTGGGCGACAGCATCGCATTGGGTTTAGCTTGGTATTTGGAAAAAAAAGCTTCAAGTGAAAATGCCAGCGCAACATTCACGTTTGGATACGCACGTTTCCGATTACTCGGAGCCTTGATCAATGCCTTGATTCTTGTCGGAGGTTCCATTTACATCATCATCGAAGCCGTGGGTCGTTTTCAAAACCCAGAACCTGTCAAATCACTTTGGATGATGGGAATAGCTATCATAGGCGTGGCCGCGAACAGCTATGCCGCATGGCGTACAAGCGGTTCAAAATCGCTGAACGAAAAGGTAATTAGTTGGCACCTGCTTGAGGATGTTTTGGGATGGGTTGCTGTATTGATCGTGTCGATTATTCTTCAATTTAAAGACTGGTATTTTCTCGACCCAGCCCTTTCTATTGGAGTAACGGTATTCATCCTTGTTGGTGTGGGTCGCAGGTTGTGGGAGACAATCCATTTGCTTTTACAAGGTGTGCCGTCCAATATTAAGTTGGCTGAAATAGAATCCCTCCTTAGTAATGTTGAACAAGTGAAGTCTGTACATCATACACACGTGTGGTCGCTTGACGGCGAGCAACACGTCTTGACAACCCATATTGTTATTGACGGGGGCACCGAGTTATCTGTTGCGAATGAAGTCAGGGAAAATTGTATTTCAGTCTTGCATCAATTCAATTTTACTCATCATACGATCCAAGTTGAATCCGCAGGAGTAGAGTGCATGAACTGAAAGCTATACCCATTGATTAATAGTATAGTATTATTTGGACAATCGCTTTTATGAATTTAAAATGTGTTAATCAAATTCCAGAATGAATGATCCACTCAAACAATTCAGGAGAGTTTAGTGTTTATACACTCTTCGAGTAAATGTCTCAGATGCATAGGAAGTGCATAACCTGTTAAAGTTTCACCTGTCGATTCATTAACCCAATCGCATGCTTGAGTTGAATACTCCCACTTCTCATAATTATTGACCCAATTAGATAGGGTTGATTTATTAGCTTGGTTAAGAACGTTAAATCCAAATCGATCAAATAGTCTTTTTCCTTGCATTGCTGAAAAGATGTTGTGCAACGTACTGGCGTAGATCGTATGATCTTCTGGCAGACGACTCTTTTTTTTCAGGTCGGGTTCTGTGAAAATCTTACTTCCATATTTGATGGTTTCAATAAGTGCGTGTTCAAGATCATTAATCTTACGGATGTCTTGAGCTGCTGGGTTAGTGTACTTGTATTTATTGTAGTTACAATTCGCTTTTTGGATTGGTCTCCATTGCTCAATCCATTCTTTTCGTAATAGGTGAGCCACTTCAGCATTTGGAACTATAATATGGAAGTGAGGGTTGTACGTCTTCTTGATCGGGTTGAAGTTGCATTCCAAAGATTTTACACCGATTAGTTTAATCTCGTTTCCACGTTGATGCCGTTTTTTGCATCGTCCATGAATAAGGTTGAAGGCCTTGTACATTTTCTTCACCCATTCATCTAATTTTTCTGCCTTACAGGCCTTAACGGTGAGGGTGACAAAATGTGGGTCTTCCCATTGAGAAATTGTGGTATAGTACTTATTAATTATTTCAGCTTTTCTTATGGCAGCGCAGATGGTACAAAATCTGTTTTTGCAATACTTTCCATAGATCCTATTATTGGAAATCGTCACTTCATTTTGACAGTGAAATGCGTTCCAGTACTGTTTCGCCCTATCATATTCTCCATTTGCATTTGCTATGTCAATCAGACTAAGGACCATTCTATTTGTTATGGTCTTCCTCTTGGCCCGCTTAATCAAAGATGCATTGTCGTTCAAATCAGCCCCGTCCCCTAATAGCAGTGTATAAGGCAGAGTAGAGGCACTCTTAGCTGTCCCACTTTGTGCTAATGTATAGATTGATCCTTCCGAAGAGGACCTATTATCCTGATGTCTCAAATCCTATCGCTTTGTTTTCTGCAGATAGGAATCTGCTTCCTGGTCTAACTCAGAATTGGTTTTGATGCGACCCTCTTTCAGATAGTCCATCAGTTCGTAGTTAGAGAAGTAGAGACGCTTACTGCGTTTCATTACAGGTAACTCGCCTTTATTCACTTTGCTGTAAATTGTTGGGACGGAAAGACTGAGAAACTTGGCTGCTTCTTGGACAGTTAGCAGTTCTTCTTTTTCTGGATTGGAATCAGACTCAACGTTCTTTTCGTTGAGCGTAATCAGAAGGCTTTCGATACTACCTAATCGCTCTTCAATACTTTGAAATGGATTTTCCATTGCTCAATAATTTTGTTTTATTGGGCAATTCTATAGCTGGAAATTACGGGTAAAAAGGTGGGTAAAAAGGTATTTGAATTTGTTACCTCTTTCTTTATATCAGCGTTTTAGAGCCTTTGCTAAATCAGGTGAATTTTCAAAGTCTTTAATGCATCGTACAATGGTTAGAAAATCCTCATCAGTGGAAAATTGCTTTTCTGACAGATCTCGATGAATTTCACCCAATACAATGGCAGTTCTTGTCTTAGTTCTCTTACGCAATCGAATGAGTTTAAGGGGCAAATCATAAGGTTGATCCTCAAAGTAAGACGCGATTAGATTACAAATACAATGCAAATCGCGTTCGCTCCTAAAGGTGTACTTCCAACCTTTGTTTTTGTCCATAGATTCAAATCTCTTTCTGATTTGGTCATACATTGATGATAATTCGGTTTGGTCATCTGCCTTTTCTGAGCCAGTTGCAGCTTGGACTATCGGTGTAATAAGGCCAATGAATCTTATTTCATCGCGCAACCATTGCTTGACCATTTTTCGGTACTGGGTTTGCTCGTCCCTTGCATTACTTGCGTATCCTTCTGATAGCTGAACTTTGCGTTCTTCCATTATCATCTCCAGCCTAAGTCTATCAGGTTCATTGAGCTGTCCAGATTTCTTCAATGAATATGTATTAATCTCTGTGAGCAGTTTATTCGTGACCGCGATCAGAGCATCCACTAACGACTCTTTCGTATGAAAGGTGACAGTGGTCTTTCCTGAGTACTTGTTTTTATGGTGGACTTCTTTAATTATTGGTAATTGCTTTTCAAACTTCTCTTTCAATGGCTGAAATACGGAAAGATCAAATGGAAAGGCTGAAATCCACTTTTGATAAGCGGAATGCAGAACATTAAGATCAGTTTGCGAACCTACTTCTGAGGTGGAATAGTACCGCTCATTAATCTCTTGGAGCAAAGTGGCTCTTTTTTCTTTGGATTGAATGCATGATGAATCTGAAATGAAGTGAACTACATGGTTCATGTATCGTTCTGCTCCAAGATTAGGATGACCGAAACTGTCATTGTTATGATCTATGTAGTCAATGATCTCTTGTTGCCATTTTTCGGAGTCTATCTTCGACTCAATAAAGTGTTCAGTCTGTATCGACTGAATCAAAATTTTATGGACTAAATCTGGATAGGCCTTATGCTTATCCCAACCTCTTGTTTCAAACAGTTTGCGATGCTGCTCACAACAGTTTGGCAGTTTCTCATACCAATCTTGAACCCGATGTTGAAGGTCACTATGTGCCTCGCAACATTCTGGAAACCGCTTTCCTGTTTCTTCATCTTCTGGGAGTTTGAATCCATCCAAAGGTTTGACTGTATAATGACCCACGATTAAATTGTCGCCACTAAATTTTATGAAAGGCTCTTTATGACTCATAGGTCAATTTTGATTTTGTCGACTGCCTCTCGTTTCATTTTGTCGATCACTTTCGCGTAGATCTGTGTGGTCTTTAGTTCTTTGTGTCCTAATAGTTTTGAGACTGTGTATATATCTGTGCCATTAGCCAGTTGCAGAATGGCATAGGTATGACGAAAGCAGTGAAATGTTATGTCCTTGGTAATCCCAGCTGCCCCAATCCATTGAAATAAATGTTTGTTACTATAGGCGGAGTACTTAAGTCCTTCAAATACCTTGTCATCGAGGTTGCCCTGCTCTCCTAATAGTTTGGCAGCTTGATCCGAAATGGGTAAAACTTCTGCTCCTTTCGTCTTCCGCTGTCTGAATACAATAGAATATCCTTGACCTTTTTCAAATCTGATTTCTCTCCAAATCAATTTTTCAATATCTGAAAAGCGAAGTCCAGTAAGAGCGGAAAACATTGCAGCTCTTTTTAGAATTGGATTATTGCACGGAGTACTTGCTAATGAGTTGAGTTCTTCAATTGTCAAATAGTCTCTATGCGTTTCTTCAGGCTTTATTCCTGAAACACTTGCATTTAGATCGGAACGTAGATACTCATCTTGATACGCCTGTTTTAGTGCGGCTTTGAACTTGTTGAAGTAGGATACCGCACTGTTCACCTTGAGTTTTGACTTGGCACTTTTTCTGCTCTTAGTATTGAGTAAGTAATCTTTGAACTCTTCGCAAAACTCTTTATCCAATTGATTGAATCGAATTTCATCTCCAGCGAAGGCCTTTAAGTAATTCATTGAGGATACCCAGTTATCATGATTTGAACTTTGCCGTTTTGCAGTCAGCTTGGTAAAGTACTCAACGAAGTTCTCTTCTCCTTTTTGATTTAACAGAAGTCGCTCACGTTCGTAATCGGCATAGACCTCTGGCTTGTTGAGTTCATTGTGCCTTTTGCTTGCAATTTGCTCTGCTATCTTTTGAGTTTGCGAATTGCTCTTTTTGTCGATGGGGTTTTTTGGCTTTGAAACCTTGTACAGGCCTAAAAACTCTCTCCTGGTTGTCTTGCCTGTCTCAGGGTCTGTGATAGCGGGGTAGAAGTCCAGATACAAACTCACCCGTCCTTTGGAAATTGCCCTTTCTCTCAGTGTAACTTTTGTTCCCATATCTATGAAATGCGGTACAATAATTTGTACCTCGTTTCACGAAAGGTACAAATAAGAAGAGAATCGGTACAAAATAAACAACCAACAACGATGAATAAACAATCAGGTGTAAATTCCTTGCGCTATAGAACCCTTTGTTTGTAGTGGTTTTAGCTTGTTTTTTATTGTTGATGTTTTGCTTGGTTACTTTCCGATACAAAACTTCCCAAAAATATTCCCGAGTAAATCATCTGTTGAGATTTCACCAGTGATGGATCCTAGGTGGTGCAGTGCTTGGCGGATATCTGCCGCCACCAAATCGCCAGAAATGCCGGCATTAATTCCTTCCAACGAATGATTCAATGCCACTTGGGTCGCCTTTAACGCTTGCGCGTGTCGCGCGTTGGTCACCACCACATCTCCTGATGCTATATTTCCAACGTTCATGGTAGAAGTTAAGGCTTCGTTCAATTGCTCTATACCATCGCTGGTTTTAGCAGAAAGGTAGATTTCTTTCACGCTATTGATGAGCGGTTCAGAAGGATGGGAAGAGGCTAGGTCACTTTTATTGCCTACTGCTATTACTTCAGCTTGGAGTGAATCAATTTGATTAATCAATTCACTCAAAATCTTCTGATGTTCATCGCGCGATTCCGTAGCGTCAAATAAATACAGGACAATGGATGCGCTTTTCATCCGTTCCAAACTCTTTTTTACGCCTATAGCCTCTATGGTGTCTTGAGTTTCCCGTATGCCAGCTGTATCTATGAATCGGTAACGAACACCACTGATTACAGCAATGTCTTCAATCGCATCTCTTGTAGTTCCAGCAATGTCAGAGACAATGGCACGGTCTTCATTGAGCAATAGATTCAGTAGAGTGGATTTACCTGCATTTGGTTTCCCAATAATTGCAACGGGAACTCCATTTTTCATAGCATTTCCGTATCGGAAAGAATCGATCAATCGCGTTATGAATCCCAATATTTTTTCAATCAAAGCGACCAATTGTTCTCGATTGGCAAATTCTACATCTTCTTCTGAAAAATCTAATTCTAGCTCAATAAGACTAGCAAAGTGGATCAGCTCTTCTCTGAGTTGGGCAATTTCTTTTGAAAAACCACCGCGCATTTGATGCATCGCCAGCCGATGCTCAGCGGCCGATTCAGAAGCAATCAGATCAGCAACGGCTTCTGCTTGGCTTAAATCGAGTTTTCCATTAAGAAATGCGCGCTGTGTAAACTCACCTGGGGCAGCCAGTTGAGCGCCAGAAGCGATTAAAGCATCTAAAGCTTCATTTAAAATGTAAGAAGAGCCATGAAAGGAAAGTTCTACAACATTTTCGCCAGTGTATGATTTTGGAGCTCTAAATACTGTTGCCACTACTTCATCTAAAATTCTAGCACCAACATTAAACCTTCCAAAATGAACCGTGTTGGCTTCTGCCAATTTAAAGTTGCTACCAAGATGATCAGCGGTTAATTTAATAGCGTTTTTACCAGAAAGGCGAATCACGCCTATCGCGCCAATTCCTTGGGGTGTGCTTAATGCTACTATAGTTTCGTTGCCCATATTGCTGCAAATGTAGCAGCTAAAAGGTCGGGAGATTTCACTTGTTGAAATTAGGCTGAATGCTTGTTTGTCGGGAAATAGTTCAACTTTAACGGTTAATATTCAAATTTTACCGAAGAATATTCGATTTAAATCTTTTTATTTGTTCAAACTTTAATTTATGAATATGAAAAAAAATATACTCTTAACACTTGCCGTGGGGTTCATGTCATTTGGGCTGCAGGCTCAGGTAACATCTTTTCCATGGACAGAAGACTTCGAGACTGAAAATACCTGTGGTACTTTCTGCGGTGCTGCATGTTTTTTATCCGGCAATGGCTTTACGAATGATTTAGGTGACGATATTGATTGGACGATTGATGCTTTCGGCACAGGTTCCTCATCCACAGGTCCAACGGCCAATGGAGGGGCAGATCATAACCCTGGTATTTCTGGTGGTAAGTATGCCTACACTGAGACTTCCGGTTGTTATGGTGATGTGGCCAATTTGGTTTCTCCGATGTTTGACTTCACCAATGTGTCAACTCCAGCGGTTACTTTTTGGTATCACATGTATGGAAGTAATATGGGTACAATGCAATTTGACGTTGAGTCGGGTGGTGTTTGGACCAATAATGTAATTCCTGCTTGGACAGATAATCAAGACATCTGGCAAGAGCAAACAATTGACTTAGGGCCTTATGCTGGCATGAATAATATTCGTTTCCGTGTAAGAGGTATAACAGGATTTGGCTTTAGAAGCGATATGGCCGTTGATGATTTCTCTGTATTTGATGCTGTATATCAACTTGTGACAATCGCTGAAGCTACACCAACTTGTCCTGGAGATTCTGATGGTATGGTAGAAGTTGAAGCTATTTTTGGTACACCACCATTTACCTATAACTGGTCTAACGGTTCGTCTGGAGCTATTCAAACGGGATTAGCGGAAGGAATATACACAGTTACTTGTACAGACGCTAATGGCGATACTACTTCTGCCTCGTTTGACTTGACATTGAATGCAATTGTCTCAACTACGACTTTGGTCACTGATTTAATTTGTGATTACGATCAAGGGGTTGGTACGGTATCTGCTTCAGGTGGAACACCTATTACTGAGGCTTATGTATGGGATACAACGTCTGCTAATTTCTCTCCAGATACGTCAATGGTCGGAACACCAGTAACTTTAGGTGATGATCAAGTAACAAATCCATTAAACATCGGATTTGATTTTGTCTTCTTTGGCGACACTCATTCTACATTCAGAATCTCTTCTAATGGTTTTATCACTTTTGATAACAACACAAATAGCGGCTGCTGCTCAGGTCAAGCACTTCCTAATGGTTCAGCTCCCAATAATTTAGTAGCTGTCGTTTGGGATGACCTATGGGGAACTAATGGTTTTGGAGAGATTGATTACTATACCACTGGAACAGCTCCATTTAGAACATTAGTGGTTAATTACACTTCTGTAGGGTATTGTTGTTCTGCAACAAACTCTGTAAATGCTCAAGCTAAGTTTTTTGAAACTACCAATTGTATTGAAATCCATACGATCGATGTGATTAATGCAAATCCAGCAACTCAAGGTATTGAAAATCAAAATGGAACTGAGGGTTACACTTACCCTGGTCGTAACTCAAGTTCATGGTCTTCTCAAGGAACATTCATTAGCTTTTGTTCACCTGTTGGTGGGTTAAGTTATGAGTGGGATAATGGTATTACTGATACATTAAACCCTTCTTTAACTATTGGGAATAACATCGTAACGATTACTGATGCAAATGGCTGTGAGGCTTACGATACTATCGTGATTAACCCTCCTATTTCTACGTTGAATCTTGATCCAGATGTTAATGATGTATCATGTTTTGGTTTTAATGATGGAGAGGTGATTACGAATGAAACAGGTGGTGTAGCACCGGTTGCTTATGCATGGAATACCGGACAAACATCGGCTGATATCACTAGCCTTGGAGGCGGAACTTACTCTGTTACAGCTACAGATGCTGTTGGTTGTATTGACAGTGTTGGAAGTATGATGATAGTCGAACCAGATATTATTCTTTCTTCAATAAGTGGAGTTTCTTCTCCTGCTTGTGAAGGCGAGGCTACTGGGTCAGCATTCGTTGTAGCGCAAGGCGGTAGAGCACCGTATACGTTTATTTGGAGTGATGGTCAAGTTGGGCAAACTGCAAGTAATTTGATGGCAGGTAATTATCAAGTTTTCATTACAGATTCTTCAGGTTGTCAATCAGTGCAGTCTGTGTCTCTTGTAGCTGAGAATCCTTCTCCAATGGTTGATCTAGGTCCAAAAATTTTAAGTGCTTCTGGTGCTTCAGTTAACCTGAACGCTGGAAGTCATTCTTCATATTTATGGAATACTGGAGCTACATCTCAAACTATTAACGTAACTGCTACTGGTGAGTATTGGGTTCAAGTATCCAATGCATTTGGATGCCTCTCATCAGATACCATTTATGTGGAGATTTGGCCAACAGGAGTTAATGATATCGTTAACGATGCCAAGTTTGCGCTTTATCCAAACCCAGCATCTAGTAACTTAATGATGCTTTTGGATGCAAATACCAATTTGACGAATGTGAATGTGAGTATTACTAATGTTCAAGGTCAAACGGTTATGAGTCAATCATTCAACTCACTTTCTGCTTCAGAGCAAATTGAACTGGATGTTAAAGACATAGCACCGGGTATTTACAACCTATCAGTGCAGTCTGATTCTTACAATGCTGTTAGCAGCTTTGTGAAGCAGTAATTCAGATAGCTTTATAAATAAAGGGCTATTCTCTTAAATGAGAATAGCCCTTTTTTATTTTGAGCTGGCCAAATAATGTACTGTAGCGTAACTCGCTAAAAACCAATAAGTCACACCTCATTCTCTGTTTTAGTCGTAAAAAAACTGCATTTAGTCGAAGGGAATGCGATAAAGGTTTTATCTTTATCGATTAATTAATTAAACTTATTATGAAAAAACATTTATTGAAATTTTTACTACCAATTGGCTTTATGCTGACTGCAGTGGGTGTCAATGCTCAGATTTCGACATTCCCGTGGAATGATGATCTCGAATCTGAGAATAACTGTTCAGGATCGTGCAACGCCACCTGTAATATGTCTGGTGCTGGTTTTACGAATGATCCTGCAAGTAATGCAGAATGGACTATAGATGCAGGTGGAACATCGTCTAACCCAACAGGACCGCAAGGTGTTGATCACAATCCAGGTACTTTTGCAGGAAAGTATGCTTATGTAGAGTCTTCTTTTCCTTGTAGCAGCGGAAACCCTACAGCACTTTTAAATTCTCCATTTTTTGATTTCACGAACATCTCTGTTCCGGGAGTTTCGTTTTGGTATCACATGTTTGGACAATCGATGGGTACAATGCATATCGATGTTGAAATTGCAGGAGTTTGGACATTGGATATTATTCCAGCTTGGACTGATAATGTTGATTTATGGCAAGAACAAGTTGTGTCAATGCCCATGTTGGGAGGATTGAACAATGTACGTTTCAGAATTCGAGGAGTAGTAGGGAATGGATTTTGGAGTGATATGGCCGTTGATGATTTTTCTGTGTTTGATGCAGTTTACCAAGTTTTACCTCTTGAATTGGTTGATCCATTGTGTTACGGTGACACTACTGGATCTATTTCTGTTGATGGACTATTTGGAGTGCCACCTTTCACATTTGCTTGGGACAATGGCTCTACATCATCAATAGTTACTGATTTAGCATCAGGAACACATTGTGTTACAATCACTGATGCCAATTTAGATACGGTTTCCAATTGTTTCGTTTTAAACGATCCAGACTCAGTTGCTTCATCTCAGACAATCATTACACCCCTTGTTTGTAAGTATGATGTATCAGAGGTTTCAGTTACAGGTTCTGGTGGTGTAGCTCTAACAGAGCCATACTTAATGGATACAAATTCTGCCAATTATAGTTGGGATTCTTCAGGCGTTTGCACAACAGTGCCTCTTCCAGGTAATGTTACTGGTGCGTTAGATATTGGGTTTGACTTTGAATTTTATGGTAATACATACGATGAATTCCAAATAGCTAGAAATGGATTCATTGGTTTTGGTGGTGGTTTGGATGATGGATGTTGCTCTGGCGAGCCTGTACCACATAACAGTGCTTTTGAACCAGACAATGCCATTTTTGCTGCTTGGTTTGATGTAGATGGTGGTGATCTCTCTTATTGTTTAAGTGGTCAGGCTCCAAACCGAAAGCTAATTGTGAATTTTGTTGGCTTAGGTGATAATACCATTGATGACAATTTCACGGGTCAAATTATCCTTCATGAAACATCTAACTGCATCGAAATTCAAACAGAATATATGCAATATGATGGTTTTTACAATCAATTCGATGACTGTACTCAAGGAATTACAAATGATGGAAGTTCTTTAGGTATGGCTTATCCTGGTAGAAATGCTGATGAAGGTGGTGCATCTGGAGGTTGGGAAGCAGATAGCTCATACGTGAGTTTCTGTCCTGTTGATAGTACAGGTTTGGCTTATATATGGTCAACTGGTCATGTAGGTAACACCATTTATGGTTTGCAGCCAGGTACTTACACTATGAGTGCTACAGATCTTAATGGCTGTTTTTCTGAAGAAACTGTGGTAATCGATCCAGCTGTTTCTAATTTAACCTTGAATCCAGCTATTTCAGATATCTCATGTTTTGGATTCAATGATGGTATGATTGAAACCAACCAATCAGGTGGTATTTCTCCGATCAGTTATACTTGGAACAGTGGTCAAACATCAGCTGATATTACCAATCAAGGACAAGGTACCTACGTTGTTGTTTCTGAAGACGCTGTTGGTTGTTTAGATAGCGTTAGCGGGATGGTTATTGCTGAACCAGATTTATTGGTTAGTTCTGTTTATTCATTGGAGTCTACGCAATGTCCTGAGGATGCAAACGGTTCCATTGGAATAGTTGTTTCTGGAGGAGTTAGTCCATATAATATTCTTTGGAGTGATGGTCAGGTTGGACCTATAGCGTCTAACCTGCCTGCTGGAACTTACACTGCCCAAATCACTGATTCATCTGGATGTTTAAGCGTTCAGTCTGCAGCAATATTGGCAGAGTTCAACTCTCCAAGTGTTGACTTAGGTGCAAATATTAAGCAGACTACAGGCGCAGCAGCTACATTGAACGCTGGTATTCATGCAGGTTACCTTTGGAGTACAGGAGCTACTTCTCAAACAATACAAGTTTCTGCTACAGGAATTTATGGTGTCGAGGTTTATAATTCAAATGGATGTGCTGCATCTGATTCTGTTTATGTTGAAATCTGGCCAACAGGTATCAATGATATCTCAGAAGATGCAAAGTTTGCATTGTATCCAAACCCAACATCTAGCAACTTGTTATTGAATCTTGAAGGAATGGAAAGCGTTTCTGACGTTACAGTTAGAGTAGTGAATGTTCAAGGTCAAATTGTAATGGAAAGAGTAGTGAATACTATTTCTTCTTCTGAAACGATTGAATTGGATGTTAATGCTTTAGCACCAGGAATGTATAACCTATCTCTTGAGTCTGATGCTTTCAATGCTGTTAAGAGCTTTGTGAAGCAATAAGATAGTTTAATTGATAAAAGTGAAAGCCGGTCTCGAAAGAGATCGGCTTTTTTTGTTTTGTACTAAACCACATTCATTTGTCAAGTAGTTTTGGGCCATGCCAATTAAAGCTATAGCGCAATTTGTTTTATTGATGTTGTTCTTAAGCATGCTCTATGGATGCTCTAAAGATCAGTTAGATATTGACTATGAATTGATTTCTCTACCCTTTGATGAAAAAGTGCGCTGCCTGGAAGTGCATGGTGATTCGCTAATAATTGGCGGTGGAAATGCAAACTCAACAGGTTTTATTATCCAAAGTGATCTCAATGCTTCTACTTTCAATCTGGTAGCGAGTGATTTGGACCGAGAAGTATATGATGTCACCCGATATCAAGGCTCATGGTATATAGGTTTAGATTCAGTAGAAATTCTTTTTAGCAGTGATTTGAGCTCATTTCAAACTTATTATTGGCGAGAAGAAGACTGGGTAAGCGACTTGAGCAAACATCCAATTAGAAGGTTTGCACAAACCAATGATGGATTATATGCAGTAGCAGGAGGGGAGTTATCATTTGGCGTGATCTATCAAACCATTAATGCTAATGAATGGAATCCGCTAGAGTTTGATAACGAGATGCGGGCCATATGCACATTTGACAACACAGTTTGGGCAGCAGGAAATGGGCGGTTAATGCGATTGACCGAAGGAGAGGAATGGCAGAGAATTGACCTAAAAGCGCAGTTTATTGCGGATATGATTTTCACTTCACCTGTTTCAGGCATTGCAATTACATTTGACGGGGTTGTTTTAACCACTTCTGATGGTGGCGATTCGTGGTCAGAGACTGAGAGCAAGAACAAAGGATTTCTCAATAGAGTAGTGGCAAGTGGTGATCAAGTCCTTGCCATAGGTAATGCTGGACTGATCGGTGTTTCAAATAATCAAGGTGAAAGTTGGAAATGGTATTCGTTGAAAGAAGAGATTGACCTTATTGACGCTTTAATATTCAATGGAGAATGTATTATTGGCGCTGAAGAGGGAATGCTGGTTCGGTTCAGCCTTGCTTCTTTGAAATAAGACAGCCAATACCTATTTCCATAAAATCTGCCTGTCCTAAATTGGATTTTACGCCCAGCTGCACAAATGCGGCTCCCAAATGCTTTTCTGATTTATTGAAGTAGTACCGCACGGCAAATCGCCCTGGCACATATCGCTTTGAAAGACTTGAAAAATTCCTTTGCTCTACTTCATTTACAATTCGGTCTAGCGTTGGGTTATACAGGTTCACTCCAGCATTGACAATCCAGCCAAAATGTCCAAAAATGAACTCATGCCCAAGTATCAGCATAAGGGCAGAAGAGGCAAGGTTGTCTTTGCTGTTAGCCCATTCCATAGAGTTATTCCACAATGCATAGGCATCATCGTGATATCCTTCTAAGCTCAAACTAACTCGGTGTATCGTTCGGAATCGATAGGTTGCTCCTATGCCTGCCAACTGTTTTCTGTAAGTGTTTCCGTTCGTTGGCCTCACCGTTCCGCCTGCTTCATTGAATCCCATAGCTCCATAAAGCATCAATCCAAATCTAGAATCAATGCTGAAAGGTTCCTTTTCTTCCATTATATAGATATCCTCTATGTGGAAGAATTTTTCTATTGAAAGCATAACCATCGGCACATTCATTCCCACGTTGGGTAAAACTGTATGTGCATTGGAGCTGTGCCAATACGATGCCTGCAGTGCAATCGCATTTTGCCTGAATTTATATCTTACCCCAGCCGAAACGGATAACAATGCCGATACATCTGATCCGAAGACATTGTTTGACTGATTATTCAAATAGTCATAGGGCTTAGTAACATAGATACCACCAACGTTGAACCGCTGAAAACTCCTAATTCTTCTGGTGATGTACTGATTAAAGGTGGCTTGATATTGAATGCCTATTCCATAACCTAGAACAGATGGGTTTCCTAAATCATGAAAAGAAGCTTGAATGCCTGATTCAACATTATTGTATAGTTCACGATATGGGCTCTTTCCTCCGCAGCGTAATGACATGAATCCTCCACGTTGAAGGTCGTGTTGCGGCATATTTGGATATATGTCTAACATTTGACCTGCTAACCCTCCGACTTCAACTCCACTAAAATTAGACTGGGCTTGCCCTTTATTCATGAGCAAGAGCAGAACAATAATTACAGTTAGACGGCTATACATTGCACGAAAATAATGCTTGAAAACAGCCTGTTATTATTTCGTTGAAAATAGACTTGCTCGGGTATGTGAGATGTCTATTTTTGGCCCACGATAAAAAAATCTGGAAAATGAGTGTACTAGTAAATAAAAATTCGAAAGTGATCGTTCAAGGATTCACTGGAAGCGAAGGAACTTTTCATGCCGGTCAAATGATTGAGTATGGAACCAATGTGGTTGGTGGAGTCACTCCAAATAAAGGTGGGCAAACGCACCTTGATCGTCCAGTGTTCAATACTGTAGCTGATGCGGTCAAAACTACTGGCGCTGATGTGTCAATCATTTTCGTGCCACCAGCATTTGCTGCTGACGCAATTATGGAAGCTGCTGAGGCAGGAATTAAAGTGATTGTTGCAATAACTGAGGGAATTCCAGTAAATGATATGGTGAAGGTGAAGTCATATATCTCTAATAGAGATTGCACGTTGATCGGGCCGAATTGTCCAGGAGTAATTACTCCAGGAGAAGCGAAGGTTGGTATCATGCCAGGTTTCGTATTCAAGAAAGGAAACATTGGTATTGTTTCAAAGTCTGGAACATTGACCTATGAAGCAGCTGACCAAGTGGTGAAGGTCGGAATGGGTATTTCTTCTGCTATCGGTATAGGAGGAGACCCAATCATTGGAACAACAACAAAGCAAGCGGTTGAGCTTTTCATGAATGATCCTGAAACTGCAGGCATCGTTATGATAGGCGAGATTGGAGGAAACCTAGAAGCAGAAGCAGCCAATTGGATTAAAGACAATGGAAACAAAAAGCCAGTTGTAGGATTCATCGCGGGACAAACTGCTCCTAAAGGACGAACAATGGGTCACGCAGGTGCTATTGTTGGTGGTGAAGAAGATACTGCAGCTGCCAAAATGCGCATCTTAGCTGAATGTGGAATTCACGTTGTTGAAACTCCAGCTACCATCGGTAAAGTAATGGCCAAAGTAATGGGAGTATCAGCTTAAGCTTAGACCTTAATATTATTAAAGCCTCGCATTTTGTGGGGCTTTTTTTGTGCAAATAAGTCCCAACTCTTAAATTCTGCATATTTTGATGCACTGAAACAAACGGATTTGGAAACACTGCTCTCTTATATACGATCATACACATTATAGCCGGAGGCACCTCTTTATTGACAGGAATAGTGGCGCTTTCTATAGCATCTAAACCACAATTGCACCGCAAGATTGGAAAAGTGTTTTTTTATGGGATGTTTATCGTGTTTATCACTGCACTGATCATGGGTTTGAAAGGCTCATTGATGTTCCTATTATGTATTGCAATTCTTTCTTTCTTCAGTACATTACATGGTGTCAGGTCGCTGCAGTTTTTCAAAGGAAAACAACCTGGTTTGATCGATTGGTTGTCAGCGGGAGCATTGAGCTTGGCTGGCGCCTATCTTTTTATCAAAGGTGTATTAGCCAGTATTACTAAGCTCAATCCTAGCGTGATTTTATTCATCGTTTTTGGAGCTTTGATGCTCGTGCTGTCATTTGGAGCATTTCGAAGACTGAGAAAGTTAGAACCAAGAGACTTTAAATGGTTTAGATCGCACCGTGCAAATATGGGAGCCGCACTCATTGCCACCATGACAGCATTTTCGGTTACGGCATTACAATTCCTTCCACCTTTGGTTGGATGGCTATGGCCAACAATCATTTTTGCACCATTGCTGTCATTGATGATTCGAAGAACAGATATGAAAATGGGGATGAGGATGTAGTATTAGATCTGCTACATTTCCGCTAGGATTGAATTAATGATTATACAGTCTAAGCTGTTGGCAATTCTATTGATGAATGGTCAATTTCCTTTGAAGTATTTACTTTATTTGAACATCAATTGAAAAAGCATGAAACTACTCGAGAATAAAGTATCCATCATTACAGGTGCAACCAGAGGAATTGGAAAAGGAGTTGCTGAATTATTTGCTGATCAAGGATCGCATATCATATTTACGTATGTGTCGTCCGATGAAAAGGCAAGAGAACTAGAAGCTGAATTGCAAGCCAAAGGAGTAAAGGCCAAAGGCTATAAATTCAATGTGGCCGACTTTACAGCATGCGAAGAAATGGCCAATGATGTGGTAAAAGAATTTGGCAGCATCGATGTAGTAGTGAACAATGCTGGAATCACTCGTGATAATTTATTGATGCGAATGAGCGAAGAGCAGTGGGATGAGGTGATCAATACCAACTTAAAGTCTATTTTCAATATGACCAAAGCTGTGCAGCGCACAATGCTCAAGCAGCGCAAAGGTTCTATCGTTAATATGAGTTCTGTAGTAGGAGTTAAAGGAAATGCTGGTCAGGCTAATTATGCAGCTTCAAAAGCTGGTTTGTTAGGATTTACAAAATCGGTAGCTCTAGAGCTTGGTTCAAGAAACATCCGATGCAATGCCATTGCACCTGGTTTTATTGAAACGGAGATGACAGGAGCTTTGGATGAAGCAACTGTGCAAGGTTGGAGAGATGCTATTCCATTAAAAAGAGGTGGTACAACAGAAGATGTTGCAAACCTTGCATTATTCTTGGCCAGCGATATGTCGGCTTACATTACAGGACAAACAATAAACGTTGACGGTGGCATGCTTACCTAATATCTTCGCAAAAGATTCTAGGTAAACTTGGCTATATCATTTGAACTTTCTTGGACGTGGTTATTGCTAATGATTCCATTGGCAGTGGTTGTGGTTTGGTGGCTTTATTTCTATAAAAGTCGCCAAGAAGAGTGGTCAGAACGACTGAAAACTATTTTAGCAGGAATGCGTTTAACGGCCTTCATCATCATTGCTGTGCTATTGTTGAGGCCCTTTCTGATTCAAATTATTGAAGAAGAAGAAAAACCGCGACTTGTTATTTATACCGACCAATCTGCTTCTATTTCTGAAAGTGATAAAGCCGAAGTCTCTGGGTTTGTTGATAGAGCTAAGACAGAACTTAAAGATAAATACAAAGTAGAATCATTTCCATTTGCATCGGAGGTGAATACTTCCGATGATTCAACAAAGTTTGACCCATTGTTTACCGATTTAGGAGGTGCGATGAATTCTGTTAATGACGATTTCTATGGCGAAAATATTGGGGCTGTTGTAATCGCTTCTGATGGTATTCAGAACAAGGGTTTAGACCCTCGCTACGTTTCATTAAGCAGCGATGCGCGGGTTTTCGCTATTGCCTTGGGAGATACAAGTGTGCGTGCAGATATTGAACTTTCTCAAGTGCTGAGTAATCGATTGGCATTCCTCAACAATGACATCGAGATAAAGAGCCGTGTTTTGGCTTATAAGTTGAAAGGAAAGGCAACTATCGTCCACTTGCTTAAAGATGGAAAAGAGATTGATACCAAGAAACTCACCATTGATGAAGATGATAATAGTGTAGAACTCAACTTCATCACACAAACGCAATCCATTGGCTTGAACAAGTACTCCATTGCCATTGATATAATTGAAGGCGAAGTGAATGAACTCAATAATTCGAGTGACATTTATGTGGATGTGCTAGATAATCGAACCAAAGTGAAAATATTGGCTCATGCTCCGCATCCTGACATAGCCGCCATGAAAAAATCTATCGAGCAAAGCGATCAGTATGAAGTAGAAGTAGTGTTGTTGGATGAATGGGATCAGAAAATTAAAACAGCCGATTTATATATCTTTCATGGATTGCCTTCAGATGGCAATGACCTCAATAAAATAAAGCCCATATTGAAAGAAGGTGTGCAAACGCTATCTGTGGTTACTAATGGAGTGAGCATTCGCCATTTTAATCAACTCGGACTCGGATTCACTATAGAAGCAGCAAGAAATAAGTCTGATGAGGTGACGGGAAGCATTAACGAGCAATTCAATCTATTTAACCTTGAAAAGAACAACGACCTAAAGCGTTTTCCGCCTCTATTGGCTCCGTTTGGTAATTATATTATCAATTCTAGTCACCAAGTGGCACTGTTTCAAAAAGTTGGAAACATAGAAACTCAAAACCCTTTGCTGCTATTTACTGAGCAGGATGGGTTAAAAAATGGTGCTTTGCTTAGCGAAGGCTGGTGGCGCTGGCGCATGTTTGAAGCGAGCATTTCAAATGATCATTGGGTTGATATGGTGTTTCAAAAGGCAGTTCAATACTTAGCCATCAAGCAAAAAAGAACGAGGATTAATGTTTCGGCACCACGCCAATTGCAAGAAAGACAAGAGGTGGTTTTCAATGCAGAATATTATAACGAGTCGTTTGAACTGAGCAATGAACCACCAATGGAACTCAGTGTAACTGATTCTTCTGGAAATACAATTGATTACCGCTTTAAGAATAATTCGAATGCGTACCGGACATCATTAGGTGCGCTTCCCCCGGGCTCGTATGACTGGAAGGCATCTGTTTCTTTGAATGGAGAGACTTTTGAGGAAAAAGGAACATTCACGGTGAAGGAGAATAGGTCAGAGTTTGTGAATTTGGTGGCGAATCACGCGTTATTAAATGACTTGTCTAAAAAGAAAGGCGGGGCGTTATTTCAAAAAGAAGAAAGCGAAGCACTAATTCAGTCCTTGAAGACACTAGAAAGTGCTAAGCCAATAATCAGATCATCAAAGTCATGGACAAGCTTGATTGAATGGAAACTGATTCTCTTCATCATTGTTATAATGCTTTCAATTGAATGGTTTTTTAGAAAATACACAGGTTATGTCTAGAATTTTCTCATTGATTGTGCTGTCGGTTTTTTTGGTTTCGTGTAATTCAACGCGGGTTGTGAAAACCTTAGATAAAGGTGAACAGCAAATAACAGGTTCATTTGGTGGGCCAGCTATTATTTTTAGTGGTGCTCCAATGCCAATTCCATTATCATCAGTGGGCTACGCCATTGGTTTGGATACGGGATTGACGTTTGCAGGAGGTCTCAACACCACTTCATTGTTATTTGGCAATGCCCAATTGGATCTTACTTTGGGGATCAATGCTTTTACATCGGAGAATGAAAAGTTTGGCCTTACCGTTTCTCCCGGAGTAAATCTTTTTTACGGATTTAACGGAGGCGATTTTAGTATTTATCCTCAATTAGAAGGTATCTTTTGGAAAGAGTATGGAGAAAAGAATAACCTATTTTTTGGTGGTTTAGGAACTTGGGTTGAGCTAGACCGAGAAAAGGCTTATGGCGAAGTACAAAAGCATGAGCTCATGCCTTACATCTCTTTAGGGCATCAGTTTACTGGAAAGAAATGGAACTTTCAATTAGAAGCGCGATATATTGGCTTTACTTATCCCAACGATAACATAGTTGTAGATTATTTAGGTCCTTTCAGCACAGGTACTTCAGGCCTATACTTTGGTGTAACTCGAAAATTTGGCAAGCAATGAAGAAATTGATTCTACTCATAGTCATTGGTTTTGTCTCTAGCAGCTGCTTGCGCATGGATAGCTTTCTTTACAATCCTGATGACAGTATTTCGGAGTATTTATTAGATGATTTTAAAGGTGAAACGGAAATAGATTTAGATCCTTCTTACGCTTTACCAGAAAGCACTCAACATGTGTTCACCTTGACAAGCGATGTTGATGGCGATTTGGCTTCCATATATGCAGTTTATGTAGGTGATATTTCCAGCATTGCCACAGACACTGTTATCCTTTATTTACATGGAAATGCTGGGCATTTAGATTACTACTGGCCACGGATAAAGCTTTTGGCAAATGTTGGCGAAAAGAACAGGTTTGGCGTTTTAGCAATAGATTATCGCGGTTACGGCTTGTCTGAAGGAACACCAAGTGAAGAAGCCTTGTATGCAGACTCAGATGCAGCATTAAAATGGTTGAAGGAAAATGGGTTGACTGATGACCGATTGATTATTTATGGCTTTAGCATGGGCACAGCACCCGCAACCGAACTTGCCGCAAACGCTAGAACCATGCAGCCATCTAAATTAATGCTAGAAGCTCCATTTGCTTCGGATGAAGTGATGGTTCAAGACGCAAGCGGATTATCATTACCAGGATCGTTCTTTACAAATTTAGAGATCAATAACGCTGAAGAGATAGCTAAAGTAAATGAGCCTTTCTTTTGGATTCACGGTACAGCGGATAGCTTTTTAAGTATTGAAACGCATGGTGAAGTAGTTTATAAAAACTATAATGGCTCTTATTCTGTTGCTCACAGAGTGCAAGGTGGAGAGCATAGAGATGTACCAGCAATAATGGGCTATAAATCATATTCAGATGTTGTTCTTGAATTTATCGAATACGCGCCATGACACAATTCATTTACATTACGATTATTGCTATTACAGCAATAGACTTTGTGTTTGAGAAATTTCTCGATTACCTCAATGATAAAGCGAAATCTCCCGATATGCCTCCAGAGGCTGAAGGTATTTATGATGCTGAGCGCTATTCCAAATGGTTGGCATATGATAAAGCCAATGGCAGAGTAGGAGTCATAAGTTCTTCCATTAGTATTTTGCTTTCTCTTGCCATGCTGATTTTTGGCGGATTTGGTTGGTTGGATATTCAGTTAAGGGAAATTACAGAACAACCTGTGCTATTGGCGCTCCTTTATTTTGCTGTAATTGGCTTTGCTTCAAGCCTTATATCGCTTCCATTCAGTTTGTACAGCACGTTCGTTATTGAAGAGAAGTTTGGATTCAATAAAACTACGATTAAGACTTTCATCTTGGATATGTTTAAGGGTGCAGCATTAGCAATCATTATCGGTGGGCCATTGGGTGGGTTAATCGTTTGGTTGTTTTATGAACTTGGTGATGTTTTCTGGATTGTAGCATGGATAATAATGACGGCTTTCAGTGTGTTCATGACCATGTTTGCAGCTACTTTGATCATGCCTATTTTCAATAAGTTTACGCCATTGGAGGAAGGTGAATTGAGAACAGCCATTGAGACTTATTGCGAAAAGGCTGGCTTTAAGTTGAATCGACTTTTTGTGATGGACGGATCTAAGAGAAGTGCGAAGTCAAATGCGTTTTTTAGTGGACTTGGACCCAAGAAAACAATAGCACTTTACGATACACTAATCGAGCAGCAAAGTACAGAGGAAATAGTGGCTGTATTGGCGCATGAAATTGGACACTACAAAAAGCAGCACACAAGGCAGTCGTTGGTGCTCAGTATTTTACAAACAGGCGCAATGCTATTTTTATTAGGCGTGTTCTTGAGAAGGCCTGAGTTTTCACTTGCCTTGGGAGCGAATGAAATGAGCTTTCATGTTGGCATCATTGCTTTCGGCATTATCTTTTCACCCATTAGTACCTTGATTGGTATTGGCATGAATATTCTTAGTAGAAAAAATGAATTTGAAGCTGATGCTTATGCGCGAGACACATTTGCCGGAGAACCCTTAGCTTCAGCATTGAAGAAGCTTACAGCAGAGAATTTAGGTAACCTAAAACCGCATCCTGCTTACGTGTTTGTTCATTATTCGCACCCTCCTGTGTTGAAGCGATTAGAAAGGCTCGTGAAATCGTAGGTTTAGACATGTTGGTCAATTAGAATGATATTTCCATCAGGATCAGAAAACATAAAACTTGCCGGACCATCGCTGTTTTCATCCGCTTCACTTTGAAAAGAGATTCCTTGGGCTTTAAGATCCTTTTGAATGGTGCGCACCATCATCAAAATTCGAAAGGGTATTTGCCTCTGAATCCCAACCTGGATTGAATGTCAATATGTTGCTTTCAAACATTCCTTGAAAGAGTCCGATTAACGTTTGTTCATTTTTCATGATCAAATAATTCATTTCTAAGTTTCCTCCAAAAACAGTAAACTCTAATGATTTATAAAACGTTTTGGACGCGTTAATGTCTTTTACAGCAAGACTTACAGAGAAAGCTCCTAATTTCATAAGTATATATTTTGTTGAGTTGAGAGACTGAAAAGTACCCAATAAATGATTCAGCTGAAAAATACTTGAAAAATATCTGATGCTCAGACTTTTAATTCAAATTAAGAACTCTTACATTTGCGCCCCTTTAAAAATGAGGTTTGCCAATAATCCTATTTAATAATAATTCTCTTATCTGCATTGGTTTGGATGAGATACAAATGAAAGCCACATGGCCGAGAAAAAAGAAACTCCAGCTCCAAAAGCTGAGAAAAAGACCGCTGCTAAAGCTACTCCAGCAAAGAAAGCAGCTCCAAAAAAAGCTACTGCGAAAGAGGAAACTAAGGAAGAAGCTCCTGTAAAAGCGAAAGCAACTAAGAAGGAGGCTCCTAAGAAAGCTGCAGCAAAAGCAACCAAGGAAGAAGCTCCTAAGAAAGCTGCAGCAAAAGCAACCAAGGAAGAAGCTCCTAAGAAAGCTGCAGCAAAAGCAACTAAGGAAGAAGCTCCTAAGAAGCCAGCAAGAGCTAGAAAGGTAGCCCCAAAACCAGAGGTTGAAGAAGAAGTTGAGACTGCTGAGTCAGTTGAAGAAACTCCTGTTGAAGAGGCAGCTCCAGTTCAAACAAGAGAAGAGCGTTTAGCTGATCTTGAAGATGCACGCCAATCATTTGATTGGACTAAGCTTAACAAGAAGAGTGAAGTATACTCTGAAGATGAGCGAAGCGTGATGGAAGGAGAGTATGATGCTACCCTTACATCGATCAATGAGCACGAAGTTCTTGACGGAACAGTTGTGTCCATGACAAAGCGCGAGGTTGTTGTAAACATTGGTTACAAGAGTGAAGGTGTTATCCCAACAACTGAGTTCAGACATAACCCAGACCTTAAAGAAGGAGATACAGTTGAGGTTTATGTAGAAATGACCGAAGATGCTGAAGGGCAATTGGTACTTTCTCACAAGAAAGCTCGCATGACACGTGCATGGGAGAATGTAAACCTTGCTAAAGAAAATGATACTATCGTAACCGGTCATGTGAAGTGCCGCACGAAAGGTGGACTTATCGTTGATGTATTTGGTCTTGAGGCATTCTTGCCAGGATCACAAATTGACGTTAAACCAATTCGTGATTACGATATCTATGTTGGAAAGAACATGGAATTCAAAGTGGTGAAAATCAACCATGAATTTAAAAACGTTGTAGTTTCTCACAAAGCACTCATCGAAGCTGAAATCGAACACCAAAAAGTTGAGATCATGCAGAAATTGGAGAAAGGACAAGTATTGGAAGGTACTGTTAAGAACATCACTTCATACGGTGTATTCATCGATCTTGGAGGCGTTGATGGTCTTATTCACATTACTGACCTTAGCTGGGGTCGCATCAACCACCCAGAAGAAGTGGTTGAGCTTGACCAAACAATTAACGTTGTTATCCTTGACTTTGATGATGAGAAGAAGAGAATCGCTCTTGGTGTGAAGCAATTAGAGCCTCACCCATGGGATTCATTGAATACAGAGTTGAAAGAGGGCGATACCATTAAAGGTAAAGTTGTTGTTTTAGCTGATTACGGTGCTTTCGTTGAAGTTGCTGCTGGTGTAGAAGGTTTGATCCATGTTTCAGAAATGAGCTGGTCACAACATTTACGCACTGCTGACCAATTCTTCAAAGTTGGTGACGAAGTAGAAGCTAAAGTAATTGCCATTGATCGTGAAGAGCGCAAGCTTTCATTAAGTACACGTCAACTTACTCCAGATCCATGGGAAGATATCGAAAGTAGATTCCCAGTTCAAAGCAGCCACAAAGGTCGTGTGACTAACTTGTCAAGCTTCGGAGTGTTTGTTGAGCTGATAGAAGGAATTGATGGTCTAATTCACATCTCTGACCTTTCTTGGAGCAAGAAGATCAACCATCCATCTGAATTCACTAAAGTAGGTGAAGACATGGAGGTAATGGTTCTTGAGATTGACAAGGAAAACAGAAGATTAAGTCTTGGTCATAAGCAATTAGAAGAGAATCCTTGGGATGTATTTGAAACAGTCTTCACGATTGGTTCTAAGCACCAAGGAACTATCACTTCTCGCAATGACAAAGGTGGTGTTGTAAATCTTCCTTACGGTGTCGAAGGATTTGCTCCAAGTCGTCATTTGATGAAAGAAGACGGCTCTAAAGCTGCTAATGAAGAAGTTCTAGATTTCGAGATCATTGAATTCAACAAGGATTCGAAAAAGATCATCATATCTCATACTAAGACATTTGAAACCGATATGGATGCGAGTGTTGGAGGTGGAGATAGAAAGAAGAAGTCTCCTTCATCTAAGGGCAAGACCGATAATAAAGCCATCAAGAAGATCAACGAGTCTCAAGAGAAAACCACTCTTGGTGATTTAGGTGTTCTTTCTGGATTAAAAGAAGAAATGGAAGAGGCAGAAAAGAAGTCTAAGAAATAATTCCATTTCAACACATAAAGAAATCCTCTCATGAAAATGAGGGGATTTTTTTTGTTTTATCATTTTGAAAGTGCACGTATATTTTAAAATTCGTCTTTTTCAACATACATATACTAATGGTGCAAAGTTCAATCCAACTTCACTCCTATATTTGCATTACGAATGGAAGGAAGAACACTGCTCACAAATAAAGCGTTGAATTACATGCTCGATCGTCTCGCATTTGAGGTTTATGAGCAGCATTTAGACTTTAGTAATATGGCGTTTATTTCCATTCAGCCTAGAGGTTTACCTTTAGGAAAACGTCTCGTGCAAAAGTTGAGCAACTTGGTTCCAGATCAAGAAATACTTCATGGTGCCATGGATGTTACATTCTACCGTGATGATTTTAGAAGACGAGATGAGGTGCTAGTGCCTTCAGCCACAGAATTAGAGTTTTCGGTTGAAGGGAAAGAGATTATTCTGATTGACGATGTTCTTTTTACTGGAAGAACGGTGCGCAGTGCAATGGATGCCTTGCTTGATTTCGGTCGGCCTAAGAATGTTGAATTACTGGTTCTTATAGATAGAAGGTTTAGCAGAGAACTTCCCGTGCAACCTGACTACACAGGACGAATAGTTGATGTAGTAAAAGACGAACGCGTGAAAGTAGAATGGACCGCGGACGACTCCAATAATCGTGTTATATTATTTAGTTCAGATCAATGACAAAGCTGAGTACAAAGCATCTTCTTGGAATTAAAAACATCACCACGGAAGACATTCATTTGATCTTTCAAACAGCTGATAATTTCAAGGAAGTCATTAATCGTCCCATCAAAAAAGTCCCTTCACTTCGAGATATTACAATCGCCAATATTTTCTTCGAAAATTCTACTAGAACAAAACTTTCTTTTGAATTGGCAGAGAAACGTCTATCAGCTGATGTAGTCAATTTTTCAGCTTCTTCTTCTAGTGTGAAGAAAGGCGAAACTCTGGTAGACACAGTGAACAATATATTGGCAATGAAAGTCCATATGGTTGTTATGCGACATCCAAATCCAGGAGCATGCATGCATTTGCAACGCCATGTTGATTGCAGCATTGTAAATGCTGGTGATGGAGCGCACGAACATCCGACTCAAGCTTTGTTAGATGCCTATTCTTTGCGCGAAAAGCTAGGTGACCTTACTGGAAAGAAGGTTTTGATTGTCGGAGATATTTTACACTCACGAGTGGCGCTGTCTAACATTTTTTGCCTTCAAAAGCTAGGTGCAGAAGTTCGTGTTTGCGGACCTGCAACTTTAATACCTAAGCACATTGAGTCATTAGGTGTTAGAGTTATGCTTAACTTGAAAGAGGCATTGCTCTGGTGTGATGTAGCTAACATGCTTCGCATTCAACTAGAGCGACAAGATATTCAGTACTTCCCTTCGTTGCGAGAATATACTATGCAGTATGGCCTTTCTTCGAAACTGTTGAAGGAAATTGGAAAGGATGACTTAATCATCATGCACCCCGGGCCAATTAACCGTGGAGTTGAGGTCACGACCGATATTGCTGATGGAAAGCATAGTATCATTCTAGATCAAGTAGAAAATGGAGTAGCAGTCAGAATGGCCGTTCTGTATCTTCTAGCAGGTCAAGCAAAATCTACCTGATGAAATTGATATATTTGTTTAGACACTAAACCTGAAGAAATGAATTTTTCTATTGAGACATTTGAGAAGTATACGCTCGTAAAAGTTGAGGCTGAAAAAGTAGGTGGAATTATTTCTCCAGAACTCAAGGCTAAATTTGTTGAGCTGAACGCGCAAAATGTGCGAAACATCGTTTTCAATATGCACAATGCAAGGTATTGCGATTCTTCAGGACTAAGTGCGATTTTAGTAGGAAATAGGCTGTGCAAAAATTCGAATGGAACGTTTGTAATTTGTCACTTGAATGATATGGTCAGTAAATTGATTCAGATTTCTCAACTCGAATCAATTTTAAACATTACTCCGACACAAAAAGAAGCAGTGGACTTTGTTATGATGGAAGAAGTCGGTCGAGAACTTGACAATGAATAGCGTATGATTAAAAAACTTACTCTACTTTTTTTTTCCTTCTTAGTTATTGTATTTTCCGTTCAAGCTCAGTGCGTTCCCGATGAAACCATAACAGGTCTCTACGCACCCGATGTGTCTCAAGGTTTACCATCTGGACAAGTGGGTGTAAATTATGAGACCGTAATTACTATGAATGTCCCTACTGATACAAGTTACGGGACATTTTCTGCTACCCTTGATAGTATGGTTTTGAACAGTGTGAATGGCTTGCCACCAGGGTTTGACTACGATTGCTCTAATTCTCAGTGCAGTTTTCCAGGTGGAGAGTTTGGTTGTATACGCGTTTTTGGAATCTCGAATGATAACGAGGATGCAAAGACATGGGCAATCGATGCAGAGTTTACTGTGCACACAAGTGATCCTTCGCTAAGTTTACCTTATTCTCTTTCTGATTACTCCATCACCTTAGATAGTGGAGAAGCGCTGGCTGTTAAGGAGGTTAGAGCGCGTGATTATAAATTTACTTTGGAGCCTAACCCACTTACCTTAAATTCTAAACTGACATTTGATTTACCAGAATCAGGTAGATACATACTCGATGTTTATTCCCTTATAGGTTCTAATGTAGCTCACATTGTTTCGGTTGCTCAAGCAGGGCAAAATGTTCAAAATTTGGGTGAGTTTTCTAACGAGCCCGGTGTTTATTTCATTTCGCTTAAACAAGGAACATATTCAAGGTCTATGCGGTTTATAGTTCAATAGATGACCGCTCACAAGTCGAAATTCTCGGTAACAATTCTAGGCTCCAATTCAGCTTTACCTGCGAATGGGAGGAACCCTACTTCTCAATTACTTAACATAAACAATCATTATTACTTAATAGATTGTGGAGAGGGCACCCAAATGCAACTAAGGAAGTACGGAGTGAAAATGCAGCGTATTAAGGCCATTTTCATTTCTCACATGCATGGCGATCATTATTTTGGACTAGTTGGTTTGCTCAATAGTTTACACCTTTTAGGACGCAAGATGCCTTTGGAAATCTATGCACCTGAAGCATTGGAAGCAATCGTTCAGCTTCAATTGGATGCATCCGGAGGTAGGTTGCAGTTTCCAATTCAGTTTCATGTGCTGAATGCTCCTGATCAAGGCTCCACAGTTATATATAATGACTCCGAACTTCAAGCAAAGGTATTTCGTTTGAAGCATCGCATTCCATGCTGTGGGTTCTTGTTTTCTGAACAAATAAAAGAACGAACCTATTTACCTGAAAAGGGGGCAAGTTATAACGTGAAGATTGAGGAAATTCCTTACTTGAAGAGGGGCGAGGATGTAACACGTGAAGATGGCACTACTTTGTTGTCATCAGATTTTACGGACGATCCTCCTAAAGTACGAACCTATGCTTATTGCACTGATACCTTGCCTTTGAAGCGAACTGTTGAAATAGCGCAAGGCGTAGAGTGTTTGTATCATGAAGCCACATTCTTAGAGACCGAGATAGAGCGATCGAAACAAACGTTCCATTCTACAGCTAAGCAGGCTGCTCAGATTGCACGAGACGCAAAAGTTGATCAACTGCTAATTGGACATTTTTCAGCACGTTACGCATCGCTTGATCAGCACCTTGAAGAGAGTAGACCGATATTCGCAAACACGGAATTGACTGTTGAAGGAAAAGAATTTGAAATAAATTAAGGCCAAGTGTTTTATCTAGAATGATTCTTAATAAATTCGACACCGATGAATAAGGTCATTAAAACGTATGTGGCAGACTCTAATTTTTTAATCGCTGAAGGATTGAGAAACGTATTGTCTTCATGTGAGAATATTGAGGTGGTTGGCACATCGTCAGCTGGAGATATTATGACTGATGAAGTTTGCAAACTTTCTCCGGATGTTTTGTTGGTTGACTACTCATCGGATAAACTTTCGTTTTCAGATGTCACTGATGTGATGCGCAAACTGCCTTCATTGCGTGTTATTGGAATAGTGCATGAATGTGATGTGAACCAGGTAAAACGTCTTATTAAGTTGGGTATTCATGGTCACTTGATGAATGATTGCGATAGGGATGAGATTATAGATTCAGTGAATTCTTGCGCTAAAGGAGATAAGTTCTTCTGCGGTCAGGTTTTGGATAAGCTGAATTGGAGCGAAGGTCAAGAATCTGAGCACGGTTGTGATCCAATAAACATTAGTGAACGTGAATTAGAAGTGTTGCAGCTAATAGCAGAAGGTTTGACAACAAAACAGATTGCTGAAAAGCTTCATTTGAGCTTTCATACAGTTATGACTCATCGTAAGAATATGATGGCTAAACTGGGGCTTAATAATACGGCTGGACTTATTATTTACGCGGTAAAAGAGAATTTGATCAGTCCGAATAAATTTTTATTCAGCACCAATTCTTAAGGCCAGCTGATGTCTTCATCAGCACCTAAAAGCATAAGAGCTTCGCTTAATTCACCTTCAGTCTTTAGATCCGAAATTTTCTTTGACACCTCGAGGCCTTGACGGTAAACTTTAATAGCTTCTTTTTCTTTGCCTTCAGACTCTAAAAGCTTACCAAGCTTGTAGTATGCTCCTAGATAATTGGGATCGTGAGCGATCAGATCTTTAATCGTTTCTATGGCCTTTTTTGTTTTACCGTCAGTTTCATATTCAAGCGCAGCGGCATACTTTAAAAACGAATCATCAGGATTCGTTTCTAACATTTCTTTGATAAGTTTCAGACGATCGTTGGTCATTGTAACGCGATTAGAGGCGAAAAATAGTAAGCTCAATCGAATTGAAGAAGGGTTGTGAATAACAAAGGAAAAACTCTTTATTAGATCTTAACGTCTCGTAATTTGTAGGTTACAGGATAGCTGACAACTCCAGCTGCAAGCATTTTCATTTTAAAGGCATTGTTTTGTTCTGATTTCTCAATGTATTCGGGGTCATTTACTTTGAAAATCATGTGAACATGGTTTGGTTCATCTACTCCTCTAAATACTCTTACCACCTCAAAATCTCTATTAGGATCTTCTCTATAATCATCTAAAAATGCTTTTTCCCATCGTTTGTAGCTCAATGTTTTAAACGTCATATACATAGTCAAGGTATCATTCGTTTCTAAAGTGTACTCTAGTTGTTGATCAAGAAAGTGCAGTTTAGTGGCATCCTCAAATGAAACATTATTCATTGAAGAGTTTAGCTTATCTGAATTAATAAATTCATCAGCACCTTCAAGACTCGAAATGTTATTTAAGCTGACCGTTAAGTTAGTGTCTTGGCTTCCTTGAAAAAGTTCTACAACCTCAATGCCATATGTGCTTCTGAGTCCATCCATTGTCTCAAAAACCTTCTTCCAATCGCAAAAATCAGTTAATTCATTTATGATGACTAGGCAAGTGTCAATACTCACATCACGTGTAAAAGGCACATTAGTCATGTCTTCATTATCAGCGGATGCCTCATCTGATGAACAAGATGAAAAAACAAGTGCAATGAGAACAAAGTAGACGTATAGATAGGGTAAGAATCTCATGCGACTAATTTATCTTTAATTTATTAGCACTTGACGATTTCACTTTGAAAAATTAGTAAACTGTAATCGTTTGATATTGATTGGTTTACTATTGACTTATCTAGCCTTTGTAAAGTATAAAGATAAAGAGTATATCGCGGAGGGCTTACTTAATCAAGTTTTATCTAGAAAAGTCTTGAGTGAATTACTTCGTTGTTTGTAAAGCTTCAGCTTGAACCTGATCGTATAACTCTTGGTTCAAGATATTATTTGTTACCATTTGACCGTTAACCACTGTCTGCTCTATGTATTTAACACCACCATAGTAGTGGGAGTATGTTGCATCACCAGAAGTGCCATTGTATTCAATTTCTTGAGTTGGCGTTCCATCCAGATCTTTAAATGTCCATGTTCCAATTTTGGTTCCGTTATTATAGTTAGCTTCTAAATAAATGCTTCCATCATGATGGTAGGAGGTAGAAGTGCCGTCAAGTTGACCGTTGTTCCAATTTTCTTGACGAATTATAATTCCATTAGCATTATAGGTCGTAGCAGTTCCATTTTTCTTTCTCGCTGCATTCTCCGTATGCTCTGATGAAACTTGACCATTATCAAAATGATTGGTTACCGTCCAACAATTGCAAGAAGCATCAAAACTTTCTTGTAGTCCTTGAGCATATCCTATTGAAAGTATTAGAGTGAAAACTATAGAGAGTGCAAGTTTCATTTCAATCAGTTTTTGATTTATACAAAGTTAGACGTTCAAGCGTTGATCAAGATGCCTTTTAATCGGATCAAATTCATTTGAAAGGAATGACGCGTAATCACTTTGCTTTTTAAACCATGTGTTTTGGCGCTTTGCGTAGTTTCTAGTGTGTTGTTTTATTTTATCTACAGCCTCTGCTATGCTTCTTTTTCCCTCCAGAAAATCAAATATTTCTTGGTAACCAACAGTTTTGAGGGCGTTCTGATCTTTTAGAGAGACAAGTGAATTCACCTCTTCCAATAACCCTTCTTCTAGCATGGCATCTACTCGCTTATTTATGCGCTGATATAAAAGTTCACGAGGAGGATTAATTACAACTTTATGAATATCGAAAGGTCTTTTCTGTTTTTGCTTGGTTCTTAGCTTAGAAAACGGCTTTCCTGACATTTCGATAGCCTCCAAAGCTCGCTGAACTCGCTGTCTGTTGTGCAAGTCAACTTCATTGTAGTATTCAGGATCCACTTTTTTTAAGAGCGTTTGGAGGTGTTCTATTCCATGCTTATCGAATAGAGTGTTAAATCTTTCTCTGACTTCGGCAGAAGTAGAAGGGAGGTCATCAAAACCTTCTATGATAGCATTGATGTACATTCCCGAACCACTTACTAAGATGCACGTATCTTTCGTCTTGAAGTAGCTTTCAAGAAAACTCATTCCTTCTTTTTCAAATAGTCCAGCATTGTAGTTTTCACTGGGTTCTAAAATGTCAATGAAGTGATGAGGGATTTTCGCGAGTTGTTCTGAAGTAGGTTTTGCAGTGCCAATATCCATCTGGCGATAGAATTGTCTTGCATCAGCGCTTAATATCTCAGCATTGTAAGCTGCTGCTAGCTTTATGGATAAATCAGTTTTACCCGATGCGGTCGGGCCTGCAATGACAATAAGGTTGGGCATAATTAATGATCACGCTCGTCAGCAAAGTCATCAAAGCCAAGGATGTCGAACATTTCGCCAATTTCATCCTCGTCATCGTCATTTTCCTCTTTTAACTCATCCTCAATTTTAAAACTGATTTCAGGAGATTTAGAGTTTTGATCCGGGGCTTCACCAAACGACTGAGAGATTCTCGGAAGAATTACTGTGTCTTCCATTTCTTTCATCTCAACAACATCAATGTAAAAGCACCACATTAAAAAGAAGTCAAATACATATATGAGCTTTTGTCCTGATTCGAAAATCACATCTTTCAATAAGTTATCGTGCATGAGTAGAATAGGCTCGTCCTTTTCATTTTTTTCACCCATATCCATCATGGTGAATTCTTGCCCTTTTTCCCATTCTTCATTGCTCACGTAAAACGATGCCATTTGAGAATTGTCAAATGCAAAAGCTTCTTGAATTAGATTGTGAAGCTCAGCAAAATTTGCACTGCACGGCATTTCCAAATCTCGGAAGATGACTTCATCGTGGTCTACCATTACACGCATGCGAATTACTCTATTCATATCAAATATTATTGGGTTCACGAAGACCTAGCTCTTGAGCTTTTTGCATCATTAAACCTTTAGCTGCTTCGTATTCGTTTTTTATCTCTCCTTCAAGAATCGCTTCTCGAATAGCAGTTTTTATTATACCAACCTCTCTTCCAGGCTTTAAACCGAAGGTATTCATTATCTCCTCTCCCCCGATAGGTGGTTGCCAATTCTTTATTTTATCGCTTTCCTCAACCTCTTTACACTTCAGTCTTACGCGCTGAAAGTTTCCTAAAAACTTCTTGACCTTCACTTCATTCTTGGAGGTGATATCTGATTCGCATAAGATCATCAGGCTATCTAGATCCTCACCAGCATCGAAGAGAAGTCTTCTGATTCCAGAATCGGATACTTCCTTTTTACTTAGTGATATAGGGCGTAAATGAAGTCGAACCAGTTTTTGAACGAATTTCATTTTTTGATCCATAGGCAATTTCAAGCCGCGGAAAATTCCAGGAGTCAATTTTGCACCTAAATCTTCGTGGCCATGAAAGGTCCAACCACTTTTTTTATCGAATTGTTTGGTGTCAGGTTTAGCAATATCATGAAGTATAGCTGCCCATCGCAGCCATAGGTCATTACTTCTGTCAGCTACATTATCTAGCACCTTTAGCGTGTGGTAGAAATTATCCTTGTGTCCAATGCCTTTGCGAACTTCTACTCCTTGAAGTTGAGTGAATTTTGGGAAGATCAGTTCTAAAATACCAGTCGTATTAAGTAGCTTGAACCCTACGCTTGGCTTATCTGATAGAATAATTTTGTTGAGTTCGTCCGTAATACGCTCTTGAGAGACAATCTTTATGCGGTCTTTTTGACTTTTAATTGCTTCAAATGATCGATCTTCAATTCTGAATCCAAGTTGACTTGCAAAGCGAATGGCGCGCATCATGCGCAATGGGTCATCTGAATAGGTTATGGCAGGTTCTAATGGCGTAACAAGCAGTTTTTCGGTGATATGTTGGATACCACCGAAAGGATCTATCACCTCACCAAATGCCTTTTCATCTAAACTTATTGATAGAGCATTTATGGTAAAGTCTCTTCGCTCTCTATCTTCTTCAAGCGTGCCGTCTTCAACAATGGGTTTTCTAGAATCTCTCTTATAGGATTCTTTCCGGGCACCGACCAATTCGTATTCGATATCATTATGTCGAAACATTGCGGTCCCAAAATTCTTAAAGTAGTTGACTTTTGTTCCTTGCAATCGTTCCGACAAAAAGTGCGCAAAGTCAATTCCACTTCCGTCAACAACGATATCAATATCCTTGCTCTCTCGATCTAGAATCAAGTCGCGCACGTAGCCACCAACAATAAATGCTGAAACACCATAATCCGAGGCCGCTTTAGAAATGGTTCGGAAAAGTGGAGTGTCAATATGATGTCTTATTTCTTCAGGCTTCATTTAGGTCTTTATGAGCTTAAAAGTCCCATCACTGAAGAATACCATCTTGGGTATTTGACCTTTAAATAGGGCAGAGCAGGGGCTTTCAAATTCGGGCGGCAAAGGTACGACCTTATTCTTGTCTAAATCTACTTGGTGGCCTCCTTTGTTTTGCATGCCGCAAATCCAAATGGGATGGCGCAACCGCATACTCAAATCGCCTAGTGTTGATTCAAAATCGAAAGATAATGTGGTGTATTTATCCGTTTGCGACTCAAAAGAAAATAGTCCTTTACCATCTGTAGCATAAATCATTTGAGCTGCTGCGTCTGATATTTCACTCACTAATTTATCAGTCATGTAATCTGCTCCGCAAACCCAAACTCCTTTATCATTAACCGCTGTTGAGGCGATAATGAAATTTTCAGAGTACAATATGCCTCCCGATCTTAGGTGATCAATGAGTTCCTTAGAAATTGCCATTTAGAATTCGAATTGAGATTGACTTATGGTCGTAGCGCATTTAAAATGTCCCTTAGGGCAAGCTTTATGTCCGTGTAAACCACATGGCCTGCAATCAAGGTCTTCATTGGTTTCAATAACGCGAGCATCGTCAGATAGCGGACCAAAACCGAATGCGGGAATAGTACTGCAGTAGATTACAGTTGTTGGTGCATTCGTAGAGGAGCACAGGTGCATAGGTGCTGAGTCATTCGCGTAGTTCATCTTAGCGTCCTTCAATAACGCAGCCGACTGTAATAATGAAAGTGATCCTGACAAGTTCTTAATATTCGGATGCGTGCTTTTTGACTTAATCTCCTCGCATTGAAGTTTGTCAGAAGGTGCGCCCAACAGGAGGACATGTTCAGAGTGAGGCATGCTGTCAATCAACTCTATCCATTGTTCAGATCGCCACTGCTTAGTGAACCAAACTGATGTTGGTGCAAAGCATCTATACGTTTCTTCTTTATAGCTTTTTACTTTTTCGAAGTCAGAGGGCTGAGGGTAAAGCTTGGGTTTGGCTGGCGTGTTATTGCCCACCAGTTTTTCAATTAACGAATGGTTTCTATTGATTTCATGCTGACCATCAAAATTGTGTTCAAATGATTCGGAGAACAAAAAATGTAGCGGATTCTTCTTGAATCCAACGGTCATAGATGCGCTGGATAAGGCGCAAACGACTCCTGAACTAGTAAATCGATGTGGATTGACAATCAAATCATATCGTTCCGACCGAACATTCTTTATGATCCTCAACAGATTCTTGTATTTGCCACCTTTCTTGTCCCAAATCATCACACGGCCTAAGAATGGATGTCCTTCAAAAATTGAATCAGAACCTTTTCGAACCAAGATGTCAATTTTGGCATCAGGATATGACGCATGCAAGGTCTCTAAAAGGCTTGTCGAAAGGATAACATCCCCGATAAAGGATGTTTGAATGACCAATATTTTGTTGATAGCTATCAAATGGCTACTTGAAAATCGCGCAAAACATCGTTCAAAGAAGTTTTCTTATCGGTACTTTCTTTTCTCTTACCTATGATCAAAGCACAAGGCACATTGAAGTCTCCAGCTGGAAACTTTTTGATGTAGCTTCCTGGTATTACAACTGATCGAGCGGGAATAACTCCTTTTGTTTCAATAGGCTCATCTCCAGTAACATCAATAATTTTGGTAGACATGGTCAATACAACATTGGCACCAAGCACGGCTTCTTGTTCTACACGAACTCCTTCTACCACAATGCATCGAGATCCAATGAAGCAATTATCTTCAATAATAACGGGTGCAGCTTGAACGGGTTCTAACACACCACCAATACCAACGCCTCCGCTTAAGTGAACATTTTTACCTATTTGTGCGCAGCTTCCTACAGTTGCCCAAGTGTCAACCATGGTTCCTTCATCAACATAAGCTCCTATATTGACATATGATGGCATCATTACAACTCCTCGAGAAATGTATGCTCCATAGCGAGCAACAGCATGAGGAACAACGCGTATGCCTTTTTCCTCATACCCAGATTTTAGGGCCATTTTATCGTAGAATTCAAAAGGACCAACTTCCATAACTTCCATTTTTCTTGTCGGGAAGTATAGGATAACGGCCTTTTTTACCCAATCGTTTACTTGCCAACCCCTGTTCGATGGCTCTGCAGTTCTGAGTCTTCCGTTGTCAATTTCTTCAATAACTGCACTGATGGCATCAATTGTTTCTTGCGTTTTTAGCAATGAACGATCTTCCCATGCAGCCGTTATTATTTGTTCCGCTTGTGTTCGATTAAAAGCCATAAAATCATTTAAATGTTCCACGGCAAAAGTAAGCTTTGAACATGAGCGTAAAATGCATGTTCAAACTGTACTTTCGTGCGATGGGAAGGATCTTGGCTTTGGATTATGGACAAAAACGTTGTGGAATCGCAATTTCTGATCCTCTAAAAATGATAGCTAATGGTTTGGAAACAGCTCAAACCCATCTCTTGATTGAAAAGCTCAAGGGAATTAAGAAGGAATATACGTTTGAAAAAATGGTGATTGGATTACCCATGAGACTCTCGGGAGAAATGTCAGCGATTGAGCTGAAGATTATTCCAATGATTGAGAAGATCAAGAAGGAATTTCCCGATGTGGAAATTGTGAGGTTTGATGAACGATTCACAAGTAAAATGGCGCTGGATAGCATGATTGCGGCTGGAGCAAAGAAAAAACAACGCGCTGAAAAAGGAAACATAGATAAAGTGAGCGCAACCTTACTTTTGCAAGAATATTTGAATTTGTAACACGTATGATTTTACCAATTGTAGCATATGGCGATCCTGTTCTGAAAAGAGAGGGTGATGAGATTGAAGAAAACTATCCTGACTTGAAACAGCTGATCGATAATATGTTCGAAACAATGGAGAATGCTCAAGGCGTAGGATTGGCTGCTCCTCAAATTGGCTTGAGTATTCGGTTGTTTATTGTAGATACTTCGCCTTTTGTGGATGAAGAGGAAACTGATAAAGAAGTGCTGAAACTTAAAGATTTCAGAAAGGTATTCATCAACCCAATCATCATTGAAGAAGAAGGTGAAAAATGGAACTTCAACGAAGGTTGCTTGAGTATTCCTGGGATAAGGGAAGATGTTTCTCGCCAGCCGAGTATTACCATCGAGTACTATGACGAGAACTTTGAGTTGAAAGAAGAACAATACGATGGATTGATTGCACGAGTGATTCAGCACGAGTATGATCATGTGGATGGAGTGCTATTTACTGACCGCCTCAATCCTATTAGAAAGCAATTTCTTCGAAAAAGATTAGACAATATTTCGAAGGGAGTAGTTGATATTGATTATAAAATGAAATTTCCAAAAGCTAGAAGATGAGAAGAGTATTAATGTTGAGCATTATTGTAATTGCATTATCCGCCTGCGGAGAAAAAGAGGCATCAAATTCCTCCAATGAAGATGATGTCACCAATAAAGTAGAGCAGACAAATGATGAGCGTCAGGCTGAAATTGCATCAATGGAAAAAGAAATTTCTGGTGCTGTGAAGACTGAGCGTACTGCGGTTCTAGATGCTAAAGCTGATCGATTGCTTAAGCGCTACAGAGACTACGTTGGAATCAACCCTAGAGATTCAATGACCTCAGAATACCTTTTTAGAGCTGCAGACTTGAGTGTAGGAATGGGGCAATACGATGCGGCTATTGCTTACATTGATTGGCTTCATAAAGACTTTCCGAAATTCAGAAAATCTGTTGAAATGTATTTGTTCAAAGGATTTATTTATGAGACTTACTTGAATGATCATGCTAAAGCTGTTTCGTCATACACTAAATTGATCGAGAAATATCCAAATCATCGTTTAGCATCTGATGCGCGCGCATCAATTGATAATCTCACGATGACTGAAGAAGAGCTCATCGAGAAGTTCAAGAAAATGAACGCGGACAAAGAGATTTAATTAGCTAGAAAGTAGTTCGTGCAAACGATCTCTAAACACAGTTTTATCGGTTAAAGTGTTGTAGATTCCTGAGTTTACGATTCCTACATCTCCAGTTTCTTCGCTGACAAGAATCGCTATAACATCTAATTCTTCGGTCACTCCGATAGCCGCTTTGTGCCTCATTCCGTATGATGACGGCAAGTTGGTTTTTTGAGTCAACGGAAGCATGCAGCTGGCAGCTAATATTTTATTTCTTCGAATGATTACAGCTCCATCATGCAAAGGGCTGTTTTTATAGAAAATGCTCTCTAGTAGGGCTGCATGTAGGTCGGCATTTACTTTTCTTCCACTTTCAATAATGGTGTGCAAATCGGCTTGACGCTCTATAACAATTAGAGCCCCAGTTTTGGAAGCAGCAAGGTTATAGACAGCTTCAGAAAGCGCATGAAGATTCGTTGATATTTTGATGTCTGATTTACCTAGATAACTCCATAATCCTCCGCGATCGCCAATGTTTCTAAAAAATCCTGAATTGCCAATAGCCAAAAGAAACCGTCTGATTTCTTGCTGAAATACTATGATGAGCGCAATCACCCCAACATTAATAAACTGCCTGAATATCTGACCCATCAGCTCCATTTCTAGCGCTGTAACCGTAAGCCAAAGGATGTAGATGCTTAACACACCAAAGAAGATGCGGATAGCAATGGTACCTTTTACCAATTGGTAAATCTTAAACAAGATAAAAGACACCAAAAGAATGTCTATCAAGTCTAAAAACCCAAAGGGCAGAAATCCGAAAATATCAATACTTCCCACTGCTGCAATATTAAGTCCAATTGATGGTTTATAAAGTCTAGAACTTTTTTCTCGGTTGTCTTGTTACCATTTATTAATAAAAGACACGCACATTAGCTTGGTCAAAGAATACTGAATACTAATTTTGCGGTCGAAAATTAAACGATAAAAAGAACAATAAAATGGCAGTATTAGTTGGAAAGCAAGCCCCTGGTTTTACAGCAGCGGCAGTAGTTAATGGTGGAGAGATTGTTGAGGATTTTACACTTGAGCAGTACAAAGGAAAATATGTTATTCTGTTCTTCTATCCAAAGGATTTCACGTTCGTATGTCCTACTGAATTGCACGCATTTCAGTCAAGATTGAATGATTTCAAGGAAAGAGGTGTTGAGCTGGTAGCAGTTTCTACTGACACAGAGCAAAGCCACTGGGGTTGGTTGCAAATGGGCAAAGACCAAGGTGGCATTAAAGGCATTACCTATCCAGTTGTAGCTGATACAAACAAAACGATTTCTCACAATTACGATGTACTTGCCGGTGATTTCTTCTATGATGAAGAAGGAATGTTGCAAGCAGAAGGTGAATTGGTGGCATACAGAGGCTTATTCTTGATTGACAAAGAAGGAATGGTTCGTCATCAATTGGTTAACGATCTTCCATTGGGAAGAAACGTAGATGAAGCTATTCGTATTGTAGACGCTTTGCAGTTCAATGAAGAGAACGGTGAAGTTTGTCCTGCAAACTGGGTGAAAGGTTCAGATGGAATGAATGCAACACACGATGGTGTCGCTTCTTATTTGTCTAAGAACTAAGAAGACCTTACAGTAAACGAAAAGCCTCTTCGCTCAATGCGGAGGGGCTTTTTTTATTGAATAATAATTTTCTGCAAGGTTGACTCTCCGGAAGTGTATGTGGTGCTGATCATATAAGCTCCACCTTCTAATAAACTAAGGTCAATTATATGATGGTTGGAGTTGGATTGGAATATCGATCTACCGCTCGTATCGAACACTTCTATGCTTGAAATTGATGCCGTACCGATTGATAATTGACCTTGCGTGGGATTTGGATACCATCTTTTTGATGAGGATAGTGCTTTATCGTCATTAACAGATGATATGCGGTCGCAAATAATATATTCAAGAAATCGACTAGAGCTGTCAATTGCTATGGCGTAATTCATGGTGTTTTGACCTCCTAAGAAATAGCTCACATGACCTGAGCTCCCTTCAATGATTATCAATTGACTTCTGATTCCAACTGAAATAGCTTGCTCGTTAATGCTGAAACTTCCAGATACCTGGGTCGGAGTTCCGAACTCTGTAGTGATGGCAGTGCCGTAAGGAACTACGTTGTCAAATTCGTCATGTATGCTAAAAATAGGTGGCTCTTCTGAAGAAATCCAGCGCACATCTTTAAGTGCACCAGAAAAATTCAACACGCCAGCAACTGATTCCGAGTATTCAAAATTGGTAGAGCTATTGCCACGAATTCCACCATTGGCGTTGATTACAGAGTCTAGAGCAGCGCCAAGGTCGTCTTCTTCATCAAGATAAGCGCAATGGTCGGCTGCTATTGCACCGGCCGAAACACCTCCAATAAAGATCAAATTTGTATCAATACCATAATCATCTGCTCCATCAGCATTTTCCTTGAACCACCGAATCGCTGCTTTAAAATCCATTGTGGCTTTTATTGCTGCGTCAAAGGCTAAGCTGGAGTCAATCTCAAGTCCAAAAGCATCGAACAACCGATAGTCTATGGTAGCAGCAACATAACCTCTGCTGGCGTATTCTAAACATAGCTGCCTTAGTTGCTTTCTATCTCCTGTTAAAAAACTGCCGCCATGTTCTAAGATTATGAGAGGACGATCAAAGAAAAACTCGGATGGAGGAGTGTATATGTCCATAAATAAAGTCTTTTGACTTCCCGCTATGGTTTGGCTTTCTCCGAACTGAACATTAAGGGTAGAATCAATCTCTGTAAAAACCTGGTCTATGTATCTAACGCCATCGCAGTGATCTTGGCTAAATGAAGTTTGTGTCAAGAGCAGCATTAGAAACAGATATGTAAGTGCTTTTTTCTTCATTGTTTAATTCTAAAATGAGTGTGAGGTGTTCGGACGACAATGAAACGAAAATAGCAAATGAAATTCGAGCGAATTTTAAGTTGATCGAATTCGATTTTTACATTCGCAGTTACTTATCGGGATGTAGCTCAGTTGGTAGAGTGCGCGTCTGGGGGGCGTGAGGCCGCAGGTTCAAGTCCTGTCATCCCGACTATTTTAATTTTAAAGCATTCAATATCAGTAAATTAACTCCACTGATATTGATTACTCCCCATATTACTCCCCAAAACCCATAGATTTCTTAAATTTAGGGAGTGAATGTTTCCCTCAAATTAGACTCTTCCAATACCGGAAAAGAAAAACCACTTTACATCAGATTAAGGGGTAAGTCCTATAAATAAGTAATTCATATCGTATTATTCGGTTAGTTTAACACCATGAATTGTAATCTTCTGATTCCATCCCCGGTATTAATTTATTTTCAGATTCAAAAGTTTTATCTGTTCTGACTTTCTCTTGAAATTCGGAGAATGTTATACGGGGTTCTAAGTCCCACAACTGAGACACTTCATATCGCCCGTAAGCATTATTCCACTCGATGTCTGTCCATTCCGAATGCGGCTTCCTATAGTATTCCCAATCCTTTTCTGTCCATTCTGAGGGATTAGCTTTTTTCGCCATTTTTATATTTTTAATTGAAATGAACCTAATTCATTAACTCAGGTGGGATAGCCTCATAAAGCTCTTCATAAGAGTCAAAAGATTTTCTTTGTACACCGAGCTCATTTTCAACGAAGTTCCATGATATTGATGCCTGGTCTTTAAAATTTTCGATAATGTCGCAAACTATTTTTTCGTAAAGCCAATAAACAACAAGCAGAGAAACGGATCCACTCTGGGTTAATGTTAAGTGTTGCCCATCTGCTTGAAATAAACCAATGTGCTTGATCTCATGTTGCTGTCCTATTCATTCATGGTCTCTGGGCTTTTCATCCCGCTCATTGCAGCATTATTTTTCAAAAAGAAAGATCCTTTAGCAGCTATTGCGGCTATGATAAGTGGCGGAACTACTACCTTGGTGTTGGAAATATTGAAAAAGGAAGAATTGGTTCAAATGCCTTGGAGTATGGACCCGAATATTTTTGGAATCCTGATGTCGCTTGTGGTTTATCTGTTCATTTCTAATCGGGCCTCTTCTGGTTTGCAGGTGTAGGTGCCTGTGGATCTATAATTCTGAATTATACATCGACTTTGAAAGGATAGATTTTCTCTATCGTTTTATCAATAAGTTAACTACAAAAAAAGGGTGGTAAAGATTACATTTGTGCCACGAAAAAAATTGATAAGATGAGCGAGAATAAAGAGCCCCTAAAGTGCTTGATCATTGGATCAGGTCCTGCGGGATATACTGCAGCCATTTATGCTGCACGTGCTGAATTGAAACCTGTAATGATTGAAGGAATGCAACCAGGTGGTCAATTGATGGACACCACTGATGTTGAAAATTATCCTGGATATCCTGAAGGTGTTAACGGTCCTCAAATGATGATGAATTTCAGAGCTCAAGCAGAGCGATTTGAAACAGATATCAGAACAGGGTTCGTTACTAAAGTTGATTTTTCAGGACCTATTCATAAAGTTTGGGTAGATGAGAAAGAAGAATTACATGCACACAGTATTATAATTTCCACAGGGGCGAGTGCCAAATGGCTAGGCTTAGAAAGTGAAATTAGATTGAGAGATTTAGGAGGTGGAGTTTCGGCTTGTGCTGTTTGCGATGGTTTCTTTTATCGCGGTCAAGATGTGGCCATTGTTGGTGCAGGAGATACCGCTTGCGAAGAGGCCTTATACCTTTCTAAAGTGTGTAAGAATGTGAAGATGATTGTTAGAAGAGACGAAATGCGTGCTTCTAAGATTATGCAGCAGCGCGTCTTTGATACACCAAATATTGAAGTGCTTTGGAACACGGAGACAATTGAGGTATTGGGTGAAAATGTAGTAGAAGGAGCGAAAATGTTAAACAACCAGACAAAGGAAGAATTTGTGATTGACGTAACTGGTTTCTTCGTGGCCATTGGTCACAAACCAAATACAGACATCTTTAAAGGTTGGCTAGATATGGACGATACTGGATACTTAAAGCACAAGCCAGACTCTTCTAAGTCGAACGTTGAAGGAGTATTCATTTCAGGAGATGCAGGAGACAAAGTGTATCGTCAGGCTGTAACCGCAGCTGGTACAGGATGCATGGCAGCTTTAGATGCTGAAAGATTCTTGGGAGAAAAAGGACTTCACTAGTCCCATTATTCAAATATTATCACAAGAAAGAAGCGCCCTTTGGCGCTTCTTTTTACTTTTAAGCCTTCTTACAACGAATAAAGACATATGAAAAAGATAAACCTACTTATTACCTCACTCTTGATTTCTGGAATGACTTTTCAAGCAACAGCAGGTGAAGGCGAAAAACCGAATCTAGGCGAGAATAAAGAAAAGAATAGCGAGCAAAAGGATGATTTTCAATACCTGGCGGAGCAATTTGCCGACCTGAAGATCATTCGTTATCAAATTCCAGGATGGGAGAAGCTTACGCTCAAGCAAAAGGAATATGTGTACTATTTGTATGAAGCTGGTTTAGCTGGGCGAGATATTATTTGGGACCAAAACTACCGTCACAATATTGCCATCAGAAAGGCGCTAGAAACCATCATCAATGATTATCAAGGTGATAAAACCACTGCAGAGTGGAACAGCTTTATGATATACGCTAAGCGTGTGTTTTTTTCAAATGGAATCCATCATCATTATAGCATGGCCAAAATTACTCCTGAGTTCAGCCAAGATTACTTTAGTACTTTGACTGCAGAAACTCACGTTTCATTGAGTCAAGAGGCATTGAAGGCCATTTTTGACCCTTCTTATGACGCTAAAAAGGTAAACCTTGATCCAGATAAAGGATTAGTGAAAGGTTCTGCGGTGAACTTCTACAGTCCAGACTTAACAGAGGCTGAAGTTGACGCATACTATAGTAAGATTATCGATAAAGAAGATGCCAAGCCCATTTCTTATGGATTGAATAGCAAACTGGTAAAGAGTTCACAAGGACAAATCGAGGAACAGGTTTACAAGAGCGGAGGACTTTACGGAGCTGCCATTGATAAGATCATTTTCTGGTTGGACAAAGCTGCTGGTGTCGCTGAAAATCAAGCTCAGACGGACGCTCTCAAAATATTGGTCGAATACTTTCAAACGGGAGACCTTAAAAAATGGGATGATTATAACATCGCATGGGTTGGAGCTACAGATGGTGATATCGATTATATCCAAGGATTTGTAGAAGTGTACAACGACCCTAAGGGTTATACAGGTTCTTACGAGAGTATTATTGAAATCAATGATTTTGATGCTTCTGAACGCATGAAGATGTTGATGGATAATGTACAGTGGTTTGAGGATAATTCTTCTATTATGGATGAGCACAAAAAGAAGAACGTTGTTGGAGTAACTTACAAGGTTGTTAATACTGCAGGTGAAGCCGGAGATGCCTCTCCGTCAACTCCAATTGGAGTGAACCTGCCGAATGCCAACTGGATTCGATCAATGCATGGTTCTAAATCTGTGAGCCTTGGAAACATTGTTCATGCTTATGGTAAGTCTGGCGGAAAAGGTTTTGCCGAAGAATTTATTAGAACGGAAGAGTTAAGAGCAAGAAGTAAAGAGCACGGAACATTAGCCGGAAAACTACATACAGCGCTTCACGAAGTTGTTGGTCATGCTTCTGGTCAATTGAATCCGGGAATTGGAACTCCGAAAGAGACATTGAAGAGCTACGCATCAACTTTAGAAGAGGGTAGAGCCGACCTTGTCGCTTTGTACTTCTTGCTAGACCCTCAGATGGTTGAGTATGGTTTGATGCCATCTCTGGAAGTAGGAAAGGCTGAGTACGATTCTTATATACGTAACGGTATGATGTTACAGCTAAGAAGATTAGAGCCAGGAGCTGTAATTGAAGAGGCACACATGCGTAATCGTCAAATGGTAGCAGGATGGTGTTATGAAAAAGGAATGGCTGATAATGTTATCGAGAAAAAAGTCATTGAAGGAAAGACGTATTTCGAGGTAAACGATTATGAAAAACTTCATCAATTATTTGGAGAGCTATTGAGTGAGATTCAGCGCATTAAGAGTGAAGGAGATTACGAGGCAGGAAGAGCATTGGTAGAGAATTATGGTGTTCAAGTGGATGCTGATCTTCACGCTGAAGTATTAGAAAGAGCAGAGAAGCTGAATAGCGCTCCTTATGGAGGCTTTATTAACCCAAGATTGGTTCCAGTGATGGAAGGAGAAAAAGTGGTTGATGTGAAGGTGGAATATACTAAAGACTTCTTAGGACAAATGTTGGAGTATGGAGCAAATCACTCTTTTCTTTCAGCATATAACTAATACAGAACATTTATTAAAAAAAAGAGCGGCCAACGAGCCGATCTTTTTTTGTCTAGGTGTTAGTGGTTAATAGTGAATCGTTATAGTTCCTGTAGTTTCTAAAGGACCTTTTGGGTGTTCGTTAAATTGAGCTCCTTTGCATGCAAATTCAGCTTTAGTCAATAAGTATTCGTCACTGGTTGTGCTCCCAGTTACTCCAGATTTGGCTTTTAATACGGTGCCAGCTCTATTTACTACGACTTCAACCACAACAGTGCCTGTCTTTTCCGTTGCGTTGGACAAGCGAGGTGCCTGTGTCATGTCACGATCTTTGATGGCATATTCAACGATGTAATTGCCATCAGCGCTCTTAATTTTTTTTGTTGGTGTATTGTCTAGTAATTTTCCATCATAAGGCACATACTCATCAAAGAAGATAGAGCTTACATCACGCAACATTATTTCTTTTGGTTGACGATTCACATACATGACAAGTACATCGTCATTCAAAGACATTACGACACCTTGTATTTTATCACCTGTTTTTAATACAACACTGTGTTGAGCATAGCCAATGCCAATACTTGAAGCTAATAGGAGAGTAAGAATGAGTTTTTTCATTGAATACTTATTGATACTGCAATATCATAAAGGGCAACTTTGAAAAAAGGAAGAAATAGAAAATCTTGAAACGAAGGATTGTGGAAAACCCTTTTATCAATGGGTATTTATATCTTGTCGGAGGCGTTGCGGTTTTGTGCGGAATGCCTGAAAGCGCTCTTTTGTGAAGATTACAAAGTCATATTGACTCATACTGATCAATTGTTGATCTGATACATTTATAAAGTCAATAAAGTCATCAAACTCATCACGAGAAAGATCTATAATGTCATAGTCAACATATTTAACGAAAAGCTCTTTCAACAAAGCTCGCTTTCTGTCTTCATTGATTATTTCATATGCCCTCCTTTTTAATTGTTCTTTCCTGCTCAGTTGCTGATAAAGAAAGGTGAGGGGAGAGATGTAAGCGTCAATACCCGTTAATACATAATCTCGGTCATTGTAGCCTAGACTGCGAATATCTTTCTGAATAGAATCTAGTTCTCTTCGTGGGAAAACTTGTACTTCTTTAAGGTTAAAACTTATTGGCTGAAGGTAGATTCTTACGGAGTATTCTTTCCTCAACGCACTATCGCTCATGGATAGTTTGAATGTTTTGTATCCCATTGCTCCTACGAGCAGCGTATCGTTTTTGTCTGCAACAACTTGAAACGAGCCATCTTTCTCACCAAATGTTCCTTTGGAGGTGTTTCGATTAACGATTAGCAAATTGAAGGTTGGGTCTTCCTTATGAACTACCTTTCCTCTGATAGTAACCTTTTGGGCGACCCCTGTGCGACTAAGAGAGAAAACAAGAAGTAAGATAAAAAAGGGGAGCCTTGAAAGCATATTGAAGAAACGTCTATAATCGTCCTTTCTTATGCGGCATATATCTGCTGTTGCTTCCTTTTCTGAAGCCAGCTTTGTATCCTACGAATACCTCCCAAGCTCCTTGGTATCCATTCAGCTTATTGATATTTCCAACAGAAACATCATAGGAAGTACCGAACGTAAAGCCTGCCAAGTTGAGCATCAAACTAGCGATTAAGTCTTTTTGTAGGCGATGAAACATTCCTAAGGACATGCTATATTCCTTTCGCTTACCTGTTGTTCTAGTTGGTTCGTTGAAATAGAAGACAAAATCATTACCAAAAATCATGTTGTTTGTTTTGCCTTGTCTTGTAATCAAGAAGGATGGTCTAAGAGCAAACAAATTGTCCTTTCTTAGGCGATGCTCCATTTTAAAGTGGATGCTGTGTCTTCGGTCAAGTTGAAAATTTGCAGAATCGATGTATAATGAGTTATCCGGAGTGTTTGCATGAAACATACCGTAACCCAATGTAACATCAGCTAGATCACCATCATAAGAATATTGAAGACCAGTGCTTAAATCAAAATAGCCTTTAACATCCAAAGGAAGGTTCTCTCCTGTTGGTAGATTAGTTTGAAAACCTTCTCCAACCCATTGATTACCCCAATAGACACTGCCATAGTCGATAGAACGCTGACCAAGTCCACCTTGTAAACCAACACTTAAACTGTGTTGTTGTCTTGGATCTAAATATTGACCAACTGATAATGTCAGATTATATCGCGTGTTAACTAGTCGTACGTCACCTTGATCATCATGAACAACATTTAATCCAAGTCCCCAAATATTTCCAGCCCATGCATTGATCGGAAGGTTGATATCAAAACTTGCAGCCCCACTTCTATAGGGTTGAGAAATCACGAAATTCTGCTCTCTGGCAGATAGGTTTAAATTCCATTTTGCTTCAGAATTTCCTGCTAAAGCTGGGTTAATAGTTAGTGGCTGGTAGTTGTAAAGAGAAAACTCAGGATCAATTCCTTGCGCTTTAACTCCTAAAGTGATTGCTAATAAGCCTAATATGTATATCGTTCTTCTCATTAGTACCTCAATAGTGTTACGTTACCGGTAAGTTCCTCAACTGTACCATCTAAGAAAGTGACCTTTACATAGTAGTTGTAAGAACCGCCTGGTGCAGGACCATTTTTATAGGATCCATCCCAACCATTATTTTGAGAGTATGATTCAAATATCATTTCTCCATACCTATTCCATATGCGCATGGCAAATCCTTCAGTTGAAATACCATTGCCTAAAACCCATAATATGTCGTTGTTGTCATCTCCGTTAGGACTGAAAATATTTGGTATTCCAGCAAAGTAAGACTCTTCGACATAAACGATTAATGAATCATATGCTTGACATCCATAGTCATCAAAATTGGTGACAAAGTATTTTCTTGTTTCTGTTGGGTAAATAAGTGGACGAGGACAATCATAACACGATAAACCTTCTTCTGGGAACCAACTGAAATATGGAGCTGTTCCTGTTGTTTCAAAGCTGACTGTATCATCCAAAAAGAACCTACTGTCAATGTTGTCTATTCTGACTGTTTTGTCTGGACCTACTTTTAATTCAGGATAGCTACCACCAATATTTAAGACCTGAATGTCTTGAAGGTTCAAAATTGAAACATCGTATTCGTTATACGCGAAAATTTGAAGCCCAATAGATCCACTGTCATCAAAACAGAAGATTGGATCATCTTCATTAGTAATCCTTGGCATAGCAGGGAAATAGTCTTTCCAAATAACGAAGAAGGTATCATTAAAGAGACTATCATCTACCATCCACTCATATCCGGGAGTAGTTGGGTCAATAGTGTCAGCAGCAGTTCCAGTTATACTATCAGGGAAAGGGTGCCACCAGAATAAGAAATAAGTGGAGTCTGTCCTAATAGAAGTGTTAAAGAACTGAACACAAGAAGAACGACATATCGAATCACGTTCAACCTCAAATCTAGGATCTGGAGGTAAACATGAATCAACAGTAATGTATTCCTCAGCAATCAAGGTGTCCTCGCCATTGACATTTTTAGCAATGAGTGTAACCGGATAAACACCAGGAGATGCATAGAGAATATCTCCAGGAAATTGATCATTTGATGTACTCGGTTGGCCACCAGGAAACTCCCAGAACCATTCCGAAGCAAATTGTGAATTATCTTGGAAAACTACAACTGTACCAGGACAAATCACTTTGTCATTAGATGTAAATGCTGCGATTGGAGTAGGGCAGTCATTTACTGTAACATAGTCAATAATGCTATCTGTTGCTTCTCCCGCACCATTCCAAACAACGGCCTTAACATTAAAGGTACCAGGTGTAGGATAGAATACACTAATTGTATCTAAAGTATCAAATGCGTTCGTGATAACTGCAGGATTTCCCCCTTCAAAATACCATGTTATACTATCCGGACTTCCAGTTTCTACAGCGTAATACTCCACAAAGTCATTGTTACAGATTTCATTGGTGTCGCTTGTAAAAGATATGGTAGGTACCGCGCAATTTCCAACATTAATAAAGCCTGGAAAAATTACCATTGAGTCTAATCCAGTTACAATATCCGTAACTGTTAATGTCACATCATACAAACCTGAAGTTGTATAGCAAATTGTAGATGGGTTTTCTGCGTTCGAAATGTTGGGTGACCCACCTTGGAATTGCCAATTCCAAGCACCTGTTCCGAATGTGCCTGGAGTCGTATTGCTTGTGAAATTGATGCATTGGTTAATACAAAGGTTGGTCATACTTGCGCTTATCGCAGGAATAGGTGGTTCGCAATCCAACACTTCAAGTGTCATTGTAGTATCGTGCGACCCGATGCTATTGGTAGCGGTTAATGTAATTACATAAAGTCCGGGTGTATTAAACTGAATGTTTTGCGGGTTCTGGGCAGTTGATGTATTAACTCCATCAAACTCCCATAGATATGTCGCATTCTGACTAGTTGAGAAATTAGTGAAGTTCACCGTTTCTCCAGAACAAATAGAATCACTACTAATGGCAAAAGCCGCTTCTGGAACTGTGTCTGTAATAGTAATGTTATCGATAGCGAAAGAAGGCTGTGGGCCGATTCCGTCATCGTTACTTTCAAATCTAAAACCAATGTAGAGTTGAAATTGGTTGTTGAGGTTTGTATCTAAGTAAATGGCGGCATGCTCCCATTGTCCATTTGCAGCGCAACCTCCAGCATTAGTTTTGGCAGGATCTAATAGCGTGGTAAATGCTGCTGTGGTTCCCACAGATATAACTACAGTTCCGTTGTCAGTTGCATCACCTCCTTCTAAGTAATCAAACTCAAGCAACATGTGCTCAGTACCTCCCGTATTAATTGGTGGTGTCCAAGCTACTATGTCTGTAAGACTATCGTTATTGTAGGTGGCTCCTGGATCAATAAGTCCTTGATTCGTTGAAACGTGAAGGGTTTGGTCCAAACCTCCCGCACCTGCACATCCATCACCGCAATTGCCCAAACCGGTAAATGCCTCTCTGGAGCTTACAAACCATCTGTTTGTTGTATCAAAAGAATTTGCTGTAGGATAGGTTTCTTGCCATGTACCATTGGCAGAAATGTATGTAGCAGCAGTGTCAATATCTCCGCATGCTGCAGCAACACCAAAGTCTTCTGACCATATCACTTGGGCCACAGAACTGTGTGCATAAACTGTTAGAACGAAGATTGTTAGGTATCGTCCAATTAGCCTTAAAGAAGTTTTCCCCTTATTCATCTAGCGTTTTCAGGTATTAACCCGCAAAGAAACTTTAATAATTAATACGATCAAAAAATTATTTGGAAGCCTTTTTGCGGTTATAATTTTACCAAAAATTTCATTGTGTCAACTCCATCTGCATAGTCTTTGAGAGATGGGCTTTGCGCTTTACCAAAAGGAATATTTCTGTGACCTACAACACATTGAATGTCGTCAAGCTGCATTTCCATTTGATTGTTCAATTCAGTTAAATCGTCATAGTATTCATAGTTTAGGACTCCAACAGGAGAAAATAATGAAGCGTCTTCAACGAGCAATATAAGGTCATTTTCAAGAATAGACTTTTGTTGCATCATCAATAATGTCTTGTGGTAAGTTACGTTATTAAAGTACTTTTTATTGCTTGAAAGGTAAGCAAAAGGCATGGAAGCTTTGAAAATTCTATTTAAATCGAATGCTTTTGGAATGTAAATTTTCGTAACATTTCTGCAACCAAGACCATAGTATTGAAATGCATCTTTTATCAACGCTTCAAGCTCACCTTCGCTTTCATCGCCTGTTAGAACAGCTACTGATGTTCTGTTTCTTCGGATAATGCTTGGTACATTTTTGAAATAGTGCTCGAAATGACGGGCAGAATTATTACTTCCCGTAGCTATTACTGCATCATAACCTTTCATCAGACCTCGTTCTACACTGAAGTGTTTGTCAAAACCTTCAGTATTGTCAGAAATCCATTGTAATAAGAACGGGATCAATATTTCATCATTTGAAGAACACTTTATTACAGCTTTATTACCAGAGAGTATGGTGCTTAGCACATCATGAAAGCCAACCAAAGGAATGTTTCCTGCTAGAATAAGGCCTACAGTTTTTGGATTTTCACTGTTAAATGTATAATGGTTGAGCCATTCATTCAGATTTTCTTTGTTCAGCTCTTTTGCCCAATAGGCTAAAGCAAATTCAACTTCAGGACGAGTAAACCATCCATTTTTATGGAAAGCATTATCAATAGCTTCATTCAGTAAGTTGAACGCATCTTCTTGAGGTGATTCAATAAATCGATGAAGGTATTTGCCTAAGTTGTCAAATCCAGAGACTAATCTCTTTTGTGCAATCATGCTGCAAAGCTAAGAACAGATTAGTTTAAGCGATTGAAAATCCTTTCGGGTTGTGCCTGCTAATGTGCCACCCTTTTTTCAGATGTGCAGGGAAAATTTCTCTCCAATCACGAATGTCGAATACTAATCCCGTAACGGATCCAGTGACGATTTTTTCTATAGGCTTCGGGATGAAGTAATTGACAAAGGTTGAAATCGATGGTTCATGCCCAACGATCATTGCCGACTTAAGGTGATTGTCGAGATAAAGAATGATTTTTAGCATTGTTGGAAAGTCAGGCAAGTAAAGCTTTGCGTCAACTTTTAACGAATCTAGAGGTAGAGTCATTTCGTCTGCGAAAATCTTTGCACTCTCATAGGCACGCACAGCCGGACTAGAGAAAATAATTTCTGGAATAGCATTTCGTTCGGTCAAGACCTTGCTCATTTCCTTGCAATTCTCTATTCCTCTAGTTTTTAAAGGACGCTCTATATCATTGTGATTAAAGTCGTTCCAATCACTTTTTCCATGCCGAGCAATGTAAAGCGTTTTCATTTTTTTGGTTGTCAAAATGAGGACGTTAAAATACTTTGATTTTTCGTTCAAAAGATAAATTGATCTGGAATAGCACTTAAAACTATTAACGATAGGGTGTTAAAAAACCTGTGTATAATACAATTGACTTAGGTATGAATCCCGCTTTAAGTCTGATTAAATTCGCAACAATCCGAAAATTTGCTGGGCATGGAAGTAGAATACAACGAAGACAATATACGCACGCTAGAGTGGTCCGAGCATATCCGGATGCGCCCGGGGATGTATATTGGTAAGCTTGGTGATGGTAGTTCTGCAGATGATGGAATCTACATTTTGATAAAAGAGATTCTCGATAACTCGATTGATGAGTTTGTGATGGGAAACGGTCGAACTATCGATGTCTCGATCAAAGGGAACGAGGTAAAGGTTCGAGATTACGGACGTGGTATTCCGTTGGGAAAAGTAATAGATTGTGTTTCTAAAATAAACACAGGTGGTAAGTACGACTCGAAGGCTTTCAAGAAGTCCGTTGGTTTAAATGGAGTTGGAACAAAGGCGGTAAATGCCCTTTCTTCTTACTTCAAGGTAGAGTCTGTAAGAGAAGGTAAAATCAAGGCAGCAGAGTTTTCTCAAGGCCAAATTACAGTTGATTCAGATATTGAGGAAACACCTGCACGAAAGGGAACTAGAACCACGTTTGTTCCCGATGATAGTGTTTTTCCAACGTATGCCTTCAAGCATGAACATGTCGATCGCATGCTATGGAACTACGCGTACCTCAATAGAGGATTGGTCATAAACTTTAACGGAGAGCGATATGAGTCTAAAAATGGGCTGAAAGACTTGCTGAATCGGAACTTAGACGAAGAGCCGTTGTATCCAATACTTCATATTGAAGGTGAGGATATTGAAGTAGCATTAACGCATACTCATGGTTATGGTGAGGATTATTATTCCTTCGTGAATGGACAGTTTACTCCTCAGGGCGGAACGCATCAAACTGCCTTTAGAGAGAGCGTTGCACGTGTTATTCGCGATTATTATGGAAAGAATTTTGAAGCTCAAGATATTCGATCTTCTATAGCGGCTGCAGTTAGTGTTAAAGTGATGGAACCTGTGTTCGAGTCTCAAACAAAAACTAAGCTTGGCTCCCAAGATGTAGCTCCAGGTGGGCCTAGTATGAGGGCGTTTATTAATGACTTTTTATCGAGAGAGCTAGACAATTATCTGCACAAGCACCCCGAGGTAGCTGAACCATTGTTGAAGAAGATTTTGCAAAGTGAGCGAGAGCGAAAGGAAATGGCGGGCATTAAAAAGCTCGCGCGAGACCGCGCAAAAAAAGCCAGCTTACACAATAAAAAGCTAAGAGATTGCAGATTGCATTTGGGTGATAAGGATTCACGAAATATTGATACATCAATCTTTATTTGTGAGGGTGATTCAGCATCGGGATCGATCACCAAGATTCGAGATGTAAATACACAAGCCGTGTTTTCATTGAAGGGTAAGCCTCTGAATACATATGGCCTCACGAAGAAGATTGTATATGAGAATGAAGAGTTTAACTTGCTTCAGGCCGCTCTTAATATTGAAGATGGAATAGAAAACCTACGATATAATAATGTAGTTATCTCTACAGATGCAGATGTCGATGGAATGCACATCAGATTACTGTTGATTACATTTTTCCTTCAGTTCTTTCCAGAGATTATTAAGCAAGGCCATTTATATGTGCTTCAGACGCCATTGTTTAGAGTTCGAAGTAAAAAAGAAACGATTTATTGTTATTCCGAAGAAGAAAGAAGAGCGGCTTTAGTGAAGCTTGGCAAGAATACTGAGATTACCAGGTTCAAAGGATTGGGAGAAATTTCACCTGATGAATTCAAGCATTTCGTTGGTAAAGATATTCGCCTTGATCCGGTTGTTATCGGACAAGATTTCGCGATAAAGGAGCTTCTGTCATTTTATATGGGTAAGAATACTCCAAACCGCCAAGAGTTTATAATTGAGAACCTCAAGGTAGAGAAGGATACAGTTGAAGAAATTACAGAGACGGAATTGACATGAAGGACTTAAAGGAGGGAATTTTTATCGTTTGTTTTTCATGTTTGGCTATAGTTGGATTATCGCAGGATTATGTTCATCCATTGGCTATTGAAGAGTCAGAAAACACCTTAGTGTATTACATGAATCAGGATAAAGAGATTATTCCTGCAGACATTTCCTATTCTTACAAGCGAGTAGCCGAAAGAAAGAGAAAGAAAAAACCTTATCACGTATTAGATTATTTCCCTAACGGAGCCATTGAAATGGAAACATGGATGGATTTTCCCGATCCTGTATCTAACCGCTATCAGAAAGGCTATGTTTCTTATTTTCAATCTGGTGATACGAACGTTTTTTTCCAATATGACGATCAAAGAAAAAATGGAAAGCACCTCGCTTTTTATAAGTCAGGTCAACTTAAGCAAAGCGGTCAATATATAGACGGAAAGAAGTCAGGGTTTTGGCAGAGTTACTATGAAAGTGGGACTAAGAAAGAGGAAGGCGTTTACCTTCAAGGGTCTAAGCATGGGGTTTGGGATGCTTACCATGAAGTAGGTAACAAAAGCTCATCTGGAATGTACGTCAAAGGCAAAAAGGAAGGCAAGTGGGAGCAGTACCACAGCACAGGAGATTATGCAGTAGTCAATCATTATGTCAATGGAGAACTAAATGGTCCTTATAAAGGTCGATACACTACAGGTAGTGCTTCAGAATTTGGAGAGTATGTGAAAGGTAAAAAGCAAGGTGAATGGAATACATTCTTTGAAAATGCCGATAAAAAATCTGTCATGTACTATGAAAACGGAATTTTAGAAGGTAATTACAAGGTGTTAGGAGATAATAAAGATGAGTTGACAGTTGGTGAAATGTATAGTAACCTGTTTACAGGTTTTGGTCAAGTTCTTTCTCCAGAAGGTGATTTGATTATTGCAAAGTATTATACAGAAGGAGAGGTCGGAAAACGAGTATATTACAACTCAGGTGGTTCTATGAAAAGAGTGGATAAGCTTGAGCATGATGGCTTAAAGTCTACTTGCTATGATACTTCTGGAAACGAAACAACATGTGCTTTTGAATCTTTTCTTCTTCCGCATGGCAATAAGGACTTTGAGAGTGAGCTAGCAAGTTCTTTGGAGTATAAACGATATAAGAACTACACTCCTCGGGGTGTGTATGGGTTTGATGTGGATACAGATGGGATTGTTCAAAATCCACAAGTTGTTGAATCAGCAAATTCAGATTATGATGCTATGGTCCTTGAAAAAATTAGAATGCTGAAATGGAATCCAGGATTTGAAGCTGCTACAAGGGCTGTGTTTTCAAATCATGTGGTAATACACTTTGATGAGGTATGTAAAGTGAGTTTTGGTGAGTTTTATCTGAATGATTCTTTATTGTTGAAAGACGCTGTAAGTCATAACCCAGAGCTTGATCTTCCAGACCATTATCCTTCGTTTAGGGTTGGTATGACTGGGTTAACAGAATATATGGCTGATGAATTAAAGTATCCTGAGATGGCTAAAAATGAAGGGGTTAGTGGGATTTGTATAACCAAATTTGCGATTGAACCTTCAGGTGTCCTTTCTGAGATTGAGGTTGTTGGTTCTGTTCACCCGCTGTTGGATTATGAATCCATTCGATTTCTTGAAAATATGCCAACATGGATTCCTGGAACAAGAGCAGGACGGAAAATTAAAATGTACAATCACTTACCAATTAGATTCACGCTGAATTAATGAGCGAGGAAAACGAGAATATAGAAGAAAGAGACGAAGAGTTTTCTGGTCAAGAAGAACAGAATGAGGGACTTGAGAAAGTCATTCAAATAAGTGGCATGTATAAGGAGTGGTTCCTTGACTATGCCTCCTATGTTATTCTAGAGAGAGCGGTTCCTCATTTGCATGATGGTTTCAAGCCAGTGCACCGCAGAATTCTTCACTCCATGAAGGAAATGGATGATAGTCGATACCATAAGGTGGCGAATATCATTGGAAACACTATGAAGTATCACCCACACGGAGATGCTTCCATTGGAGATGCATTGGTTCAAATTGGTCAGAAAGACTTACTGATCGATTGTCAAGGAAACTGGGGTAATATATTAACAGGTGATAGTGCAGCAGCTCCTCGATACATTGAGGCTCGCCTTACAAAATTTGCTTTGGAGGTTTTATTTAATGCTAAAACCACAAATTGGCAATTGAGTTATGATGGTCGTAATAAAGAACCACTTACTCTTCCAGTTAAGTTCCCCATGCTTTTGGCTTCAGGAGCAGAAGGAATTGCAGTGGGGTTAGCGTGTAAAATATTGCCACATAATTTTGTAGAAATCATTGATGGATGCATTAGCAATTTGCGTGGTAAAAAGGTGAAGATCTATCCAGATTTCCCTACGGGTGGTATTGCTGACTTCTCTGAATACAATGACGGAATTAGAGGCGGGCGTATCAAGGTGAGGGCTCGCATTAATATTGATGATAAGTCAACGCTGCGCATCAGTGAAATTCCTCATACAACAACGACATCTTCATTGATTGACTCGATATTAAGGGCCAATGATAAAGGAAAGATAAAGGTTAAGCGCGTTGAGGATAATACTGCTGAGAATGTCGAAATATTGGTTCATTTAGCTAGTAACGTATCTCCAGATAAAACCATTGATGCGCTGTATGCATTCACTGATTGTGAAATCTCAATCAGTCCAAATTCTGTAGTAATACAAGACGATAAGCCCCGGTTCATGGGCATGAGTCAAATGCTATTGGAAAGTGCTGAACAAACAAAACAGTTGCTCAAGCTTGAGCTTGAAATCAAAAAGAGTGAATTAGAAGAGCAGTGGCACTTTGCATCACTTGAGAAGATATTCATTGAGAATAGAATTTATCGAGATATTGAAGAATGCGAGACTTGGGAAGCGATAATCGAAACAATACACAAAGGGTTAAAGCCTCATACAAAGCATTTATTGCGTGCGGTAACTGATGATGATGTAGCCAGGCTTACAGAAATTAAGATCAAAAGAATTTCCAAATTTGACGGCTTTAAGGCGGAAGAATTATTGGCCAGATTAGAAGGTGAAATTGCTCAGGTAAAACATCATCTTGAAAATCTCACTGATTATGCCATTGATTACTTTAAGGAATTGAAGCGCAAGTACGCTGCTGGTAAAGAAAGGAAAACAGAAATACGTCAGATAGAAACGATTAATACTGCCCTAGTTGCTGCCAGTAATGTTAAGTTGTATGTAGATCGAGAAGAAGGTTTCGTTGGGTCTGGACTAAAGAAGTCAAATTCGGAGTTTGTTCAAGATGCATCTGATTTGGACGATATCATTATCATAAGAAATGATGGTGTTTTGATGGTTACGAAAATGGCTGAAAAGACATTTGTGGGTAAAGGAATTGTATACATTAATACGTGGAAGAAAAATGATCCTAGGACCATTTATAATATGATCTATCAAGATGGGCCATCGGGAAGTATTTATGTAAAGCGGTTTAATGTCACTAGTATAATTAGGGACAAAGAATACTCGTTAACAAAAGGCACTCCTAAATCTCGAGTTTTGCATTTGACTGCAAATCCTAACGGAGAAGCTGAGCTTGTGACAGTTGTTCATCGAGCAAAGGCCAAACTAAAAAAATTAAAATTTGAGTTTGATTTCGCTGAAATCAATGTGAAGAGCCGAAGTGCTCAAGGAAATATTTTAACCAAGCATGCGGTCAATAAGATTGAGCTTAAAGAAAAAGGTGTTTCAACACTCGGAGCTAGAAAGGTTTGGTTTGATGAATCAGTGAAACGTTTAAACTATGAAGAGCGTGGGCGCTTGCTTGGCTCGTTTAATGCCGAGGATAAGATTTTAACTATCATGCAGTCAGGGTCTTACAGGATGACGGGTATTGATGAGACTACTAAGTTTGATGATGATATGATCAAAATCGAAAAGTGGAACCCTGAAAAACCGATCAGTGTAATTCACTTCGAAGGAGAGAAAGAGCAATCATTTATCAAAAGGTTCTTAGCAGAAGAGTCTGATAAACCGTATTCTTTTATCGGTGATCATGACGACTCTAAACTTGAATTTGTCAGTACTGATTGGTTGCCAAAGGCAACATTGAATTTTGATCAACGCGCGGGAAGTAAAGACCCTGAAACAATTGAACTAGCAGAGGCAATATCATTGAAGGGAGTGAAAGCGCTGGGTAATAGAATTTCTAAGATTCGAATCAAGTCAATTGATGAGCTAGAGCCGCTTCCACATGAAGAAGCTAGTGCCGATGATGCTGCGGTCGATGATAGTGGTGCCGAGAAAGCACCAGAATCGACTAAATCAGAAGAAAAGACTCTGGCAAAAGAATCAAAAGAAGAGTCTAAATCATCATTATCTGACGAAAAGTCTTCTGAAGACTCAAAGAAAGACAAGCCTAAAGGTTCAAAGCCGGCCGCAAGGTCAGAAGTAAAAAAGCCTGAGGCAAAAGTGGAAAAAGAAACGTTTGAAGAAGAGCCGGTCGAAGAGGGAAAAAAACCAAATAATAAGGATGACGATGACGATGATGACTCTTTTGGTGCAGGTACTCAAATAACCCTCGAACTTTAGGAGCCAATGAAGGCTCATTGGCGACAAAATTGATAGTTGATGGAAATCACTGTATTCACTATTTTGGACACGCTCGGAACCTTAGCTTTTGCCATCTCTGGTGCAACACTGGCAATTAAAAAGAAGTTTGACCTCTTTGGTGTGTTTGTTTTGGCTTTTGTAACATCTACAGGAGGTGGTACAGTGCGTGATTTGATTATTGGCAATACTCCCGTAGAATGGATGTCTAATAATGCATTGATTGTTACCATCGTTATTGGCGCTGTTTCTGCCGTTTTGCTTAACCCATATATGAACAAACTCAACTACTTCGTTTACCTTTTTGATGCGGTAGGTTTGGGGTTCTTTACGATGGCCGGAATTCAAAAAGGCATAGAGTATGATTTCAGCATTTTTATTTGCATCGCATTAGGAACAATTACAGCCACTTTTGGTGGGTTAATTAGGGATTTGATAACTGGTGAGCAGCCAATGCTGTTAACACGTAAAGAAATTTATGCCCTGGCAGGTGCCATAGGTGGTTGCATGTACTTTGTTCTGAATTGGTTAGAAGTTCCAGAACAAATAAGCCTTCCGTTTTGTATTGTTCTGATTTTCTTAATTCGTCATTTAACGCAAAGGTTTAAGTTTAAGCTACCAACATATTCTGAAGAGGAGGGATGGAGAATACGCGATTGATTCACGGGTAATTCAGATTGTTTTTAATCCTTTTTTCTCTTGAGGTGTTATTACTTCCTAATTTAAAATCAATTGAATCACATCTTTTTATTTCAGCTATTTTATTATCATGTTCAACGGCATTGTTTGCACAGCCCAAAAGCCCTCGTATGAAGGTTGAAGCTGAAATTTCTGGTGTAAATATTAAGGTAGACTTCGGTGCTCCATCAGTAAATGAAAGAACAATTTGGGGCGAGTTAGTTCCTTTCAATAAAGTTTGGAGAACTGGGGCCAACGAGGCAACTACGCTGGAAGTTGACCAGGCTATTTTGATTGAAGGTAATGAACTTCCAGCGGGTAAGTACGCCATGTTTACTATTCCATCTGAGGAAAATTGGACCGTCATTTTCAACTCGGACTTTAATCAATTGGGCGCATACAAATATGATGAGACTAAAAATGTAGTGATGTTTGAGGTTCCTATTCAAAATGCTGAGCATCAAGAGCAAATGCAAATTTTAGTCGAAGAAAATCAGCTAGATATACATTGGGAGAAAGCCTTAGTTTCGATGAAAATCACCGGAAAAGGCTAATATAATTTAGAACTCTTGTTCCTGATATAGCTTCCAAACCCTCACCCATTCGGTGTCTTTGGCAGACTCATCATTTATGAAGTTATAAATTCCACCCCAGTTATGGGTAACCCGCTTATAGGTCATTAATTCATTGTCTTCGATAATTCGAATAGTCTCTGTCATTCTTCCTTCTGACGTAGATTTTGAGTAGAGTATAGGTGCTCCTGAACTGAGCTTTTGATCATAAGAGTCTTTCTTGAAACCTTCTATTTTATTTAAAATTTTCTCAGTTCTAAAAACAGCATTATTCGCCCAAGAATTGGAGGTGAAGTCAGAAAGGGTAACTTTCAATTCGGTCAGTGCCTTTTCATGTTCTCCTTTTCGAATAAAGGTGTTCATCGATTTAACACCTTTGTTCAATATGGCATTTCCAGCATAATAATCCTCAACCGGTTTTAAAATGACTTGAATTTCGCTAATTGCTCGCTCCGCAGTTAGAACAGTTGTTGGGTGCAGCTCTGAAAACGTATGCGAAGGTTCTATTAATCTAATTATTCCATCAATTTCTTCTAGTAATTGGCTTGTCCATCTTGGGTCTAAATAGGAGATGATTGTTGTATGGTATTCCTTCTTTGCTAATTCATACTCTTCCAATTCGATTAGATGTCTGCAGTAATTAAGCTTGCCTTGTAATGTTAGTTTTTGATCTTGCTGTTTAAGAATGCTTAAGTATAAAAACGATAGCGCTTGGTCGATTTTTTTACCTGCTTCATACTTATCAATGCTTTTCGTCTTGCTTTTTTGAATTGGCATTGAACCAGAAATAGGTTGGTAATTTTCATCTAACCCAGCAGGTCGAGTGTCTTGGGTTAGTGATTTTTTGGAGCGATCTAGTTCATCCTGAACAGCTCCAATTAAGTCATGATCCATTTGACGCTTCCAAGCTATAGCTATTGCATCTGCATATGCTTTTTTTACTTCTGCGTTATCACCATTGTGCACAAAGCTCTTTGCGACATTAATTTTTGATGCAAAAGCATCTCCTCTCCCAGCTTCAAGTGCTTCAAGTCTTGATTTAGCTCAGACTTTGTCGATGTTTCGAATGACCTCGATTGGAGTGATCCACTCTATAAAAAGCGATTCGTTATCCGTACTTTTCGTTGGGTTTTGAGCACTCAAACCGCAAGGCATCGCCATCAAAAGCATACACTGAAATACAATAAAATAGGGTTTGAGAAAAATCTTCATAATACCTTGACGCGAAATACGAAATAACCTTTGAGATGTTACATTTATCGAATGAAAATTAAGTCCATATTTCTGGTGGTGATTGTAATGTGTTTTATAACCGCTACCCGTGCTCAAAACCATCTTGATTATTCTTACACCTTAGACGCACTATATTATTCTATTCCTGGATATGAGTCTGAGGAGTTCTTTTTTAAAGCACACTTATATCCAGTGTTTCACTCTCATAACAATGACTCTGTCTTAAGTGATTTAAATGGATTATTTGCGGAAGAATTATCACTTCCAAAGTCGGCCACTTTGAAAGAAAGAATGGTAGCTGTGAAAATTGACAACTTAATGAGCGATCGGCAAGTGTTGGAAATGCTAATGGCAAGAGCTGGAATGTTAAATGAAAACCCTGAACAGTTGAATTATCTTTTAGATGTGAGAACAGATCGAATTGATTTTCCGGATAATAGAGAAACTGTTTTTAATTATCGATATAAACGCGAAACCAGCACTCGGCCTGATCAGACGCAGGAAGAGAAGAGATTCGAGGTAATTGATTGGAGCTCTGGCGCTCTAATTCACGCGGGAGAATTCGGGAATAAAAAATTAATGAAATGTATTCAAGACGCAACGAAGAATATCGATTATAAGGCAGATAACTGCGAGGAAGAGACAAGTTTAGAGCGTTGGAAGGATGATCTAAATTGCGAAACAGTGCTTGGTTCAATTAGTGAGGAGGAGATATCCTTCTTTTTGTATTCTAATGATCGTCAGTGCGAATCCTCTAATTCCTTTCCAATTGAAATTGAGGTATTGAAGGATTGTTTTGAGAATGATAAGCCTTGTGAATAGAATATAGATAAACAATCATTATGCATCCATTATTGCTCGAGTTCGGTGAATTTCAAATTTATGCTTATGGTTTCTTCATTGTTCTAGGTGCTGCGCTTGGTTATTTGTTTTTATCTCAATCGGCTCATAAAATTTATGGTGTAGATAAAGACAAGATCAGTAGTCTATTGCTGTGGATTTTTGTGACGGCCTTTATTGGAGGTAAAGTTTTGTTCTACCTAGAAGATCCCAGGCTATACATTGAAAACTCTTCACGGATGCTAACTAATTTGGGAAATGGGTTTGTATTTTTTGGCTCATTGCTATTTGCTGTGCCCACTACAATTTGGTTTTTTAGAAAAGAAGGCTGGAACGTATGGGGGATGCTGGATTTGCTAGCCTTTACAGCGCTTATCGTTCATGCAATAGGGCGTATAGGCTGTTTCATGGCAGGTTGTTGCCATGGTGTGCCCACAGATTCTTTATTCGGAGTTACGTTTATTGACCCTGCTTGCCAAGCATATCCTCTGAACACACCATTGCATCCAACGCAGCTTTACGAGTTCTTAACATTAACTGTCATATTCATTTTTCTCTTTTGGTTCAGAAAATTCAAATCATTCGATGGTCAGCTTTTTCTGCTTTATTTAATTCTATATTCAATTGGAAGGTCTATTATCGAAACAGTTCGTGGTGATGAGGAAAGAGGATATTTAATTGATGAGGTGCTTACCCACTCCCAGACCATTTCAATAATGCTAATATTGATAGCTATAGTGGTTTACTTTAGAAAGTGGCGTAGCCAATAGTTCTTATGATTTTTCTTAAGTCATTAACTCTGAATAGAATAGTCTGAATCGTAAGTCACTCACTGAAAACATCCTTTGTGTGTACCGGCATAAATCGTGTTAAACACGCTATTTTCACTATGAACTCAGCGCTTTAAGCCGTAAACTTGCCCATCATCTAAAGAGAGAATTATGAGTGAAGCAGTAAGAAATTTAGAACCGAAGGCAATGTGGAATCATTTTGCCGATTTAAATGCCGTTCCAAGACCTTCTAAGAAAGAGGAGCGAGTGATAGAATTCATTAAGAGTTTTGGTGAAACATTGGGCTTGCCAACCATTGTTGATGAAGTGGGTAATGTGATAATTAAGAAGCCAGCTAGTGCTGGAATGGAAAATCGCCAGACCATCGTTTTGCAAAGCCACCTGGACATGGTGCATCAAAAAAATGCATCAACCAACTTTGACTTCGATGCAGAAGGGATTAAAATGTATGTTGATGGCGATTGGGTGCGGGCTGATGGCACAACTCTTGGCGCTGATAATGGAATAGGAGTTGCGTCAATTATGACGTTATTGAGTTCTAGTGATATTGCTCATCCGCCTCTCGAGGCACTTTTTACTATAGATGAAGAAACTGGAATGACAGGCGCAATGGGGTTGAAAGGTGGATTGCTTGATGCGACCATTATGCTCAATTTAGATACTGAAGATGATGATGAACTTACCATTGGATGCGCTGGTGGTATTGATGTTACTGCTTCAGATTTGTACGTTGAGTCAGAAACTCCATCTGGTAGCTCAGCCTTCAAGCTTACCGTTAATGGACTAACTGGAGGTCACTCGGGTATGGATATTCACCGTGGGCGAGGAAATGCTAATAAGCTGATGAATCGTCTTCTTCTTCGTGCTGTTAATGCCCATGGTGTTGCTATAAGCTCTATAGATGGTGGTAGTTTACGAAATGCGATTCCTAGAGAGTCGGTTGCTGTTGTTTGTGCAGGAAAAGATGAGGAGAAGAACTTTAAAACATGGTTGAAGGAGTTTGAAACTGAAATAAAGCTTGAACACAACACTACTGATCCTAACTTAAAAGTTTCTATTGAGGCTGCCGAAATGCCTGCTAAAGTGTTAAAGGCTGATTTTCAAATTGCCTTACTAAGAGCGCTTTATGGATGTCCGGTTGGGATTTATAGAATGAGTCCAGATATTGATGGGTTGGTTCAAACCTCAAACAACTTAGCAAGAGTATTAGTAAAGAATGGCGAGTATACAGTTCAGTGTCTAACAAGAAGCTCTGTTGACTCTGAAAAAATGGATGAAGCAGAAGCCATAAAAGCTTTGTTTGAATTAATTGGTTCGAAGGTAGAGTTTGGTGGAAGCTACCCCGGTTGGGCGCCACGTCCAGGCGCGGAAATTGTTAAAACCATGAGTAATTTGTACCGAGAATTATTCAATGATGAGGCTCATGTTATGGCTTGCCATGCGGGACTTGAATGTGGTATTCTAGGAACCAATTATCCAGAAATGGAAATGATTTCATTTGGTCCAAATATCCGAGGTGCCCATTCACCAGATGAGTGTGTGCAGATAAGCTCAGTTCACAAATATTGGAAGTTGCTCATCGAAACACTGAAGAGAATACCTGAGGCCTAATTCATGAAAGTTTCACTCATATTTTTCGGGTGTATACTTTCTTTTCAAGTTTTAGCTCAAAGTCAAGACTCATTAATCTCTGATATCTTAGATAATGGAGCTAAAAACTATGAGGAAGGCCGCTATGACTTGGCGCTAATAGAGTATCATAGAGTTTTAGATATTGATTCTAAACATGCCCTTGCCAACTATGAACTGGCCACATGCTACTATGCGATAGATAATGACAAGAAAGCCATCAAGCATGCGGCTGTTGCGGCTAGAGATGAGTCTGAAATCGGCATAGAAGCGACAATTTTAAAAGGAGGTATTATAGATCAACAAGGGAAGTCAAAAAAAGCGATGAGAACTTTTAAGAAAGGTTTGAGGAGCTTTGGTGACTACTACTTGCTTTGGTATCATTATGGGATTTCTGTCACCAACGCTAATGAACTGCAAGAGGCCTCCTTGGCATATCAAAATGCCGTAACATCAAAATTGGACCATTCTAAGAGTCATTTTGCGCTAGCACGTTTAATGTTGATTCAACATAGAGAAGCTCAAGCCATATATCCATTGATGTTTTATCTCATGCTCAACCCTAAAGGTGAAACATCAGTGGCTGCTTACAATAGTTTGAATAAGGTGATTACAGAATCTAATCCTAAAACTAAATATGTAAAAAGTCCTTCCAAGGAGATTGCTTACAAGTTTCAATTGGCTGACTTTCTTTTACAAGCATTTATCGATGCGCGTAATTTAGAGTCCTATTCTACAAAGAGTAAAATAGAAGTAGATTCCGATATTGTTTCAAAGATTTTCAATTACTTAGCATGCGCTCCACAGGGTGAAAATGATGTTTTCTATGAGCGTTATTACATTCCATTTTTCAACCAAATAGCTGAAAATGCGTTTATTATACCATTGATGCATTTCATCTCGCAATCTTCAAACGATAGTTCTAAAGAATGGGTAGAAAGAAACACCAAAGAAATAGAGAGATTATTTGAATTTTTAGATGAGATTAACATCAAATAGTAGTGTTGATATGAATAACTGTTTAGTCCTATGATCACAATCATCTCGCCAGCAAAGTCTTTAGACTTTGAGTCTGCATTACCCGAAATAGAAACAACTACTCCCGAATTTTCGGAGCAGTCTGCTCAAATAATGACGAAGCTTAAAAAATTGAGTAAAAAGAAGGTGAGTGAATTGATGAAGTTGAGTAAAGACTTAACAGAACTGAATGTTCATCGCTATCAAATGTGGGACCCCAGTTTTGATGATGATCATTCAAGGCCAGCATTAATGACATTTAGCGGTGAAGTGTTTAGAGGCATTGATGCACAATCATTGAATACCGAACAGCTTAATTTCTCTCAAAAACATTTGAGGATATTGAGCGGCTTACATGGACTATTAAGGCCACTAGACAAAATTCGTCCTTACCGATTAGAAATGGGTACATCGCTGCCAATTGGTCGCAAAAAGAACTTATATCAATATTGGGGAGATCAAATAACAAACGCGTTGAATACAGCACTAGAAGCTGCAGATTCAAGCACTTTGGTTAACTTGGCTTCATCTGAGTATTTTAGAGCAGTGAATTTTGACAAAGTCAATGGCAACGTCATAACTCCTGTTTTTAAAGACTTTAAAAATGGTGAATACAAAGTGGTGATGACTTGGGCTAAGCAAGCACGAGGGAAAATGACTGGGTTTATTCTTCGCAATGGAATAACCAACCCAGAAGAGTTGAAGTCTTTTACTGAATATGAATATAATGAAGCCCTAAGTAGCGATAGCGAATGGGTGTTTGTCCGATGATTATAATTAAGAAACTGCACATTGTTTAAAAAACCGATCATAGCGCGACTTGCAATCAGTGTATTGGTTTTTACCATTACCACAGTTATTTCTGTTTGGGTGTGGTCTCAATATAGTGAAAAGTTAAAATCCGAGCAAATAGAACAAATTGAGGTGCTTGGAGAGCATACGCGCAGTAGGGTTTGGAGCTTAGTGAATGCGGACATCGATCATCTTAAAAACTTTACCAACCGATTGGAGTTTTCTGATGGAGGCTTTTTTAAGTTTTGGCAGAAAGATGCAGAACAGCTAGTGAGGCTAGATAGTTCTATACTTTTTATTGAGTGGATAGATTCCAATAAAATTGTCAAAGATGTTGTTCCGCTTGATCCGAATAGAGAAATAATTAATGTTCGCCTTGATGATGTAAGTTACCGTATTCATGGCTGGATGAGAGCGGCAGTGACAGGTGATCTTAATATAACACCTTGGGTAACTCTGATACAAGGAGGCGAAGCTTTCTTAGTGGATTCCCCGATTTGGATCGACAGTGTTTTCTTAGGCACTATCACTGGAGGGTTTAATTTCACTTACGAAATCGGCAATTTTTTTGAAGAAAATAAAGATTACCATATCCATCTTTTTGATCAGACTGATCATCTTTTTTACTGCTCTGAACCAGATAGGTGTGAGCAAATAAAGGTTGATGATGACTTTCTTTTTGAGGGTTTAATCAATGTAAATAGGAGTAAAGAAATATGGTGGAAAATGCAGTTTTACCCAACCAACTCTTTCTTCGATGAGAGTTCGAAATATACAGGTGGTTTATCCCTAGCGCTTAGTATATTCCTGGGTTTAATCCTGTCAATAGCCTTGTTTTTTATCATGAAAACAAACAAGCAAGAAAAAGTCACAAAGGCCATTAACGAGAGGCTGGAAAAGTTGAATGAGACATTAGGGCAGGAGAAAGTCAAAGCTGAAAAAAGCTCGAGAGTGAAATCTGAGTTTTTGAGTAATATGAGTCATGAAATTAGAACTCCACTGAATATTATTCAGGGTCTGATTCAGATGGTTGCGGAGAATCGAGATCCAGAAAAGCAAAAAGAATACCTTGATCTGTTAAATAACTCATCCTCTAATCTTCTAGGTTTACTCAACAATATTCTAGACTTAGACCGTATTGAGTCAGGTCAAATGGCGCTTGAAACTTCGCGTTTTCAGCCAGTGATAAAAATTCAAGCGCTTTGCGAGTTGTTTGCTCAATCTTTTGATGAAAAAGGAATTGACCTGATATTTGAAACGGTTGAGCCGCGCGCATCTTGGCTCACTGGAGATGAGGTTAAGTTCACACAGATTGTCTCTAACTTCATTCATAATGCGCTCAAATTTACGTCTGAAGGTTCGGTTACGGTTTACTATGAGCAAGAGAATAAGTCGGATGATGAAATTGAAGTCGTTTTGCGTGTGAAGGATACTGGTATCGGTATTCCAAGAGAGCAGCTTTCTCTCATTTTTGAGCGTTTCTCGCAAGTTGATTCAGGATATCGAAAAAAATATTCAGGGTCGGGGCTGGGGTTGTCAATTAACTATGAGTTGATACGGCTGATGAACGGAGATATAGTAGTCACAAGTGAAGTAGGGGTTGGAACCGAGTTTGTCATTACGTTAGCGTTTCAAGACGGCAATGTAAAGCAAGAAGTAGCAACCCCAGAAGAGTTGATCAGTGACTTTACGGGTAAAAAGTGTTTGCTTGTTGAAGACAATGAACTCAATGTGTTGGTGATATCAAAAATGCTTGAAATATTTAAGTTTTCGTGGCATTCTGAACCAAATGGACAAAAAGGGGTAGAGGCTTTTGATGAAGGTGATTACGATTTGGTAATTATGGATTTGCACATGCCGGTAATGGATGGTATGGAAGCTTCTCAAATCATCTTTAAAAAACACCCAAATACGCCTATTATTATGCTTTCGGCTAACGTAACAAAGGAGGCGGTAAGTCAAGCGAAAGAGATTGGGATAGAACACTACATTACAAAGCCCGTTTCAAAGGAGAAACTATTACAGACAATTAACATAGTTCTAAAAGCATAAGATGGATTTAAATAACAAAACTTTTATTGTAACGGGTGGAAGCTCAGGGATAGGAAAGGCAATTGCTCAAAAGTTGGTAGGTAAAGGAGCGTCAGTTTTAATTACTGGCAGAGATGAAGAAAAGCTTAAAGCGGTCGGCATTGAACTGAACTGTGAATTTGTGCGAGCAGATATCGGCACGCCCGAAGGAGTAGCGTTAACGATCAATACGGCACTGAATAAATTAGGTAAGCTAGATGGCTTGATTAATAATGCCGGTCATGGCTGGATGAATAAAATGCACGAGTATTCTTGGGAAGATTTTGAAGAAACATACCGCGTAAATGTTTTCGGAGCGGCCATGATGGGTCAAGCAGCTGCTAAGGTGTTTATGGATCAGAAATCTGGGAATATTGTGAACATCGCTTCCACAGCCGCCACAAAAGGTTTTGCTGGAGGTAGTGTTTATTCCTCTTCAAAGTTTGCTTTGCGCGGATTAACCCAATGTTGGCAGGCAGAGCTGCGCCTATTTAATATTCGTGTTTTAGGAGTGAACCCATCTGAAGTGACAACCGCTTTTGCTCAAGAGGATAGGGTAGAGCGTAGCGATGTTGATAATAAATTACGTCCCGAGGAAATTGCACATGCTATCATAATAGCTTTAGAAATGGATGATAGAGGATATATACCTGAGCTTTCGGTGCACGCTACCAACCCTTTTTAAATAGTATTGTGCTCAGTTTTTGGGAAAAATCATCCTTGCTTGAAGCTGACATTGCAATTGTTGGCGGAGGCTTAGTTGGGCTTTCTGTAGCATCGAGCCTAAAAGAAAAGTTTCCTTCTAAGAACGTAACGATTTTTGAACGATCTGCCTTGCCTTATGGAGCAAGCACTCGTAACGCTGGTTTTGCTTGCTTTGGTAGTCTTACAGAAGTACTTTCAGATATTGACACAATGGGTTCAGAAGCTGCAAGAGAGCTACTCTTTCAGCGCTGGATGGGGTTGCAAATTACCCGAAAACGACTTGGAGATGAGGCTATTGGATTTCTTCCAGCTGGTGGTTATGAGCTTGTTGAGAGCGAGATTGACTTTGAAGAAGATGTCTACAAAGTGAATCAACTTATAGCGGACTTTATTCCCGACTATATTACCTCTTGCAACGATGAAAAATTACGACTAGGAATTGTTGCTGCTGGTGATTTGTATAGCATGAAGGATGAAGGCCAAGTGAACACTGGAGCATTGATGAAAGCTATGGAACACTATGCACTGCAGCTTGGTGTGATTATCAGAACAGGGTGTGAAGTAGTTAACGTGGAATCAGACTCACTCAAGATAAAAGATCGTTTTAGGGGTGAGATTGATTTTAAAGCAGATAAGATTTTTGTTTGCAACAATGCATTTGCAACTTCATTATTGCCTGAAGTCGATGTAAAGCCTGGCAGAGGTCAGGTGTTTATCACCCATCCTATATCTGGGTTACCTTTTAATGGAAATCTTCACGTGGATGAAGGCTTTTATTATCTGCGTAATGTTGGAGATCGGCTTCTTTTTGGAGGAGGCAGAAACATAGATTTTCAAACTGAAGAAACATTAGAGTTTACATTAAACAACGCCATTCAAAAAGCTTTAGAAGACAAGTTGAAGGTTTTGTTTGGTCAAGATTTCCACTTTGAAATCGATCAACGTTGGTCTGGAATAATGGCCTTTGGAGAAGATAAGCTACCTATTGTGAAGCATTTATATGACAACGTGTATGTTGCCGCTAAAATGGGCGGAATGGGAATTGCATTGGCTGGTTTTATTGGCGAAGAGATTGCTGAAATAATGAGCTGATAGGATTTGTAATATTAATCGTCAAAAGGATTATGAGAACATTGAATAATAAGAGTATTTGGGACGGAGCGATGAATTATACATCCTATCGTCTGATGATTGACCAACTCATATCTGAAGGGAAAACTACTGGCCCAGATCAGTCGGAGGCATTAATCAATTACACAGATCTGAATGCAAAACGCATGAAGCGGATTGATAAAACGTATACGCCTGATTCGAGTATTATACATCAACTGAAAGGGTGGAGTAGCAAGGTGGTTCTTTTGACTATCACGGAGTCATGGTGCGGAGATGCTGCGCAGATTGTTCCTGTGATTTCTGCTTTAGCAAATGAAGTTGATATTTCTTCGCGCTTTGTGCTTAGAGATGAAAACCTTGATCTAATAGATCAACATTTAACTAACGGAGGGCGATCGATACCGGTAATTTTAGTGTTAGATGCAAATAGCTTTGAAGTCATTGCAAGCTGGGGGCCTCGTCCTTCAGCAGTGCAAACTATGGTTATGGATTATAAAAAGCTTTCCGAGCCCAAGCCTGCTTACAGTGAGTTTTCGAAAGAAGTCCAGCTTTGGTATGCTAAAGACAAATACAAAAGCATTGAGCGCGAATTTTCTGAATTGGTGATCAATACCGCTGCCTCAATTCAGTAAATTTTCGTCTTTTCGTTAGAATGATCAAGCCTTTGCATTTATATCTTTTTGTTGTGCTCTTATTATGTGGATGCAACCAATGCAAGGATGGGTGCTTAAATGGGGCTTGTATCGATCAATATTGTGATTGTGATGTTTGGTACACTGGAGATCGATGTGATCGTAGCGAACTTTCTATTTATGAAGGCGCATATGTCGGGACTTTCATATTTGGATCGTCCGCAGAGACTCTTTCATTCAGCTTAGTTGGTGCTGCTGACAATCCTTCACAGTTGATTGCTAATGAACTTGACCTCAAATTCCAGTTCACATCATCAACGAGATTTGATGTACCTGCGCAAACCTGGAAAAATATCGAGTGGATAGGAGAAGGTGAAATGCTCTTGGGTTTAATCTCGATCCGTCTCAACTATACTGATAGCAGTGGTGTTAAGGAAGGTTTAATTGAGGCGTATCGAGAAGATTAATACTATCTCTGCATTTAATAATTGTTAGCGTTCTGCTTTATCTTTTTAGTCCGATAAAATTTTCACAATTTCGCCCCGCTTAATTAAAACAAACTATGTCAAAAGTTCACAATTTTAGTGCTGGTCCTAGCATTTTGCCACAAGAGGTATTTCAACAAGCATCTCAGGCTGTTCTTGATTTTAATGGATTAGGTCTTTCATTGCTTGAAATCTCTCACAGGAGTAAAGATTTCATCGCAGTAATGGATGAGGCACAAGCCTTAGTAAAAGAGATTTACAACCTAGGAGATGACTATGAAGTAATGTTTCTTCAGGGCGGAGCGAGCCTTGGTTTCTTAATGTCTGCGTACAATATGATGGGTGCCAATAAGAAGTCAGCTTACTTAACAACGGGTACTTGGGCTAAGAAAGCTGTTAAAGAGGCAAAGTCATTGGGTGAAGTTGTTGAAGTAGGGTCTTCTGCTGATGCTAATTTCAACTATATCCCCAAAGGATTTGCAGTACCTGCTGATAGTGATTATTTGCACGTTACTTCGAACAATACAATTTTCGGAACACAGATTCATGATTTCCCAAAGACAGAAGTCCCGTTAGTATGCGACATGTCTTCAGATATTTTTTGTCGTGAAATTGATGCTAAGCAATTTGACGTGATTTATGCTGGAGCTCAAAAGAATATGGGGCCAGCTGGAACAACGCTATACATAGTTAAGAATGATAAAATAGGTAAGTCTTCCATGAAGATTCCTACCATGCTTGATTTCAAAACGCATGCTGAAAAGGAGTCTATGTTCAACACACCACCTGTTTTTGCCATATATGTTAGTATGTTGGTTTTGCGATGGATTAAGTCGAATGGTTTAGCCAAAATTGGTCAAACAAACGCAGCTAAAGCCAATGCGTTATACACTGAAATTGATCGAAATGCAATGTTCAAAGGCACTGCGGCAAAAGAAGATCGTTCCATTATGAACGGATGCTTCTTGCTGAATGAAGGGCTCGATGAGGCAATTGGTCAAAACTTCTTAGACCTGTGCAAGGAAGCAAACATCAACGGTTTGAAAGGACACCGCTCAGTTGGTGGTTTCAGGGCAAGCATGTACAATGCTCTTCCACTTGAAAGTGTGGAGACATTGGTTGACGTAATGAAAACATTTGAATCAAAATTTGGATAATATATGATGAGAATTGCAATTCTGGCAATAGCGCTTTTGGTGTCATCAGCATCGTTTGCGCAGATGCCTAAAAATGACAATAAAGACTTCGAGTATAAAGCAGAAAAATCGGTCAAAAGAGCAGGAACAGGCGACTTGATGAAACGCATAGAAAAATGGGGAAATGATTATTTTAAAGATGCTTTGTCTTATGAAATTGCCATTGATGACTCAACTGAAAGATATGTGGAAATGTGCATTAAGGAATCAATGGTGGAAAGTCATTTTGGCGTAAATAGAACCCATAAGAATCGTTCGTTGAAATACCATATAAAGTTTGATGCTGAGAGAAAAGATTACACTTATACGGTTAATGATTTTCATTATGAGGCTCTTGAGATTGATAATAAGAATCGAGAAACTCAGCTTGATTCAAAGTTGAGTGATATAAAAGGTGCGGCTTCTGGTAGCTTGGAAGAAGAAGTGCACATGAAGATGGCACAAGTAATTGAGAGTTTTATCAAGGCATTAGAAACAGAGTTAGAAGACTAAATAATAAGTAAATCAGAATGAGAATTTTAGCAAATGATGGGATTTCTCCATCTGGAAAAGCAAAACTGGAAGAGAACGGATTCGAAGTAGTTACCGACACTATTCCTCAAGAAAATCTTGCAGAAGGAATTAACGAAGGAGGTTTTGTTGGAATCTTGGTGAGAAGTGCTACTCAAGTTAGAAAAGAGCATATGGACGCATGTCCAAACCTGAAGCTTATAGGTCGCGGTGGTGTTGGTATGGATAACATTGACGTTCAATATGGTCGTGACAATGGACTTCATGTCATAAATACTCCAGCTGCAAGTTCTCAATCAGTAGCTGAACTGGCTATAGCTTCTTTATTCTCTATGGCTCGTTTCACGTATGATGCGAGTCGTAAAATGCCTTCAACAGGAACCACAGAGTTTAAAGCTTTAAAGAAGTCATACAGTAAGGGTACTGAGCTTCGAGGAAAGACTCTTGGGATCATAGGGTTTGGAGGGATAGGACAAGCATTAGCAAAGTATGCTTTAGGTCTTGGTATGAATGTAAAATACATTACTAAGGGAGACAAGCAAAGTACTGATTTGGAGCTCGACATAGCAGGTCAAAAGATTGTTGTTAATGTTGAACGAACTTCGATGGAGGATTTATTAGCTACATCAGACTACATCAGCCTTCATGTGCCAAAACAAGCAGATGGAAGCGCTGTATTAGGCAAGGATCAACTAGCTAAAATGAAACCAGGCGTTGGATTAATCAATACTTCTCGAGGAGGTTCAATCGATGAGGATGAACTGCTTGCTGCTCTTGATTCAGGGCATGTGAAAGCTGCAGCTCTTGACGTGTTTGTAGGCGAGCCAGCTCCCAACGAACATGTCTTAAGCCACGCCCGAATTATCAGTACTCCTCACATTGGAGGAAGTACGGTTGAAGCGCAAGATCGAATTGGAGTGGAATTGGCAGATCAGATCATCTCACTTCTTAAATAAATAAACTAGAAATCAATTATCTATGAGTGTATTCAAGCCATTCAAGGCTGCCAGACCGAGCAATGATAAAGTCTTGGACGTAGTTTGTCGTCCTTATGATGTGTTAGACAGCGCTGAAGCGAAGGCAGAAGCTGAAGGGAATTCTTCCAGCTTCTATCATGTAATAAAGCCAGAGATCAATTTTCCTGATGATTTCGATCACTATGATGAAGCCATCTATAAGAAAGGTCGCGAAAACTATGAATTGCTTCGTGAAAACGGAGTTCTTCTTAAAGATAAAAAAGAGCAATATTATGTCTATCAAATCATCATGGACGGACATAAGCAAACAGGAATTGTAGGTTGCTGTTCCATTGATGATTACTTCGAGAATAATATCAAAAAACACGAATTAACTCGTCCAGACAAGGAAGAAGATCGGAAAAACCACGTACGATATGGTAAGATCAATGCTGAACCAGTATTTTTCTCATATCCTCATGTAGATGCAATAGATACCATAGTTGAGGCTGTGAAAACAGCTGCTGATCCAACATATGATATTACTACAAAAGATGGTGTTCAACATTCACTATGGGAAGTAGAGAATGATGATGCTATCGATCAAATAGATCAACTTTTCGAAGAGAAAGTTCCGTCTATTTACGTGGCTGATGGACATCATAGAACTGCAGCAGGCGCATTAGTTGGCAAAGAATTCAGAGATGCAGCTGGTGGAAATAGAAATGACGGCAAGCGGTACAATTATTTTATGGCGGTTGTATTTCCAGATAATCAATTGAAGATCATCGACTACAACAGAGTAGTGAAGGATTTGAATGGTCTTTCAGAAGCTGAGTTGCTTAGCAAGCTAGAGTCTAGTTTCTCCGTTGAGAAAATGAATGGTCAATACAGGCCTGAGCGTTTGCATACAATTGGAATGTATCTTTCTGGTGAGTGGTACAAATTGACAGCTAAAGACTCTACTTACGATGATAATGACCCTGTAGGTGTTTTAGACGTTACTATTTTATCAAAACAAGTATTGGAACCACTTTTTAATATTGTTGATCTACGCACCGATAAGCGTATTGATTTTGTTGGTGGAATTCGTGGGTTAGGTGAGTTGGAGAAAAGAGTGGATTCAGGTGCCATGAAGGTGGCGTTTGCGATGTATCCTGTTTCTATGCAGCAATTGATAGATATCAGCGATGCTGATTTAATTATGCCTCCAAAAGTTACTTGGTTTGAACCTAAGCTTCGAAGCGGAATGTTCATTCATGAATTGGATGATTAATTGCTTGATTATTGTATTAAATCATAGAAAGCCTCGCTAATGCGGGGCTTTTTCTTTGATAGTTTTGTGCAAACTGTAACATAGATGCTGCCAAAAATAAATCCTACTAAAACAAAGGCTTGGGCCAAGCTGAATGATCACTTTGATGAGATGAGAAGTGTGAAAATGACCGCGCTTTTTGATCAAGACCCAAATCGTTTCAACAGTTTCTCAATCAAGCATAAAGACTTTCTTTTTGATTATAGTAAGAATCGCGTTTCAAAGAAGACCTTAACCTTGCTTCAAGAGCTTGCTGAAGAATGTGGTGTGCAAGAAGCTATTGAAAAAATGTTTTCTGGAGAGCGAATAAATGAGAATGAAGGTCGGTCGGTTCTTCACGTGGCATTGCGCAACAGATCAAATCGACCAATATTGGTTGATGGAAGGGATGTGATGCCAGACGTTAACGCTGTACTCAATCATATGGAGCAGTTTTCAAAATCGATTATCAAGGGTGAACATTTAGGCTATTCTGGAAAACCAATCACATCAGTTGTCAATATTGGAATTGGCGGTTCTGATTTAGGTCCTTACATGGTCAACGAGGCATTAGAAGGATTTTCCAATCATCTTTCTATGCACTTTGTTTCCAATATAGATGCCACAGACTTGGTTAAAGTATTGTCAAAGGTTGACGCGGAAAGCACAATTTTCATTATCGCTTCGAAGACATTTACAACTCAAGAAACCATGACCAATGCTGAAACAGCGAAACAGTGGTTCCTGGAAAAGAGTGGAGATGCAGCGGCTGTGGCCAAGCATTTTGTAGCATTATCAACCAATGTTGCAGCTGCAGAAAAATTTGGAATCAGTGCTCAGAATGTTTTTCCATTTTGGGATTGGGTAGGAGGAAGGTACTCTTTATGGAGCGCCATTGGTCTCTCCATTATGCTGAGCGTTGGACCAGAGCATTTTTATGCTTTGCTTTCAGGGGCGCAAGATATTGACGATCATTTGCAGAAACAAGGCACTGAGAGTATCCCATCCATCATGGCATTGTTGGGCATTTGGTACAACAATTTCTTCGATGCGCATTCTCAAGCAATTTTACCTTACGAGCAATATCTGCATCGGTTTTCGGCATTTTTACAGCAGGCCGATATGGAAAGCAATGGTAAGTCGGTTGATAGAAACGGATTGCATATTGATTATCAAACAGGGCCGATAATTTGGGGGGAACCAGGCACCAATGGTCAGCATGCTTTCTACCAATTGATCCACCAAGGCACTAAGTTGATACCGTGTGATTTTATAGCATATGCGGAAGCATCGAATAAAGTAGGAGACCATCATCAGAAATTATTGGCCAACTGTTTTGCTCAATCAGAGGCATTAATGAAAGGCAAAACGAAGCATGAAGTAGATCAAGAGCTTAAGGCTAATCCTAACGCTACCAGATTGTCGCCCTTCAAAGTGTTTGAAGGCAATATTCCGTCCAATACCTTGTTATTTGATCGACTGACTCCTTTTTCTTTGGGGCAGTTGATTGCGCTCTATGAACATAAAATATTCATTCAAGGAATTATTTGGAATGTATTCAGCTTCGATCAATGGGGTGTGGAATTAGGTAAGCAATTGGCATTGCCCATTTTGGAAGAATTAAAAGGAAATGCCAGTGGTAATCATGACGCTAGCACGAGAGGGTTGATTGATTATTACAGCGCTGTGCGTGGTTAAAAGTTGGTGATTATATCTAAAGACCGAAAGATTCTATTTACTTTGGCTTCGTGGTGACTGATCTGCACATATTAATAGTTGAGGATGAAAGCCTTATAGCAGAGATGATTCGATTGATGATTGAAGATTTAGATTACCCAAGTCCTACTGTTGCTTTGACCAAGGATTCCGCGCTAAAAGCTTTGGAAGAAGGGAAAGTAGACTTTGCCATATTAGATATCAACCTAAAAGAAGGTATGGAAGGAATTGAATTGGCGAAGAAGGCAAATGAAAAGTCCATTCCGTTCATGTTCCTTACTTCTTATTCTGATCAGAAAACTCTAGAAGAAGCCACACATACCAAGCCAGGTGCGTATGTGATAAAGCCATTTAGCGAAGAAGAACTTATGGCTGGAATAGAAATGTCAATGATGCACGCCAAAGGATACGCTGAGGAGTTAATTCCTATAAAAGATGGGCATCGGAGTATAATGCTTAAACTCGATGATATTCAGTTGATTAAAGCAGAGAATATTTATATTGAAATATATACTCCTCAGAAGAAGCATTTAACTCGAATGTCATTGACCTCTTTTCTAGAGCAATTACCGTCATCTCAATTCATAAGAGTACATAGGTCTTATGCCGTGAATAAAAAGCATATTGAGTTCATGTCAAAAAGTGCTGTAACTGTTGCTGGACAAAAGATTCCCATTTCTCGATCGTATCGAGACGAAGTTCAATTGCGTGTAGGTAAATGATGTTTACATACAGTTTATGGACACTCACAACAAAAATGAGTTATTTCACTTCTTCCGACTTGAGAATTAATTAAGAATTGTAAATTCGATACAGAATCAGCAGCCGCAGAGGCTTCTAAATAAACCTCAATCCGTAGCATGGCGATGAAAGTCGTCAGCCGGCCCTTTCGGGCCGGTTTTTTTTTTGCCTAAACTTTGTGAGAGCTTGATTTTTAGGGAAACTTGACGTCAACAATGTTGCTATAGATAATAAGGAGAATTAACCCTAACGAGAACGGTATTAATCCGCGAGTCTGATGCGAATGGTTGCGAGCGCAACCGTTGGTTGAAGTCTGTTTGTTGTAGCTCTAAATCGAGCTGCCATGTGTGCCATTCAAGATCTTTGGAAATAAGAGGAGCTAAATAATTACACACCCAATTATAAAGCGTTGCATCGAATGATATGGAACTCACTTTTTGACGTATTATTTGTGCACTAATCTCTTTTGCTTTTTCTTTTAATACGGCAGTATTCTCTAATTGGGCAATATCTGTTGGAAGGTAATAGCTTGTATTGAACCCTTGTGCACGTATTCTTTCAAATAATGGAGTTTTCGTATCGCTTTCCACTAACACGCGCCCTTTGATGTCAAAGTGTTCATCTAACCAGAGTAATCGCTCTAATATTTGATCCACATTATCGCTTCTGAAGTTTTTTAAATCGAGCCAAATGAAATTGAGAGAATCACCTGCAGCACTTGAGAGGTAATCTTCCAAAGTATTTCCACTCATATATTCTTCTCCTCCATGTCCCACTTCAAATACAGAGTCATTGAAAATCAAATCGCATTCAATACCACGAAATCCTTTAGCAACAACTTCAAACAGCATTCCTTTGGTATCCACACGATGAGGAAAGGTCTGAAAGCTTATAGAACTATCGCTATGAAGCGAGTGTAAATTCACAGCTTCGTGATACTCAGCATGCTCTGGATCAGTAAAAGGAAGATGGTTGAGGATCAATATGCTTGAGGCTTGTAAATGATAATTGCTGCTGAATAGATTTTGACCATCACTATTTGAGGCCTTTGTTTCGACTCCTGTCAATCCCAGAATAGCATCATATACGAGATCGTTCGTAAAGTATTTTGTGCGGTTTCTTTTAAGATTGGCAACCCGATCAGGGTAGTTTGATAAATAGCCATTACTGAACCAGAAATAACTCGGAATGTGAATCATCCGATAATTGAAGAGCGAACTGCTGTGACCGTGTTTTTCTATTAAGTCTTCAGCATGATCAGCAAAGTAGAATATTGCTTTACGATCAATTCTTACGCTATCTAACAAACCGATCATTTCAGAAACCACAAAGTCATTATAAATGATGCTATTGTCATATGGATCAACTTGGTAGGGATTTAGATTTCCAAAGAGTGATTTAAAGTTATCGTTGTCAAACAAGGCAAACTCGGCAGGGTAGCGCTTATTATACTCAGTGTGGTTTCCCATTAAATGGATGAAGAAAACATGGCTTCCTTCTTCAAGGTCAGCCAATTTATTTTTGAGGATACCCAATAGTGCTCCATCGAAATCATCGGTTTCGTTACTCTTGCCTACATGCGAGTTAATAAAGGTTTCATCATTGCATTGTTCGGCTATCACGGACACTGGATTGTCCCAAATTCCATATTTCAACTGATTGCTTATCCAATGGGTATGCACATCAGCGGCATTCATAATATTAATGATGGATGGACAATTTTGAAAGTCTAATCCATTGGATTCATTGGCCTGAGTTAAAGCTGCTGATAATGACATTGCTGTGTGCGTGTGCGGTGAAATCGCATTGCTCAGAATTACTGTGTTATTGAGTTTAGCGATACTATCGAGCCGTGGGGTAGTGGGGCGTACATAACCAAACTGAGACATGTGAAACTTGCTCTGTGCTTCGCCAATAATCACGAAATAAATCTCGGTGTCTTTCTTTTTTAAAACTTCCAATTGAGCCTGTGATTCATCAAAATCTCTGAGGCTCGCTTTGAATAAATCGACTTCTGTAGAATAGGTTAAATAACTTTCAGAAGCTAATGAAATGGCTTTTGGTGTGCTGGTGCTAGAAGCAATTACTAGAAGCACCACTGTTGTTGCAAGGATGAATTTTAGGTGCTGCGTCTTTTTCTTTTTTATGAATAGAACTGGAAGAAATAGAACTGGAAGAAACAGAACTACAATAACCCACCATTGCTGAGATGTGAAGCGCAGATAAGCAATGCTTTCGCTCACATCGGTTTGAAAGAAAGCCAAGTAGTCACTTGTTTCTAATGGTTTACCAAAAAGATTGGTGTAAAGAAAAATGGCAAAAGGAAGCACATTGAGAGCGACTGCAAGCCCCAAGAATAAAATCTTCAATATTGCCCGAACCTTTGGGTTAGTGGGTGATTGCACTATGCTGAAAAGACTTGCCAAAACCGCGAAAAAGCTGACTGACCAAACGAACTGAATTGTATTTATGTGCTGATCGTAGGCATACATAGCAAGCCATAGCAATGACGCAGAAACAAAGAATGGCAGGCTGGCCAGCCAATAGCCGTCATAGAAAAACAGAATGCATACGATCCAAAACAGGAGTATAGATAAGACGATGAGGTAATTGTCAAACGGTCTGTACTCTTTTACTTCCACGAACCCAATATCCTCTAGTAGTAAGGTTCCTTTGTTGGCTTCTACAGAGACTACATCTCCAGAATCAACTTCGAGAATGAAGGTTTGAGAGTTTCCGGGTCGCGATTTGAAATCAGATAACAGCACCAATTGATTTTGACGCACACTGTACACCACCTCTGCAGAACCGTCTTCATCCTGAACAGCCCAATTAGACACTCCTGATTTTAGCTCTATTTTCTTGGATGATAAAAAGGTCCAAGAAGCTACGACTGATTCATATTCACCGGGAACAATGTCAAAGCGCGTTTGGTTACTATCCAATTGAAAAAAACCACCATTGCTATCGCTGACCCCAAAGGATTCAGCGCTGTAATCATTAGGTTGAAGGGCGGGATGCGTAAATCTGCCCGGTTCAACCAAAATCGCAGTGATCGCTGATAATACCACAATAATCCACAGCTTTTTAGAGCGCAGAAATGTGGTGTTTTGAATCATTGTTGGAATTTAAACAGACGCCATGAAGGCACTGATATTCTCTTTCATGTAGTCAATCATCGGACGCGTTAATCCATGGTGACATGCCAATAGCATTCCGCCACGCATTACTTTATCAGATTCTGCATAACCGGCTGATGAGCGCTTGCACTCAACATTCTTAAATCCAGGTTGACGTAAGATGTTTCCAGTGAACACCGTGCGCGTTTGAATATTTCGCTTTTCCAAGAAGATTTGCATCTCTGTTCTTTTAAACGGAGCGCTATCTCTAATGGTAAGAGCCAATGCTAACCAACCAGTGCGGCTGTTAGGGAGTTGTTTTGGCAGTACAAAATACTCTTCATACTGCTTAAAAAAATCACTCATTTCAGCGAAGTTCTTCTCGCGCTCAGTAATGTTATGATCGAGTTTGTTTAACTGAACCAAACCAAATGCAGCACCCATTTCAGATGGTTCAATATTGTAACCCGGCTCAGCAAAAATGAATTTTGAGTCGTAAGGAATGCCATCTACTTCTACATTAAAGCGATTTTCGATAGCCTCAGACTCTACGAATAGAGAAGATGACCTTCCCCATGATCTAAGTAATTTGCCACGCTCAAAATGCTCGCTGTCTCTTACGGTAAGCATTCCTCCGTTTCCTGCGCAGTTGATTACATGCGAACCGTAAAAGCTTGTAATACTCATATCTGAGAATGAACCAGAGCTTTTCCCATCAATGGTACCACCAAGTGTATCTGCAGAATCTTCAATTACGATGAGGTTGTGTTTATCTGCAATGGCTTTCAATTTTTTCCAGTCAGCAAGGTTTCCTATCAAGTTAGGAATCATCAGCGCTTTAGTCTTGGGCGTGATCATCGCTTCCACCTTGTCAGCATCGATATTATACGTTCCTTCCTCCACGTCTACAAAAGCAGGAACCAGTTTGTTTCTAACCAGCGGAGCAACCGTAGTAGAGAAGGTGAGGGCAGGAGTAATTACTTCGCTTCCTTCAGGAAGGTTCATCAATTCAACAGCCAAATAATTGGCAGACGAACCACTGTTAAGCATGATGCCATGGGGTTTGTCAAACAAAGTGGCAATGCGTTCTTCCATTTCGCGAACATGCTTTCCCATTTGAGTGCTAGTGCGAAGCACATTGACTACCGCTTCAATTTCTTCTTCACCATGTACCGTCATGCCGTAAGGTACTCTGATCATTTCCTTTGTATCGCTCATTTCTTATTCTTTAGTTCTTGTAAATAGTCATCCACATTGCTCCAGCGAAAATGCGGAAATTCTTCATTAAATAATTGGGCACTCATGCCACCCAACAAAGGACGCTTTGCTGGAGGAGCGAGTTGTTTTGTATTAACAGGAATTAAAGAAACCTGTTCATGGCCGAAGTAAGTAATAACACGCTGTGCTAGCTGCACACGGTTCAAATAATCTGTTCCTGCAAAGTGATACAACCCCTTTTTTTCTTCACTCAAGAGAAAGTAGATAGCGCGGGCCACATCAAATGCATTGACTGGTGTGGCATATTGGTCCATAGGAAGCTTTAATTCCATCGGCTCATTCTTGCGCATGTTTTCACTTAATCGCGCGATAAAGTTTTTACCTCTTATTTCATCACCATATACGTTGGTGATACGGCAAATAAGAAAATCGGTAAGGTGTTCGCGCACATGATCTTCAGCTTCTAACTTGTGCTTTCCATAAATGCTCAAAGGGTTGGTATCGTCTTCTTCCATATAGAACCCACGAGTGCCATCAAATACATAATCTGTACTCAAGTATACCAGCTTGGCTTTGTATTTCTGTGCTAACTTGGTGGCGTTATGAGTAGAAATTACCGTTTTCTGATAGCTTTCATCTACATTCTCTTCGCAGTAGTCAACCCAAGTGAGTGCACCACAATGGATGATTACATCTGGGTGAAAAGCATCTAAGTCTGCATTATTAGGATCTGTAGGATCAAGCGTGTTATAGAAAACAGTGTTTTCTGTTTCGAAGGTAAAATGTGTGCCTAGGCACGTCCATCCTTGGCTGGTGAAGTAGCGCATACAGTTGCCCCCAACCAATCCTGAAGCTCCTAAAATCAATGTTTTCATTGCATGCAAGATTACGCATTATTGAAAATTATTGACCAATTTGAGGCAGCAGTTTTAAAGGCGATTTGAACAATAGTTATGCAGTCAAATCAATGATAATATTAAACAAGAACAATGAGCTTATTAGTGAACGGTTCTGGCTAAGAAAAGTGTGGGCCTTTAAACCCAAATATTCTTCGCTAGAAGGAATTTGGTTTGAAAGGTAAAACGATTATGTCGCAGAATAGGATATTTTCATTTCTTCTCTGTCTCTGAGCGGCTTATAGCTTGACTATTTGGTTGTGAAATTCGAATCCATTTGAATCGATAACAATTAAAAGGTAGATACCAAAGCGCGTACAACCATTGAGGTTCCTGAATGGGTGCGGAAGTCATTGGAAGGCTTTGACAACGTCTAGCGGATTAATATGCTACTTCGTGTTGTTATAAAAGGACCAGTAGCAATACCGTCATAATAATTATCGTCAACACCAGTGCTATCGCCATAATGATGGCAGCGATGCGCCCTTGCTTTGTTTTCTTCGCGGATAGAATGGCGGTACTGATAGATGCTATCAATGAAAGCTGATAAAGCACCGCTAAAATTCCTAAAATGATCAAGTAAACCAGAAACAGCAGTATTTGCGCAATCAAATCTGCCGGGCCAAAGGTGAAGATGAAGATGAGAACCACTGCAACTTGCGCTAAAAGAAGAACTGCGCCAATGATGCTGAATGCGATAGAAACATTGCCAAGAGTTTTCAAAAACCTAGGTGTAAAAATGGTCTTGTTCTTCTTGATTGCAAATTGTTCGAGCCCATAGAAAATGATCAAAATCAGAGCGATAGGCAGAATCAAGGAACTCAAGGCAAAAAGAATATTAAAAGCCAGTGCAACACCCGGGATAAACGCAGCCGAATCAAGGGTTAGCCCGGCTATAAAGAAGACCAGAGAAAGTCCTCCAGTAATCGACCATCCAATCAGCTTCTTTAAATTGCTCTTTTTTCGTTCTTCCTGCGTAGGCGGGTCATCTTCTTCTGTTTGAATTTTTCCAGTTTGGGTTTTAACCCAGGAATTCACTTGGTGTTTTTTGGTTTCAATCCGTTCGTGAAAAGGAGGGCGACTCAACGTGTTTTTCAGATGCTCATCTGATACCAGTGCTTCATTTTCTTCTGGTTTCGAACGTTCTGGAATGCTTCTTTTCGATGGTTCATGACTCCCCAATTCAAAGGTGCTTTCCTTTTTTTTATGCTTGGCCAAGTCCATGTGAAAACCCTTGCGGTATTTCCTTTTTTGAAGCCAATGATTGGAAACTACTTCAGATGATTACTTGCATGCGCTGAACAATACTGATGAAACTATCAGAAGAGTTATCGTATGAGTGCTTCTCAATCCACTACAATTTTGATAAAACCAAATTAATAAATCAGTCGATTAAAATCAAGGCTTAATATTAGTGATCAAAAAAACGCGCAAAACCATTGAGGTTCCAGATTGGCTGCGTAAGCCTTTGGAGAGTTTTGACGGCTTGTAGGAGATTACTTATGAGTATTAATGCTCAATCTTTGTATTCACAAAAGCGCGAACAATCCCACTCAAAATCAAGGGTACTACAGCATAGTGTAGCATTTGAGGTAGAAATGGTGCAGCAACAAGCGTTAAAGTCAACACAATGCCATAGGCATTCCAGTAAATCTTCCGCGGTTTTGTCAAAAATAGAAACGGTATAGCCAATAGATGAGTTGGCCAAGCCCAAAGCATATTGAAGTTATTTACCGTGCCCGTGTGGTCAGTTATAAACCATAAAAAGAAAACCAAGGCACCAACAGGACCAATCAAAAGAAAGAAAACTACATCTATCGCTCTATAAAGTCTACGTTTACGATAGCCGTAGGCTGAAAGGACAGCGATTAACCCAAACAACATCCAAAAAAGAGGAATCGGATCAAAGAGTGATGATGAATAGGTGAGTCCATCTGTTTCTAGTAATGTATTCTCTTCTTTTACTAGCGGTTGGCCGTCAATTTGAGCAGCTTCAAAAGCTTCCATTAGCTTGTAAGGCAAAAACATATATTCATAGCTATTTGGAACCTTATCGCACGGCAGTCCCAATCCTAAGTCAATACCAAAATCGCCCCACGGGTGATAGATGAGGTATTCATCAATGATTTGCCGAAAGCTTGGCTTGTCTTCTTCTTGCAAGTCAGCAAATACGATGCGGTCTGTCCCGATGCTCATTTCTAGCACATCTCTCAAGCGCGAAGAACAGTTATCGTAAAAGAAGTCATAGAGGTATTCTCTATTCGCTGTTTCATTGTTCCAATCGAGGTAATTAAATACCTTTTGTTTTGAAGCTGAGTCGAGGTTTAACACTTGCTCAATTATGCCTCTTTCTTCGTTTTCATACGTCCGAACAAAACCCTTCATTGAACTTACCGATAAACTGTAGTTCAATCGGCCCATCGCAAAGTTGTAGTAGAAGTCATCGTTGAATGAGAATGTGCCGTAATTGAAAACTACATCAATATTTTTTTGAGGATCCGTAACACGCATTGCGCTGTGTCCAAATAATGAATAAAGCTCTTCACCAGGGCTGCATGTCAATAATGAAATGGTGGCTTCGCTAGAGAGAATTGGAGGGTTGGCTGCGTTCGTTTTTACAGATAATAACAAAATGAAAACCAGGAGTATATGCCTCATTATCTTATGTATAAATAAAAGGTGATTCAAATTCTGAAAGGGAAGGGAATTGAAGGTCTCTTTCGGAGGTGATTGGCTCATCAAATGGCCATTCGTTTCCGAAGGAATCGTATTTGATTCCACCATCAAATTCAGCCGCGTGCATGGTGGAAGTTAAGTAGATCATGCAGGTGTTATCTTCTAAAACTGCAAATCCATGTGCTACTCCAATAGGCAAATAGGCGGCCTTAAAATTATTGGCACTCAACTCAATTTGAATTGATTTTCCATAGGTAGGAGATCCTAATCTTAAATCTAAAATCACATCGATTAATTTCCCTGACGTGCAGTAAACAATCTTCGCATGATCGTGCGGTGGATATTGAAAATGCATTCCTCTTATCACTCCTTTTCGATTCGTAGAATAGAAGCTTTCACGAAATTCACTTATCAAGCCGTGCTTTTCTAATGTTTTTTTGTGATAAGGCTTTACAAACATGCCTCGGTCATCTCCTGCATGAAACATGTCAATCTCAAAAACACCAGGTATGGCTAATTCGGTAAACGTTTTCATGTCAATTCAAAAAAGCGATCGATTTGACTTTTGGTGAAGGCGTAGGCGTTTTCTCGTTCGTTTTTATACCAATCTATGGTCCATTCTACAGCCTCTGCAGAGTCAAAGCGTGGTTCCCAATTAAGCTCTCGTTTTGCTTTGTCAATGGCCAGTTTTAATAACCCAGCTTCGTGCAAGCTCTTCTTGAGTTCAGGAGTTTCGTAACTGCCCTCACCCCAAATTTCAATAGCCAGTTCAGCCATTTCTCTTACGTTCCGCTCGTCTTCTGGTGCTGGTCCAAAGTTGAAGCCAGTAGCATACCGCACAGGGTCTTTCGCAAGCATTGCACCTAGCATTAAGTAACCTTTCAACGGATCAAGAACGTGCTGCCAAGGCCTAACTGCAATTGGGTTTCTAATAACGATAGATTCTTTTTTAATCAGTGATCGCGCAATATCGGGCACCAATCGATTGTCACTCCAATCGCCACCACCTATCACGTTTCCGCTTCTGGCAGCGGCTATACCTTGTTGATGCTTTGTAATATTCGCTGAATTGAAAAATGAGTTTCGGTATGATGAAATAGCCAGCTCAGCGCATGCTTTTGAATTGCTATATGGGTCATATCCACCCAGTCGAGCATCTTCCGGATAGGGATCCTTGGTTTCAAAGTTTTCATAGACCTTATCGGTCGTTATCATAACCGTAGAACATGGTTTTTTCAATTCACGCAATGCATCCATCAGGTAAATTGAACCCATCACATTGGTTTCGTAAGTCTCAACCGGCCAAGTGTATGAATCGATAACCAATGCTTGTGCGGCCAAGTGAAAAACAAAGTTGGGCTGAAAGTCAAGCAGCTCTTTTTTTAATCGTTCACGATCTCTGATATCAGCAATTACCGAATCACAGAGGTCGTCACCATTGATTTGATGATATAAATCGCGGTTATTCTTGGGCGCGAGCGAATAGCCCTTCACATCAGCTCCAAGCTGCTTTAAAATCAACAAAAACCATGATCCTTTGAAACCTGTATGACCTGTGAGGAATACTTTCTTACCTCTATATTCTTCCAATAGATTCATACGCTTGGTTACCAGTTTTTCCACTTCGGGTTTTTGTCCCACATCGTATTCAGATCAATATTATCCCTTAAGGTATCCATGCATTTCCAGAATCCAGAGTGGCGATAGGCAGCCAATTGACCTGCTTGGGTTAAATTCTCGAGTGGAGCGCGTTCCCACATGATTTCATCAGAATCTTCAGGTAAAAAGTCAAAGGTTTCTGGTTCGCAAATGAAGAATCCTCCATTGATCCAAGTGCCGTCATCTTTTGGCTTTTCCGCAAAGTCTTTTACAATGTTGTTTTCGTCCAACGCAATCATTCCAAATCGGCTACCTGGCTGAACGATTGACATAGTGCACAGCACTCCTTTCTCTTCGTGGTACTTGAGCTGCTCATGCATATCAATATTGCTCAGTCCATCTCCGTAGGTCAGCATGAATCGCTCTTTTCCAACGCACTGCTGCACGCGCTTCAATCTGCCTGCAGTCATGGTCTCGAGGCCAGTCTCTACCAGCGTTACTTTAAAACTCTCTGCATTGCTATTGTGGATGGTAATGTCGTTATTACTCAGGTCAATACTGAAGTCTGAATTATGCAAAAAGTAGTTGTAGAAATACTCTTTGATCACGTATCCTTTATAACCGCAGCAAATGATAAACTCATTGTGACCATAGGCCGCATAGTTTTTCATGATGTGCCACAAAATCGGTTTTCCACCGATTTCAATCATTGGTTTTGGCTTTAAATGCGATTCTTCGCTAATGCGGGTTCCTTTTCCTCCCGCGAAAATGACAACCTTCATGTGTTGGTTTTTCGTTGAACGGCAAATATAACAGCAGGATAGAAGTGAAGGGGTTAAGAATTCGTAACGATTACTTCAAAGGCTTCATTTTCTTCGGAACCCAATCTAAATCGGCATACTTTTTTTTACCGCTAAAGAAATAATCAAAAACAATAGATTTAGGGTAAATACCTGACTTTGAATATCGTACTACCCAGGTCTTTAGATCCTTTCTTTTCTTTAACCACTTTGGCAGATGAATAAGAAAATTCCAATGCGCACTGATGATGGAGAAAGAGGCTTTGATTTGGCCGCGCATAATCATGTTCGCAAATGCCAAAGAATCCAAAATAAGTCGCACCAATATCTTTGGAAATAACTCCTCACGAGGTAAATTCTTCACCATCATGATGAGGTTGTTGCGATGATTACGGTAGGTTTTTAGAGGACTGCCGTACGCAATTACTGCTCCACCGATATGATAAACTTCTGATGCCGGACAAGCCATGATTTTAAAACCGCGGTTTTTTAATCGCCAGCACAAGTCTATTTCCTCCATGTGAGCATAGAAATCATCATCTAACCCACCACTTTCATAATAGACTTGAGAACGGATGAAGAAACATGCGCCCGATGCCCAGAAAATTTCTTGATTTTCATCGTATTGACCTTCATCTTTTTCAACGTCATAAAAAATGCGCCCTCTGCAAAAGGGAAAGCCTAAATAGTCAATAAAACCGCCAGAAGCACCGGCATATTCAAACTCATCTTTATGATGCCAAGACTTGATTTTTGGCTGGATTACCGCCACATGATTGTCTTCATCAAAAAGTGATACAACTGGTTCTAGCCAGTTCGGTGAAACTTGAACATCTGAACTTAACAGGCAAAAAATCTCTGCGTTGATTTGAGCTAATCCAAGTTTGTATCCATTTGTAAACCCTTTGTTTACTTCAATTTTAATGATGTGTATGCGATCTTCGAAAGTGCTCAAATACTCTTGTGTACTGTCTGTTGAGGCATTGTCGATAACGAATATGCCGAAATCGCCATTTTGCGGAGTAGTCTCAATAACCTCAGGAAGAAATTGCTCGAGCAGATCGCGGTTGTTATAGCAAAGCAGTGCTATCGCGACTTTATAAGTAGGGAAAATGGAATCTTTTTTCACAAACCAGTTTTGCGGTTGCAATGTTAGGTATTAGAACAACGAATCGCACGCTAATAATTAGCACTTTATTTAAGTATTGGTTGTCATCGAGAATACCCTTTAGTGTGGAGTTGATTTGTGCTTAACTTCGATGTTTGATGGCGGATATATATAATTAGAACGATTAACTTTTCAGATCACATACAAGTCAAGGGCCCAATAAAGCGTGTGTTTCTTTGGGGAATGATGGGAGTTGGTAAATCCACTTTGGCCAAGAAGTTGTCTCATGCCTTGGAGTGGGATGTCATTGATCTAGATAGGTTTATTGAACTAGAACAAGATGCTAGTGTCTCAGAACTATTTGAACGAGATGGTGAAGGTGCGTTTCGAATTCTTGAACGTAATGCACTCAACAAAGTAGTTGATCAAGAAGAAGTAATTATATCAGTAGGAGGAGGAACACCTTGTTTTCTTGATAATGACCAGCTAATGAAATCTTCTGGTTTGTGCGTTTGGCTCGATGCTCCATTACCAATGTTGGTTAATCGACTAATGAATGCAAAAGAGGAAAGGCCGCTGATTAAAGGGTTAGATGAAGCTCAGATTTTAGTGACACTCGAGTCTTTGTATGAAAATAGAAGCTTGCACTATGGCAAAGCCCATTTGATTGTTTCAATCAATAAGATGAGTATTCAAGAAAGCACTAAGCTGCTGATGTCGATTATTCGAGATAAATCGTAGGCTTCGGCTCAATCACCAACTGAATATGTTCTTGCAGGGTAGTAGCAAGTGTTAACCCTGTGAAGTCGCTTTGAATGGGGAAACGTCTGTGTTTTCTATCTACCAAACTGGCGGTAATAAGTAATTGAGGTTTTAGACTTACAATAGCAGAAGCAGTAATCATCATGGTTTCACCAGACTTGATTACGTCATCAATCAAGACTACATTATGGCCTTCAACGATCGATTTTAAGCTCTGAAGATCCGATAGGTCATCAATATCTATTGTTCCAAAGCTCACGTTGAATTCAGAAATTTCATTCAACGCAGTTTGAATTTGTTCTGCTACCCACACGCCTCGAGGTTTTACCCCAATGAGCGTAATTACATCTTGCTCATGGCAGTGCTCTACGATCTGAAATGCTATTCTTTTTATCGTGCGCTCAATGCGTATGTGATCCAATATTATGGTCTTCATTTTCTCTACTTAAAGTTCAAAGGTAGAAATCGTGCTTTTCACATGAGTCCAAGTCACACTTTATTACTTTTAGGGCGAATATTTAATGAATTGATTCAACGAATAGCCATATTGATTTTTAGTCTCGTGCTAACTGGCACTGCGAGTGCGCAATTGCGTGTAAGTGGTTTGGTCCAGCATGAAGGTCACCCGCTTTCAGATGTTACGATCAACATAAAGATGAATGGCAATACTGTACAGTTCGCTAACGCAAACAGAAAGGGTAAGTATTCAGTAAACCTTGATTTGGATAAGAAGTACACGATAGAGTTTACTCGGCCTTACATGTTTCCAGTTTCAATTGAGGTTAATACAAAGGTGATAGGTAAGCGGAATTCTGAATTGGAATATGATGTGCCACTCAATATGGTAATGTTTTATCGTTACGATGGGATGAACGGAGACATCACAAAAGAGAGCATTGGAATAATTAGCATGACGGGTTCTGGAGAAGAGTCATTTTCATTTGTGCCAAATGCTCAAGTTATTGAGAAGCTGAAGCCTTTGCAGAAAGAATCTCTGAAAAGAGAGGCAAACAATGCACAACCAGTTATTTCAATTGATAAAAAGACCAAAGAGATAAGTGCTGAACCCGATGAAAAAAATACTGAGACAAAACTGACTATCGCTCCTGATATTTCTGACTCCAAAGCAGAAGAGGAAGAACTGTCTGGCAGAATGAATAAAACTGATGCACAGCAAAAGCGTTATGCCGCCATCGAAGAGGCAAAGCAAATTGAGTTAAATGCAGCAAAACAAGTTGAACATAGAAAGTCAGGCGTGCAAACTAAATCGGCTGTTGAAGAGCAACATTATTTAGAAGAATCTAAGCGCTTGAGGGCTGAATATGCCGAGTTGGATCAAGCAAGAGAGCAGTCATTGATTGCGGCTAGAGTTAAAAAGCAAGAGGCTTTATTGGTGCCTCCCATAAATCAGATCGTTTATGCTAATTCAGTGAAAACTTTGGAAGCGTTACTGATATCGCATGCAGTGGATGAAGGTGTTTTTTTATTTGAAGAAACATTTTTAGTTCAACAAGGAAGTCTGAGACACGAATACAAAAAGACAGTATACAACTGGGGCCTTTTTGATTTGACATACTTCACCCGAGATCAAGACGAAATCACTCAAAACGAATATGAGAGCCTTAAGAAGCAACTGGATATATAGCCTAATCATTCTGATCACCATTGCATTTAATGTGCAATCTCAAGTGAGTAGTTTTAAGCATTTTGGGCTGGATAAGAGTATCTTTCCTAGCAGAATAGAGTGTATATCGCAGGCAGAGTCTGGAGAGCTCTTAGTGGGCACTTTAGCAGGACTGGTGGTATATGATGGTTACACGTTTCGCACTATGGGCTTAGCAGATGGCCTCGCTGAAAGCTCCATCAGCTCAGTCTTTGTGAGTGGAGATGAAGTGTTACTTGGTCATTGGGCGGGAAATATTTCTCGATACTTCTTGGAGAAAGACTCAATAGCTCAATTGTCCATTTCAAGTGATTTGAATTTCTCATCAGTAAAGCAAATGCTTAAGATGAATGATGGGTCAATCTTGATTCTTACAGCAGAAGGGAAGGTTTATACTTATTTAAATGGCAATATTGAAAGGGTACTTCTACCTCTGAGGTTTGACAATGAAAAAGTGCTTCAATTTTCCCAAAAAGGAAGTCAATTGACATTGGTCTTGGAGTCTCAACTTCTGGAAGCTGACAGTAAATTAAAGAATCTTGACTGGAATGAGGTTTATTCAACGGATGTCTTGAGTTTCACCAGTGCTTGCCAGGTTAGTGATCAACTATGGCTTTTGGGTACTGAAGATGGTGCATATGGACTTAGCGTAGCAAATGGCGTTCAGCCTCAACCTCGAAGTTTCGAAGAAACAAAGGGTAAATCCATTCAATCGTTCGAAAAAAGAGAGCAGGATGAGTTTTGGATAGCAACCAAAGACGCTGGTGTATTAGTGTTAGAAGTGAGTTCTGGTAGCGCAAGAAGCTTCAATCGAGAAAATGGGTTGAGTTATAATCAAGTGAGAGATGTATTTGTCGACCGTGAAAAAACGGCTTGGATAGGCACAACGGCTGGCTTAGATCAATACTTAGGCGATGCATTCATGCTTTACGATCATCGTGGATCGTTAAATGGAAGTTTAGTTTGGGACATTCTTAAGGTGCACGATCATATCTATGCGCTTACTTTAAAAGGTGTTGAGAAGTACCCATTAAGTCCTGATGGAAGGTTACTGAAATTAAAAGTGAGCGTTGATTTTAATGACGAAGAGCCTCGCCAGATTATTTTTAATGGAGATGACCTTCTTTATGTACTAGGCTCAGAAGGCGGATTATGGAGAGGGTCGTTTTCTACTGATCAGTTTGTTAAGCTTAATGATCTGCCTTTTGATGCGCAGTGCATGGAATTTGTAGGAAGTTCCCTTTGGGTTGGAACCGATGAAGGCGTTTACATACTTGATGATGACAAACCTTTAGAGCATTTAACTGCTGAAATAGGATTAGGTGGTAATCGTGTTACTGGAATTTATCATTCGACACAAAGCAATGAAACTTGGATTACTGCGCTTGGAGGAGAGGCAACGCTTTATAGCGAAGGGAAGTTCAAAAAATACGGCCGTCAGCAAGGGTTAACCTCAAGCGTACTTCAAGATGCGGCATTCGATCTTGAGGGGAATATTTGGTTTGCATCCTATGACAAAGGCGTGTTCTATAAAGAAGGTGATGCTTTTAAAGCGCTAAATGACAGTGTAAAACTGACTTCGCCTACAACATTTGCTATCGCAGTAGATAAAAAAGGAGTCGTATGGATTGGTCATAATTGGGGGGTAGATCGATATGACCATGCCAATAAAACACTGGATTGGTTTGGCGAAGATGAAGGGTTTATGGGTGTTGAGGTAAATTCAGGTTCAATCATTATTGATGAGTCATCAACGCTTTGGTTAGGCACATTAATGGGTGTTTTAAGGTTTGATCCGAGTAGAATTGTTGAAAATGAAGTGGCGTGCCTGCTCGATATTGTGCGTGCTTCTCTAGGTGCGCAGAACCTGCTTGGTACTAATCAATCTTCGTTTGAATTGAGCTCAAGCAATGATTTGATGGTTAGATTTAAGGGTATTTCACTCCAGAATCCTTCAAAGAATAAGTTCATGTACCGTCTGAAAGGGGCACACGAAAACTGGCGTACTCTGTCTAGCAATCAGCCAATCGAGTATTTATCTCTGCCGGTTGGCGACTTTCAGTTTGAATTAAAGGCATTCAACGATTCTGGCGTATGCTCTCAAAGTCCTGCTACGTTTGAGTTCAGCATCAAACCACCTTTTTATAAGACGTGGTGGTTTTATACGATTATATTCCTTTTGGTGATATTATTAGTAGTATTTATGGACCGTTATCGGGTAGTGAATTTGCTTGAAAAGAATCGCGCACTCGAAGAAAAGCTATCTATAAAAGATCAAGAGCTCATTGAAATAGATGAAGAACGAGTAATGGCTTCATCTGCATTAAAGTCTGAATTATCAATAATTAAGGGACTAGAACAAAGGGATAAAGACCGGTCTCAATTAGAGACTGAAATGTTTAATCATTTTGCATCTTTTAGTGAACATCAAAGTGACATTGGTTCGCATGGGATAATTGCTATTTCTTGCAAGGATTATCGCTTCGTTCTGTTTACAGATGTTCATGTTCAAGGTATCTCTGCTCATGCATTAAGGGCTAATTTAAAGGCTACTATTTGGGATCATATTCCGCGTGAATTCAAACCAGATGAAATATCCAATGAGGTAGCAATTGCGATTGCATCACTGGAAAAGACTTTTGGTAAATTCAAAGGGATTAACTGGCTTTTGAGTCTCGATAATTTTTCTGAGCGGGTATTCTACAAATCAAACATGTCGGTATTTACCTTTTCCCATGGAGTAGTAGAAGAGGTTGGTAATGAGTATGCATCCTCAGATAAAAATGGATTCAAGCTTCCTTCAACTGCACCAATGTTTGTGTGTTCTGCTTCTCTATTTGAGCAATTGAATGAATCTGGAACGAAGCTTTACTCAAAGGCGCGAATAGTTGAAATTCTCAAGCAAAAGCAAAGCGAACCACAAAAGTCAATAGCCAAAGAATTATTGACCGATCTAAAAAACTGGCGAGGAGCCATGGAACAATTCAATGATGTGGAATTTTACTTTTGGAACCATGAATAAACTTGTTTTTATTGGGCTTTTATTTCTTTGCTATAGTTGCTCTAACGATGCTTCTGAGAGTGCTGATGAGCAAGAACGACCTGCCGATTGGAAATCTAGTTTTGAGTTGGTAGTTGCGTTGGACTCTACCAATGATGAATTCGTAGATCTTCATATTGTTTCCAGCAAGCAATCCGAATCGTTGAGTGTGTTAATAGATCAGGCTTATGACTTGGCGTTTTCGGGTGATGCTGATGTTTTCGGAACCACATTGTTTGGAGAAGTAGATCAAGAGAATCAACTTGAACCGAAAAAACTGCTTGAGAGTTTAGAGTTTTTCGATACCGTTTATGTTGAAGATCTAATCACCGGAGAATTAAAAGATACAGTCGTAGACCTCAGTTTTAATAAGTCTGCGGTAACCCTGTTAACCATTCTTTTTTCTATTTCTGATGATCACAGCATTGACATGAAACCCACTTTACTATCTATGGGTAAACAAGTTTTCAATGAAGAAACGGGTCAACTTCGTGGCTTTTCTGATAAATTTTTCGTGGCGGTGAATGATGGGGTTGAAATTGATACAGAGAACTATGATAAAATGATCATTTCCTCAGATAGTCTAGGCCAGTTTAACATTAGTTCGTTTATGATTTACAATGAAGAGACTACCAAAGGGTTGGGAGAAATCATCAGCGATCGGCATGGCGTTCATGAATTTTATGAAATGAATTTCAGTCTTGAATTTGATTATTCAAAAGCTGAGCTGACGCTTAAAAACCTTACGATTAGCCCTGCAGATGAGCCTAAACTGATTTAAGCTCTTTCTAGGTTAATAAACAATTCACTTCCCATTCTTGGTTTTATACTGTTCTTAGAACGCTCAAAATGCTTGAAATTAAAAAGTGCGCTGAAGTATCGCTCGTATTCTGCTTTGCTGCCGCCAAAAGGAGGGTGGTCATTTCCAAAATCAGTATCGAACAAAAGGCCAACTATTTTCCCGTCATCTTTTAAAAGTCGATAAGCGTTTTCTACATATGCTTGTCGCAGAGAAGGATCTAGTGCACAGAAAAACGTTTGCTCAACAATGATGTCAAATTGGTCATCGATCTTGAAAAAGTCATCTAACAATATCTGCTCGTGCGGAAATGTTGTTACCCGCTGTTTGATGTGATCAATAGCAGATGGAGCAATGTCCAAGAGGTAGACATTCTTAAAGCCGATGGAGTAGAGGTATTCACCTTCCCAAGCATTGCCACAGCCGGGAATGAGTATGCGAAGCGACTTATCTTTAACCTGATCAAAGTACTCTTTTATTGGGGTTGAAACATGTCCGATATCCCAACCAGTCTGGTTATTCTGCCAGCGGTTTTCCCAATAGCTTTGATCCAATGCTCGACTGCTCATCTTACAGTTTTTTCTTGTCAGAAAAATGAAGGTCGTGGCCCATTTTCTCCTTTTTCGTATGCAGGTAAAAGTGATTGTGAGGATTCGACTCAATCTCGATGGCGACAACTTCAGTGATTTCTAAACCGTATCCAATTAATCCAGCACGTTTCTTTGGGTTATTGCTGATCAACTTCATTTTAGCTACTCCAAGATCATTGAGGATTTGAGCTCCCACACCATAGTCGCGTTCGTCCATTTTAAAGCCTAATTCTAAATTGGCTTCAACAGTGTCTCTTCCTTCTTCTTGCAGCTTATAGGCTTTTAACTTATTGGCCAAGCCTATTCCCCGGCCTTCTTGCTGCATATATACAAGAACTCCTTTTCCTGTTTTTTCTATCAGCTTCATTGTCTCGTGCAGCTGCGGTCCGCAATCACACCTGTACGAACCAAAAATATCTCCAGTAACGCATGATGAATGCACACGCACAAGAATTGGCTCATCCTTTTCCCAGGTGCCCTTGGTTAGAGCCACATGCTCTTCGCCCGTTGTGGTTTGAGTATAAGCGTGCATCATAAAATCGCCCCATTGCGTAGGGAGTTTCACAGAAACACCCTTGTCAATGATGCTTTCGTGCTTCATACGGTATGCAACCAAATCAGCGATAGAAATGATTTTTAGATCAAACTTTTCAGCAATAACTGTCAATTGAGGAAGTCTTGCCATCGTTCCATCTTCATTCATGATCTCTACCAACACACCCGCAGGTTGAAGCCCAGCAATCCTCGCAAGGTCAATCGTTGCTTCAGTATGTCCGGTTCTTCTCAACACTCCTCCTCGCTTCGCACGAAGAGGGAAAATATGTCCTGGCTTTCCTAAATCTTCTGGCTTTGTTTCTGGATCGATGAGGGCTTTTATTGTAAGTGCTCTATCGCTGGCACTAATCCCTGTAGTAACGCCTTTTCCGTTTAGGTCAACTGAAACGGTAAAAGGTGTTTCATGTAACGCTGTGTTTTTAGGAACCATTAAATCCAATCCCAATTCATCGCATCTATCTTCCACTAATGCTGTGCAGATCAGTCCACGGCCATGAGTTGCCATGAAGTTGATGATTTCAGGTGTAATATGATCAGCAGCAGCAATAAAATCTCCTTCGTTTTCTCTGTCCTCATCATCTACAACGATGATCACTTTTCCATTCTTAATATCTTCTAACGCTTCTTCTATTGTATTCAACATCGTTTTCGATTTGGGGGTGCAAATTTACCAAAGCTTTGTCGCCATCGACATGTTTATGGGAACTAAACACGGAATGAGGAAGCATGTTTCAAAGTAACTTTTCGGTTTTCTTTCTTTCAAACTGAAATATTGGCTTTATTTTTATAAATAAATGGATATCAGACTGTTAAAATGGCACTTAAATTTTATTTGGACTGCTAAATCGTCAGATTTTTCATGATGGAACGAGACTTGACTTAAGCGTGTTATGAAAACATTAAAATTTAATACGATGAAACCAATCATGCAAAACACAAGACCTTATTCAGGTTATTTCCCAACATTTTTTGACGAATTGTTCAATGACCTAAACTCTTCCACATTACCAAAAACAACAACTCCAGCGGTAAATGTGAGAGAAAATGAAACAATGTATAGTATAGAAGTGCTCGCGCCAGGCTTTAGTAAAGAAGACATCACTATAGACATGGAAAGCAATGTTTTGACTATTAGCGGTGAGGCTAGGAAAGAAGAAATGAATGAGAAAGAGAAGTTCACAAGAAAAGAGTTTAACTTTCAGTCGTTCAAGCGATCGTTTACATTGCCTGAAAACAAGATCGATACTGAAGCAATTGAGGCAAAGTACGTAGACGGAGTGCTGAAAGTGAGTCTTCCAAAGCTAGCTGAAGAGTTGAAGAAAACACAGAAGCGTATCGCTGTAGTGTAATGTAGAGTAAGACATAAAAGTGTCAAGGTCAGAAATGCCGCACCTGCAAAAACGGGTGCGGCATTTTTTCTTTTATAGCACAACGTGTTACTTTGCTCGTATGTGGTCAGACCAAATCATATCCTATTATTCTCAACTTGAATGTCCTAAAATTCCAAGTCAGTATTCGTGTATGAATCCATACAAGAATGCAGATACAATGATGGTAGTGCGATTGTTTGCCGAGAAGTATCTGAATGATAATCATAAACGAACATTATTGTTTGGAATCAATCCCGGCAGATTTGGTTCGGGCATTACAGGAATTTCTTTTACCGATCCTGTTCGATTAAAAGAGGATTTAGCGATCGATCATAATTTTGAAATGAGACCTGAGTTGTCCAGTCAATTCATTTACAAAATGATCAGTGCGTATGGAGGAGCCGAACTTTTCTATAGAGACTTTTTCATTTCAGCAGCTTATCCTTTGGGTTTTTTGAAAGATGGTAAGAACATTAACTACTACGAATTTGATAATTGGAAAAGCATCATGTTGAATCATATTATCTCGGAAATGAATGCACATATGCAATTCAACATCAATAGAGATGTATGTTTCATTGTTGGGAAAGGAGAAAATTTTAAAGTGCTGAAAGCATTGAATGTCGAACATCAATGGTTTAAAAAAGTCAAGCCACTTCCACATCCTAGATGGATTCTTCAATACAAACGCAAGCATGAGCAAGAGCACATAGCAAATTACCTAGCGGAACTATCTGCTTCAATCGCGAAATAACCTACTCATATTCATTTCCTTCCGTTTATCACATTGTATGAGGTGATCTAGGTTTTTAGGTTGTTACTTTGGGTAATGCTCAAGAAACTACCACTTCCATTCTTCATCATTCTATTGGCAGGTATTGCTCTAGGTCTGATCATGAGTTTTAAGGCTATGATGCCATACTTGTATTGGGGAGAAATGGAAAAGTTCATTTGGTATCGCAGCGCACTACCTCATGTTTTAAACTATCTTTTTTGGCCAGTTTTAGTTCCTTTTATATATGCCACTTTTCTGAAGTTTAAAATAGGGAAGGAGGGTTCAATCTCCGACAAACTAATAACAGTTGCGATCAGTTTTGCCATTCCTTTATTGCATGAGTTTATTACAACATTCATTTATTTCATGCTGCTCGCAGGGCTTGACATTGTATACTTTAATGAAAGTATTTGGTTGCAGGTGAAGGCTGCATTTCCGGGTGTTTATATTGGAAGAATAGTTGAGTTTTGGATTGTTTATGGCCTTTTTGCTGCATTCGATTATTATAAACGATTGAAAAATAAGCAGGCAGAGTTAAGTAGGATTGAATCTCTAAATTTTTAGCAATTTGAGTATTCTCAACAATGAGCTTAAAGACTATGAATCTTCGCAATATTACATCGATAAAGCCCTTGAAATCATTGAAGAAGGTGACAGCCGGTCTTTATCTGCACTTTTTAATACTAAGGCCCAGAACTTTATAGGTCAAAATGTTCTTGATAGTGCTATTCATTATTCAGAATTGAGTTTGTCACTTCGCTCTAAATCAGACCTTAAAGGACAAGCGATAAACCTGAATAATCTTGGATATATATACGCCCTGAATAATGAAAGTGATAGATCGCGAGAGTATTTCGAGAGGGCAGTAAAAATTAGAGAAGAGACGGGAGACCTTTTTGGAATTGCTTCTATATTCATTAATATGGCCGATTTAGCCATAGGAGAGAAAAATCTAAATGAAGCAAATCGTCTTTTACAAAATGCTAGAATACTAAGTGAAAAGGTTGGTAGCCAGCAGATAGATCTCCGGATGTACGCGTCTTTTGCTAAGCTTGAAGAAGCACGAGGAAATTCGGGAGAAGCCTTAGATTATTTGAAAAAGTATCAGGTAATCAACGATAGTTTAGCGAGACAAGATCAGACTAAGAATTTGCAGTATGCTCAATATGGCGTAGCACTTACTGAAGCGCAAAGCAAAGTGAAACGAATTCAAAAGGAAGAGCAGTTGCGCAACGAAACCATTGAACGACAGCGTATCATCAATATGCTTTTAGGAGTTGGCATTGCCATCGTAATTGGTTTGTTATCGTTGCTTATTTATCAGCTTAAAATGCTAACAGACCTGCGAAAGGAGCTTGCAAAGGAACGTGATGAAGCCAAGCATAATGCTGAGTTTAGAAGAGAAACACTCAATTCAGTAGTTCATGAATTAAGAACCCCAATGAATGCGATCATTTCTTTAGCTGATCTTATTCGTTCTGAGGCGGATATTACGGAGGTTAAAAAGCTGACTCAGCTGCTTTCAAAAAGTAGTAATCGATTGCTGACCACAACGAATAATATTCTAACCTATTCGAGGATAGAGCAAGGCTCTGTGGATGTTGTATTGCGACCGGTAGACTTGGCCGAATTAGTTTCAGAGTTGTGTTCGATGCTTGAAATTAAAGCAAAGTCAAAAGGTCTAGAATTTACCAAGGATATTCCTAAGAGCTTAATAGCAAACTTGGATCGCTCTATTATTGAGATAGTAATGATGAATCTGATTGGAAATGCAATAAAATTCACAAAATCGGGTGGTGTTGATGTTTCTCTAAAAGAAGGCGATGACTACATTCAAATAAGCGTTTCAGATACTGGAAAGGGCATCTCAGAAGATGATTTTGATAATCTATTTGATCCGTTTTTTCAGGGAAATGATGACGGCTTGGTTAGAATTGAAGGAACGGGCTTAGGACTTTCTATTTGCAAGTATTACGCAGATTTGATATCGGCTAAAATTAGAGTGCGAAGCAAAGTAGGCGAGGGTAGTGTGTTTTCCTTGTTTATCAAAAAGCAGACTTAGTCAAGAAACTTCCAGTACATTCTTAACTCCATCTTCCCATCTTCACTTTTTACAACAACAGGATTTTCTTTAAATATGTGGTAGTTTAAGTTGCTCTCACCGAGAGGGATATTTGAAAAAGCCCTTCTTCCGAAGAAGTCTAACGCCAATGAAGTAGGTTGAATTCTTACGGTGTCTTCAGGCATTACGTTTGTAACAAAGGGCGCTGATTCTGAAAATGTGCCTTCTGCATTCCCTAGTGAATATGTTACACCTTTGAAGCTCACTATCAAGGCAGTATATTCAGATTCGCCAATTATTTCGAACCGATCTACATACCTGAATGATGCCCTGAATGGGTGGATTAATTCATCTGACTTGAAGGCCCCGTCTGAAAAGGCAGTTAATTTGAGTTCGTAGTTTCCTTCAAGCTCAAATTGACGCTCGAAATTATCACCTATGTAGCCTCTGTCATCATTGAATTCCCACGTAAGGAACTCATAGTTTTTGCTGCAACTTTCTAAAATAAGATTGTCACCTGCTTCTAGGTAGTCACCAAAGTCTATACATGCTTCTGGTTTTTTCTCGCATGAAGAAAATACCACAAGAGCGCAAAGTGTTAGCCGTATCGAAAAATTCTTCATCTCTAAAAACTTAATTGTAAACCAATTTCTGGTGCTCTATTTATTTGATTCAGACTTATCCTGAAGTTTTCAAGCGTGAAAGGATTTTTTTGGTTGTAAACCGGTTTTTTTAATGACTTCACATTGTTTCTTAAAGCGAAGTATAAGCCTGTTCCTAAAACTGCTGCTCCAATACTTCCGAAATACAATGCGTTGACGGTGTTATACCTACTTTCTGCTGATTCAGAAGAAACCCTGAAATATTCTGATTTAAAGTTTTCTTGAACTAAAATCTCATGCTGGTTTTTGCGAAACACATGAAGAAAAGGAAGCGCCACCAAACCTGCTCCTGCTAGCATCAGTGGAGCCGTTCGTCGCATAAAAATCTTTTGTTTGTGCTCGTCCATAGCAAATTGGTAGTCAATGAATGCTGGATCAGGCTTAAGCTCGATGTAATGGCCAACAGAGTCTTTTTCTGGGATAGTGATTTTAGACTTATAAAGTTTGTAGGTTGGTGACCACACTTCAATTCTATGCTCGCCAGGCACTATATTTTGAAAGTTTGATACTGGGAGTATTTCTCCGTCTAGCTTGATGAATACTGAACTTCCACCGTTGATGAAAAAGCGCACTTTAGTTGAGTCCTGCGCGGAAAGGCTTACAGACAAAACAAACAACATGAAGGCTAGAATTTTTGACATTGGGTAAAACTAAAGGAATTTAAAATAAACGTGCATGGCAACTAGAATATGGATAACGAATTAAAGGGGAACGAATCGTTTTGGGTTCAAGATATCCGCTAATTCTGGCGGTCCTGTAAAATACTTCCCTTTAAAATCATCCAACTGATCGATGGTTTCTTGCGAAAGTAATTCGCTGATTTCGTCCATCGCTTTATCGCTAATTGCATAAGGGAAAATGGATTCCATCATCTTGTCGCCAAGACAGTGCGCATGAAATGAGAATTCGGCAGATGATTCTATCGGTTTACCAGTCATCAAACAAGTGTCAGTGTTTGATGCAGTAAACTCGTTTTTCTGAAGATTGTTCAAGAAATACGCTTCAATGCTTCTAAGTGACTCTTTTGAAAGATCGTTGCGCATATTTTCAGCGCAAGCTTTACACATGGCATATTCAAAAATGGGTTCGATTATTTCTAAGTCGGGAACTCGTCTAAATATGCGTTCTACAAAGTATTCACTGCCTGACAAAACCAGTTCGCTCTTGCATACCAAACAATGATCAATTAGTTTCCCTGTCTCAGAATCTCTGAAACGATCGTCAATCGACTTTTCATTCATCGTTCAATGATAACTATATATCCCAAAATCCGTCACTTCTGTCTTTAAACGCTTTTATTGAAAACTCGTGTTATATTTTCGCTAAAACAATTAACCATGAAATATAAAGTAATTCTCTTTGCTGCTTTAATAGGAGGGTGCTCAAACCCGAACCAAGAAGAAGTAACAAGCATGGCATTAGACTATCCTGATAGCAGAAAAGATTCTACCGTAATTGATGAATATTTTGGCGTTGAAGTAGCCGACCCTTATCGTTGGCTAGAAGATGACACATCAGAAGAAACGGCAAATTGGGTTGCTGCCCAGAATAAAGTAACCTTTGATTACCTAGGAACTATCCCTTACCGAGGTGCTATTAAAGATCGTTTAACGGCATTGTGGAATTATGAAAAATTTTCAGCGCCATTCAAACGCGGAGATTATACCTATTTCTACAAAAACGATGGCTTACAGAATCAATACGTAATCTACAGAGAAAAGAATGAGGGTGGAGAAGTAGAGGTTTTCTTAGATCCGAATCAATTCTCGAAAGACGGAACAACTTCTATGGCAGGATTGAGTTTCACCAAAGATGGTTCACTAGCTGCATATCAAATTTCTGAAGGTGGTTCTGACTGGAGAAAAGTGATCGTAATTGATGCCGTTACCCAAGAAATACTCGAAGACACATTGATTGATGTGAAGTTTTCTGGTCTTTCTTGGCGAGGAAATGAAGGGTTCTACTACAGCAGCTATGACAAGCCGAAAGAAGGAAGTGAACTTTCTGGCTTAACTCAATATCACAAATTGTATTTCCACCAACTCGGTCAGAAGCAAAGTGATGATGAGTTGATTTTTGGAGGTGAGGATAATCCAAAAAGATACATCGGTGGTTACGTTTCTGAAGACAACAGTTTCTTGTTTATTAGCGCTGCAAATTCCACATCTGGAAATCAGCTGTTTGCCAAAGACTTGAGGAAGGAAGATAGTCCTATACTGCAAATCGTTGGAAGTTTTGAAAACAACCATGACGTTATTCATACAGTAGGAGATGTGATCTACATTAAGACAGATTTGAATGCGCCAAACGGTAAGGTGGTAGAAATGACATTGGATAAATCTTCACCAGATCAGTGGGTCGATTTCATTCCTGAAACTGAGAACGTATTGCGCATTGGAACTGCTGGAGGTGATTTCTTCGCTAATTACTTGAAAGATGCGACATCAATGATCGTTCAGTTTGACGAAAATGGCGAGAAGATACGTGAGATTGAACTGCCTGGCATCGGATCAGCAGGTGGATTTGGCGGGCGTAATGATGATACAGAATTGTACTATTCATTCACATCTTATGTTTACCCTCCAACAATTTTCAAATTCAATATTGAGTCAGGAGAATCAGAACTGTATAAAAAGAGTGGCGTAGATTTCGATCCTGAGTCTTTTGAGTCAAAGCAAGTTTTCTACACTACAAAAGATGGTACTAAGGTTCCTATGATTATCACTTACAAGAAAGGAATTAAATTGGATGGGAGCAATCCAACAATGTTATATGGATATGGTGGTTTCAATATCAGCTTATCTCCAAACTTTAGCACTTCTAACATTGTGTTGATGGAAAATGGAGGTGTGTTTGCTGTGGCCAACTTGAGAGGTGGTGGCGAGTATGGCGAAGAATGGCACTCTGCTGGAACCAAGATGCAAAAGCAAAATGTGTTTGATGATTTTATTGCAGCTGCTGAATACCTGATTGCAGAGAAGTATACTACTTCTGAAAAATTGGGCATTGCGGGCGGTTCTAACGGTGGATTACTCGTTGGAGCCACAATGGCTCAACGACCAGAATTAATGTCAGTAGCATTGCCAGCTGTTGGCGTGATGGATATGTTGCGCTATCATCAGTTTACAGCGGGTGCAGGTTGGGCGTATGACTACGGAACAGCTGACGACAGCAAAGAGATGTTTGAATACCTAAGAAATTACTCTCCCGTGCACAGTTTAAAAGCTGGAACAAGTTATCCTGCAACTATGGTAACTACAGCTGATCATGATGATAGGGTAGTTCCAGCACATTCTTTTAAATTTGCATCCACGCTTCAAGAAAATCATGTTGGAGAAAACCCTGTGCTCATCCGAGTTGATGTTAAAGCAGGCCATGGCGATGGCAAACCAACATCAATGATTATAGAAGAGCAAGCCGATAAGTGGTCGTTCTTCTTTTGGAATACAGGAGTGAAAGATCTTTACAACGAAAACAAAGAAGGATAGGTAAATCAATTCTTTTCGTTGCATTGTTAGGGAGGTGTCCGTCAACACCTCCCTTTTTTGTGTCTTGTAGCGCGAAGCGCGATTCTGAATTCATGATTAATAATTGAAGATTGGCGGATCAATACACCTTCAATCTCGAACCTCTCAGCCATGATTAACCAATCCTTAAATTAGCGCCATTGGATTGATGAAAAAACAATGCGCCATATTACTGATTGTGCTGGGATTGCAGTTTGCTGGTTTTTGCCAATTGGAGACCACTTGGTGGTATTTTGGAGATAAAGCCGGTCTTGATTTTCACAGGGGTTTCCCGTTGCTGACACCGCATCTTCTAGCTCTACAGGCAGTGGTGTGGCCACCATGTCTGATTCAGTTGGTAATTTACTTTACTATAAAGGGCATGATACCATTTGGAATGGTCAACACCAGTTTATGCCCAACGGCACTGGGCTAATTACAGATGCAAGTTCCGAACAGAGTACTGTCACGATTCCTAGACCATTGACACCATATCAATACTATTTGTTTACATCAGACTATAATGGAAATGTGCCCACTGGGGGTATGGATGTAGGTTTGTTTTATCATTTGATCGATATGACTTTGGGTGGTGGCTTGGGTGATGTGGTTCCGGGGATGAAGAACATTGTATTGATTGATAGCACGGCCGAAATGATTGTAGCTACCGAGCACGCCAATGGCATTGATTATTGGGTGATGATTCGCGAATGCGCCAGCAATGAATTTCATGCCTTTTTGGTGACACAAACTGGTGTCAATCCAGTTCCTGTCACTACAGCCATTGGTCCTCTTTTGGGCGGGAGTTGTGAAGGTCAATTGCGGTTCAATCATAAAGGTGATATGTTGGCTTGCACCTATAGCAGTGACATTGAGCTTTATGATCTTGATAACACCACGGGCCAATTGAGCAACATCAAATTAATGCCCAAGGCTGGAGTTGCGTATGGGGCGGAATTTTCAGCGGACGATACCAAGTTGTATACGGGAGGACCTGTTCAGTTTGATGTAACACTTTCAACCGCAGCTGCCATTCAGGCTTCAGCGGTGAATTTGTTTCTAGTCACACCTGGATCATCTACGCTCACTCGTGGCTTGCAGTATGGTTTGGATGGAAAGATTTATGGTATTAACTGGGGCTTTGGCCCCAATGGATATATGTCTGTGATCAACAACCCCAATGAGGCAGGCGTTGCCTGCAATTACCAAGATAGTGCTATTTACTTGGAAGGAAGAACTGCAAATGAGGCAGTCCCCAATTTTTTAAGCAGCTATTTCAATACCACCTTTTATGCTGATAATCCTTGCGCAGGAGACACCACGTTTTTCAACATCAACTATCATTTTATCACCAATGTGTCTTGGAATTTTGGAGACCCCGCCAGCGGGGCAGCCAACACCAGCACCTTGGTCAATGCCTTTCATGTGTATGATGCTCCTGGGCCTTATATCGTTACACTGATTGCTCAAAACGGTGCCGTAAGCGACACGGTGGTCAAAACCATTTATGTAAAAGAAGCACCCAACATCAATTTAGGGCCAGATGTGGCGTTTTGCAGCGCACCGCCAGACAGCGTAAAGCTGCTCGCTGGCACCAAAAAAGGCCAATATGCTTGGAGTGATGGAAGCACAGACAGCACACTGTGGGCCAGCGCAACGGGCGCGTATAGCGTTACCTTCACCAACGAGTGCGGTAGCGATGATGATACCATTCAAGTAGAAGCGGCATTGCCGTTAAGCGTGCAATTGCCACTCGATACTTTGCTGTGCGATGATAGTTATGAGATTATTCCTGTTATTCAGAATGAATCAGCACTCACGCAATACATATGGACTGCGGGCGATACTACGCTCAATTATACTGCACTGCGCGATACATCCATTGAACAAACCCAAATGCACCAACTCAACGTCACCAACGCATGCGGCAGCGACAGCGCTAGCATGTCTATCACGTTTTTAGCCATACCCGATGGCGTGTTGCCTGGCGATAGCTTGTATTGCTTAGATCGGGCGTTTTACTTGCTCAACCAACAAAGTGCGGGCATTTCGTATGAATGGAATGACGGCACCACGGGTCCTCAATACAGAATAGACAGCAGCGGCACGTATTGGCTCAAAAGCATGAGTGCGTGCGATACACTCATCGACTCGTTCAGCATTGTGTTTAATGGAGAACCAAAAATCACTTTGCCCAATGATACCTTGCTCTGCCCAAATGAGAGCATCATGATCAGAAACTTGGCAGAAGGCATTTCATTTGATCAAACGTATGTTTGGAGCGATGGCTCAACCGACAGCTCAATCAGCATTTCAGGAGCAGACACAGGGTTGATCAATGTAACAGTAACACTGAGAGAATGCAGGATCAACGACAGCATTCGGATTTACACCAAAGGCTATTGCCCTGAACGATGCAAACCCGAAATCCCCAATGTGTTTTCACCCAATGGCGATGGTATAAATGATTTACTGAAAATTGAAATGACCTGTGCTACAGGAGATAAAAAGCTATGGATTTACAACCGTTGGGGTCAATTGGTGCATTTGGCCACTTCCAGCCAAGTCTTTTGGAACGGATATCTCAATGGAAATCCTGCTGCCGAAGGCACGTATTACTATGTGCTCAGCTTCACCGATGAAGCAGGTGAGGAGCGCTTGTTTAAAGGGAGTTTTAGTTTGTTGGACTAAGGGGGTAATGGTTGAAGGTTCATGGTTCGTTAGTGCGCTTAAGGAAATTCTTCGAAGGCTGAGCGGAGCCGAAGTCGAGAAGAAATTATATAAATGTTAACCGAGAATTCCATCTTTCGCCTGTCTTCCCGGTCGCTATCGGGGTCGACCATTTCGCTTTCAGCGAAAGCTGAGCATGACAGGCTCAGGTAGCTATTTTCTAAAAACCATAACCTGTCAGGTTGAGTTTTTCTTAAGAACGAAGAAAAGTATCAAGAGGTAAGGCAGCTGGAATAAATATCATTCAATGTCTTGCCGCTTCTCACATCGCCTGCGGCAAGCCTTAGGCGGCCGAGGGATACATCGCGTCAAGGCGCAACACTCGAAGAGACAGACAATAGGCAGCCACTCCGGTCAGCTAAATGCGTTGAAAGGCCTTGGATTCAAGAAGTGTTCTGATCGAATTGCGACCATAGTGAGACTGGAAAGCGACCGAGTGGGCGAGGTTGATCATCCAGCCGAACTTAGGTTGCAAGAAGGGCAGGTTGCTTTATGAATTCACAGCCTTGACTTTTTCATTTCCTTTTGTGTCAAGACAAAAGGGAAGAATAGACCATTCTAGAGTAAATCTCATTCATTTCTTTTATGGCTTAAAGAAACGAAGCAAAGAAAAGCCTTGAAGCCTTTAATATATTTGGGATATGCTTGGCATGACAAGCTTCGAATAAGCATAAAAAAAGCCCCTCGAGAGAGGGGCTTTTTTAACCTAATAATAAAACTCAATCGTTATCTACTAACCCGTAAACTCCAATTATTGAAAAAAAAAGAAGGTCTCTAAAGAGAAACCTTCATTAAAAATATTTTTAAAAGCTGTTTACTTTCTGTTGTAACGCTCTTTGATACGAGCTGCTTTACCTTTTCTGTCTCTTAAGTAGAAAATACGAGATCTTCTTACTTTACCTCTTTTGATCAATTCGATCTTGTCAATGAAAGGGCTGTTTGATGGGAAAATTCTTTCAACACCAACGCTACTTGACATTTTTCTAACAGTGAAAGTTTCAGTTGAACCTTTTCCACGTTTTTGGATGACAACACCTTGAAAAACCTGGACTCTTTCTTTTGCTCCTTCTTTAATTTTATAGTGAACAGCAACGCTATCTCCAGCACCAAACTTAGTTAGTTCGCTTTTTGGGTTGACTTCGTTGATGATATCTTGCATTACTACAGTTGCCATGACGCTTAAAATTTGGGCTGCAAAGATAGGGTTTACTTTTAGTTATTCGTCTGTTTTATGTTTTTTATTCCAAATATCTGGTCTTCTTTTTGCGGTGCGCTTTTCTGCTTGTTCATGACGCCATTTATCAATGGCTCCAAAGTTTCCACTTAGCAGTATTTCAGGCACTTTTAAATCTTCGTATTCGGCCGGTCGAGTATAGACTGGAGGTGCCAACAGATCATCTTGAAATGAATCTGATAGGGCAGAGGTTTCGTTATTTAGCACACCAGGGATTAATCGAATAATGGCATCGCTAACAACCGCAGCAGCCAGTTCGCCACCAGACAATACATAGTCGCCAATGGAAATCTCTTTTGTGATGAGAAGCTCTCTAACGCGTTCATCAATTCCTTTGTAGTGTCCACAGAGAATAATGAGGTTGCCTTTCAGTGAGAGGCTATTCGCCATGGATTGATTGAAGACTTCTCCATCAGGAGTCATGTAAATAACTTCATCGTAGGTGCGCTGTGATTTCAGTTCATTGATTACTGTCTCAATGGGTTCAATCATCATTACCATTCCGGCACCACCTCCAAACTGATAATCATCTATCTGGCGATGCTTACCACTGCCATAGTTTCTTAAATCATGCAAGTGAACTTCAGCCAAACCATTGTCAATGGCTCTTTTTAATATAGAGTCAGAGAAAGGTCCTTGAAGCAGGCTGGGCAGTGCGGTTATTATATCTATGCGCATGGTTTACTCTTCTTCGTCATCCTCTGGATCCTTCGCATATAGCTTCTTATATTGAGCTTTCAGTGTTGTGTTGTCAGGAACTAATTGCCTTCCTAATGTGATGATCTCTAATGCCTTATTTTGCTGGCTGTTGTCCGATAAGTAGTTGGTATAGCTGATGAATGACTTGATTAACACATTATGGGTCACGTCATCTTTTTCGAAGGTGCCTTCTTTTTCTTGAATTCTGAGACTATCTAAAGATGCAGCAATGTTTCTTTCACCTTCAGTCACGTTTCGTGCATTGATCATGGCAACTCCCGTGATAAAGGCCACGTTAAAGTCACCAGGCATTACTTTCAATATCCTCTTGAATTCGGACGATGCCTTGTAGTAATCATTGTCGTTGAAATAGAATAAGGCGCGATCCAACGCTTCTTCACGAATGAGGTCAATTTGACGCTTGTTCATTTGATACAATTCACCCGTTTTATCCTTTTTTCTAAACTTATAGGCATATTTCAAAGCATCTTTAATTGGATCTTTGAATTCATCATCAAAGGCTTCAGGGTTAATGTGAGCTTGATACATGCACAACGCCATGTATAAATATGGCTCAGGCGATCTTCTGTATTTATCCTTTCGAGTATACGATTCTGCTTTGTAGGCGCAGCGATCATAGTCTTCCATTGCATACCAATCAAATAGTTTTTGAAAGTCACCACCAGCAACTTGAGCATTTGAAGGAAGGAAGGAGAATAAGGCCAGAAATAGTGTAGATATTCTAATGAGCATTAATTGTTTTTTTTCAATTCTAATCATTGAACGAAATATTCTTTAAGATTTAGACCTTTGGGGCGTTAAAAATGTTGAACGTATGATTAATTCGGGCGCCAAAGTTACGTTAGAAGAAACGGAAGAAGGAACGGTGATTTCAATTTTACCTGAAACTAAATCTTGGCAGACGATTGCGCTAGGAGCGTGGTTGGTAGTATGGCTCTTTTGTGGGGCATTTGTAATGCTGGGAGGGTATAAAGAACTGCAAGGTGATGGCCGCATATTTTTATTGGTCTTCTTGGCTTTTTGGGCGTATTTTCTCTTTTATGCTACTCGTTCTTTGATATGGAATAATGTGGGAACGGAGTTTATTCGAATCACAGCCGAAACGATGGATTACAAACGCGGCTGGAATGACTATGGAAAGGTGCGGTCATATGATCTTGAAACGATAAAAAACCTTGGGATTGTTAATTATGATGATAAACCATTTGCCAAAACGTACAACGAGGCTTTTTGGACAATGGGAGGAGAAATGATTGGTCTTGAATACATAGGACGTAAGATTGCCTTTGGTTTTAAACTCAATGAGAAGCAAGCGAAAAACATCATAAAGATGATTGAAAAAGCTCAGCGCAAGGTCAAGTCTGTTTGACGCCTTATTCAGAACTTAAAATCTGACCTGTTAACCTCATAATTTCTATTTCATTTAGCTTAACAGCAATTTTCGCATTAATGATCCTTACCTCAGCGTTAAGTAGGGCTAACTGGGCGTCTCTGAATTCTGTTGATGTAATTTGACCAGCCTTAAACAACTCTTCGCTTCTTTTTAGGTTTAGCTTGCCAGATTCTAGATTGTTCTCCTCAAAGGCTGCCACTTTCATACTTTGATTGTATGCATCTAAAGCATTGCTGATGTCTACTTGCAATTGAAGTTTCTGATCTTCTAATTGAAGTTCGCTAGACTCTAAAAGAACACGCTGATTCTGCCTTGCTGTGTTATTTTTAAATCCATTGAACAACGTGTATGAAAGTCCCAAGCTTCCATTCCAACCTGCAGATGTATTACTCAACACAATGCCAGCTTCCGTTTGCTGGTTTTGATAGGTGTAGCCGCCACTTAAACTTATGCTTGGAAAAACATTGGACCAACTTAGTTGTAAATTTTTCTCAGCTAATTCTGCTTGCAATTCGAGGTTTTTTAAGGCTGCATTATTATCTATTGCTGTTTGATGCAATTGCTCAACGGTCCAATCATTCAAGCTTAGCGCGATAGGCTCAGTTTCGATGGATGGTTCAAGTGTTTTGCCTATCAAGCGCTCTAGGTTTCTCGAAGCTGTTTTTCGTTGCAATTCGGCATTTAAGAAAACAGAACTGTCACTGGTTAAATCAACTCTTGCGGTTAGAAGCTGTGTTCTTATAGCTGTTCCCAATTCGTTGGCTAATTGAGCACGTTCAAAACGAGCTAAGCTTATCTCAACGTTCTCTTTTGCTATCCGCTCTTGATCGATCGCTTGAGTCAATCCATAGTATGCCGAGGCTACTTGCAGCAAAGTGCTTTCAATTGCCGCTCGTGACTGCTCATCGGCAACCAATTTATTTATTTTCAGCTTTTGATATGTGCGTTGACCGCTAAGTCCATTGAATAAAACATAATTCAAGTTGGCTCCTGCATTGCTATTGGTGCTCTGGGCTCCATTTATTGAAACAGGTGGATTATTGCCAGCAAACTCTAAATCGGTATTGGTAACGCTACCACCAACAGAACCATTGAGGTTTACGCTAGGCAAAAGACCAGCGTTGCCTAAGCTTACAGAGTTTTCGGCAATTTCTTGATTGTTCTTATTGATCTTGATTTGATAGTTGTTTGTTAAAGCACTCTCAAATGCTTCATCTAATGTGATGACTTCCTGCGCAATCAAAATGGCTGGGAAAAAGAGTGGAAAAAGTATGGTGAAAATCTTCATTATCTAAGAATTGTGATCGCGAAATTCTTCTTCGCCTTTTATTTCAACGATTGCCGGTTCTACTTGTCTTGGAAGTGGCCTTTTTCCTTCCCATAGCCAGTTTGCGTAAACACGAATTCGATTAAGAATAGCTAACATAACTGGTAGTACAATGAGTGTTGTATATGTTGCAATGAGTAAGCCATAAGCAACGGCAATGGCCATTGGGACTAAGAATTGTGCTTGAAAACTAGTTTCAAAAATCAAAGGAGCAAGACCTGCCACGGTAGTTAGTGTGGTAAGCAGAATAGGGCGGAACCTTGATTTCCCAGCTTCTAATAGCGCTTGCCTAAATAGCATTCCTTCTTTAAGGAATCCATTCATTGCCGTGACAAAAACCAGAGAGTCATTCACCATTACACCAATCAGTGCAATTATTCCAAACCCAGAAAGCAAACTGATTTGGGCATCGTGAATAAAGTGTCCCCATCCTACGCCAATTAATCCCAGCGGAACGAGCATGAAAATGACAATTGCTTGAGGAATACTTCTGAACACAAAAGCGATTACCGCAAGCAGTAAAATCAGAATAATCCATCGCACTTTGGCAAAGGAGTTGCCCACTTTCTGTGCTTCCTTGTTTTGACCTTCGAACGAAAAACTCACAGAAGGATATGTGCTAGTTATGATGGGCATAATTGACTCCTTAATGTCATCTTGCAAAGCAGTTACAGAAGCATCTGGGTTCGAGATGTCCGCTTCTACGCGTATCTCACGTTTTCCATCGAGGTGATTGATGCCTACAATTCCCCGCTCAATTTTAAATTCAGAGACCTCTTTTAGTGGAATCTTCGTGCCGTTTGGTGTTCTTATTAGAAAGTTTTCTAAGTCTTCTATATTGACTCGCTCGCGCTCGGCATAGCGCACCCAGACCTTTACTTCATCGATTCCCCTTTGCAGGCGCTGGGCTTCAGCGCCAAAAAATGCTTGACGTATTTGTCGCATTACTTGAATCGTATTCAATCCCAGCATGTAACCTTTATCTAGCAGTTTGACCTCTACTTCTTTAATTCCTTGTTGGTCATTATCAACTACGTCTTTGATGTCAGAAATTTGATTTAGCTCTGATTTTAGAAGGACTTTAGCCTCTTCTAAATCATCGAGATTGGTGCTTCTCAAGCTAACTGATACGGGCTTTCCAAATGGAGTGGCTATACCAAAAGCGATTTTTTCTGCTTCAGGAATTTGACCAACCTCATCGCTTATTGCATTGCTGATGATATAACTTGGAATGTTACGTTCTTCAGATCCCAAGAAGGTGATATTTACCTGTCCTTTATTTATCGAGGGGCCAACAACTTTTTCGATGTTGGTGATCACATCTTGTCCATCTGCACGATCGACTTTGTTCCTTTCGTTAACCACCTTAGCGGCCGCTTCTATCTTATCCAAGACTGCCAGCGTAATATAATCTCGAGTTCCAGGCGCTGTTTCAACGCTTACTGAAACGTTGTCCTGTTCAATAAAGGGGAAAAATGTCACCTTTATTTGACCGCCCATAATGCCACCAATTGTGATCATCATTAAGGCAATGGGAATGGCAATGGCAATTGCTGTGTTCTTTAGTGAAAAACGTAGGATAGGCATGTAGAATTTCTCTCTGAGCCACATCACCGCATTTTCAGCTGCTTTTTCGACTTTATTCTTTTTGTTTTTCCTTTCGAGCGCTTTACTGTGTCCAACATGCGCTGGCAAAATGATGGCACCTTCTATTAAAGAGAAGAGCAGGGTAGAGATTACCACAAATGCTAAATCAGGACCGAAGTCACCCAATCGTCCGTCAAGAAAGTAAAACGTGCTGAATGCGATGATCGTAGTAAGAACAGCAGAAGTTACTGCTGGTAATACTTCCATTGTACCATTAACGGCAGCCTGAAGTGGCGTTTCGCCACGTTCCCAACGTTGGTAAATGTTTTCAGCAATTACGATTCCATCATCAACCAGAATTCCAACTACCAAGATCATCCCGAATAAGGAGAGAACATTGATGGTGAGGCCAAATGTTGACCCCAAGATGAACATACCTGCAAATGCTACTGGTATGCTCAAAGCCACCCAAATAGCCAATCTCCAATTTAGAATCAAGGTTAAGAAAACGACAACAAGAATAAACCCGATGATTCCGTTGTTTTGAAGCAATGCAATTCGCTCAACTAGAGTAGTGGAGCCATCTCGAATAATCATGGCTTCAACGGTTGAATGCGTCTCGTTGTATTGTTCAATGTATTTTTTTACATTCTCTGAAATACTCAGGAAGTCTTCGTCATTTGTGTTTTGGACGGTGACCGTTGTTGATGGCTTTCCATTAAAATAGTTTCGTTGGGGATTGTTGTCCGACCAGATGTCTTTTACATCAGCAACATCTTGTAGTCGAACTATCTTACCGTCTGAACTTGCCTTGACGATGATATTTTCTAATTCATTCGCGAAGTATTCTTTTGATCGAGCACGAATTAAAAATTCTTCCCGCTCAGCTTTAATGGTACCTCCGGTAATCTCAATGTTTGCATTGGAAACAGCAAGGCTGACTGCCTCAAATGTTAGATCATACGACTCGAGCGCAGCTTCGTCTAATGCAATTTCAATTTCTTCATCGGGAAACCCAGTCAATGTAACTTTCGAAATCCCAGGAATAGCACGAAGCTCATCTTCAACAATTCTTCCTTCTACTTTCAGTGTTTGCAGATCCACATCACCTGTAAGAGCGAAGCTAATGACGAAGTTTCGTGCTTCTTGCTTGAAAACTACTGCAGGCTCCATTCCTGTGGGGAAAGAGCTGATTTGGTCTACAGCATTTTTAACGTCTTGCAGCAGATAGTCTACATCATAGCCTTTTTCGCCTTCAATGGTAATAATGGCTTGGTTTTCAGAAGAAGTAGATTTAATTTCTACCACCCCAGATACTCCTTTCAGATTATCCTCAATCTTGGTGACAATACCTTCTTCAATCTCTTCAGGAGAAGCGCCAGGATAATAGGTTCTGATCTCGATAATTCGACTCTCGGACTGAGGGAAAAAGGTCGATTTGATCTGCTGAGATCCAAAGTATCCAAAAATCAAGATCAATACCATGAGTAGGTTTCCGGCAACAGGGTATTTGATGAAATATGAAATGAAACCTCTCATGTTTTACTTGCTTTCAGGTTTAACCAACATGCCTTCATACGCTCCCTGAATAACCTGATTCAACAGTAGGTCGCCTTCCTGAAGTCCGGTGACTAATGCGTTTTCTTTGAATTTGTCTTGAATGACTACGGGTTTTTTAGTAAGAACAGTATCTTGAATGACATAGACATACTCATCGTCAATCACCAAATTGTGGTTGATCGCTATGGCATTGTTGATCTGAGATGCTTCTATAGTACCTTCAAGAAAAAGACCTTCTTTTAGCGCGTCACCTTCCACTCGAGCGTATATTGCAACACGTTGGTTGTTTGGATCAATATTGCTGGCCATCCTAATGATTGGACCCTCAAATAACTTTGAAGATCCCTCAACTTTCAAGCTTACCCTATCACCAACGTTGATATCTACAGCATCTTTTCCTGGGATTGCAGCCTCAAACTCAAATACACCATCTTTCATGAATTCGCCAACTTTTTGTCCTGCGCGAAGCACTGTACCGGCATTAATTAACCCTGAGCTAACGGTACCATTAAATGGAGCGACAATAGTGAATTTTTGTTGCCTGTCTTCCAGGCTATTGATGGCAAAATACTGTTGAAAAATGCTTCTGCCCGATAAGAAGTTCTTCAGCTTGGCATCATTCACCTCAGGAAGTTTGGGTAATACTTTTTGCGGATCTATTTGTTCTGAGAAGCTTTTCCAAACATCATAAGAAAGAGGGTAATCAATCTTAATATCAGGCAAAACTTGAGAAAGTGCGCTGATGAATGCACTTCGTTGCGATTTTAGATTGAGTAAGCTTTCGTTTCCGTCTATTGCCAATAGAGTTTCACCTTTCTTGAATTTTTGACCAATCTTAAAGGCTTTATTGGTCGAAAGTAATTTGCCGGTGACTTCAGGATATATCTCCACTTTATCTTGTGCAATCAGTTTACCTTGAACGGCAATCAATTGAATTAGTGTGTCGTTTTGAACCACCCTAGCTTTTACCAAACGATAGGTTTTTTGGGGCGCTTTTCGCTCTGGTGCTTTCTTCATACCTGCGAGAATACTGCAACCACCATATCCTGTCAACAATATGAGCATAGCCGATGCAATGATGATAATTTGTCTTTTTTTCATTTTTAAGCTTTAATGGCGTGTATTAAAAATTGGGCAACATCTTTTTTTCTGTCTTCTAACATTACTTTGAATTCTTTTTCGCTGAGATCATGGGTAAACTGAACCATTGGTTTGGCTAATACTGGAAACAATATCAAACTGATCATATTCAATACGAATTGTTTTGGGGCCAGATCCTTTCTTATTAATCCAAGTTGTTGGCTTTGTGCGATTGATTTTGCCAGTTCCTTGAATGGAGGGGTCATCCCTGAGTGTTTCATTCTTTTTAAATGCTGCTTCGGATCTCTTGACATCTCAGAAATAATGAACAAAGGCATTTCTTGATTTTTCATTATGAAGTCAATGTAAACAGCTACACCTTCCTCGATTTTTTGAAAGATATCTTTTGATGATGTGAAGACACGCTTGAGGTCTGTGAATAGCTCAACGAACGTTTCACTAAAAATTTGTGTTACTAAAGTTTCTTTCGTCTTAAAATAGTAGTGGAGTAACCCTTTGTTGACTTCTGCGCGATCTGCTATAGAGCGCATTCTAGCGGCTTCAAATCCATTGAAGATAAATTCTTGCTTCGCTGCTTGGAGTATACGTTTTTTGGTTGTCATAATTTACCCCATTGGGTAATTTCTTCACAAGTGTACAATTATCAATTCTAAATAATGAGCGTTTTTAGACAAATGGGTAAATCGAATTGTTTAACATGAAATTATAACTCATTAATGGTTTTGTTTTGATAGCCGAACATTGAAGTTATATTTGCTCCCAACCTTATAAAACCAACGATGAATTTTAGAATATTAAATTTTGTAATCCTCAGTTTTTTTCTTGCTTCCTGCGGAGGAGAGGATAAGTCAAGCCAATCAGTAGATTACTCAGATGTTGAAGTAGCTGAAGACTCAACAGTGTCAGAGAGTAGTTCCATCAATGAATTAGCTGATTTCAAGTTTCACACGATGATCGCAAATTTGCCATCACCGCTTCAAACATTTCAGATTATTGCCAATGTGGATGTTGACATGAACAACGTCAATTTAACGTCTACAGATAAAGCATCTAATCTTAGCACAGCAAGTGCACGGGCTTATGGATATGGTGTATACATAGCAGATATGGGTTTTATGGCATATCAGCATCAAAATCAACAAACTCTTGACTACTTGCAAGTATGTAGAGATCTCGCAGGTCAATTGGGTGCTGGTGATGTTTTTGAGCGAACTATCAGCGCAAATTTTGAAGAGAGCTCATCGAGTGAAAAGCAGTTTGTTATGATGATGGACGAAGCTTTCAATGCAATGGATGAGTACATGGTGAATAACGAACGTTTTGTTAATGCCACTGAGATTTTTGTTGGTAGCTGGGTTGAAAGCCAATTAATTGCTACTGGAATTTTAAAAGGCCAAGAGCCTACAACTGCAAACCTTCCACTTTACCAGGGAATATATGACCAGAAGCAACATGCATCAAACTTGATGAATGTTCTCGGAGAAATAGATCAAGAGGTTAATCAAGAAGTGCTTTCTGCTGTAGAAGACTTAATGATGTTTTATGCAGGATTTTCAACAGTAGATAATATCAGTCAGGAAGACCTTTCTGATCTTAGTGCGAAACTCAATAGATTGAAGGATTTACTATTGGTTTAATTCTCATCTCAAGATCTTTTAAAAGCCCCGTTTTGGGGCTTTTTTTATACCAAAAAAAACTCTTTTTCGTTTTCAATATTAATTTTGAATTGATCCATTGCATGTGTTTCATCACGTTTAACTTTGATCAAAATTTTTATCATCATGTTTAAGAAGCTACTTACAGTTTTTGCTGTCTTTTTCGTCCTTATAATTGGCTCTGCCATTGTTCTTCCTGTTTTATTCAAAGACGATATAATAGCGTTAGTAAAGGAAGAGGCGAATAACAACCTCAACGCCAAATTAGATTTTGGAGATATCGGTTTGAGCTTGTTTGGAAACTTCCCCGATTTTACCTTGACAATTGAAGATATCAAGGTGACAGGCAATGATCCTTTTAATGGTGTTGCGCTGGCGGATATTGGTGAGGTTAAATTAAGCCTTGACTTGATGAGTGTGATTAATGGCGAAAAGATTCAAATTAATACCGTTGGATTAGTTAAGCCTAACCTTCATGTTATTGTTTTAGCTGATGGTCGAGCTAACTATGATATAACAAAAGCTTCTAACACAGAAGAAGTATCAGAAGAAGCAAAACCTGATTCTGAAGCGAGCTTTAGGATTGGTTTGAAAAGTTATTACATAGAAAATGCAAACATCATCTATGATGACAGGCAAGGAGGTATGTATGCTGATTTAAAAAACTTTACACATCGTGGTTCTGGAGACTTTACTCAAGATGATTTCTTGCTTTCTACCACGACTGATGCAGATGCCATTACTTACAAAATGGATGGAGTGTCTTATTTGAACAGAACAAAACTAGATATGACGTTTGATCTAAACATGAACTTACCGAATATGAAGTTTGTGTTTGACGAAAACTATGTGAAGCTGAATGCACTTCATCTCGGGTTTGATGGAATGGTAGCTATGCCGTCTGAAGAAGGAGATCCGATGGACTTTGATATTAGCTTCGAAACGAAAGAAACTACCTTCAAAAGTTTGCTTTCCTTGGTTCCTGCAGTTTTCCTAACTGATTTTGAAGATGTAGAAACAGATGGCAACTTGGCACTTTCCGGACTCGTAAAAGGAAGAATGATCGGGGATCAACTTCCGGCTTTTGCATTGGATTTAAATGTAAATGAAGCAAGGTTCCAATACCCAGATCTACCCAAATCTGCAGAAGCAATTAATATTGACTTGCACGTGAAGAACCCTGGCGGGTCAGAAGACAATACGATTGTAGACATCAACAAATTCCATGTTGAGTTGGCCAGTAATCCCATCGATATTGTCTTACACATGAAAACACCAATCTCGGACCCATACATTGATGCAACCATTAAGGCTGATTTGGATATGGCTTCTTTGGCAGATGTTATTCCTCTAGAGGATGGTCAAAGTTTGAGCGGTAAGGTATTCTCAAATATTGTCTTAAAAGGAAATCAGAGCGCTATAGATCAAGAACGTTACCAAGATTTTGAAGCCGGTGGTCAGTTGGTGTTAGAAGCGTTTGATTACAAAGACCCGACATTGCCTTATGCTACGGTCATTAAAGTGTGTTCGTTGAACTTTTCTCCTCAATTTGCAGAACTTACCGCATTTGACATGAATGTTGGTCAAAGTGATATCTCTTTGACGGGACGCATTGATAATATCGTTGAGTGGTATGTTGCAGATGCACCAATGTCCGGAACATTCAATTTTAGTTCCAATAAAATGGACCTCAACGAGTTTATGTCCGAAGAGGAGGCTGAGTCAATAGATGAGCCCACTGAAGAAGAGGCTTCTGGTGTAGTTGAAGTTCCTGCAGGCTATGATTTTGTGTTGAATACATCGATAAAGAAGCTTATTTACGAAAACCTAACTATATCCGATGTTCGCGGGTCAATCATATTGAGAGATCAGAAAATAAATATGAAGCAATTAGCAATGAATTTGCTCGATGGTTCTATGACGATGAATGGTTTTTATGAAACGAATAATCCGACTGAACCGGGCTTCGATTTTAATATGGATATCATCGGTTTGGATATTCCTCAGACTTATGAGTACTTAGAAATGGTGCAGCAAATGGCGCCCATAATGGAAAGTGCTACGGGAAGGTTTTCGACCAACGTGCGTATGGCTGGAAAAATGGATCAGAATATGGATCCTAAATACAATACACTTGACGGAGGAGGAATGTTAACCACAAGAAATGTGACTCTTTCTTCGCCTAAATCATTGACTAAAATTGCTGAAGCTATCAAGTATGATGGTGTGAAATCAATGACTTTGGATAACACAAAAGTGAAGTACTATTTTGAAGATGGGCGCATCCGTGTCGATCCAACCACGTTTGTTGTTGGAAAGGAAATTCCGAGTATTTTCAGTGGAAGTCATGGATTTGACTTGACCATGGACTATGTAATGAATTTGGATATTCCTTCGCGATTGATGGGAGGCGCAGCTACTCAAGTTGTTAGTGGTTTAATGTCGCAGGCCAATAAGGCCTTAGGAACAAATGCATCAGTTCCTGAACGAATTAAAATGGATGTAGATATTAAAGGAACTACTGAAGATCCTAAGATTACGCCAAGGCTCGCTGGTACTTCTGGTGGATCCAATCCTGTTGACGACCTGAAAGGTCAAGCAATGGATGAACTGAACAAGAAAAAGGATGAATTAGAAAACCAGGCTAGGGAAGAAGCGGATAAGCTTAAAGCACAGGCTGAAGCTAAGGCAAAAGCAGAAATAGATAAAGCAAAGGCAGATGCAAATGCCGCTAAGGCAAAAGCCGAAGCCGAAGCACGAAAGAAAGCCGCTGAGGCAGAAGCAGCAGCGAAGAAAAAAGCTGAAGAAGCTAAAAAGAAAGCCGAAGCCGAAGCAAAGAAAAAGGCCGAAGAAGAGGCGAAGAAGAACTTAAATAAGCTTTTTAAGTAGTTCGAATAAAGAGGTTCTCGAAACGTTCAACCACCATTGCTTTGATCATGTCAAAGTCTTGGTGGTTTTCTTTTTCACGCTCGAGTGATGTCACTCCTTTATCGTCAATGCCGCACGGCACGATATGATCGAAATAAGTAAGGTCTGTGTTAATGTTGAAAGCGAAGCCATGCATAGTTACATAGCGACTTGCTTTAACCCCAAGCGCACAGATTTTTCGCACGTTCTTTGTTTCCGGCTCTAACCAAACACCACTGGCATCAGAAATTCTGTAACCATCTACCCCAAGGCCTTTTATGGTATCAATAATGGCTTGCTCAATACTCCATATATATTTCGCTATTCCCATTTCGAAGTGCTCAAGATCAAAAATTGGGTACCCAACCAGCTGGCCTGGGCCATGGTAAGTGATATCTCCACCGCGTGAAGTTTTATAAAACTCTGCACCAACGTCTTCTGGTGTTCTTTTTAAATTACTCAAGTCACCTGACTTGCCTAATGTGTATACTGGGGTGTGCTCAACCAAGATCAAAGTGTTTAGGTTGTGTGATTCACCTTTTTTCTTGCAGTCTAAGATTTGTTGAAATAGGTCTTCTTGCACTTCAAGAGCTTTTGCGTAGCTCATCTTACCGAGATCACGAACGTTGAAAGATTGGTTAGTATTCATTGAGTTTAAGAGCAATTATTCAGCTGTAAAGGTGTTGTTTGCACTCGCATTAAGCCATCCTTTGCTGCTTATCGAAAAGACAGAGAAGCGATATTGATAATTAGGCTGTAATTGAGGTCTCGTTTCAGCTTGAAACAAAACGCGCTCTGTAAATCGTATATCATAGAATGAAAAGTCTGATCTCCTTGTTATCAAAGCGAATACTAAATCATTAGCAGGATCACTCATTGTCAGAAAGTGAAATTCTGTTGCCGGCACCGAAGACCAATCAAACGACAGATAATCTTGGCTATTGATTTCTCTAATTATTCCGTTCAATCTTGAACTACTTCTTGAGGTAACTTTCAATTCAATGGGTATCGATATATGCAGTGAATCTGCATTTTGATAGCTAATGCGAATCACTTTGTCTTGTAAGGTGTCATTATCAATGAATCGCGTGAAGAAGCCATCTTGCAATAATTCGTAAGTAAAGTCAATTTGAGTGAAAAGGTCTAAGCTATCAGGAAATTGGGTTGAGTCAGAAGAGTATATTCTCACACCTACTGCATTATCCGGAATTATTGCATAAATGTGTACCGGGAAACCCGGTGTTTCATTTTCGAAAAAAGGGCTTTTTCCGGCAAAAGCGAAAAGGTCATCAGCAATCTTGTCTTCAGCGTAAGTTGCCAAGTAGTTTTTAAGGTTTGCTTTTGGCAAATTATTCCCGTTCAATTCAAGATCCTTTTCACACCCGAATAGCAACATTGAAAACGTTATGAAAAGGAATAATCTCATTAGAACTTAACAATAAATTTGAGGTTTAGTCTTCTATTTGTAAGATAATTTGGAACGCCATATTCGGTGTTGCTTGCGTCCTTTATCCACAAATAAGAAATGGTATTGTTTACAGCCAGTAGGTTGAAAACTTCTAATGTGACCCATGCCGACTTGATGTGTTTAAATACTGGAGATTTCGCTTCTTTAGCCTCATCCTTTAGTCGTGCAGAAAAACCGATATCAACCCTACGATAAGGTGGCATTCTGAATACATCCTGCCAACGTGTATAGCTAGGAGGCCCAGTCGGTAGTCCAGTACCTAGTAATAAACTTAAGTGCGCTTTAATTTGCTCTAAACCTGACACATAATCTTGAAAAGTCATTGCGAAATTCACGCGCTGATCTGTCGGGCGAGCAATGTATCCGGGATAGATAGTTGTTGTATCAAGCACGGTTCCAATGGGCTTTAGACTTTTAAAGGTGGTGTCATCAAACTGGACAGTGTACTCATCGTATTGATCATCCAAGATGTCTTCTTTTGTTTCCATAATGGAAAGACTGATCCAGGACTCTACACCTTTCACAAATTCACCATTCAGTTTTAAATCTACTCCTTGTGCATATCCCACAGCATTGTTGGTGGCGTAGTAACGAATCCTTACATTATCTAATTCGTAAGGAATTATCTCTGAAAGTTCTTTGTAATAGGCTTCACCTACAAATTTGAACGGCCTATTGAATAATGTGAAATTATAATCAGCACCAAGTACGTAGTGAATTGATTTTTGAGCTCTTATGGCTGGATTTATACTTCCATTAAGGTCGCGCATTTCTCTATAGAATGCAGGCTGATGATAGTATCCCCAGCTAGCACGAAAAACCCAATCATTACTCCAGTTCGGAGTAAAGGCGGCTAAAAACCTTGGGCTGAATGTAGTTTGCTCGTTAAAGTCCCAATAATGAAAACGAGCTCCTGAACTAAAGAAAAGTTCGTGTTGACCTAAGTCGAAATTCCAGTCACGCTGAAGGTATCCCATCACACGATTAGTAGCAATTCGATTATCTGAATTTATCGTTTCGAAAAGATTTACATCAGTGCCTGTATAAGGCACTGAAAATCCAACAGAGTCAACAGACCGCCATTCATTTAATTGATCTATGATGTCATCTCTTCTGTATTTCAGGCCCCACAGCCATTTATGTTTATTCTGTGTGTATTCACCTTGTAGCTCTACTGAAGCCACTAAGGCATCCAAATAGTTTCTTGCGTGGTTTAGGTATGAGCCTGTGCCTATAGTGAATGCTTCATCTCCGAAAGACTCAGAACCCAAATCTGTTTCCAACTCAGATAGGCTATAAGCTGCTTCAATATCAAACGTTTCTTCTTCTAAAGTTCTAAAAGCCGATACAATTAGGCGTGTATTAAAATTATATCGGGGCGTCCATTTTAATGCAATTGCTCCGAATGCCGTTTCATACTGATCTACTTCTTGTCCTGTGAAAAATACATTTAGACCGACAGCAGAACTCACCGTTCCGAAGGATGCCTCTCGACTTCTTGGAGCAAATTGATAACGATTTTGCGAGTAGTTACCGAGAAAAGATACTTCCCAATCTGAATTAAAGGCGTACGTCATGTAAGTCTGGTAGTCAATAAAACGAGGTCTGTAAGAACCGTCCGTATCCAAGCTACCCAATAGGTATTGGTTAGAAAAATAGCGCAAACCATGAATTTGAGTGAAGCGCTTATTATCACTAGCATTTTGTATATGAACATTGCCTCCGAGTAAGCTAGCAGAAACTGAACCTGCAAATTTTTCTGGCTTTTTATAAGTGATGTCTAATACACTTGAAAGTTTATCTCCGTATTTAGACTCAAACCCTCCAGATGAGAAACTTATCCCAGATACCAAGTCACTATTGATGAAACTTAATCCTTCTTGCTGACCACTTCGAATTAGAAAAGGTCGGTAAACTTGAATTCCATTGACGTAAACTAAGTTTTCGTCAAAGTTTCCTCCACGAACAGAATACTGTGAACTTAGCTCGTTATTAGTGCTTACTCCTAAGGCTTGAGCGGGCAGCAAAGACTCCACGCTGCCTGTTACTGATGGGTTGAATTTTGACATTCCGGCCTCGATTTTACGCATAGGCTTTTCTCTGTCTCTTTCCTCTGAAATAGTGAAAGTTTTGATGTTGGTGGCTTTGTCTTTAGCTGTAATATTTAATCGGATAGTTTCTCCAAGCTTAGCATTTATAAAAGTGCTGTACTCCTCAAAGCTAATGTGTCTTACGATCACCTTAAGCTCCTGATTAGCGGGAATATTAAACTTAAATGATCCATCTTGTTCTGTGGTTGAGCCATAGGTAGTTCCAGGCACACCAACTGTTGCAGCATCAATAGGATTGCCGTAGCTGTCTTTAACAACACCCTGCACGGTAGCGTTCTGAGCAGCCAATGTGAAAACACAGAATATGAAAACGATGCTATGTATAAAGCGAATCAACTGAGCTTGTGGCTTTTCTATTTGTTTGACTTAAAGTCTCCGTTTTTCCAAGCTTGAATAAATTGCGCCCAAGCTAATGGGTTCATCAAGCTGATTTGAGGTAATGAGCCTATATTGTAAAGTCTAGAATATTCTTTTTGAACTACGTAATTGTAATTTGCTTTCGCACTCATTGGAACACCTTGAATCGCGAGGCGAACATCTTCTCTAGTAAGATTTTCAAAGGCTCGATCATAATCGTCAGTAGGTGCGTCTAAGGTGAGAAAAGCTTGTTTGAATTGCTCTTTACTCGGCCAAGGATAAACGATTTGCTGACTTAAAACCACGGTGTCTTTTTGCAAAAGTTCAATAATTGAGTATCGATTACTATTTAAGGTATCCGGTACTAAAAAATCATTGGTTCGATATCCAACACTTGAGAATTGGATGGTATTATTTTCGCGCACTACTAACGAGAAAAAACCATAATAATCGCAAATCGTTCCTCTATTTGATCCTTTGATTATTACGCTTGTAAAAGGCACTGGGGTCAGGCTATCACCCGATACGACAATTCCTGAGAGTTGTAAAAGGTTCTCGCTTTTCTCTTCTTGCGCTGAGCAATAGAAGACTGTGAAAACCAAGAGAAAACTTACTAAAAGCTGCTTCATTGTCTATAAAATCTTCCATCAAAGGTGGCAACATTTCCTGCTCCATCGGTTACATTTAGCTTGAAATCTTGCACATCATCAGATTTGTTGATCTCCTTAACGTCAATTGAGAGCATTTCTTGTTTCGGTTCGTATTCCATCAATACCCATTTGCCATTGATAAATGCTGAGTAACTCTGAATACCGCTAAAGTTGTCATTCACTTTAAACTTGATTTTTCCTGAAGACCACGTTTTATTGTTAGAAAAGTTGATTGATGTGATCCTAGGCTCTTGATCATCTATGTAAAGAGAGAATCTTCCGAATGATCGGCTTTCTGCGCTTAAGGTGTTTTCGTTGATAGATGTGCTTAATGATCTTATTGGGCGACCGCTTTCAGTAAACTGTGCAATCACCGTCCCCTTTTTGATAGATGTTGGTTCTGCTGTGATCGATATTACGAAGGGTTCTTGAACCGGAATTTCTTGTTCCAAAATTGAAATGACCGGGAACCCACCAAGCATCGATTCCTCAATCTCAACTAGGGTGTTTTCATACACTGTGCCAGCAGGTAAATAGACGTGTGTGTGTTCACTTTCGTAGATATAAGGGATGTTCCATTTGATTTGCTCTGCTTCTGCGGACATCTTGTCTCCAGGTAATACATTCACTTTGAAAGATACATGTTCTTCATTTCCAGCTACATCTTCTGCAATTACGATTATTTCGTGCATTCCCGCATTAAGATTAAGAATACCGTCATCTTGGTATCGGATGTTTTCCAGTTTGTTTCCTGGCAGTCTATATAAACGCAAAAACCGAGCTTTTGAAAAGAAGTAGTATGAATAGTCAATAAGAGCATTTAAATGCCTACTTACATCAAAGGCAATACTATCAGCAGTAAAGGTGGAGATTTGACTTCCGTCAACCATAAGTTTCACTTTGTAAATACCGTTTTTGTTGTATGATCCATCTTGAGAATCGTATCCCGAAACTTCAACTCCAAATTGTCCTCTCACCTCAATTGGCTGGGAAGCTTTAAGATTCCCTCCATCGGCTCTTGCATGCATTGATTTTTTAGAATTATTCACTTCGCTAGTGCTGCCAATAGGAGCGAGGCCTATTGCTTGAAGAATAGGTTTTTTACTATCTGATACAGGGAAATTAAACAAAAGAGGGTTTCTCGGGACTTCGCTTTTTGTCTCGCGTACTTCAAAGTGCAGATGAGGCCCTCCTGACCCTCCGGTGTTTCCAGTAAGAGCAATAACATCTCCAGATGAAACCGGCAAGTCATTTTTACCAGGGTAGATGTCTATCTCAAAGCTTTCCTGCTCATATTGATACTTCTTCACATATCTATCTATGCTGTCATTTAAAGACTGAAGGTGAGCATATACGGTTGTGTATCCTTCGGGATGGTCAATGTAAACTGCCTTTCCATAACCATAAGGTGAAATTTTAACACGAGAAACAAATCCATCTCCTGCAGATAGAACGTTCAATCCTTCTCTGCCAGCAGTTTTTAAGTCAATACCAGCATGAAAATGATTAGGCCTTAATTCACCGTAGTTTCCAGCCAATGAGGGCTTAATCTCCAATGGGTTTTTGGGAATGAATTGCTGACTAAAAGACGGAAGGGAATAAATTGAACACACAAAAAATATTCCTAATAAAAGACTGTGTGCTTTGAGTGAGTTGGACATGCGTGCGAATGTAAAAGATGAAAAGGGCAGAAGTGCCTAAAGAAATTTTCTCTTTTGAACAATGCTTTCATAAATTTTACGAATCTTTGATGATCTGTTACGTGTAACAGACTCTTTGGAGTAAATCATTGAATGTGAAAGATTTAAGTTCTTCTATTGAAAGCCTTGGTAAAAAAGCCGATGGCTTGATAAAATCTCATTCCGATAGAGCAGAGCGCATTGCTCAGCTGGAAGCGGATAAGAAAAAATTGGGAAGTAAGATAGAAGACTTAAATCAAGAACTTGAAAAATTACGAGAAGAGAACAAAGTACTGAGAATGGCTTCGGCAATAAAAGGAGATGAAGATCGTGTGTCAGAGTCGAAGCGCAGAATCAGCCAACTTGTGCGGGAAATTGACAAATGCATTGCATTGTTGAATGACTAGATCAAATGAGTGAACTTTCAATAAAAGTTAACATAGCGAACCGAGTCTATCCGCTTTCAGTAAAAATGGAAGAGGAAGAAGAAGTAAGGAAGGCAGCGGCATATATCAACCAAAGACTCAAAGAACTGGAAGGTAGTTTTGGAGTGAAGGATAAACTTGATTTATTAGCCATGCTTGCCATAGAGCTTACCACAGAAAAAGGCCATGGTGCTGAAGAACTTGCTTCTGAAAAAGCTGAATCGCAAATACACTCTCTGATTGAACGCATTGATACAGCATTAGCATCTGATTAAATCGTTCTTTCAAAATATAACCCGTACGAACTTTTAGTTGTGTGACCTGAACATTTTTAACGCTGGGGCGGATCTTAGTTTGTGACAAAAGCAGGCCTGTTTACTCCGCATTTTTCGAAATGTTGGTAGGATTTTTTCAGTTCACTGAAAAGACACTGGACGTTTGCGTTGCTCGGTGAACCCCGATTTTTCGCTTTTTTTGGAGGTCGCATTTACTCCTGTTTGTACGGGGTTTTAAAAATTAATTAATAACAAAAGAGATGGATGTTATAACCATTGTTATCGGAGTTGTGGGGTTGGCACTTGGTGCTGGGTTGATGCTAGTGATTCAGAAATCTGCATTGCAAAGTCAGCGCAAATCAGTTTTAGATGAAGCAAGCAAGGATGCAGAGATCATTAAGAAGGAGAAGTTGATGCAAGCTAAGGAGAAGTTTCTTCAGCTTAAAGAAGAGCACGATAAAGTAATTCGTGAGAAAGACGCTAAAGCGAATGAATCGCAGAATCGACTCAATCAAAAAGAGAATACCCTCAATCAAAAATTAGCGGAGGCTAATAAGAAGGACCAGAAGTTGAATAACATCCGCGAGAACTTGAACCTTCAGCTTGAAGTTGTAGAGAAAAAGCAGTCGGAGTTATCGGCTTTGCATATGAAACAAGTAAAGCAACTAGAATCTTTAACTGGAATGAGCGCTGATGAAGCAAAAGAGCAGCTTAAAGAAGTGTTGATTAATGAGGCCAAAACTGAGGCAATGGGCCGCATGAAAGATATCGTTGATGAGGCAAAAATCAATGCTAGTAAAGAAGCAAAGAAAATTGTTGTTGAGACTATTCAGCGTGTAGCAACAGAGCAAGCTGTTGAAAATTCAGTCTCCGTATTCAATATCGAAAGTGACGAAATTAAAGGTAGAATTATTGGTAGAGAAGGGCGGAATATTCGCGCACTTGAAGCTGCTACAGGTGTTGAGATTATTGTTGATGATACTCCTGAGGCTATTATTCTTTCATGTTTTGACTCCATCAGAAGAGAGATTGCGAGATTGTCGCTTCATCAATTAGTGACAGATGGACGTATCCACCCAGCGCGCATTGAAGAAGTGGTAGGAAAGACTACCAAACGTCTAGAGGAGGAAATCGTTGAAACAGGAAAAAGAACCTGTATTGACTTAAATATTCATGGCTTGCATCCTGAGTTGATCAGGATGATTGGTAGAATGAAATATAGGTCTTCATACGGTCAAAATTTACTTCAACACAGTCGAGAAGTTGCGAACCTATGTGCGACAATGGCTGCAGAACTTGGCTTGAATGCTAAAGTAGCGAAGAGAGCTGGGTTGCTTCACGATATCGGAAAGGTCATGGATGAGGAAAGTGAAATGCCTCACGCGATCTACGGTATGAAGTTGGCTGAAAAGTATAACGAAAAACCTGATGTGTGCAACGCCATTGGTGCCCACCATGACGAAATTGAAATGACCACCCTAATTTCTCCAATCATTCAGGTTTGTGATGCTATAAGCGGTGCCAGACCAGGAGCACGAAGAGAAGTAATGGAGTCTTATATCCAAAGAATTAAAGACTTAGAAAGGATTCCTTTAAGCTATCCTGGTGTTGAAAAATCCTTTGCAATTCAAGCAGGAAGAGAGCTTCGTGTAATTGTATCTAGCGAAAAAGTTAAGGATGAAGAGGCAGGGGCTTTAGCATTTCAAATTTCTGAGAAAATTCAAGATGAAATGACTTATCCTGGTCAAGTGAAGGTTACTGTGATCCGTGAAATGAGAGCTACTTCGATAGCACGTTAATGGCCTTTTAACTATTAGTTGATCTATGATTAGTCTTGTCACGTTAGCCTTGTAAATGAAATGGTGATAAAGAGGAAAGTTTCTGGTTCTAGAGTTTTAGTCACAGGCGCAGCTGGCTTCATAGGGTCGAACCTCGTAGAAGACTTGCTCGAAAATGACAATGAAGTGGTGGGGTTTGACAACTTTGCTACTGGCTCTCAATCTAATATTGACCTCTTTAGAAACAACAAAAGCTTTAGCTTTTTAGAAGGTGATATCAGAAATTTAGATGATTGTAAAAAAGCTGTGGATGGAGTTGATTTTGTGCTTCATCAAGCTGCTTTGGGGTCTGTGCCACGATCTATCACAGATCCGATTACGACCAATGAAGTCAATATTAGTGGATTCTTAAACATGCTTTTAGCTGCCAAAGACGCAAAGGTGAAACGGTTTGTATATGCAACTAGTAGTTCAGTATATGGTGATGAGCAGCGCTTGCCTAAAGTGGAGGCTAAAATTGGTAAACCGCTTTCTCCTTATGCCATTACTAAAGCAGTAGGAGAACAATACGCCAAAGTTTTTGGAGATTTGTATTGTTTTGAAACAATTGGACTGCGCTATTTCAATGTTTTTGGAAAGCGGCAAGACCCAGATGGAGCATACGCTGCCGCCATTCCAAAATTTATCCGTCATCTCATGCGGCATGAATCACCGACCATTCATGGTGATGGAACGCAGTCTAGAGATTTTACTTACATCGAGAACGTAGTGCATGCTAATCATATTGCCATGATGTCTACCAATCCTGTTGCGGTCAATGAATTGTATAATGTGGCTTTTGGATCCAGTACAAACCTGAATGAGCTTGTAGAAATATTGCAAGACCTACTTTCGAAATTTGATGCTAGTATTGCTGATGTAGAAGTGAAGTATGGGCCAGAAAGGGTAGGAGATGTAAGGCATAGCTTGGCTTCTATTGTAAAAGCTGAAACGATACTTGGATATCGCCCAGAAATCGATTTGCAGTCGGGTTTAGAGCGAGCGATAAAATGGTATTGGGATAACTTGCCTCAATCTTGAATAAACCGCTCCGCTAACTCTGGAGTAGGAATATAGCACTCGTTCTTTTTACCAAAAACAGCATAGCGATTATTGGCGACTAAATCGTACATGGCATCCCTCAAAAACCTGGGAACGACATAAAAAATGAGCAAAAGCTTATGCATGCCACCAAGGTCATTCATAAGCGCTAGAAAAGCTGACGATTTGCTGAGCAATTCCTTGTCTTTAATATAGATTACGGTCTTTAAAGACTTTGTGTCTAGGTTGTTTTCAGAAAGTATTTGTGAACCAAATGATGACTGCAAAGAGGCAAATGAAATGTCTTTTTGGTGATTCTTCTTCAGTACATATTGAACCGCTGCATTACAGAGATTACACACTCCATCAAAAAGCAATATTTTATCTAGTTTTTCCTTTCGCGACATTATGGATCAAAGAACGCAATTGTTGGTTGATTAAAACAATTCAATGTGTTTAAAGCCGATAAAATAAGGGAAATAATCGGTTATCTTTGCGACCAATTTTAAGCATAAATGGGTAAGATTACATTTGGAGTTGTTGGCTTTGGTCATATAGGAAAGAAGCATGCATTAATGGTAAGCGGCAATGCCGAAAGTGAGTTGAAAGCAGTTGTCGATACGGATGCTGAAAAGGTAAAACAAGCCAAAGTGCTTTATCCAAAAGTTCAAGTTTTTGAGACTATTGAAGAATTGATCGCTGCTGAATTGGATCTGGACGTTGTAAACATATGCACACCCAACGGTCTTCATGCCGCACAATCCATAAAAATCTTGGAATCACGATCTCATGTTGTGATAGAAAAACCAATGGGTTTGACACGACAAGAATGTGAAGAGGTCATTTTCAAATCGTTGCAGGTGTCTAGACATGTATTCTGTGTCAAACAGAATAGGTATAGTCCTTCATCTAAATGGCTAAAAAGCTTGATCGTTGATAATAAGCTAGGTAAGATCAATATGGTTCAATTGAGCTGTTATTGGAACAGAGATGAACGTTATTACAAAGCTGGCGGTTGGAAAGGAACGTTTGAACTAGATGGCGGTGTGTTGTTCACACAATTCAGTCACTTTATCGATATAATGTATTGGTTGTTTGGAGATATTCAAAACATCATAGCTGCCAGTACCAACTTTGGCCATAAGAATAGCACAGAGTTTGACGATTCTGGTTTGGTTCAATTTGAATTTGTAAATGGTGGTTTTGGATCAATCAATTATAGTACAGCGATTTGGGATAAGAATTTTGAAAGCAGCATTGTTGTAGTTGGTGAAAAAGGAACCGTAAAGGTGAGTGGTCAGTACATGGATAAGGTTGAGTATTGTCACATTGAAGATTACACTATGCCTGAGTTACCTCCTTCAAATCCTCCCAACGATTATGGAGACTACAAAGGAAGTGCGGCCAACCATCATTATGTAATCGAGAATGTGGTTGATGTATTGACTGGTAAGTCACAAATTTCAACCAACGCCCTTGAGGGAATGAAGGTGGTCGAAATGATTGAGCGAATACATCGGAAGCAGAAGTAATTGTTTAATGAAATGATAAAACGATATAGGTCTTCTGTTTTTGTAAAAGGCTTTATGTCGTTGTTCGCTGGCTCAGCTATTGCACAGCTGATTCCTCTCTTACTATCTCCGTTTATTTCTAGAGCATTCTCTGTTGAAGATATCGGGGTTTATGGGCTCTACTTCAGTATAGTTTCTACATTTTCAGTAATATCTTCAGGTAGATATGAGATGGCGGTTGTTTTACCAAAGACCAATGAAGACTCCGTTCGATTAGTTTATTTGTCTATTGTATTTGCTTTTATTACGGCCTTCATTTCGTTAGTGTTCATTGTTCTTTTTGGTTCAGAGATATCTGACCTTTTGAATAATTCTAGAATTCAAGAATGGCTTGTTTTGATACCCTTGTCTTTGTTTTCTGTGGGAGTTTATCAAGCGTTTAATTTTTGGTTGATAAGACAAAAGGCCTTCATGTCATCATCATTCAATAAAGTGGCGCAGAGGGGTTTTGAAGGTGCCTCAACCATATTTTACGGCCTTACTATAAAAGGCGGTGGGCTTATAATTAGCGACATCATAGGCAGATATTCTATGCTATTATTAGCAGTTTATCAAGTCCGTAAAAGAAGCTTTTTTCAAGTATCTTTTTCTTGGTTAGAGATAATGAGACTTGCCAAGCTTTATAAAAGCTTTCCATTAAATTTTGGCCTTTCTTCTTTGGCTAATTCAGCAGGTGCCCATTTGCCTTTGTTATTTATTTCAATAGCATTCCAAAGTTTAACGGTTGGATATTTCAACCTTATGAAATATGTTTTATCAGCACCAGTTGCTTTCATATCAAGAAATATAGCACAAGTATTTTTGGAGCGATTAGCTGAGAAATGGAGGTCAAATCAGTCCGTAACATCAGATTTTATAAAGCTTACCGGCTTGATGACTTCGATTGCCTTTCTGTTTGTTCTGCCAATATTGATTTTTGGTGAGGATATTTTTGACTTGATCTTCGGTGAGGGTTGGGGTGAAGCAGGTAAATATGCCCAGGTAATGGTTGTGTCCTTTGGCTTAAGGTTCGTTGTATCTCCTCTAAGTTCTCTTTTAAATGCAATCAATAAGGTAAATGTAGCTAGCTATTGGCAATGGGCTTACTTTCTATCTATATTGACCCTTGTGCCAGTTTCACGAATGGATATATCAATATTGGATTTTTTAATATACTACACTTTCATTGAAAGCTTCATGTACATCCTTTATTGGGGGTTGATATATTATCAAGCCAAAATCCACGATGAAAATCTAATTGAAGAGACAGGTTAAAAAATCAATCTTGCTATAACAATAAACATCCCGATTGCAATGGAGCAAATAAATGCTAGCATGGTCGTCATTATTCGATTCGGGCCTGCTGCTTTTTCCGGCTTAGGAGGTCGCTGTATATATTCGACTAACGAAATATCTTTACGTTGATTTTGTAAATTCAATAGCCTCTCTTCTAAAGTGACAATTTCTGTATAGATATTTGTTGGGAAAATTACTACACCTTCATTTTGTTCACCTGAGAGCTTAAGCGTTTGAGCTTTCAACTTATTCAAATCAGAAATTTGTTGTTCAGTCTTTTTTATTAAAGTGTCTAGGTCATTCACCTTTTGATTGAACTTATTCGACAAATAATTATTCGACTCGATTGCATTGAGAATACTTTCGAAAATCTCGTCAATTTTAGAACTATCTGTTGTAGTAATTTTTAAATCAAAAATGTACTGTTGATTCTGACCGGATTGAAGACTATTTAAACTTACATCTTTGATAGTTCGTGATGTTTCTTCTGAAATATTTAAAACTTGAGAGATAGATTTGGCTGATCGATTATTGATAACGGTTGTTATAATATTCATTACAGGTCTGATATCGCTATCAGGAAACAGTTCGCTGGTGCCAACAGCATTGGAAGTGTAGAAATCTTTTTGAAAGTATGTAAATACCCCTGTAAGAACTCCAATAATTAGAGAAAACAGAATAATCGTTTTCGCATTATCTTTTAGTGATGTGAATATTTCCGTTGATGAAACAGCCTCTTCATCAGTCTCTTTTAAGATGTACTTAGGTTCTTGCATAGGTTCTTATCTTGTACGAATTAAATCAATTTGGATTGAATATTTTAATTTACTTGAGTCGGCCTTACTTTCGCGATGCTGATGAAATTTGATTATTCCATTCATAAACACAGAGGAAAAGGGCAGGTTGTCTTTTTAGTTTTGGCTCTAATTGTTAAGGTGGTGCTGAGTGTGTTCATATTTGAACTTAGCAAGACCTTTGGTTATTATGGGGTTGTTTTTGACCCTCGTCCAATTTGGCAAATCCTCTTGTCTTATTTAGCGTTTGTTCTGATTGCTCTAAGTGTTGATGTGAGAATGAACAAGGCGAGTAATGTGCTGCATTTTATGCTATTCGCTTTTTGCTTTATTCCAATCTCTGTTCAATATGATATGTTTTATCAGAGGGATTCAGCTATGTATTGGATGTTAGCATTAGTATTCATATTGATTCCCATACTGAAAGATAGAGAAGAAGTCAGATTAGTACTCAGCCATTTTCGGTTTAGAATTACAATTCAACAATACCTCTTTTTAGCGTTGATCTTGGCAGCTTTGTTTTTGGTTGTTCTAATAAAGAACCATGGCATTGAGTTGAATATATCTGGGATTACTGAAGTTTATGATCAGCGGGAGGTTTATAAAGCAGAAACGAATAGATTGTCTCAATATTCATTCAACTGGTTGGGGAATGTGGTGAATGTTTTATTGATTTTAATTGGGGTAGCCAGAAAAAATAGAATCCTGTTATTTATTGGATTGGCAATGTCATTGTATCTTTTTTCAATTGGTGGACATAAGTCCATGCTGTTTGTTGGTCCCTTAGGTTTAATAATAATCGCTCTTTATAGATTTTTCAGAAAGAACTACATCCTCGGATTTATGGGGGGACTGGCGTTTCTTTTTAGTTCACTGTTAATTCTTGATTTATTTTTAGGACGAACAACTTTAGCTTCATCTTTGATTGTGAGACGTGGAGTGCTTCTTCCTGCTCAGATTTACTACCATTACGGAGAGTTCTTTTCAACTCAGCCTTTCAATTACTTTTCTCATAGTTTTCCGTTTAGCTTTATTTTTAATTCTCCATATTCAGACCCGATACCGAGTGTTGTTGGAAGGCAATACTTTTCCTTTTCAGACACCGTTTATGCGAATTGCAACGTATTTGGAGATACATTTGGTCAAGTTGGATTTTGGTCTTTTCCTCTATTGTTAATTGTGCTTGTAATCCTTTATCGCTTTATAGATAATATTTCAGCTAATCGAGACTTTAGTTTTGTTATTCCTTTATTATTTATTTCAAGTCTCACTTTAATCAATAGTGGTTTAATCGTTAGCTTGATTACCCATGGATTGTTAATGGGACTATTGGCGATCCGTTTTTACCCCAAAACATTTTACTCAATAAAAGAGACGTCTGTCTCGGGACCAGCATGAAAACAGTTTGCCATTTAACATCGGTTCATAAATCGAAAGATACAAGGGTTTATCATAAGGAATGTCGATCCCTTGCTGAAGCAGGGTATGATGTGAAGTTAGTCGTTGTGAATGGCAATGATTTAAAAAGTGATTTTAAAAATCTAGAAATCGTAAATGTTCATGTTTCTTTTAAAAATAAGCTCTCGAGAATCTTAAAGGCTCCTTCTGCCGTGTTGAGAGCTGCCTTGAAGATAGATGCAGATTTGTATCACTTTCATGACCCTGAGCTGCTTCTAATTGCAAATAGACTTCGTGTAAATGGAGCCTGCGTTGTTTATGACTCTCACGAAGATGTACCTAACCAAATTAAACACAAGAGCTGGATTCCAGTTTTGGTAAAATCATTCTTGAGCTGGAGTTACAAGTATTTTGAACATCAAATTGTAAAGAAGCTTGATGCCGTGATTACTGTTGTGGATCCGATTGCTGATAGATTTAGAACTGTCAACTCTAAAGTTGTTATTTTAAAGAATTATCCCATTATTGGTAATAGTCTTGATAATGATAGCTGGTCAAGAAGAGAGAAGTTAGCATGTTATGTTGGTGACTTAACAGAGGTCAGAGGTGCAAAAACAATGGTTAAATCAATGGATAACACATCTATTAAACTTGAGTTAGGCGGCAGTTTTGAAAGCAATGAGCTCTCAAAAGAAGTTCGCTCATACAGCGGCTGGGAAAAAGTGAAGGAGTTGGGTTTTATTAATAGAGAAAAGGTTAGTCAAGTGTACTCAAGATGTAAAGTAGGATTGGTGTTACTGCATCCGACTCCCAGTTATATTGAAGCATTGCCAGTTAAATTATTGGAGTATATGGCGGCAGGCCTAGCGGTCGTAGGATCTGATTTCGGACTTATAAAGGCTATTGTTGAGAAGCATCAATGTGGTGTTTTGGTCGATCCATTGGATGAGGTTAAAGCGGGCGAGGCGATTATGTCTTTGATGAATGATGATGAAAAGGCTAAGAAGATGGCTGAAAATGGCAGAAGAGCGGTAGAGGAACATTATAGCTGGCAGGCAGAAAAGCTTAAGTTGACTGATCTGTACAAAACCCTGCTGAAGTAGCTTTTGCATTTTGTGAATCGCAGTTTACAAGGGGTTCTTAATGGAGGTGCGAAAATTAAGCTGACTCACTGAAAAATTTAGCTTTGCACATCAAGTTTTCGATTGTAGCGAATCGTATTTTAACCTCAAATAGTTCAATATTGTTAGTAGACATTATCGCAGGAGCACGACCAAACTTCATGAAAATAGCACCTATTATTCATGAGTTTCAGAATAGGAATTACCCAAATCTTAGTTTTAGATTGATACATACTGGGCAGCACTATGATAAGAGAATGTCAGGTGATTTTTTTGATCAGCTAAATATTCCATTACCTGATGTTAACTTAGAATCAGGTTCAGGGACACAAGCTGAACAGACTGCCAAGATTATGACAAGGTATGAGGCCCTATTAATTGACAAGCCGTGCGACCTAACCTTGGTGGTAGGTGATGTTACTTCTACAATGGCCTGTTCCATTGCTGCAAAAAAAATGAACATTAAAGTAGCTCATGTCGAGGCGGGGATTCGATCATTTGATTTGTCAATGCCCGAAGAGATAAATCGGATGGTAACCGATAGTATTACGGATTACTTTTTTACCACTTCTCCATTAGCTAACGAGAACCTTGGGAAACTAGGAGTGGAGGAAGGCTCAATTTTCTTTGTAGGAAACACAATGATAGATACTCTATTGAAAAACAGAAATAGGTTTTTCAAACCTCGAATTTTCGATGAGTTGGAGTTGGTCGACCAAAACTATGCTGTAATGACACTGCACCGCCCAGCAAATGTTGATCAAGAGTATAAGCTCAAGGCTTTAATTCAAGAAATTGCTGATAATTCTAATGGTATTCCTCTCATTTTCCCTATTCACCCTAGAACAGCTAAAGTATTTGATGCAATAGGTATTAGTCACCAAAACCTTCACTTGATAGAACCATTATCGTATTTGGAGTTTAATTATTTAGTGGAGAGGTCAAAAGTGGTGATTACAGATTCAGGAGGTATAACTGAAGAGACTACTGTTATGGAGGTTCCTTGTATTACTTTAAGGGATAATACTGAGCGCCCAGAGACATGCAGCATTGGCACGAATGAACTAATAGGAACGGATCCCTCTGCTATTAAACCTGCCTTAGATATCTTGTTTTCAGGTAAATGGAAAAAAGGTGGGATTCCAGAATTATGGGATGGAAAAGCAGCGGAACGCATTGTAGAAAAATTGAATCAGATTAGTGAAGGAAGAGCATGATATACTGATCATATCAAATTATTATGAACCTGAGCTAGGAGCTGCACCCAAGAGAATTTCAGCAATGGCTCAAGGTTTTGTTGAGAGAGGCTATTCTGTTAGGGTTCTATGTCCTATGCCAAATTACCCAAAAGGTAAAGTATTTGATGGGTATCGTAATAAGTTTAAAGTTCGAGAGTATATAAATGATGTGTGCGTAGATCGGCTTTTTATTTATCCTTCTAAGAGTCAAAAATCCTTCGTTCGCTTATTGAGTATGCTATCGTTCTCGATAAGCTTAGCATTATACATGCCTTTTCAGAAACTGGGTCGAACCAAGCTTATCTTGATTCAGAGTCCTCCGCTTTTTGTTTCTTTCACAGCAGTTCTTTTCTCCAATTTGTTCTTTAAAAAGAAGGTTTGCTTGAATGTCTCTGACCTTTGGCCTCAATCTGCTATTGAGCTTAACGTTCTAAAGCCAGGCAGAATGCATGACATTCTTTTGTATTTAGAGGCATATATATATGAGCATAGCGATTTAGTATTAGGTCAATCTAAGGAAATATTGGAGCATATTGTGACGAAGGTTGAAAAGCCGAAGTTTCTGTATAGAAACCTTCCTAGTTTGGGGTTAACTAATTTATCTAGAGGCTCTTTAGATGGGATGAATAAGGTTGTTTATGCCGGATTGTTGGGCTATGCTCAAGGCGTGTTTGAACTTTGCAAGCGCATTGATTTTAAGTCTATTGGCTTGGAGTTTCATGTTTATGGAATGGGCATGGAGGAAGAGCAGATTAAAAACTTTTGCGAAACGAATCCAGATTGCAGCGTGTTTTTTCATGGCGCCTATCATCCAGATGAGCTGAAGCAAATTTATTCTGATGTTTTGGTCGCTCTTGTTCCTTTATCCAATAGAATTAAAGGCGCGGTTCCCTCAAAAATCTTTGAATTAATTCAACACGAAGTTCCAATTATTTTTTCAGGAGGTGGAGAAGGAGCAGATATTGTGAATGCATATAATCTAGGGTTGACTGTTCCTCCAAGTGATGTTAGAGGGATTACTGAGTCACTTGAAGTGTTTCGTTCTTGCAATCAGGATGAATATGACGCTTTGATCAAATCCATACAAACAGCGAAATCAAATGATTTTAATTTCAACTCTCAATTCAATGGCTTAATTGACTTTACAGAGAGTGCTTAATTTATAAAGTGCTCATATTGGTATTGACCCATCTCAAATTTAAATTGTTAATGATTTAAGTCAATTTTGATTTTAGAGCGTCTAAATACTAATAATTTAGCCTTTTAATTTACAACCATTGCTAAGACCATCCACGAGAGACGCCAGTTTTATCATTAGAAAGTATTTTCTTGTTGTAAGTGACATGATTCTTTTGATTACGTCACTTCTCCTATACATTAAGTACTTCTATGCTTATGACCTATGGCCAAGGAAGACATTACTGGAGAACCCAGGTTGGTACATTCTCCTGTTGTTAGTGTGGTTACTCTATTCGAATGCCTTCAAGCTATATAGCCAAATTAATGCACCTCGCACGGCAGCTTTGGTTGGTCGAACTGCTTTGGTTGCTGTTGCCACAGCAGCAACTTACATGCTTATACCTTTTTTAAGCCCTAACTTTCCCACAACTCGTCTTCCTTTTTTCGTTTTCATTGGTCTTGTAGTTGTCTTGATAACGATGTGGCATTGGGTTTTTTCTGCGCTTTTCAGGCACCCCATGCTAACTAAAAGAATTCTTATTGTTGGAGCAGGATGGTCTGGTCAAGAGATTGCGAAGATTCTGCAGACCAAAGAAGTTTTTCACAATACTGGATATAGAGTTATTGGGTTTATCGATGATGATCCTAGTAAGAAAGCTGAAACTTATAATGGTATTCGTGTATTATCAGATAGCTCTGATCTTTTTACCTACTCAAGGCGATTAGGAATCGATGAAATTGTTTTGGCTGCACATACTGCAAAATCCATTAAGGGTTCTATGTATGGTCACCTTGTGAATTGTGAGAGCTATGGCGTACCTGTAACACCTGTTAATATGATTTATGAATCAGTTACTGGTAAGATGATGGTGAAGCAAAAGGGGGAGAATCATATTTTGACTTACGAGTATTACTCAAAGAAAAAAGACACGCTCTATTTAATGGTTAATCGCATGCTTAATGTAGTTTTTGGATTAATAGGAGCAATTGGTTTGCTCGTTCTAATTCCTTTCGTTTGGTTCGTTAATTTATTCGTAAGCAGGGGGCCTTTGTTTTATTCTCAGATTAGGGTTGGAAGAGATAATCAACCATTCACGATCTACAAATTCAGGACCATGATCGTAGATGCCGAGAAGAACACTGGTGCTGTATGGGCCGGAGATAATGACCCTAGAATTACGATTGCAGGTAAATTCTATCGAAAAACTAGAATAGATGAGCTTCCGCAGTTTTGGAATGTACTCAAAGGCGATATGAATTTGATTGGTCCGAGACCTGAGCGCCCAATATTTTGCGATGAATTAGTGAAGAAAATTTCATTTTTCAATACACGACATCTTGTAAAGCCAGGAATAACAGGATGGGCACAAGTAAGACATAAATACGGAAATACAGATGAGGATGCGTTGATTAAACTACAGTACGATTTGTATTATATTAAGTATCGTTCGTTTATGTTAGATCTTTCAATTATTTGGCAGACTATTTCTGTGATGCTTAAGTTTAAGGGTAATTGATTCGTGCCTCTTTTAGATAGACATAAAGTATTTCTATATCAGAACTATTTGCTCAATGCCATTGCTTTTTTTATTCCGCTTTTACCTCGTCTAGTCCCTGTATTCATTATTATCCTCGGTGTGTTATCCATATTCGCTATTGTTAAGAAGTACAGCCGGGTCAATTTAGGTGAGGTTTCAACCCTGATGATCCTACTTTTTCTGCTTCATCTAGTCGGATTGACTTTTTCCGATAATATTGATCGTGGATGGTTTGATATTGAAGTGAAACTCAGTTTAATGGCATTTCCATTGGCTTTCGTTGGTTTTCGATTTGTACGTGAAACCAATTTCAGGAGGGTCATTCTTATGTTCATATACGGCACTTCAGTCGCCTCATTGTTTTGCCTTGGGATGAGTAGTTACAAATATTTTGTTTTAGACTATCCATATTATCACTTTATCACTACGCGCTTCTCAATTATTGTGCACCCTAGTTATTTTGCGTTGTACCTTATTTTTTCCATAATGGCTCTGGCAGTATTGAAGCCAAGTTTTTTCATAAACGGTAAATGGAATTCTTTCTTTAGCTTCTTATTCATGGTTTTCTTGTCGGTTATTTTGGTTCTTACTGGTTCGAAAACCGGTTTCATCATGTGGCTTATTTTGGCAATTGTGATAACTGTAGCTTTAGTAAGGACGGCTAAATTTAAGTTGATTCCAATATTTTCGCTGATAGCGGCATTTACGACAATTGGAGTTGTATTTCAGAATGCCCCATTACTTCAATCTCGCATTGTAAACGTGCTTAATGTTGCCAAGAGCGATAATTTAAATCCTAAAGCAGTTGAGAGCACTGCAGTTCGTGCACTGATCTATTCATCAGCATTTGAGATAGTGACGCATCAAGATTGGTATGGACAGGGAACTGGCGATTTCCAGGATGTATTAGATGACGAATACAATAAAAAGAACTATGTGCAAGCAGGAGATAAGCACTTGAATGCGCACAATCTTTTTCTTCAAACATGGATAGCGTTGGGAATACCTGGCTTTGCGATGGTTTTAGGAATTTTTATCCTAATGTTTATCACGGCTTTTAAAAGTGGTGAGGTCCTTTATCAAGGATTCACACTCTTCTTCTTAATCATCTCGTTGACAGAGAGTACTTTTTATGTGCAAGCAGGAATTGTGTTCTTTTCCTTTTTTGCTGTTCTTTTCGAGAGAAGATCTAGAAGCGTAACATAATGCAAACTATTCAAAATATACGTTGTATAAATGCAGTTGCTTGTGTAACTGATCACACCCTCTTTTGATTTCATTGAGATCTTCAGATGACATTTTTTGAATGAAGAAATTCATTTTGACTAACATCTTATGGAGCTCGTCATGGGCTGCTCCACTCATTTTACACACCTTAAAAATATTCTGGTATTGCTCTTCTAGTAAAACAGAAAACTCATGATATTCTTCAATGGAATGATCTTCTGTGAGCAGAAACACATCCATTGCATCGTCCATCGATTCGATAGCTTGGGAGGTTTCTGGATTAGCTTTCCACTTCATACCATTTTCAAATGAGAGATCAGCGAGGCTCCACTCGCTTTTAATTTTAACTGGTTTCTCGACCTTTACATTTTGAGAACTTTTTTGATTCTCGTTATTTACTTGAATACTTGATTTTTTAGAATCAAGAGCTTCTTTTTCTTGTTTTGTTGAATCGCTTTCTCCAGAGCAAGATGCTATTGATACAGCTAAAATAATTAGGCTAAACAGACGAGTATATCCTTCCATTATTCAATAAATTATTTGGCAATTTAAAACTAATGACTCATTTGGCAATCAATGAAAATTGATCCTTGTCAGGAATAAAACGGATACTCCTCTTCTCTAGAAATAGAAATAGTGAAATGATTTCTCTTAATTCGCATTATGATGAAGAAAATTCCGCTGCACCTTCAAGTAATCATTGCCTTGATTCTTGGCACTTTTTATGCGCTGCTTTCGGTGAACATGGGCTGGAATGAATTCACATTAGATTTCATAGACCCGTTTGGTAAGATTTTCATCAATATATTGAAGCTCATTGCTGTCCCATTGGTTTTATTTAGCATTATTTCAGGTGTCACAGCTTTAAAAGACATTTCTAAATTGGGTAAGATTGGAATTAAGACATTACTCCTCTATGTTGCGACAACTTTTATCGCTGTAACAGTGGGTTTGCTTGCTGTAAACGCTCTTCATCCTGGTGATAAAGTGTCGGATGATTTATTGAAAGATAATAGAGTTTCATATGAACTTTGGGCACAGCAAAATGGCATTGAGATTCTAGATGATGAATGCTTAATGTGTGATGAGGCTAATTTTGATCGAGTCAGTCGAATAAAGGAACGCGATGGAGAAGGAAGGGGAAATGATTGGGTAGAGGATAAGCTTTCAAAGGCCAATAATGCTAAAGAGTCAAGACCGTTGCAGCCTCTGGTAGATATTGTTCCAAGTAATATAATAAAAGCGCTTTTTGATATGGAGATGCTTCAGGTCATCTTCTTTGCCATTTTCTTTGGTGTAGTGCTCGTAATGCTGCCTGAAGAAAAATCAAGTCCTGTTGTGGCATTTATAGATGGTGTGAATGAGGTTTTCATCAAGATGGTTGATGTGGTTATGAAAGCAATGCCATTTTTTGTTTTTTGTTTGTTGGCTGGTGCAATCGTTAATGCCGCAGGAGATGATCCTGGGAAGTTATCCGAGTTGATATCCTTCCTATTGTGGTATTCTTTAGCGGTGACTCTAGGCCTGGCTTTCATGGTGTTTATTTTTTATCCAGGTTTGATTTCAGTTATTGTCAGAAAAATGAGCTATAGCTTTTTTATGAAAGGAATTTCAAAAGCACAGTTGACTGCTTTTTCTACTTCTTCGTCTGTTGCAACGCTGCCGGTAACATTGAATGCTGTTGAAAATAACCTTGGAGTTTCAAAACGGACAACAAGTTTTGTTTTGCCTATTGGTGCAACAGTGAATATGGATGGAACTAGTTTGTATCAAGCAGTTGCTGTAGTTGCTCTGGCGCAATTTCATATGGTCGACCTTAGTTTAATGCAGCAATTGACTATAGTGTTCACAGCAACATTGGCTTCTATTGGCGCTGCTGCCATCCCAAGCGCTGGATTGGTGCTTATGATCATTGTATTGGAGTCGGTTGGTTTAAACCCAGCTTGGATTGCATTAATTTTTCCCGTTGATCGAATTTTGGACATGTGCAGAACAGTTGTGAATGTTACGGGAGATGCCGCTGTTTCGAGTATTGTGGCAAATTCTGAAGGTGAATTGGATATTCCACAAAACCGGTCTGTCTAAACGGCAAATCAAAACCCTTCTTAAACCAAAGTATTGCAGAACTTCGCGCAGTTTTTAATGTTGACTCACTAGACTGCAATTGGATTGAAATCTGAAAGAATCATACTTTACTTGTTGGCTGCTTCGCAGTTCACTCACATTATGGACTTCATGATCATAATGCCATTGGGCGAAATGCTCATGGAAGAATTGATGATCAATTCGCAGCAGTTTTCATTTTTGGTCGCCTCTTATACCATCATGGCTGGTATTTCGGGATTGGTAAGCGCATTTTTCGTTGATAGTTTCGATCGTAAAAAGTATTTCTTGTTTGCATACGCAGGCTTCGCAGTTGGTACTATGTTGTGTGGGTTGGTTGATACGTATGAAGGTTTAATATCAGCACGAATGCTCACCGGAGCTTTTGGCGGAGTTATTAGCAGCACCGTAATAGCAATTGTTAGTGATGCTATTGCTTCCGAGCGAAGAGCATGGGGGCTTGGTGTTGTGATGAGTGCATTTTCCTTGGCATCGGCTCTAGGTTTGCCAGTTGGGCTATATTTTGCTTTCAACTATGGGTGGAATTGGCCATTTCTTGCATTAGGTGCCGTGAGTATTTTGAATGCGATAGCAGTATATTTCACACTTCCTCCTGTTCGCGTACATTTGGAACAACCCGGTCCAAAGGTGAATTCATGGGAGTTTATAAAGAATATTCCAAAGTATAAAAATCAATGGATGGCCTTGACATATACAATGCTGCTAATGTTTGGGCATTTTGCCGTTATTCCTTTTATCACCCCCTATTTGGTGAAGAATGTTGGATTTGAAAGACAGGAAATTACATTGGTTTATTTGGTAGGAGGTTTAGCAACGATTGTGTCTAATCCGCGTGTTGGAAGGTGGGCAGATCAAACGGACAGGCATCGGGTATTTACAATTATGGCGGGACTCTCAATTATTCCAATTTTGATTATCACTAATATGCCACCTCTTCCTCTTTGGATAGCACTCATAGTGACAGGCTCATTCTTTGTTTTAGCAGGTGGCAGAATGGTCCCTTCAACTGCTATTGTTACTTCTGTTATTAAACCCAGAAATAGGGGTAGTTTCATGAGTTTGAATTCGTCTGTTCAGAATATGACGGCAGGAGTTGCAAGCATTGTGGCTGGTGTCTTAGTTACTGTGCCTAAAGGAGGTCATCATGTTTATGGCTTTTGGAAAGTTGGAATTATTGGCGTAGTGTTTACCCTCATCGCAATGTGGTTGATGAATAAAATTAAATCACTTGCGGTAGACTGATGGTGTCTTTGCCCTTTTAGCTTTATTTAACTTCACTGAACAATGCCTGAGATTCTTACGTTTAAGAATAATTCAATATTTGGATTCGAAGCGACTTGAGTACGCAGTTTATATTTGAAAGTCATGACCCGACTATTTTTAATACTATTCACTATTATTCCAGCCTTTGGGCTTGCTCAAAAAAGTGTCGACCTTTATATGATTGAAGGTGTAATTCATACGGCAAGCAGCACTATACCATATTTTACATTTAGCGAAACTGGAGCTTTTGACTCATCCAATGTTATTTTAAGATTTAATGTTGGTGATGAAGTTACTTTCAATGTGAAAAATGAAACTGATTTCACGTGTGGCTTTGAAGTTAAGGAGCATGAAACAATTGACCGCATTGCCATGGGTGAAACAAAATCAGTTACAATCACCTTTTCTCAAGAAGGTACTTTTTTATATCAGGATCCCATCAATGATCATCGGGCACTAGGCTTAGGTGGGATGGTTGTAATAAGCAACTTCAATGGTGCTGAATATTTCGGAGTTTTTACCGAACATAATGAAGAATGGGTTGCAGCAATTGCCGATGGTGGAGTTTACAACAAGAAAACTTATGGTCCTGATGTGTTTACTATCAATGGAAAAGGATTCCCTCGGACAATGGCCGACTCTTTAGCTATGATTATGGGGCACGTTGGAGATACAATTAGAATACATATTACGAATGCGGGACAGATGTATCATTTTCCTCATTTTCATGGGTATCATGTGAAAATCTTAAGTGCTTCCCACCATTCAAATTATGAAGGTTGGATGAAGGATTCATTTGGAATAGCGCCAGAAGAGAGTATGATACTTGAGTTGGTGCCTGACAAGCCAGGACGTTTCCCAATGCATAACCATAATCTTGTGACGACAACTTTTGGTGGGAATTATCCCGGAGGAATGATGATGCATATGCACATTCATGAGTAGAATAAAATACATATTCGGAATTGTATTGCTTTTGACAATGCTTGTTAGCAACGCGCAGCCGTTGCGCCAATACTCGGTGGTGTCTTTAATGAACGGCCAGAGTCAATTTATTTCAGATTCTGGCACAGTGATGACATTACCGATTTGGGGGTATGCTATCAACGAAGGAATTACAACGCTGAGACTTCCTGGTCCAACCTTTTACGCTAATCAGGGTGATAGTGTGCACATTACAATGGCGAATCCATCTATGGAAGGGCATACAATTCATCTTCACGGTTTAGATGTTGATGAGGCCAATGATGGTGTGCCTCATCATACTGGGTTTATTCAGCAAAATGAATCTTTCACGTACAGATTTAAAGCTACGCATGCTGGGAACTACTTATATCACTGTCATGTGACCACTACTATGCATCTCACTTTGGGTATGTATGGTATGGTTATCGTATATCCTTCAGATAGCAGTAACCGAATTTATGATGGTGGTCCTACATATGACAAACAGTACGAGTATTTGCTCAGTGAAATGGACTCAAGGTGGAATACAGACTATACTTCTATTGGTAGTTTTTTAACGTTTGATCCAGACCTTTTTTTATTGAATGGAAAGAATAGAAGCTTGGTTTATAATGATCCAAACATGATCATGCAGGGAAGTATTGGTGATCAGCTGCTAATGAGAACTTTGAATGTAGGGTATAGAGTTAATCGCTTGATTTTTCCGAATGAAATTAAAGCTCAGGTTTACACGTCTGATGGTAGAGTTTTGAGTGAACCTTTTGTTACCGACACATTGATTGTTTATCCTGGAGAGCGATTTAGCATTTTAGCCGAAGTTTTGGATGAGTCGCCTTCTTATGTATCTGTTGATTACTTAGACCCTTACAGGTTGAAATTTCTTGGTAGAGATTACATTCCAATCAATGACAGTTCATTCACTTATATAGAACCACAAATAGAAGATACTGATACAGATACTATTGGTGTTGGAACAGAGCAAGTCAATACCTTTCCAATAGTTATTTACCCTAATCCTGCGAATGAAGAGCTGCATCTTGTTTCCGGCCTTTATGACTTTCTTGGATGCAGAATTTCCGATCTTCAAGGAAGAAGTGTTTATTCTAAGAAATTAGGTGAACGCCAAGAAGTAATTGATATCAGTGATTTAAAGCCAGGCAGTTATTTCTTGCTACTTGAAATGGATAATGGCGGTTTTCTTCACAAGAAGTTCTTAAAGCAATAGGGAACAGGTTGCTTTGGTTTAGACTCATTTAATAAACCTAACGAACAACTTAAACTACTTTCTTTTCTATGTAGTCAGAATTCATAAGAGCCAACGCACCCATGTACTTGATTTTGAATGGAACTAAGTCTCCAACTTTATACCTCGAGTTGTCACCAAGATCCAAGACTAGCATATCTGAGCTCGCACCTGTAATTTCGATTCCTTCATGTTCGGGCATAAGAAACTCAGGTGAAATATCCAAGAGACCTAGGTCTAGAATTGCCCTGTAGGATGTTTTCCCGTAGTCTTCTTCATTGATTTCGAAAATCTCTCCTGAAGGGTTAGCATCCATATCGCCAATAGGAACCTTTGGCTTTTCTATGAGCTCTATTACCTCAGCATAAAGCATGATTACATCATCATGCATTCCTTTTATGGTTTCCATGCTGAACAGATTTATTCCGTTATACAGGGTTTCACCAATTCTAAAATGATTGATTCCTCTTGGTAGTTGTTGGTTGAAAATCAATGGAATAACTACGCTGGTTCCTCCAGTAACCCAAGGGATCTTTCTATTGAATTTAACCTCCACCAATTGCTTGTAAAGGCTAAGTTGAATCAGCTTGTCGTGTGATGGCATTACACCATGAAGACAATTCAGGTTAGTGCCAAAAGAAACCACTTCAATATTTGGCAGCTTGAAGACGCTCTCATAAAAATCCATCAAATCATCACCCATGACGCCTTCTCTTAAGTCGCCCATTTCAAGCATGATGACAATTTTGTGAGTTTTGTTCTGTTTTCCAGCCTCTTCACTCAACCATTTTATTGTTTCAATCTGTGTATTGAAGCTTACATCAGCATACTTGACAATGCTTTTAATACTGCGTTTTGCTGGAGGTTTGATGTAAACCGTTTGAATATTTGGATTGATTTTTTTAACCAGTTCAAGGTTGCTAATCCGCGCATCACATATTTCATCTATTCCAGTGTCACAAAGTATTTTTACATAGTCGCGATTACCGCAAAGCAGCTTTGACACAATGGACCACTTAATACCATGACTCTTAAACATGTCGTCAAGAAATGCATAGTTGTGGTTGAGTTTTGCCTTATCAAATGTTATAAATGCCATAATTTCTATTTAAATCACAAAACGTGGTATATGCATTGGTAGTCGGGTGAGTAGTTCGTAATTCAATTGATTAGTGGCTTCACTGAAAGATGCAACACTTACTTCAAGGTCACCATCATAGCCGATCAAAGTAACGGTATCTCCTTTTTTAGCATTAGGGACATCTGAAATGTCGATTGCAATACAATTCATATTTACCGTACCCATTACTTGAACTCGAGTACCATTTACAAGCGCTCTTCCTTGATTGCTTAACGACCGAGTGAAACCATGCCCATAACCTACAGGAACTATTCCCATTAAAGTGTCTCTTTGGGCTAAGTAGGAAGTGCCGTATCCAACATAATCTCCGGTTTTCACTTCTTTAACGCTCATGAGTTTACTTTTCCAACTAATGAGCCTTTTGAGCGGGTCTTCTTTTGGAATTTTGCCTTTAGAGTATTCTATGAATGACTCTACGGATGGCCAAAATCCATATTGCAGAATACCGATTCGTACCATATCCATCATCATTTCTGGAAACCTCAAGGCGGCTGCTGAACAACAGGCATGTTTTCTTTCAGCCACAAGTCCACTTTTCTCAACTTTTTTTACAAGTCGCTTATAGGTTTTGATTTGCTCTTTTACACGGTAAAAGTTTGTAATGCTTTCAGCACCAGCAAAATGCGTGCAGAGACCTTTGAGGGTAAAATATTGATCGTTATTCTTAAGAGTTGAAATAGCTTCATTGAGTTGGCCATTACTGAATCCAGTTCGATGCATTCCAGTTTCTAATTCAATGTGGATTTTCGCCTTACTACCTGACTTTTTTGCAATATTCAATGCTTCATTTAGGCGGTCAATTTCGAAAATCCACACCTCGATTTCATTTTCAATTGCCCATTTTAATCCTTCATTGTCAACAGAACCCATGATCATGATTTCTGTAGTGGGCTTTTTTACTTTGAATACGCGCTCGGCTTCATCGGTGCTATAAACTGAAAAGTGATCAACACCTTCAGCTTCTGCCAAGGGAATGTATTTTTCAATCCCATGTCCATAAGCATTTCCTTTGACTACACACGTCAATTTCCGCCCTTCACCAATATGGATTCTAATGAAGCCTAAATTAGCTTTTAATGCGTTTTTATCTAGTTCAATAAAGGATGTTTCAAACATGTTTGCATGTGTTTATAGCAATTTCGTAAAACATGTTTATACCCGTTTCTGTAATCTCGTCTGGATAATCGTAGTCAGGGTTGTGGAGGGCAGGTGTGGCCTCTCCTGAACCTAGTCCAAACATAGCTCCAGGAATATTCTGAGTAAAAAGTCCGAAATCTTCACCCCAAGGAAAGGGCTCAGGTTTTAAAAATGTTCTTAATCCAAGTTCATTTCCAGACTTCACTATTTGGTCAACTACGCAATGGTCATTCATATTGGATGCAAACTCAGCTATATATTCTGTCACCACCTCAAGGTGATGCTTTAAAGCAATTGACTTTACCTTGGATAGAAATAGCTCAGAAGCTTCATCCATTTTCTCTTGTGTCCAACTTCTTATGGTGAAGTGAATCTCTCCAAATCCAGCGGATATTCCATAGTCTTTAGAGCCAACTTGAGTAAAGACAGGAGTTATCAAGTTGTAATTGTTGTGCTTTTCATCCGTTTCCTCCTGATCAAGAGCTGTCTGAATAATTTCGCTAACGGCATACGATGGGTTGAACCCTTTTAACGGTTCTGCAGCGTGAGAAGTTTTGCCGGTTAACCTAATGATCAAGCTCTTTACCGCAGGAGTGAAGTTGTCTTTCTTCCAAAGAATTTCATGCATCTTTTTTCCAGGGATATTATGCAATGCAACAGTGTAATCGTATTCTTCAATATTAAAGTTTGGGTCTTCCAGTATCCCTTTGGCGCCTTCTCCAATTTCTTCAGCAGGCTGAAAAAGTACAGTTACCTTTCCATGTTTCAACGGTTCGTTTTTTAACCTCACAGCTAGACCAACCCCAATGGTCGTGTGTCCATCATGTCCGCATTTATGCGAAACGCCTTCAACGATTGATTTATGCTGAAATTCATTGATTTCCTGAATTGGCAATGCATCAATATCAACACGGATGAGTAGGTGAGGGCCAGTCCCAAAATGGAAAGGATAAATCAGTCCAAATTGGCCAACCTCTTTGCCGCTATTGACTCCGAAGTCTTTAAGAAAGGAAACTATTCGCTGCTGCGTTTCTTGCTCTTTCCCGCTGAGCTCTGGATTAGCGTGTAGCTGCTTTCTGTTAAGGCTTCTTTCATCATCTGATTTTATTCTTAAGGATGGCAATTTACCGCTTCAACCTCATTTCTAAATACTTATTGGAGAAGCCCAATTTTTCATATAAAAACTTCGCGGGATTATCCGGCTCAACATGCAGTGCTACATCTCCTTTGCAAAGCTTAAGAGCATTGCTCATCAGCTCTTTGCCATATCCCTTGCCTCTGTATTGTTTATCCATAGCGATATAGACTAAGATATTTTCAGGAATGAATTTGCTCATTCCAGTTTCATTGATGATTACGGCTCCAATGATTTCATCGTTGATTATGCCTAGGAGAACAAAACCACCTCTTTCATGCACATAGTCTAAGCATTTTTGAATATCTTCTTTTGGATCTCCATATTCTTCTAGGTGAGTGTGCAAAAAGTCAACTATTCGCTGATCGCTGTATTCTGCATCTCTGCCACTTTGTTGGTTTATCAGTTTTGGTTTCATTGTAGTATTGTCTTTTACGCGCTGAATCAATTTGGTAATAATTGGTTTCAATGAAATAATGAGGTTTTATTCCATTCTTAAAACAGAATAGAGAGTTAAAATGATCGTTTCCGGAAACGAAACGAAATGAGTAGGTATGCAGAAGATGAGCTTATTCATTCCTAGCGCTTTACCCTTGAAAGAGAAGCATTCGGTTATTGAGATTGGTGTTCAAATTGAAATAGTTGCTCATAAATATCTTCATTAAACGGCCGTTTCTTATTGTTAGCGAACGAAGGTAATCATCTTAAAATTGATTTTTTTGACTGAAATTGACCGAAATTGATTCGGTTTTGGACTAAAACGATCAAAAATCGTTCAATTACACTTCAATAAGCTTCCATTTTCCTTTTCTGAAAAGAAGTATTGCCACCATGGCATATAGACTATGAGCGATTGCGATACTGTAAAATACTCCATTGCTTTTCCAATTCAATTCGATAGATAGCCAATAGGCCATTGGAATTTGAATCAACCAAAACACAACTAAGCTAATCCACATGGGTGTTTTGGTGTCTCCGGCACCATTGAATGCCTGGCTAATAACCATTCCATAAGAGAAGAATATGTAACCAAGACAAATAATTTCGAGGGCTGAAATGCCGATTCGCTTAACTTCTGGAATATCTGTGAAAAAAGAGAGTATAGGGTTTGCGAAAACGAAAAATATTGCACTAATAATTACCAAAAAAAAGGCGTTGTATTTTGCTGTTCGCCATACTGATGTAGCGGCTCTTTGGGGTTGTTTTGCTCCTAAATTTTGACCAACCAAAGTTGCAGCTGCGTTTGCCATTCCCCAACTCGGAAGCAGGGTGAATACAATAACTCGAAAAGCAATTGTATATCCTGCTAAGGCTTCAGCACCAAATGTGCTAATAACCCGCACTAAGAATATCCAGCTTGCTGATTCAATTAAAAACTGGCTTATTCCTGCAGCTGAAACTTTGATCATTTCCTTTATCGTTAGGATGCGGAGCACAATGTTTTCAGTGGTTATTTTTACAACTGATGATCCGTTTAACAGGTGATAAAGTTGATATATAACACCAATTGATCTACCCAATGTTGTTGCAACTGCCGCGCCCATTACACCCATTTCAGGGAAGAAACCGATGCCGAAAATTAAGAGTGGATCCAGTAAGATGTTAAGACCATTGGCGATCCAAAGTGATCGCATGGCAATTGTAGGGTCTCCAGCACCTCTAAAAATTGCATTGATCAAGAAGAGCAGGATAATACTTATGTTGCCAGCATACATGATTTGTGCGTAACCAGCACCTTCATTAATCAAAGCTTCTTCACCACCCATGAGTCGCAATACATCTTCAGCATACACAAAGCCGAGAATACCGAGAACTACGCTAACAGAAACAGCCAAGAAGATGGCTTGAAAGGCAGCATCACCTGCACGTTTATAATTCTTCTCGCCAACCCTGCGAGCAACAAAAGCAGTGACCGCCATGCTGAAACCCACTGCAATAGAGTATATAATGAAGAGTACAGATTCGGTTAAACCTACTGTTGCAACTGCGTTCACACTGACCTTTGAGACAAAGAATACATCCACTACTGCGAACAGAGATTCCATGATCATCTCTGCGATCATGGGAACTGCAAGAAGAAAGATAGCACGGTTTATACTCCCAGAAGTATAGTCGTACTCTTCACCTTTTAATGCATTGCGCATCAAACCTAAAATTGTCTTGATTTTAGCGATACTCGTTAACAATGATTAGTGGATTTATGGGGCTTAGTTTAGGTTGAAATGACTAGAATTAATATTCGATTTCTTCTTTCCTGTCAAACAAGAAATTGATGTTTAATGAACAGGGCTTCTTTTTTTCAAGAGTCTAGCTCATTGTAATAGATTTTTGAATCTGGTTTTATCGAATTGCTTTTCTAATTTGTTTTAGTATGCGCAATATTCTTTGACTAATTCGATTGTCGCTTTTCAATTGATTTGTAAAGACTTCAAGTTGCTCACTGTAGTCTTCAGTTGAGAATGACGGCTCTATTATGTTTTCACTTTTTCGTGCAATTAAAAATACTTCATGACGATTGTGTTGATCTCCCTCAGTTATGTTCATGATTTCGAACCCAGCCAAACGTAATAGGTTTTTGAGTGAATATTTGTTGAAATAGTATGTATGAACATTTCTGAACCAATTACCTTCTAAGTGTTTATTGGGCTTCAGATTATTCGGTACTGCTATGTAAATGACTCCTTCGTTGGATAGGGCTTTTCTGATTTTCTTTAATGCAGACAGAGGATCCATAAAATGTTCTAACACATGCCTCATTATTATGATATCGACTTGATCAAGGTGTTTTAATTCCCAGTCGTTATCTACATTGTCACTGATCGTGGTAACACCAAATTCACTAAGTTGCTTTTGAGATTCAATAGAAGGCTCTATCGCAAGCAAAGAGCTTTTGGGAAAAAGTCTTGCAAAGTGTTTCAAATTTTTTCCTTCACCACTTCCTATATCTAAGATTGTATTTGCCGAGTCAGGAAAATGACCAAATCGTTTTAACCTATCCTCTATTGGGTTTATATCTGACTTCTTATAAGTATCTACTTTTAAAATCTTTGGTCTGTAATAGTGATCGTATTCATTTCTGTAAAACGACATGTATGAGTCTGCATCCCATCGAGGGTTTAAATAGCCCAATCCGCAATTCTTGCAGAGAACAACATTGGTAGGTAGACCTCCTTTGCCTTTAGCAGAAATAATATGGTGGCTATCAGATTCACATATATTACAAGGAACTGATTCAAGGGTGTAGTTCATGATAAGACGAAAGTATATGACTCAATTAAACTTTGATCATTTCGATATTGAATGCTAATTATTCCGTTATCATAGAAAGAACATTTCTGACGCATATTTTAAGAGACAACGATGTGAGGGGTTACTCTTTTTTGATCTTGTTTATTTCTAGTTCATCGTACGCATTAATAGCAAGCCCACAGTTGGCCTTTGAATTGAGTTTAGTGAAATCAATTTGAACTGACAATCCGTCTATTTGATATTGAGAACTAAGATTAACGGGCTTGTACACCTTGTTACTCACTTCAATCACCCATCCACATCCGTCTAATGCAGGCTCTCCATAATCATATATAGTGGCACTAACAAAATCATCCTTACCGCAGGAAATCATGATTAGGGTTACGAAAACAACAAGATACTTCATTGTGTGCAGTTTCATTGAAAGACGAAATTTATCTGCACATCGATAGTTTATTCATTTGAGGTAACCGGAAAACCACGATCTCTCATCAACGCACCAATCTTAGCATCTCTTCCTCTAAACATGCGGTAAGCTTCTGCTGGTTCAATGGCATTTCGTGGGGCAAATAAGTATTTCACCAATTTCTCAGCCAATTCCTCATCATAAAACCCGCCTGGAGCTTCTGCGAAAGATTCTGCGGCATCAGCAGTAAGAACATCTGCCCACATATACCCGTAATATGCGGTAGCGTAACCTTCGCCTGAAAATACATGACCAAAATGTGGTGTTCTGTGTCGCATTGGCAACTGCTTTGGCATGTTAAGCTCAGCTAAAGTTTCACGCTCGAACTTGTCTACATCAATAGTGTCTGGGTCAGCTAAGTGAAACTTCATGTCCATAATGGCAGAAGCCAAATACTCAGTTGTGGAGAACCCTTGGTTAAAGGTTCCTGCATTTTTGATTTTAGTAACCAACTCAGCCGGCATTGGCTCTCCTGTTTCGCTGTGTACTAAGAAGTTGTTGATTACCTCATCGGTAGACAACCAACGCTCTAACAGTTGAGATTGAAATTCAGTGTAATCTCTAACTCCACCATCTAACGTTGGGTACTTCACATTAGAAGCAAAAAAGTGAAGTGCGTGGCCAAATTCGTGAAAGAAGGTCGTAGCGTCATCCCATGACACTAAAAGCGCCTCTCCGGGAGCAGGCTTTACAAAGTTTGAGTTGTTTGATGCTAAGACATTTTTCTTACCATCAAATGTGCTGTAGCTTCTGTAGGTGTTAGCCCAAGCTCCTGATCTTTTTCCTTCTCTGGCGTAAGGATCTAAATACCAAAGCCCGATGTTTTCACCTGATGTCTTATCAGTTACTTCCCAAACTTTCATGTCTTCATGAAAAACTGGCACGGTACCCTCAGGAACAGGGGTGAAGTTGTAGTTAAACAACCTTCCTGCAACGTAATGCATGGCTTCAGTAAGCTTATCGAGCTGTAGATATTGTTTTACTTCTTCAGAGTCGAGATCATATTTCTCTTTTCTAACTATTTCAGCATAATAGCGATAATCCCAAGGTTCAATGGTAATGTCATCGCCATTTTTGTCGGCAACAGCTTGCATGTCGGCAACTTCTTCAGCAACTCTGGCAATGGCAGCTGGCCAAACAGCCTCCATTAGTCCAATTGCATTTTCTGGCGTTTTTGCCATTCTGTTTTGTAATCTCCATTCGGCATAATTGCTATATCCTAGAATCTCCACTTTTTCTCTGCGCAGTCTTAGGATTTCAGCAATTAGTTCATTGTTGTCATATTCATCTCCATTGTCACCTCTAGAATAATAATTCGTCCAAACCTGTTTGCGCAATTCTCTCTCAGTAGAATAGGTGAGAAACGGATCCATAGAAGAACGCGAATTAGTGATGGCATATTTCCCTTCTTGACCTTTTTCAGCAGCGATGTTAGCCGCAGATTTCACGAAGTCATCTGGTAGACCACCCAATTGATCTTCAGTGAGATAAGTGATGTAGTTCTCTTCGTCATGCAAAACGTTATTTGAAAATGTAGTGTACAGACTAGAAAGCTCTTTACTAATAGCTGCATACTTTTCTTTTTGCTCAGGGCTGAGCTCAGCACCATTCATCTCAAAACTCTTGTAAGTTAACTCAACCACACGTTGCTGGTCATCGTCTAAAGGTGTTGTTTGAGAGGCGTCATATACCGCTTTGATACGCGCAAACAGTTGCTCGTTTTGAGTAATTTTTGAACTAAATTCTGAAATCTGAGGAGCCAATTCACCTTGAATTTCTCTGAACTCAGGGCTAGACATGTTTCCACTAAAAATTCCATAGTAAGTGAACGCACGGTTCAATTCAGCTCCTGCACGCTCCATTTCTTCAATGGTGTTTTCAAATGTGGCGGGCTCTGGATTATTCGCAATGGCATCAATCTCTTCAAGATTCATCTCCATTCCTTTAATTATAGCCTCTTTAATATCGGCTACATTCATTTTATCAAAAGCGGGTACTCCGCCATAAGGCCCTTTCCATTCTTTCAGTAGTATATTTTCAGTCATTGGTGCTTCTTTCTGTTCTTGTTCTGCGCAGCTGCTCAGTATAGCGATTGAGACAAGTAGGGTGAGGAATTGCTTCATGAGATTAGTTTGTTTATTCGCGTAAAGATAGAATTAGAAGTAGGAGATTGAAGTAAATGAAAAGGAATTCTTAGAGTTTTAGATGAACTCTGTTTAAAAGCCTATCACTTTACCAGTTCGAAGGTTGGTCGAGGGTTAGAGTGGATTCTGTTTTCTTGCCTATACCACTTTTTAAACTCTCATTCCCTGTTAATTTTATTTCTCCATTGTCAAGTTTCTGAAACTTCCAAAAGGGATACTCCAAGCAATTCAAGACAAGATTGGGAGAAGCGTCAATTTTAACAGGTTCAGGCTTGGCCTCTAAATTATTGTTATTTACACCATACTGTTCCTTAATGCTCAATTGAAAAAAAGTGTCATTAAGAGGTTCAATGGCATAGTATGTAATGTACTGAAAGCCATAGTTAAAAAACGAATCTGTCTTAATGATTAATTCACTTTCATTGAACTCATATGAATTGGTATAAAACGGCTGTGAATCATAAAATCTACCGATTTCATAAGATTGAGAAAAACATGAAAAGCTAAGAAGAGTCAAAACGATCCAAGCTATTGATTGCAGGCTTTTAGTTAAGATGTTGTTCATGATTTAGCTTCTGTTTTATGCATTAAATCTTCAGACTATGAAGATAATAGGTCAGCTAAAGTATCAAGCAATTCTTCTCAATGAAGCTAATTATTCCTCCTGCACCGCTCGCTGCAATACTTTACCAATTCCCAATCCTTTGCCCACTTTTTGCGCCAAATGAATGGCTTCTTGCAGACGACACAATATTTCACGGGCAATTCACTTTTTTTCATTGTGATGAGATCAGTAAAGCAGTTCCTTTTTGGCTTTTTTCCAATAAGCGAAGAACGAAGGATAGTATCCCTTAACGCTGGTCATCCATGTTCTTGACTCTTGGTGACCTTGGTAGTGATCGTTACTTGGGTGTTCTTTGAAGTGGATAAGCTTTGAGTTTAAGATCTTATTCAACGCTGAAAACTCTCCCACAAAAACTTTTATTCCCTCGATATTTTGAGTGAGCTCAAGGGCGAAGTTGATGCACTTTTGACTTACAGGATATTTCTGATAAAAGGATGGTTCCATTAGATAGATTCGTTGGACATCTGCTCTTTGATGCCAGTAAGGGTCAATATTATAGTAGTTATAAATGAGGGTTTTCTTACTCGATTCAATATTCACTTTTTCGTTCTTTGGAAGGGAGAGCTTTGCACCTAGTGGTTTTGTGTTATTGAAATGCTCTGGTGTTTCAAGGTGTTCAAATTCGCTGTAGTCTACATCAAGAAAGGTTTTACGTTGTTGGCTATTGAAATACTTATTGATATTCTCTTGGTTGGCCACATATTTCTTATTCGCAAAAGCTCCAGCTACCCATTGCCAGCTCAAATGATTACTAGCAATATCTCCATCCAGAAGGTGACTATACATCCATTTTGCAGGTTCTAGCCAATGTGAGTGGGCTATGTTACAGCAAACGCTCGCCACATACATACGCATGTGATTGTGCATGTAACCCATTTCGTAAAGCTCTTCAATGGCTTCATCAATTGCTTTTATTCCAGTATTCGCGTTCATAATTGCTTCTGGAATTTGATGATTTGAGATCGGTTTCTGTTGGTGCTTTAAGTCTTGAAAAATCTCATCTCTTTTCTCTATCCACACAAGCTGCCAATAATCTCTCCAAGCCAGTTCCTGAACCATTTTTTCTACTTGTTTCCATTCTAAATTCAGTGTTTTGACATGCTCTAAAACGAGTTTTGTAGAGATTACACTCCTAGAAATATAAGGGCCGAGGCGGGTAACAGCACCACCTTGAAAATTTCTTGTATTTGAGTATTTAATCGGATCAATAGCTCTAACTCTATTTTCAATGGCGTTCAATTCGGTAGGGAAGGCTGTCACTTTAAGTTGCTTTTAATTCCAGTATCAACAGTATGAAAAGAGTCTTGTTTATTGGTAATTAATCACATTTCGGCTATTAGCAGTAACGCCTTTGTTGGTTTCGATAGAATTGTCATAGCTCAAAAGTAACTTCTTTTAGGAGTTTTTCAAGGCAAGTGTTTCAATGCTAAACGATTAACTGACCCTATATAGGTAGTTATACTTCTTAAGAATCTAAGTGTAACACTTGAAAAAGGATCTGTTTGATATTTCCAAGAAAGTATAAGTAGTAAGGCAGACTAGATTGATTCAAAAATGGATATTCGCGAAACATGAACGCACCAAGCCCAGATATCTCAATTCTAATGGCCGCGAAAAACGTTGGGCCGTATTTGCGTGATTGTTTGGACTCTATCATTCATCAAACTTTTGAGAATTGGGAGCTTGTGGTGGTTAATGATCATAGTGATGATGATACTCAAGCTATTTTAGATGAATATGCCGTTAAGGACAAGCGTATTCGTCCTTTTATGAGCGAAGGTCAAAGACTGAACCCAGCCCTAAAAACAGGCTATAAACATCTTCTAGCGCCTTTGGTCAACCGAATGGATGCAGATGATAAAATGCCTCCTTACAAGCTTCAAGTGATGTTTGACGCATATGAAGGTGAAGGAACTATCGTGGCTGGCGGTACACGGCACTTTGTTGATAATGGTGAAGTAGGCGATGGGTTTCTACGCTATGACCAATGGTTGAATGATGTCGCTAAGCGAGGTTCTCATTACAAAGAGATCTATCGCGAATGCGTATTTCCTTCGCATTGTTGGTTGATTCACCGCAATGACTTAGATAGAATTGACGCTTTTCAGAATGATATTTATCCTGAAGATTATGACTTGGCTTTTCGTTTTTATCAGTTGAAGCTAAAGGTCATTCCAATTGATAGAATCTTGCATTATTGGCGCGACACTGAAAACCGCATTTCGCGCACTTGGGACGAATACAAAGACAATCGCTACTTCGATATCAAGCTTCGTTATTTCTATGTTATAGACAGAGATAAAAGCCGGCTATTAGCACTTTGGGGCGCAGGTAAAAACGGAAAAGATCTGGCTCAACTCATTCTTAAGCGTGAATCGAAATTTCACTGGGTATGCAACAATGAGCGTAAAATTGGAAAGGATATTTATGGTGTGGTTTTGAGTAATGAACAAAGCATCAATACATTGAACAACCCGCAAATAGTTGTGGTCGTGAGCAATCCTCAAGAACGAGAAGAAATAAGTGTTGAACTTAGAAAGCAAGGTCGCGAAGAGGGGAGAGACTATTGGTTTTTTCTTTAGTAGATATATATACCTAGGTGAAGAAAATCAAGCGATTGAGGCTTCTAATGAATTAGTCTTTCGTATTGAGATGAATTGCAAGTGCAGCCCCCATGCTAAAACAAGCCTGTAACAGATATCCACCAGTTGGTGCGTCCCAATCTAACATTTCTCCAATGCAGAAACTGTTCTTAATTGAGTTTAGCTGGTAGTTTGCATCTACCTCTGATATGGAAACACCACCAACCGTGGAAATGGCTTCATCTAAATTGGCGGCATCAACAATGGTAAGTGTTAGACCTTTGATGTTTAGGGCAAGTGAATAAGTATCTAGAAATGCTTCTTTCGATACAAAAGCCTTAAGTAAGCCTATTTGAACTTGACTCAGCTTCAGTTTATCCTTCAATAGTTGAGTGGTGTTTTTTGATGTCGAACCCTTCAGCTTTGTAATGATGTCTTCTAGAGTCATTGTAGGTTTTAGATCGATTGAAATTATTGCCTTCTTCTGCCGATTCAGCCCTGATCTGATTTCTGGACTGAGTGCATAAATGGCATTCCCTTCTAAACCGAACTCAGTAATGACAACTTCGCCTTTTTGGGTTTTATCGAGGCAAGAAATAGCAATGTTTTTTAATGGTGCTCCTGCATACTTTGTTTTGAAGTCATTTCCCCACCCAATCTTGTATGCGCAGTTTGAGGATTGAAAAGTAACGACATCAATCTTGCTGTTTTCGAATACCGACCACCAAGCACCGTCTGATCCGGTAACCTTCCAGCTGCCTCCACCTAAGGCGAAAATGTTATAATCTGCTTCTACTACCACACCGTCATCAAATTCCAATTGATGATCGCTCTTCCAGCCAGTCCAAGTTTTATTGTATTCAATTTTGACCTTTTTTTTCTCTAATACTGCCTGAATGGCATTGAGTACTTCTATGGGTTTGATTCCTTCTTTCGGGTACACTCTTTTGCTGGTTCCAACGTAGGTTGGTATGCCAATTGATGCTAGCCAATCTCTAAAGTCGATGTTGTTAAAGCTGAGCAGTGCGGCTTTTAAGAAAGGTGGTGGGGAATAACGATCAATCAAGACTTCAAGAGGTTCTGAATGGGTAAGATTGAATCCACCTTTGCCAGCAACCAGGAACTTTCGTCCTAGTGTTTTGTTTTTTTCAAAAATTGTTACGTCAAATTTCTCCTCGTTCATAAAAGCTGCTAAAGCAATTGCTGCAGCTCCACCGCCAATAATTGAAACTGTCTTTTTCACCTTAGTCTATTGGTTTGAATACATCGATATTGAAATCACAGGTAACCGATAACTCGTTTTTACCAGTAATGGTTTCAAGTCTTTCAACTCCAGTACTCCAATAATAGGGCGTCATTTTTAATAGAAAGAGCAAGGCTTCCTTGCTTTTGATATCAATTTTAAAGGTAGCCCGTTTGGTGAAATCACGGACAAATTCGGTACTCATGTTCTCCGCAACATTTGTTGAGTGAGGTCGAAAGTTGTCGTAAATTAATTCAGCCATTTCGCGCAGATGATTGGGGGCTGGACTCATTATAATGGCAGATCCTTGCTTAGATAAAACATAGCTGTTTATAGAACGAAGGAGGCATTCAGAAACAGTTGCAGTCATGACCAAGCAGCTTACCCGATCGTCAACTTCGGTGGCGCTCAACTATGCTGAAGTAAACGAAAGTGAATCAAAAAAATGCTTCATTAATAAGCTTAAAAATACCGATTTAAGTCTTTGTTAAATCGTACTCCCCCCGATTCGATGTGGGGTTTCATTTCTTCATTCACCTTTCATTTGTTGCTCTCTTCAAGTACAATGCTCAGATCATTGGTATGTTTAGCGGTGTGTGTATTGGTGTTTTGGCACGAAGCGAGAGCGACTATTAATGCTGCTAGTAGGCTAATTCGTTCATTTTATAATCGAACGTTTTTTGTAGACTAAGCTCATTTAAAATAAACTTACCCCGTTTTCCCCCCATGACCGGTTTCCAATCTATCTATTTATCGAATGAATGGACGGTTTCCATGCGGTCATTATAGACATAAGTGAAGACACTTTCATAGTCGTTGTTTTCTGTAGGGTATAATTGCCATGCCAGGGTGTAGTCTCATGTGGGAATTTGAGTATCCCCCCGAAATTCAAAATATTGCGAACAGGAAGATGGACAGGGCAATTTTGATTTTACTGGAGGTTCCGTGAGTTTTAACGGTCTTACAGCGGTTTATAATCTGATACTTTCTGTTGCTTAAAAACCTCGTTGTGTATAGTTTTCAATTAGCCGATGGATGAAAAAAATCTCCATTGAAACATAATGGAGATTTTTTTGCAATTGGGTAGTATACATTGACGCGATCTCTATCTTATTCTGAAGGAGCGTTCCACGTCATTAACATTGTTCTGGCGATTGTGTATGTATTTTGGACCTTACCTTTACCCATAACTTCGAACATTTCGCCAAATTCAGGAGCTTGCATTAATTTATTTTGTGCTCTTAGGTAATCTGCATAACTCTTATGACTTTCTACTGCATAGTGAGAAACTCCTCTATCGTCTCCAGCAATATGTTGATGCATAGACATTTCCATAGAAAGTTCATCGAACATGGGTTGCATTGTTGTTATCAGATTTTGAAATGCCCCGGTGACGGGCATCATCTGATCAAAAGGCACATTAATGAAATAAATCATTTGGAAGCCATTTCCTTTTTGGGATGACTGTGCTAGAGGCATTCCTGTAAACGAGCGAAGCGGAAGAGTGCCTAATGTAGTCATGGCTTGACCCATAGCTTGGTAATCTCCGTTTTCCCAATTGGATGGATCTAGCATTTTACCTATTGCATCCACATCGTCACTTAGGACGCTTACATGGTGAGTTACTTCGTTGTTTCCCAAAGTTTGTTCAGTTAGGTAAGCCAGAGGTAATTTCTTTCCTGTTTCACTATTAAAAAAAGTGTTTAACGCTCCTACAAACGCCTCTTGTTTTTGAGGTGGCACTTTAAATTCCCAATTAATCCAAGATGTTTGGGCATGGTTAGCAGATACAACGCATACAACTAATAAAAAGGTCAATATATTTTTCATTTTGATAAAATTTAATTTGGTGAGAGGTAAGTTTTTTATTCTTGAATGGGTTAATTGTAGGTTAACAAATCGTGATTGTATTATGGGGTTAAGACTTAACGGTTTGTGACGTGTAAGATACCGCAAGGTTTAAAAAAATAGCAGCATCATTCGTGTTCAATAGTCTGTCTTGCTGAGGGCTTGAGGTCTGAGTGTACTTTTGGAGTATCAGCTGCTTTAGTTCCCCAAGTTCTTTTGTGATATGAGATACCGCGCTAGGCAGCTCATCGAACGTCAATTTTGTGTCCTTCATTTCTTAATGTTTTAAATATTAGGATACGAAAGAATGATGCTGAAATGCGCATAACGTGCGCTGTAAATGCGTGTTTGCAGGAGGGTAAATTATCTTTCTAATTTCATTAACTCTCTTACCTTTTGTTTCCTCGCAACTTTAATGAAGTCAGTCTTCTTTTCATCTCTATACTCATGGAACGCTTTTGTATAAAAAGTGAATAACGAATCTGGATAGATTGTGTGAGAAGGATAAAACACTTTGAATAGATATTTAAATGCAAGTCGCACGTAAGTCCTATTGGTGTCAACCTTTTGAATTGGCTCATTAATCTCAGGAACTTCAAATTCGTTTCTATAAAATGATATTGTCCACCCAATAAGTTTATCAAAGTCCGTTTCACTTAGAATGATGCGATGACGTCTCGGACATTTTTTTTGAAAAAAGTCAAAGTGCTTCATCACCCTTTCCGCAATATCATCCGAAATATCCTCAATAACTGGATCGGCTATATCCTGAATTTTAGCGGTGTTTATTAGCGGATCTAAGCCATCTAGAGTTGATAACACGTGACGATAATGTTGAATGTAGTTATCAATGTCATCATCTCGTTTGATTGCCAGTTCTATGCCTTGCTGGTTTATACCACTTGAGTATCTATAGTATGTGTACACCTTTTCTCCAGGTGGTCCGTCCATCCATATCAGGTCACCTTCTTCCTCGCACTTCAACAGCCTTTTCAAACTAGAAATTGTATACTCAAAAACATTCTGGACAAAGTCGCTATTCGTGGAGTGAATGAACTTCCTCTTGTACGCTCTGTGAAGGTCTTTTACCACGTCATTGAATAGGGGTACATCAATGATCTTAAGAAACTGAATGCTTTGTGTGTTCGCTGGACGATAATTATCCATGCCTTGGTCTTCCTCCATGAACTTTAACCACCGATGCAAAGCCTCAATCTCCTCAGTATTGGTCTTGGTATATCCCTTGTTCACTGAAGGTGTGCCGATAACAAACTTATTGGCAAAAAGATTATATAATCCTAGTGTCTCAATCATGGAATAATTTGAATTTTGTTAGTCCGCCTTACCTTTCGAAGGTAGCCCTTAAGATATAATCAGTAACCCACGATCTGGAATTACTGAGCCAACAACGCAACTTCCAGTTGTATGTCGGCCCAATCCTATTAAAGCAACAATTGTAAAGCCAATGTTTTGAGCATACTTTGTATGCAAATAGTATGCAAATGCCTTTAATTAAAAAAGGGTCTCAAGAATTAATCATCCTGAAACCCTTTGTTTACATGGTGTGCCCGGGACTGGACTCGAACCAGCACGTCTTGCGACACACGCCCCTCAAGCGTGCGCGTCTACCAATTTCGCCACCCGGGCAACATTTTTGTTTTAATTGGGCTGCAAATGTAGGAATTATCCATTTTCGCACATTGGAATTATACAATGAACATCTACCATACTTCATGGGATTTTATTCGCCACCGGTTTTCTTCAAAAACTAGGCATGGTGTGCACTCTCCGTTTGTATACGAACTCATTGATCAATGCATTTATGCATCGGATCCAATGCCAACAAAGGCAGTTATTTCTTTTTTTGAACGATTGAAGCAAGATTCATCTCCGCTTAAAGGCATGGATTATGGTAAAAACGTAGAGACCAGTGTGTCAGTTTCTCTGTATGCTAGGCGATCTGCTATGCCTAATTTTCAAGTTGCCTTGCTTCATCGCCTAGTGCATTTCCTGAAACCAACATCGGTGTTAGAACTTGGGTCCAACCTAGGCAAGTCCTTAGCTGCAATGGCTTCGGTTGATAATTCTATATCCATCACAGGAGTAGAGGGGAATAGTGACGTTGCTGACTTTGCGAATCATTCGTTAGAAAAATTGCAATTGGCTAATGCAAAAGTGTATTGCGCTGCATTTGACCAATTCCTTAGTGAGGGTAATGAAACCTATGATCTTATTTTTTTGGACGGTGACCATCATTACGATCCCACTATGCGCTATTTTAAAGCCATTAAGGAACGTTTAAACGTTGGAGGGGTGATTGTACTTCACGACTTGTATTATTCAAAAGGAATGAAGAGGGCATGGGCTGAAATAAAAAAAGACCGAAACGTGACAATCACGATCGATCTTTTCTTTTTTGGTTTGTTGTGGATTGGAAAGAATCAAGCCAAAGAAAGCTTTAGTGTCAAATACCCTTCATCACTTTTTCGAATCTTTTTCTAGCTGGTTATCGATAAACTCGCCCAATTGCTCTGGCATCAATTTCGTTGCCACAATCTTCTTGTTTTCGTCTAGTAAGAAAGCTTTTGGCGTGCTAAAAATGTCATACGTGTCTCTAAAGTTCATGCTCTCTAATGTGGTTTTCTCCTGAAATATAAGATCGTGAGCGTTCTTGTTAGACTCAGGTGTGTCTGAAACATTGATCCATTTCAAATCATTTTTCTTGATGTATTTGATCCATTCTTCATTCTCAAATTCAGTTCCAACAGCAAATACTTCAACACCTTTAGTTTTATACGTCTCGTAGAATTCTTTCAGCTTCGGAGTCACTTTCTTGCAATGCCCACATCCTGAATCCCAGAAATATAGAACGGTATACTTCACTTTTATGTCAGCCATGTTTTTCCAATTGCCAGCAGTGTCTTGAAGAATGAGGTTGGGTGCCTGCTTACCAATCATTAGCGGAGCCATGGCATTTACTCGTTCACAAAATTTTTCCAGCTTTTCTTTACTCAACCACCACGCCTTATCAGGGCAGTAATAGGTTTGTCCCATGTGCACCAGCACTGCGTCCATACCCATTACTTTAGAATCCTCAAACTTGCTGGTGATTGTGTGTACGATGTACTTGTGTGGCTCTTTATTTCCTTTTGCCATACTAACTAACATATCGGCAGCCATTATCACGCTGTCCGCTATTTGAGGGGTTAACTTTGTGATGTAGTATGTCAATTTGTTGTTGAAGATTGGTGTTCTCAATAAGCGCTCGTCCGAGAAGTCCATTCCATCTAAATAGTTACGTTTAAATTCTAAGTAGCGTTTTTTGTTGCGTTCATCCTCATCTGTAATCTCTGAATAATCAGGAACATCTGGTTCAGCGGAAGCGTTAAATACTTTAGAGATGAAAAGGTCTGGATTGCTAGCAATGAATGACTTTTTGTATGCAACTACTTCTTTGTCAATTGCAATCATCGCATCTTGTAGTTTCTTCTTTTCAGCTTCGTTCGCTTTATCTTTTTCCTTCTCAATACGCTTTTTCAGAGCTTGTGCATTGAAAGATTTATCATTAATGAAGTTGAGGTATTCATAAAACTTTTTGTTCTCTTCAGAGGTTTTGACCTTCATCGTATTGATGAAATTGCTGGCATTACTCTCCATTTCAATGACTGGCTCGTTCACTACAAACTCGAAATAAGCTTTCTTGTCCCAAGTAATGATGGAATAGATACCACCTTTTATAGAGTCGCCTTTGAAATGAACCACTCCATTATCAACCATTCCTGTGTCGTAGTAGTATTGTTTACCACCATAGTAGTTTGCAAGGAAAACGGCACTATCAGTAGTGTCAGATAGGCCAGATAGTTTAAACTTAAAGTCATAGTTTCTAATGGGTCCTTGAGCAAATACCAAGCTTGAAACAACTGAAAGAAGGAGAGAGAAATAGATTCTTTTCATTCGTATGAATTTATAACATCAAAGCAATTCAAAAATACTTTGTGACAAAAGTCCTTTTAACGTTCGATTAACATGATGATTTTTGAATTTCTTTATAAACTTTATGTAAACGATATGCGTCTAAAACAAATAATACCTCTGATGATGACAAGACTCTTTAAAATCCTTCCGGTTGTTCTTATCATTTTTTCTTCCTGCAGCAAAGATGGCTGTAATCAAAAAATGGCTTTCAATTATGACCCTGATGGTGATTCGGAAGAAACCTGTGTTTGGAAGCCTATTGATGTAAAAATAGCTTTTAACCCTATGGTTGGTGATCAACCTCTAAATCTAAATGAAGAGAATATGGTTAATGGAAGAGCTATGAAAATGGATTTTTACGGAATTTACTTTACTGAAATAGCATTACAGCTGGACGACCAAATTGTGTTGCTGCGTAATGATAATGAGGATTGCGTTACAGCCACCTCAGACGCGATTTTGTTTGAAGATGTGAATCGTGTATTTGAGTCATCTTATTTGCCGAGTGCTGATGTAGTGCTGAATAATATGCAGTTCAATATTGGAGTAGATACTTGCCGAAACAATGGCTTAGATCCTTCTACTCAACTTTCAGGACCGTTTGCTCCTCATGTGCCAACAATGTATTGGTCATGGGCATCGGGTTATCGATTCATATCACTTAATGGAATGGTGGATACATCTGCTAATGCTGATGGTAGTGATATGCAAAATTTTGAATATCATACAGGGTTAAACTCTCTGTTAAGGGCAGTTTCTATTGACTTGGAATCTAGAGAGTTGAGTGCGAATGATTTAATAATCAATTTAAATGTTGATTTTGCTAAGATGCTAGAAGGAGTTGACTTTACTACCGAACTTTCTACCCACACATTTGATAACATGCCATTGGCAGAAAAAGTTACTGAAAATGCCTTGAATGCGATCACTCTTGACTAAAACTATCAAACATAGCTGGTTTGTTTTTTTCACCTTTCTTGGACTAACCTTTAGTGGTTGCGGAGGTGATGGAGACTTGCCGGAAATAAAAGTAGCAGAGCCTTCGCTTTCGCTTTCTTTTCAATTGAGTCACGAAGGACAAGATGTTGCTCTCAATGAATCCTTTATCGATGAAGAAGGAAACAACGTTAAGCTTGTGGCATTCAAATTTTATATGGCAGACATTAAACTAAAGGCGGTTGATTCCGAGGAGTTGATTTCAAGCATGGAGTTGTTTGACGCAAAACCTTTCGATGCATCTATTTCAACACCTCAGTGGCGTGATGTATATGAGTTTGACGTGCCTGAGGGTGTGTTTAACCGTTTAGAATTTGGAATTGGAGTACCAGCCGATTTAAATGGTGTTGACCCTTCTACCTACAGCAATAACGACCCGTTGAGCACGTATTCCAATATGTATTGGTCGTGGGCGTCTATGTATCGTTTCATTATTTTGGAAGCTAAAATAGATACTACCGGTGGCGAGAATTTTGATCATGATGTGATTTTTCATACTGGCTTAGATGACCTTTATAGATCTGGTGTAGAACGTGATATTGATCTCAGTTTTTCGATAGGAGAGGAGCAGTCATTGTCATTGACTGTTGATTGGGATAACTTGTTTTACCACTATGATTACATCAATTTAAAAGGAGAAAGCAGCACACATACTACTGATAGTCAAACAGAATTTGAATTGGCCGAGCGCTTTACAGACAATTTTGTGAAGGCTATTCGGGTAAAGCCCTAATCTGAGTGCTGGTTGATGTAGTCATCAACTTCTTTTAATACCGCTGGAATCAATTGTTCAAAGGCCCTAAACTGCAGTCTAATCGATTCAATGTCTTTTTCATCTTTTCCCATGTCTTCTATGGCTTGAAGCGTTTGGGTCATTTCGTTCATGCCTAAGCTTCTGAAGCTCGACTTTACCTTATGGGCGTCTTTCTTGATTTGATCGTGATTGGCATTAGCTAAAGAAACTCGCAATGCATTCAAATCAGGCTCCAAATTAGTCTTAAAAACACCCAACAGCATCACAATAAACTCATGATCGTCTGATACATTTTCGATAATGAACGATAAATTGAGGTGTTGCATAGCGGTTGTTTAAAGAAGTCCAAAGGTAAGGTTACAACCCAAATTGATCTTGATCGGAGAGGTTAAGAAATCGCCCAACCCATCGCCATAAATTTCTTTGATATTCGTGGTGGTAGTGCGCGATCTAAAATCGGTAAAGGTTGCCGTGTTGCGCTTATAGCCTAGCCCAAAGTATCCATCGATTCCAATACTTTCTTTGTGCAGCAGCTGAAGGCCTAGCATTGCGCTGACACTGAAATTTGTCCAGTCCTCTCTAGGCAGGTTGAACCCTTTGGCGGAGAAAGTGGCAGCTGCATAAGAAGCATGCAATGCAATGTATAGTCCGGAAGGGCTCAAGTAGTCGCTTAGGTTTTTGTCCATTTTAGCTTTTACAAAATAATAGCGCATTTCACCCTGCAATCGGACGCCAGGAAACTGGTATTCGTTCCAAATTGATTTGATTGAGTCAGGCACAAGACTGGATTGCAACACCAAAGATTTTCCAAGATAGCCAGCGCCCACTTGATAGGTAAGCCTATGGTTGACTACCATTTCAAAACGCAAGCCATATTCAGAAGTCAATGGAATAGGGCCAACCAATGCACTCAGTGGATTTACTTTCAAATAGAGTCGTTTGGTATCTGGAATTTTGGGCTCAGAAGAGGAATTGAATGATTGAGCAGAAGCACAAACCGCAATAAATAACAAGGAAAAAATAGCAATGGCGTTAATACCCCATGCGCGCCTGCGGTGCAGTGCTAAGGTTGCCAAATTGTTTTTCCAGATACATGTAGTGTCCATAGATTGCAATCATTGCCGCATTGTCGGTACAAAATTCGAACTTCGGAACGAATACATCACATCCTTTTTTGTTAAGTTCTAACATCCGATTCCTTAAAAGCGAATTAGCGGATACTCCACCTGCAATTCCAACACTCTTCACTCCCGTCTGTTCGATGGCTTTTTCAAATTTCAAGAGCAGGGTTTCTACGATGGTGTGTTGTATTGAGGCACAGATGTCGTTCAGGTTTTCTCCCACAAATTTGGGATTGACTTTGATGTTGTCTCTCACAAAATAGAGTACAGCAGTTTTCAATCCACTGAAGCTAAAGTTGAGGTCAGCAATATCTGAAATTGGGAACTTGAATTTATATGGATCGCCACGTTGTGCGTATTCGTCAATGAGCGGGCCTCCAGGGTAAGGAAGACCCAGAATTTTTGCTGCTTTATCAAATGCTTCCCCAGCAGCATCATCAATAGTGGTTCCTATTACTTTTTGACTCAAAGGTTCATCTACCATCACAATTTGAGTATGTCCACCACTAACTGTCAAACATAGAAAAGGAAGTGAAGGCAAGGATTTACCCTCTTCTTCAATGAAATGCGCGAGCACATGTGCTTTCATGTGGTGTGCTTCAATCAATGGCTTGTTCAAGCTGATAGCAAGTCCTTTTGCAAAGCTGCTGCCAACCATTAACGCCCCAATTAATCCAGGGCCAGCAGTATATGCGATGGCATCAATATCTTCAATTTTGATGGCCGCTTGATCAATAGCCATTTTAATTACGGGCACAATGTTGCTCTGGTGAGCTCGAGAAGCCAACTCGGGTACAACACCTCCATATTTTTCATGAATATCTTGGTTGGCAATAAAATTACTTAGCACACGACCATTTTTGATGATAGATGCTGAAGTTTCATCGCAAGAAGACTCTATGCCAAGTATTGTAATGTGCTGCACGCTTTAGCGTAAATTTGAACTTTGAATTCAGTGAAAACCAACGGCAAATCTACCAAAAAGCTGCTGCGAATGATTGCGGTTATTCTATTGCTGTTGGGCGCTATACCTTTCATTCTTGGTGGGCTGCTTTTCATTCCATCCGTTCAAAAATATGCAGTTGCTAAAGCGGTGGCGCTTGGCGGGAGTTATCTCAAAACACGGGTTTCACTCGAAAGTTTGTACCTCGAACCTTTTAAAACTCTGCGTTTAGATGGCGTGATGATTTACGATCAGAGTCAAGATACTTTGTTGTATGCCGAAACGATACGATTGGATTTAACCTCTTTTGATCGAGAAAAGCAGAGACTCAACATCGACCATATCGGTTTGAAGAATGTCTATTTTAACTTGTATAAACCAGAAAACGATACTCTTACTAATCTTCAATTCGTGTTGGATGCCTTTAAAAGCACAGAAGAAGATTCGAACAAAACAACCTTTTCTGTAATGTGCGATGAAATCGTGTTGGAAGGGGTGAGCTTTAGATATGATGATGCGAATTCTGATTATCGCGATAAAGGAGAAGTGGATTTTAATCATTTACTTGTTTCCGGTCTGTCAGGACGAGTTACTGATGTTGCTTTTAACGATTCACTTACGGCTAATGTGCGAGGTTTACACCTTAATGAAAAAAGTGGGTTCAAAGTTCGATGCTTGAATACGGCATTTTCACTCAGTGATAAATCCATGGAGTGCAAAGAGCTACAATTAGTCACTAATCGATCGGTGGTGGAAGGTGAATATGCCATGTACTATGACGATTTCTCCTCGTTTTCTGAGTTTTTTACAGAGGTAATCCTGGCTGCACGATTAGAGAATTCAGACGTCAATTTTACTGACATTGCCTATTTCTCTCGCTATGTTAATGGCATTCTGACTCCAATGAAAATAAGTGGAAGCGTGTATGGTACGTTGGCTTATTTGCGCGGGGATATCGACTATTTAGAGTTTGCGCGTTCTGGTTTCTTTTCTGGAAAAGTGCGTATCAAAGGTTTACCCGATCCACAAGCTATGCTCATCAACGCTAAGGCAGATCAACTGGCATTTACGGCATCCGATCTTGAGATGCTTTCCATACCGACTGGTGATGGCGCGATTCGTATTTCACTTCCATCCCAATTGCATAACATGGGGAACATGGTGTTCGAAGGCTCCTATGTGGGATTTACAAGTGACTTCGTAACCTTCGGAACTCTTAAGTCTGAGTTGGGGACATTGAAAACCGACATTAACATTAAAACAGGTGAAGATAAAATCTCTTATTCAGGACATCTAAGCACCAAATCATTTCAATTGGGAAGAATGCTGGAGTCCTCATCCTTGGGTGATATAGCGGTGGATCTAGATCTTGAAGGAAGTGAATTCACAATGGAAAAAGTGAAGATAAACGCGAAAGGTGAAGTTGCTCGTTTTGATGCGCTAGGATATAGCTATCGAAACATTACTATCGATGGTGGTATTGATCAAGAAGTTTTTGAAGGCAATTTGTCACTTAAAGATCCCAACCTGATTCTAGATTTCACTGGAAAGGTCGATTTTAAAGATGAGTTTCCACAAGTAACCTGTGTGAGCCGAGTGACAGATCTAAAGCTCGCTCCCTTGAATCTCATCCCGAAAGATACGTTTGGAGTAGTGTCAACCATGCTTATATTAGAAATGAAAGGCAATTCATTCAAGAACTTGAACGGCTTGCTGCGCCTAAATGATTTGAATTATTCAAATCAAAACAATGAAATTCATCTAGATACGGTGTTATTGACCGACAACCTTATTGCAAAAGGACATGATATCGCTTTAGTGACAGATTTTGCCGAAGCCCATTTTAAAGGAAGAACCAATTTGCTGGATTTGCCTTATGCCTTTGTTAAAGTTGGCAAGGCATATGCGCCAGAGTATTTTGCTGATATCAGTTTGAGTAAAGTTGATACGAGTCAGCGCTTTGACTATGAAGTGAAAATCAAGAATGATGAAAATCTTATGACCTTCATTCATCCTGATCTGAAAGTATTAAACCCGATTCGGATTTCTGGTATGGTCAGGGCGAAGGATGACTTTATGAATTTGGACGTGGATACGTTGTCGTGGAACCTAGGGTCCATATCGTTTAAAAAGCAAACTTTTTCGGCTAAGCCATTTGCGGATACACTTGGGTTTGCCATGTCAGCAGATGCCTTTAGTTTTTCAGGAGATTACTTTCTCGATAATTTGAAGTTAGCCTCAAAGTTGTATAGCGATTCACTCGAAACATCGGTAGAGTGGTACAATCAATCAACCTTGGCTGACAGCGGCTCTTTTGAAGTGCTGGCTTTTACCAGCGAACAATTCCCTGTAAATCTTATTCTCCATAAGCTTGATGCTAGAATTGCCAATGAACGTTGGGTCAGTTCTGAGACTGCTTATCTCAATGCTGATTCTACTAGGTTGGTGATGAAAGGACTTGATATCAGAAGTAATGTTGGACACATTACAAGCAGAGGTGAAGTGAATCCACGCACCAATAAGCACTTGTATTTAGATGTGGAGCGTTTTGACCTGTCTTATCTTACGAACTTCGGGTTGTCATCGAATAATGTAGTGGGTCTGTTTTCAGGCGAGGTTGATGTGTATCATCTTAATAGCATGCTGGTAGCTGATGCTGACCTGTTAATTGATTCATTGATTATTGATGAGTTTGAAATAGGAAATGTTGAGGGTAATTCAAATTATAACTCTGAAAGGAGGGCATTGGAAACGAACCTCAATTTGAATTATCACGGAACGAGAAATATAAACGTGATAGGCGAATATTATCCCTTTCGCGATGAAGATCAGCTTGATTTAGATGTGGCTTTAAAAAGTTTTAGAGCGTCAATTATTGAGCCTTTCATTTCGAAGTATGCATCAGGGTTAGACGGTGAAATGAATGGTTCGGTATCTATTGGCGGCAATATTATGAGTCCGCAACTTACAGGTGAAATAATGCTTTCGGGGTTTTCAGGGTTAGTACAATACCTTAATACGCAATACTCCATTCCTGAAGCGAAAATCAATATCCAGCCTGATTATTTTGGTTTGGACTATGTAAAAGTGTTTGATCAAAAAGGTGATAGTGGTTCTTTGGTGGCATCGATATTTCATGATCATTTCAAAGACTTCAACTATGATTTGTTTTTCGAGGTAGAGCAATTTCAAGCGTTGAATACTTCGTTGGTGCAGAACGAAGCTTATTATGGTAGTGCTTATGTTACTGGTGATATTGGAATATCAGGATACATTGGGCAAACAAATATTGTGGTGGATGCCTATACCAACAAAGGCACTAAACTTTCTATTCCTATGGATGCTGGAGGTGATGTAAGCGATATAGATTATATCCGATTTGTGGAGCCGAAGAACAAAATAGTAGAGAATAAGATAAAGAGTGATGCCTTGGCTCAGGAGATGCAAGGATTGAACCTCGATTTTAAGCTTTCGGTTAACGATGACTCTGAGTTACAAATCATTTTTGATGAAAAGGTGGGGGACATTATTAAAGTGCGTGGAAATGGAGATATGCTGTTGAATATTGATAATAGGGGAACTTTCAAAATGTATGGAGATTATACCATCAAGGGAGGAGACTATTTGTTCACACTGCAGAATATAGTCAACAAGAAATTTACTGTGCAGAACGGAAGCAAGATTACCTGGACAGGCGATCCAACAGATGCTCGTCTAGATCTTACAGCCGTGTATGATTTGCGCGCTTCGCCTATCGCTCTTACATCTTCCGTGGGAGATACTTCAGATGTTTATAAAGATCGAACCCAGGTCGATGTTTATTTGATGATGAAAGGCGATCTATTAGAGCCATCGATTTCATTTGATGTAGACTTGCCTGGCTTCTCAGAGTCAGACATCGTAAATCAATTACTTGACCCTTCCACGACAAGCGAAGAGGTGATGAACCAACAAGTATTCTCGCTTTTGCTCACCAATAACTTCTTTTCGCAAGGAAGCGGTGTATCTGCATTTTCAACTACTCAAGTCACTACAGTTGAGATGTTGACTAATCAATTCAGTAATTACATTTCTCAATACTTCGATAATTTGGATGTTGGATTGAATTACCGTCCGGGAGATGAAAATTCCGCTAATCAAACTGAGGTTGCCCTTTCTACTGAGTTACTTAACGATCGTGTATTGGTTCAAGTTAATGGAAGCGTGCAAGGCGATAATGGTGCAAATCAATCTGCAAGCAATGTTGCAGGAGAATTTAACGTTGAGTATAAGATCAACAAAGATGGATCGCTTCGAGCAAGGGCGTTTAACGAGTCGAATAATAATAATGCAACGTTTTTAAATCAGGCACCTTACACCCAAGGCTTAGGTCTGTTTTTGAGGAAGGAATTCGATTCGTTTGGCGATATGTTTAAACGTAAATCGAAGTCAAAGAAATCAAGCGAGAAGTAGGAGTCATAAAGATGTATCCTAGAATAGGAAATAAAAAGCCCAGCATATAGCTGGGCTTTTTTTGGGATATGTCATTTCAGATTATTGAATGATAACACGTTGATCTATTCTTACTGATTCACCTTCCAATATCATCATGTATAAACCACGAGCTGAAGTCTGAAGATCCATCTCTGTAAGGTTAGCAGCAGTTCCTGTAATGCGCATTTGCTTGTTCAATACAGATTGGCCAGAAGCATTCATGATTCTGATCTGGTAATCACCCAATGGCAATCCGGTTGATTCTATCGTGAATAATCCTCTGTTTGGATTTGGATAGACTGCAATCGAAGGAGCAGTATTCATTAGATCATCAACATTCACATTCACACAAGTGTCAAACACTACGATGATTTGATCAGATCCTGCACATCCTGTAAACTCGCTCGCACTCACAGCATAAAGACCTCCAGTAGAAACGTCAATTGTTTGTGTTGTATCGTTTGTTGACCATTCGTAGAAATTGAAGCCTTCGCCAGCGTCTAATGTAACAGTAGGAGAGAAGTCGTCAATACAAACGATCGTATCAGGACCAAGGTCAACAATTGGTTGAGTCACAAACTGAACGCTAATCGTATCAGAGTTGAAACATCCAGCAGCATTACCAACTGTCAACGCGTAGGTTTGAGAAAGCGTTGCAACGATGGATGGGGTAGTTGCTCCAGTGGTCCATAAATAGCTCGTATAACCACCTCCAGCCGTAAGGATTACTTCAGACCCAATACAGGCGTTGAGGTTATTTCCAAGCTCAACAACTGGTGCGTCAAAGGATGAACCAATTGTTACTACGTCCACTGCGATACAGCCTGCCGTTCCGGTTACAGAAACTGCATATGTTCCATTGAACAAGTTGAATGCAGTGTCACTCGATTGTGATAAGGCATCGCTCCACTCATAAGTAAATGGTGCACCGCCAATGGCAGTTACTGTTGCAAAAGCAGTATTCTCGTTTGAACAGTTGTTGTCCGTTGCGCTAGCAGCCAAAATAGCCGCACCAAGGTTGTTTATGGCTACATTTTCTTCTGCTTGACATCCCGCTGAATCAACTACGGTTACCGTGTAGAAACCTGCAGGGATGGGGTCAAGATCTGCTATGGCAGTGTTGGATGGGTCATCCCACAAATAAGAAGCAATTGGTCCTTGGCTGTTTGTCACAGTAGCTATTGCACTGCCATTCGTGTCACCACACGTAGGCTGAACAAAGCTTATTGTAATATTGATTTCATTAGGTTCTGCAATCGTGAATGTTTCAACAACTACACAACCACTATCGTCAACCACTGTAAGGTCATAGTTCCCGGCTGCCAATCCATTCACACTTGACCCAATAGAACCGTTGCTCCAAGCATAAGCGAACGGAGCAGTTCCTCCAGCTATCGCTGAACTTGCTGTTCCACTGTTATCCTCGAAACAGCTCAAATCAGTTGTGCTAATTGTTACAACTGGAGCATTGATATTGTCTACATCAAAGTCGGCTTCCACTGAACATCCTACAGAATCGCTAATGGTAACAAGGTAATTTCCCGCTCCAACAGAATCAATGAAGGTTAACGTATCGCCTGTACTCCAGTTATATTCAATACTACCAGTTCCGCCAGAAGTTACAAGAGTAATGCTACCTGTGTTTTGACTACAGCTCGAGTTGTTGATCGTGCTTGTAAAGGCAATCGGTGAACTCAATGTGATGTCAACAGAATCTACATTCTCACAACCACCTGCGTTGGTTACAGTTACGCTATATATTCCAGAAGCAGTAATGTTTAATGTATCACCATTGCTACCATCAGACCATAAGTAAGATGTGAATCCGGCACCAGGAGTTAAATCAAAGCTGCTCTCGCAAACCAATGAGTCAGAAACTAAGTTTGGCATTGGCAGTGGGCTTAGTGTGTTTACTGTTACCGTATCAATTCCTATACATCCAAATGCATCGGTCACTGTCACAAAGTACAATCCTGCGCCAAGTGCTGAAGCAGTATCTGTCGTTTGCATTAAGGCATCAGACCACATGTAAGTTAATGGTGATGTGCTCGTAGCATCAACTATAGCCGATCCATTTCCAGAACCTTCACATGTTTCATCAATAGCACTCATCGCCAAAGTAGGAGCGTTGATGTTACTGACGATAGCAGTGCTTGAATCAGCACAACCGTTGACTGCAGTAATAGTTACTTGGTAAACTCCTGCACCAAGCGCTGAAGCTGTATCTGTTGTTTGAGAAGATGGATCATTCCAAGCGTAAGAATAAATTCCAGCAGGTGAAACATTAGTCACTGCAGCAAAACCATCATTAGCTCCGCAGTTAGCATCTGAACTAACGATGTTGTAGGTTACTTGGTCAGGCTCGCTGATCGCAACCGAATCAATCACTTCGCACCCGTTACTGTCAGAAACTGTAACAGAATACGTGCCGCCCATTAGGTTGGAGGCTGTATCATTTGTAGTTCCATTTGACCAATTGTATGTAAATGGAGCAGTACCATCAAGTATAGTCACAGTGGCTTGACCATCATTTGCTCCGAAGCATGATACATCATTAGCGCTTAAAGCGAATTCTAGATCTGTATTGTTATATATAAAGAACGATTCGGTTGCTTGACAACCATTAGCATCGGTAACACTCACGCTGTAAGGTCCATATGACAAGCCAGAAGCTGTTATTCCTCCGTTTTGACCATTGCTCCAGTTCACAATGTAGCCGCCACCTCCGGTCAAGTTTACGATGGAAGCAGAGCCAGTCGCACTTGCACAAAGTGTGCTGTCTGTAGTGATGTCGAAATTCAAATAAGGATTAAAGTTAACCACGATGTTGTCTGAGTTTTCACATCCGTTAGAATCGGTTACCGTTACTGTATAAGTTCCAGCAGTTTGAACATTAATACTCTGAGTATTTTCTAAGGTGTTCCAAGCGTATGAAACTGCATTTGAAGACGTAATGGTGAAAATGGTATCACACAAAAGCGTGTCATTTCCCAGATCAACAACAGGCAAGCTGAATGTCTCATTCAACGTTGCACAGATTGTTTCAGAACAACCATTAGCATCTGTAACGGTCACACACTGAGAACCTGCCATCAATGTATCTGTGCTCATTCCTGTTGCTCCATTCGTCCAGAGGTATGTATATCCTCCAGCACCACCAGTAGCTACTACTGATGCGTACCCATCATTACCTCCGGCACAAGTGACATCTAATGTTGAATCAATTGTTAATGCAATCGCTGGATATTCGTCAACTTGGGCATCAGCTGTATCAGTACAACCGTTCGCATCAGTTATGATAACAGAATATAAACCTGTTGGAATAGAAGATAATAAACTATCGTTAGCAGTACCAATCGGAGATGTCCAAAAGTATGTGTATGGGCTTGTTCCACCCACGGCTCCGGCTATTGCAGAACCCGTTGAGTCACCCGCGCAATTCACTGAATCTGTGGAAACGATACTCGAAACAAGAATTGCTGGTTCGTTGATTACTGCAGTGTCAATTACAGTGCAGCCGTTATCATCAGTGATGGTTACAATACAAGATCCAATTGAAAGTGTTCCAGTTGAGTCAATAGCAGAACCCGTGCTCCAAGAATATAAATATGGAGCAGTCCCTCCGTTTCCACTCGCTATCGCATATCCGTCATTTCCACCATTACAGTTCACGTCTGAAATTAAGATTGAGCTGTTCAATACAGATGGTTCTTGAACAATCGGGTTAATTGAGGCAGTACATCCATTGGCATCCGTTACCGTTACTGTATATGACCCAGCGCCTAACCCTGAAATACTATCTGTTGTAGCTGTGTTATTCCATAAGTATGAATAGGGGGCAGTTCCACCAGAAGTGCTTGTTGTGATGAATCCATCGTTGCCTGCATTACAAGATACATCGTTGATGCTGTCCACTGCAATAACTAGAAGAGCTGGTTCAGAAATATTCACTGTATCAAATCCTGTACATCCATTGGCATCGGTGACAGTAAGGAAGTAAGAACCTGCAGAGAGGTTGTTAATAGTGTCAGTTCCAGCTCCGTTGTTCCACAAATAAGTGTAAGGTGCCGTTCCGCCAGTTGGATCACCTTCGGCAGATCCAGTTGAACTTCCGTTACACGCTGCATCTGAAATTAGAATTCCATTTGCAACAACATTGCTAGGTTCTACGATCGTGACTGAAGCACTGTCGAAACATCCGTTGGCATCTGTAATTGTTACAGTATATGTTCCTGCAGCAAGGTTAATCGCAGTATCCATTGTTGTGGTATTACTCCAAGCGTAAGTATAAGGAGCAGTTCCTCCAGTTTCAGTTGCAAGTGCGATACCTGAGGCGCTGCCGCTACAAAGAGCATTGTTCAATGCTGAAGCACTTGCGACTAATGCAGCCGGCTCAGTAATTGTAATGCTTGCAGTATCCTCACAGTTGTTGAAATCAGTAATTGTGACAATGTAAGATCCTATAGACAAACTTGAGATGGTATCACCCGTGGCTCCGTTTGACCATGAGTAAGTGTAAGGAGCTGTTCCTCCAGATCCAATAGCGAAAACCGATCCATCATTACCTCCATTGCAAGAAACATTATTGATTAGTGCAGCAGAACCAACAAGTATAGTAGGCTCAGTAATAGTGACGGGCTCATCATCTGTACATCCATTTGCATCTGTAATTGTTACAGTATATGTTCCAGCGCTTAGTCCAGTGATGGAAGCTGTTGTAGCTCCGTTTGACCAAGCATAAGTATATGGCATTGTTCCTCCAACTCCGAGCGCTGAAGCAGCGCCATCATTCCCGCCATTGCAAGATACATTGGTTGTTACTGCAGTCGAAGCAATAAGCAATGCTGGTTCAGAGATTAGAATCGAAGTTGTGTCAATACAACCATTAGCATCTGTGACAGTCACTGCAATGGTTCCAGCAGCAAGGTTTGTCAGATTCGTATTTGTAGAGCCGTTAGACCATAAGTAGGTGTATGGTGAAGTTCCTCCTGTTGCGTTTACACTAGCAGAACCATCAATACCACCAAAGCAAGAAACGTTGTTTGCCACAGTGCTTGAAAGAACAAGCATAGTCGGTTCTGTGATGATGATGCTAGAAGTATCTATACAACCATTGAAATCTGTGATAGTAACTGTGAAAGTTCCTGCAGAAAGGTTTTCAGCAAGAGAATCTAAATCCCCATTCGACCAACTAAAAGTGTACGGTGCTGTTCCACCTGCACCTGAGGCCGATGCTTGACCATTGGTTCCGGAATTACAAGAAACATTGCTATCAACTACAGCTGTAGCAATCAATTGGGTAGGTTGTGTGATGGTCGCAGTGGAATTTTCAGTACAACCATTCGCGTCAGTTACGGTAATTCCATATGTGCCAGGACTCAAATTAGTGGCAGTGCTTAACGTATTTCCAGTAGACCACAAGTAAGTGTAGGGCGCTGTTCCTCCAGATGCAACAACCGAAACAGTTCCATTGGCCGCTCCAAAGCACAATACGTTTGAAGTTGTGGTTACCAGTGTAATTGGTAAAGGTTCTGTAATAGTGACGCTTGCGGTATCAGAACAGCCATTTGCATCCGTAATGGTCACAGTATAGTTTCCAGCTGAAAGGTTTGTAGCTATAGCGGTTAGGTCTCCATTAGACCACGCGAAAGAATATGCCATTGTTCCGCCCGTAGCAGAAGCAGTAGCCGAACCATCATTTCCGCCATTACAAGAAACTTGTAGCGTCATGGCAGCAGAAGCAACCAAGACAGCAGGCTCGGAAATAGTAATGCTCGATGTGTCTGAACAGCCATTAGCGTCAGTCACTGTTGCAATTTGTGTTCCTGCAGATAGATTGGAAACCGTAGATGATGTATCACCTAACGGCCACGAATATGTGTAAGGTAATGTTCCTCCAACTCCTGAAACAGTTGCTGAACCATCACTTCCGCCATTGCAAGAAACATTGTTTACCAATACCGTTGAAGCAACAAGTAAGGGTGGTTGAGTAATGGTTACTGATTCTGAATCAGTACATCCATTAGCGTCAGTTATAGTAACCGTGTGAACTCCTGCTCCAAGACCTGATGCGGTTGCGGTGCTTGCTCCTGAACTCCATGAATATGTGTAGGGAGCTGTTCCGCCTGACGCAGATGCAGTTGTTGATCCATCAAATAAACCAAAACACGAAATATTGCTAGATGAAAGAATCGAAGCAACTAGCGGAGTAGGCTCAGTAATAGTAATTGATTCAGTATCTGTACAAAGGTTAGCATCAGTAACAGTCACTGTATACGTTCCAGCAGCAAGACCAGTAACAGCAGCCGTAGTAGCACCGTTTGACCAAGCAAAAGAGTAAGCTGTTGTTCCACCCGCAGCAGAAGCAGTGGCCGATCCATCGTTACCACCGTTACAAGATACATTCGATCCAAGAGCAATTGCAGCAGCAAGAACCGCAGGCTCAGTAATAGTAATCGTTTCAGTGTCGTCACAAAGGTTAGCATCAGTTACAGTTACCGTATACGTTCCAGCAGCAAGACTAGTAACAGTAGCAGTAGTGGCACCGTTTGACCAAGCGAAGGAATAAGCTGTTGTTCCGCCCGAAGCAGAGGCAGTGGCCGAACCATCGTTGCCACCATTACAAGAGACATTCGACCCAAGAGTGATAGAAGCTACAAGTGGAGCAGGCTCAGTAATGGTGATTGTTTCTGTGTCGTCACAACCGTTAGCGTCAGTAGCAGTCACCGTATAGGTTCCCGCAGCAAGACCAGTAGCGTTAGCAGTTGTAGCTCCATTCGACCAAGCAAAGGTGTAAGGAGCAGTTCCACCAGAAGCAGAAGCTGTTGCAGCACCGTCAGTACCACCAGCACAAGAAACATTATTTCCAAGAGCAATAGCAGCCGTAACCGCAGTAGCAGGCTCAGTAATAGTTATGGTTTCAGTATCGTCACAACCGTTGGCGTCCGTAGCAGTTACAGTGAATGTTCCAGCAATTAAGTTAGAAACTGTAGCTGTGTTACCACCATTCGACCAAGCGAAAGTGTATGGAGCAGACCCACCCGAAGCAGAAGCCGTAGCAGAACCATCGTTTCCACCGAAGCAAGAAACGTTGTTGTTCAATGCTGTGGCAGCAATCACTGGAGTAGGCTCAGTGATAGTAATCGTTTCAGTGTCGGTACAAAGGTTAGCATCCGTAACAGTCACTGTATACGTTCCAGCAGCAAGACTAGTAACAGCAGCCGTAGTAGCACCGTTTGACCAAGCGAAAGAATAAGCCGTTGTTCCACCCGTAGCAGAGGCAGTGGCCGAACCATCGTTACCACCGTTACAAGATACATTGTTTCCTAGTGTGATCGAAGCTACAAGAAGAGCAGGCTCAGTAATAGTAATCGTTTCAGTGTCGTCACAAAGGTTAGCATCAGTTACAGTTACCGTATACGTTCCAGCAGCAAGACTAGTAACAGTAGCAGTAGTGGCACCGTTTGACCAAGCGAAGGAATAAGCTGTTGTTCCGCCCGAAGCAGAGGCAGTGGCCGAACCATCGTTGCCACCATTACAAGAGACATTCGACCCAAGAGTGATAGAAGCTACAAGTGGAGCAGGCTCAGTAATGGTGATTGTTTCTGTGTCGTCACAACCGTTAGCGTCAGTAGCAGTCACCGTATAGGTTCCCGCAGCAAGACCAGTAGCGTTAGCAGTTGTAGCTCCATTCGACCAAGCAAAGGTGTAAGGAGCAGTTCCACCAGAAGCAGAAGCTGTTGCAGCACCGTCAGTACCACCAGCACAAGAAACATTATTTCCAAGAGCAATAGCAGCCGTAACCGCAGTAGCAGGCTCAGTAATAGTTATGGTTTCAGTATCGTCACAACCGTTGGCGTCCGTAGCAGTTACAGTGAATGTTCCAGCAATTAAGTTAGAAACTGTAGCTGTGTTACCACCATTCGACCAAGCGAAAGTGTATGGAGCAGACCCACCCGAAGCAGAAGCCGTAGCAGAACCATCGTTTCCACCGAAGCAAGAAACGTTGTTGTTCAATGCTGTGGCAGCAATCACTGGAGTAGGCTCAGTGATAGTAATCGTTTCAGTGTCGGTACAAAGGTTAGCATCCGTAACAGTCACTGTATACGTTCCAGCAGCAAGACTAGTAACAGCAGCCGTAGTAGCACCGTTTGACCAAGCGAAAGAATAAGCCGTTGTTCCACCCGTAGCAGAGGCAGTGGCCGAACCATCATTGGCTCCATTACAAGAAACATTGTTTCCTAGTGTGATCGAAGCAACAAGCAATGCAGGCTCAGTGATGGCTTGTGTTTCTATTCCAGTACACCCTAAGTTATCGGTTATTGTTACAGAATATGTTCCAGCAGTCAATCCATTGATGGAGGCAGAAGTTGATCCAGTGCTCCATAAGTATGTGTAAGGACCGCCATTACCACCTGAACCAGATGCCGCAATGGTGCCATCATTCCCTCCGTTACACGAAACATTCGTGGATATGAACGTGGCAGTGATAACAGCAGGTTCTGTAATTGTTACATTATCAGTATCTGTACAACCGTTAGCGTCTGTCGCAGTCACCGTATATGTTCCAACAGTTAGACCAGTTGCGGTTGCCGTTGTTGCTCCATTAGACCATGTGTAGGTAATAGCTCCTGTTCCACCTGAACCAAATGCTGTTGCTGAACCATCATTACCTCCGTTACACGTAACGTTGGTTGATCCTGTTACAGCTGCGGTGACGGCTGTGGCAGGTTGAGTAATTGTCGCTATTGCAACAGAAACACAGCCGTTGATATCTGAAACCGTACATATATATGTTCCAGCAGCAAGGTTTGAGGCAGTAGCCGTGTTTGCTCCGCTGCTCCACGCATATGAATAAGCCGGAGTTCCGCCAGCACCGGCTGCAGTTGCTGAACCATCGTTTCCACCAAGGCAACTCACGTTTGTAGAATTTGTGATGGAGGATGTGAGTGGCGCTGCTGGTTGAGTAATAGTAACACTTTCAGTATTTGTGCAACCATTCGCATCTGTAACTGTAACCGTGTAAGTGCCAGCTGCAAGTGCAAACGCAACGTTAGTTGTTGCGCCATTTGACCATGCATAAGTATAGGCAGGAGTTCCGCCCGTAACAAAGGCGAATGCACTTCCTGAGTTAAATCCAGAACATCCAATATTGTTGCCAGCAATTGTAATTGACAATGGCGCTGGGTCCGTGATTATAGTTGACTGCACTGCTGTGCACGTAGTTCCGTCATCAACGGTTACCGTATAAGTTCCGGCAGATAATCCGCTAATAGAAGCAGCTGTAGCGCCATTAGACCATAAATAAGTGTACGCACCTGTTCCGCCACTAGCAATCGCTGTAGCCGTTCCGGTAGCTCCACCGTTACATGTGGGATTAGTTGAGTTTATAGAAACAGAAGGACCTGCGGTTACGGTTACGGTAACATTGGTAGTATCAGAACAGGTATTTGCGTCAGTTCCGATTACTTGGTAGTTAGTCGTCACTGATGGGCTTGCCAATACTGTAGCGCCACTTGTAGTGTTTAAACCAGTTCCTGGAGACCAAGTGTAAGTACTTGTGCCACTTGCAGTCAATGCTGTTGGCGTGCTGCAGTATGAAGGGTTTGGAGGAGAAACTGAAATTGTTGGTTTTGGGTTAACAGTAATCGTAATACTTTGACAGGCTCCCCAAGTTTGGCAGAAAGAATTATAATATCGAACGAAGTAAGTAGTAGTTGTAGCTGGAGAAAGTGTAACTACAAATCCACTATCCACTGCGTTAGCGATAACATTATCACATGAATTTGCAAACCAATAAGGCTTGTTGGTTGAGTAAGGGTATGTAATTGTCACTTGTCCTTCTTGGCTAAACCTATTTGGACCACTTCCGCAATATCTGGTCATTCCAAATGGAGAGCCAGTAAAATCGATCGACCCATTAGAAGCCCAGGCATTAATTGAGTCTACGGTTACTGCAAAGGTTTCTTGAACGAAATTGGCGTTGCATTGAGTCGCAGGTACATTAGCCACGCCAATTTGAGTTCCAGTTTCAGATAGCACATTTACAAACTCACCCGGAGCCTCAATGTCACCGCGGTAGTTGAAAATAATATTTCCAGGGCCAGTTGCGAATGGTGGATTAGAATTGATTGAGTAATTTACGGTAGTACCTACTGTTCCATTAGGGCCAAGATCATTGCTCACTGGGGATGTTCCTGTGAAAATGGCATCCCCTGCGACATAGTTAATTGATAAGGTTGTGCTTTGAATATCGTTTTCACAATAGCTTCCCAGTGTTGCGCTAATACCTGTCGGATTTGGTATGACTTGAGTCCCAACAGTGTATGAATACGATTGAGTAGCACCTGAACCGTTTGTTATGGTGACGGCGTATGAACCAGCATTTAGGCTGCCGTAAGGATTGCTTGAAGAACCAGTATTCCAAGCATACGTGTACGGGCCATTCCCAAATTGAGGGTCAAGGGTAATACTTCCTGTATTAGTTCCAGCACAGGCATCTGTGATTTGAACACCACTTTTCACACGAAGGTTATCAACGGCTCTATCGCCATATTGTGTAATACCATTACTCAATTGACCAATGAAGCGTAACGTAACATGCTGACCATCATATGCAGACAGATCTACAGAGTCGGTCAGCCAATTATTTCCGCTAGCACCAACTTGTGTCCAAATTGTATCCGAATCTCCGATGGTCTCGGGTGTTACGTCTGCGATTAACCACAGTATCCCCATGTCTACAGGGCTTCCACCGCCACCTTGAACGCGCATGTGGTAATCGAAAACCAAATAAGGGAGTTCACTTCCATCTACATCAAAACATGGACTATTTAATATAGCTTCATCAAAATCATTGAGAAAAGATGCTTCGGTGTATACATAATTTGTTCCCTCGTTTGCCGAAGAAGGACCTGTAGTTCCAGTGCCTGTTCCTCCCGAGTTTACAGACCAATCAAAGTCATCATTAATAGTATCATTAAACCAATCGCCTAGTCCAGATTCCCATCCTTCAGTATAAGAAGATGATGAAATTACTGGAATAGTTCCTGGAACAACAGTGAAATCGATAGCTTGCGAAGTAGCCAATGCGTCAGTCATTGTCATGGTGTAACTACCTGTAGCTAAATTGCTAATGCTAGGTGTAGTTTCGCCAGTAGACCATGCATAAGTGTATGGGCCTGTTCCAAAAATAGCTGAAGCTGTCGCTGTAGCGTGAATACCTGTTGAGCAGTATCCGTTGGTTGCTTCAACTCCTGTGCTCACTACAATATCATCAATGGCTCTATCTCCTTGCCAGTTATTGCCTCTAACTGCTCTAAACCTTAGCTGAACGGTTTGTCCTGAATAGGCTGAAAGATCAATAAGGTGTTGAACCCAGACATCACCATTGTTTCCTGAATCCGAAAAAAGCGTGATCCAGTTCGCCACGCCTGCAGGATTTGTGTTAACATCGAGAAACAAGTATCCCATTCCAACAACTCCATTTGAAGTGAGCATGTGGTTGTAAAAGCTTATATAGGGAGCAGAGTTCGCGGGGAATGCAAAACATGGACTATTTAGGTTAAATACCTGACCATTAGTAGCTGGCGAACTGACTTCAGTGTAAGCGTAAAAAGTTCCATCTTGGGCAGTGGAAGGTCCTGTGCTACCGGATGGTGTGCCGTTATTGTCTGTTTGCCATCCTGGGTTAGAGGGTCCAAAAATGGCTGGAATGTCGCCTGTCCAATGTGGGCTGAAAGTGTTGTTTTCGAAACTTTCTGTAAAAGGGAATGACGTTATTGTAATCGTGCATTGAGCTTGAACTTCGCCTACATAAAAGGAGCTTGAAAGAATTAAAACAGCAATGATGAGCTTGGCGTATAAATTCCTCATATAATTAATTAGGTTGGTTTAACAATTCGATGTTAATGAAAAACTATCGAAGGTATTGCGTAGAACGTAAATGACAACCTAAGGGTTGGCTAGTAATTAAAAAATGTAGATGAATACATCATTATTTTCGATGAATGCATTGTTTTACAGGTATTCATTACCATGATTAAATAAAAATATTTAGAAAATGTTTTACGATGGATAATAGTCGCATATTTGCACCCGCATTAGTCGACCAGTTTTCGCAACGAAAAGATTAAACTTAATATATAGATGGCAACACGCATAAGACTACAACGTCACGGTAAGAAAGGAAAACCATTTTTTCACATCGTAGTAGCAGACACAAGAGCAAAGAGAGACGGACGTTTCATCGAGAAGCTCGGAGTATACAATCCAAACACAGATCCAGCAACCATTGACCTAGATTTCGACAGAACGTTAGCTTGGGTGCAAAAAGGTGCTCAGCCATCAGATACGGCTCGTGCTATTTTGAAGTATCAAGGAGTAATGATGAAGGATCACCTTATTCGAGGTATCGCAAAAGGTGCATTGACAGAGGAGCAAGTTGAAGCGAAGTTTAGCAAGTGGTTAGAAGATAAGACTGCTTTGATTGACTCAAAGAAAGGTCGCTTAAATAAAGCCAAGGAAGAAGCTAGGAATGCAGCACTAGCAGCTGAAAAAGCTGTTAACGATGCTCGTTCGGCAGCTTTATCTGCAGCTGAAGAAGCTGCCAATGCTGTTGAAGAGACAGTTGAAGCTGTCGCTGATTCTGCAGAAGAGGTTGTAGCAGATGCTACTGATACGGTAGCTGAAGTTGCTGAAAAAGTAGAGGAAGCAGCAGCTCCGAAAGAGGAAGAGGCTCCAAAAGAAGAAGCACCTAAAGAGGAAGAGGCGAAGGCTGAAGCTCCAAAAGAAGAGGAAGCTCCAAAAGAAGAAGAGAAGAAAGAAGATTGATTTTCTTAAACTATAAATTTGAAACCCTGGCTGTTGAGGTCAGGGTTTTTTTGTGATATGAATTTTATAGAAATAGGTGCTATTGTTAAACCTCACGGTTTAAAAGGTCAGCTGGTTTTATTTGTAGAGGACGTGTATGCTGGCGTGGTTCAGCATTTCACCAGCTTATACCTTGAACAGTTCTCATCCAAGGTTCCCTATAAGGTTTTAGAAATTAGCCGCCTATCCAATGGCACATTTAAAGTGGAATTGGCTGGTGTTGATTCTATTGAGCCTGCCAATGCGCTGCGGAAAGTGAAGGTTTTTCAAGAGGAATCCAAACTACCTAAAAGTCAATCTATTGATTGGGAAGGTTTCAATGTTTATGATGCTGATGGTTCTGCCATTGGCACTGTGGAAGAGGTGATCGAGAACAACATGCAGCTTATTCTAGTAGTTGTCAATGATCAAGAGGATGAGTTTATGATTCCGCTTGCAGAAGAGTTCATTGTTGGTTTTAGCGAACAGGACAATACGCTCGAACTCAACCTTCCCGAAGGGTTGTTAGACTTATAATAACAAGAGAATTTCAGAATTAAGACTCGCCTTCGTTTGAAGCATCTCCTAACTGATCAAAGCTGATATCAGTGAATTGATTGTTGAGCTTTGATTCTAGTTCATTGCTTTGCTCTTTGTTTAATTCAATCACTTTCTTAAAAGACTCGCCTAAGGCATCAGAGAATTTCTCAAAGTCTTCTTTGTATAAAAAGAGTTTGTGCTTTTGATAGCTTACTGAACCATCATCATTGAAGCGTTTCTTGCTTTCTGTAATGGTTAAATAATAGTCTTTGTTTTTGGTAGACCTTACATCGAAAAAGTATGTTCTTTTTCCTGCTCTAACCGCATTTGCGTAGATCTCTTCTCGTTCTTTTGCTTCATTTTCTTCCATTCCTCATTCAGTTTATGCGCTGCGTAAGCTACCGTCTGAGACAAATCTAAAAAAATATTGATCTAAAAAAATTTATTCTGGAGATTGGATTGTTTCCAGCTGCTGTTGCTCGTTCACTTCGAAATAAGCGCCTTTTTTAGAGAGTAATTCATCGTGACTTCCTTGTTCTAAAATGGCTCCATCTTCTAAAACGATGATGTTGTTGCAATGCTTGACAGAAGATACACGATGGCTAATAATAACAGTTGTTTTGCCCGCCATCAATGGTTTGAGGTTGTTCAGTATTTTCTCTTCTGTTTCAGTATCAACCGCTGAAAGACAATCATCAAAAATTAGAATTTTAGGCTCTTTGATAATCGCACGGGCTATGGATATGCGCTGTTTTTGTCCACCAGAAAGTGTGATGCCGCGTTCGCCAACTTTTGTTTCGTATCCTTTAGGAAATCCTTCTATATTTTCTGCCACATGTGCATTCATGGCAGCCTTACTGACCGCATCAACATTCTCATCAGCGATGGACGTGCTAAAGGAAATGTTGTTACTAATGGTATCTGAAAATAAGAATACTTCTTGTGGCACATAGCCGATTGAGCTGCGGTAGGCATCTAAGTTTATGTTCTCGATGTTTTCGCCATCAACGAGCACTTTTCCTGAGTCGGCATCATATAAGCGGCAGATCAAGTTGGCTAGCGTAGATTTACCCGAACCCGTATGACCAAGAATAGCTAAGCTTTCTCCAGGATTTACCGTGAATGAAATCTCATTCAATGCCTGAACACCACTTTCTGGATACTTAAATGAAACATTCTTAAACTCAAGATTACCTTTTGGTTCATATTGCTCTTGGCTGTTATTTAAGATATCAATGTCAGCCAATAAAAATTCATTGATTCTTTTTTGACTTGCAGCAGCTCTTTGCACTAATGATGTTACCCAACCTACTGATGCAACTGGCCAAGTAAGCATATTCACATATATTACAAACTCTGCAATATTGCCTGGAGAGATTTTTCCTTGCATGGTCAATTGACCTCCTATATATATCGTAAGAATTGTGGACAATCCGATGAGAAGGATCATTGCCGGCATAAAGAGCGCATTCACTTTAACCAACCCTAAATTGGTAGACTTATAATCGTTGCAATGCTCTGAGAATTCATGTTCTTTTTCTTCCAGTCGGTTATATGCCTTCATCACGCGAATACCACTAAAAGCTTCTTGAACAAAAGAAGATAAATCGCTGAGTTTCTCTTGAACTGCCTCGCTGCGTTTATTAATCTCACGACTCACCCAGTAAATAAGAACAGACAGAATAGGCAGGGGAGTCAAAACATAAGCTGTTAGCGTTGGGTTGACATTCCACATGGTGAAGATTACCATCACAAAAAGAACAATCAGGTTGATGGTATACATAATAGCTGGTCCAACATACATTCGCACTCTGCTAACATCTTCACTCATCCGATTCATTAAGTCACCCACCTTATTGCTTTTGTAAAATGCCATGTGCAGGCGCTGATATTTATCGAAAATCTCATTCTTCATGTCAAACTCAATATGCCGGCTCATTACGATGATGGTTTGACGCATTAAGTACATGAAAAAGCCTTTTAAGATGGATAATGAAATCACCAAAACAGAAAACAGAAGAATGGCCTGGGTTAAAATTTCTTTGTATGAAGTGGAAAACTCTGGAGTATTGAAAGCAGGATAAACACTAAGTGTATCTTGCACAAAATCAATAGCATATCGGATGACTTGAGCTGGGAAAATTGCGAAAAGATTGGATATCGCTACGAACACAATCCCTCCTAAAAGGTGTGTTTTATAGTGACCAAAATGCTTATTTAAGTATGCTAATTCTTTCATTCTTATTGGTGGTCATCTGTGCTTGTAAGCTTTCTGAATAAACTTACATTTGCCCCCTGCTGATAAGGTCGCAAATGTAGTCGATCACATTACAGACATTTATAACAGGTTCTTTTAAATTTAGTTGAAAGTGAATAATCAATCTTCATCTCCTCTTGTTCAAATGGAGACCATGGGTCACGAGCAAGTATTATTTTGTAACGATCCATCCACAGGGTTAAAGGCAATTATAGGTATTCACAATACAGTTTTAGGTTCGGCATTAGGCGGTACTAGAATGTGGTCGTACTCTTCTGAAGCTGATGCATTAACAGATGTATTAAGATTGTCGCGCGGAATGACATACAAAGCTGCTATTTCAGGTTTGAACCTTGGTGGTGGAAAAGCAGTAATCATTGGAGATTCTAGAAAGATTAAGGACGAAGCGTTAATGAGACGTTTCGGACTTTTCGTTGAGTCTCTTGGTGGAAAATACATTACTGCTGAAGATGTGGGAATGACCACCAAAGACATGGAATACATTCATATGGAAACCGACCACGTAGTCGGCATACCTGAGACATTAGGTGGAGGAGGAGATCCGTCTCCTGTTACTGCCTATGGCGTTTATATGGGGATGAAAGCTTCAGCTAAAAAACTATATGGAGGTGAAAACCTAGGCGGCAAGCAAATTTTGGTTCAAGGTGCGGGCAACGTAGGCGGATATTTGGTGGACCATTTGGTGAAAGAAGGCGCTAATGTGATGATCGCAGATATCTATGAAGACAACATTAAAAAGGTTGTAGACCGCAATCCTAGCGTAATGGTGGTAGATGCCGGTGATGTGTTTGCTCAAGAAATGGACATTTATGCTCCATGTGCTTTGGGTGCCACCATAAATGATGAGTCTATTGCTAGAATGAAGTGCAAGATTATTGCTGGAGCCGCCAATAATCAGTTGGCAAATGAAGCTCAACATGGACAAATGCTATTAGAGAAAGGAATCGTTTACGCCCCAGACTTTTTGATCAACGCAGGTGGTCTAATCAATTGTTACAGTGAACTTGAAGGATACAATCGTGAAAGAGCTATGGATCAGGCAGAGCAAATATTTGACACTACAATGACCGTGTTAAACAAGTCTGAAAAAGAAGGAAAACCAACCTATCAAATTGCCAATCAAATGGCTGAAGATAGAATCAATAAAATCGCGCAAATACACAGAAGCCTTTAATGAACAAAGCAAGACCAGCATTAGTAAACAGAAGGTATCTACGCATTAAGATTTTTCAGGCCCTTTACGCTTATCATCGGACAGAGAATGCTGATCAGCAAAAGTTTGAGCGCGAGATGTTTGAAAGTATCAACAGATTGTATGATCTATACTTACACTTGATTACTTTAGTGATGCAAGTGGGTGTTGCTGCAGATGAGATTACCGCTACCAATCGAAAGAAAAATTTACCGTCCGACGAAGACCTTAATCCGAATATGAGGTTTGTTGAGAACCGAGTGTTCAAGATTTTGCGCGAAAACGAGCAATTGAAAAAGTTGGTTGAACGGTCAAAGATTGATTGGGGGAATGAGCACGATGATGTGCGTAGGATTTTCAAGGCGTTTAAAGAAGAAGAGGCCTATCAGCTATTTATGATTCGTGAAGACAATGATCTGAGCACAGATATTGAATTAATCATCACGCTTTTCAGAGATCACTTAGTAATGAATGATATCATTCATTCTGCTTTAGAAGAAAAGGACATTTATTGGCAAGATGATTTGCCTATGGCCGCCATTACCGTTATCAAAACGTTGCAAGTATTACCTGATTTTGATGCCTCTAACTCTACTGTTTTAGCTGACTTGTATAAGAATAAAGAAGAAGACCAGCTTTTTGCCAAGGAGCTTTTTAGAAAGAGTATTCAATTTGCTGATGATTATGGTGAAATCATTGCATCGAAAGCCGATAATTGGGAAACTGAGCGCATCGCTTTTTTAGATTTACAGCTGATGACCATGGCACTTACCGAGTTAGAGCATTTTTCGACCATTCCAGTGAAGGTTACGCTTAATGAATACATAGAATTGGCTAAGGTGTACAGTACTCCAAAGAGTAAGGTGTTTATTAATGGAGTTTTAGATAAACTAGTGAATGATTTTAAAGCTGAAAAGCGAATTAATAAGCGCGGAAGAGGTTTAAACGAGTGATTTGTTAACTAAATACAAAAGATGGTCATGTATAAGTGGTACATGACTCTATTTTTGCGAATCAAAATAAAATTCAAGAAATGAAAAGAATATTACTTAGTTCAATTGTTGTAGTAAGCATGATGTTAACCGCTTGCGGAGGTGGTGAAGAGTCCGCTAATGATTCTCAGCCTGAAATTACAACTGAAAATGTAGAGTCCACAACTTCTATAGCTTATGGAGAAGAGGTGTATGATTTCGGAACAATTACAGAAGGCGAAAAGGTTACGCATGTATTTAACTTTACCAATACAGGTGATGCTGATTTGGTGATTGTATCAGCGAAAGGAAGCTGCGGGTGCACAGTTCCTGAATGGCCAAAAGAGCCAATTGCCCCAGGAGCAGAAGGAAAGATCAGTGTTGTATTTAACAGTGAAGGAAAGAAAGGAATGCAGAACAAGCGTGTTTCTATAGTAGCCAACACTGAGCCTGCAACTACAGCTATCACATTAAAAGGAGAAGTGATTTCTCCTGAAACTGCTGCTGAGCCAGCTGAAGCAACAGAATAAAAAACAATTATGTTACAAACAATATTTTTACAGTTCGGTGGAGGTGAAGGTGGAATCATGAGTTTCTTGCCATTGATTCTTATCGTTATTGTATTTTACTTCTTCATGATAAGACCTCAAACTAAGAAGGCGAAAGAAGCGAAGCAATTTCGTGAGTCTCTTTCTAAGGGTGATAAAGTGATTACCATTGGAGGTTTGCATGGCAAGATTACTGAAGTTAAAGAACTGTATGTGATGATTCAAATTGCAAACGGAGTGGAAGTGAAAGTCACTAAGTCTGCTGTGAGTCCAGAACTTAGCCAAGGAAAAGGCGAAAGCGAATTGGCTCAGAAGAATTAATATCGAGTAAATCTTAAGAAAAGCCCTTCTCATTCATTTGAGCGGGGCTTTTTTATTGAAGAATAGATCGATTTAATGTAGGTTTGACATCCATGCCAAGAGAGTCATTTTTTAGTGTAAGAGATATATTTCAAGACAGAAGAAAGCTATTCATTTTTCTGATTTGCTTGGTGTTAGCCACATTGAGTTGGATTTTCATCTCACTTGGGAAATCTTATAGTTCTACTCTGGTAGTTCCAGTCAAATACATCAACTTCCCTGAGAATAAAACACTTTTGAATTCTGTTCCTGAGCGTTTAGCGGTGAACGTAAGCGGATCAGGTTATGATTTATTGCAGTTTGACGAGCGTTTAACAGAAGATACACTGATTGTCAATTTAGACAATTTGAAAATTAGCGTGCTAGGTGAGTACCAGCGTGGGTATTTAGATCAAGCTGCTCTAAGTAAGGACTTGCAAGATCGGTTAAATGGCTCTTTGGCCATTAATCGAGTGTTAAGTGATAGCATATTCTTTGTATTCGACTTAAAGGTTTCGCGGATCATTTCAGTCAAGCCGAAGTTGAATTTTTCTATTGCGAGGGGTTTCATTTTGCTAGACTCGATCGAAGTGATACCAAATGAGCTTGAAGTGTTTGGTGCCCTTTCTATATTGGATACACTGTCTGCCATTGAAACAGAATTGAGTGAATTAGGTGAGCTTTCTAAATCTCGAAAATTCAAAGCGAGCATTTCTAAAAAGTATATTGGTGGCGATGCGAAAACCAGCTATGATAGTGTGTTGGTGGTCATTAATGTAGATAAGATTACCGAGAAGCGATTTATGCTCACACCCGAATTACTGAACGTGCCTGATTCGCTTGAAATGCTGACGTTTCCAAATGGTATCGAAGTTATTGCTCAAATTCCGCTGAGTATGTTTGATGAAGTAGTTGAGTCTGATTTTAAGATGGTTGTTGATTATAATAAGCTTGAAGAAGGTTATATGTTGCTGCCAGTTGAATTGGAATCGTGGAACCCAATCGCTGAAAACATTTCGATCAAACCTCAAAAGGTGGAGATTGTCCTTACTCGAATTGATTGATGAAGGTAATAGGACTCACAGGCGGAATTGGTAGTGGCAAGTCTACAGTCGCGAAAGTGTTTGCGTCACTTAGTGTTCCCGTGTTTTATGCAGATCAATTTGGTAAGAAGGTACTTGACTCAGATCCAAAAGTTAAAAGCGCGGTTATTGAGTTTTTAGGTGTAGAGTCTTATAAGGGTGATGCGGCCAATAGAAAGTTCATTGCACAGAAGGTGTTTAGCAACGATGATCTTCTTCAATCCCTCAATGCCATTGTGCATCCTGCTGTTGGTCGAGCGTTTACTGATTGGAAGAAAAACCTTCCCTCAGATACTAGATATTGCATTCGCGAGGCTGCTATTCTGTTTGAAAGTGATTCACATAAGGATTGCGACAAAGTGATCTGTGTTGTCTCCGATGATGAATTAAGAATTAGCAGGGTGATGCATCGTGATAAGGTGAGCAGAGCAGAAGTGGAAGACCGAATAATTAAGCAGATGCCACAAACCGAAAAAGCTGACCGAAGTGATTTTGTTATTGATAACTCGGGTAATCGCTCAATTATTCAGCAAGTATTGGCTATTCATGTTAGTTTGAATGCGAAATGAACATTTAAATTCAGTGTCAAATGTTTCTAAGCAATTTTTTTATTTTTAATTTCTAATGGATTCGTTGTTGAGATATACTTCGCATGTTTTTCGGATTTTTCTGAGTTTGATTATCGTTACGTCCATGATGTCGTGCGAACGAAACTTCTTCCACCATTCCATTGTGGAGGTAGAAGTAAATGGTATTAACGCAGAGTGGAATAAAAACCAAGGTGATAATATTCATTGGTATAATGAGAATGAACCATTCGCAGAGATTAATTTCGGTAAAACAACCCTGACTAATGAACATGAGATGCAAGTATATCTAGAGATTGCAGATTTTTCGGGCGTAGGCATTTACAACACGAGTTATGTAGATATTTGGTATTACATAGATGGTCAAGCTAATCGTTACACAACTGATAGCACCTTGTTTGTTGTCAGCGAAAATGAGGGAAACCAGCGATTGAGTGGCACGTTTAATCTAGGAGTATGCAAGTCAAGGGATTTGCCTGCTATTGATAATTGCCCGGATTCTTTGTCATTTTCTGAAGGGGTGTTTGAAAATTTGAGGTACTGTTCTTTTTGCGGTTTACAATAAACATGAATTTAAAATCAATAAATGGCTTAGTCGCTCAATTATTCACCAAGCATTGGCTATCCATGCTAATTTGAAAAAGGCTTAAAAGCTATTTTCAAAGATGTATTCTCTTCAATATCCCGCTTATTCATACGCTGCTTTCGCCATTCACCCTTCGCAAACATGATGGCTTGATCGATATAATGATCGCTAAATGGATTGCCACTTTGCCCAGTAGGAAGGATGCTTAAGCTGTTTTCTACATCTGCAAAATCAATCAAGATGCGCATGGCAGGTCCACTTTTTACTGGATAGTTTACGCCTTCATGATCAATCCAAAATGCTTGCTTATTGATCACTTCTTCGCCACCAGCTATTTCTAACGGACCAACATTGAGCATACCGCCCAACACAGGCACTTTTCCCATGGGGTGTGGGTGGGTTAACTCATGTACATTCTTCCATTTCCATTCAGCAACATTCTTGCCCAGTGAAGTCTCTAAATTCTGAGCTGCCGTTTCAAATGCCTTTTGTAGCATTTCATCCTTGCTTTCGATGGCTTTGGTGTTTTTATCATCCCACCAAGGATTGTTCTCCGTTTTCAGAAACTGAGGAACTGATCGGAGATAGAACAGTGTATGGATCATTGAATTGAAATCTGATGTTCCCAAATCATCTTCCATGGCCAGTTTTAAGGTGTGATAGAGTAATTGATAGTAAACGATGGGCGTGTTGCTTTCCAAACCATGCGTTCCGTCCCAATCATTCAGCGCAGCCAGCATTTCTTCTTGCATTTCGTTTTGTGGGCTCACATTGGCCGTCATCATTTTGGCGTTTTCAGGATACCACGGTGATTGATCGTTCAAGACTAAGTCCTTCATAATATCTATATCCCAAAGCTCTGTTGATGACAATGCCTTGCTGATTTGGAGTGATCGCTGCCCAGCGTAATAATAACCGTGCACATAATTGTCACCTACTTGCTCAGGAGCGTTATTGGCCGAATGCACAAAACCCATTTCTGAATTTACCGAGCGTGGATTCTCTTCAAAATCATAATAACCCAGCGGATCATCATTGCCAGAAGCGCCATCTAAAATCAACTTTGGATCAACATGGGCTGGGCGTTTTAAGATTTTTGCAGTGCCCCACCATGCATAGTTTCCTTCTGCATCGCCATACATGACGTTCAATCCTGGAGCGGCCAGGTTTGGCAACTGGCTTTTAAATTCTTCCATGGAATTGGCTGTACAAAACTTATGCGCTACTTGCAGCGCTGCCATAGGAAATTGAGTCAATGTCCAAAAGCATGAAATAGAATCAGTGATGGAGCTGTCCGTTAGTATAGAATTAATGATGGGGCCATGGTCGGTAGATTTCACTGTAAACGTGACTTCTTTACCTGAGCTGCTTTTGACGGTTTCTTCTCTAGTATTTAAGGGTATTTCGTTTCCTGCGAGCACAAAATTGTCGCCTTTGATGGTTTCTCTGTACAAGTCCATATCATCATTTTCAAACATGGTCAATCCCCAAGCATGATGATCTGTGTGACCAATAAGCGGGTAGGGCAGTCCAGCTAAGAAATTACCATATAAGCGCATGTCTGGAGTTTCAATGTGTGCTTCATACCAAACCGATGGTTGCGCATAATTAATGTGGGTGTCATTGGCAAAAAGCACTTTACCCGACTTCGATTTTTTGGGCGAAATCACCCAGCTATTGGAGCCTTCAAACAAAGGCAACTGCAGCGTATTTAAAATGCGTTGAACGCCCGAAGTGATAGAAGCAAGATCGAGGATGGTGTCGTTTTGCACAGAATCATTATTGGTGACAGGCATAGTTGCATGCCAAGATTCAGAATGAACCGATAGGCTTTCTAAATAATCGGCACCTAATTGATGCAATATTTTATCTGCTAACGGGTCTGTTTTTAATGCCATGGCAAAACTGAAGCTCATGTAAGAAACCACGTGATAGATATCTACCGCTTCAAACGGCTCCGGCTCTAAACCCAAAATGGTGTATTCGATGGGTTTATGATTATTCTCGCGATACGCGTTGATGCCGTCTACATAAGCCTGCGCCCAGGTTTGCCAATCTTCTGTTTGGGTTTTCATAAATGTCTCATACGAAGTGCGTGACAATTCAGCTGTGCCCATCGTTCTAAACAAGCGGTCTATGTTCATTACGTCATCTCCAAAAAGTTCGGAAAGTCTTCCAGCGCCAACCCTGCGCAATACGTCCATTTGAAACAAGCGATCTCGGGCATGTACATATCCCAAAGTGCGCCAGGCATCTATATTATTCTCAGCGTAAATGTGCGGAATACCATAGTCATCAAAATGCACGGTAGCTTCACTATTAAGACCAGTAAGTTGCACTTCGGATGGTGTGTTAGGCGAATGTACCGATCGTAGGTAGAAAAATGAACCTATTGCGATGATGAAAATGACGGCGAATACAGCAGCTAAACCTTTAATGATGCGCATGAATGGGTAAATTAGTTAGGTCTATCAAGTTTAAGTAAAATCGATCAATCTGATTGGTGATTCGAACAAGAAAGGTTTCAAATTGATCATTGAAATAAATCTCCTATTGGCGCGTTTGATTGTCCAATCACAATTTACATGAAGTATTTATTCATCTCCACCATTATACTGTTTTCTATCAGTCTATCATCTTGCAATAAAGACAACTGTCAAACCTGCACTAAAACTATTGGTGGAGTAGCAGGCAATTTTGTGGATGAAGAACGAGAAGTTTGCAACGAAATCGAGGCAAATAGTCTTGAATCCTCGTCAAGCGGAACCACGGTTTGGAAGTGTGAGGAAGTGAAGTGAAGAAATTGGGGATAAGAGCTTGTAAACGAGACATTAGGCGTATCTGTCAAGAATCATGTTGATCAATAGATCTGTGATTTTTCTCTTACCCAAACTAGACACACTGTGCCTGGATTGTTAAAGAACCTCCCTTAAAAGATGAAATACTTCAGATATTGTAAAAACGGATTAGAATTGAGGTTTACTTAACCTTGATATAGTTTCTAGGCCTTTGCTTATTCATAAAACACTGAAAGTTGTATCATTATTAATCAAATAAAAAATGATGGATAAAAAGTACTTCTCTCTACACTTTGGATTTTTTTAACGGTAAATTATATTTTTTGCGTTGTATTTTCCCTCTTTTACGCTCCTGACCTTCAGCAGTTTTTATCAGGCAAAGCTGGTGACATTGAACTCACCGAAAGTTTCTTACTAACTTTTGCAATCATCATGGAATTGGCGATGGTGATGATCGTACTGTCTAGGGTTTTGAAATATTCTTTAAATCGTTGGTTCAATATTATAGGAGGAGCTGTATTCACATTAATACAAATAGGAACACTTCTAGATGGCGCCTTTACCATGCATTACCTCTTTTTCAGCATTGTGGAAATATCCACTACGCTTTACATTGGCTGGACGGCTTGGAATTGGAAAATTCCAGAAAAAGCATAAGGGCATTATCTGCTAGAACTCGTATTCAAGCCATACCTTTAGCTTCACTCCTGCATCATACTCATACTCAAAAACATCTGGAAGACCATTGGAACTGTGGTAAAGGTTAGCCGTACACCAAAATATTTCTTGATACGAACCATCATCGTAATCTAACAAAGAGAATCGGTATGTTTCTGATTGGTTGGCCACGTCAAATTTCAACTCATCCTCAAATGTGAATTCACTTGAAGGTGAATTGTCAAATCGCTCATTGGAAATAAATGATAAAAACACATCTCTTCCTTTTTGAATTCCAAGTTGCACATCAGGTCTTGACCCATCTTCATCCCATTCACGATTCACATAGAATTCCACATCTGAAATTTGCACTCTGGTCATGGTAATGCTCTTGGGTTGCCGCTGGAGAGAACAAAAATCATCTGTAAATCTTTCAGTGCATTCGCAAATTCCTTTTTCACATATTCCCTCATTGTCGCATTCAACATCCTTGCATTTGTTGCAGGCTGAAATTGTCGTGATCAGTGTAGCAATCAGAAGGACATTGCACAATGAACTGATGTATTTTATGCGCGATTTCATCTGAGCTAAAATAGTTCTTTAATTGTAAGTTTTCTTTTTATGACCACCCCTTGGTGCAGGCTTAACATTTACTTGTTATAGCACCTATAGAAGATTAGGTTAACTCCAACAGTGCCACATTCTCTACATGGCTTGTGTGTGGAAACATGTCTACCGGCTGTATTTGAACCACTTTGTATTTGTCTTTCATCAAGGCTATATCTCGTGCCTGGGTAGAAGGGTCGCAACTGACGTATACAATCCTCTTTGGCTTGGCTTCTAAAATACGATCAATCACATCGTTGTGCATACCAGCACGTGGCGGATCGGTGATTAACACTTCAGGCTTGCCATTCTCTTCAATAAAAGCGGGCGTTAGCACATCTTTCATATCGCCAGCGTAAAAGCTGCAGTTTTCTATCGCATTCAGCTGAGCATTTTTAAAGGCATCTTCAATGGCTTCAGGTACATATTCTACTCCCACCACTTTTTTAGCCAGCTTAGCTACAAACAAAGCAATAGTGCCCGCTCCGGTATATAAGTCATATACAGTGTCTGTAGGTTGTATTCCCGCCCAGTTATATACAATCTCATAGAGTTTTTCGGCTTGGTTGCTATTGGTCTGGAAAAAGCTTTTTGGCCCAATGATATAATCTACGCTGCCTTGATCATCAGGTCGGTTGAAACGCTCAATGATGTGAGGTTCACCATAAAAGAGTTCGGCAGGACAGTCGCTAAACGAGTCGTTCATTTTGTTGTTTACAATGACCCAAAACGACTCAATCTCAGGAAAACGATCTACCATCTTTTTGCACAGCACATCGGTTTCATCCGTTCTCTCTTTAATGATCATCAACACCATCCATTGTCCTGGGCGGTTGTTGCGCAATACCACGTTCCGCATCGTGCCAACTTGGTTTCTTGGGTGATAGAAAGAGATACCTGCATTCAACGCTTCTTCATAAATGAAATTGCGCAAAGTGTTGTGTACATCGTTTTGTAAGTGACAGTTGTTTACGTGCAGTACCCAATCAAATCGACCAGGAACATGAAAACCCAAAGCAGGTGTTTTCTTTATTTCAGGTGAGCTTAATTCTTCAGGAGTCAGATAACGTTCGCTCACAAAAGTGAACTCCATTTTGTTTCTATAGTGGAATGTTTCGTCAGAACCGAGAATAGGTAAATGCTTTAAATCTTCAATTCCACCTATGCGTCTCATTTGCTGCAATACTCCGCGTTCTTTGAGTTCTATTTGCTTCGGATAGTTGAGGTTTTGCCAGCTGCAACCTCCACAATGCTCAAAATGATCGCATACGGGATCTATTCTTTCAGCAGAGTGTTGCTCTATGCTTTTTAGGCGTCCTTCTTTGTAGTTCTTTTTACTCTTCTTGATTTGAATCGACACCACATCACCAGGCACTGCGCCTGAAGTCATAAATGTTTGTCCCTCTTTCTTGCCTATCACTTTTCCTTTAGCACCAATGTCTACAATCTCAATGCCTTCTACTATGCTTCCTTTCTTCACTGCGCGTGTGTATATGCGGTTGCTCTATCTGTAATTTCTTTCAATAAGTCTTCAGAGGCATGTTTCTGAAGCAATTCAAAAAGCTCGCGCTCTTCTTGCCTTACGTGTTGTTCTATCAACTTTCCCAGTTCATCCATTAACCACGCTTGATTGGCTTCACCCTGTATTTTCTGAAACAGGTTGTCAATCTCGGTATGGTCGTCTTGCAACATGTAAATCTGCTGATCTACTTCTGCATGAACGCCAAGAACAATAGGGTAGAGCTGTTCTTCTTCAAAAGTCATGTGTGGTTTCAGGGTGTTACCATACACCTCCATCGCATACTTGATTTTGCCTAACAAATCGTTCGGTAGATTCGGGTATTTAGGGGCATCCAATTTCAGCAATTGGGCCACCATAAGTATTTTATGATGCTCCTTGCTTAGTGGTATGAATGCCTCATGGCGTTTCATTCTTCGCCTAACAGTTTATCTAATAACAATTGGCGCAGGCTACCCAACACCGTTTGTGTTTCGCTTTTTATCTCTACAGCTTTATCCATTTTCTGAATAGCCGCGGTCAACCCCGCATCATTGTCAAATTCTAGGTGCTCAATAATGGTAATGACTTCAATCACGGTCATGTAGTCGCCATTGATGGCTGTTTCAATCAACGTATCGATGTGTTCCGTAACATCCAAACCCGATTGCCAAATGCTAGTCAGTACTTCTGTTTGAATATCGTAGTACTTCTTTTTTTCTAGCATCAACATCAATGGGTCAACACAGTTGGGATCTTTCAAGTTGTAGATAGTTTTATCTAACAGCACTTTCACTTCACTACTGACATGACCCAAAAGCAACTCAAACATCGGGACTATCATATTCGGAGTTCCCTCATGGGGAATTAACTTCAATGCGCCAATTATTTTACGTTCATTTTTAGAACGCAGATCGACAATGATGTTCTGCTCAATTTTTGCTTTCTCGATTTGTTCGTCTTCTTCCATATCTATCTAATTTTCTCAACGCTCCATGCTTGAGGTTTATCATCAAAAAGTATCTTGGTTTTCGCCCAAGTGCTTTTGAATAATTCGCTATGTCGATATTCTTCTAGGGCTTCAGGGCCGTCCCAAATGCTATGTGTCATAATGATTCTCGGATCATTGATGTCTTGAATCAAATCTACTTTGGAGCATCCGGGAAAAGCTTCAATCTTGGGTTTTGCATTTTCAAAAACAGCGATGAAGTCATTGATCAACTCTGTTTTAAACGTCATTTTCACAATTCTAATCATCTCTTAAAATGTCATGATTACAGCCGCGCCTTTATGCAAGCCCAAGAGGTTTGCTGCGTGCCCCTGATTAATAGCAATTTCTAAATGCCCAGCAGTATTGATTAACGCCAATCGGTCTCCCATCGGGGTGTCGGAGTAGCGCTTTTTTATCTCTGTCATTTCAGCACCCTTGTGTGCAAAGCCAATTAAAAACTCTCTGCCTTTTCCGATTTCTTTAATCAAGTTGGCGTCAATGTTTGAAATAGCATTGCCGTATTTATCTACATAAATAATAGCTCCTTTGATAAAGTCAGAACCAGTTGTTGGTTTCACAGACATTCGTTCTACCAGCTGTTCTGTTCGTCTACCAATTACTTCTAGTGTTCCGCCCTTGGCTAAAAACACGGCCGCTGGCGCGTACATGTCTCTGATTGGAAAGGTGAGAACGTCTGATTCAATATTCATTTGAAGCTCAACCACCAAGTCAGGGTGCTGATCAGCAATCAGGCTAAACAACCCGGTATCTGCAGTAAGAATGTAGCGATCTTTATAGCGAATTCCGATGTGTCTTATATCATCAACGGCTTGGCTCCCGACAGCAACGATGTGAATGCTGTCTTTTGGGAATTCTTTCAGGATAGTTTTCAACACAAAAGCAGCCTCGGCTATGTCAAATGAATTGATAGAGTGACTAACATCAATTATTTGAGCATCAGGAATTTGCGACAATATTTTAGCCTTTACCAAGGCCAAGTAATAGTCTTTTAATCCGAGGTCTGTTGTTAAGGTTATTATGGGCATAATTTCACCTGAAAAATCACCAAAAGAAATTTATTTCTTTGTGCAGCGCGAAAGTAGGAAAACCAATGCGCAACAACTTTTATTCATAGCAATTTGCACGAAATAATTATTCTTTTTGAGGACATCCATCCGTTAGACCTGTTGGGTGTAAACAACGCTAACCTTCAGATTATTCGAAAGCATTTCTCAACGCTCAAATTAATTGCCCGAGGCGATCAGCTGAAGGTTTTAGGTACTGAAGAAGAGCTTGCTGTATTTGAAAAGAAGTGGAAAGAGTTGGTGGCATTTTTGAATCAGTACAATCGTTTGGATGTGTCTGATGTAAAGAATATCATTAATTCTGATAACCCGGAGATTAAAGGTGATGCTTCAGTTTTGCTTTATGGCAATAACGGAAAGGTGATCAAAGCACGCACACCCAATCAGCTTGAGATGGTAAACTTGATGAAAGACAACGATATGTTGTTTGCCATTGGTCCAGCTGGAACAGGAAAGACTTACACAGCAGTGGCCTTAGCCGTAAAAGCACTGAAAGAAAAAGAAGTACAGCGCATTATTTTAACTCGACCAGCAGTAGAAGCAGGCGAAAGTTTGGGCTTTTTACCTGGCGATTTGAAAGAGAAGATGGATCCATACTTACGTCCATTGTATGATGCCTTGTTTGATATGATTCCACATGATAAGTTGGCGAAACACTTAGAGCGTGGAGTGATTGAAATTGCACCACTTGGGTTTATGCGAGGACGAACATTGGCGAATGCCTTTGTGATTTTGGATGAAGCGCAGAATACGAGTGAAAACCAAATGCGCATGTTCTTAACACGAATGGGGCGCGGTTCAAAGTTTATCATTACAGGAGATTCTACTCAAATAGATTTACCAAAGCACGTGAAGAGTGGATTGCTGCAGTCTGTAGCGCTGTTAGAAAAGATAAAAGGAGTAGCCACCATCAAACTAGATAAACGCGATGTGGTAAGACATCGTCTTGTGGAGAATATAATTGACAGTTATGAAAAGGCTGATGCTGCCCAAGCAAAGATTAAAGACCGATAGAAATAGAAGAAAATGGCTGAAGCATTAAAAGAGACGAATTTTCATTTCCCGCATCAAACGAAGATGTATCGTGGAAAAGTACGTGATGTATATCATATTGGAGACAAATATTTGGTAATGGTTGCCAGCGATCGTATATCTGCGTTTGATCATGTGCTGCCAAAGGGAATTCCCTTTAAAGGACAAGTATTGAATCAATTGGCTGCCCGGTTTTTAGATGCTACTAATGATATTGTGTCTAATTGGTTGATTGCTACTCCAGATCCTAATGTGACAATTGGGGTAAAGTGTGAACCAGTGAAAATTGAAATGGTAATCCGCGGATACTTGAGTGGGCACGCTTGGAGAGAATACCGATCAGGTAAGCGCATGATTTGTGGAGTGTCGATGCCAGAAGGTATGAAAGAGAGTGATGCTTTTCCAGAACCAATTATAACTCCTGCCACAAAGGCAGACGAAGGACATGATGAAGATATTTCTCGTGAAGAAATTATCAAGCAAGGTATTGTTGAAGAATCGGTATACCTGAAGTTGGAAGATTATACCCGCAGAATATACCGCAGAGGCTGTGAAATAGCGGCTGAACGGGGATTGATCTTAGTAGACACGAAATATGAATTCGGAATTGATGGTGATGGTGAGATTCGATTGATTGATGAAATTCATACGCCAGATTCATCACGTTATTTTTATGCAGAAGGCTTTGAAGAGCGTCAGTCTAGTGGAGAAGATCAGAAGCAATTGAGTAAAGAGTTCGTGCGCCAATGGCTAATTGAAAACAGTTTCCAAGGATTAGATGGTCAAACCATGCCGGAGATGCCGGATGAGTTTGTACAAACAGTGAGTGAGCGTTACATTGAGCTTTATGAGAAGATAACAGGAGACAAGTTTTATGAGGCGGACACAGATCGTATCAACACTCGTGTAGAATCAAATATCATGTCTTGGATTCAAGACAATATGTAAGCTTATTCTGCGCTTGTTTTGATTTCTTGGAAATAGCTCTTTGTATAGTCTTTATCGTAGATAAATTCTTTTTTCTTCTTGTCAAAAGATATTAGTGCTGAAGGATATTCGCTTAAATAAGGGTCGTACTTTTCTTCCTCCTTAGATGTCATTCCGATGTCAAATCCAAATTTGCTGAAATCGTTGTAATAAGCTGGAAGTTTTGTGTTTACAGAAATACGCTTGTCGTAATAACCCTTGTGCGATAGTTGAATGGTGTATAGATAGTTGTTGTATAAAGTGAACTTAAACTTGCCATTTTTCTTGGTCTCTGTCTCGTGCACAAGGTTATTGCCTTCAAAAAGCTGAGCTAGCACGCCCTCCATTGATCCATCTGAGTTTGAAATAACACCTCCAATTTCTAGTGCTTCAAATACTTCGACTGCCGATGTGTCTTGCGCCATCATTGGCATGCTCATTGAACACAGAAGTGCAATTGGAAATAAAAAGGATAAAACTTTCATATGCGGGAGGGTTTATCTTAGTTGTGTCTAAATTCAACAAAAAATCAATAAGAATTTAAAATATAGCCTCACAATTTCAACATTCATTGTTGGATTACTCTGGATTGTATTTGGAATAGACTACCTAACGCTTGCAGATTTACGTTCATTTGGCTTGAGGCCTAGAGAATTAGGTGGGCTAATTGGAATTCTCACTTACCCTTTACTGCATGCCGATTGGAAGCATATTACGGATAATTCGGTTTCTGCATTTGTTTTGCTTTTGGGGCTTTTTAGTTTCTATGGTAGAGTAGGCTGGGCTGTAGTAGGTTGGAGTTGGATGATGAGTGGGTTATGGATTTGGATAGCAGCAAGAGGAGGAAACCATATTGGCTTCAGTGGAGTTATCTATGCTTTAGCAGCATTCATATTTTTCTCAGGTGTAATCAGAAGGCATTATCGATTAATGTCACTATCGTTGGTTGTGGTTTTCTTGTACGGATCTATGATTTGGGGTGTATTACCGATTCAACCCGGTATTTCTTGGGAAGGCCATTTGTTTGGAGCAATTGCAGGAATAATCCTTGCCTATTATTACCGTAATGATGGACCTCAGCGTCCGAAGTATAGCTGGGAGTTAGAGGAAGAAGAATTGGAAGATCCGTGGGAAGAAGAAATAGAATACGAGGAGATTGAAAAACCGGAATCGGAAGAAAATGCTCCTCGAGTAGTATATACATTTAAGAAAAAAGAGGAATAGGAGACTATTCTAAAACCTTGAAGCTTCGCTCAATAGAGCCATTATTAAAATGGTAAATCAACAATTGACCGTTTTGTGCTTTTACTTTTCGTCCTAGCATATCATAAACTTCAACAACTTTCTTTGGCTGAGATGGAGGCTGCGGATGAACAGATAAGACGGATTCACAGGTCCTGCAATCCTTCCAGCAAACCGTATCCAAAACAATAACATCAGAGTCATCATTTACGATTAGGCCGTAATTCAACCACTCATCGCATGGATTAAAATCACAAGAGCTTCCTTCTGGTGCACCGCCATTTTCTTCCCAAAAGTTTTTGGTGAAGAGGTATTCATATTTGCCAGGAAGAAGCGACAGCGTGGTCGACCAAATATCCCCATCTTTAGACATGGGCGCGCATGTTCCGCACCATTCATTGAAACCTCCGTTGAGGTAAATGACATCTGAAGCATCCATTGCTTCAAGAGACATATCCACTGTAAACGTTACATCAACAGTTGATTGATTAGAGTCAGGCTCCAAAATACTTAGTATTAATAACCCATTCTCTACGGCTACTCCTGACGGAGTGAAAGTGCAGAAATTACCACTGAACCCACCAAACTCCTCAATATTCCAAAGGCTTTCGTCAAAGCTGTCAAAGGAATCTTCCCACCTGAAAGTAAAGTTGTTGTTGGTGCCAATATTTCCTTCTCCGGGAGTGTATTCGTAATAGCGCACAAAGTCATAGTATGAACTCACTGGCATGATAGATGGATCCCAAATTCCTGCCCAACTTTCATTATCTACTGCCCACAGGTTCATCAATAGTCGCATAGGGTGAATAAGTCCATCAACAAAAGCTTGGTCTTGCACATAGGCTAGTTCACCGTCAACGAACCATCGCACGATGCCTGGTTCCCATTCAATGATGTAATTGTGAAGGCTATCGTGCGGATTGAATCCAGGGTCAAATGTGCTTGTATAGTATATTGGTCCAGGGTAGTGCGTTGTGAAAAGTACGTTTTCACTGTTGCCCGTCATTTCTATGTCAATTTCATTGTTCTCTTCAGGCCAGTTACAACCAAGGTCTAGGTTGTAAAGAAAAAAGGATGAAATTACACCAGCGCCAGCAGCTGATTGCATTGATACTTCAAACCTACCATACAGAAAAGCCTCGTTGGTACGAATATTTCCACCAACACATTCTTGACTCTGCGAATGATTCGCAAAAAGAAGAAAAATAAGAAGTAGTGCATTTTTCATACCTGAAGGTTACATAGGTATGATTATTAAAAGAATTGGTTGAATGTTTATTGACTAAGCATTACAGGCATAACCAACATCACAATGTCTTCAGAATCATCCTTTTCAGAAGGAGAGAGAAGGCCAGCTCTATTAGGTGCACTCAATAACAACTTCACTTCGTCAGACTCAAGGTTGTTAAGCATCTCTATGATGAAACGGCTGTTGAATCCTATAGTGATGTCCTCACCTTTATAGTTGCAGCTCAACCTTTCAGAAGCTTCGTTACTGTAATCTAAATCTTCAGCAGAAACTTGAAGGTCTCTTCCCTTTATCGCTAGACGCACTTGATGCGTTGTTTTATTAGAGAAAATAGAAACCCTTCTGATACTGTTTAAGAACAACTGACGATCAATGAGCATCTCATTTGGATTCTCTTTTGGAATAACCGCATCATAGTTAGGATACTTACCATCAATCAATCGGCTCACCAATTTGTAGTTCTCAAAAGTGAATGAAGCATTCGTTTCGTTGTATTCAATCTCTACATCCGTTGACATATTAGCCACCAACCCTTTGATCAAGTTCAATGGCTTCTTTGGCATAATAAAAGTGGCAGCTTTACCCGACTTACAATCGCTTCTTCTGTACTTTACTAATTTGTGAGCATCGGTCGCTACGAAGGTGATTCCATCTTTTTCTAGAGAGAAAAACACTCCGCTCATTACTGGTCTTAGTTCATCGTTGCCTGTAGCGAAAACGGTCTTGTTGATCGCGTTGAATAGAATTCCACTGTCAAGCTTCAACGAAGAAGAAGACTCCATTTCTGGCAAACGAGGAAATTCATCTCCATTTGTTCCGGCCAATTTATACTTACCTGTATCAGAAGAAACTTCAATTCCGAAAGACTTAGCGTCAACAGAGAAGGTGAGTGGTTGGTCAGAGAATGTCTTGAGCATATCAAGAAGCAACTTTGCAGGAATACAAACCTTCATGTCATCATCAGCCTTATCAAGGTTGATCTCTGAAATCATAGTTGACTCCAAATCTGAACCGGAAACGGTCAATTTTTTATCTTTCACATCAAACAAGTAATAGCCTAGAATGGGCAAATTGCTGCTTGTGTTTAGAACTCCACTTATGGAGGTCAATTGTTTCAATAAGTTACTGCTCGAAACGATGAATTTCATGCTAAAAGATTAAGGTTTGTGAGAAGGTTAGTGATCTTCTTAATGCAGACAAATATAGAGGTTATGCTAAAAGAAGTGCAGGGGTAATCCACACTAAACGAACTAAGTTTTTAACGGCTTTTGAAGAATGTTATTCCCTTGGTTAACTTATCGAAAATGGCATATTGACCAACAACAACTTCTCCTGAATCAATCCATAAATAAAGGCGGTCTAAGTCATATTCAATCTCATTACCAATAGGGTCATAACCATCTCTGATTGGTTTTTTAAAAGCCGTTACATTTTTAGATATCCCTTTATTGTTAACAACGGTAACGGAAAAGATTGGGGAGCTCTGTTTTACACTGTCTATGAAATCTGCCGATTTGGTCTCTTCATAACTTTCATAATGCACTTGCTTATAATTGGCTAAGTAGGCACTTAGCATAAATGAATCAATAGCTAAAGCTGGTTGTAAATCTTTTCCGGTTGAAACAGCAAAGCGCTGATTTCCCTCTGCATCAATCCTGAAGTTCTTTTCTTCTTCTCCATTGTACTCTACCAAAACACTCTCAATTTGAGAAGGTCTGTATTCAAAAATGCCCCGGTGTCGCCACTTCAGTTGATTGGTGAAAAACCGTGGGGTTAGAAACCCATGAAATCCTTCAATATGCATAAGAAACGGTCGTTGCGACCCTTTCATGAGCATATAAGTGCCACTGTGATCTTTGTCTGCGCCACCAACGTAAAAAGATTTTATCAAGCTATTATTATCGTATAGTTCAACCATGCAGTGGTTGGAAATTATGGTTTTTAGTATCGTGTTCATCTGTACTTGGCTAACAGGAGCCTTCACCGATACTTTATTTATAGTGGTTAACAGAATCTGCACAGCATCTGGGCGCGCTTTATATTGATTGTCTAAAATCCATCCTTCATCAGAGCGCTGAAGGTCTATTACCTCGCCAGACTCATCCTTTAAAACGATGTGATCAATGGCAGCTGTATCTTGCACAGCGAAGTCAGATAGCTCTCCACTCATGGTATTAGTGGTGTCTTTCTTTGTAGCCCAAACCGCCATTATGGTAAGCGCGATGAGAAGGATTATTCCTACTGCTAGCTTTTTCATTTTGTCATTTTTATCTAACGTAAATTCTTTTTCGCAAATACATTCTAACTGCCCCAAAAAGTAAAATTATTGCAATAGGAAATGCAGCATTTAACCCTTGCCAGTAAAATCGCTCCGAATCTATCTTGGCTTGGTCTAGTAGTCTTATCTTAAATTCTTTGGAGCGAATATTTAGTAACCCGCTGTCGTCCAGTAGATAGTTCATTGCATTCATCAAAAACTCTTTATTACCATATACTTCTTCGGTATATTTATAGAAGCCTAGTGCGTAATAAACTTCTTCCTTTCTATTGACCTCGTTTGAAATGATGTTACCATCACTCAAAACGATCATTTTTGATTGTTCGCTTTCTTCTTTAAAAGAGATGCCGTCATCATCCAGAATTTTTTTGGGAAGTCTGTTTTTAAAAACAGAAGTAAACGTGCCTTCGAGCAGCATTCCAGCATGGTGAGGACCGGAGTTGTACATTTCGTAGCGTGGCTTCTCGCGCAGAATGTTGAAGCTTATTCTGGCTGGTGCATTAACAACACGAGATATTTCACTTGAACTGAGCAGAGGTGTTGCTTTAACTCCTTCAATATCTAGCGCCTCTAATGAACTAGTAAATTCACCTTTTATTCGCTCTAAGTTATTTGAAATGGGGCTGTTCGGATTGCCAATCAGCAATGGCATGTAATACCAAGGAAACATTTCATAGTTCGGCTGATTTCCAACCATACCAGTTACAATTGGAATTGGCAATGCCTCCAAATCCATGATTAAATCGTTATTCAATCGAATACCGTATTTAAATAGTTGATCGGTCAAGTTATGCTCCAGAACAAGGCCCATCGTGAATTGACTTTGCTTTAGGCTATCCATGCGTGCAAATACAGGATCGATACACCAAAGAACTTTTCCACCATGCATAATATACTGGTCAATGATGAATTTGTCCTTTTCACTGTAAGCGCTGTCTGGTCTTGCTATTATGATGGCATCTAAACCATCCAAAGCGCCAATTTTTTCATCAATAGTAATACGTTCAACTGAGTAGAATTCAGACAAAGCTTTTTCAGCATCAGCAGTAGCTAGTTTATCCAATTCACCATGCCCTTCAATGAAGGCCACGCGCTTCATTTCTTGATTAGAAAGCTTTTTTAAAGCACTCATAAACTCGTACTCTAATTGCTGAACAGAAGACGCAATCATTTCTTGCTGTGAGGTTCCTTTTTGACCCTTCAACAGTTGAATGGGAGTTTCCTTTCCATTGAATGTCAGCACTGCGCCAGGGAAAATGATTTGTTCTGACATTTTATCGCCTGTGCGCATGCGGATATTTGTATACTGAAGCCCTTGACGGGTTAATTCCTGATAAACTTCAACGCGTTCCTCTTCATTTGGACTGGCCGAAGGGTTTATGAACTCATATTCAAGGTTAACTCCAGCGTAAGCCCTTAATTCATCTAACGTTTCTTTGGTTGCATCTCTCAATTCACGAAACTCTGTGGGTAGGTTTCCTTCCAAGTAAACACGAACGAAAACAATATCTTCTAAATTCTCAAGATTCTTTATCGTAGCACCAGAAAGAGTGTAGCGCTTTTCTGCAGTAAGATCGATTCTCTCAAAGAAAAATGACCCTACATAGTTCAGTAGGATTATCCCAACTAAAGCAACTATTAACGTGCCAATGTCAATCCACTTTTTTCCTTTAATTGATTTATTTACTGACGTTTCTACCATTTTCTGCTTTCTAATCGAGTTTTACTAAAAAGGAGAAATACGCCAATTAGGCTAAAGAAATACAAAAGGTCTCGGGTATCAACTACACCACGACTCATCGAGATGTAATGCTCATTGATTCCAAGGTTGATGAAAATTTGTTCTGCGGCACCCATCGGGATAAAGCCACTCACTGAGTCAAAACCTATAAACATGAAGAAGCTTAAGAATACGGCAACAATGAATGATACGATTTGATTGTTAGTGGTAGATGAAGCAAAAAGTCCAATCGCTACATACGCGCCAGATAGAAAGATCAATCCGATATACGATCCAGCTATGCCTCCTATGTCTAGGTTTCCTTCTGGACTTCCCAGCTTGTAAACAGAGTAGAAGTAGATAAGCGTTGGAATGATGGCAATAACAGTGAGTATCCAACCAGCTAAAAATTTAGCACCTATGATTTGCCAATCGGTAAGTGGTTTTGTCATTAACATTTCCATTGTTCCAGTGCGGTATTCTTCCGCAAACAGTCGCATGGTAACGGCAGGACACAGAAAAAGAAAAACCCAAGGACCTAGTGTGAATAGAGCATCTAGATTGGCATAGCCACTATTGAGCACGTTAATGTCAATTGGAAAGACCCACATGAATAGACCTACTGCGGTTAAGAAAACAGCAATGACTAAGTAGCCTATCAATGACGATAAAAAATCACTTATTTCTTTTCTTAATAGACTGAGCACTTATAATGATTGATTTTTCAAGAGAGGGTCAAATATAAGAGCCTTACCATCTATATAAAGTGAAAATGAGTTATTGGTTTTGAACCATTCATTGTGATTAGCATATAATATGCTTTAAGTGAGATATTCTGGGTTTTCGAACCTACATTCGCCGACTTATTTTTTCTGAGAATGATCATTCAAAAATTTGGTGGGACATCAGTAGGTAGTGCAGAGCGTATAAAGCATGTAGCGCAACTGATTCAAGATGGCAATAAGAAGGTTGTTGTGTTATCCGCAGTTTCGGGTACAACCAACAAATTGGTTGAGATAGTCAATGCATTGTATCGCAATGAAAAAGCTTCCGTGAATGAGCGTATAGCGCAGATTGAGGCTGAGTATGTTGACTTGGTTGAAATTCTGTTTGATTCACAAGAGTCAAAGGCGAAGGTTAAATCATTGCTCGAATCGCATTGGAACCATATTCGCTCGTTTACATTAGATATGTTTACTCGTTTTGAAGAACGTTCTATTCTAGCTCAAGGTGAGCTCATTTCTGCAATGCTTATGCAGATGCATTTAGAAGAATTAGGTGTCAATGCTCAGCTCATTCCAGCTCTCGATTTTATGCGTGTTGATCAGCAAGGTGAACCAGACATGTGGTATACAAAGAGTAACCTGAATAGAATTATAGACGCAGAGGCATCATGTGATTTATTCATCACACAAGGGTTTATCTGTAGAAATCACTTTGGCGAAATTGATAACTTGAAGAGAGGAGGAAGCGACTATACGGCTAGTATTATTGGCGCTGCTATTGGAGCAGAGGAAGTGCAGATTTGGACTGATATTGATGGTATGCATAATAATGACCCCCGTGTAGTTAAGAATACGCGACCCATAGCCATGCTAACATTTGATGAAGCTGCAGAGTTGGCTTATTTTGGGGCTAAAATTTTGCATCCGACCAGTATTGTTCCTGCCCGTAACTCAGGAGTGCCGGTAGTGCTGAAGAATACCATGGCCCCTGAAAAATTAGGGACTGTCATTTCAAATGAGCCTTCTGGAAATCATATAAAGGCATTAGCTGCAAAAGATGGCATTACGGCCATTAAAATTAAAAGTGACCGCATGTTGTTGGCCTATGGTTTTCTGCGTCAAATTTTTGAAGTGTTTGAGCGACACAAAATATCGATTGACATGATCACTACCAGTGAGGTGGCAGTGAGCTTAACCATAGATGATGATAGAGATATTTCTGAGCTTGTAGAAGAATTAGGCCTATATGGAAAGGTTGAAGTAGATACGAATCAAACCATTGTTTGTATTGTCGGTCACATGCTGCAATCTGAATCGGGCCATGCAGCTAAAATCTTCAATTCACTCAAAGACATCACTCTTCGCATGATTTCTTATGGGGGCAGCAAAAACAACGTTTCTATATTGATTGATACAGAATATAAAACTCAAGCCTTAAAAGCGCTCAATCAGGGACTATTTGATCTAGGAGAATGATAAGAGAGGAGAATATAGCATCGTTTAGAGGTCGACCAACACCTTTTTACTTTTATGATCTTCAGGCGCTATCGAATACTATTGACTGCGCTAAAAGTGCGGCTGATAAATACGGGTTTCACATACATTATGCATTAAAGGCTAATACTAACACGCCCATACTTAACCTGATCAAGGAAAAAGGATTGGGTGCTGATTGTGCAAGCGGTGGAGAGTTGCAAAAAGCGTTAGAAATAGGCTTTCAACCAGATCATATCGCCTTTGCAGGCGTGGGTAAAACAGATGATGAAATAAAACTGGCAATTGAAAACAACATTTTTACCCTCAATGTGGATTCAATTGAAGAATTGAGGGTAATCGATGATATTTCTTCATCGATGAACAGCAAGGCCAGAATTGCACTGAGATTAAATCCAGATGTTGATGCACAAACGCATCATCATATTACCACAGGTTTAGAGGAAAATAAATTTGGCATAAGTGGATGGCAGGTAGACGAGGTAATTGAAGTGATCCGAGGTTCTGATAATCTGTTGCTTGAAGGATTGCATTTTCATATTGGTTCACAAATTTCAAACCTAGAACCGTTTAGAAACTTGTGTGGAAGGATAAATGCTATTCAAACTCGTTTTGAGGAAAAAGGAATAAAGCTAAAGCATATCAATGCCGGTGGAGGGTTAGGAATAGACTATCAAAGCCCTGATAATCCCTTGAATCCTGATTTTGAGCGCTTCTTTAAAGTATTTGATTCTCTCATCGATTTAAGACCAGGTCAGCAGCTTCATTTCGAATTGGGGCGTTCGCTGGTAGCTAATTGTGGAGATTTAATTTCACGCGTACTATATGTCAAGAAAGGATTAAAGACCAACTTCTTAATTCTTGACGCTGGAATGACCGAATTGATTCGCCCAGCATTGCACCAATCGGTTCATGACATTGAGAATTTATCTTCAAGAAACGAAAATAAATGCATGGTGTATGATGTTGTTGGTCCGGTGTGTGAAAGCAGTGACTGTTTTGGTAAGGCCATTGAACTTAAAGAAAGTAATCGAGGCGATATTATAGCAATTCGCTCTGCTGGCGCCTATGGGGAAACAATGGCGTCACATTATAATCTCAGAGAGTTACAGGAGACCGTGTATCATTTTGTAGTGTAAAGCGGATTTTTTGCAAGAAATGTGTTGTAAGTGTCTAGATCTCTTATATTTGAACTTTAATTTTTTTTATACTTACTTAATTTCTATTTCCCGTGAATATTTTTGTTGGCAACCTGAACTACAGGTTGGATGTTGAGGCCTTAGAGCAAGCATTTGCTCAATATGGTCAAGTTGATTCTGCTAAGATCATTACTGATAGAGAAACTGGTCGTGCTAAAGGATTCGGTTTTATTGAAATGTCTAATGATGATGAAGCTAGAGCTGCTATTGAAGGCCTTAATGGCGCTGAGTTAATGGATCGCGCAATCGTTGTTAACGAAGCCCGCCCTAGATAATTCTAAAACATTAGTTAGAACTAAAACGAAATCCCAGTCACTTGTGGCTGGGATTTTTTTATTTTCAATGTTTTGAAATCATTGATAATTATCTAATGCCTGATTTAAGTTTTCGTCCTCGGTTTAAATTTCATTCAGAACTGTCACTTGAAGAATTGTCTGAGCGGTTAATGAAATATGCCAAGACGGCTCCATTAGACAATATTAGAATGAAAAAAGTGAGAGACCATTTCACTTTAGAAATCACAGAGAAGTATAAGCACTTCTGGTCGCCACATATGGATGTAAATATGGAGCATGATCAAGAGGAAGGGAAAGCGTTAGTAAGGTGCATGATCGGTCCAACCCCAGCGGTTTGGACGATGTTTATGTTCTTTTATGGCTTCTTTGGGTTTCTTGCATTTGTTGGGCTTACACTGGGCCTTTCCCAGTGGACACTGAAAAAGGATATGTAGGGGTGGTGGCTTTTACCAGTGGCGTTGATCGGCATGTTACTGATGTATTTTATCTCTTATGAAGGTAAAAAGCTTTCACGCGATGAAATGATTGCACTGGAAGGTTATGTAGATAGTGCCCTAGACTGCGACTGTTTTAAGTTGGCAGAAGATCAAGGACATGTCTAAACAAACTGATCCATAATTAGGTTTTAAGTATTATGAAAGGTTTCAGTTTTACTCAATTTACCGAAGACGATAGCAAAGGTCCATTTGAAAAGTTGCTTGATATCTTCATGGAGTTACTTGCGCACACTAGCGGTGATGCTGATGAAGCTATTGATTGGTTGAGAGAATTAGATAAAGAATACAATCTTACCGATGATTTTTACACTATAGATGATTTCATTGAAGAGTTGAAAAGAAAAGGGTTTGTTTCAAAAGATCAAGATGGACAAGGAATGACCATTACTTCCAAATCTGAACAGGTGATTCGTAAACGCTCATTGGATCAGGTGTTTGGTAAAATGAAGAAGAGTAAATCGGGAGGTCATAAAACTAATAAACTGGGTCGTGGAGATGAGGTGATTCCCGAAACACGCCCATTCCAATTTGGAGATCAAACCGATCGCATAGCGCTTACCGAAAGTATTCGTAAAGCGCAAATTAACCGTGGTATAGAAGACTTCACCTTGCGGGAAGAAGACCTAGTAATACAGGAAACAGAGCATAAATCATTGACTTCAACAGTGCTGATGATTGACCTTAGTCATTCCATGATTTTGTATGGTGAAGATCGCATTACTCCGGCCAAAAAAGTAGCGATGGCGCTGGCTGAGTTGATAACAACACGATATCCAAAGGACACGCTAGATATTATTGCCTTTGGAAATGATGCTTGGACGGTGAGCATCAAAGACCTGCCGTACCTGCAAGTAGGACCTTATCATACAAATACGGTTGCTGGACTTGAATTGGCGCTGGATATTTTAAAGAAAAAGAAAAATCCTAACCGTCAAATCTTCATGATTACAGATGGAAAGCCATCATGCCTGAAAGAGCGGGATGGTAGCTATTACAAGAATAGCTTTGGACTGGATCCCCGCATTGTGAATAAAACGTTGAATCTAGCCGGTGCAGCACGTAAGTCTAAAATTCCAATTACTACATTCATGATTGCACGTGACCCATACTTACAAGAGTTTGTGCAGCAGTTTACAGAAGCCAATAAAGGCAAGGCTTTCTATACCAGTTTGAAAGGATTGGGAGATTTTGTGTTTGAAGATTACGAATCAAACAGAAGAAAAAACGTCAGATAAATCACTTATTCAGCAATCAACTCTAATCCTAGTAGTTCGTCAATTGAACTTGCTGTAATGGTATAAAATCCTGGCGGAACAAGTGGAGTAGCTTTTACTGAAAGTTTGTTACCCTTGACGAAAAGCATTTCATGAATGTAGTATTCAACACCTTGAGTATCTCTTGCTACCATGAGAACCTTCTCCTGATTGAATTTTGAAAGATTGACTTTTGATGTTCCAGGATCATTGGGGTTCTTCGCGACAATCACTTCACCTTTTCTCAATCGATCCATTCCAAAAAATATTGGAGCTATTTCTGAGTAGGCATAATCACCATTAGAAAATTCTTGTTTAATTCTGTAATACGACCATCTTGGCATTGGTTCATTATCTACTTCAAAGAATTCCATGGCAGACGGATTAACACCTTCATCACCAATCTTTTTGAGAATTTCGAAGTTTCTGCGGTCACGACTTCGTTCAATAGCAAAGTCAATAATGTCTTTTCTTGACTTCGTCTTCCAAGTAATCTTAACATGATCACCTTTGCTATATACCGTAAACTCGGATAGCTTGGAAGGTTTTAAGCCCCTGTAATCGACACCTGCAGCTAAGCTGATGAAAGAAAGGACACAAAAAAAGATTAAGCTCTTAATTCTCATTTACGTATTTCGAGATACAATTAGGCGATAGTTTACGATTAATTTACGAATATCGTTAAGCCAATCAACAATTCTAATGAAGACGCTGTAATTGTATATGGGCCAGAAGGCATTCCTGTACCATATTCAATGTAGAGCCCCGCACTATTTACTCTGATCGGTTTATCGTAAAGATACTCATAACCATCCCTATCACGGAGCACTAAAACAAAGCTCTTTCCATCATAGTTCGACAAAGATACTTTTTGTCGTTTGTCTTTGACCAAAGATTGAGGAGTTATGCGCGTTGCTTTTTTCAACCGTTCAATGCCGATAAAAACTGGGATAGCAGGTGTATGGTTAACTTTACCATTTCTTAACTCTTCTCTTATTCTGTAGTAAGACCACCCTGGAGCAGGTTCAAAATCAACTTCAAATAGCTTTTGACTAGAAGCATTTGCGTCAAGTCCTTTAGATTTTTTCCAAACGTCAAACTTTACGTTGTCTATGCTTTTCTCTAAATAATAGAACTTTACGTTTACATTTTCCTTTGGCATCCATGTCACTTTTACCTGATCGTGGGCATCATCTGGAAGGACGAAAAATTCTTGAAAATTTTCCATACTGAAGTTGAATGCCATCATCATTAGGCAAATGAAAATCCAAATACTATGACTTAATATTTTTTTCAAAATGGGCGCAAAAGAACACAGTTTTAAGCTATTTTCCTATTGCTTAATGAACACTTCAAAATATTTAATCTCAGCTGAGTATAAAACTTTTATCCTATTCTTTGTTACTTAGAAAAAGATCTTAAATCTTACCATTAAATGGAGCTTTACAAGACTATTGGCGAATTAAAAAAATCAGGATACGAATCGTTAAGTATCAAAGATGAACTCAGAAAGAATTTAATTGACCTTCTACGAAAAGGACAAGAACCTTTTGAAGGAGTGGTTGGATACCAAGATACTGTGATACCGCAGCTTCAGCGTGCGATTTTAGCAAAGCACAACATTAGCCTGCTAGGTTTGAGAGGACAAGCCAAAACAACTATTGCTCGATTGATGGTTGGTTTGTTGGATGAATATATCCCAGCCATTGAAGGAAGCGAACTGAATGAAGATCCCTTGCAGCCGATTACAAAAAAGGCAAAAGCCATCATCGAAGAATTTGGTGATGCAACTCCATTACGGTGGATTCATCGCAGTGAACGGTATACTGAAAAGTTGGCTACTCCCGATGTATCTGTTTCTGACCTAATTGGAGATTTGGACCCCATAAAAGCAGCACACTTGAAACTAAACTTTTCGGACGAAGAGGCTATTCATTATGGATTGGTTCCGCATTCTAATCGTGGCATTTTTGTGATTAATGAGTTGCCCGACCTGCAACCTAGAATCCAAGTATCCTTGTTTAATATCTTACAAGAAGGAGATATCCAGATCAGAGGATTTAAGGTTCGCTTGCCTCAAGATATTCAGTTTGTTTTTACTTCTAACCCAGAGGACTACACGAATAGAGGTTCTATTATTACTCCTTTGAAGGATAGGATCCAAAGTCAGATAATCACGCATTACCCAATGAATATCGATGACTCAAAAATCATAACAAGGCAAGAGTCTCAGATTGAAGAGTCTCAGAAATCTATGGTTTCTGTTCCTGTCTTACTAGATGACATGATTGAAGAACTTTCATTCGTTGCACGAGAAAGTGAATTAATTGATCAAAAAAGTGGAGTTTCTGTGCGGTTGAGTATTACTGCATTTGAAAATTTAATTGCAACTGCTGAGCTTCGAGCGTTAAAGAATGGACAAAGCAAAACCACCGTTAGAATAAGTGATTTGATAGGCGCTATTCCTGCCATAACAGGAAAGGTGGAATTGGTGTATGAAGGAGAACAAGAGGGAGCGCTTCAAGTAGCTCATCAAATTATTCGTCATACTATTCGTAAGGAGTTCTTAAAAACCTTTCCAAGTCCAGAAAAGCTATCGAAAAGGGAAGCACCATCGCCTTATGATCCGATTGTTGAATGGTTTGGGAACAATTCTCTTGACTTAGACAACGATGCTGCAGACGAGGAGTATGCAGAGAAACTTTTGGCTGTTAAGCCGTTAATCAAATTCATTAATGACTTTATGCCACGAGCGGAAAAAGATCAGATGCCGCTATATGCAGAATTTGTTCTTCATGCACTGGCTGAATATTCTTTAATCAGTAAAAAGAGTTATCATGGAAGTGTAAACTTCAATGATATGCTCGGATCAATGCTCTCTTAAAGAGTTCTAATCATGTTTAATGCGGAATAGGCATTAATCACACTTCCAGACTTGCAGAGTGTTTTAAAAGCTACTTTTTCTTTGGTTCCAGGAATAAGCACTTTCTTATCGCTTAGGTCTGTGGCCGATTTGATTAGTAGCTGTTGGAGTTGTAGCGCAGTCAACTCCGGATTCATCGACCAAACCAAAGCTGCTACACCGCAAGCAACAGGAGCAGCCATGCTTGTACCGCTGCGAAAACCATAATTGTTTCCTGGTAGGGTAGAGTATATGTCCTCTCCCGGAGCGAAAATGTCAACAGATTCGGTTCCGTAATTGGAGAAAGCAGCAGTAATTTTTTTTCCTTTTGTTGGAGACAAAGCTCCAATGCAGAGAAAGCTGCTCTGGCCTTGCAGAGTCAATCCATCGTCATTGGGGTAATTATTGGCTTCGTCTATGTCTTCGCTATCATTTCCTGCGGCATGCACGATTAAGACATTTTTTGAAGCTGCATAGTTAAGGGCGTCATAAACTAACCTTTTGTCTGGTGAAATGCCCTTCCCAAAACTCATATTGATAATGTTGGCACCATTATCGGCAGCGTATCTTATAGCATTGGCAACATCCAAGTCGCGTTCATCTCCATCTGGAACAGCGCGCAAAACCATAATTTCCGCAGCTCCATAAGCCACGCCTTGCGATCCTTTATCATTATCTCGAGTGGACGCAATAATGCCTGCCACATGGGTTCCATGCTCTGCATGCTCACCGCCATAATGATTGTTTCCATATTTAGACCCTGTTTGTGGCATTCCTGCCTTAGGATCAAAATCAAAATTCAACCAGTAGGCAGCATACTTATCTGCTTGTGAGTCCATTTCTTCGAGGTCTGATTGTTCAATCCCTAAAGTTTTGAAAACGGAGAAAATGCGCTTTGCCTTTTTGATGTCTTCACTGGAATCTTTGATGTTCTTAACATCCTTATAGGTATATTCTTCCTTTCCAGTAGCAGCTTTGGCTGTTGAGTCTATTTTATTGTAAACTAGGCTGAATTGTCCAAGTCCACTCATTTCTTCACTGCTCTCGTTGTAGATATTTACAGCATCGGTTAGTACCTCTTCCGTTAGCCACTCAGGATAGGGTTTCTGTTCGTTTTTTAATCGTTTGCTCAATCGAAGAACACGCGTTGCTTCCATATTATCATAGATCACATTTTGACCATTACTGTCTACTAGGAAGTTCCAACCGTGCACATCATCTACGAAACCATTTTGATCATCATCTTTTCCATTATTGGGTATTTCATTGGTGTTGGTCCAAATGCTTTCGCTCAAGTCTTCATGTTCAATATCAACACCAGAATCAATAACGGCAACTACGATTTTTTTCTTGGGTTTAGCACCAGCCAATTGCTCTGAATAAACTTGATCAGTGCCAGTTCCGTAGACTTTGGCATCCTTAAATGACAAGTTATGCCATTCTTTTTTAACCTCTGGTTTAAGCTTTTTTGTTGTTTTAGCTGTTGACTGTAAAGATTGTCCAAACGATGCGCTCGCGATCAATAATAGACCTAAGGAGATGGTTAGCTTCATGTTTCTAGTTTGTGCTTCAAACAAAAGCATAATTCTGCTTGATTGAGTCTTGATTGTGACGAGATGTCGTTAAATGTTTTAAAAACTAACAAAATAAGGCGTCAACGATTAATTTTATAAGCTTGAAGTATGCAGTTGTTGATATTGAAACCACAGGAGGAAGTGCGAAAAGCAATTCCATAACGGAGATTGCAATCATAAGGATTGAGAATGGGGTTGAAATAGACCGTTTCGAAACACTTATTAATCCTAACCGACTCATCCCACCTAAGATATCTACGCTCACTGGAATAACCAATGAAATGGTTTCTGATGCTCCCGAATTTCATGAAGTGGCACAAGCTATTTGGGAAAGAACACACGATCATGTATTTGTAGCTCATAATGTAAATTTTGACTACAGTTTTATTAGAGAGCAATTTGCCCTTTTGGGTTCTCAATGGCGGCCGAAAAGATTATGTACGGTGCGCCTGTCTAGAAAATTAATTCCCAATTTGTATTCTTATAGCTTAGGAAAGATTGCAGAGCAGTTAGGGTATAGAATTAACGCAAGGCATAGAGCAATGGGGGACTGCGATTTCACAGCAAACTTGTTTTTGAGGTTGCTGGAAAAGGATAAGGATGGCCATATTGCTTATTCATTAAATGCTAGGTCGCGTGAGGCAACTCTGCCGCCATTACTCAAACGCGAGCGCTTTGATACAATGCCTACAACGCAAGGAGTTTATATTTTTAAAGGACCTAACAACAAAGTTATATATGTGGGTAAAGCCAACAATCTTAAGGAGCGGGTTGCAGATCATTTTAGAGGAAATACGCACACTGGGTTAAAGAATCGTTTCAGTGAGAAGATTGAAGACCTAGAATGGATTGAATGCCCTAATGAAATGATTTCATTGCTCACAGAAGCCAATCAGATTAAAAAGCATTGGCCACCTTATAACCGTTTAATGAAGAGGGTGACTCTAAATTGGGGTGTGTACAAATACATCGATCAACGTGGATACGGTCGGTTTAATTTTGGTCGAGTAGGGAAGTGGGATAAACCTATTTTCTCATTTAAAAGTCAGTTTGAGGTTAAGACGAGGTTAGAGTTTCTCTGCACAAAATATGATCTTTGCGCCAAGTATTGTGGTTTGCAAGATCATGGTGAAGAATGCTTGGTTGATTATTACGGAATGTGCAAGCAAGCGTGTATCGGGGTTGAAGCTCCTGAAGCTTATAACATCAGATTTAACGAAGCTCTTGCAGAGTTAACACAGCTTGGTAAAACGATGCTGATCAAGGGTCAAGGGTTTAAAGAGAATGAAAGTAGTATCGTTTTGTTAGAAGGTGGAAGGTATAAAGGACATGGATTGGTTCCAAACAGTATCAACTTTGAGAATCTGAACGAAGTAAAAGATTGGATAGAAACGGGATATGATGATCAAGATATTCAGTCTGTAATAATGAGTCAACTCTCAAAAAAATCCTCTGAATCTGAAGTACTTATCATTGACTAGACCTCAATATTTCGTTTAATCTGATAAATGCTTTTGTGTTGGTTTCGCTATCCAATGAAGATTGAATTCGATCTTTCTCTTTTTTTGTTAAGTGCCAACTCAGGCTAATTGGATTCGTTTCTGACCGATTTAAAACAAACTCTACCACTTCAATCTCACCACCATACCATTCGTATGCTTGTCTTACTTGGTCTTCCATAGCATAGTCTTGCACATCGATTATAGTTGTGTAAAATGTGCCAAAAGGCTGAGTCAAAGACTCCCACAAACTTCTTGTTTTACTTGCTTTTATATCTCTGAATTTTTGCTGATCTCGTATTTGAATGATCACGATTTTTTGTGTGTTGTCGACAAGCCAATTTCGAAAAGAGTACATGAATTTCAGGGTATTACTGAACCCGTAATTGTCGCGAATGCCAGCATCCAATATTTCGATTGTTGGTTCACTGGGGAGTTTAGTTGCTGGGAAAACATATGGAAACGTTGCATTCATTCTTAGGGCTGAAAGAAAGCTTAGATCACGTGCCCCTTGTTCATTAAAAAATCTTGTAAACTCTATATTTTCATTAATCTGATCGTGAGCTGTGTTATGTGCTAAATAGGATACCCCTTGTGATGAAATGATTAATTTCCTTCCATCATTACTCACCGTTGGAGCCATTAGCATCAATGGCATTTTGGCTTCGTACTCTAGTTGGGCGTAATCACTAAGTGCTCTATTCATCCACCCTCTGGTATCATTATTTAGTTTAACCTCGAATGCTCTTGATCGATCATTACGATATGACTGCCCTGCGTATTCAAAGGTTTTAAAACGAAGAAAAATATCGTTGAGTACTGCTTTTGCGGCAACAGGATTTAACTTATCTCTAGATATATCATCCATAATGACTCCAAACGATGGAACGGAGTCTTGACTGTTTTTACGATATAAATACTCCCTTAGATATGCCGCGCCCACAACACCGCCTGATGAGCCTGAAATAAGAACCGCATTTTTCCATAATTCATTTTTACTGATGTCGTTTGCTTCATTCAGTGACATCATCGTCCATAATGCGGAACGCAATCCGCCACCGGGCACATTAATGAAAACGGCAATAGGTTCTTTCTCTTGGGTTTTGTGTTTCCAGTTTTCTAAAAGTTTTAGCCCTCGCTTTATGTCGGCTTTGTAGATTATGTTGTTTTCTTGAAAAGCTCTAATATTATCTTGTGTGTAGGCTGTTTTGGTTGTGTCGTAATTGAGGCCATATGCTTGGCTTCCATAGTCAAGGGTGTTCTGCTGCGAAATCTGGTTAAGGAGCAGAGTTAATCCAATAATTACGACAGAGGTCCATCCTTTAAACCAAGAATAGAAAGCTGAGGCAATCATTATCAGTATAGTGAAGAATAATAATATACTGGCTGAGGCGGGAATCATGAGCCATTTTGAGTCGTTGAACCAACCCAAGAAGAATAATGAAACAATAATTCCAACTTGAAAAAGTGAAGCGTTAATTCGGTTATGTGCAAACACCTTTTCTAGCGTTTCAGGTTTGTAATGACTACTCTCTCGTGCTAGAGCAATCTTGCCATAGTTGCCTATATATGTGCTGACTTTCCATTGCTTTTTAGAGGTTGCGGAAAGGCCAGACCATTTCTTTTTATTGCCAAATAGATCATTTACAGGGTTTAATATTCCTCTATCATTTTTAGTGCGAAATGATTGCCCACTTTTATTAGTGATTAAAAAGTAGCCCAGCGTGAAAAGGATGAAAATTAAGTTGCCAACTAAAAAGCCAATGGCATTAATGATAGTTTGTTGTAATTCAATCTGCTCAAACTCCAACTGAAACGTAACCATACTATAGAGGTATAAAGCAGAGAAGGAGAGAGGAAGTATGATGTTGTTTTGACAATACTTAATGAATGGACGGTGCAACGTAGCAAGAAAGGGAAATCTAAACCCGTTGACTACGTAACTTGAGAGGTTAAATGCCATTATAAATCCACCCAACGAAACTCCTAGGATTAAATGGGATAGAAAATTGACTTCGCCTAGATACTCAGGCTGCAGAAATAAATAAGGTATTCCGTATTTTAAGCTGAATACTCTTAGGATAACACCAAAAAGAATAAGCCAAAACAACAGCAAGATTAAGTTTTTCTTCAAATGCACGAATAGCAGTTGAACCGGAAAAAAATACACTATTCTTTCCCACCTTTTGTAAGGAGGCTTGTTCTGAGCTGATTTTGCCATAAGCACAAGATAATGCGCTTATTCGAATAAAACTATCGAGAATTAGATCTTGGAATAAACTAATTCAAGAATTGTGTTTTCAAGTTCATGAGCCTTCTCTTCAATTTCGTTTGACTCCTTGAAAATACTTTCGTTGTAGTCGTTATCTTCAATTCCGGCAGCATTAATTTTCACATTCAAATGTGCTCCCCTTATTGCCGCCCTCGCGCACAGTGCGCCAACTCCGGCATCGCTAATTGAAGCTGGAAGACCAGTTTTTGCCATTTCAAGCATCACTTCCATACTTTCAAATGAAACTCTCATCACGGATAGTGGAACTTGAATTGCCCCTTTTGTAGCCTCAAGTATGGCATTTTTACGCGTTGCCTTTTCTTCGTCTGTTCCTTTTGGTAATCCAAAAGCATCCATGATTAACGTGAACGCATTGGTATCCTCATCAACCAATCGCATCAATTCATTTTTGTAACCCTGACCCTTCACTGCCCAATCAGAATAATACTCCCACTTGTCATCCCAACCGCGCTTATGTGATGAGAGATTGGCAACCATTGTTCCTAGAGAAACACCCAACGCAGCAACATAAGCGGATATCGATCCACCGCCTGGAGCAGGAGACTCTGATGCGGTTTCATTGGTAAACTCAGAAAGCGTCATGTCAACAAGTTGCTTTTCCTTCTTCATTCGGTCTTCTAACACATACTCGATCACCCTTTCTCTCATATTGAAAGGAGCGAGTTCATCTAGTCCGAGTGATTTAATGGCAATTTTCATGACTTCTTCATCATGTACACCAAGAGAACGATTTTGCTTTTTAAGAAAATAGTACCCAGCATCCATCAGTGCTTTTTTGGGTAGCAATCCTATTAATTCAGAACCCGTTACACGCACACCTCTTACCTGAGCTCTTTCGCAGGTTTTGTCAAATGCTATGTGAATGGGAGTGACGGATATATTGGTGAGATTATAACTGATTTGAGCTACTCCGTACTCTTCGATAAACCAGCCAATGCCTTTTACACACTTTAATAGGCCAGGTTCGTTGATAGGCTTTCCATTTTCATCCTTCAAAATTTTACCGGTTAAAGAATCGCCTTCGCGTTTGGCTCTTCCTCTTTCTCTGATATCAAAAGCGATAGAGTTGGCTCTCCGTGTGCTTGTTGTGTTCAGGTTGATGTTGTACGCTACCAAAAAGTCTCTAGCACTAACGGCAATAGCACCCGATTTTTTTACTGTTTCGTTGAAAGATGTACTACCATAATCAGGCTTCCAATCAGGATTGGAAAGTTTGTCTTTTAGGCCTTCATATTCTCCAGAGCGAACAGTTGCTAGATTTTTTCGGTTTTCAACAGTAGCAGCGTTTTCATAAAAATAGGTTGGGATTGAAAGTTCCTCGCCAATACGTTTCCCAAGCTTTCTTGCATATTCCACCGTTTCTTCCATCGAGATATTAGAGACAGGTACCAATGGACAAACATCTGTTGCTCCAAATCTTGGGTGCTCTCCTTTGTGGTTGCTCATGTCCAATAGCTCACTGGCTTTTTTAACCAATCTAAAAGTCGCCTCAATTACGGCTTCGGGCTCGCCAGCAATAGTTATAACTGTTCTGTTGGTGGCTTTACCGGGATCTACGTTAAGCAATAATGCTCCCTCAACAGTCTCAACCACATCTGTGATGGCTTTGATTTTTGCTGTGTCTCTTCCTTCGCTGATGTTAGGGACGCATTCTATTATCTTGTTCATGGTGTATAGTTTGATTGGCAAATCTATAAGTTGAATAAATAGAAGTGTTCAATTTTTAAAGTTGCTTAGAAATACAATTGGTGACCATTATCATTTCGGATAACACTTGAATTTTGTCATATTTGTCAATTAATCAATAAATTATTATGAAGAAAATTTTACTAGCAGCTTTAAGTCTTGGCTATGTTGGTTTGGCAAATGCTCAAATCTATATGTCAGAAGACTTTTCTGGCGGAGTTCCAGCTTCTTGGACTCAGTCTACTTTGGCAACTGATGGTGGATGGCTTGCAGGAACTGCGGCATCGCTTTCATCAGGTTCATTTGCTTACCCTGAACATGGAAACTTTTTAGGAACAAACGATGATGGTTGCAACTGTGACAAAAGTGCGGATTCGTTGATGACAGCTTTCGTAGACTTAACTTCGGCTGCGAGCCCAGTTAACCTGCAATTTGATATGTTTTATTTAGAAGGTACATATCAAGGAGTTACTGAGTCCTTTAACGTTTATGCTCAGGCTCAGTCAACTGGTGCGTGGACTTTGATCTATGATGCTCCTTTGGCTACTGTTGCGCAGTGGGAAAACGAGCTGTCATTTGACCTATCAAGCTACGTTGGCGATCAAGTTAAGCTTGCATTTGTCTATGGCGATGGTGGAGGATGGTTATTCGGTGCTGGAATTGATAATGTAAAAGTATTTACACCATTCGATTTTGATGCAAGTAACGTGTCTATAAACAACAGCCCATACCATGAAGTAAACACTGCTAATACCATTGAAGGAACAGTTAAGAATGTTGGCTCTCAGGCTATTACAAGTTTAACTATCGAGTATACAATTGATGGCGGAGCAGCTGCTTCAGCTGCTTTAACTGGTTTGAACATAGCACCTGGTGCTTCGTACAACTATACTCATTCTACTCCTTGGACTCCAACAATGGTTCAAACTTATGAGGTTTCGACTAACGTGACGTTGGTAAATGGAAATGCAGATGAGGATCCTACAAACAATGTTACTTCAATGGATGTGTTGGTTCACCCAACAGCAGTTGAAAGAGTGCCAGTTTTAGAGGCATTTACAAGTTCTACTTGCGGACCATGTACGCCTGGAAATATTAATGTTGGTAATGTTCTTGCAAACTTCTCGGGAGAATATTCTAAGGTAAATTATCAAATGAGCTGGCCTGGTTCTGGTGATCCATACTATACTGATGAAGGTGGAAATCGTAGAACGTATTATAATGTAAATTCAGTACCAAATATTTTTACTGACGGTGCGAATGGTATGAACAGTAATTCATACGCTGCAAATGACTTCACTTCTGCGCAAGAAGTTCCGGCATTTGTTACTATGGAGGCAGAAGCTACCGTTTACAAAGACGTGACTTATGAAGTGGTTAATGGTCAATTAGAAGTAGTCGATTCCAAGTGGGTTTTAAACTCCTCTTCTTGGTTTACTCCGCTGATCAACCTTCCAGCTAACTTAGTTGCTCATCATGCAATTAACGAGAAGTTGACTTATTTGAATGTTGAAACAAATGGTGAGACTCAATTCGAACATGTGATGAAGAAGATGATGCCGAATGCAGGAGGTGAGATTTTAAGTGCTGTTACAGCAAATGATACTGTAATGCTTTCTAACTCTCATAATTTTGTTGGAGAATACAGATTGTCAAACGATGCAACTGATCCAATTAACCATGCAAGTGAGCACTCGATTGAAGAGTTTTCTGATTTGGAGATTGTATTCTGGATTCAAACACCAGCTACTGGAGAGATCTGGCAGTCTTACCACCAAGATGTAGTTGTTGGTGATAGTGTGACTAACTTAACAACAATCGAAGAAGACGGTCAAACGATCTACGTTATAGGTACCGACTCATTCGAAATGATGGGTACAGAAGGGACTATCGTTCCTTTAGGCGTTGATGATAATAATGATCGATCATTTAAAGTATTCCCGAATCCAGCTAACGATGTGTTGAACATTAATGGAACTGAAGGAATAGTAAATGTTACAATGTTTGATGTTCAGGGTAGAGTTGTGAAGCAAGTTTCTACTCAATCAAACACGGTTCAAGTATCTGACCTTCCATCTGGAATGTACATGATCAGAATTGAGAACAATGAAACAGTTGCAAACACTCGTATTTCGGTGACGAGATAAGTATTGTTTGGTAGTTAAAATTAAGGCCCAGGTGCTCATGCACTTGGGCCTTTTTTATTTGTAGAACTTTTGGATTGCAATAATTCACCCTTATTTGTTGAAGAAGTTAAGAGTGATAATTCAATTTTTTAGCCTTTCTTCGTCCCTTATCAAATATTTAAAACATGAAAAAACTATTATTCACGGCATCCATTGCCTTGTCCGTTATGTTTGCTCAGGCTCAGTACTACACGCTTTCTTTTCCTAATGCAGGTCAGAATCCGGGAGGTGTTAACACTGAAGCCACAGAGTTTCCTGTTGGAGGAGGAATTGGTCCGGGTTGGACGACAATTCTAACGACACAAGCATCTCCAACTTTTAGCCCGGTGCAAACACTTCCGTTTCCATTTGATTTCAATGGAACAGCTGTCACTCAGTTTAAAGTATCTTCTTCGGGAGTGCTAACTTTTGACCTCAACGCAGCAACACCGCCAGCATCAACAGCAGTTACTTTGCCAAATGCAGGTGTTCCTGATAGTTCTATTTGTATTCTTGGATTGAATGGAACAGGTCCAAGTGATAATATCGTAACCAAAACGTTCGGCACTGCACCAAATCAGCAGCATTGGATTCATTTTAGTTCTTATTCTGCTTCAGGTACCGATTGGACTTATTGGAGTATTGTTCTTGAAGAAACAACAAACAATATTTACATCGTAGATCAACGAACTAATGGTGCTGTAGCATTGAGCTTAGGTATTCAATTTGATGCCGCGAATGCCCTTGCTGTTAATGGTTCACCAGCTGTACCATCTTACAGTATCAATGCAGCTGATCCTGGAGATAATTCTTACCACACATTTTACGCTGGTGTTCAGCCAATGTACGATGTACAGAATGTTTCTATCGATAACAGCGTTTTCCATGAAGTTAATACCGCAAATACTATTACAGGAACAATCAGAAACTTAGGTTCTGAGACTGTTACTAGTGTTGATGTTAACTACACAGTAGATGGAGGGCCAGCGGTCGCAGCAACAGTTTCTGGATTAAACATAGCATCCGGTGCATCGGCTACTTATTCTCACCCAACTGATTGGACTCCAACAATGTTTCAAACATATACGATTGAAACTGAGGTGACAATGGTTAATGGCAATATGGATTCTAATACAGGCGATAACCTTGCATCTATAGATATTCTTGCTCATCCACCAGCAGTTGCTAGAACTCCTTTGTTGGAGGCGTTTACTAGTTCAACTTGTGGGCCATGTACGCCTGGAAATATCAATGTTGGTAATGTCCTTTCAAATTTCCAAGGAGAATATTCTAAAGTAAATTATCAAATGAGCTGGCCAGGTACTGGTGATCCATACTATACTGATGAAGGTGGAGATCGTAGAACCTATTATGGCGTAAACTCAGTACCTAATATCTTCACAGATGGAGCAAATGGAATGAATAGTAATTCTTATTCTGCTGCTGCATTTACGTCTGCTCAAGATCAACCAGCATTTGTGACTATGGAAGCTGAAGCAACAGTTTACAAGGATGTGACTTATGAAGTGGTGAATGGACAATTAGAAGTTGTTGACTCTAAGTGGGTGTTAAATTCTTCGTCTTGGTTTACTCCTCTTATCAATTTACCAGCTAGTCTTGTTGCTCATCATGCGATTAATGAGAAGTTGACTTTTCTTAACGTTGAAACGAATGGAGAGACTCAATTTGAGCATGTGATGAAGAAATTGATGCCTAATGCAGGAGGTGAAATGTTGAGTGCTGTTAACGCAAATGATACTGTCATGCTTTCTAATACTCACGAGTTTGTTGGAGACTACAGATTATCTAATGATGCAGGTGATCCAATCAATCATTCACTTGAGCACTCTATCGAAGAGTTTTCTGATTTAGAGATTGTATTCTGGATTCAAACTCCAGCTACTGGGGAGATCTGGCAGTCTTATCATGAAGATGTTGTTGTTGGAGACGAGGTTTCTAACTTGACAACTATCGAAGATGGTGATCAAACTATTTACGTGATCGGAACTGATTCTTTCGAATTATATGGTGAGGGTGGAGTTGTTGTTCCTTTAGGAGTCAACGATAACAGTATACGTTCATTCAAAGTGTACCCTAACCCAGCCAATGATGTTGTTTACATCGGTGGAACTGAGGGTATGGCTAACATTACAATGTTTGATGTTCAAGGTAGAGTTGTGAAGCAAGTTTCAACTCAATCAAACACAGTTCAAGTATCTGACCTTCCATCTGGAATGTACATGATCAGAATTGAGAATAATGACATGATCACAAATACACGTATTTCAGTGACGAGATAATCGTTCTGAAATCACACATACTAAGCCCGGATGCAAAAAGCATTCGGGCTTTTTTTATGCCTTGAACTTTTCGCCTTTAATGTAAACTGATTGGATATGGTTCTCGCCAAAAGCATAGGGAAGGTAGGAGAGTGAGTTGATTGGCTTCGTAACAATAAAGTTTGCCGCGAAGCCTTCAGCAATGGCTCCATAATGATCGGAAAGCTCCATGGCGGCAGCTCCGTTTATAGTCATCGCGTTAACCGCTTGTTCTGGTGTCATTTTCATTTTAATGCAGGCCAAGGAGAAAATAAAGTTCATATTGCCGCTAGGTGTTGAGCCGGGATTGAAATCGGTTGCTAAAGCAATGGCAATATCGCTTTCCATCAGTTTTATTGCCGGAGTATATGGAATCTCAAGAAAAAACGAACAGCTAGGTAAAGCAACAGCTATGGTAGAAGACTTCTTTAAAAAGCTTATGTCTTCTTCATTCACGACCTCAAGGTGATCTACACTGATAGCATTGTTTACCACGCTTGTCTTTATTCCACCGATAGCGTTGAACTGATTAACATGCACTTTTGGTTTTAAGCCATAATTGGCACCAGCCTTTAGTATTCTTTCGGTTTGCTCCACACTGAAATATCCCGTTTCACAAAAGGCATCGATGTATTCCGCTAAGTTGTATTTAGACACTTCGGGCAGCATAGTATTGATAATTTCATCTATGTATTGATCCTCTTTGTTCTTGTATGACTCGGGGAAAGCGTGCGCACCTAAAAACGTTGCCTTTATAGGAATAGGAGAGTTCTCTTTTAGTCTCTTGATAACTCGAAGCATCTTTAATTCAGATTCAAGACTTAATCCGTATCCAGATTTAATCTCGATAGCACCTGTACCTTGTTCTATCAATCCATTCAAACGTGAAAAAGCAGAATGGTAAAGGTAATCCTCTGACATTTCACCAAGCTTTCTTGCTGAGTTTAGAATTCCTCCCCCTCTTTCAGCAATTTCATGATAGGTCATTCCGTTAATTCGATCTTCAAATTCTTGATTTCTCCATTCTGCAAAAACCAAATGTGTGTGACTGTCGACCCACGTTGGTAGGATAAAACTCCCTGAAATATCAATAATTTCATAATTAGAAAACGCTTCTGGTTGATAATCTTCCATAGAACCAAAACGCTCAATAAGTCCATCTTTCACGCTCATCCAGGCATGATCAATGCATGGCAGGTTTTTCATTTCTCTTCCTTTTACTACTAACTCAGGTTTTGTTCGTGTTTGAAGTAGTGATTTGATGTTGATGAATACCTTCATTGTGTTCTGGTCCTAATAATTCTTGGGCAATATTAGTCCAAATCAAAAGGATCAAACCGAACATTTACATGCAATTTTATCTTTATACTACCATAGCGACTTTCTTTGCACTTAACAGATGAATGTATGGCTGGCAATAGCATAGGACAATTATTTAGATTAACCACATTTGGCGAAAGTCATGGACCAGCTATAGGGGGGGTTATTGATGGTTGCCCTCCAGGATTAGAATTGAATATGGAGCGAGTTCAGTCTGAACTGGATCGAAGAAAACCCGGGCAATCGTCTATTACAACACAGCGCAAAGAATCTGATACGGTAAAAATCTTGTCTGGTGTTTTTGAAGGGAAAACGCTCGGAAGCCCAATTGGCTTTATTATCGAGAACAGCGATGCCAAATCAAAAGATTATGACCACCTAAAGGACGTTTATCGGCCATCACATGCTGACTTTACTTATGATGCGAAATATGGTGTCAGAGATCATCGGGGTGGCGGTAGGTCATCGGCTAGAGAAACGGCTTGTCGCGTAGTTGCTGGTGCTGTGGCTCGCCAGTACTTAGAGAAATTTGGGATTGATGTTTGGGGGTATGTATCTTCAGTAGGTGAGATTGAACTTAATGCAAATTATCAAAGTATCGATAAAACTCAAATTCACAGTTCAATAGTTAGATGTCCTGATAAGGAAGTAGCCGATAGAATGATTCAATTCATTGAAGAAATTCGAAAACAAGGAGATACTGTTGGTGGAACTGTTTCATGCGTGATTCAAGGCTTGCCTGCCGGAATAGGAGAACCTGTTTTTGATAAACTCAATGCTGATTTGGCTAAAGCCATGGTCAGCATTAACGCTGTTAAGGCATTTGAGCTAGGCAGTGGAGTTTCTGCTTCTAGAATGCTAGGGTCAGATCATAATGATCAGTTTTCAGCACTTGGAAAAACGCTATCAAACAACTCAGGAGGCATTCAAGGAGGCATATCTAACGGTGAGGATATCACAATGAAGGTTACGTTTAAGCCAGTAGCGACCATTATGAGAGATCAAGATACCATCAACTCAAAAGGCGAAGAAATGGTAGCAACGGGTAAAGGACGTCACGACCCTTGTGTAGTGCCTCGTGCGGTTCCTATTGTTGAAGCAATGTGTTTATTAACAATTGCCGATCATTATTTACGTCAAAAGGCTATTGGGTGAATATTATAGGCTCGTAAATTCGGGTCGTAGTGAAGGCACTTTATTTAACATCCATTTTTCTCTTTTTTAATGCCGCTCTGACAGCTCAGCAGGGTGTAAGTACAAAGAGTTTTCGGGTGGTTCCATTTGAGGAATGCCAAGGATCAGAAGAGAAGAAGGCGTTAAAATTTTTAGAAGAGGCCAAGGATCGGAAAAACTCTAAAGACGAGCGAATAGAATCAGCGAGAAAAGCTATTGAAGATGACCCAGATTGTGCGGAGGCGCATTATATATTAGGTTTAGAATTACTTCGAACTGCAATTTCTAGAGGGTCATCATTCAAATCCGCTGAATCAGAGTTGAAAGAGGTTGTTCGCATCTGTCCAGAATATCATTTCGAACCCTACTATTATTTGGGTGCAATTGCACTGGGCAGAAAAGCTTACAAGGAAGCGATCGATTATTATGACAAATATTATGAGTTGAGTGCCTCATCTGCCGATCCACTGGATGATGAAAGGGAAAATGCTATTAAACTGGATTATGAATACGCTGAGTTTTTTAGGGATGTATATGATAACCCAGTGCCATTTCAACCGAAACGAGTAGATGGAGTGTGCACCGATGATGATGAGTTTTTACCTCTCATTTCACCTGACAATGAAAAAATGCTTCTTACAAGACGCTATACCATACAATCGGAAGTGAAGGCAAGTTTGATGAGCGAGAAGGATCAATTCACTGAAAAATTCGTCCAGGCCAAAAGACTTCAAGGTGAAGATTTTGAAGAAGGTGAGCCTTTTCCAACTCCTTTTAATTTAAACGAAGCATTCAGATATGGTGGTGCTACCATGACTATTGACAATAGGCACGTCTATTTGACTATTTGTAAACCCGCTAGTATGGGCTATATAAATTGCGATATATATACAGCCACGTTGAAGTATGGAAGTGATCCGAGAACAGGAATGAGTGGGTATTATTGGTCAGAGTTGGAGAATTTAGGCCTCAATGTGAATACCGAAAACGGTTTTGAATCTCAGCCGAGTATTTCCGCTGATGGTAAAACGCTCTATTTTACAAGTGATAGAGGAGATAATGCAGGTTTGGAGATTTATTACTCTAAAAAAGGTGAAAATGGCCAGTGGAAAATGGCAGAGAACATTGGCCCTCCTATCAATACTCCTTATAACGATAAAACTCCGTTCATGCACTCTGATTCGCGCACGCTCTATTTTGCTTCGGACGGGCATTTAGGATTGGGAGGGCTGGACGTTTTTTACACCAAACAAAAAGATGACGGAAGTTGGGAGAAGCCGGTCAATTTGGGGCACCCAATCAATTCAGAATTAGACGAACAAGCATTTGCAGTATCCACCGATGGCAAAACAGTTTACTATTCGGCCAAGGATAGAACAGCTCCTAAGAGTATAGATATATGGAGTTTTGAGTTGTATAAAGAAGCGCGTCCAGACAAAGTTGTGTTTGTGAAAGGGAAACTGAAAGATGAAGTTGGTAATCCAGCGCAAAATGCCAAAGTGGAGCTCAAGACGATGAATTCGAAAAAGATAACGAAGGTTGATGTAAACAATGATGATGGTTCTTATGCTGCGGTTATCGCTGTGAAAGAACAAGAAGCGGTGGTTATGAATGTAAAGGGAGATGATATTGCATTCCAGTCAAAGTTGATTGAAACCGAACCAAAAGGAGAGAAGAAACAAAGAACAAATGTTGAAGAGGTCGATGCTTTCCAGGAAATTGATTTTGATGTCGCAGAGGTCAAGGAAGGTGGAGTTTATAAAATCAATGACATCTATTATCGATCTAACTCATCTGAGATATCAGACAAGTCAAAGTATATTTTGACTGAGTTTGCTCAGTATTTGCTGGAAAATGAAAGCATGCGCATTGCCATTCATGGGCACACTGACAATGTAGGAAAGTCTGAAGCCAACCTTGCGCTCTCTGCAGACAGGGCGTTTTCTGTAAAACAATACCTTGAGTCGCTCAGTGTATCTGGAGATAGAATAGAGTATAGAGGCTTCGGAGAAACGGTTCCTTTTGCTTCTAACGATACGGAAAAAGGTCGTGCTGCGAATAGAAGAACGGAGTTCTTGATTTTGGAGAATAAGTAGAGGAGGGGCAAAATCTCTCAAGTATCTACATTCCGTGAAGGTTGTATGAGGGTTAAGCAAGTGGATACGAGTTTTGGTTAATGCTAAGAAACTATATATGGAATATCTCAAAAAGATAATTAATGTCTACAATCTGGGTTATACATTGATAGCGATGGTTGCTCTAGTGCTTTTCTCGCATATTGCTCCATTATACAATTGGATTAGAATGAGTGCTAGAATTGAAAAAGTAATGGATAGACCTGCTTACACATATGGAGATTTTACTTCGGTAAAAACCTTGGTAGGTCAGTTCCATGCAGTTAATTTTAGGTACAATGTTGGAAATCAAACCTTCAATGGCCGTGAAACTCTTATCGGAGGCACCTTTTCTAATACAGGTTTTGAAAGCAAATTGAACGGAAGATTTTTAGTTATTTATAACCATGAAAATCCTAGCGTATGTATTATGGCTCCATCCTGTATTGTCAAGGATAGCTCTGATGCACTGCACTATGAGGGGCGAAAGGTAGACTGGAGCTTTTATAATGGGGCATATTTGGAATGATAGATGCCGTGCTCGTTCATTGGGGATTATTGCATGATCCCTGAATGGGGGAGGTCCCAAACTTTATAAATCCCTCGTTCGCTTTGCTCACTGGGGATTTTTTGTTTACAGCGCTCGCTCAAACAAGTTTGGCTCGGCTGTAAACAAAAAATCCCCGCGCTTCGCGCAGGGATTTGCTCCGTTTGGCGGAGAGTGAGGGATTCGAACCCCCGGACCCGTGAAGATCAATAGTTTTCAAGACTACCGCATTCGACCACTCTGCCAACTCTCCGCTGCAAAAGTAAAAATGTATTGGATTTTGAATCATTATCGATAAATATTACTTCAATTCATTCCTTAAGCTTCTGAAAAACAAGCTTTAAAAAATTAATTTCATGTCGATTGTATTCAAAAATCAAGCACGCTTGATGCTATGCAACCAGTTGTTGTCCCTATTTTAACTCCTGTTTTTGATTTGTGCCATCGAAACTTGGTTGATTTTCCTTTTCTCGCTGAAAAATTCATTCTTAGCTTACTTCAATACGCGTGTCATGTTTATAAATCACGTGAATTTGCTTCGAAATGACATAGGCTTGGTTTATTAAATAATCTGTTAATGAGGTGTTTACGGTTAGTACGGAGTTCTGAGTGTGGTATTGTTCAAAAAGTTGGTTTGTAAGTACTTCAATACAAGAAAGATGCTTATTTTTGCGCCCCTATTTTACAAAGACAAGGTAATCATGGCAAAGAAAGGAAACAGAGTTCAAGTAATTCTTGAGTGTACAGAACACAAGGAGAGTGGTCAGCCAGGAACTTCTCGTTATATTACAACGAAGAACAGAAAGAATACTCCAGATAGAATTGAGATTAAGAAGTATAATCCAATTCTACGTAAAGTAACTCTTCACAAAGAGATTAAGTAAAACCATTAAAGCATTTGAGCCATGGCTAAGAAAACAGTAGCAGGATTAAGAAAACAAGGAGCAAAGGATTTCACGAAAGTTATCAAGATGGTTAAGTCTGAAAAGACTGGAGGCTACAGTCTTCGTGAAGAAGTTATGCCAAAAGATTTGGTGGAAGACTTCTTGAAGTCTAAGTAATTGTTCCAAAATGATATTTTGAAAGCTTCTTTCTTCTAAAGAAAGAGGCTTTCTTTGTTTAAACCAACAGAGTATTCAGAATGGCATTATTCGGCTTATTTAAATCAAAAAAAGAATCGTTAGATAAGGGCTTAGAAAAAACAAGAGAAAGTGTTTTTTCCAAATTGTCGCGAGCTGTTGTTGGTAAATCGAAGGTTGATGATGAGGTGCTAGACAATCTTGAAGAAGTTTTAGTGACTTCTGATGTTGGGGTTACTACCACACTTAAGATCATCGAGCGCATTGAATCACGCGTTTCAAAAGACAAATACGTTAATTCTGCTGAGCTGAATGAAATCTTGAGAGAAGAGATTTCACTGTTGTTAGAAGAAAATAAAGCCGGGGAAGTAAAGAACTTTGAAGAAGACCTCAACAAGAAGCCATATGTAATGATGGTAGTTGGTGTGAACGGAGTAGGTAAAACTACCACCATTGGAAAATTGGCCAATCAATTTTCAAAAGCAGGAAAGAAGGTGGTTATTGGTGCTGCTGATACATTTAGAGCTGCAGCTATTGATCAGTTGAAAGTTTGGGGTGAAAGAGCAGACGTTCCTGTAATTGCTCAGCAAATGGGCTCTGATCCCGCAAGTGTCGCTTTTGACACCTTGGAATCAGCGATGAAAATTGGTGCCGATGTAGTTATTATTGATACGGCTGGAAGATTGCATAACAAGGTAGGCTTGATGAACGAACTCACTAAGATCAAAAGAGTGATGCAAAAGGTTGTGGATGACGCACCTCATGAGATACTGTTAGTGCTGGACGCTTCTACAGGTCAAAATGCGTTCGAACAAGCAAAGCAATTTACCGCTGCTACAGAAGTTAATGCATTGGCCTTAACCAAACTTGATGGCACAGCCAAAGGCGGAGTGGTTATCGGAATTAGTGATCAATTCAAGATACCAGTTAAGTATATCGGAGTTGGAGAGAAAATTGAAGATTTACAATTGTTTGATCGAAGAGCATTTGTTGATTCTCTTTTCGGATCTGAAAAATCAAACTAAACCATGCGGACAAAAGGAAAAAGATCTGAAAAGATCAATGTTGTGACCTTAGGATGCTCAAAGAATATTTTTGACTCAGAAGTTCTCATGGCTCAGCTGAAGGCCAATGACTTTTCAGTGGAACATGAAAGTGAAAAGGAAGATTTTGATACAGTCATTATCAATACTTGCGGATTTATAGATAATGCCAAAGAAGAATCCGTCAATACCATACTGCAATTTTCGGAAGCTAAGAAAAATGGATGGGTAGAGAAAGTTATTGTAACAGGCTGTCTTTCTGAACGTTATAGTGATGAGTTAGAGAAAGATATTCCTGAGGTCGATGCATGGTTCGGCACTCGCGAGCTACCTCGATTACTGAAGACACTTAAAGCAGATTATAAACATGAGCTGGTTGGGGAGCGTTTTCTGACAACCCCAATACATTACGCTTACTTAAAGATTAGTGAAGGGTGTGACAGACCTTGCGCGTTTTGTGCTATCCCGCTTATGCGAGGTAAGCACATTTCAACACCAATCGAAGAATTGGTTAGGCAAGCTAAATCATTGGCAGCTCAAGGAACTAAGGAATTGATCCTTATTGCTCAAGATTCTACTTATTATGGGCTTGATATCTACGGAAAAAGGAACCTAGCTGAACTACTTAAGGCGTTAAGTGAGGTAGAGGGAATAGATTGGATTAGGTTGCATTATGCCTATCCTGCAGGGTTTCCTATGGATGCCATTGAAGAAATGGCCCGTAACCCAAAGGTTTGCAATTACTTAGATATCCCTCTTCAGCACATTAACGATGACATGCTCAAGCTTATGCGCAGAGGGACGACACGCGACAAAACGGATAGAATCCTTGCTGAAATGCGCAAGGTTAACCCTGAAATGGCGATAAGGACTTCCTTGATTGTTGGTTTTCCAGGCGAAACAGAAGAGCAGTTTCAAGAGATGTACGACTGGGTAGCATCTACAAAGTTTGATCGATTGGGAGTGTTTACTTACAGTCATGAAGAAAACACACACGCTTTTCAATATGAAGATGACGTGCCAGACGAGGTTAAGCAGCAGCGTGCAAAAGCGATCATGGACTTGCAAGAGGAAATAAGTTTTGAACGCAATCAGTCTCGAATTGGAACTATAGAAAAGGTTCTTATCGACCGCAAAGAAGGAGGCTTTTTCGTTGGGCGAACTCAGTATGATTCTCCTGAAGTAGATAATGAAGTGGTTATTGATGCAACTGAGAATTATCTGCGACTTGGAGATTTTGTAGATGTAAAAATCACAGGCAATACTGCTTTTGATTTGGAAGGAGAGGTTATAAATCAAGAAAAATCTTGATTAAGTCCTTTTCTTTGAACAATTCTTTTGCATCTTCATTACAATAGTCATTAATAGAAACAGAATTGCATCTTCATTCCACCCTCAAACCATCGTTACCTCCGCTCATTGTCGATTATTTAGATGAGAAGGAAGCCTTAGTGCCATTTTATTCCTTCAGTCCATCCATGGATGGATTGTCAAAGGCAGCAACGAAGCGAAAAGCTATTCCAGTGAATAGAGAAGTGCTGGTTCAGCAGCTTAAACTGCAGAGTGAGAAGTCGAAATATTCAAATGCACTTACAACAGAACAGATTGAACGACTCCGTTCAGATGATGTTTTCACGATAACTACAGGACATCAGTTATGTGTTTATGGCGGCCCAATGTTTTTTATCTACAAGATTCTATCGGCTATAAAGACGTGTGAATTATTGAAAGAATCTGGTATTCATGCGGTTCCTGTGTATTGGATGGCGTCTGAAGATCATGATTTCCAAGAAGTCAATCATATTTTTTATCACACTCAAAAAGTTTCTTGGGATATCAATGCCAAGGGTCCTGTTGGTAGACTGAAGTTAGATGGGCTAGATGATTTTAAGAAAGAGTTGAATGAGTTGATCGGGAATGACCCGCTAAAGGCAGATACATTGACCAAAATGGGCGATATATTCCATGCGTCCAAAACCCTTGCTGAGGCCATTCGAGACTTTGTCTATTGGTTGTTTGCTAATCAAGGAATAGTTGTGATTGACGCAGATAAGCGCGAATTCAAAAGTTTGTTTGCGGGAGTTGTGCGTCAAGAGCTTGAAGCATCGGTGTCATTTGGGGCCGTGAATGACTCTACCGAAAAACTTGATGAACTTGGTTTTGGCGGCCAAGTTACTCCTCGTGAGATAAATCTGTTTTGGATGCAGGATGGTTATCGAGAGCGGATTGAAAAAATAAATAGTGGCTTTCAAACTGCAGACGGACTTAACTCATGGAGCAGTGCTGAATTACTGCAGCAGCTTGATGAAAACCCTGAATGCTTTAGTCCGAATGTTGTTCTTCGTCCTGTTTATCAAGAAGTGCTGTTGCCTAATCTAGCTTATATCGGTGGGCCAGGTGAGTTGAGTTATTGGCTTCAACTCAAAGAGGTTTTTGATAGATACGAGGTTTTCTATCCTGCCATTCTTTTGCGGGATATGGCTGTTATTCTGGATGAGAAGTCGGCCAAGCGTATGCAGCAATTGGAATTAAATATAGAAGATATTAATACTCCGTTTGATGAGCTTTTTACATTCTTAGTCAGAAGAAACGGGTCGCACGAGCACCTTGTGGAAGATAAAACGGTTGATATTGAAAATCGATTAAGTGATTTAGCCGAAGCGATAGGAGAGTTTGACCCATCATTGCAGCGCAGCGCGGAAACTGAGAAGACGAGGATCTTAAAACGTTTAGAGGTGTTGCAAAAGAAAGTTCTGCGAAGCGACAGAAAGAATAATGAGGTTATTGAAAGACGACTGCACGAGGTGTTTCAAGATATAAAGCCACTGAACGCTCCACAAGAAAGAATAGAATGTTTTTTACGCTTTACAAATGAGCAACAAAGGGAAGCTTTTGTTAAAAGCTTGATCTCGGAATTCAACCTGTTTGAGCAAAAGATCAAAGTGTTCGATTAAGACTGTTGTAAAAAACAGCTCTGGACATTAAATGTATATACATATTTTATTTATATTTGCATCAAATTATTAAACAAATGAAAAAGAATCTACTATTTATCACTGCAATTTCTGTTTCTGTAGCCCTAGCTTCGTGCGCTGGCGGTGGAGAAACAGCTTCTGAAGAAACTACTGCCGCGCCTGAAGAGGCTGCTGCTCCTACTGCTGAAACTATTACTTGGAACGTTGATCCTGCAACTTCGAACATCCGTTGGGAAGGTGGCACGGCTGGTGCTCAAGTATATTCTCACTTTGGAAACATCGCTATTCAAGAAGGTGTTGTTATGACTGAAGCAGGAAACCTTGCAAATGGTGAGTTTGTGATCGACATGACTACTATTAACCCTAAAGATGAGAACTACAGCGAAGAGCATCCAGCTTCTGATTTAGTTGGTCACTTAGCTAGTGATGATTTCTTCAGCGTGGAGACTTATCCTACTGCAGCATTTGTTGTTAAGTCTGCTGAAGGTAATGTTATTACAGGCGATTTGACAATCAAAGGAAAGACCAATGAAGAAACAATCAATGTTGAGAGCGTGAACATCTCTGAAGATGGCATGACTGCTGCCGGAACATTGGTATTTGATCGTCAGAAATACGATGTAGCATGGGCTCATTACTTAGAAGATGTTGTTCTATCAGACGATATTACTTTAAACATTACCCTTTCAGCTAAGAAAGGATAATTCATCTTTTTAGATGGATCAATTTTAGCCCCGCTTGTGCGGGGCTTTTTTTTTGATTAAAAGTTTATCTTTTCAACAAGCCTTATTCGTAACAATAGCATTTTAATCATGCGACATAACTGCACTATCTTCTACATTTGCGCATGCAAGAAATGATATTAATCCTTGACTTTGGTTCTCAATACACCCAGCTTATTGCTCGCAGAGTAAGAGAACTCAATGTGTATTGTGAAATCCATCCTTACAATGAGATTCCTGAAATAGATGAACACATCAAAGGTGTGATTCTCAGTGGAAGTCCATTTTCAGTGCGTCAAGAGAATCATCCTATACCTGATTTATCAGCTATAAAATCAAAATTTCCTTTGCTTGGTGTGTGCTATGGTGCGCAGTTTCTTGCTCAAAACTATGGTGGAGAAGTGCAGGCTTCTTCAAAGAGAGAATATGGAAGAGCCCATTTGAGTTTTGTAAACCATGATGCTGCTCTGATGAAGGGTGTGGCTGAAGACTCACAGGTGTGGATGTCTCATGGTGATACTATACATTCTTTGCCAGAAAACACATCAATTATATGTAGTACTAAAGATGTAAGTGTGGGTGGGTATCGTTTTGATAATGAGGAAACTTATGCGCTTCAATTTCACCCTGAAGTTTATCATTCAACCGATGGCTTGACGGTGCTGCGAAACTTTGTAGTTGGCGTTTGCGGTTGTGATCAATCATGGACTCCAGAGTCTTATGTAGAAACTTCGGTTGCTCAACTTAAAGAGCAATTGGGAAATGATAAAGTAGTGTTAGGGCTTTCTGGAGGAGTTGATAGTTCTGTAGCTGCAATGCTTCTTCATAGGGCTATTGGTACGAACCTCTATTGCATATTCGTTGATAATGGACTTTTACGCAAGCATGAGTTTGAAAGTGTTTTACACCAGTATAAAGACTTAGGCTTGAATGTGAAAGGTGTTGATTCTTCAGCAGCTTTCTATCGCGAATTGAAAGGAATCTCTGATCCAGAGCAAAAGAGAAAGGTTATAGGAAGGGTATTCATAGAGGTGTTTGATGAAGAATCTCATCTTATTGAGGATGTGAAGTGGCTCGGGCAGGGCACAATATATCCAGATGTTATCGAATCAAAATCTGTAAAAGGACCATCGGCTACCATCAAGTCCCATCACAATGTGGGTGGTTTGCCTGATTTCATGAAACTGAAAATCGTAGAGCCGTTGAATGCTTTATTCAAAGACGAAGTAAGAGAAGTGGGTGCAACACTTGGTTTACCTGCAAGTATTCTTGGTCGTCATCCTTTCCCAGGTCCAGGACTTGGAATCAGAATACTAGGCGATATTACTGAGGAAAAGGTGAGGGTGCTTCAAGAAGTCGATTACATCTACACAGAAGGTTTGAAAGAAGCTGGTTTATACGATCAAATCTGGCAAGCCGGATCCATTTTACTACCAGTTCAATCTGTTGGCGTAATGGGTGATGAGCGAACGTATGAAAACGCTGTAGCACTTAGAGCGGTTACTTCAACCGATGGCATGACGGCAGATTGGTTCCATTTTCCACACGAGTTTTTAGCCATGATTTCTAATAAGATCATTAACAACGTAAAAGGAGTGAACAGAGTGGTTTACGACATCAGTTCTAAACCTCCTGCAACGATAGAATGGGAATAGTAAAATACTACATATCACTTTCGTTATTTCTTGTTTTAAGTCTGTCGGTCTTTTCTCAGGAAACCCCTGCGGTGCATAAGATCAATGGCAATAAGTACTATCTACATGTTGTTGAAGCTGGAAATACGCTCTACGGAATTTCGAAGCTCTATAATCTAAAAATTGAAGAGATTCAAAAGGAAAACCCCATTCTTATTGAAGAAGGTTTGAAAGTGAATCAAACGCTGCTTATTCCGGTAACGGGTGACAATAAGAAAGACCTTGGAGCAGTAGTTGGTCAGACTGAGAATTTTATCACCCATGAAGCGCAGCCAAAAGAGACGTTGTACGCTATAAGCAAGCAGTATAACACAACCGTGGCCGAGCTTTTAAATTTTAATGACTCTATCAAGGCGAATGGATTGAAGGTGGGCGATGAGGTGAGAATTCCAATTTCAAAGGTTCAAACCAAAGAAGAGAATGTGGTGCTGGCTGTTGCTGATACATTGAAGAGTCACGTAATTCTGAAGGGAGAGACATTCTACAGTTTAAGCAAGTTGTATAACACGACTGTAGATGTGATAGTTAAGGTGAACCAAGGCATTTCGTTGAGAGAAGGAATGGCCGTAAGAATTCCTGGAACGAGAGTGGTAGTAAAGGCTGACAGCACAGCAGATAAGCTGTTGCAAACACTTCCAGACCTGATTGAAATGCATCAGCCGGATTCAGGAAAAACACTTTCCCTTGGCTTGTTATTGCCGCTTTCCCCGAGTTTTCCTGATTCTGCTAACCCAACTAATTTTAAGATTAATGAAGCCCAGCGCGTAGCACTGAGCTTTTATCGTGGATTTAAATTTGCCATTGATTCGTTGGCTGAAAAGCAAGGGGTAGCGCTTAATGTTGAGCTGTTTGATGTCGGCCAGGATACCATAGCTGTCGCTCAATTGATAAAAAGTGGAAGGCTAGAGGGTTTTGATATTCTCGTAGGTCCTTTTTATACCGATCAATTTGAAATTGTAGCTGATTATTCTAAAACTTTTGGTGTACCAACCATTTGTCCGATCCCTAAGCCATCTAAAATCTTGTTTAAGCGCTCAAATGCTATAAAAACAACTCCAAGTGAATCGATGCAGATTGATGCCATTGCTGAGCTTCTAGCAGCCAAGTATGCAGATTCCAATCTCATTTTGGTGAATAGCAACAAGTTTCAGGATGTAACCAACATTGAATTCTTTAAAGCACGATACGCTGAGGCGACTCACGTGCCCGACACTTCGAGCAAAGAAATTATTCGTGAGATTAAGCTGTGGGATATTAATAACGAAACACTCACGATGCGCTTAGGCGACTCAGGTTCGTTTACCTTGTTTGTGCCTTCAACCAATAAAGTGTTTGTAACGAAACTGTTGGGCGAGCTGTATGATTTGAAGTTTGAATCGGAAGGCAAGTTTGACTTCAGAGTAATTGGTTTGGAAGGGTGGCAGCGCTATGAGAATGATTTAGACGTTAAGCAGCTGCATGAGCTGCATGTAACTATGCCGATTGTGGGCTACTTAAATTTCTTTGATTACAAAGTCAAGAACTTGTTTAAGCATTACCGCAGATTGAAAGGCTATGAGCCCAACCGTTTTACTTTGGTTGGTTTTGATTTATCTCAATACATCATCACTCAGGCAGCCTTTAATCAAAGCGAATGGTTTGAAACACCAGAAAAGTTTCAGTTTTCAGGTGTTTTGATGGATTATCATTTCCATCGCGTGTTGCCGGAAAGTGGCATTGAAAATCAAAGTATTCAATTGTACGAATACAAAAATTATAGATTGAAGGAGTTTGCGAGATGGCCTATACAAGTGATGAAATAGCCGATTGGTTTAAAGGATTGCAAGACCGCATTTGCACAGAAGTTTCGGCAACAGATGGCGGAGCTTCATTTACTTCTGAGACTTGGGAGCGACCAGGTGGAGGAGGAGGCGATACACGCGTTATTCAAAATGGAAAAATAATTTCAAAAGGTGGCGTCAACTTTTCTGCTGTTCATGGCGAATTGCCCGATAACATCAAAGCAGCTTTGAAGGTTGATTCTAATTCCTTTTTTGCCACAGGCGTTTCTATCGTGATGCATCCCGATAATCCTTTTGTCCCCATCATTCATATGAATGTGCGCTACTTTGAGATGAACGATGACGTGTGGTGGTTTGGCGGTGGCATTGACTTAACGCCACATTATGTAGATGAAGAGCAAGCAGCTTGGTTTCACGCAAAGTTGAAAGAAGCGTGTGATGCACACGATATGGATTATCATCCGTGCTTTGCCAAATGGGCGAATGAATACTTCTACATCAAGCATAGAAAAGAATCACGCGGTGTGAGCGGGATCTTCTTTGACAGATTGGATGAGAAGACAGAAGGAAAATCTAAAGCTGATCTTTTTGCCTTTGTGCAAGAAGTGGGTAATGCCTTTGCGCCAATCTATACACACCTAATGCGTATCAATGCTGAGCGTTCATTCACTGATTTGAACAAAGCATGGCAAATGCACCGTAGAAGCCGCTATGTAGAGTTTAATTTGGTGTTAGATAAAGGCACCAGGTTTGGGTTAGATACTGATGGGCGAATAGATTCCATTTTAATGAGCCTACCGCCCGAAACGGGTTGGAAATACAACCAAGAATGGCCAGCTGATGGTGAAGAGTTGAAAACTCAGCATATCCTGCAAACGACCTACTTGCCAGAAGTTTAAGTGGCTAAAGATCAGGTAATTTTGCTTGAAGCCCACATTATACAACCACAATCATAAACTCCTTACTTCCTGCTAGACCCAATACCTGAATGGTATAAATTCCTGCTGGCAGCATTGCTATTTCCAAGGTATTGATTCCAAGGCTCATTGTTTGCGTTAATACCCTTCGGCCAGTTTTATCAAAAAGAGTGACCTGACTATATCTACCGTTCTCGAGCATTACATGAATTTCTTGACTAGCCGGGTTTGGATATATGCGAATTGCATCTGAACCGAGCTCATCATTGCCAAAAAGGGTATGCTGATATTCTGATGAAAGGTCAGAAATACAACCAAAATCCATAACCTGCACATGATAGATGCCACTAGCCATTGCAACAATCATCTGTGTAGTATCAGTCAATAAAACTAAGTTATTCCACCACAAATAACTGTTTGCGATTACCGATGCTTCCAAACTGTCTATTCCGACAGATAAAATTGATGGTGTTTGTGGTATTGGATATACCGTCCATGAGAGTGTGTCTGAAAACCCCATGCAACCAACAGTATCTGTAATTGAAACGAATACATTATCTCCATCCGTTAATTGATTACTAGCGAAAAGTGAGTCTGCACCTGATTGCACCGGGGCGCCATTAATATTGAAGACATATTGATCATAGTCTTTCTCAGTAGAAAACTGCACTGTGTCTCCTTCGCAAATGATTTGGTCCACATCATCAGACCAAAGCGGTGTTCCATTTATATCGGGCTGCATTTGGACCTCAATTGTGTCACTGATTAAACCACACGTTGTGTTTATATTGTTTACTACCCAAACCAAATCTCCTGTAGTTGAAACAATGGTTCCCCAATTGTTGCTGTTTCCAGACTGAACAAGCGTGTTGTTTTGGTAAAAGTTATAGCCAGATCCAGTTCCGTTAGCAGTGAAGCTGGCTGAATCACCAAAACAATACACATCACCAATAGCATTAGATATCAGGGTAGGAGCGTCAAAATCGCCTACGTAAAATAAGTTTGGAACGAGAAGTGTATCGCTTCCAGATGCGTTGGTCGCAATAAGCTGAACATCATACCAGCCCGTATCGTTCGGCAGTATGCTCGGGTTGGTTGAGGTGTTATTACCCACAACATAGATGAAGCTACTTGGCACTATTGACCAACTATACGATAGACCGTAGGTAGTCGTGTTAACTAGTGGTACTGTTTGTCCTAAGCAAAAGGTGTCATGTTCTGTTTCAAATCCAGCCAGGGGAAATGTTGTGAGATTGATGTCATCGATGGCTAAATCAGAAAGCCAAGAACCTCCCGTTCGTCCTCGAAAGCGAAGTACCGCTTCTTGCCCTTCAAAGGCACTCAGGTCTACCACCTCCTGAAACCATTGATTTCCTTGTGCTCCTATAACTGGTGGTCCAACATCTAAATGCCATTGTCCTTCAGAGAGTACATCAAGATGGAGAGAACCAATTCCTCCACCAAAGGCATGGTACCAATACGATATAGTAGGTGAGTTGGTGCCGGTAAGATCAAAACAAGGTGAGTTTACCTGCGCTTCATGGTTTTGGCATCCAGATCCTCCATTGCCACTTCCTTCCAAGTATAAATACTTACCATTTCCAGAAGTATGATCACCAGTTGGGCCGGTTCCTCCTGATCCAGTAGATCCGCTATGGGTTCGCCAATCAATGGTGTCTACATTATTGTTATTGGGCAAATTGAACCAGCCTGCTGACAGGTTGCAGTCGATTGTTTCACAGCCCCAAGCTGTGGAGCAATTCGTGAAATTGTCAAAGCTTTGTGAGTAAGGTATAGTTGCTGAAATTCCACCATACACGTTGATCGTAATTTCCATAGTGTCATTAGCGGCATTGCCATCACCAGGGAAAGTTGACCAAACTTTTAGCTCATTAATGCCAGCTTGGAGCACAATTGCTGATGGAATAATGAGCACGGATTGAGCAGCAGAGCTAAGCGCAGAAAATATCGTGTCGTGAGCAATTGCTCCCCCAATAAGTTGATAGGCGATTGGCTGGTAAGCCAGCGATGTTGTGCCCGTATTTTGAAGCTTTATTTCAAGGGGCAATGTATCCCCGATAGAACATGAAGGATAATATCCTGCTTCCGGACGATTGATTGACGTTACCGCGAGGTCTTGCCCAATGCAATTAAAGTCACCGGGTTGAATAGCCATTGCAATGGCACGTCTGCCAGATCCACTATCAGGAAGCACGGCTTGTACGCTTACCCATTCAGTTTCGGTTGGTGAAAGGTTATACACTTTTACGTAGGTGTTGGAAGTATAACTTAGTGTATCCATGTATTTATTGCCCAGTTTGTATGCTCGATAGCCCATTGCTCCAGGAACGGAATCCCACGCAAAAATGGCCGAGTCAGCGCATCGCCACACCAAGCTTAAGTTGCTTGGTGGATCAACAATGGTGAATTGGCTATCGCTAAGCCCGTCGTTGGCACCATCTTTAATCTTAACCAAACAATTTCCTGAGAGGGTTGGAGGAATAGTCCAAGTATAAGAGCGGCTATTGCTGGCCAATCCTGTGGCTAAATTAGACCAAGTAGCTCCGCTATCACTAGAAAAATCAATATCGAAGGTATTTCCTGAATCGTAAGCGTCCCATCGGATGCGTCTTGCTTCACCTGGCACAAGGCCTTCTCCTCCGCGAGGGTAAATCACCTTGATAGAATCGTACACAAAACTATAGATGACAAAGTATTCTTGTGGACCAAACGGCACCATGGTACCCGTCACTTCTATGTTGTAGGTGCCAGAGGGTGGGTTGTCAATGGTTACCATCTCTACATTGTTGAGTGTGTCTGTCCCTTGAACTGCCAACGCATTAAGGCTGTCTGGGTCGGGGAAGGAGCTAAGTACCCACGGCTTTACCCAGTTGGAATTAGGGTCTTGTACACGCAGATCCAAGTCGTTAACCAGGGTTTTACCAAAGATTCCAGGAGTGGCTTCCCGATCGTTCCAATAGATGCTCACCTTGAGTTGACTTACACCAGAAGGCACTACAATGGCGTTTAGATCCACGACTGAGTTGGCTATGTTGTCAGTGATGAGCTGATCGTTTTCTATCACATTCAACGCTCTACTGGCGTTGATTCTCCCAAAGCCTGTTTTAAAATCTGGACCTTCGTTTTCTATATCGTCTGCTGTGTTAAGAATGATGCCTTTGATCAATCCAGAGTTGGGCCATTGGCTGGCGTTCTCTTCTCGGTAGGCTTGGGTTAGGATGGCATTGACTCCAGCCAAGTTGGGCGAAGCGTGGGATGTGCCACCTGGCCCGGAAGCGGTAATATCCGGTAGTATTCTTCCGTCCATGGCAGGCCCACGACTGCTAAATCCGGTCAATTGATCGTTGGTGTTCATAGCACCTACAGCAAATATGTTTTTGGCTGATTTTACCAATCCGGTGATGTTTCCCCAGCCTGGTCCCGCACCATAATTCTGGCAATTAGAACCACCAATGTTTCCGCAAGAATAGGTGATCATAAATCGATTATGGGTGCGAACTAAAAAGTCGTTGGTAGCCGCGCCCGAGTTATACGTTGGCCCAGATGGGATGCAGCCATAACCAAAGGAGTTGTTTACTATATTGATGTTGGAGTCTGCAGCGTTAGAAAAGTTGATTCCGCCAGACATTTGCTCAGCCCCCCAAGCCTGTCCGCGGTGAATGGGGTTAATGTTTCCTGCAGAGGCCATGCGCCAACTCACGCCTGTTTTGTGCCCGCTGATGGTTCCACCTTCTTCAGACAAGTCCAATCGGTTCTTAAAATCAGGATGATAAGCTGGGTTAATGATTCCTCCTTCATTTACCGCGATCTTAACTCCGTCTCCGTTTAACCCATTGAGGTTATAATAGCCATTGATGTATGGTGCACGAGTCATGGTCATTTCATCCTCAATTTCTAACTCGGCTGGTGGTGCAGGCAATTCTACATACACTACAAAAGGCATTCTGGCTGCTGCCAAGAGTGCTTGTCTTGACCCTGATACATTGAGAATGCCCAGCGGGTCAAGGCGATCGTTGATCTGTATGCCCATTTCTACTAACGTGGTAACCATAGAAGATAAATCCGATTCAGCAGCCACAACAATATTGGCCTTTACGCCATGAGCCTCGGTTGCATGGCTAGGGATTTCATCTCGAAATATGCGCTGATCCATTTTCCGGAAGATCGGCTTGGTAAATACCCGATCTACACTTGCGCTGATTAAAATGGAAGCATTAATATCTGTTTGCATGGATGCAAACCATTTTAAGTTGGGTTGATATTGGTAGAGTGAAATACCAGCCGCAGATAAGCTGGCTTTCTGATTTTCTGAGGGCACTTCTTGAAAGTGTAAGTAACACCAAAGTTGATTTTCAAAAACGAGCGAGGGATTTTGAGTGAGTAGGGTGGCGAGTTGCTGCTCCAAAGGCTCTTGAGCGTTTCTCTCAGGCAATGATTCTTGTGCGTACCCCAGATTTGAAAGTGATACTAATCCTAAGAAAAACAGAGAATACATAATTTTTACCATACACTGTTTTTTAAGCGTTTTTCATTGGAAACTCAATCTTGAAATTAAGTCACAGCGCCACAAGATAAGACGCTGTTCTGAAATGTAAAGTCCTCACGACACTTTTAATACCTAATCAAACGGCTAGCGTAATCGTGCAGAGGCGAGGTTGAATTTTACCAGGTTTGCCACCTATTTCTTTTTTCTGATCTATATTTCGCTGCAGGATTGAGTGTTGATGACATTGGATCACCAATAACAGATTCCGTAAAACAACATCAAAACCTAACGAAAAAGAGATTGTAAATCCGTTAAACGACAACTTTGTTAGCGTTATAACAAGTTGGCACACATTAATAAAAATGAAATTCAGACTATTGGCCATATTTCTTCTTGGACTGATAATTAGCTGTTCGACAACGAAAACTTCAATGATCGTAGCAGACAGCTACGATGAAACGAGAAATGTCTCGACATTAACTCTTTTACCCTACGGAAACATTGAAATCTCAGGAAATTGGACTAAAATCAAAGATAATTTCATTAGATCAATACCAAAATGAAGCCATTGAAATTACAGGTACAGAGAATAAGAGCTTTTGACAAGTAACGCAATTAATGACTGAACTTACGGGTGTCAATTTCACATTTAAAGCTGTGAACCCTGTCAGCTTTTATTTTAGCAAGGTGAGAAGTGGCGTTCCAAGGGGATTTGCTGTGGTGATGACCATTCTCCACTTCTTACCTCGATTTCAGAATGAACCTGAAATTTCAGCTAATTTCAAAATGCTCACTGGAAAAGAACCCACCACATTGAAGGCGTTCATTTTAAGAGAAAGGGAGAAAATTATGAATGCTCAAAACGCCTATTAGGGTGAGCAGACTGAATACACTGCTAAATCATCTTATTTAATAAGTTCAGTATTCAATAGTTAATATTCTCAGATTCTTTAGATTGTTGCCAAAACTATGACACTATCAACAACTCTAAAATAGCGATAGTCTAAAATTAGAATGGCTGCGTGCATTCTATTCTTGTGCACTCCAAATCTCCCAGCTCTTGTCGGCCTGTAATTCCAGCATTTCTTGCCCGTTCTTAATGGTGGCACCTGCCAGGCCGCATTTTCTTAAGAAAGCAGTTTTTACGGGATTGTAAATAAGGTCAAAGGCGAAATGGTTGTTCGCAATCGCCTCGTATGGAATATCAGGGTGTTCGTCAATATTAGGAAACATACCTAGTGGGGTGGTGTTGACGATAAGTTGGCATGTTCTAAGCGCTGAAGGAGAAAGGTTATTGTAGTTTAAGTCTCCTGATCGAGATGCGATGCTGTATTCAATGCCCAACTGGTCTAAAACGTATTGAATCGTCTGCGAACTACCGCCATTTCCCAAGACAAGAGCTTTTTGAATGTTATCGTCACCAATCAATCGATTCAATGAAGTTCGAAATCCATATTCATCTGTGTTATATCCAATCAGTCTTCCTTCAACCACGTTCACGCAGTTTACTGACCCAATGGCTTTGGCTTCTGGCGAAAACTCATCTAAGTATGGAATGATGTTTTGCTTGTGAGGAATGGTAACATTAAAACCCGATAGATTGTGGGTTTTAATAAGCTTGGATAGTTTATTCAGGTCATCAATTTCAAATGCTTTATAATCAGCGTTTTTAACACCTAAAGTTTGGAATTTTATCTTGAAATATTCAGGTGAAAAAGAGTGGGAGAGTGGAAAGCCTATCAATCCAAAATGCCTCACTTTGCTTGCAGTTTTTTAGACATCATTTCTGCGCCAAATACAGTAAAGAACCCCAGGGCCATAAGCACAATGCAAGCGATTATTTGTGGGTCATTTCCATATAAGAAATTGTCTTCTAACCCAGAAAACGTACCTGGTAATACACTCTTGCTAAAGATGATTTTCTCTTCGCCATCTTCTTTTACCATGGTTTGCAGCACTTCTTGCCATGGCCAAATCTTGTTCAAAGAACCGATAAGAAAGCCTGTAAGCACAGAAAGTGTCATATCATGGTAGTTCTTAAACGTCCAACTCAAAACACGAGAGAAAACTACCATTCCAACCAACATACCAGATCCAAAAGTTATGAGGATTAGGATTTTGTCTAATTCAAACGTCTTTAAAGCTTCTTTGATAGCGGGAATTACATACGAGTACATTCCCATCAACAGAAGTATGAAACTCCCTGAGATGCCCGGTAAAAGCAATGCACTGACGGCAATGGCACCTGAGATAAAGACATAATACAAAGCTGGATTGCCTGGAGCTGGAACTCCAACAGTGATGAGGTAAGCCACGGCCGCGCCTAAAACGATGGCAAAGATCTTTTGACCATCCCAAGATTTCACTTCTTTACCCACAAAAAGAGCGCTCACAATAATGAGCCCAAAGAAATAAGACCAAACGAGAAGAGGGTAGGTTTCTAGCAAATAGGTGATCAAGAAAACACCTATAACAATACCAACCACCATACCGCCAATCAAAGAGCTGAGAAATACTCCGTCTAGCGTTTTCCAAATGCCTTTGATTCCGTCCTTTTTAAAACTTACCCAGAGGTCTGGACCAATGGACTTGATTACATTGAGTAATCGCTCGTAAATACCTGTTATGAAAGCAATGGTTCCGCCAGAAACACCAGGAATAACCTCAGCCATGCCCATGGCAGCGCCTTTGGCTGCGTTCAATAAAATTGACTTGCTATCTTTCATTAATATGTTGGTATACTAGGGTCGATCTCTGCTGACCATGCAAGAATTCCCCCTTGAAGATTGGCAACATTATTAAATCCTCTTGCGGTTAGCGCATTAACCACATTGCCTGATCTGCCGCCTGATTTGCAGTGGATTATTACCTTTTTATCCTTTGAGAGTTGATCAGCTTTTTGAATAATTTCTCCCATCGGAATGTGCTCTGCACCGATATTACAAAACTCATATTCGTTTTGCTCTCTAACATCAATAACTTGAATGTCTTCTCCTGAGTCCATCATTGCTTTTAACTCTCTTACTGTTACTTCTTTCATAAAGGGATGGTTTTTGAGCCATACAAATGTGGCTCTTAAGAATTGGTGTTTTTTTTGATTAATGCTTTTGGCTTAATGATTGAATCAAGAATTGTACATCCTTGCTTTCAACAGCTTTTGGGTAATAGAGCACAAACTCTTCAATGAGCTCGGGTTCTTGAATAAGTAATTCAACGAGCTTTTCAAAGGCTTCTTCGGTTTTACCAATACTATACCTATAAATGCATTGGTAGAGTTGAAGCAAAGTGTTCTCAGGAAAATGATCTAATCCTTTGTTGACTACTTCGCCAATCAAATCAGTGTTTTTGAGTGTCAATGCCAGCTGGGTATAGTCTTCCCACAAGTCTTCTTCAATATAGCCAAACTCAATCGCTTTTTCAAAAGAGGCAGCGCTATCAATTAAAAGGTCGTACTTCATTTGAAGGCCTGCTAAAAAGCAGTAATAGTCTCCGTTGTCGGGTTCTATTTTGAGGGCTTTGTTGGCATATTCTAATGCTTCAACTTCTCTTCCTAAATCATCCAACGAGCTGCTGGCTCCAATCCACGCTTCGGCCATTGAATCATCTTTCTTCAATGCTTTTTCAAAATAAACTAAGGCAGCTTTTGAATCTTCTATGTGGTCATAGCAGTCTCCGATATAGAAATAGATTAAAGAATCTAAAATCTCAAATGCTAATGCTTTTTTATAATGGTCAATTGCTTCACCATGACGTTCAAGACGAACCAAGACATTAGCCTTATTGAAATTCGCAGCATGAAACTCTTCATCTATAATAATCACGTAATCAAAAGCGGTGAGAGCTTTTTCAAACTCACCTAAGGCTTGATAGGCTGCGCCTAAATTAAACCAAGCATGCGCGTTATACGGGTGCTTGTCAATGACTGTTTTGAAATAGGTAACCGCAGCTGGGTAAGACTTCGTGAGTTCATAACAGTATGCCAATTCATACAATGCGTCCTCGTTTAGTGAATTCGACTCTAGAGCCTTTTGAAGAAATCCGATCGCTTCTTCGTATTGTTCAAGATTTTGATGCTCAATAGCCAAGTTCATATAAACCACGTCAGGCTCGTCACTCGAACACTTAAGTGCTTCGTGTAAGCTTCTGATTGCTTTATCGTAATGGCCTGTTTGGCTTAAAATGCTCGCCCGAGTGATGTGAAAGTCTGGGTTGAAGCTTTCAAGTGTTTCTACTTTATTGAGCAGATCTAGTGCTTCGCTGTGCTTTTCAGCAAGCGACAACAGTTCAGCCTCTTTAATACTTAGTTGATGGTTGTTGGGGTGTTGAGAATGCGCTGTTTCCACAACTTTAAACGCCAAATCAATATGATGATGAACCATGAAATGATCGAGTAATGACTCTAGATCGTCTACTTCATAGTATGATGAAGACCCTTGTTTCACCATCTGTTCAAATCGATTTACCAAATCGGTTAGATCGCTTGCGCTAAAGAAATTATCGTCAAATTCTTCCATATCTAAGCAGTATGATCAAATTTAGAATTTGATATACTCGTTCCATTCATTCTCCTTCTACGTTTTCAACAAGCTTCTGAACATAATTGCAAAAGTGATGATTATTCCTACAATACACTGCATTTATCGACTTTATTCCTGCTTCTCAGAAATCCAAATCTGAAGGGGAAGTCTATCTTTGCACTTTTTGAAATAAATGACACTTATATCCTCCATTTCAGGCACGCGTGGAACCATCGGTGGGAAACCAGGTTCTAACCTCACGCCAATAGATGCTGTAAATTTCGCAGCAGCTTTTTCAACCTTCATCATTCAGCAATCACGTAAAGAAAATCCGACTGTTGTAATTGGTCGCGATGCCAGACCATCAGGTGGGTGGCTATCTGATATTGTTAGTGCAACGCTGCAAGCGTCTGGAGTGAATGTAATTGACTTAGGTTTGAGTACAACTCCGACAGTAGAAATCGCTGTTCCCGGTTTAAAAGCCGATGGAGGAATTATTCTTACTGCGAGTCATAACCCTGTAGAATGGAACGCGCTGAAATTACTCAATAGCAAAGGCGAGTTCATTTCAGCAGATCAAGGCAAAGACTTATTGAATACAATAACCCAGGCCGATTTTGATTTTCCTGATGTTTCTAAAACAGGAAGCTATTCAAAACAGGACGGTTGGATTGAAAAGCATGTTGATCAGATATTAGCTTACGCACTAATCGATGTTGAAGGTATCAGAAATGCCAATTTGAAAGTAGCAGTAGATCCTGTGAACTCTACTGGAGGTTTGGCTATTCCGGTGTTGTTGGAAAAGCTAGGGGTGAAGCAAGTAGAGATGATCAACGGTGATGTCTCGGGCAATTTTGCACACAATCCAGAGCCGCTGAAAGAGCACTTAATTGAAATCTCTGAAAAGGTGGTTGAGCAGAATTGTGATTTAGGAATCGTGGTAGATCCGGATGTTGATCGATTAGCCTTGATTTCTGAGAATGGAGAAATGTTTGGCGAGGAATATACCTTAGTAGCTATTGCGGATTATTATATGAAGAATAAGGCTGGGGCTACAGTTTCAAACCTTTCTTCTTCGCGTGCATTGAGGGATGTTACTGAACAGGCCGGGCAAGTTTATAGCGCTAGTGCCGTTGGGGAAGTCAATGTAGTTGTGGAAATGAAGGCTAAGAACGCTGTAATTGGCGGAGAAGGAAATGGAGGAATCATCGTTCCTGATTTACATTATGGAAGGGACTCATTGGCGGGAATAGCTTTGTTTTTGAGTCATTACGTGCATGAGGGTAAGAAAATGTCTGAAATGCGCGCTGGATATCCCAACTATGAAATGGCAAAGAATAAGATTGCGCTTAATCCAGGTATGAATCCAGATGATCTTATTGAGAAGATGAAGGCACGCTATGCCAATGAAAATGTTAATACTATAGATGGATTAAAGATTGACTTTAGTGATGAGTGGGTGCATTTGAGAAAGAGCAATACAGAGCCAATTATTCGGATATACACTGAAAGCAAGAGCAAAGATGCTGCTGAGGCTTTGGCTAAAAGGATTGAAAACGAACTATCTTCAATGATTTAATAGAATTTTATGGCAATTTATTTAGATAACGCTGCTACAACAGCTCTTGATGAAGAGGTGATTCAAGAAATGTTGAAATACATGAGAGAGGATTATGGTAATCCAAGTTCTACACACTCTTTTGGTCGTAAAACAAGAGCTGCTATTGATTTAGGAAGAAGAAAGGTAGCAAAGCATATTAATGCAGAGCCAGGTGAGATTGTTTTTACTAGTGGTGGAACGGAAGCTGATAATATGGCGATTCTGTGCAGTGTTGATGATTTAGGCGTGCAGCATATTATTACTTCTGCCATAGAGCACCATGCAGTTTTATATCCAGTAGAAGTTTTAGCGAAAAGCGGTAAGATTCGCATGTCTTTGGTAGATATTGATGAGAATGGACACATTAAATTGGACCATTTAGAGGAGTTGCTTCAAACAGAAGAGAAAACGCTCGTTACACTATTGCATGCAAATAATGAAATTGGAAATCTACTTCCGTTGAAGGAGGTTAGTGACTTGTGTAAAAAGTACAACGCTTTGCTTCATGCAGACACGGTGCAGACAATTGCACACTACAAACTTGATGTTAAAGAGCTTGGTGTGCATTTTATGACTTGTGCGGCTCATAAATTTCATGGGCCTAAGGGTGTAGGTTTCTTATACATAAGCAACGATATAAAGGTGAACCCTCTGATGCGTGGCGGTGGGCAAGAACGCAATATGCGTGCGGGTACAGAAAATGTTTATGGCATTATGGGTCTTGTGAAAGCACTGGATCTGGCTTATGAGCACCTCGAAGAGCATACTAGTTACATTAAAGGTTTGAAGTCTTATATGATCAAACGCCTCAAAGAGGAGATGCCAGGAGTTGAGTTTAATGGCGATACGGAAGGAGCGTGCTTATATACTGTATTAAATGTTGCATTACCGGAAACGGATAAGACAGAGATGTTACTTTTCAATTTAGATATTGAAGGAATTTCTACTTCGGGTGGAAGTGCATGCAGTTCTGGGTCGAGCATTGGTTCACATGTTGTTGCCGAGCTGAATGTTGGTTCAAATAGACCCGTTGTGCGATTCTCTTTCAGCAAGTACAATAAAAAGGAAGAGATAGACTTTACTATCGATAAGCTAAAAATGATCTACGAACTTCCTGTAGTTAGCTAGATGTCTGATCGGCTCAGAATAACATTTCTAGGTACGGGTACTTCAATGGGGGTGCCGGTTATTGGCTGTCCATGTGAAGTGTGTCAAAGTAAAGATCCCAAAGACAATCGACTGAGGAGTAGTGTGCTTATTCAAAAGGGCGATACTAATATCATAATAGATAGCGGTCCTGACTTTCGCTATCAGACGCTAAGAGCAGGCGTTAAGAGCTTAAGTGCACTTGTATTTACGCATGAGCATAAAGACCATACTGCTGGAATGGATGACGTCAGAGCATTTAACTTTATTCAGAGAAAACCTGTTGAGGTGTATGCCTCAACTTCTGTGGAGAAAGCACTGAGAAATGAGTTCCACTATGCGTTTTCAGATGTTAAATATCCTGGTGTTCCTGAGATTAGGATTAACAACATATCATCTAATGCTAACTTCGAAATTGAAGGGCTGTTGTTTGAGCCCATTCAAGTGTATCATCATAAGCTGCCTGTATTAGGTTTTAGAATTGGAGATTTTACCTACATCACGGATGCCAATAGCATTGCAGAAGAAGAGATAGAAAAGGTGAGGGGTACGAAAGTTTTAGTGTTGAACGCGCTCAGAAGACAAACACATATCTCTCATTTTACTTTAGATGAGGCGCTTCGCTTGATTGATGAAATAAAGCCAGATAAGGCATACTTAACACATATCAGTCATCAAATGGGAAAGCACGAGGACGTTTCAAAGGAATTACCGGCCCATGTTTCCATAGCTCATGATCAACTTGAGATTGATCTTTAGATCTTTATTACTTTTCCTTTCAGTGTCTGGTCTAGGAAAGGTGAGTTACTTGATTTAGAAAACATCGTGCTTGAATTGTATATCCATTCCTTATTTGGGTCGAATAGAGTGAATTGGAATTCTTTCCCTTCTTCAAGCAGCGGCTGCGATAAATCAAATCTTTTTCTTGGGTTGATGCTCATTGCGTTTACCAACTGATCTAAGCTAATATCATCTCCTAAATAGGTGTTATAGGCTGCAAGGGCAGTTTCAAGCATGGTCATTCCGTTATTAGCTTGATCAAACTCTACATCTTTATTTTCTATCAATTCAGGGGTGTGATCGGCATGGATGATGTCAATTATACCTGCATTGACAGCCTTAATGAGTGCTTTACGGTCAGATTCAGAACGTAGAGGTGGGTTGGTTTTATAAACCGTATCAAAGTTCTGAAGTTGATCTTCGTTGAAAAGAAGATGGCTTAATGGGACTGAGCAAGAAATGTCAAGACCCTTCTTTTTGGCCTTTTCTATCAATGAGATACTTCCTTCTGATGAAATCGCAGATACGTGAAGGCGCGATGCGGAATACTCCAAAAGATAGATATCTCTATTCAGAAGAAGTTCTTCAGCTAGTTTTGGTGTAGATTTTAACCCTAACGCTGTGTTGGCTGGACTTTCATTCACAATGCCACCTGGCGAAACTCTTTCGTCAAGCGGGAAAGAGTAGACAATCCCATTGAAACTTTTTACATAGTCAAGTGCACGCTTCATCATGTTTACATCACTCACCGGGTGTTTAGCATCAGAAAATGCCTTTGCTCCAGCCATGTGCATATCATAGATTTCGCTCAAGTCCTGTCCATTTAAACCTTTTGTGATAGCCCCAAGAGCGTGAAGGTTTACGTTTTGCTTTTTGGATGCTTGGTTAATGTAGCTGACACCACTTTTTGAATCATTCACTGGGCTGTTATCCGGGAGAAGGAAGAGGTCAGAAAATCCGCCAGATTCAGCGGCTAAGCTTAAACTCTCAAAATCTTCCTTATCCTCATTTCCAGGTTCGCCACTATAGCAATGAACGTCCACCAAACCTGGGAAAAGTGACATTCCTTTCGCGTCAATTTCTTGATCGAATGAAGGTGATACTTTTGTGTTAATACTTTCAATTAAGCTATTGTTTATTAAAACATTAACTATTTTTCCATGAAGCTTATGTTCAGGGTAACAAAGGGTGGCGTTTTTTATATAGGTTCTCATCAACTAAAACGTTTGAGTAAGAGTGTTTCGAAAAGTAATAATAAGACTGCTGCAACAATAAATATTGGCCACAATTCTGTAGAAGTATTCGTCTCGGAAATACTTTCTGATGACTCTGAGTTGGTAACATCAAGAGATCCAATGTCAACCCCTAACTGCCTAAAATAAGTTTGAATTTCATCAAAAGAAAGATTGCTGACAGCACTCTCATTTCTATCATAATTGAAAGAAAGTTTTGAAAGTATATTTTGCGCGTTATCTTTCAATTGATAGTTCCCAGCAGATTTAATCTGATTGTTCATTAGAATTCCATCATAAGTGAGCGCAGGTATAAATGCTGAGGAATCGCTGTTTTTACTTATTTCAATGTGTTCTTCATCAACAATCAATGGGATTCTATTCGTTTCAAGTAAGAAGCTCAGTGGTTTGCTAATGCCAGAAGCGCTAGAAGCATTCATTAAAAAAGGAACGAAAAGTGCATGCCGGTGCAGATTGGTGAACTGATCTTGCAATGGTGTGGTGATTAGGAATACCTCTCCCGATTCAATGCTGTTTGAAGCGATTAGAGGTTTCTGATTGAAAAGCGTGGCGATGGAACTCCCAATGCTCTGCTTATTCACGGCGTAATAGCCATTAGTGAATGGGTAGTTTAGGTTTTCTGGTCGAGACTCAAATACACCTTTAAATGTATAATGTTCATTGGCTATATTGTTCACAGAAACCTTAGATGTGTCCCAATTTTGAACCTCAAACCCAAAAGCTGTATTAATGCTTGAAGTCAGGGTTGTAGGCGCATTTTCAGGCATTACTATTACAAGGTTGTTTCCTTTTTTGAGTTGATCATTGCAAATTGCTTCAATGCCGCTATTCCATTTCTTTGATTGATTGATGACTAGAAAATTGATATCACTTAGCGAGTCTTGAATAATTTCTTCTTCATTGAATGTAATAAACTCGAAATGCGAACTTGAAAAGAGCTTTTGAAATGGAGTATTCGTTGTAATGTTTTCGCCTCTTATTTCAGCTACTTTGATTTTATCAAGCACATTGAACGTGAAGAAGTAAGAATTGTCAAAGGTGATTGGAAGATCCTCTAGACTTATTGTTCCAGAAAGGTCATTAGTGTTTTCGGGAATTAGGGTTAGGTTAGTATCTAGGTAGCTATTAGGTTCAATAGTTACAAACGCTGAGGCAACAACCTTGTCTTCTAAAGTTACTTGAATCGGAACGTCATAAATAGTTTTTGCGCCATGATTCTTTATTCTGAAGTGCAGATATACTTCTCGATTAAGTTGAATGATAGGTGAGTTGACCCAAGCGGAATCCACAGATACATTCTCTTCAAGTGCTGAGCGAAGAGGTATAATAGTTGTTCTAAGGTTCGTGTCTAGGTCGGCTAAAGAAGAATCCAGTGTGTTTTTGAAATCTGAAATAAGGTATATACTTGATTTCGAAGTTGACTCCTCTCTCAAACTTTGTTTTGCAAAGCCGAACACTTCACTAAGCGTTTTATGCTTTGGGCTTATTTGAATATTATCAAGAAGGGTAGAGAAGTCGTCTAAGTCAGAAAATCGCTTTTGTTCAGCTGAAAATTCATTCGTTATAAGTTGAAGCTTAATTCCCTTTGGAGACTTTGATGCTATTTCATAAGCAAGACGAGCAGCCTCTTGAAGTAAAGGGCCTCTTTCTGTTTCGGCCTGCATACTGAAAGAATTGTCTACATATATAGAGATGTGCTTTATGTCTTCAGACTTTCCTTGGAAAGCTGGAATTATTGGCTCGCAGAAGGCAAGAACTAGTAGAATAATAGATAGGATTCTCGAGAACAGGATCAATAAGTGCTTAAGTTGATTTTTTGTCTGAGATTGAGATTTTACCTCCTTTAAAAGACTGATATCTGGGAAGAAAAGCTTTTTATAACGCCTAAATTGGAAAAGGTGAATGGCAATTGGTAATAGAACCAAACTCAAAGCCCAAAGAAGAAGAGGAGAGCTAAAAACCATTAAAGCCCAAAGGTATACTTTGGATTATAATGTTGAACTTTAATTCAATTCAATTTTTAAGATGAAATAGGGTGGGTCGTCATTGTACTCTTTGATTTCATATCTAATCTCATGACCAGATATTTTTCTTAGTCGTACAAGACCCGTTCCTGAAGAGGAAGATGGAGCTTCACCATGTTTTTTATCGATAATCTCGTTCAGCTGATCAGTGCTCAAACTATTAATAGAGTTCAAACTTCTTTCAACTAGCTCTTGCTTACCACCACTTATAAAGTTTCCGCTGTACATAGCAAATCCTTCTGCGATTTTTTGAAGCATAAATACTCCTGGCTTACCAAGGTGATTTAACCTACTATAAGCATGCTTAGCAACATTTCTTAGTAACTCAGTCATCACAGAGCTCATACCTCTTGTTTCAGGACTGTCATTCAGGGTTGAATCAATTTGATTAGAGAGATGATTCACATTGGTTTCATGAAGAAGACCCTTGAAAATAATTTGAGCGTCACATTCTAACATATCATGGTGCAATTTCATTGCATCATGTATGTATTCTGACGCTACTTCATCATCATAATCATCTTTTTGGATGGCTATGTTTAAGTTTAAGTAGTAGAAAAAGCCATCGTTAACTGGAGCAAACTCGAAGCTAAGCTTTCCTGAAGACTTTCTCGCCATATCAACTAGCCCAAGACCAGCGCCTCCCTTTGACGAGAAACCTGAATTATTTAAAATCTCCATGTAGTATTCTTTCAATTCCACGGAGTCTTTAGAAACTATAGCTGCAAGATTCTCTTCTAGGTCTTCTTTAACATCGGCAGAAACAAAATTACCATAGGTAATGTTGTATGCTTGCTCTCGTCTGTTAATAATGAACAAGGCACCGTCAAAAGGACTTCCTGAATCATCATGGTACTGGTGACGAGTAATGTTTTGCAATCCCTCAACCATCAGGTAGTATACCTTCTTGGCTACCTTTGGCGTATCGAGTTCAAGCAAATTGCCCTCGGTCAAAAACAAGATGTTGTCAGTTATAGACGAATTAAAACTTCCTCTGCAAGCAAAAAGAAACTGTTCAGTTTCAATTTTTCTTCCAGTGGAGTAAATTATATCGTAAACTGACTTATTAATAGGTAAGGTCACTTCTTGAGAAGACAATATTAAGGTTGTTTAACTCGGGCACTAATTTAAACGTTTATGATTGATTCTTATAAAAATGATGTAAAGTGGTCAGAAAGTAACCGAAGAAGAATTGATTCAATCATTCAAAAAGCGCGAAATGATAAGCGTATTGATCAGAAAATCAATAATTTACATGAAGAAGTTTTTGAGGAGGTAGACTGTTTAAAATGTGCGAATTGTTGTGAAACAACTGGGCCTTTATTGACCTCAATGGACATTGGAAGGCTTTCAAAAAATCTTAAAATTGCCGAAAAAGTCTTCGTTAAGCAATTTTTAAGGACAGACGAAGACGGAGATTTTGTTTTCAAAACAATGCCCTGTCCTTTTCTTGGGGAAGATAATTACTGCACGGTCTATGAAGATCGTCCGAAGGCTTGTAGAGCTTTCCCTCACACTGATCAGAAAGGCCAGATGAATATTATGCACCTGACTAGAAAGAACGCTAAGGTTTGCCCAGCAGTTAGTAAGATATTTCAACAGTTAGATAAGATATGACCTATGAATTGAGGTCAATTAACCACTAATGATTTGTTCAAGAATATAGAGTAAAACCACGCTCCAATAAAGTAGCACGGAACGTCTAAAGGGTCTGCCGTAAACCGAAGGTCGAAGTAGGGTAGGATGGCTTCGAAGTATGTAGAAAAGATCAGAGTTATTGCAATGATTTCGGTTTTGTCCAAAACAAGAATACTCCAGAGTTGATTACTATATTGAACAACCAAGAGGCTTGACTTGAGAAGCAAAGGAAGTGCCATTAGGTCTTCAAAGTAAGAGTTTAAATAGGGCACACTTCCAAATGAGAATTCAGCAACTTTGTATAAACCAGCTAAGAGTATTAAGCCTAGATATATCAGTATGTCTTTTGAAAAACTCAATGCGCAAATGTTGTGGTTAAATAGACTAAGAATGCCATAATCGCATACAAGATGAGTTGGGCTACTTGAATAGGCCGCTTTGCAATTTTTATCCACAAAGGATCGTGATCACGCACTTGGATTATCGGAAGTTTTGGATCTCCAAGATCCATTCGTTTCTGAACCTCTTTTTTATATTCGACATCGAGTTCATGGTCGCAATGATTGCAATGATCTAATTTGCCATCTGTCCATTTACCGCAATTCTTACACCTCTTTAAGTGAGAGTCTACCTTCATTTATAACACTTAAAGAAGATCGTTCGCTAAGTTGGCCAATTCAGAGCGCTCACCTTTGCTCAGGGTGATGTGTGCAAACAGATCACTTCCCTTCAAACGATCAATAATATAGGTGAGACCATTCGATTCCTCATCCAAATAAGGTGTGTCAATTTGCCGAACGTCTCCAGTGAAAATGATTTTGGTGTTTTCGCCAGCTCGAGTAATAATTGTTTTCACCTCATGAGGGGTTAGATTCTGAGCTTCATCCACAATAAAATACACGTTAGATAAACTTCTACCTCTTATGAAAGCCAAAGGAGTTATGTGAATCTTTTTGTCTCTTATCATGAGCATTATTTGCTTATGCCTTTTTTCACTGTCGTTGAATTGGCCTTTGATAAAGTCCAAATTGTCATAGAGTGGTTGCATATAAGGATCGACCTTTTTCTCAGCCGTACCAGGGAGAAAGCCAATATCTCTATTACTCAAAGGTACAATTGGTCGTGCAAGAATTACTTGATTGTATTCTTTACGCTGTTCGATTGCAGCGGCCAATGCTAGTAAGGTTTTACCTGTTCCTGCGACACCTTGCAGCGTTACAAGCTTAATGTTAGGATTCAGCAATGCATGTATTGCAAAAGTTTGCTCTGCATTGCGAGGTTTGACTCCATACGCATACTGCTTCTCAACACGCTCAATAAGCTGGTTAATTGGGTTGTAGTAACCAAGACAGGAGGTTTTGCCGTTTTTGAATATGTAATATTCATTGTTTACTTTTTCAGATATTGGACTTAAATCGTCTGTATTTCCTATTGTGTATAGTTTACGGATGTATTCACTGTCAACATCATCTAATGCAATATTGCCACTATATAAGTCTGCAACATCATTGACTTTTCCGGTTTCATAATCTTCTGAAAACAAATTCAAAGCCTTTGCTTTAAGTCTCAGGTTGATGTCTTTGGTAACCAGAGTGACCTTAGTATCCTTTTCTGTTTCTTGAAGGAAAAGAACGGTATTCAGAATTTTATGATCCGCCTTATTATCACTAAATACTTTTTCAGCATCCAACATCAAGCGCCCATTAGACATGATTATTTTAAACTTTCCCTTTTTATCTCCCTCTAATGGAATCCAATCTTGAAGTTTGTACTCAGCGCTAAGTTTATCCAAAAGCCGAATGAACTCTCTAGCTTCAAAGTTCTTAGTGTCTTTTCCTCGTTTGAAATTGTCTAGTTCTTCTAGCACAGTGATAGGTAAACAGATATCGTGTTCATCAAAATTGTTGATGGATTTATGGTCGTGAAGAATGACTGAAGTATCTAAAACAAAAATTTTTCGTTGCTTGGCTTTTCTGGGCATATGCTTGATTTACTACCGCAATGTAACATTACCCAAAAAGAAATGCCGAGTATACGATGGGAAGAAATTAACGATTTCGAAATCAACTGTTCATATCAGTTGTATCCCTTTAGAATCGGTAGCTATTACAATATTAAATATTGGTTAACTCCATGATTTGCGATAGTCTTTTGGCTTCGTTCTCCCAGCTGTAATTTCCTAAAACAAATTCTTTACCCTGCTTGCCTAAGGCATTTGCCAATTGTTCATCACTGAGTATAGATGTGATTTCATTGGCAATCTCTTCCTTAGAGTCTCCTATTCTAATATGTTCACCATTTCTTGCGCCTAAAGCATTATTGGCTAAGCTTGTTGTAATGCAAGGAACTTCGCAGGCCATAGCCTCCAATAGTTTGTTTTGAAGACCGCTATTGATCAGCATTGGAGCGACAAATACTTTAGAGCTGTGGTAAACTTCAGAAATATCATCTACCCATCCAGTCACTTCAACCTTTTGAGATTTCAACGCGCTTACACCTTGAGCAGGGTTGGCCCCGGCCAGCGTCACTTTTGCGTTGGGCAGTTTTTGCCAGACTAATGGCATGATTTCGTTTACAAGGAACTTTGCACTTTCTACGTTTGGGCGATAAGACATGTTGCCAGTGAATAGAATGTCCCGGTGTTTCGTGGTTGTTATGTTTTGAAAAAAGACGGGATCAATGCCATTGGGCAGAACATCGATATGTTTCTTGATTTTTATGCACCCTTTGTCTTGCTCAGAAATGATTAAATGATGATCGAAAAGCGAAGCAATAGACTGCTCATATTTTTGGAGTCGCTCAAACTCTTCAGTCATTATAGAAGAAAGTGGCCATTTTGCTTTTTCTGCCATTCTTTCCATCCCTATAGAAAAGGCATCCATATAATCCAATGTTTTTGGAATTAGTGAATATTTCTTTACGTATTCAGCGGTTCTTATGAGTTGGCAAAAAATATGCTGAGGCAAGTGGTCTTCAATAAACTCATCGAATTTTTTCTGGGCTCCTTTCGAATAGAAATATTCTACTTGAAAAGGTTTAGGGCTGAAAAATGATATGAAGAGTTTGAACAGTCGCGTAAATAGGGGTACTCGGTGGATGTATATTTCTGAGCAATATTGCTTTAGTTGTTTTTCGGCTTCAGGGTGCGTTTTTTCATCAGCAAGACAGAATAAGTTGATTTCATGATTTGTTGAAAGTTCTCGAATCAAGTGAAAAGCGCGCAGTTTGTCACCTTTTTCAAGCGGGTAGGGAACGCGGCTGAGTACAAATAGAATTCTCATCTTATTTGCCCTTAATCGGGTTTTCTTTTTTAGGCAAGATGCGTTCGAAGAAATTCCGAATACTTTTTGAATACGTTTCTAGGTTAAAAAGGCTGCTATCTGTGGAAGCTTTGTAAGTAAGGAATAAACCTATCGGAAGCAATATGATAGAAGCCATCCACATTCCTTTGAAAGGCTCTAATTCGCCTTGCTTTACCATTTTTTCCGATGTGATGGAGGTAATGTGGTAAACTAGAAAGAACAAGACAGAGATAACAACGGGCATTCCTAGTCCTCCCTTCCTGATTATGGCACCAAGAGGAGCGCCAATAAAAAACAGAATTACGCAAGCAAAAGAAAGGGTGAACTTTCTGTGCCATTCAATTAAATGACGGTTGATACTTTTAGTATTACTTTTTAGAACATTCGCCCTAGAGGTTACATATGTTTTGTTGCTTCTTAGCTGTGATATTGCAGTTTCAATCAGAGCAACCTTATGATCAGTGAAAATATTTGCGTAGGCGAATAATGAAGTACTATCCGATTTTTCGAGCTTACTGAGTTGAGCAGAGTCGAGTTCTTCAGGAAGTGTTTTTTTGTTAATCAGGCGCGTGTATTCAATATTTCTTTTTTCAATTGCCAAATTATATGTGTCAACAGCATTGTCAAGTTGCACAAGATTGAGCATTTGATAGTTGTCTTTGAAGATGTCTTTATCACTTCTTTCCATTTGAAACCCACTCAAATCAAATCGCAATACTTCCTTTTTGAATACGGATTTCATATGTGGCTTAGTACTCTCCTGGATCTCTTCGTAACTGGTTCCGTTTTCCAATGTAAAGACTAGGTAGCGCTCATCCTTAGACATTTCCATTCGACCCTTTTCAGCTCGAATAACATGAATATTTCCTTCTTTTTTACTGTGGTCATAAATCAAGATGTCATTCAGTCCTTTTCCATCTTCATCCTTATTCTCAATGCGAATGACGTATCCATCTATGCCATCGTAGTAGACGCCTTCCGTAATGTCAAAAGCAGGTTTTTTATGCCTTATATCATATAATAAAGAAGCAAATTCAAGGTTAGCCTTTGGCCAAACGAAATTCGTAAACAGAAAAGCGCAAAAACTTGTGAATACCGTTACTATGAGCAGTGGGTACATTATTCGCATCAAGCCCATGCCACTAGATTTCATGGCAACGAGTTCGTAATGTTCTCCAAAACTCCCGAAAGTCATTATGGAGGCAAGTAATATGGCTAGAGGCAGAGCCATAGGTACTAAATTCGCAGATGCGTAAAACAGCAGCTCGGCCACCAAATACCATTCAAGACCCTTGCCAACGAGCTCATCAATATACTTCCACAAAAATTGCATCACGAAAATGAATAGCGTGATGAAAAATGTGAGAATAAATGGACCTATATAGGACTTAATAATTAGCGTGTGAAGTTTCTTCAAGGCTGTGCTTTAGAATTCACCAAAAGTAACGTGAAATTGACAGGATTATTTAACCTCCTAGGATATGTCTCAATTCACCAACTTGGCTTTCCCAAAGCCTAGTTTGTTCGTCCACTTCATCTTCATCAGCAAAATCAGTGATGATCAATGCTACGTCTCCGGTTAGTTGGTCAGTTTTGATCGCAAATTCGAAGTAATAATCTGTGCCTTCGTATTCATCTAGTTGAAACCGAATGAAAAGATCAGTCTTTTTTGCAATCACTTTGCCTTCTTCTTCTTGACCGTCCCAAACAAACTTTGCATACTCTTTCTTAATCGTAACATCATCTGCAAACCATTCGGATAAACCGCTTGACGTGCTCAAACACTGATATAAAATCTTGATTGAGCTTTTCATGGTGAATTCTAGCTCTATTTTTTTCTTTTCCATTTTGATTGCGTTGTATTCCTTTTCTTAAGGAGATGCGCAATATAAACTTTTGAATAAAAAATTCTGTGCTTAAATAGCGTCTATGGAACTATTTGTTCACAATTTGTTACGAGGGTTCACAAAATTTCAATCTACCACTTATTGAATTAGAAGAACTATATATTTGCACCCCGAAATTTGGCGAGGTAGCTCAGACGGTTAGAGCGCAGGATTCATAACCCTGAGGTCGGGGGTTCGATTCCCCCCTTCGCTACGAAATGAAGGTCAGCAAGGTGCTGGCCTTTTTTATTTAATTCCTTTCACTTGATTAAGGTAGTTATAATCAACTTTATTTTTCTTCTAATGCATTGTATCTTCGTGCGCTCTAAAAAACACTCTTGTGGCTTTAAAATAAGGCATGATCATCTAAGTTGTTGAATTTGAAAACTTTTGTAACAGGAGCGGATGGAATGCTCGGTACTAATGTTGTGCTAGAGTTGTTAAGTAGAAATCATGAGTTGGTATGTCTTGTTCATCCTTCGAGCAAATCGACTACACTCAATAATCTACCGGTTAAAGTTGTTCAAGGCGACATATTGAATGTTTCCTCATTTGAATCATACTTGGCTGATTGTGATTATGTGATTCATATTGCAGCATCAACGTCTGTTTGGCCTCGTAGAAATGAAATGGTTAATCGGGTCAATATAGAAGGGACTCGCAATCTTATGTCTGCTTCGCAACGTGCTGGTTTAAAGCGGTTTATACATGTAGGGTCAGCTAATTCTTTTGATCCTGGAACTATAGATGATTTAGGCACAGAGGCTAATGATTATACTGGCTGGAAGTATAAGAATGACTATCTGGACTCAAAGTATAAAGCTCAAGTAATGCTCTTAGAAGAGTTTAAGAAAAATGCATTTCCTGTTATTGTTATTTCACCAACATTTATGCTCGGTGAATATGATAGTGGGCCTTCTTCTGGGCGTTTGCTTCTATCAATGGTGGAGGGCAAGGTTCCTGGTTATAGCAAGGGTGTAAAGAATTATGTACATGCGAAAGATGTTGCTGTTGCAATTGCTAACGCTTTGACGATGGGTAAGCTCGGACAAGCTTATATAGCGGGAAATGAAAACTTAGACTATCTTACTTTTTTCAATAAAGTGAAGAAGATCTCAGGAGTTGAAAAGAAATTAATTCACTTTCCTTTTCCTCTCGCTTTAATTGGCGGTTTCTTTTCTTCCGTAATAGCTAGAATAATTAAGAAGCAGCCAGGGTTGAGTTATGGGATGGTTCAACTGATGGGAATAGAACAGTATTATTCCTCAGAAAAAGCCGTTAATGAGCTCAAGATGCCTCAAAATTCGGCTGATCAGGCAATAGAAGATTGTTTAAATTGGTTCAGAGCCAATAATATTAAGCTATGAGTAGGTTCAGCGGAAAGGTTTTTGTAATTACTGGGTCTAGTCAAGGCTTAGGTCGGGCAATTGCATCGAGGGTGCTTAGTGAGGGAGGCTCGGTGGTTTTGAATAGCAGAAGCCAAAATAAATCAGAAGGTTTGCTAGAGTCCTTCAAGCAGTATTCTGAACGGGTGATTTATGTTTCTGCTGATGTAACGAAACCCGAGCAAGCTAAGATGCTAATAGAAAGGTCAATTGAACGTTTCGGAAGGATCGATGCCCTTATCAATAATGCTGGAATGTCAGCATTTGGAAACTTGGAAGATACAGAACCTTCAGTGATTAAGGAGATAATTGATTCAAATCTAACAGGTTCACTTTACATGAGTCATTATGCAATACCTCATTTAAAGAAATCTAAAGGTTCGATTGAATTCATTTCTTCTCTTGCTGCGATTCACGGCTTGGGAAGTTATTCTCTATACTCTTCAGTGAAACTAGCTTATATCGGAGCAGTTCAAAGTCTTAGAAAAGAGCTGCATGATTACAACGTTCATGTTGGAGCCATTTATTTAGGGTTTACGAAAAATGATACCGTTAAAAGGACCTTGAATGCCAAAGGAGAGTTAGAGCCAGTCCCGGTGAGAAAGGGATTGCCAATTTCTAGTCAAGATGAATCTGCACAGGTAGTTTTAAATCAGATATATAAGCGGAAAACAATTGTAGTGCAATCACTATTAGGCAAGGCAAATTTCATAGTTAATCGAATCTTTCCGAGAATCATTCATGTGGTATTGCTGAATCAATACCGCAAAATGATGAAGTCTTAAGATGCAAGCTTGATTCTTTCTTCTGGTTTAGCCAGCTTCATATAAGAGTACCATACAACTGAACCCAAACTGTAGGCAGCAGTAAGTGGCAAAAGCCAGACGATATTGCTATAGAGCAGATAGCTAATTACGGATAAGCTGATGAGTCTTATTACTTCAAAGGGTAAGGCAATTCGCGACTTATCCATCACTCTTCCTTGTGCGAAAACAGAAAGCATCAAAGTAAGAGCCAAACTCACAACTTCAATATTTTGAACAATAGAAGAAAGGGTAGGTGCTTCCATTTGTTTGATGATGAATGTTAATCTGAAAAATATAGCTGCAGTGGTAATAATACCAAAGATGATATAGGCCGACATTTCTTTTGAAATTCTCACATCGCGTTTGATGCGATCTCCATTTTTGTTTGTTCTATACATTGAGGGTAAAAAGCCCACATCTTCAGGTGTCCACGCTGGACCTTTCAAAAACACCTTTATCTTATTACTTAAAGATTTAGTTCTATATGCTCTTGTAAACAAGTCTTTCCAATAAGAAAATTGAGCGCTTAATGCACTGTTGCTTTCGAAGCCTGAAGTAATTCCATATAATGGTTCTTCGTCTTCTTTTACAAAAGTGCCAAACAACTTGTCCCAGATAATAAATATGTGCCCATAGTTATGGTCCATATACTTTTCATTTCTGCCGTGATGCACACGATGATGAGATGGTGTAGTCATAAACTCTTCAAGAATGCCAAGTCTGCCTATCATACGGCTGTGAGTTAAGAATTGATATCCAGCCAAGAAAACTCCAAGAGAAAAGATGGTAAAAGGGTCAAAACCTAATAATGGCATCCAAATGAAAAAGAATGATCTAAAGATTACCGCGAAAAAAGAAACTCTGAAAACGGTCGTGAAATTCAATTCTTCACTTTGATGGTGAACAATATGGGCAGCCCACAAGAAATTGATTTCGTGGCTTAGTCGGTGAAACCAATATGCAATAAAATCGAACAGCACCAAACCCAATAGCCAAGTGCCGAGGTTTGCTGGAATCCTGAAAGGAGCTACATTTTCATAGAGATATTGAGACGCCATTAGAAATATGACGGCATAGAATAAGTCGAATGATCGCTCAAGAATCCCGCAATAAACATTTGCCAAAGAATCAGCAAGTGTGTAAACTCGAATATTGCTTTTGTAAGAAACCACAGCTTCATACGTGACAATAATTAGAAATGCAGCACCAATAATGGCCACTAAGATGAGAAACCCTGTCATTTTAATATTTTATTCAATCAGCCAGAACTCTTGATTTTAAAGCTAATTTTCGCAATGCGAAAGTCATAATTATCATGTAAATCACAACCAATAGATGACTAATGTCATGATAATTGAACCATCTATTTAAACTGATCTGGTTGTTATAGACATATCCAGGGACAATCCCATAAACGATAGCACATATTACTAACACACTTCCGGTGTTATAGTTCTTTAAATAGCCAAACAATTGCAATGGAATAACAAAACCAGTAAGAACTATTACCGAAGCCATTTGAGGAACTTCAAATCCTCGAGTAGAAGGATTCAAAATCAAAACAGTAAAAACAATGAATTGAACAATCAGTGCTCCAACTATCGATTTGTAAATGATTGAATTTATATGTGATTTCACTTCTATCAAAGAGCCTATAACCAAAAGCGCTTGTCCTGTCATACTGCACAACCAGCCCAGCATTTTCCATTCTGGTCCTAAATACGCTTGAAGGCCATGACCGATCCATCCGGCAAAAGTCATTCCCAAAGCATACATTAAAAAGAACCCTCGGTAATAGTGAAATGAATCACTTCTCTCTTTCTTGCTCGTTGTCAGAATCCAGAATGCAATAGCGCATGTAATTGCGATCATGAAATCCGTAAACGCTGTTACTGGCTCTCTTAATTCTAGCGTACCTATAAATATAGTTGGGTTCAAAATTGAATCTGGACTATCAACCATGTTTTAATGCAATTCCGATAAATAACTAATGACGAAAAAAGCCCCGCCCGAGTGGACGAGACTTCTGGTTTTATAATTGAATTCTTAAAGGTGGATTACTTCGTCATAAGCCGCTGCTGCTGCTTCCATAATTGCCTCACTCATCGTTGGGTGAGGGTGAACTGTTTTGATAAGCTCATGACCAGTGGTTTCCAGTTTTCTAACTGCAACCAATTCTGCAACCAACTCAGTTACGTTATATCCAATCATATGACCACCAAGTAATTCACCGTATTTGGCGTCAAATATGAGTTTCACAAAACCATCAGAGTGTCCGGCAGCCTTAGCTTTTCCTGACGCACTAAATGGGAATTTACCAACTTTAATCTCAAGTCCTGCCTCTTTAGCTGCCTTTTCAGTCATACCTACACTGGCGACCTCTGGAGAACAGTATGTGCAACCAGGTATATTATCGTAATCAAGTGGAGCAGGTGAGTGGCCAGCTATTTTTTCCACACAGATTATGCCTTCTGCTGACGCAACATGCGCAAGAGCTTGACCTGGAACACAATCGCCTATAGCGTATACTCCAGGAATATTAGTTTCATAGTACTCATTGACCATGATCTTTCCTTTGTCAGAAGCTATACCGACATCCTCAAGACCAATATTTTCAATATTAGCAATTACTCCTACTGCTGAAAGAACCACATCACACTCGATGCTGCCTTCTTTTCCTTTTTTGTCTTTATAATTTACAGTGCACCCTTTTGCTGTTGTCTTAACCTCGGTAACTTCAGTTCCCGTCATCACGTCCATTCCAGTTTTCTTGAAGCTTCTAGCCAATTGCTTGCTAACGTCCTCATCTTCCACTGGAACTACGTTGTCCATGTATTCAATCAGCGTAACCTTTGTTCCGATAGTTTGATAGAAATATGCAAACTCAGAACCAATAGCGCCTGATCCCATTACAACCATTGTTTTTGGTTGCTTAGGCAAAGTCATTGCTTCACGATAACCGATAATCTTCTTGCCATCTTGCTTTATGTGCGGAAGTTCTCTTGATCGAGCACCAGTAGAAACAATAATGCTCTTCGCTGTGATGTCTTTTTTCCCTCCTTTTGAATCGGTTACTTCGAGCGTATTGGCGCTCTTTAGTTTACCGCTTCCCATGATCACCTCAATCTTGTTCTTTTTCATTAAGAACTCAACACCTTTACTCATTCCAGCAGCAACCTCGCGACTTCTACCAATAATGTTTTCAAAGTTGATGTTGCCATCTTTTAAGGTTATGCCGTAATCTGAAGCATGATTTAAGTAGTCAAAAACTTGAGCACTTTTCAGTAGTGCTTTTGTTGGTATACAGCCCCAATTAAGGCAAATACCACCTAAAGACTCACGTTCAACGATCGCAGTTTTCAAACCTAATTGAGATGCTCGAATGGCCGCCACATATCCACCTGGGCCGCTTCCTAATATTATAAGATCAAAATCCATTTATTGTGTTTTATTTGATTCGTTTCAATTCTCAGCCGCGAATTTAATGTAATAGATTCTATCGAATTGCATTGTATGATAACTTGCTCCATTTCACACCGATAATTTTTGGAAGGATATAATTTCGTCCCTTACTTAACATGAGCGATCTAATTAGAATTTCCTTTGTGAGACTTTTGATAAGGATCTGAGACCGCTTATCCTTCTTCCGTTTTGTTTTTAAGCTTTGAATTGTATTATTGGATAATCTTAAAACCTTACTACCATGATGACACTAGAAATCAAACACCAAGAATCATATTCTAGAGGTGAATTACTATTACGAAGCTTTTTTGGGCTCTTTTACATTGTTTTACCGCATGCCTTTCTGTTGATGTTTATGGCAATTGCAGCAGGAGTTCTGAGCTTTCTTTCTTTTTGGGTTATCCTTTTTACAGGGCGATACCCTCAAAGTTGGTTTGAGTTTCAAGTCAAGTATATGCGCTGGTCGCTCCGAGTGAATTCTAGGCTGTATAATCTATCTGATGGATATCCAGCGTTTGGCCTAAATGCAGCAGATGAATACGTCACATTTGATGTAACTTATCCGGAGTCTATATCGCGGAGTTCCGTTCTTTTAAGAGGTCTTTTCGGGTGGTTTTATGTGCTAATTCCACATGGTTTTGTGCTCGCTTTATTGTCAATAGCAGTATCTGTTGTTAGCTTTATTGGCTGGTGGGCAGTGTTGTTTACAGGTAGCTTTCCGAAATCTATGTTTGACCTTATTGTACAATTTCTACGCTGGTCTCAAAGAGTTTCAGTTTATATGGCTAACATGTCTGACGAGTACCCTCCATTTTCAGGTTTGCCTGACGAGCATAAGTAATGTGTATAAAATATAAAGAGTCGCAGTGAAAGAAGATGAAATGAACAATGAATCGTCCTATTACCTTCTTCCTCAACCTGATCAAATACCAGAGAGGGAGAGGGAAGATGCTATGGGTGCTTATTTAATGATGTTTGCTGCTGTAGCTGTTGCACTGCCGCTGCCTGTAGTAAATTTAATTGCAGCAATCATTTATTATTATGTGAATAGAATCAAGAGCCGGTTTATTCATTTTCACTCTCTTCAAAGCTTACTCTCGCAATTACCCACAACATTGCTCAATTGGGGCTTGCTTTATTGGAGTTTGAGGATATGGTTTTTTGATAGCCTTGAAATGGATGATTACTACAAAGGTTATTTGTTGACTACAATCCTTGCCAATATTCTCTATTTGGTTTTTAGCATAGTCGCAGCTGTGCAGGCCAGAAAAGGAAGGATGTATTACTTCTTGCTGTTTGGTAAGCTTAGTTATCAGATCGTCTTTTCTAAATCGAGCTCAATTACATATAAGAGTGATACTGTAATTTCCTTTGAGAATAAGCCACCTGCCTAAAATGATTAAGTCATCAATTTTGGCTGACTTTTTCAAGCTGGTTGCTGCTTTCGTTATTGTTTGGGCTGTCTTCACCTTAGTCGCTGATTATATTCCAGGCTTCAGTAATGTTGAATTTAAAAAATCGTCTGAGTCATTAGGGATTTCGATAGAGAATGAAGAGAGGATAGGGGATTTGATATTAGAAATGTATTTGGCTGATAAAACTATCGTATCAAATACAACGCTAGACTCAGGCCTTTTGGTGATATATAATAGGCTAATGGAAGGCTTAGAAGAGAGTAAATATGAAATTAAGTTCTATGTTGTTGAATCCGAAATGGTAAATGCAATGACTTTTCCGGGAGGGAATGTTGTAATCAATACTTCGTTGATCGAGTTCAGTGATTCTCCTGAAGAATTTGCAGCAGTCGTTGCACATGAGATCGGACATACGGAATTAAGGCATGTAATTGATCGTATGGCAGCTGAAGTTGGTATGACGGTGCTTGTCTCGCTCATAACTGGTGGTGATGCTACAGTGATTCATGAGGCCATCGGAGCGTTTATATCAAATGCGTTCAGCCGCTCGCAAGAATCCGAAGCAGATCTTTTTGGGATGGAACTATTAGAACGTTCTCACATAGACCCTAAGTCAATAGGACAGTTTTTTGAAAGGTTAAATGAGAGTAACCTCGGGTTTGGTGAAAGGCTAGAATTATTAATGAGTCACCCACACAATAATTCTAGGCTAGAGTCTAGTCTGCAATATCAAATTGAAGAAGGATTTTCTTCACGACCTTTGCCTTTAGATTGGAATAGAATAAAAGCTTCGCTGTAGCACAATATGATCATTGAGAGTTTTTCAAATCCTAAGTATAAATACTTGCTCAGTCTTTCTAAATCTAAGAACAGAAAGAAGGATGGTGTTTATTTAATGGAAGGTAGGGTAGAAATTGACTTAGCAATTCGCTCAGGTCAAAGACCGCAAATTGTAGCATTTTCTGACGCGTATATAGATCAAAAAGAAATTGAGACGATAGTAGGTAGATTCAATCCGCAGATCATTAAGCTGTCAAAGGCCCTTTTTGATGCATTGAGTTATCAAAACGTTCCGATGAATTTTATTGGTGTCTTCCCTGCTTTTCTTAATGATTTGGCAATGATTAATGATGATGAGCCAATAGTGGTATTAGAAAAGGTGGAGAAGCCTGGTAATTTAGGTGCGATCTTAAGAACATGTGACGCTCTCGGTGTGAAGAATATCATTGCAACTGAATCACCAGTTGACCTATTTAATCCTAACATTTTGAGAAACAGCAGAGGTGCCATTTTTTCTACGACATGTGTTTTTGCGAGTAATGAAGAGGTGCTTAAGTTTTTGAAAAGAAGAAACAGTCAAGTATACTGTGCTGCGCTTACCGAGGGTTCTGAAGACTATAGAAAAGTGAATTTGCAGAAGAACAATGCATATGTATTTGGCTCAGAGGCACATGGCCTTTCTGACTTTTGGTTGTCTAGCTCAGATCAAAACATTATTATTCCAATGCAGGGAGAAGTTGATTCATTGAATGTATCGGTGAGTGTAGCAATAATACTATCTCACCATTTTAATGTTATTGACGGCTCTTAGACTTTTTTCTTGCTTGGTTGATAAGTCTTTTCAGTTTGATTTGTTTGCTAGCCAAAGATTCGTCTACCTCAAAAAGGGCGATCCGGACTGAACTCTCCGTATCACTGATATAATAAACTTTTTCTTTCTGATCAGCTCAATATTTACCATACCACTGTTTCGAGCAAGTTGAACGATATCATGCGCTTCTTGACCATTTTCTCGGTTATTTTCATCCCGCTTACGTTTATTGCGGGTATTTATGGAACCAACTTCGATAATTTACCTGAGCTACACTATGAGTATAGTTATTACGTTATGCTGGCTGCAATGGTCTTGTTGACTGCGGGTATGATAGCATACTTCAAAAGAAAGGGCTGGATGTAACACAATCGATTAACGCTATGAAGAGGCTTCTTGTTTTTCCTTTTTTAATCTTGACTTTTAACTTATTAGCTCAATTTAATACGATAACTACTTCGTTTCCCTCACTTGCTATAAACGCTGATGCACATTTGAATGGAACTGCGGGAATTGGCTCCGTTTCTGATGAGCATAGTATTCAGGGGGCTTTCAATGGAAATCCAGCAATTTTAGCAAATGGAAGTAAATATGTTTCAGCTAACCTGAATCACGCACCTTGGCTAAGAAGACTCGTTCCTGGAGTTTCAAATAACTCTGCGCAATTTGCATTGGGTATTAGCAAGAGGTATGCCTTGGGTTTTCAATTCAAATATTTCACCTTAGGAAATATTCAATTTACAGATCAATTCGGGAATGTTACTACTCAATATGCGCCCACTGAAACATCGCTTCAAATGAATCAAGCATTTAGGATTTCTGGCAATTGGTCAATAGGAGCAGCTTTTAAACTGGCATCTGCTAAATATCTGTCCAATTCAAATGCGATCGTATTTGCAGTGGATTTAGGAACTCAGTACCAAAAGAAGTTTGTTGAGCGTGAAAACTTGAAAACCTTCTTTAGATGGGGGGCAGGAATCACTAATTTGGGTAATAAGGCCTTTTTCGAAAATAGCAGCCTTTCAAACTATATTCCAACCACATTGCAAACAGGTTCAATGTTTAGTGTGCATTCAAAAGCGGGTAATGGTTGGCTAGTTAACAACGTCTCATATCAAGTGTCAAAGCTTTTGGTGCCATCTCCACCTAGATATAAGATTGACCCAGCTACCATGGATGTCATTCAGGATGGTAATGGTGAATTAATTGTTTCATCAGGTCGAGATCCTAATGTTCCGGTCATGCAAGGTGTTGTTCAATCGTTTTACGATGCTCCAGGTATGGCTGGAGGTTACAACGAAAACGGGGAATGGGAGGCTACGACAGGTCAGAAAATAAGCGAAGAATGGAGTGAGATTATTCATCATGTCGCTCATGAAGTCCGATATGAAGTGAGTGATAACCTCATCCTGAAAATGCGCGAAGGGCTATTTTTAGAGGCGAGTGCGAAAGGCGGAAGAAAATACTTTTCATTTGCTCCTGGTATAGAATTGTATGGATTTCGGTTGGGTTATAGCAGGTGGTTGGCTTTTGGGCAAAATACTAATCTTAGTGGAACGCACAGCTTTTCAATCGGTTTTCATAGGAAATTTGGATATAAATGGCGTTCATTGAATTAATGATTCGCAGAAAATTTCCTTTACTTCGAATTAAAACCGATTGTAGAGCATGGATTTAAGCATTAAGACCTTTGAGGAATACACCGAAAAATACGCGCAAAGCGTTGAAAATCCAGAATTTTTTTGGGGTGAAATAGCGAACACATTCACTTGGAATAAGCCGTATGATAAAGTTTGTAATTGGGAATTCGAAACGCCTGATATTAAGTGGTTTGTCAACGGTAAGTTAAATATAACTGAGAACTGTTTAGATAGGCATTTAGCTAAACGAGGAAATAAACTTGCATTGATTTGGGAACCGAATGATCCGAAAGAACGTTTTGTACGCTATACATACCGCGAATTGTATGAGAAAGTATGCGAGTTTGCCAATGCACTAAAAGCACAAGGGATTAAAAAAGGAGATCGTGTGGTTGTTTACATGCCTATGATTCCAGAACTTACCATTGCTGTTTTGGCTTGCGCTAGAATAGGAGCCATCCATTCAGTAGTTTTTGCAGGATTTAGTGCGCATGCAATGGCTGATAGAATCAATGATGCTCAAGCCAAGATGGTGATTACAGCGGATGGTTTAAATCGTGGCGCAAAACAAGTTCCATTGAAAAGGGTAGTAGATGAGGCGCTTCGCACGTGCGAATCAATCGAAACGGTAATTGTCTTTGACTGTGTTGGATGGTCTCCAAATATGGTTGAAGGCAGAGATGTTTGGTGGAATGAATCGATTGAAGGAATGTCAAAGGAATGTCCAGCTGAAGTAATGGATTCCGAAGATATGCTCTTCATTCTCTACACATCTGGATCTACAGGAAAACCAAAAGGTGTAGTTCATACACATGGCGGTTATATGGTATACACAGCATATTCATTTCAGAATGTTTTTCAATATGATGAGAGTGACATATACTGGTGTACAGCGGATATTGGATGGATCACAGGGCACAGCTATATTGTTTACGGACCGCTTTTATCCGGAGCTACAACCGTAATGTTTGAAGGAGTGCCAACTTATCCAGATGCTGGGCGATTCTGGCAAGTTTGTGACAAGTACGGTGTGAATCAATTTTATACAGCTCCAACTGCCATCCGTGCCTTGATGGCATATGGTGAAGATCATGTTCTGTCCTATAGCCTTGACTCTCTTAAGGTGCTAGGTACGGTTGGCGAACCAATCAATGAAGAAGCGTGGAAGTGGTATCATATTCACGTAGGTAAAGAACGTTGTCCGATTGTTGATACTTGGTGGCAAACTGAAACAGGCGGAATTATGATTTCAGGTTTAGGTAACTTAAGCCCAATGCGCCCCGCTCATGCAGGATATCCACTTCCCGGTATTCAGCCCGTGTTGTTAGATCAGGAGGGAAAAGAGATTACAGAGAATCTAACGGAAGGGTATTTGTGTATTAAGCATCCTTGGCCGTCTATTATTCGCACTACATATGGTGATCATGATCGATGTAAAATCACTTACTTCTCTCATTACAAAGGATATTATTTCACAGGAGATGGTGCCAAAAGAGATGAAAATGGAATGTACCGGATCATTGGTAGAGTAGATGATGTAATCAATGTGAGTGGACATCGATTTGGAACGGCAGAAATTGAGAGTGCAATCAATGCTAATGATAATGTGGTTGAGTCAGCAGTTGTTGGCTATCCGCATGAAGTTAAAGGTCAAGGTATTTATGCTTATGTGGTTTGTGAATCAATGCCTGAAGACAGAGAAACCGCTCGTGCTGAAATAGTAGAAACAGTGGTTGAACAGATTGGCAAGATTGCCAAGCCTGAAAAGATTCAGTTTGTTACAGGTTTGCCTAAAACCCGTTCAGGAAAGATCATGAGAAGAATTCTCAGAAAAGTGGCGGAAGGAGAGGCTGATAAACTCGGAGATACAAGCACACTATTAGATCCAGATGTGGTTGATGAAATTGTAAAAGGTGCTTTATGAAGTTTCATACGAGAAAATGGGTAAAGCCTGAAGACTTGAATGCAAATGAGTCTTTATTTGGGGGGAGGTTGCTCCAATGGATTGATGAGGAAGCAGCGCTCTATACGATTATTCAACTGGACAATGAGCGGGTAGTAACTAAATACATGTCTGACATCAACTTTGTGAGTGCGGCTAAACAAGGCGACATCATCGAAATTGGTATTGATGTCGTCAAATGGGGTAAGACTTCCATTACCTTAAGCTGCAAGGTTCGCAACAAAATGACTCATCAAACGATTATCAGTCTTGATCAGATTATCATGGTAGGTCTTAGTGAAAGTGGATTGCCTAAAATTCACGGTAAAACTGAAATAGAGTATATAAAGGATCGAATAGAAGAGAATGATTGATCTTGCAACAGCTTTTTATAACGAGCAATTGAAAACTAAAGGAACTTAATCTTGTTATTGACTTATGCTTCATTATTCAATATACGCGCATTCTGAGGATGCTAATTGGGTGACTTTTGTGCACGGTGCGGGAGGTAACAGTTCTATTTGGTATAAACAATTGAGGGCTTTTAAAGAAAACTTCAATGTTTTGCTCATTGATCTCAGGGGACATGGAAAGAGTAAAAAACCCATCTATGAAAACCTGAAAAAATATTCATTTAAAGTCATTGGTGATGAAGTGATAGAGGTGCTAGATCACCTTAAAATAAAGTCTAGTCATTTTGTTGGTATTTCCTTGGGTACAATCATCATCCGAGAAATTACAGAGCGATTTCCTGAGAGAACGCGAAGTATGGTGCTTGGTGGAGCTGTTATGAAGTTAAACATGAAAGGGCAGATTTTAATGAGGATAGGAGATACGCTAAAGAGTGTGATTCCATACCTTATCTTGTATAAGATATTGGCGTTTGTCATTCTACCCAGAAAGTCGCACCGTGAATCAAGGAATCTTTTCATTAACGAAGCGAAGAAACTCTACCAAAAGGAGTTTAAAAGGTGGTTTTCGTTAGTGGCTGAGGTGACTCCGCTTTTGTCTTTTTTCAGAACTAAAGATTCTGGGATCCCTACTTTGTATATAATGGGAGAGGAAGATCATATGTTTTTACCTTCTATTAGGCAGTTGATATTAAATCATAAGTCAGCTGAACTCTTTGTTATTTCTAATTGTGGGCATGTGGTTAACGTTGAACAGCCAGAAATTTTTAATAATGAAGCGATTCAATTTATGAAACGAATAGTTAGTCCTTCCGCTTAGGCTCGGATTGTTTTATCAGATAGTTTATTTTGATAAATAAATAGATAATTCATCGTCAATTTCCCTGTTATCCAGATTTAGAATCATTTCTTTGCCGCTTAATCATTATAGAATGTTATAATAACATTGACCCAGATTTTAAAGTATGATAAATTCGATTATAACAGGAACTGGAAGCTATATCCCGGAGGTGGTTCAACCCAATAAGGCATTTCATCACAATAGGTTTTATACCGATGATCAAGTCTTGATTGAAACTCCTGGTGATGTGGTTGCAGAGAAATTTGAGAATATAACAGGTATAAGAGAGAGAAGATATGTGTCTGAAGATTTAGATTCTTCTAGCATTGGTCTTATTGCAGCACAGCGAGCTATCGAGGATTCCGGAATTGATCCAGAGACTATAGATCAGATCATTTTTGCACACAACTTTGGAGATGTAGTTAAGCATACTATTCAAACTGATGTTTTGCCAGCTTTAGCTACAAGAGTGAAGCATGGTTTGGGGATTAAAAATCCTCTATGTGTTGCATATGATGTTCTCTTTGGCTGTCCTGGTTGGATTCAAGGCGTTATTCAAGCCAACGCATTCTTCAAGGCAGGAGAAGCAAAAACTGCATTAGTCATAGGAAGTGAAACGCTATCTCGAGTGTTAGATATTCATGATCGCGACAGTATGATTTTTTCAGATGGAGCAGGCGCGTGCATACTTCAGGCTAATGACTCTGAAGAAAGAAAGGGTATATTATCTACTGCCAGTATGACTTTTGCAAATGATGAAGCTTATTATCTATTCTTGGGAAAGTCGAACCTTCCTGAGGCAGATGCTCGAATTAGATATATAAAAATGAATGGACGCAAGGTCTATGAGTTTGCTCTTACTAATGTTCCATTAGCTATGAAGTCCGCAATGGATAAGGCTGGGGTTTCAATAGAAGAGGTTTCGAAAATTTTCATACATCAAGCCAATGAAAAGTTAGATGAAGGAGTTATAAAACGTCTCTATCGACTTTACAATATAAAGGATGTCCCTGAAGGAATTATGCCTATGAGTGTGCATGAATTGGGTAATAGCTCAGTGGCAACGGTTCCAACTTTATTTGATCGCGTTCGAAAGGGTGAGCTTGAAGGTCATTCAGTGAAATCAGGTGACTTATTGCTTTTTGCTTCTGTGGGCTCAGGTATGAATATAAATGCCTTCTGCTATAGAGTTTAATTAGTCTGGAAGGTCGAAAATACTTTTGAATAACCTTTCCTTGTCATTTATCGATTCTTCTAAACTTATCATCGATTCGGTCCGAAGTACACCACTTATTCTATTTACTCTGAATATAACGTCTTTGGCATGCTTAGCATCCATGCACCGGACCTTACAAAAGATCGAAAATTGCCCCGTTGCGATGTGTGCAACAGTGACCTCTGGAATGTCTTTTAATGCTTTAATAATATTCCCCGAGTCTATTGTTCTGCCTAGGATAAGTCCAATATATGCCGTGAACCCGTAACCCACGACATCATAATTGATAGTCAAAGTGGCACCAGTAATAATGCGTCTTTGCTCCATTTTCTTTACCCGTCCATGCACGGTACCCGGAGAAATAGTAAGTTTTTTGGCTATTTCAGTATAAGGCATACGAGCGTCTTCTATTAAATAAGTCAATATCTGGCGATCTATTTTATCAATATTGTAATTGAAAGGCATATTCTCTTTCTCTTTTTGATGATTAGGGATTTTAAAGCACTAATAAATGATTTTTAATTAAATATTGGGATGTAATGGTGATTATTTGTCATTATTAGCTTCCATTGGTCTTAGTTTTGGCTTATAGTAAAAGTAACTATAAGTTAAACAAACTTCTTATGAAAATTGACAATTTAGAACTGATCACAACTATCCACAATCCTGAAAGTGTAGTTGAAGTATTTTTTGATCGTATGAATGAAAGAATAGTAGAGCATAAATGCCTCAACTATAATCGGAAAAAGGAATATTCTTACGAGGTTGGAGAGTATTTAAAGAACGTTAAGAACTTCAAAAAAGTTGATCAGAAGGTTCTTTCTCATATTATGAATTACACTAACTAATAAGACAGGTTGAAATGAATGAATTGAAAGAGGTATTTGGAATTCTTGAAGAACCTCAAGAATTGGCGTCAATAATATTTGACTCAACCAAACGAAATACTTTAGAGAATAAACTGCAATCTGTAGGAGAGCAATTCTCCCTAGAGCATATCGAGAATCAGATGAATGCGGTTTCAAGGGCGCTTATCTCACTTGGGGCTTCTTCAGGAGATAATATTGCTATTTACGGACTTGATTACCTAGATGCGCTGAATCTTTATTTAGCATCTGGACAGGTTGGTATTAACGTTGTTAACCTGAGTAATGCCAAGACAGTTGCTGAACTGAATGAAGTTATATTGTCTTCGAAGGCCCGGTTTGTGTTTTTTGGAGATTCGACAACTTCAGTTTTAGGAAGTGATTATCTTGACCAGATCAGCACCTCTGGTAAAGGCATATTTCTTGAATACCTAGTATGTCAAGGAAATATAGAAAACTGCAGCGGTAATGTTTTAACTTGGGAGAAGTTTCGAAAACTCGAAAGGTTAGCAACGAACTGGGAGGTTGGTCTTTTGAGGGTGATTTGAATTTCTTGTCCATTCTGAAGGCTAATACCTGAGAGTGTCTATTTTCGAGGTATGAATAGATCTACAGTTTTTAATGCTCTAGTAGTTAGAGAGCTTGAGAATGGCCAATTTTCGAGAGAAATAGAAAAAAAGAAGATAGTTGAATTACCAGAAGGTGAGGTAATTGTAAAGAATCAGTTTGCGGGTCTTAATTATAAAGACGCGTTGTCTGCGTCCGGTCATAAAGGGATTTCCCGAAATTTCCCGCATACTCCTGGAGTGGATGCTTGTGGAGTTGTCGAATTTTCTAAAAGTTCTGAGTTTAAAGAAGGTGATCAAGTAATTGTTACAGGTTACGACTTAGGCATGAATACCTCTGGAGGTTTTCAGGAATATATAAGTGTACCAGCAGCTTGGGTTGTGCCTAAACCGGAAAGTCTTGAATTAAAAGAGGCTATGGTATATGGCACAGCAGGCTTTACAGCAGCCTTGTCATTGTATAAAATGGAGCGAATGGGACAGACTCCAGAAATGGGGCCAGTTTTAGTGACGGGAGCTACTGGAGGAGTAGGTAGCATGGCGGTTGGGGTTTTGGCGAAAGCAGGTTATGAAGTAATCGCATCAACAGGCAAAAAGGACGCGGAAAGCCACCTCAAAAAATTAGGCGCTACTCAAATTGTTGATCGTGCATTTGCCAATGACGAATCCGGAAGGCCATTGCTCAGAAGTCAATGGGCAGGGGCGGTAGATACAGTTGGTGGTAATACGCTAGCCACGTGTGTGAAAGGTTGTCAAAGAAAGGGGAGTGTGGCTAGCTGTGGATTAGTTGCTTCTCATGAACTCAATATGACGGTATATCCTTTCTTGCTCAACGGCATTAATATTTTAGGAGTCGACTCGGCAGAAACCGATATGGAGCTGCGGAAGAAAATTTGGAATAGATTAAGTGATAATTGGAGTGTTCCTAATCTTCTAGACTTTGGTCAATTTATTCCGCTAGATGGAATCATTGAGCAGATGGATTTAATCCTGAAGGGACGAACTAGGGGTAGAGTAGTAGTGGCGTTTTAAAACTATTTGTAGGTTCTGCTTTCTCGTTTCAGTTTTTCCCATTCTTCCTTTGGCGTGTGCGGAAGTTGATCTGAAATCAGCACATCATAATCGTATGCTTGTTGCGACTTAAATGAGTATGGAAAGGATTGGAATTTAGAAGTTAGCATTTCACATTCGTACGTGAAATCTGCCTTCTCATTTTCACTAAACAGCCTTCTTTTTTCAAGAAAAACATCAGCCTTCAGCCTAATACTACCTAAAGCCCACTTTCCTTTGAAGGATTGATAGTTAAACTCAACTAGTGTGTTTTTAATATCAAACATTAGCCCGTAAATCCATAAAGCAGCCTTCATGTATCCGGGGACAATATGTTTTTGACCATACTCACTGATTCCGAATTCAATTTTCACAAATGCGTTCGTAGATTGTTCAATCCACATAGTACCTGCCAGCATAGGTTTGTGAACTTTCTTTTTTTGGTCAAAGTGAATTACCACTAATGATTCATCACCATACTCTACTGGCTTTCCATACCAGAATTCATATTGTTCGTGATTGTTGCTATCTAGGAAATCTACATTGTCATCGTTGATCACAAATTTTTGGTCTACATTTCTTAATGGATCGATGGAAAGCAGAAAAGGCGGATTGCCTATTTCTAATGGAAGCTGAAGGTCCTTTTCGGATATTTCTTCTCCGTTCTTGTTTGCTGCTTTCATCTCTTTTTTAACCTCTTTATTCCTTTCTTTAAGCATAAATGAGAGGTCATCGGCTTTCATTTTGTAGCCGGCTTGAATACGCAGATCAAAAGAGTCTTTACCTGAAAGATAGCCAGTTTGAATTGCCTCTAGAAACGCCTCTGAATGGTTTACAAACCGTTCATTTTCTTTGAGGTACTCGCGGTAATAATGCTTTGTAGCGAAGGAATCAGGGTAATAATTATCAGCAACAGAATTAAGTGCCAACCGAACATATTCGCCAGCCTTAATAGGTCTGATAACAACCTCATCTAATTGTAATGAAGACGACTTTAGTGCAATACTATCACCTTCTTTAATCTCGCTCTGTTTGATCCTTTTTGTTATGTATCCTATTGATCTGAATTGAAGAATATCACTTTGAATTAAGTTATATAATTCAATATCTCCTGAGTCATTGGCTACAAAACCATATTCTCCATTTCGAAGAATAGCTGTTGCATAGGGGATAGGGGATTTAGTTTCTGCATCAATGATCGTAATACTTTGAGCATGAATACTTAATACTGATATAAAAAGAAAAAGAAAAGTTATGTATTTCATCGACTTATCATGAGACGTGACTTTTTACCTGTAGTTACAATTGTTTCAAGCAGAAATCGCACATTCCGCAGTTTTCTGCATTCATTTCACCAAAATACTCAAGTAACATTCTGCTCCTGCACTTTGCTTCAGACTGAATAAAATGAAGCATTGCTTCTGATTTGTTTTGTGTCACTTCTTTTCTGATTTTATAATGTTCATCTGAAAAGCTGAGGTTTTTTTTGTCGATTCGTTCACAGGTATAGGTCACCTTCGGTAAATTGGTGGCTTTATTGTAGGTGATATATTCTGAGTCATGCAACCACTCTAGACCCTTAATAACTCGATCTTTTGACCACTTAGTACGTTTGGCTAATGTCCATTCGCTGATTGATGATTTTTCGTCAAATAGGCGAGAATAAGACCGGAGAAGTGCATCAATCAAATAGGCAAGCTTGTGGTCTGAGTTTCGAAAATTGTAGATCTGCTCATAGCCTGCTTTAAAAATGACTGAGGAATAATAATCTGAACTCTCATTGAATTGAATATATCCTTCGCGTTCAACAAACTTAAGACTGAGCAGTACTTGCCGAATATCTAGGTTATACTGTTGGCACATCATTTCTACATCTAGCGCAAATGTCTCGTCTTTGCCACTTCCTGTTGCCAATCTGAGGAAGCTAGACGTTGCTTCATAAACCCTCTTTATTTCTTGAATTGAAGGAAAAGATTGAATTGATTTATCAATGTAGTTGCTTACATCTTTTTTAGTCAATACAGATACCGCAAATGCCTTATTTCCATCTCTTCCTCCACGTCCACATTCTTGATAATAATTTTCGAGTGTATCTGGAATGTCAAAATGAACCACAAACCTGACATTGGGTTTGTCAATGCCCATACCAAATGCATTGGTTGCCGCTATAATTTCACATTCGCCAGTCATCCATTTTTGTTGCTTTTCAGCCCGAATCTCGTTATCTAATCCAGCATGATAATAATCGATACTTAAGCCTCGCTTTCTAAGCTCCCGACTAATGCGCTCCGTCCCTTTCCGACTGCGCATATATACGATGCCAGAACCTTTTTGTTTCTTGGCAATGCGCTCAATTTTACCCAGTTTGTCCTCATCCCAATCAATGAAATAAACCAAGTTATCTCGCTTAAAGCTCTTTTGAAATAAGTTCTCCTTTTTGAATAAAAGCTTGGCTTGAATATCCTTTTTCACCAATGGAGTCGCGCTTGCTGTCAACGCAATAACTGGAGTGTTAGAAATAAGTGATCTTATTTCGGCAATCTCAAGGTAAGGAGGTCTAAAATCATATCCCCACTCACTAATACAATGCGCTTCATCTACTGCAAGCATGGAAACGTTCATTTGAGCAATTCTGGCCTTGGCCAAATCAGTTTTCAAACGCTCAGGAGATAGGTATAAAAACTTTACATCTTTATCGTAGATTGCTCGATCAAAAATGGCATCTATTTGAGAATAGTCAAACTCCGAAGTAGCGCATAAAGCTTTGATATTCCTTTTGTTTAAAGCATCAACTTGATCCTTCATCAAGGCGATCAAAGGCGATACAACAATGCAAATACCTTCGTTAATCAAAGCCGGAACTTGGAAACAGATTGATTTCCCGCCTCCAGTAGGTAGAATAGCCAAAGTATCCTTGCCGTCCAGAATGCTCTGAATTATTTCGAGCTGAAGAGGTCTGAACTCTTTAAACCCATAATACTTTTCGAGTATTTCATGTGGTTTACTCAATGCGGAAAACAGGATAGATGAGATGGCTGCTTCTCTCATAATGAGCTGACTTCTTGTAGATGAAGTCTAATTTGGATCGAGCGTTATTGTTTACCGAAGAATCTAGTGCTACAAACTCATCTAGACGTGAGGCTAGATCATCGTTCTTCAATATTTCAGCTGCTTCTGGTTCAAACACATAGCTACTAAACCCTTCCTTTTGTTGTAGAATTTCATCGTAAAAATTCCAGTTGAAGTATGAGTCGGGGCCTTGAGGTTCGAGCATTTCAATGATGAGTCTTTTCTTTATTTGGTCTGTTGATACGAAGTAATAAGTGTTTTTGATAACATCAACTTCATTTTCAAATTCTTCAATTTTTACGTCATAGTGATAGTAATGCGACTCATATGGCTTTGGGCTTGTAGAATAATCTTTAATTCGATATGAAGTAACGTTTAATGTGGAGTCATGATTAATTATCTTCATTACTACATTATTCAATTGTAATCGTTGCACAACTTCATTCCATGACGCAGGCACGAGATAAGCTGTTGGAGATGCTACAGAAACTTTGGCTTTAAGGTGTGCAAAATATTGAATTGGTTTTTCCCATTGGGTGTCTCGATCATAGTAAAGTTGTTGTTCATCTGTAACTTCACTTGTGTCATAATATGCCCGATAGCCTTTAAAGTTAAGAAGCTCTGACTGGCTTTTGTCAATTTCCCAATCAAGTATAAATTCTGATTGCTTCTGCAGCACTTCATCTGCTGCTATGCGAGCATCTTTTATGGATTTGACATCTTTAGCAAGTATCTCGCCAAGGGAATGGAGAAAGTTAAGGGTTGATGTTACGCGTTGTTTAAACGGCTTTAACATATGGGTTTCGGTCAGAAGGCCTATTGAGTTGTGTAGGGCCGTAAAACCCGTTGAGTATCGCGGTGAGTCATAAAAAGAGGAGTATCCTGAGTCTGGTGAAGTTCCAAATACATTTACGTATGGAATCATTTCATCGTTCCTTTCGAGCATTTTGGATTGTAGTATCGGTGTCAAATGATCATTGACATAATTACTCAAAGGCAAGGCTAGCTTGTCAGGGTGTGATAAAAGGTAAGTCATTGTGTAAGGATAGTCAGCGCCATTACTTACATGAGTTTCTAGATAAACATCTGGGTTCCAATGCGCAAAAAGTTCAATAAATGATAATGCATTTTTACTATCTGCTTTTGAGAAATCTCGGTTCAGATCTAGGTTTCTTGCATTCCCTCGAAAGCCATAGCTCTCAGGTCCGTTTTGATTCGCTCTTGAGCAGCAGTTTCTGTTCAATGCTCCGCCAACATTGTATATGGGGATGATCATTATTATTATGTCCTCAAAGTTTTGCTCAAAGTCCTCACTGCTTAAAATTTGACGGGCGTAAAGCATGGATGCATCAATTCCGTCTGGTTCTCCTGGATGGATACCATTGTTAATCAACCATTTGATTTTTCCACTCTTTTGAATGGATTCGAAATTGAAGTTTCGGGCCGAGTTGATAACAATAAGGTGAAGTGGAAGGCCTGCATCCGTTTCTCCAAACTCCTTTAAGCAGAAATAAGCTGATTCTTTTTCCAATGCCCTCCACCAATCAATTGCTTCTTCATAAGTTGTCGTTTCAATTGAATCAGAGCTTTCAAATGGAGTTTTCATTTCTTTTATGGCGCTTTCATCCGCGCATGAGGAGAAAATAAAGGACGCCAGTATTGCAAAAAATAAAAGTCGATTCATATTGGCTTATTATTCTCCAAATCAACATAAAACGATTGACTATTAAAAGTGAATTCAAAAGGATATTATTGATACGTAAACTAATCAACCACTATTATGAGAATTATAAAAATCATCGGAGGGGTAATAGGAGCCCTTGTTCTTGTTATATTGATTTTAGGCTTAATAGCACCAAGTCACACACATATTGAGCGATCCGTAACTGTTCAAGCGCCTCATGACCACGTTTGGTATTATGTCAGCAGTTTTGCTGGAATGGTTCAATGGTCTCCATGGCGTGAGCTCGACCCAGATCAGGTTGCGGTCATCAAAAATGACGGTGCAGTTGGTGCCTTATATACTTGGTCGGGAAATGAAGATGTGGGAAAAGGAGAGCAAACTATTACATCCATAAATGAAACTGAGGTAGTAACCCATTTGCATTTTATTGATCCTTTTGACGCAGAAGCAGATGCTACAACTTCAGTAATTAAAAGCGAAGATGGAGTAAAAGTAACATGGTCATATGATGCTGACGCTCCTTATCCAATGAACGTGATGAACCTCTTAATGGATATGGATAAGATGCTTGGTCCGGACTTTCAAAAAGGTATGGATAAATTAAAGGTTCTTGCGGAAGAAACAGCGCCTTCTATATCGCAAGAAAGCTTGTTTAATATTCAGACAATTGAGCTCGAACCGCGTGTTTATATTGGAGTTAGGAAGATAATTCCCTGGAGTGAAATGGAATCTTTCTATACATCGTCATTTGAAGTTGCCTTTGGAGCTGCACAGGCATCAAGCCTTGAGGTGTTAGGTATGCCTTCGGGTGTGTTTTTTAAGTGGGGTGAGGAGAATCAAGAAGCTGATCTGCTTGCTGGCGTACCCGTAAAAGAAGGTGAAATTGAGGGGATGGACTCAGAATTGATTGAAGGCAAATCATTATTAATTGAATACTATGGTCCATACGAAGGCACGGGAGACGCGCACATGGCCATTGAAAAATACATGGAAGAAAATGGAATTGAAAGCAAAGGGATTGCCATCGAAGAGTATGTTACCGACCCCACTGAGCAACCTGACAATTCAAAATGGCTAACTAAAATCTATTATCCAATAGTTCACTAATTTCATGAAATGACTATTTACCCTGACTTTTCTCGTGTTATTAACATGATATGTGTCATACTAGATCTCACTTAATTGGTATTGGGGTTATAAGGCCTTACCTTTGTGCCAATTATTAAAAACATAATGACGTTTAGGTCGTTATGTATTAATTATGAAACAGTTTAAATAGTAGTTATGAAAGTTGTAGATAAAAGTGATAATGTATCACTTCATTACAAGGGAACGTTGAGTGATGGACAGATGTTTGACTCTTCAGAAGGTAAAGACCCATTGACATTTGAAGTAGGAAGCGGACAAGTTATTCCAGGGTTTGATAAGGCCGTAGTGGGAATGAAAGTTGATGAGAGTAAAGTATTTACGATTCCATCTGCTGAAGCCTATGGAGATGTTAAAGAAGATTTGATGTATGAAGTTCCTGTAAGCTCGATTCCAGCTGAGCTAAACCCTCATGAAGGACAAAGGTTAGTGTCTAATTTGGAGGATGGAAGACAAATTCCAGTAACAGTAACCTCAGTTAAGGATGACAGCATTACGTTAGATGCGAACCACCCATTGGCAGGAAAAGATTTGACATTTGATATTAAGGTGGTAGCCATCAATTAAAGCGTAAAAGCGAAAGTTTAATTAATTCACAATATTTTGATACAAACAGCACCAAAATTTAATCGTGCTTCAAGTAAGGAGTTCTCACAGACGCTCAGAAAGCGCGTGAATTCCTATTTTGAGGAAAATGACATTAAAAGGACTGGCGATGTGCGAGTGGCGGTTAAAGCATTCGTTATGTTTAGTCTTTATTTTGTTCCTTATATAATACAGGTGACAGTGAATTTAGGCACGTTTCCTTATTTGCTTTGCTCCATTTTAATGGGCTTAGCCATGTCGGGAATCGGTCTTGGAATAATGCACGATGCTAATCATGGTTCATTGTCTAGTAAAAAATGGGTCAATAACCTTTTTGCTTACTCCTTGAATATAATTGGAGGTAATGCATTGTCATGGAAAATTCAGCATAATGTGCTTCACCATAGCTTTACTAATGTTCATGGAATGGACGAAGATTTAGAAGCAGGAAATATTATGCGCTTTACACCGAGTGAACCATGGAAAAAACGACATAGAGGACAACATATTTACTCTTGGGTTCTATACTCATTAATGACTTTCAGTTGGGTATTGCTTAAGGATTTTAAGAGAATCACAAAGTATTCTAAAGTTGGTTTGGTGCAAGCTCAGGGAGTGAGCTATTTCAATGCAATAGCTACGATCGTAGTATCTAAGATTGTCTACGTAGGTTACACATTGGTTTTACCAATAGCATTGGGTTATCCTGTATGGTTGGTTCTTGTTGGTTTTGTGATCATGCATATTCTTGGTGGATTAATGTTAGCTATGATTTTTCAGCCGGCACACATCATGGAAGATCATGATTTTATTAATGGAGATACTGATGTTATAAATCAATCATATGAAAGTCACCAGTTGAATACAACATCAAATTTTGCTCCGACAAATAAACTTCTTACATGGTATTGTGGCGGACTAAACTATCAAGTAGAACACCATATTTTCCCTAGTGTAAGTCATGTGCATTATCCAGCTATTTCCAAAATAGTTAAGGAGACGGCAGAAGAGTTTAACTTGCCGTATAGAAGTGTTCCTACGTGGGGTGCTGCTCTTAGAATTCATCAAAGAACGATGAAGAAATTGAGCGAACCAGAATGGTCACTAGCTTAATAGATATTTAAAAGAGGAACGAATGTTCCTCTTTTTTTTTGTCATTTTATACAATGAACTTAAATCGCTTCTTTCTAATTAATGTCTTCACAGGATCAAATGCCCTTGGAAATCAAGCATGCGTATTGTTCGTTGATGATCTAGAAGATGATGCTGCACTATCAAAAATCGCTTCTGACTTTAATTTACCTGCTACCTCATTTTTAAAACAAGATGGAGAAGGATCTTTCAGTGTAAGATGGTTTGCGCCAATGGCTGAAATTGATTTATGCGGTCATGGCACAATAGCCGCTAATTGGGCTGCGCATAGACTATTTCCTGACTTAAAAGAGTTTACATTCAAGTATAAATATGGTGTATTGCAAGGAAAGATTAATGGGAGTCAAGTTGAGTTGAAAGGAGATCCAATAGATTGTGAAGAGTCTGAAATTCCACATCATGTTAAACGTGGGTTTCATGGAAAGGCAAAGGGCTATTATCCAACCCCTAATAAAGACATTGTGTTGTTTGATAACGAGATGGATGTCGTTGAAATGAAGCCTGACTGGGAAGCTTTGCGAGCCTCTGATACATTTGGATATGTGATAACGGCTAAATCAAAGACTTATGATTTCGTATCTAGAGTACTACTTCCACATTTAAGTTTTTTAGAAGATCAAGCTACAGGTAGCGCCCACCTGGTCTTAACACCATTTTGGTCCTCCAGGCTTGGGAAGTCAACAATGAAAGCTTTCCAGGCAAGTGATAGAGGTGGAGAAGTTGAGTGTTATCTTCAAAAGGGGCAGGTTACCTTAAAAACATCTTGCAAACTATTCGGTGAAGGTACTTTTGTACCCACGATTGATTAAAAGCGGCTACTTTAGCGAGTCTTCTAATCAAGAAGAACCTAAACTCTCTTTTCCATGTTCGAAAAACCCATAGACTTCGACCGTTTCGTTCGCATTCTCATTTCAGTGGCAGCATTTGTGCTGTTCTACTTCCTGCTTAAGGAATTATCCTCAGTGCTTTTGCCGTTTTTCTTAGCGTGGTTGACAGCATATATGCTTGAGCCTTTGGTTTTATTGCTTCAAAAGTTAGTGCGCAAAAGAATCTTGGCTGTTGTATTCTCTTTGTTGCTTATCGTTGGGGTGGGATTGGTGTTGGCTATTGTTCTTACACCACTAGTAATTGATGAAATTCTAGGGCTTCAAACGCTAATATCATCTCAAATCAATCAAATTTCCTGGCCAGCATGGATTCCAAAAGACATCGGTGAGAGAGTTAACGAATACATTTCTGGGTATAATTACAGTTCGATTCTTGAACAAGAGGGTATTGCGGATAAAGCAGCTTCTTTACTCTCGGGCGGTTGGAGTATAGTTAGCAGTGCCGTGGGTGTCATAGGTGCTTTGTTTGGGACTATTACCTACGCCTTATATGTTGTTTTTATTATGCTGGATTATTCTCATATTTCTAATAGCTGGAAAAAGCTTGTTCCTGAGAAGCATGAGAAATTTGTTCTTGGTTTGGTAGATGACATGGAAACAGGAATGAATGGATATTTCAAAGCACAAACCAACATTGTAATCATTGTAGCTACTCTCTTTTCGATAGGCTTCTCCATTATTGGACTTCCTTTTGCGATTTTACTTGGGATTACTTTAGGCATTATGAATTACATTCCATACGCTCAATTAATTGGTATAATTCCTGCTATTGGCTTGACTGCATTACATAGTGTCGAATCCGGGAATAGCTTTTGGTTATTACTAGGCTTGTTGACTTTAGTTTTCGTGATTGTTCAGTTGGCTCAGGACCTTTACTTAACTCCGAAATTTATGGGCTCATTTAGTGGGTTTAACCCTGCGGTAATCTTGCTTTCATTGAGCGTTTGGGGTAGTCTTTTAGGTATTATGGGACTAGTTATTGGCATTCCACTTACGTCAATAATACTCAGTTATTATCAGAGGTATATTCTAAAATCAAAAACTTGAAAGTAGCTGTAATAGGTGGAGGTGCTGCCGGCTTCTTTGCTGCAATATCAGCTAAAACACACCATCCAAAAACTGACGTTCAATTGTTTGAGAAAAGCTCTAAACTACTCTCCAAAGTACTTGTTAGCGGGGGAGGGAGGTGTAATGTTACTCATGCATGTTATAGCGGCAAAGAGCTTTCAAAGAATTATCCAAGAGGAGAGAAATTCTTGAAACAGGCTTTCAAAGAATTTCAGGTTGAGGATACAATTAGATGGTTTGGCTCGCAAGGTGTTGAATTGAAGAAAGAAGATGATGGACGCATGTTCCCTACAACAAACAATTCTAGCACTATTGCTAATGCGTTAATGAATCGCGCACAAGAACTAGGTGTTTCAGTACATCTTAGCTCTCCCATAAATAGTATTGAACCTCAGAATGAGGGTTTCTTATTAAAGTCTAAAATTGGCGTTCAATCGTTTGATAAAGTAATTGTTGCCTCAGGAGGAAGTCCCAAGCGTTCTGGTTTATTGTGGCTGGAAAACTTAGGTCATGATATAATAGACCCTGTCCCTTCACTGTTTACCTTTAATATGCCCCATGAATCCATTATTAAACTGATGGGTGTTAGTGTTTCAAAAGCTAGGCTTAGGATTAGAAATACCAAGCTTGAAGTATCAGCGCCATTACTAGTAACTCATTGGGGAATGAGTGGACCTGCAGTTTTGAAATTAAGTGCCTTTGGAGCAATAGATCTAGCAAATGTTGGATATAACTTTAATGTTCAAGTTAATTGGCTCGATACAACTAAAGAGTCTGAGCTTAGGACCGAAATCGAAAAACAAGGTTTGACCAAAGAACAAAAAAAGGTCTCGAATCGAAACCCATTCAATTTACCCTCTCGCTTATGGGAGTTCCTCCTTAGCAGATCACAAATCCCTGAGGATAAAAGATGGCTTGACCTGAGTAAGAAAGAACTGAATCGGTTAGTAAACACTCTTACTAATGATGACTATAAAGTAGAAGGTAAAACTACTTTCAAAGAGGAATTTGTAACTGCTGGAGGTGTTGATTTAACTAATGTCGATGTAGAGTCTATGCAAAGCAAGAAACTGCCTGGAATATATTTCTGTGGAGAAGTCATGGATATCGATGGAGTAACTGGTGGGTTTAACTTTCAAGCTGCATGGACCACAGGGTGGATAGCTGGTAAACTTAAACCAGCTTAATTCCATCTTTTTGCAATTCCAGTATCCTTGATTTATAAAGACTTCCAACCGCTTTTTTGAAAGACTTTTTGCTCATAGACAGAGATGCGTAAATATCTTCTGGAGAGCTTTTGTCAGTCAAAGGCAAAAAACCGTTATTCTTTTCCAAGGCGTCAAATAATTCTTTCGAAGCATCGTCAATAGATTCATGACCGGGCTTTTGAAGCAATACATCTATACGACCATCTTCACGAATGGCATTTACGTAAGCATTAAAGGTGTCACCAATCTTCAAATCTTGAAAGATTTGGTTTGAATAAACCATACCAAGGTATTTATCATTCACAATAGCTTGAAAACCTAATGGATGGTGTTCTTTCCATATTGTTGCTTTGATTTCCGTGCCCTTTTCAAGCCCTTCAGGAAGATCTTTTAAGTATCGCTCTAGGCGCAGGGAGGCAGCCAAACGTTGTGTTAAGTCATCGAGGTATACATAAACTAAGTGTTCTTCACCTTCTTTCAGTTTTACGATTTGTTCTTTTAAAGGCACGAACAAATCTTTACTTAAGCCCCAGTCTAAAAATGCCCCAGCTTCGGTTACGCTTTTCACCGTCATCCAACCCAATTCATTCAATTTAGCTCGAGGAGTTTCAGTAGTGGAGATTAGTCGGTCTTCAGAATCTCTGTAGATAAATACGTCTAGTTTATCCCCAATTTCAAATTTATTGGGAAGGTATCTCTTGGGAAGCAGAACCTCTATTCCAAGATCATCTGAAAGGAACAAGCCAATGGCAGTCTCTTTCTCAATTTTTAGTGTATTAGTCTCTCCTATTTTCACGCAGCGAAGCTAATTCATAAATTCCTTAAAAAAAGAAAACCCCTAATGAGGGGTCTTCTTTTCAACTTAAACCTACTTACCTATGAAAATTTATGAGTTGTAAGCGCGCAGCATACATACGATCTTTTCTTGTTCCCTTATATAATCACTCATCAAAGCGTCTGTTCCTTCATCATTCATTTCACCAGCCATCGCTAGCGCTGCTCTTTCAATTTCAATCAGTGTTGTTATGTTGCTGATTGTCTCGCTTACGGTTTCTTTTGCTTTAATCATGTTCTTCGCAGGCTTCACCGATGAATGCTTTAAATAATCTTCGAATGTGTGCAAAGGCTTACCTTCCAGTGTTAGAATGCGCTCTGCAATCTCATCTACTGCAAGATTCGCATTAGTGTAGAGCTCTTCAAATTTGACATGCAGTTCAAAAAAGCTCGGACCGCTAATGTTCCAATGAAACCCGCGTAAGTTCTGATAAAAGACTTGATAGTTAGACAAAAGGCTATTTAGCTTGTCTACCATATTTTGAGATTTTACTTTACTTAAACCTATCGTGTTTTCTTAATTTTTCATACTTCAAAAGTATCCCAGGATTAGGTATTCGTCAAATCAATAATCTTTATATTCGTATCGAAATGAATTATACTATTCAGCAATTAAATTATCTGATAGCCCTAGACTATTATGGTAACTTCAGCAGAGCAGCTGATAGCTGCTTTGTTTCTCAGCCCACATTGAGCATGCAAATTAAAAAGCTTGAGAATGATCTGTGCGTAGCAATTGTTGATCGTTCAAAACAACCATTGGTGTTTACTGCAGTAGGTAAACAAATCTTAGAACAGGCAAAGTCATCTATTGGTGAATTGAAAGCTATAGATGATATTATATCCGAGAGTAGAGGCGAGGTTTCAGGAAGTCTTCATGTGGGAATCATTCCAACCCTTGCACCTTATCTGGTCCCTCTCTTCATTGGTGGTTTTCTAAAGAAATACCCAAAAGTGAAGTTGAAGCTAACGGAATATAAAACCGAAGAAATCATCGAAAGGTTACATAGCGACAAGCTTGATGTTGGAATTTTAGCTACCCCTCTAAACGAGGTTGGAATAAGCGAAGAACCGGTTTTCTTTGAGAAATTGCTTTCCTATTCTGACCCTGAAATGACTCAGAAATATGGAAACCGCGTGACTATTGATCAAATTCTTTCCTCAAAACTCTGGGTGTTGAGTGAAGGGAATTGCTTTCGTAATCAAACCTTCAATTTATGCAGTTTGGATCAAACAGCTTTTAGGTCCTTCGACTTTGAGTATGAAAGCGGTTCAATTGAGACATTAATTAGGCTTGTTGATAGGGAAGGGGGAACTACAATTATACCAGAATTGGCTTTGGATACATTAACTCCAGAGCAGATAGATAGAGTTAAGTTTATTGAACAAACTAATCCGGTGAGAGAAATAAGTATCGTTAAAAGACGAAAGGGGTTAAAAGCATCAATGATTAAGGTATTGCGAGAAGAGATACGCATGTCGATTCCTAAGTCGGTCATAGAAAACGATAATCAAAAACAAGTTGTTTCTATATGAACTTTGCTCAACAGGCAATAATGGACTCAATGTTATATAAATAACACTTAGATAGTTTTGTGACGAATTAAGCCTACCTTTGCAGCCGCTAAATTAAAGGCTTAGAAATCAGTGCAATCAATTAGAAACATAGCGATTATCGCTCACGTTGACCATGGTAAAACTACCCTCGTTGACAAAATCATTCACTTCGCGAAATTATTAGACGATAGAAAAGAACAAGTTGATCTTCTGTTAGATAATAATGACCTTGAAAGAGAAAGAGGTATTACAATTCTGTCTAAGAACGTTTCCGTTCAATATAAGGGCGTTAAAATCAATATTATTGACACCCCTGGTCACGCTGATTTTGGAGGTGAAGTAGAGCGTGTTTTGAAAATGGCTGATGGTGTATTACTCTTAGTAGATGCCTTTGAAGGTCCTATGCCTCAAACACGTTTTGTTTTAGGTAAGGCTATTGAATTGAACCTGAAGCCAATTGTGGTTGTGAATAAGGTAGATAAGGAAAACTGCAGACCAGACGAGGTTCATGAGCAGGTTTTTGATCTAATGTTCAACCTTGATGCTACTGAAGATCAGTTGAATTTTGAGACCTTATATGGTTCGTCTAAGCATGGCTGGATGAGTAAGGATTGGAAAAGACAAACATCTGACATCGTTGAGCTTTTAGACACAATCATTGAAGTTATTCCAGAAGCCACTTATCATGAAGGTGAGGCTCAAATGCAAATTTCATCATTAGACTTCAGTAGCTTTAAAGGACGTATAGCTATTGGTAAAGTATATCGAGGTGATCTGATTGCTGGAAAAGACTATTTCTTGATGAAGAAAGATGGTGTCAAGAAAAAGAACCGAGTTAAAGAGCTATTTGTCTTTGAAGGTCTGGGGAGGCAGCAAGTTGATAAAGTGAGAAGTGGTGATCTATGCGCTATTGTTGGAATGGATGATTTTGAAATTGGCGACACAGTGGCTTCCATGGAGAATCCAGAAGCCTTAAAGAGAATTAGCGTGGATGAGCCTACTATGAGTATGCTATTTACTATTAATAACTCGCCATTTTTTGGAAAGGAAGGAAAATTAGTTACGTCAAGACACCTTAGAGACCGACTATACAAAGAGACTGAAAAGAATTTGGCACTAAGGGTAGAGGATACTGATACTGAAGATAAATTTAATGTATTCGGCCGTGGAGTTCTTCACTTGAGTGTTCTTATTGAGACTATGAGAAGAGAAGGGTATGAACTTCAAGTTGGAAAGCCTCAAGTAATAATCAAAGAGGTTGACGGTGTTAAATCTGAACCTTTTGAAACCTTGGTAATTGATGTCCCCGAAGAGTATAGCGGAAAAGCAATTGAGTTAGTAACTCAACGAAAAGGCGATTTGCTCATTATGGAGAGTAAAGGAGATATTCAGCATATCGAATTTGATATTCCGTCAAGAGGTTTAATCGGATTAAGGAATAAAATTCTTACAGCTACAGCCGGAGAAGCTGTTATGAATCACCGATTTAGCGCTTACAAGCCGTTTAAAGGCGAAATGAGTGGAGTTGATAAAGGGGCTCTTGTGTCCAGTGAAACAGGTCAGGCGTTAACTTTTGCAATTGATAGGCTTCAAGATCGGGGTCGTTTCTTTATTGACCCTTCAGAACAAGTTTATAAAGGACAAGTCATTGGTGAAAATTCTCGTGACAATGATTTGGAAGTGAACGTTATTAAAGGAAAGCAGTTAACAAACGTTCGTTCATCAGGCACGGACAAAGCAGCCAGCGTAGCGCCTAAGGTTAAATTCTCACTGGAGGAAGCCATGGAATATATTAGGGACGATGAATATTTAGAGGTTACTCCTTTAAATATCAGGATGAGAAAAATATCATAAAACAAAAAAGGCCGCACATTGCGGCCTTTTTTGTTTCTAAAACTGAATTTTATTTCTTAGTCTTTCTAGTCACTTGCCAAGGCCAGTTGCTGCATGCACTATATTCAGCACCATTGTCACCGCCTATAATTGCTTGACCGCAAGTTGATGTGCTGTTATCGCAATCGTAAGTCTGTGCATCTATTACAATTAAATCACATGCCTCCGTTGTGCTTTTACAAGTAAAGATTACTGCATTGTCTGTCCAGCTCAAAATATCACCATTTTGGCTAAGGGAAACGGAGAATGTAGTGAATGAATTGGCACTTGATCCTACACCAGCTAAGAAATAACCTGTATTAGAGATGTAGTTTATGGTAAGGTTGGAAACTGCGTCTTCAGAAACTGCACATGAAGTGATGTCTTTTAGCTCATATAATTCGTAGTTAATTGTTGCTACTCCATTGGCATCAATAGTTCCGACATCAAAGCTTCCTTCGTTGGATAATTCAACACTTTGATTGCTTGTTTCGGTAAGGGCAATTTCAGATTCTTTTGAACATCCTACCAATGCAGCAATTGCTGCTAATACTACTAGCTTTTCAATAAAATTCATTTAGATTTTTAAAGAATTACAATCTCCAAGCCTTAAGAATTAAGTTTGTCAGAGAATTAAACAGTTTGCAAGAACACGTCATTTCAAAAGAAGAAGATTTTTTAAAAACTATTGATCTCTTATCTAAGGAGCAATCGATTGCGGTAGACTTAGAATTCGATAAGAATAGATACCGGTATGGGTTCACCATGTGCCTAATGCAGGTAGCAACTCAAGATGAATGCTTTGTCATTGACCCTTTAAGTGAAAGTATAGATATATCATTAATTTTCCCGGTAATGGAGGACTCTGCGATCATAAAACTCGCTTTTGAGTTTGGTGAGGATATTCGTCTATTTCACCACCTTGGCTGCAGACCTAAGAATCTTTATGATTTAAGCATCTCCACTAAACTTCTTGATTATTCGCAAGTTTCTTTGGGTAATATACTTTCTCAGCTTTTGGCTATTGAAGTGGATAAGTCTTCCCAAAAAAGCAATTGGTTTCAAAGGCCATTAAGTGAGAAGCAAGTAAAATATGCTGCTGATGATGTAAGGTATTTGCATAGGTTAGAGTCAATACTTAACAAGCGTATCGAAGAAAAGAAAATAGATGATTGGATAAAAGAGGAACGTTTTGTTTTTGAGAATCAAAACTTTGAATCAACAGAAAACAGCAACCACTATAAAATTAGAGACATGGATGATATGAGCGAAGTTCAATGGTACATATTCGAATGTCTCATTGAATTCAGAGAAGAGTTAGCCAAAGATTCTAATAGGCCATCATATCAAATCATGGATAAGGATTTCCTGTTGAGGTTAGCAAAAAATAATAATATGATTGATTCTTTTTATATGGAATCTAAGGCTTCAAAAAGATTTTTAAATGAGACGTTTAAGATGCGACTTCTTAATTTGGTGAAATCTTCGAAGCAAATTGCAATAGAAAAAGGGTTCTCACTTACTGATCTGGTCAACCCAAAACTATCTCAAGAAGAGATGGATGAAGTCAGGGCTAAAAAAAACATAAAGGACTCTATTGTTTCAAATACCTATAAGCCTATACAGAAACTAATTAAGCAAGACTTTGGCGAAAATGCAGCTGTCTATATAATGGGTAATAGACTGATGAATGAACTGGCTGCTGGGTCTTATGATAACTTACGCGATTATAAAAGAGAGCTTATAGTGAGTTATGCTAAACAATTAAATATGAATTTGCCTTTTTCATAAACAAAGAATAATATCCGATTCCAAGAGTTTAGATGACATTATTGAAGAAATTTTCAAAGGTTAGAAATCAAACACACGAGTTGTGCAAACCACTTCTCATTGAAGATTATGTGCCACAAGGAGCGCTTTATGTAAGCCCTGCTAAGTGGCATATTGCGCATACTACATGGTTTTTTGAAACTTTTTTACTCAAGAATTATCTTGATAACTATGTAGTGTATCACCCTGCTTTTAGCTTCCTTTTCAATAGCTATTATAACAGCGTTGGAAGCAGAACGGCTCGGGTAGATAGAGGTTTAATGACGCGACCTAGTGTAGAGGAAGTTTATAAGTACAGGTCATATGTTGATGAAGCTATGAATAGACTATTGAGCAGTAAGCGCAATGATGATATGCTTCCTCTTTTGGAAATTGGCATAAACCATGAACAACAACATCAAGAGCTGTTGATGACAGATATCAAATTTAACTTAGGTCTTAATCCATTGCATCCTATTTATAAGGAAGGGTTTTCTCTAGTCAATGATCATAATACTGAAGGTGGGTTTACGCTAATCCCTGCTGGTAATTACGAAGTAGGGTTTAATGGTGAAGGTTTTAGTTTCGATAATGAACATGGAAGGCACAAAGTTTACCTCCATGAAGCAGCTATTTCTAAATCCATGGTTACCAATGGAGATTACCTCGAATTCATGGAAGACAATGGGTATCTAAGACATGACCTTTGGTTAGATGAAGGCTGGATATGGGTAACTGAACATTCTATCAAACATCCTCTGTATTGGAAAAAAGTTGAAGGGGAATGGTTTCAATTTACCCTGGGAGGATTAGTGTCATTGGATATGAACGCGCAATTGTCTCATGTTTCTCATTATGAAGCCGCAGCTTTTGCTGAATGGAAAGGAATGCGATTACCAACTGAGTTTGAATGGGAAGTGGCAAGTTCAGAATTTAAGTGGGGAAGTAGATGGGAGCATACGTCAAGTGCGTATTTAAGATATCCAGGATACAAGAAACCTAAAGGTGCTGTTGGTCAATACAATGGTAAGTTTATGATGAATCAGATGGTACTTCGTGGAGCAAGTAATGCTACGCGCGAAGGGCATTCCCGATCAACATATCGAAATTTTTTTCACCCTAACATGCAATGGCAGTTTGCAGGAATACGATTAGCAAAAGATGAAAGATGAGATGTTAGAATTATTTGCACGCGAAGTGAAAGAAGGCTTGAGTCAATCTCCAAAACGATTGTCATCAAAATGGTTCTATGATAGTATAGGAGATTCGCTCTTTATAAGAATTATGAACCTACCAGAGTATTACCTCACGAAAAGTGAAGAAGAAATTTTTGCTAAAAAGACTTACCAGATACTATCGTCATTGGTTCCTGATTCTGGGGAATTTGATCTTTTTGAACTTGGAGCTGGCGATGGCAGTAAAACAATGCATCTTTTGACTGCATTGAAAACACGAAAATTCACTTATCGACCAATAGACATTTCCTCCAATTCTATTGATAATCTTCAGAAACGTGTTGCTGAAGAACTTCCAAGTATTGAGGTTGAAGGTATGCAGGGTGAATACTTTGAAGTACTTGCTAAGCTGACGACAGGTAGACCAAAGATTATATTGTTTATGGGGTCTAATATTGGTAACATGCTAGATGAACGTGCAAATGAATTTCTACTTAAACTAAGTGCGGTGATGGAAGTTGGTGACCGACTTTTACTAGGGGTTGATTTGATAAAAGATGAAAGTGTAATTCTTCCGGCTTACAATGACTCTGAGGGAGTTACTGCCGAATTTAATTTGAATCTATTAGATCGAATCAATAGAGAGCTTGGGGGAGACTTTGATCGGAAGCATTTCAAGCATACTCCTCAATACGATAAGGAGAGTGGGGTCGCTTACAGTTACATAACATCGATGATTGAGCAAGATGTTAAAATAGATGCACTAGGCCAAACTTATCATTTTGTTGAAGGAGAAAAAGTATTCACTGAAGTTTCAAGAAAGTATGATGAGAAGGCTTTGGCAGCAATAACCAATCATACTTCTCTGAAACTCGTAGATAGAATATTCGATTCTAAGGAATACTTCTGTGATGCCATTTATGAGAAAGAATAGCTATCCTAGAATCGGTGTTATTTCCAAACTCAGAATTCTTTCTTTTGTACTCCAAATGAAGAGTTTCGATTAGCCATAATAATTTCAATACACATTGAATATGAATATAAATGAACTAGCTCAATTAGTTGATAATGCAGCTTTTAAAGCTACTCCTGTTAAACAAATAAGTGAGGGTCAGTCTTTAACCTTGGATGAAGCATATGAGGTTCAAAAGCAAATGATTGATTTGCGACTAAAACGAGGCGAGAGACTCATCGGCTTAAAAATGGGTTTTACGTCTCAAGCTAAGATGACACAAATGGGCGTAGATGATATGATTTGGGGAAGGCTCACAGATGAAATGATAGTTCAAAACGGTGGTTCAGTCAATATGAGTAAATATATTCATGCTAGAGCCGAGCCAGAAATTTGTTTTAGGGTTTCAAAGGATATTCATGGTGAAATCGAATTAGACGACCTTGATCAATATGTTGATGGAATAGCTCCAGCTTTAGAAATCATTGATTCTAGATTTGAGAATTTTAAGTTCAGCCTAGAAGATGTAGTAGCAGATAATTGCTCGTCAACTGGAGTTGTTGTAGGGAAATGGTTAGCACCAACACGTGAAATTGCCAATCTGAAGATGACTCTTTCGTTTGACAATGAAGTTAAGGCGGAAGGTTCGTCTTTTGATATTCTTGGTGATCCATGGAAATCTTTGCAGGCTGCAACGCGTTTAGCTCACCAGTATGGTGAGAAGATTAAAGCTGGTCATATCATCATGGCAGGAGCGTCAACAGCAGCTATATTTATCGAGAAAGACACGACAATATCAGTAAACGTAGAAAAGTTAGGAAGTTGCAGCTTTAGAGTTTCATGAAAGGATTAACGGGTTTTTACGTCTAAACAAAAAACTAGAATTATGAAAGCAATTTGGAATGGTAAAGTAATCGCAGAAAGTAACGACACCACTGTTATAGAAGGAAACCATTATTTTCCTGAAGAATCATTGAACAAGCAATACTTTATTAACTCAGGTACTCACACTGTTTGCCACTGGAAAGGAGCCGCATCTTATTATTCTCTAGATGTTGATGGAAAGGTCAATGCAGATGCAGCTTGGTTTTACCCTGAAGCGTCTAAAATGGCTAAAAGTATTGAAGGAAAAGTTGCATTCTGGAAAGGAGTAGAAATAGTAAATCAATGACACATATTGAATCATTGCATCGTGCTGCCCAATATTTGGCTGCAGCATCTAAGAGTTTTCTTCCTGCCAAAGAGGATGATAGTCATACTAATTTGGGGTGGAATCCAATTAGTAAAAGCTTCGAAACACATCCTATTGATAAAACTGGATTGGCTCTAGCTTTTAATCTTGAAGCCTACTCGTTAGACTTCATTCATCCTGTTTCTGGCATTGAGGCCTCGTTTCCATTAGGTGGAGCTAAACATTTGGATATTGTAAATTGGATAGAACGAGAACGTGAGTTTTGCAAAGTTCCAAATGAATTCACGTTTGATCTGCATTATGAATTGCCTTATAAAGAAGCTTTTGATGATCATTTGGTTTTTCCAAAGATGAAGGAAGAGGATTTAAAACCTCACATTCAATTGCGATGGCTTGCCGATAAAGCTTTGGCGCTTACTTCAAGTAATTTTGACATGTTTTCGGATATACGCACATGGCCACATCATTTTGATACTGGTGCTATTGGAACAAATTTGAATGAAGCAGGATCTTCTTTCGGAGTCGGGCTTTCTATTCCTGACAGTGTCGTTGATGATTATTACTTCTATGTCTCAAAGTACAATGGAAATGAATCGATCAATGTCTCCCGTTTTTCAAAGCTTAAAAATGGAGAGTGGAAATATGATGGTTGGAATGGTGCAGTATTAAAAGCTTCTGGAAGATCTCTCCCTGAGGTGTTGTCATTTTTTGCCGAGGCTATAAAAGGCTATTCGTAGGGTTTATTTTTCTGATTCGATATTGGTAATGATTTGAAGTAGGTTTGCTGACTCGCGGTAACCGTTTGCTGCAAGATAGAGTTGGCCATTGTGACGAACAACTACTGAAGGGAAACCCTTGACACCCATTTCAGCGGCCAATTGAAAATCAGATCGTGTATTGTATCGAGCTTCTTCGGAGTTAAACTTTTCAGCGAAATCTTTCGCGTTAAGGCCAAACTCTTTGGCTATTTCGATGAAGGTGGCCTCAGAGCGCATGTCTTTGTTGTCGACATAAAAGGCACGCTGCACAGCTTTAAAGAAATCCAACTCAATTTCTGGGTTCATTTCCCTGGCTACAACAACAGCACGACTGCCAGGCTCTGTGTCTAAAACAAAGCTTTCATCTCCGATGATTCCATAATTAATAGGTAAGGCGGTTCTTTTCTCTATTTCTTTCCAATGATGCTCTAGAAAGTCACCTAAATCTGCCATGGTTTCAGTGCCTTGAGGCCTTAAACCTCCTAAAATCACTTTAAACTCATAGTCAGGTAATGCTTTTTTTACTTTGGTTATTTCTGGAGCAAAACCATAACACCAGCTGCACATAGGGTCACCGATATATATAAGGGTTGGATTTTGTGCTTGAAGCCACGAGTAAGACATAAATGAGGAAATTAATATTGTTAAAAGGTATTTCATCGCTCTATTAAAGCTAATAGTATTGCTAGTGTTGATAATAACACCACTTTAATCCATTTGGTTGTAGTCCAAAACGATGGGTGCTTTATCATTCGAGCTGCGCGCCCAGATATTATAGCAATGCCTGAAAAAATAATGAAAGAAACTAGCATAAACACTACACCTAATGTCATCATTTGATACATTGGGCTCCATCCATCATTACTCACAAATTGGGGCAATAAAGCAATAAAGAAAATACTGACTTTCGGGTTTAGTACATTCATTACAAAACCTCTTTTGAAGATGGTGAAGAATGGCTCTGTCGCTGCTTGTTTTCCTACCACAACATCCAATGGTTTTTCTTTAAACGCACCATAAGCCAAGTATAATAAATAAGCTGAGCCTAAATATTTAATTAGGCTAAATGCAATGTCGTTCTGTATAATTAGCAATGAGATTCCTGTAGCTACAAGTGTGGTATGAATAATCACTCCACTCATTAAACCCGTAGTTATACCAACGCCTTGTCTCCATCCTCTTGAAACACTCTCAGTTAGCACATAAACGTTATCAGGCCCAGGAGTTGCTGCCAATAGCAGTGTTGCAAATGCAAACTGTAATAGAAGTGATAACTCCATTACCGTGCAATATCTTCTTCAGCGCCATGCGCTAAGGCCTTTAATCTTTTCACGAATACAAGAAGTAACAACCCGAACGCTAGACAGAAAATTGTAACACCACCAAAAACTTCTAAAGCACCCGCGCTTTCAGCAGCTTCTCCAATCCAGCCGGCAACTTTATTCCCTAAGCCGGTAACTGCAAAATATGCTCCCATCATAAAACTAGCGTATTTAGCAGGCGCTAATTTGGTTATAAATGATAGGGCAACTGGAGAACTACTCAATTCGCCTACTACATGAAGTAAATAGGAGAGAAGCAACCAGTAAAGACTAGCTTTCTCTAAAGCCAAAACACTTACTTCATAAGCGGCACCCATAAGAGCCATAAATCCAAAACCCATTATGATCGTTCCGATAGCCATTTTGAATATGGCAGATGATTCTTTGCCTTTCTTTTTCCACCATAACCAAAATGCGGCCATTGGTGCTCCAAGAATTATGACATAAAATGCGTGCAACGATTGTAAGAAGCTTGCCGGTATCTCATATCCAAAAACTACCCGGTCTACAGTTTGCTTAGCATAAAGGTTCATAAAGCCACCAGCCTGCTCGTATGCTCCCCAGAACACAATCATAATCAAAAAGGACAGCATTAATACAATCGTTCTGTCCTTTTCAATTTTAGTCAATGGTTGCTTCATCAAAGCGGCAGACTCAGGGCTTGATCGGTGTGAATCTCCAATACCTGTTAGGTGCTTTTGGCCAAATACATAGACAATCTGACCTAATATCATTCCAAAACCAGCCAAGCTAAACCCCAAATGCCAGTCTACTACTTCACCGAAATAGCCAACAAGAAGCGGAGCTGAAAATGCGCCAATATTAATTCCGATATAGAAAATGGTGAATCCAGCATCCCGTTTCACATCACCTTTTTTGTACAATCCACCAACCATAGTGCTGATGTTTGGTTTGAGTGCACCAACACCAGAAATGATTAGTGCTAGACCGGAATAAAATGCAACTATCGTATCTATGGCCAATATAAATTGACCAAAAATTATTAATACACCGCCCACTAGAACTGATTTCTTTTGACCGAGCCATCGGTCGGCCAGCAATCCTCCAGGTATACTCATCATGTAAACAAGCATTCCATACCAACCATAAAGCTCTAATGCTGACTCATTACTCCATCCGAGACCTGGGTTGTCACCTAATTTTTCTGCTGTTAGGTATAGCACAAGTATAGCGCGCATTCCATAAAATGAAAAACGTTCCCACAACTCTGTAAAGAATAGAATGAATAGGCCTTTCGGGTGTCCAAAAACAGTATTTTGCTCCATGATGTATAAAGTTGGCGCTGAAAGTAAAACCTATCAATCAATTATCAGGGCCTAAATTCACAGTTATGTTACTTCGAGAAGCTCTTGCTGCAGATGAAACTTCTATTTTAGAAATCATGAATCAGGCAATCCTTGATCAGAAAAACGCCTATTTATCTCGGTTTGATAATGAACATGGTAGAGTTTGGTTCAACGGGCTTATGGACAAAGGGCTAATTGTATTAGTTGTAGTATTAGATGATGTGATTTGTGGTTGGGGAGCTTTAACTCCATATCGAGAGGGCAGGGGAGCTCTATCGCAAAATGTTGAAATTACATTTTATGTTCATGAAAGGTTTAAAAGAAGAGGAGTGGCTTCAATGCTGATTAAAGACTTAGAGAAAAGAGCAAAGCAGTTGAATAAATCGCAATCGGTGGCCATATTATTGGATGACAATAAGGAAAGTAAAACTTTACTAAAGAAAGCGGGGTATCAAATTCTCGGATATTTTCCTGATATCGCAAGTTTCCAAAACAAAGTATGTGGTCATTTATATATGTGGAAAGCATTGCTGTAGGTCAATAACATGTGTGACGAGAGTCATGCTTAACATCTAAACTTCAGTCTTAGGTTAACGTATATTCATACAGTTATAAAGCACATGAACAACCTCCTAAACATACCGATAATATCTGCCTATTACTCGATGCGCAAACCAGGTGTAATTGATAAGGCACATGGTTGTGAATACCCTGTGGTTGTGCTTGATGCTGACGCTGAAATCTTCAGTATTTCAGGAGATTCTGAGCCGGAAAACGCAAAAGAGTTTTTCGCAGATATCTTTATTTGGCTTGAGATGTATTCCCTTTGTCCGCTTAAAAATCAATCGCTAATTGTAGATTTAACAGGATTTAATTCTAGTTCATCACTTTACCTTCTTAAACTATTTGAAATGTGGTTAAGCATAGATAACAGTAATTCTGTAACCTGGAAATACCATTCAACAGATGACAGTATGCTTAAGGCAGGAGAGGAATATGCAGAGATGGTAGGAGGGCGATTTCTATTGGAAGCTAAAAAAGAAACTACTGTTTAGGCGTCAAAGGGTTTTGCTTATATTTTTCCGGCACCTCTCCTTTTAATGACCTCATAAAAACCATTACATTTTTAACCTCTTCACCGTTCATTTTGTAATCTAGCTGAATATCAGCCATGATTTTCACTGCTTCTTTCAAATCTTTAACGCTGCCATCATGGAAATATGGATATGTTTCTGTTATGTTTCTTAATGATGGCACTTTAAACATATACTCATCCAGCTCTTCATTTGTCAAGTCAGCCACTCCTTTGTCAATTTTTTCACTTTTGGTTGCCTCCCAATATGGCTTGTAAACCCCAAATCGATGGAACTGATTCCCACCAAGCAAAGGGCCATTGTGACAAGTGTTGCATCCTGTGAGCGTAAATGTGAGAAGACCTTTCTTTTCTTCAAGAGTCAAGGCCTGTTTGTCTCCTTTTAAGTATTTGTCGAACCTTGAAGGAGTCAGTAGTTGTCTTTCAAACACACCAATTGCTCTTTGCATGTTTTCATAAGTAATGGGATTGGCTTGATCAGGAAACGCCTTTAAAAAAACTCCTGATAAACCTGAACTTCCTTGAGTCTTTCAACCATAAAGCTTTTACTAGGGATATTCATCTCAACGGGGTTCAATACTGGACCACCTGCTTGTTCTTCTACATCAGCAGCTCTTCCGTCCCAAAATTGAACATTGTGCAAGGCAGCGTTGAGTGTTGTTGGTGAGTTTCGACCTCCATTTCCTCCCAATTCACATGGGCTAGTCGGCAAATTGTCCACTCCATAACTGTCAAGATTATGACAAGAATTACAACTAATGTTTCCATCTTTTGATAGGCGCGTATCGAAGTAGAGTATATGCCCGAGTTCAATTTTGGAATCTGAAGTTATGTTTTGAGGGTTGTCAGCCCTCACTGGTAAAGCTTGATATGAATTTAACTTATCACTTAATAATTCGTCATAGCGCCTTGATTCATTGTTTGTTTGTGCCTCATTATCTGATGTTCCGCATGAAGTGAGAACTATAGCTGCTATAATGGTGAAAATGTAGTGGGATTTCATGATCAATAATTTGGTTCAAAATTATCAACAACACCCCTTTATGTTTGGTGATACTAGTCACTCAAGCCTATATCATTTCTATAAGCATGTTTAATAAGGTCATCTAGTTGAAGTATGTTGAGCGTACATTCATGAGTGGCCTCAAGAATAACTTTCGGAGCGACACCTGCATCAAAAGCCTCTTTCCATCTAGAAGCACAAAGACACCATTTATCTCCTGACTTAAGCCCGCTAAAATTAAACTCAGGTCTTGGTGTGATGAGATCGTTTCCATGAATCTTAGAAAAGTTCAAGAAATCCTCGGTCATTACAGAGCAAACTGCGTGCATGCCGATATCTTCTTCATTAGTTTTACAACATCCATCACGGAAATAACCGGTCATAGGCGCTTTGCTGCATGTGATAATAGGTTGACCGAACACATTCAAGTTTTCCATTTCCTACGATTTTTGTTCTAAACCCAGTTCAATCTCTATTTGTTTGCGTGCGATTTCTAAATGCGACTTGGCTTCTTTATCGAGAATTGGGTATTTAGGTGAAAGGGAGTTAATCTCATCAACAATGATCTGACTTACAAGCGCACGCATAAACCACTTGTGGTCTGCTGGGATGATATGCCATGGCGCATGTGTCTTAGATGTCATTTGGATGCATTTTTCATAGGCTTTTTGATAATCATCCCAATAAGCCCTTTCTTTCATATCAGATTCCGAAAACTTCCAATTTTTATCCTCTCTTTTAAAGCGTTTTAAAAACCTTTTTGCTTGTTCCTTTTTGGATAAGTGTAGAAAGAACTTGATCACTTTTATTCCATTCGTATGAAGTCTTTGCTCATAGTTATTTATTTGGGCGTAACGCTCATGCCAAAATGAATTGGTAATATCACTCACCTTTCCAATATGCGATAAGTTTTGGCGAAGGACTATTTCTGGATGAACTTTAGCAACAAGGACTTCTTCATAATAAGATCGATTGAAGATTCCGATCATTCCCTTTTCTGGCAAATCTCGAGTGCTTCTCTACAAATAATCATGTCCTAGTTCTAAACTATTGGGGTGCTTAAAGCTTTTCACAAAACAACCTTGAGGGTTAATGCCTGACATGACATGGTTTATAGTACTGTCTTTGCCAGCTGCATCCATAACTTGAAAAATAATCAGTACAGCATGCTTGCCACTGGCATATAATTTATCCTGCAATATTCTCAGGTCCAATATATTTCCGACCATAGCTTCAATAGCCATAACCTTACTCAGATCTGCTGTATAGCCTGGGTCTATGGACGATAAAGAAAACTTGTGTCCTCCACTACTAATTTTGAACTTGTGTGTTTTCATTGATGATTTTTATTCATCTGAACAAAATACACAAAGTCTAATAACGATCAGGATGAACAAATTGATCAACAAACTGAAGGAAGTTTTCAGGTGGGTGATGTCCTTTATCGTAATGTCGAGTTAAATGAAAAAACACTTTCTCTTGATGAAGGTAATATCTGTTCGCAATACTATGAGACAAGTCAACCTTGGCTGGATCGTGTCGTTCAAAGAACTCTTCAAGTCTCTGCTGGAATTGTTGTTTGGTGAATGTCATGATTGTTTTTGTTTGTACTCAAATGTAATTACGGTAAAACTGAAAATTCCTGATCTATATCTGTTTTGAAACTTATATCGAACAGCTTTTTTTGAGTAATTCAGCGTATTGCTGATCTTATTCATTTGGCTACCTTACACGTTTTAATTTTATTAAATTATTCATATGAATATTCCAAAGTTTATAGTTCCAATTGTAGCCGTAGTTTTTATAGTAATTTACATTCTAGCAACATCAACTAAAACCATAGATTCCGGTAAAGCTGGTGTGCTTTATCGTAAATTTTCTAATGGTGTTGACACCACGCATACATATTCTGAAGGGTTTCACATAATTGCCCCATGGAATACCATGTTCATCTACGAGGTAAGACAGCAAGAAATTTTTGAAAAAATGGCAGTTCTATCTTCTAACGGCCTTGATATCAAGTTAGATGCATCTATTTGGTTTCAGCCTGATTTTTCGAAGCTGGGGAACTTACATCAAGAGAAAGGGGAAAACTACATTGAGCGAATTATCATGCCTGCAGTTAGGTCAGCTACTCGAAGTGTTGTAGGAAGGTATACACCCGAGCAGATTTATTCGAGTAAAAGAGACGCTATTCAACAAGAAATTTTTGAAGAAACAAAGAAAATAGTTGCAGGCCAATATATTCAGTTGAATAGTGTTTTGGTAAGAGATGTGACGTTGCCAACAACAATTAAAGAAGCTATTGAACGTAAGCTAAGGCAAGAGCAAGAATCTTTAGAATATGAATTTAGACTTGAAAAAGCTGAGAAAGAAGCGGAAAGGCAACGCATAGAAGCTGAAGGAAAAGCAACCGCTAATAAATTATTGAATGCTTCTCTTTCGTCAAATATTCTTAAAGAAAAGGGCATTGAGGCCACTTTAAAACTTGCAGAGTCTCAGAATTCTAAAGTCATAGTTATTGGATCAGGAGGGGATGGTATGCCGATTATTTTGAATGGAAACTAAAGTCTTCTCACAACCGTAGCATAATTAGTCGTCTGACATTTGAAGACAGAAGAGTAACACCACTTGAAAACTATAAGCCCAATAACACATGCCGATTTTAGAATAATTATATTCTCAACCATATTGGCTTTATTGAGCTTTAGTGCTTTTTCACAAGTTCCGACAAATCAAGACTGCTTGGGTGCTATTCCGATATGTAGTAATACCTATACCATTAATTTTAATCATAACGGTATGGGTAATTTTCCAAGTGAAATCTTCAATGCTGGAACCTGTTATGCTACTGAGCAGAGAAGTATTTGGCTGAAGTTTACCATTCAACAAGCTGGTTTACTCAGGTATTCTATAACACCATTGAATGCTAACCAAGATCATGATTGGACACTTTTTGATATGTCAACAACTTCATGTGCCCAGTTGGCAACTTTTGCCGGTGCGTCAGGGGCTATGGCAAGATCAAATACTTGGGGAGTATTCGGAGCAAATGGCCCATCAGGAGTAAGTACGCCAAACGGTGGGTTTGGAGTTTGTAATGGACCAGGAAATTTTAACGGACCGCAATGGAACGCAGATCTACCAGTAACAGCTGGAACGCCCTATTATTTGCACATTACGAATTGGACGGGCACTGTATATGGTTTTACCATAGATTTCTCAGCTTCAACAGCAGTATTGTTTGATAATGTTCCACCTGCCATGGATACGATCACATCAGCAGTAAATTGTCAATCTTTTGACAGCATCGTGGTGGCGTTTGATGAAGGTTTAGTTTGTTCATCGGTTCAAGCAGGTGACTTTTCGTTAACAGGACCAGGAGGCTCTCACACCATTACATCAGCAAGTTCTGTTAACTGCTCTGGAGGCCTTTCGAATGATGTCGTGGTGCATTTTACACCTCCGGTTACGCAGGTTGGAAATTATACTCTTGAGATTATACCTGGTGCCAATTATGTTGAAGATTTGTGTGGTAATCAAGATACTTTGGATAGCATAACTTTTACATTCGATGGGTTAATTCAAACCCAGATGACTGCGTCTGAATTAAATTGTTTTCAAGAATGTATCGGAACAGCTCAAGTGTCGGTTATTGGTGGGGCAGCACCTTTTACATATGATTGGAATAATGGCTTGCCCTCAGGGACGACACAATCTCAATTGTGTGCCGGTTTTTATACTGTGACGGTGACAGATTCAGTGGGTTGCGAGGTAGTCGATTCAGTGGAAGTTACACAACCTGATGATATTGTACAATCTGTTGTTTCAGCCACGGAGCTCTCTTGTCCTAATTCTGCAGCCTGCGATGCTGAGGCTGTAGTTTCTGCGTCTGGTGGTGTTTCGCCATATTATTATGTCTGGGGTTCTGGATCAATTGGTGCGACAGGAAGTAACTTATGCGAAGGGGATAATTATGTGATAGCAACAGACCAGAACGGGTGTGTTGATACGTTTGAAGTGAGCATAGGTGTTCCAGATCCTATAACTACAAATAGTGCAGGTGACACTTTAATATGCATTAACCAAGTTGCTTCTATGGCGGCAGCATCTTCAGGCGGAACAGCTCCTTTTTCATACATCTGGTTTGAGGACTCTTTATTGACAACTATTATATCGCAAAGCCAAACTCCTCAAGTTTTAATTGATACAACCACATCTTATTGGGTGCATGTAACAGATGCTAATGGCTGTCCAGGCGATACTGCAAAGGTTACGGTAAGAATAAGACCACCATTAGGGTTGGAAATTCCAATAGTAGATACAATATGTCCTTATGACACGATTGATGTAGAAGTAGCTGCTACTGGAGGAGATTCGGTTTACACATATTCCTGGAGTTCAGGAGTTTTTGGGTCAGTTGCCGCAATAAGCCCAGATTCTTCCACTTGGTATCAAATCACAGTTTCGGATTTCTGTGGCACTCCACCTTACGTTGATAGCGTGTTTGTGCAAGTGGGTGGTTATTCCCGTATTCTTTCTGAAATGAAGTTTGAAGATGACTCGATTTGCTCTGGTAGTTCGATTTACCTTATTGCATCAGGCAGAGGAGGATATAATGGACCCGATGAATATCAATACCTCTGGTCGCACACTTCTGATGAGAATCCTATCCAATTTGTAAAGCCTTCGATAACTACTTCATACTCTGTCACTATATCTGATCTATGCTTGTCTGTAGCTGGTGTGGCGGCAAAAACAATTTTTGTTGGAGACCCTGAGTTACCTTTTTTAGAAGCAAACCCTCAAGTGGCTTGTGAAGATGCGGATGTTTGGTTCACAAATCGAACGTTTAACGAAACAAGTAAGTACACCTGGGCATTTAATGATGGTACACTGTTTAATCAATTAAACACGGAAAGCGTTTTATTAGCATTTCAAGAATCAGGGTGCTTTGATGTTAGTGTGGATGTTATGACGGAGTTTGGTTGTTATACAAATTCAAACTTCCCATGCATAGTTCAAATATTAGAACAACCTAAGGCGGACTTTACGGCTAGTCCGCTCAATCCCACTAATATTAATCCGGATGTGACCTTTATCAACGCTTCAAAGAATGAAGATTCTTTTACATGGTATATTGGAAATGACACCTTAGATGGAATCGAGCAAGTCTTTAGGTCATTTGACGGTTATGCGATAGACAGCGTAGTAACATTGGTTGCACTATCTGAAGAAGGATGTGTGGATACCTTATCTAAAACATTTCATTTTTTATATGAAACACTGATCTATTACCCCAATAGCTTTTCACCCAATGAAGATGGTTTAAACGATGTGTTTTTGATTAAAGGAGAGGCAATTCAAGTAACAGATTTTCATCTACAGATTTTCAATCGGTGGGGTGATTTGTTCTTCGAAAGCAAGGATATTGCAGCAGGGTGGAATGGATGCTTGTCAAATGGTGATTATATTGAAGCAGGGACTTATCCCTTTGTTTTAGAGTACAAAAACAACTTAGGGCAACAAAGGATTGTTAGAGATCAGATCATTGTTTCAAAAACGGGTAAGAAAGTCGGATTGCGGTAACTAAAAGCTGATGGTTTTGTTTTCTTTTGTAAGCTCACTAGAACTTCTATTTTACACTGATGGATATAATCACTTTAGTTATTGGTATTGCGTTAGGCGCAGTAATTGGCTACTTAATAGGAAAGGTTTTGAAGCCAGGAGAAGAGACACTGGAAAAAGATGAAAAGTCCATTAGTATCGACCGATATAATGACCTCCAAAATCATTTAAATACCATTCAGCAAGAAAAGAATAATGCCGAGATTGAAGTTATAAGGCTCAACACTGAACTGAGTAAATGGACCGAACGTCATGAGCAGATGGAGCTCCGATTAAAAGAGCAAAAGGGAGAGTTAGGGCAGTTGCAGGAAAAGTTTAAAAATGACTTCAAGGTGCTTGCTCAAGAGATACTCGAAAAAACTGGTCATACATTCAAAGAGCAAAACAAAGAACAAATAGGTACTATTCTGGCGCCTTTCAAAGAGAAACTAGAGAACTTTGAAAAGAAAGTAGAGGAGACTTATGAGAAGGGTAAAGCTGAAACAATTTCTTTGAAAAGTGAAGTGAAAATGCTTAGTGAACAAAGTGCTAAACTTTCGAAAGATGCTGAAAACTTAACCAATGCCCTTAAGAGTGATGTTAAGACTCAGGGTAACTGGGGTGAGGTGATCTTGGAAAGAATATTGGAGAAAAGTGGTCTTTCAAAGAATCAAGAGTACTTCATCCAAAACAGTATAACGACTGAAGATGGAAAACGCTTTCAGCCAGATGTTATCATTAAATTACCGGACGATAAGAACGTTATTGTTGACTCTAAGGTTTCCTTGATTGCTTACGAAAGGTTTTCATCGGCTGAAAATGCAGAAGAGCAGCAAGCGCATCTTAAAGAGCATATTTCCTCAATTAAAGCACACGTAAAAGGTTTGAGTGATAAGAATTATCAAAGCCTTTATGGTATTGATGGTCTTGACTTTGTTTTATTATTCATACCCATAGAGGGAGCTTTTTCAGCGGCAGTTCAATACGACAACACCTTGTTTCAGGATGCATTTGATAAAAATGTGGTGATTGTGTCTACGTCTACCTTATTAGCAACCTTGAGAACTATTGCAAGTATTTGGAAGCAAGAGAAACAAACGCAGAATGCTATTGAGATTGCTAGACAGGGAGGAGCGCTCTACGACAAATTTGTTGGTTTAACGGATGATTTATTGAATTTAGGCAAGCAGATGGATACTGCGAAGAAATCCTATGAGGGTGCTATGAACAAAATTACCTCAGGTTCAGGTAATTTAATCAAGAGGGCAGAGGATCTAAGAAAACTCGGATTGAAGACCAGTAAGCAGATTGAACAAAAGCTTATTGATAAAGCAGATCAAGAAAGCTGATTATTGGATAAAGAAAAACCCACAAGAAAAATTCCTTGTGGGTTGTAAAACAGTGTGGTCATTAAGACCAAATATATTAGGAGATTATCTTCTTCTATCTTCTGCTTTCTTAACTACTATCTCGCGTCCTTTCAATGAACTTCCGTCCAATTGATTGATTGCGTTCATAGCGTCTTCATCGCTTTCCATTTCTACGAAACCGAATCCTTTAGAACGACCTGTGTCACGATCAGTTATTACTACTGCTGACATTACTGAGCCATGCTCTTCGAATACTGTTTGGAGGGTTTCACTTGTTACTCCGTAATCCAGTTTTGCTACAAAAATCTTCATGTTATAAAATGTGTAATTGAAAAAAAATCCTTCAACATATTTAGTTTTAATTGAAGGGGTGAATAAAATTATTATAAATAGGCTTTAAGCTCGTTTCCGAGTGTTTTGGCCATTCTTTTTAATGCTTGTTTTTTAATTTGTCGCACTCGCTCTTTACTTAGGTTGAGTTTTAATGCAATCGCTGTCAATGATAATTCATCAGAGCCAATACCGAAATTTAGAGTTATAATTTCCCTTTCAGTGGTGTTAAGGTTAATCATTGATCGTTGAAGTTCGATGGTTAACGATCCTTTCATCAGCGCACGATCAGTTTCTACACTACCACCACTTAGCGTATCTGCAATAGAAAAATCATCAGTATCCCATAATGGAACATCTATTGAAACTCCTTTCTGGGAGCTTTCGATGGATGATGATATACTTTCTTCAGTAAAGTCGAGCATATCAGCCAGCTCATTGGTTGTTGGTTCACGCTCGAATTCTTGTTCTAGACTTGTACTAGCTTGCTTAATCTTTCGGATGTTGTTCGTTTGGCTTAGTGGTAAACGAACTGTTCTAGAGTGTTGAGCTATAGCTGACATAATGGATTGTCTAATCCACCATACGGCATAAGAGATAAATTTGAATCCTCGTGTTTCATCAAATTTCTCAGCTGCTTTAATCAAACCTACGTTCCCTTCGCTAATCATATCAATTAAAGGCATGCCTTGTCCTTGATATTGCTTGGCGACTGAAATCACAAACCTCAAATTAGCCCTCACCATGCGATCGAGTGCTACAGAATCACCTTCTCTAATGCGCTTGGTAAGCTCAACTTCTTCCTCCTGAGTAATCATTGTCTCTCGGCTTACTTCATTTAGGTATTTGTCGAGGGTTAGATTATTCCTGTCGGTAAAAGTGGCGGCTATTTTTAATTGGCGCATATGATTCTTAATTCTTTGTTTGTTAATGTATTACGATACGAAGGTTAAAGCTTTACCTGTCTTTCCAGCGCGACCTGTGCGACCAATTCGGTGAATGTAACTATCAAATGTCTGTGGTACTTGATAATTGATCACATGGGTAACATCAGAAACGTCAATTCCTCTTGCTGCAACATCTGTCGCAACTAAAACTCTAATACGTCCTTGCTTAAAAGCATTCAACGCTGTTTGCCTAGCGTTTTGGCTTTTATTACCATGAATGTCATCTGAATCAAAACCTGCTTTGTTCAATTGAATACAGAGCTTTTTTACTTGATGCTTGGTTTCTTCAAATACCAATACTTTCTGGTATTCTTCGTTTGCAATTATTCCACACAGCACTTCAAATTTGTTTTCACCTGATGATATTCTAACAATGTCTTGGTCGATATGATCTCCAGTGCTCTGACCTTCGCTCACCTTAACGGTTGCATGATTGGTTAGAATGCCACCGATCAACGACTCTTGAGTTTTATCTAACGTAGCTGAGAAGAGAAGGGTGTGCTTACGTTGATGCATTCCACTGATCAGTTTTTTCACATCATGCACAAAGCCCATATCAAGCATTCTATCAAACTCGTCTAGCACAAGGGTGTTGAACTTGTTCAAGTTCAGTGCTTTTCTATTAGCTAGATCAATCAATCTGCCTGGCGTGCCAATAACTACATGGGCTTTTCTCCGTAAATTATCTAAGTCACGGTTAATGTTTGTTCCGCCAATGTGGCAAGAGCTATATAAGCCTAAGCCTTTGGCCATGCTTTTAAATTCATCTTCAACTTGCGTTGCCAACTCGCGAGTTGGAACCATAATCAAAGCATAAGGCTTTTGAGGAGAGCGCATTAATTCGTGAATGATTGGAATTAAGAATGCTCCTGTTTTGCCGGTTCCAGTTTGGGCGACACCTAATAGATCGCGACCTTCTAAAAGGGTTTCTAATGTCTTATCTTGAATTTCAGTTGGGCGTTCAAAGCCTTTTGCTTGCAAACAAGCCCTTAATCTATCGTTGATTGGTAAATCAGCAATAAATCGATCAGACTGATAATCTTGAACTTCTACGTTACTTGCTTTCTTCACTAATAGTGAAGGGTTCAATGTGGATGGCTTTCTGCCTCCTCGGCTTTGAGGTCTGCGACCTCCGTTGCGACTTCCTCCTGATGGTCTTCCACCGGAAGGATTAGCGCTTTTTGTCTTCTTGTTGTTTTTAAACGATGTATGATACATGCACTTTTAGATACTTTGCGAAATTGAATTCGCGTTTATATTCATCAGTTCACGCGCTGAACTGAGTCTTACTATTTAATTTAGATTGTTTTATGGAAGTCTTTTAAATCACCAATTGGGTGAACTTCTTCCAATTCTTTAACTGCGCTGGGCTAGAGAACAACTCATAAGTTCTCAATGTTATGATGCGAAACATTTTAAATGCATCTATTGAGAAAGAGCGAAAAAATCACTTTCGCTGAACTTAGCCGAGTCAGAAAGTAAAGAGAGGGTTTCTTGTGATGCCGAATAAATGGCTTTTGGGAAAAACTGTCTAGACAGAAAGTCTGCTAAGAATATTGGGCAAAGGTAAACGATTAATTGCACGAATAACATCAGTGTTACGGAATAACGCTTATTGTGAAATTTTCGCGTCTTTATGCCTAATCTTGCGCTGCATTAGAAGATTATGAAGTTTGAACAGTACCGCATAGCCGAAGGAATAAAGACGAGCATATCCAAACTCGGTTATAAGAAGCCTACCGACATTCAATACAAGTCTATTCCTCCAATTCTTAAAGGAGAGGATGTGCTGGCCATTGCGCAAACTGGAACAGGGAAAACTGCTGCTTTTGTCATTCCTATATTGCACCTATTGCAAGAACGCAAGATTGAACGAAGGTCTGATGGCGTGAAATGCCTGGTGATGACACCAACCCACGAATTAGCGCTACAAGTGCACAATGTGTTTCAAGAATTGGGAAAACACACGCGTATTACTTCCTATTGCATTCACGGTGGAGTGGAGCAAGCACCACAAATTGAAAAGCTGAATGAAGGCGTGGATGTGCTGGTGGTAACGCCCGGCCGTATGTTTGACTTGGCAAGCCAAGGTGAATTGCGATTGGGCCGCGTAGAAATTCTAGTACTGGACGAGGCCGACCATATGCTCGACCTTGGATTCATCAAAGACATACGCGATGTAATGCGCCACATACCTGAACGCAGGCAAACCCTGTTTTTCTCTGCAACTATCAATGAAGAGATTAAAGATTTGGCTTATTCATTGGTTCGAAACGCCATTCGCATTCAGATTTCACCCAAGGATCCTGTATCTAAAAACATTGAGCATTCGGTGGCTTTTATTGAGATGGATGACAAGCGTTTCTTCTTAGAAGGATTCATCAACAGTCACCCAGACAGCAAGATGTTAGTATTTGTAAGAACGAAGGTGAGGGCAGAGCGAGTGAAGAAGGCGATGGAGCGCGTAGGCCTAGTTACCGATACCATTCATAGTGACCGCGAGCATTCAGACCGAGACAAAACCATGAGGGATTTTCGCTCTGGCGATTTAAAAGTATTGATCGCTACCGATGTGAGCGCGCGAGGAATCGATATTCCGAACGTGGAATACGTGATCAATTACGATCTACCAGAAACGGCAGAGCAATATGTGCATCGGGTGGGACGCACGGGGAGAGGAACCCAAAAAGGCCAGGCTTATTCTTTCTCGAGCAGCGTAGAAAAGGAGTTGTTAAAAGAGATTGAGGAGAATCTAGGAAAGCCTATCAGTCGACTTGTTGTGAGTAAAGATGAGTATCAACTTACAGTAGACAATAGCAAGGCAAACGAACATGATTGGCTTGCTCTTATTGACGAAGCTGAAGAATTTCAAGCTAAGAAAAAGAAAGCCAAATCGAAGAAAAAGGCAAAAAAGAAGTAGTTCACATCCATTGTTCACGCAAAGAAAATAGCTGAAAACCGCTACTTGTTCTAAATCCTTATCACCCTAAGTTGCATGATCTAAAGCTATTGGACTTATGCTTTAATATTATCACCTCTGCGCCAGTAGCCGAAAAATGCATGACGAGCATATCGTTCATGCTGATGGCTGTTCTGAACTCGAAAGGGAAGAACGGTTGGATTATATAGGATTGTGTAGATCTTCACAAGCAGCCATTTCCGAAGCCCAAAGAAGAGGGTACCACCGAGTAAAAGCATGTAATGTTTGCTCGCATCGGTGGGACTCTAACATGTTTTAGTGCTATTTACTGAACCACTATTTTAGCCTGCTGCAGTTGCTCTCCATTTGAATATTTCAATTGATACACTCCTTGACCTAAGCGACTTACATCTAGTGTAGTGCTCGAAGCATTAATGGCTTTTTGCATCACCAATTGACCTTGCATACTGTAAATGGCCACTTTGCCAGTTGCAGATTCAGTTTTTATAGTGACAGCATCGGAAGCAGGGTTGGGGAACAATTAAAAAGTGCTTCCATCAGTATTTTGAATACCTGTGGCTAAGTAAGTCAGATCAACATTAAAGTCACCACACGAAGTCGTGCCAGCATTAAAAAGCTCTTGAAGATGGTCTGAATAATCTTTCATCTTAAGTACAGCACCTTTTCTATCATTCATCTTTTGGGCAAACACATAAACTATTTCGAACGAATTGCTTGCGCCAGCATCAAGGTTGATTGGTCCCAAACTGAAAACTCCTCTTCTGTCACCAGGCAGGATTTCAGCTGATTCTTCATCCCAAAATGGAGCAGCAACACCTGCCGTTCCCATATGCACAGTATCTGAAGAATCGGGATACATAAAGCGGCATTCAATGGCTTGTGGATTTGATGGGTCATAACCACTACCACCGTAGGTCATTGGTACACCATTCATCCAATTTCCATGCATTAAGTTGTAATGGTGTTGAGCGTTTTGAAGAAAATCAGGACCGGGATCACCAGGAGTTCCAGCGTTGAAACCGAGGCCCCAGAAGCAATGCATGCCCTGCTGTTCATTATCCACAATGCCATCACCCATTCCAAAACCGTTGTAGTTTCCACCAAAACTGACCGATGGCATGTTGTCCGTTGCATCATTTGCCAAGCTAAGTCCTTTCAGTAAACGAATTCCTTGTGCAGGAAGGTTGTTTCGATATGCAGTAATTCCGCCACCATCTTGATCATAGTTGTCTCCATTATAGCCAAACACCAAGTTCCTGAGTGGGTCTGATCCGACATAGTCATCTTGAGCATTTCCCAAATCAAAATCAGTCCAAGAACCAATATGAAAATCATGATAATCTTCACTGGATCGATTGAAAAGAGTGTATTCCATGAACAGGGCGTGATTGAGTGCAGTGTCCTCAGGGCAATCAAATCCATAGGCCATACCGTGAATTTCAATCCCAAGTTTTTCTTCAGGTGCAAAGGAGAATATTCTTGCATCATCATTGAAGATAAAGTACACTGCCTGATCACCTTTAATAACGGGATAGTCAAAGTCATTTATCGGATCATATTGCCCATCTCCATCTACATCGACAAACGGGGCAAGATTGGCAGCTTGTCCAAAGCTCACGTCTCCATGCGCAGGCCAATCAAGCACAGATTGTGGAGGGGAGACTTTTCTTGGGTTCATCAACCATTCCTCTATTTCAGCCTTATTGACCTTCCAAACGCGATCCCAAGATCCATTGAAAGGGGCGGTATAATAACTACTATCTCCGATTGGTCCTGGCATGTAATCATAACTGCGATAATTGAAACTATTGATTCGAATTGCTGTTGCTAAATGCAGTTGATTGGCAGAATCTAAACCGCCAATTCAAATGGTGGAAGTATAAATCGAAGTGGTTGAATCGTTTTTTGGAACATAGAAGCGACTCCAATTATAGTCCCAGAAATGACTTGCAATTGGAGATATCAGTGCTTTAACATTGTTTCCGTCAAAATAATCGTAGCCATTTTGGGCATTGATTGCAGGCATACTGAGCAATGCGATGGCTGAGGGTAGGAGTAATTTGAGTTTCATGGATGTTGTCTCTACGACCAATCTCTTCAATTTATCCATTCAAGCCCACCATGAATGAGGTTTCGGTAGCTTTTGGAAAGAGCACGGTATAAATGAGAGCCTCCTATCTTAAACCCTACATATGAGCTATTTCTTCACCCATTTTGTCATGCTTACTTCACCATTACCCAATTGAACTTTGGCTAAGTATATCCCAGCGTTTAATCCTGAAACAGATATGCTACTAGCATTGCCTGAAGATTTTTCTACTAATTGACCCGATAAGCTGTAAATCTCTACAGAAGTGATTTTCCCTGAACTCTGGATGTGAAGCACATCTTTCGCTGGGTTAGGGAAGAGGCTGACAGTGGAGTAACTCGCTGAACTAGCAATGCCCGTTGGTTCTTCAGGAGTAGGCAATTGAAATTTCCAAGCATCTCTTTGAATGGTTCCGGTTTGGCGATTTTCACCACCAAGGAAATAGATCGTATCGCCAATTACAAACGAACCAGGTGCCCACAAGCTGATTCCTGGATGCGAAGGAAACTGATTCCAATCATCCGTGCTTGGATCATACTGCCAGGATTCGCCCGTTTGCATAAACGAATGATTGTCACCATCTCCACTTAGCACGTATCCATAGTCACCATGATCAAATTGTGTCCCTGCCACTCGCGCTTCACCTGGGAAATCGTCCATTGTTTCCCATGTGGAAGAAACCTGATCGAAGTGATACCAATCGTTATAAATGGTAGGAGCTAAAGTACCATGACCCATGCCTGCGTATAGCTCCCCATTTACAGAAAATTGAAATGGGTGATGGCGCTGTGGTCCTGGTAAGTTGGGTAATTGAGTCCATTGATCTGCGATCATATCATACTCCCACCAATCATTAAGATTTCCATTAGCTCCATCTCCTAAACCCACAAAAATTTTATCATTTGCCATCAAAAAGGCAGGATGTCTTCTAGGTGAACAAGGGCAAGTGGTTAAGAAACTCCAGCTTTCGTTTGAAGGGTTAAACTCCCATATATCTCCTAAATATGCCGTCACCGTGGCGCCAAAACCAACATATCCTTTTCCCTCATAGGCATATCCAATCGCAAAGCTTCTCGGAGCACCAGAAAATTGAGGCATTATTGACCATTCATCTGCCGCTGGATCATACTTGTAGAAATCTCTTGAAGGTCCTTCTGAAGCATCCCAACCAGTAGCTGAATATCCTACGCCATCTATAGCGAAGGTAACCGGGTGATGTTTTCCTGAAGGTAAATCTGCGATGGATGACCAATCTTGCGCTGCAGTCGTATGGAATATGAGTGATAGAATTGAGATGGAGTAGAGGTACTTGATCATAAACGCTTCATTAAATTGATGTATAGACATTAAATCTACAACAAATCTACAACTCGCCTATGGAAAAGTTCATTCTAAAACAAAAACTTCTTGGAATCTTATGGCTAAAAGATTCATGTTTCAAAGTTTTTTGATGGAAAGTGTTTCTTAAAAAAGTGCTAGAATATTCCATGAACAGATATGTTTAAGCCTTTAGTCACGCGGTTCAGGTAGAAATGGCTAAAAAACCAATTCTGCATGACAATTACAGTCTTTATTTTGCACGAAAATCTCTCTCAAATGTTACTTCGGTCGATCATTACTAAAGGATGCTTTGTTTTCATAAGCTTACTCATTACCGCCTTCCCCGCATTAGCTGATAAAGAAAAGCCTTGGTTTTCTTCTTCGAAGATGTTCCCAACGCTTGTTTTTAATCCTATGGAGACGCAAGTGAGCGGAGTAATTGGGGTTTTATTGTCAGATGACGAACTTTCGTATGACTTATTCTGCCCAGTAGCTATTGGTTTTCATAAAGCCATTTACAGTACTGAAAAATATTCGATTTCGCTAAACGGCTTAATTCATTCGCAGTTTGGCTGGAGAGAAGAAACGCTTTCGGCATATTCTGGATACAAGAGGTCTTTATTTAATATCGATTTCGTTTATGGTGTTGAGTTTACCTATAAAATCAAAGATCACATACTCCTTCGTTTTTCTGGTGCACACCGATCAACGCATTTGGGTGACGATTATATTCTCTTGAATGAATTGAGACCATCCGGTTATTGGAAAAACGACCCTTCAAACTATGAGTTTACTTCTGTGACCTTATCTCATAGGTATTCCATTTTTACTTGTTATGAGCGTGCTGGCATGGTTACCAGACTGGAAACGGTGCGAAAAAGACTTGAATTACAAGCGGGATTTCAAATTGATGATCTACAAAAAAATCATTGGAAATGGCTCGTTGTAGGTATAGATGTTAGATTGCTTTAAGCGACAAATTTCTATCCCGGTGTTAATGTTGGTTTGGGGGCGAAAATTGGCAAGAAAGCAAACATACTCGCCACTTAATTTAGAATATCATGATTTGAAGCTGAACATATATTCTCTAGAATGTTCTGTCGAGAGTTATAACTGTTTTATTCAGGAGTTGAGATTTTCATGGAAACTATTTAACTTATAATATATATTATGTTAAATAGAGTTTGGCAAATTATAACCTAACTCCATAGTGTCTCGTTTAATTCTTTACTCCAGTAAAAATGATAGACTCCTCAACTTGTCCGTAAACTGAACTACTCATTTTGATAAATGATAATTTGATCAATTCAGAATTGTATGATCCGTACCCTTCCACTTGAACCAATTCATTAGATCTATAAAATCTTTGAGAAGGAATAATAATTGAAGTATCAGATACTAACTCGTAATAAAAGCTGTTTTCAATGTTTAGCCTATTTGGAATATTATCGTCTGCAATAACAACTATACTATCTAATCTTTCAGACATTAAAGATGCAGATGAAGTCGAAAAAGAGCCTAGATAAACTCCATCATAGTTTCTATTGAACATCAATTCACATTGATCTCCAGAATACCATTTCTCACACAAACACTGCCCTTCATAACAACTGCCGTTGTTAAAGCATTCGGTATTCGTACACTGTCTATCACAACTTTGCAACGACAGACAAACGATGAATATAGTTAGGTATTTGCTCATTCGCTGAATGAACAAAATTAGGCATAAAAAAAAGACCAACATATTGGTTGGTCTCCTATTCGCTAAAAGAATGCTTCGATTAATTCGAAATTTTCTTACTCATTGCTTCGTATTTCTCCATTTGATTGGTGCGTGCATAAAGCTCTTTCAATGAAGTCATTGTGCTTACATCATCTGGTTCTAATTCATGCGCCTTCTCTAAATAAGGAAGTGCATCTCTTAATTGTTGATCCGCTTTCTCTTTTGCAGCTTTGTACTTTGCGTCATCACTAATCATGTTTGCTTCATTTAGCATTTCAGCTCCCCTGTTATAGTATAAGGCACCTAGGCTATAAGCAGCATCAAAGTAATCTTCTTTTACACTTAATGCCTTAGCATAGTCTTCCTTTGCTTTTTCAAAGAATGGACGAGATTCATCCTTTTTGCCTTCGTTGAGCATGCTCGCTTGCTTTGTATCATAGATATTTCCTCGAACGAAGAATAGCAAGAAGTTTTGAGGATCATTCTGAATGGCAACATTTAAGTTTTCAAGTGCTTTATCAAACTCCTTGGATTCTAAGTAAATGTTGATCTCCGCAGTAATTATTTCTTGACTGCTTGGTAAAACTTCACGAGCCTCTGCTAATGTAGCCTTGTAGTTCTCCTTATCACCTTTTTCTTTGTACAGATTTGCCAGGTTGATATAGCTGTCTTCCAAACTATATTTAATTTCAATAGCTTTTCTAAAGTCTTTTTCAGCTTCGTCATACATTTTACCATTTAATGCTGCTACAGCTGCACTGTATATTGCTCCAGAATCAACAGCGCCAGCCTCTAAACGCACTGTGTAGCATGTTTCGAAGTATTTAACAGCATCATCATACTTTTTAGCATTGAAATTCTCTACTCCTTCTTGGTAACAGAATGCTGCAAGTCTCTGGTAGCGGTCATTTACATCATTCATATTGATGCGTTTACTTCCCAATTCCTTTGCTTTTCCAAATGACTCAATAGCTTTCATTAAGCTTCCTTCTTTTAGACTAGCAAAACGCTCTTCTTCTGAGAAATAGATTTGCTCATAAATCTGTCCTCTATAGTACCATGTTTTACCGTCATCTTTGGTTTTAGCATGTTCAATGGCAGGTTCAATTTGTTCTTTTGCCTTCGCTAACTCTCCATCTCCCAGGTAGTTGTACGCATTTAAAACTTTAGCTCCTTGTGCAAATACTAAATTGGCACTTACCATAAATAGCATAGCTGCTACTATTCTTCTCATAGTTATTATATTTTGATTCAAAAGTAGATAATCAAAAACAAGACCAATGCGAAGATTACTCTTCTATCTCATTTTCTTCTGCTCCTGCTTCTGGAGCTTCATCAGTAGTCTCTTCATTGGTTTCTGAAACAATTGGTTCGATTGGGTTTCCTTCTTCATCGAGCAATACTTCATCTTCCTCTAATGCATCAACTTTGGCAACAGCTGCAATGGAGTCATTACCTCGCAAGTTGATCAATCGAACACCTTGCGTTGCTCTGCCCATCACTCTCAGTTCAGCCATAGACATTCTTATAGTAATACCAGATCGGTTTATAATCATTAAGTCATCTTCATCTGATACAATCTTTATGGAGATTAACTCACCTGTTTTTTCAGTGATGTTGAGTGTTTTAACTCCCTTTCCGCCCCTGTTAGTAATTCTATAGTCTTCTACTAAGGTGCGCTTACCGTAACCTTTCTCAGAAACCACAAGTACACTCTCAGCAGGGTCATTCACACAGATCATTCCAACCACTTCATCTTTCGGCCCAGCCAAAGTAACACCCTTAACTCCACTTGCTCCGCGTCCCATTGAACGCACCTTGGTCTCGTCAAAATGTATTGCTTTACCAGACTTAAGCGCCATGATTATATGGTTTTCACCGTTAGTCAATCGTGCTTCTAGTAAAGTATCCCCTTCTCTGACACCAATTGCTATAATTCCATTTGCTCTAGGACGACTATATTGTTCTAATGGAGTTTTCTTAACAACACCATTCTTAGTGCACATCACAATGAAGTGATTGTTTAAGAACTCTTCATCGCTTAGGCTTTCGACATTTATGTAAGTCAATACTTTATCATCAGGCTCTATATTCAACAAATTCTGAATTGCTCTACCTTTTGAAGATTTAGTTCCTTCAGGAATCTCGAATACACGCATCCAAAAGCATTTACCTTTCTCAGTAAAAATGAGCAGGTAATTATGGGTGCTAGCCACAAAGAGATGCTCTAAGAAATCTTCGTTTCTGGTGCTTGACCCTTTGCTTCCTACTCCACCTCTCGATTGACGTCTGTATTCTGTAAGCACAGTTCGCTTGATATAACCTAAGTGAGATATTGTTACAACAACTTCTTCATTCGGTATCATGTCTTCGATGCGGAAATCCTCAGCACCATACACAATTTCAGTTCTGCGCTCGTCACCGTATTTGTCTTTAATAGTCAGAAGCTCTTTTTTGATCATCTCCATTCTAAGATCTTCAGTGTTCAATAAGTTCTTTAAACCTTCAATGGTTTTCATCAACTCATCAAACTCAGCTTTGATTTTATCCCTTTCAAGACCAGTCAAACGCTGTAAACGCATGTCAAGAATAGCTCTTGCCTGAATCTCTGATAGCTTGAACTGAGTCATCAGTCCTTCACGCGCTTCGTCAGGTGTTTTAGAGGCTCGAATTAGTTTGATAACCTCATCAATATGATCAAGTGCAATAAGAAGGCCTTCAAGAACATGAGCCCTCTCCTCTGCTTTGCGTAATTCAAATTTCGCTCGTCTAACGATGACATCATGTCGGTGATCAACATAATGAACGATCATGTCCTTTAAATTCAAGGCCTCAGGTCGACCTTTAACTAAAGCAATATTGTTAACGCTAAAGCTTGTTTGCAGCGCTGTGTATTTGAATAAGTGGTTTTGAACCACATTTGGAATAGCATCGTGTTTCAGTTCATAAACGATACGCATACCGTTTCTGTCAGACTCATCCCTAATATCGCGAATACCTTCGATTTTCTTTTCATTCACCAATTCAGCAGTCCGCTGAATCATATCTGCTTTATTCACTTGATAAGGAATCTCTGTCACGATGATCGCTGCTCGATCGTTATCATCAACTTCAATGTTGGTTCTGGCTCGCATGACAATACGTCCTCTTCCCTCTTCAAAAGCTGCCTTAACACCTTCGTAACCATAAATGATTGCGCCTGTGGGAAAGTCTGGGGCTTTAATGTGCTCCATTAAACCAGGTATATCAATCGCCTTATCGTCAATGTAGGCGATGATGCCATTAATAACTTCTGTTAAGTTATGAGGAGGCATGTTCGTTGCCATACCTACAGCAATTCCACTAGTTCCGTTGATCAATAGATTTGGTATCCCAGCCGGAAGAACCTTAGGCTCTTCTAATGAATCATCGAAATTTAGCTGGAAATCAACTGTTTCTTTGTCAATATCAGCAAGTAATTCTTCCGCTATCTTTCTCAATCTAGCCTCTGTGTAACGCATTGCTGCAGGGCTATCACCATCAATAGAACCGAAGTTACCCTGCCCATCTACTAAAGGATAGCGCAAACTCCAAGGCTGCGCCATTCTTACCATTGTATCGTATACTGAAGAGTCACCATGTGGGTGATACTTACCCAGCACCTCTCCAACAATACGCGCAGACTTTTTGTGCGCTCGGTTTGAAAGAACGCCAAGATCTAACATTCCGTACAAAACCCTTCTGTGAACAGGTTTCAAACCATCTCTAACGTCTGGTAATGCCCTAGAAACGATAACTGACATCGAATAATCGATGTAAGCTGTTTTCATTTCATCCTCTATATTGACGCTAATAATCTTTTCTCCTTCTGCCATGTTGTCCTTCTATTGGTTGATTGCTGTTTGAGTCTAAGCTAGTGCACTAAGACAAGTGTCCGAAAGTAACATTAGACATCCCGATAACACCTAAAAAAAGGTGCTATTTTTAAACAAAATTCTGTTAGTATACTTACTATAAGCAAGGTTTTCAACAATGAGTTGACACTAGCTTTGGATAAGTTAAAAAATCTACTACTTTGTCGTGGCATTATCCTTGGTAATGAGGATGCACAGTTTTAAGAATTATGGATACAAATTTTTCACCGAGAGTTAAGGATGTTATTTCGTTCAGTCGAGAAGAGGCATTAAGGTTGGGGCATGATTATATCGGAACTGAGCATTTCCTTTTGGGTATGATCAGAGAAGGTGATGGCATGGCAATTAAGATTTTAAAGAACCTTGAAGTTGACCTTTCTGAATTGCGAAAGCTCATCGAAAATTCTGTAAAAAGTGTCGAGAGCAGTGGAAAGCCATTGAATAGTTTGGGTAACATTCCTCTCGTTAAGCAAGCTGAAAAAACACTGAAGATTACTTATTTAGAAGCTAAGCTGTTTAAAAGCACAGTAATTGGCACAGAGCATTTATTGTTAAGCATATTAAAAGATGAAAATAATGTGGCGTCTAGGGCTCTTTCTGCGTTTAATGTTACCTACGATGTCGTAAAAGAAGAATTAGAATTAATGTTGAATCAAGAAACACCAAGATCGGAATTTCCGAATACACCGAGTGATGACGATGATGAAGATGGGCCATCCTTTGGTTCAGGTTCAGGAGCTGGCGGAAGTGGATCGAGCTCTGGCTCTTCTAGCCGCAAGCCGGGAGATTCGAAATCAAAAACACCAGTTCTAGATAATTTTGGTCGAGACCTTACCAAAATGGCCGAAGATGATAAGCTCGACCCTATAGTGGGTAGAGAAAAGGAGATCGAACGCGTATCTCAGATCTTAAGCCGCAGAAAGAAGAACAATCCAATCCTTATTGGGGAACCTGGTGTTGGTAAATCCGCCATAGCGGAAGGTCTTGCTCTGAGAATTGTTCAACGAAAGGTTTCCCGAGTCTTGTTTAGCAAGCGAGTGGTAACTCTTGATCTAGCATCGTTAGTTGCAGGAACGAAATATCGTGGCCAATTTGAAGAACGCATGAAGGCAGTGATGAATGAGTTGGAGAAAAGTCCAGACATTATATTGTTTATTGATGAAATCCACACCTTGGTTGGTGCAGGAGGAGCTTCTGGTTCTTTAGACGCGTCAAATATGTTTAAACCTGCATTAGCTCGTGGAGAAATTCAATGCATTGGAGCGACTACGTTAGATGAGTACAGACAGTATATCGAGAAGGATGGAGCGTTAGAAAGAAGGTTTCAAAAAGTATTGATCGAACCAACAACTACCGAAGAAACCATCCAGATCTTAATGAACATCAAGGACAAATATGAATCACATCATAATGTGACGTACTCTGATGAAGCAATTAAGGCTTGTGTGCACTTAACGGACAGGTATATCAGCGATAGACACCTTCCAGATAAGGCAATTGATGCCTTAGATGAGGCAGGGTCAAGAGTGCACATCACGAATATTCGCGTACCCAAAGGGATAATCGAGGTTGAAAAAAAGATCGAGGAGATAAAAGAAGAAAAGAATCGTGTTGTTAGAAGTCAACGCTATGAAGAGGCGGCTAAGTTGCGAGATACTGAGCGTCAATTGATTGAAGAGTTTGATACAGAAAAGAAAAAGTGGGAACAAGAAACAAAGAATTACCGAGAACCAGTAACAGAGGATAATGTTGCTGAAGTGGTTGCGATGATGACTGGTGTTCCTACTCAGCGCATAGCTCAAAACGAAGGTTCACGTCTGGTAAATATGGATACCGAGCTGAGAGGTTCAGTTGTAGGTCAAGACAATGCGATTGAAAAAGTCGTGAAATCTATTCGCAGAAATAGAGCAGGATTGAAAGATCCTGATAAGCCGATTGGAACGTTCATATTTTTAGGTCCGACAGGTGTTGGTAAAACCCAATTGGCCAAAGTATTAGCGCGCTACCTGTTTGATAAAGACGATGCATTGATTCGGATAGACATGAGTGAGTATATGGAGAAATTTGCTGTTTCTCGTCTAATTGGTGCACCTCCAGGATATGTCGGCTACGAAGAAGGTGGTCAGCTGACGGAGAAAGTGAGAAGACGCCCCTACTCTATTATCTTATTGGATGAGATAGAGAAAGCGCACCCAGATGTGTTCAATTTATTACTTCAAGTATTGGATGATGGCCAAATTACTGACAGCTTAGGTCGTAAGGTTGATTTCAGAAATTCAATTGTAATTATGACATCTAACATTGGTTCGCGCCAATTGAAAGATTTTGGTGCTGGAGTTGGATTTTCAACACAGGCTAAACTTGACCAGGCAGATGATATAGCTAAAGGCGTAATCGAAAAAGCACTCAAGAACGCATTTGCTCCTGAATTTCTGAATCGAATAGATGATGTTGTCTTATTCAACAACCTAAATCAAGAGCACATTAAGGAGATAATTCATATTGAAATGAAATCTCTATTGAAGCGCGTAGAAGAAATCGGTTACAAGTTGGTAGTTTCTGATAAGGCGTTGGATTTTATTTCAGTGAAAGGTTTTGACGATAAATATGGAGCGCGTCCTTTAAAAAGAGCTATTCAGAAATTTTTGGAAGACCCAATGGCAGAAGAAATCATTAAGACCAATATAGATGAAGGTGATGAACTGCATGCCGACCTGAATAAGGAGGGTGATAATATTGTCATCAAGGTTAAGAAGCCAAAGAAGAAAAAGGATTCAGAATCCTAAATGAAAAAGCCCCGTATTTGCGGGGCTTTTTCTTTGTCTAATTATATGATAGCTACTCTTAATTTGCCACTTCAGACATGAATTTGATTCGTATGATTCTCAGTTCCTCAGCAGTGTAGTCCTCATCATCAAGCTCTTCTAATGCAGCTTCGATGTCAGGGGTTTCGGCCTCCATGAAGTATTCATAAACTTCTTCCAGTCGATCCTCATCTACAACATCATTTATGTAGTAATCAATATTAACCTTAGTTCCACTATCTATAATATGTTCAAGTTCTTCTAAAAGCTCGTCAAAAGTCATTCCTTTAGCCTTGGCAATATCTTCTAACGGAATTTTGCGGTCTATAGATTGGATGATATAAACCTTCTTACCCGACTTGTTGACTACAGATTTTACCACCATGTCTTGTGGACGCTCAATGCTGTTTTCATCAACGTAAGTTTGAATCAAGTCAATAAATGGCTTTCCAAACTTTAATGCTTTACCACTTCCTACACCTTGAATGTTTTTTAACTCATCCATGGTGATTGGATACTGGTTTGCCATATCCTCTAGTGAGGGATCTTGGAATACTACAAATGGTGGTACATTTTTCTCTTTGGAAATCTTCTTGCGCAGATCTTTGAGCAATCGCATTAGGTTTTCATCCATTACGGCACTGCCCGCTTTTCCTTGCATTACTATCTCGTTGCCTTTCTCTATTTGTGAAGTGTAATCGTGATCTTTATAAATGCTGTATGATTCAGGCGGATTTACCATGAATTCCCTGCCTTTTTCAGAAATCTTTATCAGACCATAGTTTTCAATGTCTTTATAAAGCAAGCCTTGAACAAGTGCTTGTCTAATCGCTGCCATCCAATATTTAGCCTCTGTATCTTTTCCGATACCGAAGACTTCGCTTTGGTGATGCCGGTAAGTAGAAACCTCTGAAGTATTGTTGCCGCAGATAACATTGACAATATGCTTTGATTTAAAGCGCTGCTTTACTGTGTCAATGACCTTGAATAGAACAAGCATTTTATCGACAAACTCAATCTTTTCTTTTGGGTTTACGGAGTTGTCGTCCATATTAGCTCCTTCGCCATTTACCTCGTCCCATTCTTCACCAAAGTAATTGAGTAGAAACTTTCTTCTAGAAACGGTTGTTTCCGCATAAGATACTACCTCCTCAAGCAGCTGTTTACCGACTTCTTGCTCAGCAACGGGCTTTCCGTTCATGAACTTTTCTAACTTCTCGATATCCTTATAATCATACATAGACATGCATACTCCTTCTCCTCCATCTCTTCCAGCTCTTCCAGTTTCCTGATAATAGCCCTCAAGGCTTTTAGGCATATCGTAATGGACAACAAATCGAACATCTGGCTTATCTATTCCCATTCCAAATGCTATGGTTGCCACGATTACATCAGCATCTTCCATTAAGAATTGGTCTTGATGTTTTGACCTAGTGTTAGCATCGAAGCCTGCATGATAAGGAAGGGCTTTGATCCCGTTTACTTGCAGTGATGAAGCAACCTCTTCAACCTTCTTTCGGCTGAGGCAATATATGATACCAGATTTACCCTCTCGTTCTTTTACAAAACGTATGATTTGCTTGATTGGGTCAATCTTCGGGCGTACTTCATAAAATAAATTTGGTCTGTTAAATGATGCCTTGAATACAGAGGCATCGTTCATGCCTAAGTTTTTCTGTATATCTGATTGAACTTTGGGTGTTGCAGTTGCAGTAAGTGCCATCACTGGAATCTCCTGATCGATTCCCTTGATCATTTCTTTGATCCTTCTGTATTCTGGCCTGAAATCATGTCCCCACTCTGAGATACAATGGGCTTCATCAACAGCAACAAATGAAATTGTTACACTTTTAAGAAATTCTAAGTTTTCTTCTTTGTTTAAAGATTCAGGAGCCAGATAGAGCATTTTAGTACTTCCATTGGTCACATCTTCTTTTACTTGAGTGATTTCAGTTTTGTTTAATGAACTATTTAAAAAATGAGCGATGTTATCTTCACTACCATAACTGCGGATAGAATCTACTTGATTCTTCATCAATGCGATCAACGGAGAAATAATAATAGCTGTACCGTCCTTCATCAGAGCTGGAAGCTGATAACACAATGATTTTCCACCACCTGTTGGCATAATGGCGAATGTGTCATTTCCTGCCAATACACTCTCAATCACCTCTCTCTGCATTCCTTTAAAAGAGTCAAACCCAAAGTGTTCCTTCAAGGCCTCTTCTAAAGATATTTGCTTCGTGTTCATAAATACAAATTGCTTTAGCTACTAAAAATACTACAATAGTTTCAAATAATCGACATTCTATCTAGGAGGTTGATTCCCCCTATTTTCATCGCTTTTCAAGAAGTTGGAAAATACAAATAGGATAACGACTGAAGAGCAAAAAATAACCACTAATGTTAACAAGCTCTTTCTAAAAACTTGCTCAACTTGAATTACATCCCAAATGGAAAGAACAGCAAGCACCGAAAAAAACAAGACAGCTAAGATGAGCACTGAAGCTGTTATCTTTTTTATGTTTTCTACCATATTCAATTATTTAACTGTTTCACGATTCCACACGAGTTCAGTAATTGGCTGCTCATCTAAGAAGTAGTATTTTCCACCCCATGAGTGCACAACTCTCTTATATACCTGTTCTCTTCCGGCAATTGTAACTCGCTTGATTGTAACTTTTGTTCGTCCTTCATCAAATGTCTCTTCGATCACCCTTCTTTTATTGTCTTCTTCTTCCGTTGCTTCAACTTTAGCTAGCTCCGCTATCATCTCTTCACACTTATTCAATCGCTCTTGTGCATGACTTTGTCCTGGTAAAACGGAAAGTGCTTCATTGTACTTATCCCTTGCCCCCTCATAGTTATTATCTAAGAAAAACTTGTCCGCAACTGCAACGAGTGCATTGTACTCTTCTTTAATTCTAGCTTGCGCTGCTTTCTTCTCTAACTCAGAGATCATCTTTAGCTTTGATTTCGGAACCTCTTCATTTGGGAAAATTTGAAGTGCATCATTGAAGCTTTTTCGCGCTAAGACATAATCCTTTGAAACCATAGCTTCATTGCCAGTCCTCATGAACCCATCATATTGTGCTTGTTTCGCTGCTTTTGCTGCCTCCTCGCTTTCCTGAGCTTCTTTTTCGGCAATTAGAGCGTCTATTTTCTTAATTTGAGAATCGGGGAAGGCATCCGATGGGTTTTGAGACTTAGCTACCTCATAAGATGCTCTGGCAGTTCTAAAGTCCCCAGCATCTAATTCGCCTTGAGCACGCTTGAGTAAATTTTCATATTCAGCTTTTGCTTTAGCCTCTGCTTCCGCTGCTGATTTAGCTGCGGCCAATGAATTTAAAATTCCATCAATTTCAGCAATCTTTTGATTTGGGTAATCATCATCTGCTCTATATCCAGCAGCTAAATTGTATGTAATCTTAGCCTCTTCATAATTCTTTTGCGAAAACAACTGATCGGCTTTGGCCACAGCATCATCGTATTTCTTTTTAACCTCAGCCTCTTTAGCTGCTAAAGCCTTCGCTTCCTTTTCTTTTGCTTGTAGAGACTCTATTTTATTGATTTGATCTTTTGGGTATGCCTCTGACTTTAATTTCAGTGCTGCTGAATATTTGGTCAATGCTAGAGTATAGTCTTTGCCAGAAAAAGCCAAATCTCCTTCTTTGATGATAGAAGCATATTCCGCATCAACGGCAGCTTGAGCTTCTTTATCCTTCGCTATGCGTAATTGTTCATCAATGATGCTTTGTGACTCAACGATTCGCTGTGTGGGATATTCCTCATTCGCTTTCACCGAAAGAGCTTTTTTGTATGCTGCAATAGCATCTTCATATTCGCCTCTATCAAATGCCGCATCAGCAGAAGCAATATTCGTGTTATACGATTCTTCAATTTCATTCTCTTTCGCAGCTCTAGCCATTTCAGACGTAATTGCTGAAAGCTGCGTTTTTGGATAAGTTTCATTAGGCTTTAACTCCAAAGCCAATTCATAATTAGCTTTAGCGGAAGCCCAGTCTTTATTGCTAAAATCATTATCGGCAGTAGCAATGATCCCCTCATATTCCTTTTGCAATTTTAATTCTGCTTCTCTTTTCGCATTCTCGTTTTCCAAGGCAGTTAGCCTAGCTTGCTCAGCCTCTATTTTGGTGATCTGGTCAGAAGGGTAAACCTCTTTTGGCTTTAAATCTAAGGCGGCTTGATACCCATTTCTTGCTGTCTCATAGTTTTTAGAAGCATAGGCCTTATCGGCACTAGCTATAGCAGCCTTGTAATCGTTGTCTATTTTTTCTTTCTCAACCTTAAGCTTATTAGCTTCGGCTAACTCTTTAAGCTTGGTTGCAATTAGTTCAAGTTGCGTTGTTGGATATACTTCTTCAGGTTTAATATCCAATGCAGCTTTGTAGTGCTGTTCAGCTAATTGAAAGTTATTAGCACTAAAAGCAGTGTTTGCCTTATCAATTTTATCAGCATAAGAAGCGTCAATTTGAGCTTGTCTCTTTTCCTTATCCTGCTGGGATGCAATTTCAGCTAAACGCACTTCAATTTCTTTCAATTTTGATTTAGGGTAATCGTCATCCTTATACTTCAATGCATTTTGATAAGATGCTCTTGCGTTTAAGAATTCATTCTTACCATAAGCAGCGTCTGCTTTTGCAATTTCATCATTATACTGCTTGTCTTTAGCGGCTAAAGCAGCTTCTGCTTCTTTCTCTAGCTTCTGCTTAGCAAAAAGGTCTTGGCTCTCTTTGAGTCTGTTTTTTGGATATTCCTCGTCTGGTTTAATGGTCAGGGCTTCCTGATATGAAGCAATAGCACCATCATAATTCTTATTTCCATAAGCTTGATCTGCTGAAGCCAAAACAGAAAGGTATTTTTCTTGGGTAGCTCCTTCTGCATTCAATTTCGCATTAACCTGAGAAAGCATTTGGCTTGCGACCTTTGATTCTGGTTGCATTGATTGAGCGGCTAATAAATTATCCTTTGCTAAAAGATAATCACCATCATCGATTGCTGTTTGAGCATCTTTCAATGCTAGCTTATAGTCTTCTTCAAGTCTTTTTAGACGCTCTTTTTCAGCTTTTATTCTTTCCTTCTGGGCGTCTTCTAAACGATCAACCTCCTGCTTGATTTCCCTTGTGTAAAGCTTGTCATCAACGAAGTTTTCTACATTCGGCTCGTAATAGACCTTACCGATTGGCTTGTCCAATATAGAATAATCAACACCTTCCATGCGTTTGAACATGTCCACGACAAATCCACCAAACTCATATCCCCAAAGCTGTTCATCAACAGGTACGTTGTTGGTGTTCAAGTAAAGCTTCTTGCTGACATAAGTAGACTTGGCAATTTCAATAATGTACTCATGACCGAAATCAAGATAGAGATCAAACCGACCGTTGTTTCCTGTATTAACTCTTTTGAGTTCCACACCATCTTGATATAACGCTATTGTTGCTCCAGATATACGCCCACCATTTTCATCCTTTACTGTTCCGTCAACAGCAAGGTTGTTTGGATCTTGAGCTTGCATAGACAGACTCATTCCAAGAATAACGATAATAATGAAAAGTGTAGACTTCATTTAATGGTAGACTGTCCGAAGTTAAATAATGTGATTCAGCTAATCTAGTATAGGACAGCTTAATTAGCTTAATGAGCCAAATAGGGCAATCAACACCTTTAAATTGAGGGTTATTGAGGTTCTGGACCTAGTTCAATGTCAGAAACAATACGAAGTTTGAATTTTGCATTTTTCATGTCTCTTGCTTCTTTGTTGTCATTGTATAATCTAACAGAGAAGTCTCCAGTAATGATAGTATATGATTGATAGTCGTTCAAATTGGCTTCTACGTTGCTTATTCTGAAATAACCGAAAGGTTGAAAGGTTGGTGGGTTGTCTGACCTCCACTCTACTCCTGCTGTATCGATATATGAAACTACTGCGCCTTCTTGAGCGTCATTGTTCCAAAGAGTATCACCAATGGAATTGTTTCCTACACGTCCCCATCGGATAAGATCTTCTCTAATAGAAGGATTGTCAATATAATCTTGAATATCCCAAAAAGCGAAAGTGTCTGTTTTGCTAAAAGGGAAATAGAGTGTAACGATGTCTCGAGCTGCTAGATCCAACTCTATCGGATCAACTACCACTGACGGGTCAGAAACATCCAGCAAAAGGTCACGATACTCTTTCGTTATCATGGTTGTGTAAGGTGCATAATGCCAGCCAAACTTGGCAAAAGGAGGGAATAATTGATCTACTGATGAACCAGCTGTGTCAAATACTTCCTCATTTCGAGCATCACCTACTAAATTGATAAAATCAGTTGGTTGCCATTGGGTAGAGTCGTCTAACACCTCATAAGTCATAGTATCAGCTTGCTTACCCAACGTAAACTGAACATACAAATCATTATCAATGATATGAATAGACGGCTCAGGAGGCGGAACAGAGATATCTGGCAAGTTCGGTGTTTGATCTTCACACGACCAAAGCAGCGATGCGCAAATGAATACTAAAAGTGGTTTTTTAAACATAAGCTTAATCTAAAGCGGTAGCGAATTTACAAAATAGACGTATTGAACGAACTCATCGTCAAATAATTGCAACATTGGAGTGTTGATTACCTCGCCAATGCTTGTGGAATAAGCCCTGTATTGCAGGTGTTAAGCAGTTCAGAACTGTGGCTGTATTTTAGCACCTTACCCTTTGATAAATAGTCAAGTACGTCCGAAATGTAGATACCAGATTGATCGACAAAAATGCTGTAGGGAGTTTGTGCTGCATGATTGAATGATATACTTTCAAGCGTACTGACATTAAGCTGGTTCACCACATTATTACGCAATAAATAGATGATTGAATCATATAAAACAGCTCCAGATAGGCGTGTATTGAAGCTTTGTATAGCTTGAGTTTGATTGAATTGGTCCAGCTTGACTATCCTGGAACCTGACTTTCCATTTCCCACAATCATCACATCTGTCTTCCCTTCAAATAGATATGAAGGCTCAATTCCTAAATCAATCTCTGCGCTGAGGTTAAAACTCGGCAGCCCAAACACCAGGACAGAGGAGTCTGTCATATTGGAAACATAGAGCTTATCTTCAACCTGAACCATACGTTCAGTCCAAGTAGCGGTAGATACTTTGTCAATGATTTGAGCGTTAGACACATCAATAACCGTCAATTCTTGCCCACCGAAGTCGCTTACTACAGCATGCTTACGATCGATCATGAGCATGTAGCGTGGAGAATTAAACCCTTCTATTACAGCGATTTGTTCGAAAGTTGAGTCATTGATTATGCGAATTAGTCCAGAGTTGTTTATCACTAAGTATAGGCTATCTCCATGATGAAGAATAGACTGAAGCACATCGCCTACTTGAAATCCGTTGGTTCTGGAGAAAACATCGTTTTCTACTTTGTCCTCTTCTAAATTCAAAACGCTGAGGGAGGCATTATTGTATTGAAAGTTTCCTTCGCAACCAATGTATAGCAGATTGCTGGTTTGAGATTCTAAGATTGAATCATCGCTAACATTTACAGGGCCGAAATATTCATTCTTTTGGCAAGAAGAAAACAGCACTAATAGTATCAGAGCAATTACCTTGTCCATATAAAGTTAATTTGAAGTGTATACATTCTTCCTGGCATTGGGCGCCATGGCATGTTTTGATATTGCCAATCAAAAACATTATCGATACCTGCTGTTAGCCCAAGCTTTGTTTGTCTTAAAAGATAGAAATCGTATGAAGCAGATAAGGATGATAATTGATATGATGGCATATAGGATGACTCATCATTGGATATGTAGCGTTCACCTAGAAATAAATAGGAATAATTAATGTGAAGCTTCCTGTATTGATAAGCAATACTGGCATTTGCGCTGAATGAAGGGATAAAAGAAAGTGCCGTCATGTCTTCTTTCGTTGCGCCACCTTGCGCATTGATGTATTGGCCATTTCCTCGAATCAAAAAGACGTGCTGCTTTAATCTTATACTTTTCTCAATAAATAAGTCAGTGCCAAGTGTCGATGAATAATCAACATTGGTTGGGCTGAACACACCACCATCTGGCAGCCACCTGATACGGTCAGTGAATGAACCTTTGAACGCTGCAACTTTGATGGTTAAATCTTTTGAAGTGTAATTCACTGCTAATTCAAGCAGTTCGCCCTGTTCTGACTTCAGCGAATCGTTGCCGCCCGGATTCCAATAGATTTCATTTAATGTTGGGAAACGGGTGCTTTGAGAGGCCGATGCTGAAAAAGCAATAGGCACATACTGCCAAGGCTTGATGCTAATTCCTCCAAACGGCAAAACCGCTTTATCCGCATTGAATGAAGCGTATCTCGTTCCTAACTCAAAAAGAACTTTTTCATTTAACCATAGGTATTCAAGATTCAATAAGCCATTGAGCATAGTGGCCATTTCTGATTGACTATAACTCTGTGATGTAGCCTTTATCAATGTGTGGTTGACTTGTCCATTGAGCTTTATTTTTTTATTTAATTCAATTAATACATCTAATTGATTTTGAAATGATTGGCAATCATTAGAATTTGAAATGTTTAGAGCCGAATCTCTATACGCATTTACATTATCTTCAAACATGGATCTATAGCTTAGCTTCATTCTATTATTCACCCGGTAATCTGCTATTGCCATAGTTCGATGCACTTCATCTTTCTGCTGAGCAATAGTAGGTTTGGTATTAATGGCACTCGGAATTGACCTATCTATCTCATTGTACCAATAAATCAGACTCACATTGATTGATTCGCTTGGCATAAAGCTGAGCATTGGTGAGATGTTTCGCCTGTTAAAAGAAGCATTCTCCATTATTGATGTCTCAAAGGGCTCTTCGCTCACATCAGTGAACGGGAAACGGTTGTTGAGTGATTGTAAATCTCCATTCAAAGAAAATGAGGCTGGCATTTTAAATAGACTGAAGTTTTGATTTATCCGAATAGATTGCGAGTAGTTTTCAAAAGATGAAAGGGTCTGACTTGCTTGAATGTAGTTTTGATTATAGTTCACCGATTGATTGAGTAGAACGCCACCTCCCAGCCCTCCAGTAGCATATAAATTCATTGAGTTGCCAGTAACTAAAGAAATACTCGAGAATTGTGCCATTGGAATAGTGGAAAAATCAATTGTACCCAACATAGGAGAATTGATCTTTAATCCATTCCATAGTAACTGTGTGTGGTTGGCATCTCCTCCTCTAAACGTTGGTGTGGCAAGTAATCCAGGACCATAGTTCTTAAAGTTTAAACTGGAGCGTGTGGTTAGAAACTCAACCAGGTTCAATGACTGCATTGGCTCCATTGACAAAGAGTCGTAGGTGATGTTAAACGATGACTGCAGCCCAACTTCAGTTGAATCTACAACATCAAAAGGAGCAAGCTCCAGTATTTTCTGGGCATTTAGATTACCAAACAGAAAGGAAAAGACTAATAACCACCTCCACTTCATGCTAATGCGATTTAACGCCTTTACCACCTCTAGATATCCAAACACCTCGATATACCGATTCATCACTGATAAGTCGGCCTTGCAAATCGTATTTAGCAGAAGATTTATTGTTCTTGGTTTTGAGTACACTCACATTTAGGGGAATTCTGCTATTGATAATACCAACGGCATCTAAATCAAAGCCACCTTGAGGGAAATTGGTTGGCCAAGGATCATTAATGATAGTTCCGCTATGATCATAGGAAGCATGTTGGTTGCTAATTGAGCCGACAACGTCAATTATTTTAACGTGCGTCACGCTCTGCTTATCAAGTGCAGATGTATCTGGTAAGTCAGCTAAATCGAAAGGTGTACCGAAATTTACAATATGCTTTCCCGCTAAATTATGAAAGAGGGTTGCATCTGAATTTTCGAAAGATGCTTTTTGTGCAGAAGTATCTTGCTCACTGATGGCTGGAAACCGAAAGAAGTTTGTTCCATCAGAACTCACTTCAACGAATGCCAATTCAAGAAAGGCCTCGCTCCCACTCCCAAATCCATTCTCAAACACGGCAAAGTCATATCCTGGCCCATCATAAAATGGAGCAGCAAAGGTCAGTGTTGCGCCTCCACCATCACCTAAACTTAGCGTTAATGGAGCATCTGGCTTGCCAATGGCGTACAATTCAGATCCACTACTTGCATATCCAGAATCAGGTAAGTCTATTTGCCTCAAACCACGATTTACATCACAAGAAATGGCCCAATTTCGAAATGCTGACGAATCTTTATACAAGGTAATCGCTCCAGGTTCACCAGCTTGCGGACTAAAGCTACCTTGCCCCAAACACTGAAGAGAAAACACAATTGGCGCTATGATAACAAGTGCTCTCAATGAACTATCTTTTTAACTGAAACGCCATCAGCGGTTTCTCGGGTGATAATGAGGATTTGATTTTTACGCTCGATGCTCAAGCTGCTTAATGAATGGTTTTGGAACAAATGAAGCAGTCTTCCTTGCCTATCAAACACTACATAAGTAGCTTTTGAAGGATCGTTCAGCTGGATGCTACTTCCATCTGAATAAGCTTCAAATTCATTTTCACTAACAATATTTAAACCACCAACTAAGCTGTATTGAATGTTATCCAATGAAAAGAATAAAGGTGTGTTTACACCAAAAGCACCTGTGTCACTGCTGAAAAGCTTAAATGATAATTCGGTAGCGTTTTGGGGTAAAGACGATAGGTCAACTTCAGTCCAGTCGTCAATAATATAGTCTTGTGCGTTATCCTCAAACCTGAAGTCAGCCAAGTAAAAGTCAACACTATCTAATTCCAAATTAGAAATGCCATATATGCGCACAAAGAAATAATCTGGGTCATCTCCTAAAGGACCACCAAATTTCTTCGCAAAAACATCACCATTGCGCATACTTTTATACGCGTATGTTGTATTTGTGACCTCTAGGCTATTCCATATTAAGTTCTGATCAAAAACTATTGGTGTATTGAAAGAGATTGCTCCTGCACCAAGATTGGCTGTTGCGTGCACATTATCATCATTAAGAGAAGATGTATACGCACTGTGAAGATTCATGAAGCTTCCATCCGAAGTATCACGCATAGTGCTCATAGCAAAACCTGATGCCCAGTAATTGGATGCGGTGTCATACATAATGGGAAACTCAAAATCACTAGACACAAAGAGTGAAGTGCCGTCTTGCCCATCAAGAAAAGTATCTTGACCGATGGCGATATTTTCAAAATCAATCGATTGAGCCATGGCTTCTGAAGAGCCAATTAAAAATGCAAGAAAAAGTAAAAAATGTTTCATAGGTGTTTAAGTTAAATACATGATTAAACACGAGAAACGATCAGAAAAGATTGACAGAAGGTGGGCCCACGGGAGCACATCTCCGATCAGCTTTTATTCCCGAAAGCTTTTCGTTATGTACTTCTGGCAGGTCTTCTGACTTGTTTCAGTTTTCGCGCCTTCCCATCTTTCGACAGTGGCTTTGTTAAGCGAAAACCCTTAGCGAAACTTACAGCTGCGGGGACAGTTCCGGATTCACACCGGATTCCCTTTTAATCTTGACATGGTCAAGAACCAAAAGTTAAACGAAAGTAGAAAAGAAATTGATTTAGAAGTTTTCGCGAGGAACTAACCTTGCTCTGAACTTACCTTCAGTTATTGGAAGAACTTCGTTGCCGTTGAATAATCGGCCAGCAAATTCACCTTCTATAATATACATAGCCAACGTATCTAGCGTGTCTTGATCAACGACTCTAGGATAGAAATCTAACAATCTGAAATAGGAGTCTACCAATTGACCGCTACCTTCCTTTGTCGTCCAAACATCACGATTTGAATCAATGTATTTAACCTGTACTCCTCTTCTACCATATTCAGTATTGGTAAACGGAATAGCTACACCGTAGTCTGCGATACCCAAATAAGTGACAATTTCTTCGTTGAAAGGAAGGTTTACTGGAATGGTATCATATTCTTCAATACAATTGAAAAAAGAGATTTCAATACGCTCATCTGGAATCTCAGGACGTAAGAAACGTGTAGTATGATCAAACCAAATATTGTCTGAATCATTGATGCATGGTAGCATTTCGGCTAGATTGGTCCGAGGAATATTTCGATAAATATTCTCCTCATAGTTCGGCCAAGTCATCCAATTTGGAAAATTCTCATCATTCGGGTCCAATTTCGTTATTGTATCCCATTTTGATCTTTTTCCATCTTCCCAAACTCTGTATTGACCGTCAAACTTGCCGTAGAAGAAGAAATCAGCTGTCGGAACATTAAATGTATCAAATGTCAATGGGTCATTAGGGTCAGGATAACCCACAGCACCAAGCGTAGTGCCTCTTTCACACGATGATGACAATATTCCAGCAACGAATAATGTTGCAACAAAAAATGAAAGTTTATTCTTCATACTATTCATAAGGAGGTCAAATTTAAGCAAAATGACTTTGCACTAAGACGTTCTTTAATTATTGAGGTTGGTTTACAAAGGAAACGTTGTTCCTGCGATTAACATGGCGTGTGAAAATTGTTTTTCATCAACACCTAGTTGATCCAGATCTTTTAATGCATCAATCAATAGCTCTGTAGCCATGTTCCCTACTAAATCATCTTCTGCCATTGGGCAGCCGCCATAGCCTTTTATGGCAGCATCAAATCTTCTACACCCGCTCTCATACGCCAACTTTGCTTTCATTTTGGCATCTTCTGGCAGCGTGTGCAAATGAGCGCCTATTTCTATGTCTGGGAAATCAGGAATTAATGTTGAGAATAACTCTGTAATGTTTTCGCCATTACTCACGCCCACTGTGTCTGCCAAGGCTATGATTTCAATTCCTAGGTCTTTGCTTAACCGTTCTGTCCATTTCGCAGCCAATTGACCACTCCAAGGATCAGCATATGGGTTGCCGAAGGCCATTGAGATGTACACCACCATTTTTTTGTTGTTCTGCACGCACAAGGTTTGCATCTCTTCTACCCTGCTCAACGATTGCTCAATGGTCGCATTGGTATTTCGCAATTGAAAAGTTTCAGAAATACTAAATGGGTAGCCCAAGTAATCAATCTCTTCGAAGTTGCATGCGTCTTGAGCGCCTCTGGTATTGGCAACAATTGCCAACAATTTAGATTCAGTGTTTTCTAATTCTAGCATGGAAAGCACTTCAGTAGTATCTCTAAGTTGAGGAATGGCTTTTGGAGAAACAAAGCTTCCAAAATCGATGGTATCAAAGCCTACCTTAAGCAGTTGATTGATGTATTTTGCCTTTTGTGGGGTTGGAATAAATGTTTCCTTTCCCTGCATAGCATCTCTAGGGCATTCAATAATTTTCACACTCATTGCAGCAGTCTTTTATTGATGTTTTTGATCAACCAAGGACCTTCATAAATAAAGCCCGTATACAATTGAACCAATGAAGCACCTGCATTGATTTTTTCTAAGGCATCTTCAGGGTTGTGAATTCCACCTACGCCTATGATCGGAATACGACCATTAGACTCCCGGTGAATGAACTTTATCACATCTGTACTCTTCTTCAGCACGGGAACGCCACTTAATCCGCCTGCTTGCTCAGCTAAGCTTTTTGCCGACTTCAAATCACTTCTGTCTAATGTAGTGTTGGTTGCAATCAATCCATCAATGTTTATTTCTCCAACCAGTGAAACGATATCGGCCAACTGATCTTCAGAAAGATCTGGTGCGATTTTCAACAGAACAGACTTTGATTGCTTCTGTTTTGCACGGTATTCAAACAGTGTTTCAAATATGCGCTTCAACTCATCTTTTCCCTGCAGCTCTCTTAGTCCTGGGGTGTTTGGCGAACTCACGTTAACCGCAAAATAATCTACGTGATCGTAGAGCTTTTCGAAGGCAATGCGATAATCATCCAACGCTTTATCGTTGGGAGTGACTTTGTTCTTTCCAATGTTTCCGCCTATTGGCACTTTGTGCTGCGATTTCTTAATACGCTCTACTGCTGCCTCTACCCCATCATTGTTGAACCCCATTCTGTTGATGAGGGCTTCGTCTTCTAATAAGCGAAATAATCGTGGTTTTGGATTTCCCGGTTGACCTTTTGGAGTAACAGTTCCAATTTCAATGAACCCAAAACCCAATTCAGCCAGTGGATCTATCCATTTAGCGTCTTTATCAAATCCAGCAGCTAGTCCTACCGGATTTGGAAAGGTTAACCCAAATAGCTTTCGCTCTAGTTTTTCATCCTTAACCTTAAAGGATGGTGTTAATGGGTTATTCAATAATCCCAAATTGTAAAAACGCTGCAACCATCCCGTAGTGAAATAGTGCGCTCTTTCAGGATCCATGCTGTAAAGAAGCGGGCGAATAATCGATTTATACATCGATGCGAAAGTAAGTTTATCTCATTTCTTTTCACGTCCTTTGATGCCAATTAAACCAGAAATAATGAAAACGCTTTTTACTATTATTTTCTCTGCTTTCATGTTATTAGCCCAAGCTGGCGACTTCAAAGTGAAATTTCAAATTGAGACGGTTGATCATTCAGCTATTGAAGTCACAAGTCTTGTAATTAGGGAGCAAGGAGAAGAAATAATTCGTCAAAAAGCACCCGCTAATGGAGATGTGAAATTAAAATTAGAAGAAGGTGAATTGTATGAGGTATGGATTATGAAGGAAGGCTATGTAGCGCATGTAATACACAATATTCATAGCGAAGGTGACGGTAAGTTTAAAGTGACATTGTACAAAACTTCTGAGTCTCTTCCAGCTATCACTTCGTCCTACCTCGGTGTAAATCGAGAGTTTGACAATGTGAAAGAAATGACAATACCTGCAGAACTGTTGGGCGATTCGATACACGTTGTGAAAGAAGACGCGATGAGCAAAGACGAGCAAAAATCATTGAGTAAAATTCAATCCATTGCGAAAAGCCAAACCAAGGCCCAAAAGAAGATTGACAAGCTTTTGAAGAAGCGTGCGAAATTAGATGAGGAAATCAGCGAACTAACTACTGATCTAGCTAATGATGAAACAGAACGTTCAAGTGGAGAAGAAGAAAAGCTGAAATTGCAAGAGAAGATAGCAAAGATTCAGGGCAAGTTAGATAAGCTCGCTTATTGATCTTCTGAGTAAGTTACTTCTATAATCTTTACTCCGATAGATTTTACTTGAAGACTTCCTTTGCCTTGAAGCCATAAGTAAACGTTCATATGCGCATCCATTGGCACTTCACGAGGCATTCTTAAAAAGAAGGAGGATGAATTCCATTGTCCGTCAATTGGCTCGGTGTACATGAGGTTTGCAGCACGGTATTGATACTGCTGGTCTTCTTTGTCGAAGGATACTACTCCTGAAACCCCTGCCTTTTGATAATCTTCAGAGAAGGTTATGAAATCTATTTGAATCATCTCGTCTTTTCCAGTGACCACACTATCGGCAGATACCGTCAGTGCCTGCCCAAAATCATTGTTTCTTGATAGACGATACTTATCGTGGTTCTCAGACAAACTATGCTGTTTCACTTCTACTATCAATGTGGTATCGAAAGAAGTGCGTTCGGGCAATCCTTTTCTCAAACGATCGGTATCTGCGTCTCGGTAAGCATCTCCAATTAAGCTCAAACTAGACGGAACTTCTGACTCAAGGAAATATGCCCAATATGCTTTCTTCGTCATCGTACTATCGGTAATAGCACCTGTGTTGAAATAATTGGTTTGAAGCAAGTTGTTATATACCAAAAGAGACATCAACCCGATTAGCACTGCTGAGAGAGCTCGAAACCTCATAAACACGTAACTCAGAAGTCCCGCCAGTCCGAAAGCACACAATGCATACATATCTATCATTGGTCTGATAGACAAGCTTCCACCATAATACCAGCACCACCAGCTGAAGGTGATATAGATATGAAGGAGAATTACAACGGTACTTGCCCAAAACAAGCTCTTATCCATTCTTCGAGAGAAGAAAAAACCATTCAAGGCGAAAATCATTATCGGAGTGTATAGAAGCCAGCCGTTTCTATAGCTAAAAAGTCCTTGTATAAAGTTTCCAGTAAACCAATAAAACGCCTCATTCTCATATGAATAATTGATCCATTCTCCTGTGGTGTATTTCCAAAACACCAATTGTGGTAATATTGGAATAAAGGCCATCAATGCGGCTAATGCTAGTTTTGGGGTCAGCAGTTTTCGTAGCGAGCCCGTTTGAACATATAGCATGATTGGTGTTACCAAGCCTATTGTAATGTTTGTTGGGCGAATCAATACTATCCAGCCCAAGATTAAGGACATGACTATTAAAGTCTTTTTCTTACAGTCTTTTAGCCATATATCATTCAACCATAAGTAGAGCGCTATCAGTCCAAAATTGTAGACATGAGACATACCACTATCAGAAGTGCTGTAGTGCAGTAAGTTAGTTCCATAAAAGATTAAAAACACGGTTATAGAAGCCACCCATCCAGTAAAACGCTGATTCAACACTTGCCAAAGAGCCAAACAGCCTAGTAGGAGAAAAAATATGGCGGTAAATGCCACGGCTAATTGATACGGTGTAGACCATCCGTTACGCCTATAATCAAAGACAGCAGCAAAAGCATCTGCAATGTAAAACCCGGGTATCCACGCATAGGACAAGCCCATTGTCATTTTAGGAAGATGTTTTCCAGGTAAACCTTCATGCATCCATGATCGGTAGCCTTCTCTGCCAGGAACCTCTCCATGAAGCTCATTCAGCGGATCGCCATGAACAAGTGTTCCTTCTATGTAACCGTAATATCCAAAGCCATCACTTCGAATTGCGCTTTCATTGCTCCAATGTCCGAAATCGAACATGTGATACACTGCCAGTGCACAAATGAGGATAAGAATTGGTAATGGCGATTTGAACATGCGCGTCAAAAGTAATCCGTAAATAAATCAAAGCAGAACTGCATATCGTACATTCGCTCCATGGCAATCATTCAGGCAAACAACGTGTTCAAAAGTTACGGTGAATTAGCCGTGCTAAAAGGAATAAGCCTTAGCATTGAAGCAAAGGAAATTGTAAGTGTAGTAGGCGCCTCAGGAGCAGGCAAAACAACGCTTTTACAAATATTAGGCACCTTAGATAGGCCGGATCAAGGGCAAGTGATGATTGCTGATACTGATGTTTTCGCTTTGAAAGACAAGCAGGTTTCCACTTTCAGAAACCAAAAAATTGGATTCATATTTCAGTTCCACCAGTTGCTACCTGAGTTTTCGGCTATTGAGAATGTATGCTTACCATCGTTCATTGCAGGTAAGTCAAAAAAGGAAGCAGAAGCGCAAGCCAAGGAATTGCTTTCGTTTTTGAAGGTAGACCATCGAATGAACCACAAGCCAAACGAGTTGAGTGGCGGTGAGCAGCAGCGGGTAGCCGTTGCACGGTCCTTGATTAACAATCCCGCAGTGGTGTTTGCCGATGAGCCATCAGGTAACTTGGATTCGAAGAATGCCGATGATTTACACCAGCTTTTCTTCGATTTGAGGGATCAATTTGGACAAACCTTTGTGATCGTTACACATAATAATGAATTGGCGAACATGGCAGATCGTAAGCTAGAAATTGTGGATGGCATATTGTAAGTGAATCATGTTTGGTCTCGTTTTTGGTTAATAGCAAACCATGTTTAAAACCTCTACCCTTTTCGTTCTTCTCGTTATCTCCGCATTGCAATTGCGTGGCCAATGGTTTTATCAACTGCCAACTTATAAACTGCTTAAAGACTCATGTGTTACCGAGATCATTGTCAAGCAGTTTGAGCTGACGCCAGCAAAAGGTTGGGTAACAGACACCAAACGCGATCCTGATGAAAAGGTGAAACCTTCAGAACAGTTAGCTCATTACTATATCAACACTTTCGGTAATGTAGATTCTTTGATTTACTATCACAATGGAAAGCGATTTGGTGGTTTCATTCTTAAATATGATGCTGAAGGTCACCTCATTCAAACGCATGAATTTAGACCAGATCGCCCATACATGGCGTTCAATAAAATCAAAAAAACTGAAGAAGGCTTTCGAATAAAGTATTATTCAGACCAAAAGCTATGGAAGCAAAGCATCGTGAACAGCGACAGTGTTATTACTGAAGACCAACATAAACGAGCCAAAGATTCAATCTATTTTCGTTATAATCCTGAAAACCACGAAAGCTTCAGAAACACCTACATCAATGACTCATTGATGGCGACTGGCCATTTTCATTGGAAACTGAAAGATGGTATACCCGATAGCTTGATTATTATCAGCGAGTTTTTTGATGATCGTGTCATTAGACACTATGACTTGAGAGGGTCTGGTCGCTATGAAGGTCGGTTTAAAGTGTTTCCTGATGGCACGCCTTTGATTCCGAAGAATTCCGTGTTTCATCGCGTTATGAGCCACTATAATTACTTTACCCATCACGATACATTTCGAGGCTTGTATTGGGAGGCTGCGCGACATTTTTCTGAAAACAAAATTCTTCGAGAAACCTCTGTACATTTAGAACCAGCTTTTGATGATACTACCGCGCGAAGCTTCTGCACGATGAAATACACATTTGGACATTGCAAAGACCAATGAAGCATAAAGTCTCTCTAGGTATATTAATTGTATTCTATCTCATAAGTTTGGTTTGGGCATTTTACATAGGCCGATACGAGACGGTTTATGGCGCAGGAGTTGGAGTAGTAATGCTTATCCAAGGTTCAATTCTTGCGCTTTCGTTAGTGCTCTTGCTCTTGAAATGGGGGTTCACTGCTTCTTTTAAAGCATCTTTCATGCTGGGTACTTTGCTGAATCTAATTCTTGTTCTTGTTCATGAAATCAGCGAATACCAACCTACTCGTACGATTGTAATTCCTAAAAATTATGAGGGTTGCGTATATCTTTTTACGGTGAATGGACCGCGAGATAATGTATACGTGGATGAACGTGGATTTGGATATATTGGATCAGAAGGAAGAGTAAAATGGGAGATACAGCGTGGAGGAAAGGATATTTCAAATGCTTGGAACACCAGTCATAGCAATGAAATATGTTATGAAGATGGCCCGCTGTTTACGTGTTACAACGTGTTGTGTGTAGAAATCAATGAAAAAGATGAGTATCCAGTTCAGCACCTTGATCCGTATGGACAAGTGAAATGTATGAATCACTATGAATTTTTAGATCTGGTGCGTTTGGGATGGGTGGATGAAAGTAAACTTCGCAAAAGGGTTTGGGATGCTGACCGTACCCGATTGGATCTGAAAAAATCACGTTTAGGGGATTAAGTGAGAGGTTTGTGGTTCTCGATGTCTGTCATGCTGAGCGTGATAAAAAGCAGCACTGGTCGAAGGGTGAAATTAGCTCGCGTTATAATTGGTAACCGCACTTCGGCTCCGCTCAGTGCTCAGGTTGAATCAACACAACTTGATAAAAGCCTAAATGATCATTATTAGCGAATTAGTGCTATTATTAAAGCGCTAAACAAACCTATTGCCAAACATTCCTCCCATAGCCTTCTATTTTATTGCATTTGTATGGGTGCTCTTTGCATCGGTGTATGCCTCTAAGTTTTTTCAACGCGTAAAACTTCCGCTCATCACAGGATTCTTAATGGCCGGACTGATTTGCGGTCCGCATCTGTTGGCCTTTTTACCCAGCGAGTCCATTCAAAACCTTTCGTTTATCAATGATCTTTCGCTGGCATTTATCGCATTGGCGGCTGGAAATGAATTGTATTTGAAGGAAATTCGCTCTCAGTTTAAGAGCATCGCTTGGAATGTTTTTGGGCAGCTGCTCATCACCTTTTGCCTGAGTGCACTGGCAGTTTATTGGCTAGCAGACATTATTCCATTCATGCGTGATATGTCGGCCATTGCAAAAATGGCGGTATCTATTTTAGTGGGAACCATATTCGTGGCCCGCTCTCCTTCCTCGGCCATTGCCATCATCAACGAAATGCGCGCCAAAGGCCCTTTTACGCAAATGTCTATTGGGGTAACAGTGATTAAAGACGTTTTGGTAATCCTGCTCTTCGCCATTTGCTTTTCAGTGGCCCGAACGGTCATTGCAGGTAAAGAACTAGAACCTTCTTTTCTTCTCGTTTTACTCGCAGAGCTATTGGTAGCTTTTGGTGTGGGTTACCTCTTGAATCGCGCCATCCAATTGGTGTTTTATATTGACATCCCAGCCATTGCGAAAGGATTCTTCATCTTGGCGTTGGGTTATGGCGTGTTTTACGCATCGCATTGGGTAGGCGATGTTTCTGGATCTTGGTTAGAAAACGGCTTTCACTTTGAACCGCTCTTAACCTGCATCGCAGCCAGTTTCTTGTTGACCAACTACAGCCGCTTTCGCAAAGATTTTCAGGTATTTGTCGAGTACTTTGGTTTGCCGGTTTATGCGGCCTTCTTCACGCTGACAGGGGCAGCGCTGTCCATTGATGTGCTGGCCAACGTGTGGTTTGTGGCATTGATTCTTTTTGGCGTTCGTCTTGTAACGATGATTTTAGGAGCATATACAGGAGCTTCATTGGCGGGCGATCCTCCCCTTTTTAAGCGCATTGGATGGATGCCTTTTGTTACCCAAGCGGGCGTTGGTTTGGGTTTAGCGACCAAGATTGCTCTAGAGTTTCCGGATTGGGGAGCGGAGTTTGCTTCCATTGTGGTGGCGGTGATTGTATTGAATCAATTTGTGGGTCCTCCCCTTTTCAAGTATGCGTTGATCAAGGTGAAGGAAGCCCACATTCCAGCAAAATCACCGGACTATGATGGTGTGCGTGATGTGTTCATTTTTGGAGCAGACAATCAAGGATGGACGCTGGCTAGGCAATTGAATGCGCACAATTGGAATGCAGAATTAGTCGGCACGCGAGGCCTTTACAGTCCTCAAGAGTCCACAGAAATTACATTGCATCAGCTGGCAGCATTAGACCTCGAAGCTTTGGAGTCGATCAATATTCAAAAAGGAGACGCAGTAGTGCTGCTGCTTAGCGATGAAGAGAATCTAGCATTGCTCAATACCATCAGAGAAAAAGTAGGGATCAAAGACATTGTGGTGCGGCTCAACGATCACGCTTATTTTGATCAGTTTCACAACTTAGGGGCGCTCATCGTAGAGCCTACCACGGCTACAGTAAGCTTGCTTGATCAGTTTGTACGTTCTCCGGTGGCAGCTTCATTGTTATTGGGAACAGAAGATGCACAGCAAACGATGGATGTGGAAGTAAGTGACGAGGAAATGCACGGAACGTTTATACGTGACCTTCGCCTTCCGTCAGACACCATTATTCTTTCGGTAAAGCGAAAGGACGAAATCATTATTTCACATGGATTTACCCGACTGCGCGTGGGTGACATTGTTTCTGTGGTCGGTTCTGGTGAAAGCTTGGAGAAGATCCGGCTTCGTTTTGAAGCGTAAACCGGAAAGTTGTAAGGTCCGTAGCTGGTAGTTCGTGGTTTGTGGTTCAAGGTTATTGGTTGGTGGTTGTTGAACCCTGAGCGGAGTCGAAGGGTGAAATTAGCTCAGGTTATAATTGACAACCGCACTTCGGCTCCGCTCAGTGCTCAGGGTGAAGACCTCCTACCCATTCAACTTTTTGACATCAATCTTTAACTCATCGTATTCAAAATGATTGAAAACCTCGTCTGAATTGTCTACGCTGCCCTTTTCATTTTTAGCCACAGTGATGTATTCTAACTCTCTAGTGCTGGGCAGTTTCATTAAGTCACTTAAGGCATCCACTTTTTCATAGTCTTCCTTGTCAATAGGTTCCAACCATTGATCAAACTGATCGGGATTCAAAACAATGGGCATGGTGTGCGGCTTTGAACCACCATTGTTGATCTCGTGCATGGGTTCATCAGCCTCTTTCGTGAGAATGGCACAAGTGAGGTATTCTTTTCCGTCAATCGTAGCTACATCCCACAATCCAGCAACGGGCATGCAGTCGTAGTCTTTTGGTGCAATGAAGAAAGGATAAGTAGTATCGTCTTGTTGATGAAATGTAAAATATCCATCCAACACAATAACGCAACGCCTGTCGTGGGCAGAATCGCGCCACGTGGGTTTTTCATCATCAAACATGGTTTCACTGGCAGCGCTCCATGTTTTACGTCCGATATCTAGGGCTTTCTTTTGTCTATCTACAGCTTTTAAAGGATCGCCATGCGGTTTATCACTGCGCCAATTGGGAATGAAGCCCCACGTAAATTGAGCCAATCGCTGCCCTCCTGCTCCACGCACTAAGCAAGGCAAAGGTGCATTCTCCTTTCCAGGACTGAAGTAACGTTGCACTTGATTTGGATCAGGCTTTTGAAGAAATCGATTAGGCTCACCCTCTCGCCATAATGCATATTGCTCATGCAAATCACGCATAGTATCAGCATTAGAGGTGTTTTTAATGAGGTATCTAAACGCTTTATTGGTATCGAAGGCTACATGGTTACTCATGGGGTCAAAGGAACGGGTTTTGATGATATTTCAAGCCTTCAATTTTGAGTTTTTCAGGAACAAATACGACTGTATTCTGTTTCCTTTTCAGAACAATTAATCATGGCTAAAAACAAGAAGAAAAAGAAAGATCCAAGAGTACAGCTTGTTTCACTTTACAAGAAATACGTTACAACTAGCGGAGAGCTTCCCCATTCCATTAAAGATCTGATGCGTTTTGGCGATTTAGATTTTAAAGATTTCAAGAAGCATTTCAAAAACCTAGAAGAGCTAGAAGCGGCTATTGTGCTTTGGTATTTCCAATGTGCAGACGATATTCTGCAAGGTGATAAAGAGGCTAAAAGCTGGGACCAAAAAGACAGGCATGCCGCTTTTCTCTATTTGCTGGTTGAGCAAGCTTCGCCCGATGAGCTTTTCTTGAGTGAATTTGTTGCTGAGAAGCGCAAGTCACCTTCTTTCATGAAGTCGTTTGCGATGACACTGAATGCGCAATCTTTTAAATCATTGGACCATCATGGTAAATCAGCAGAAATGCTGAGTTCAATAGGATTGAACCCAAAGAAGACTGCACTTACCAATCATGCACTGAGTGTGCTTTGGTTTTATACGTTCGATAGCAGCGCAGACAAACAAGATACGGATGCCTTTATTGAAAAAACCAGTGACCTGTTGTTTCGATTGACAGACACTAGCACACTAACGAGCATGTTTGACTTGGGTAAGTTTATGATTAGCAGAAAGAACACTGCCTTTAGCTGGTCATAATATGAAGAAGAATCAAGATAAAATAGCCGTTTCTAAATTAGGTCGTGCAAGCAAACTGGCCAATGCAGGAGCTAAAGTAGGATCTAACTATATCAAGCATTACGCAAAGCGGTTGGTGAACAAGGGTTCTAAAGAAGAGCTAGATCAAGACAATGCTAAGGATGTGTACAAGGCATTCAGTGAGCTTAAAGGCGGTCCATTGAAGATGGCTCAGATGTTGAGTTTAGGCGATCAGTTGCTTCCAAAGGCATATACTGACCAATTTGCTCAAGCTCAAAATAAGGTTACCCCACTCTCCTATCCGCTGATACGCAAAACCTTCAAAAAGGAAGTCGGTCAATACCCAGAAGACATATTCAAGCGTTTTACGAAACAAGCGGTAAATGCTGCTTCTATTGGTCAAGTGCACAAAGGCTCGATAAACGGTAAGGATTATGCCATTAAACTGCAATATCCAGGTGTGGCAGATAGTTTGAAGAGCGATATTAATATGGTTGCTCCGATGGCCATTAAGATGTTTGGCCTCAAGAAAAGTGAGGTTGCTCCATATATGGAAGAAGTGGAGTCTAAACTATTGGAGGAAACAAATTACGAGCAAGAGATGAGCAATTCCCATCGCATCATTAGTCAGTGCGGCAGCCTTAAGAATGTTGTGTTTCCTGAGTTTATGCCCAAATTATCGGGTAAGCGTGTGATTACCATGTCATGGATTGATGGCCAAGGTTTAGCCGATTGGATAAAGACCGACCCCAGTCAGAAACAGCTTAACAAGATGGGGCAAGCATTGTGGGATTTTTATCAATATCAAATTCATGAGCTCCGTTTCATGCATGCTGATCCTCATCCAGGTAATTTTATCGTTACTCCAAAAGGCGATCTTGGCGTGATTGACTTTGGCTGCATAAAAGAGATTCCCTCTGATTTTTACAAGAGCTACATCAAGCTGCTGCAGTATGGAAATGAAATGGGCTCGAAAGAATTTCGTTCAGCATTGATAGAACTGGGTTTATACAATCCATCTGCACCATCAAAAGAGAGGCAGTTGATATTGTCCACCTTTCCTGAAATGTTTGAGTTGGTAGGAAGACCATTGCTACAAGATTCGTTTGACTTCTCTAGTGACGATTACTTCAAAGAGATTTACCAAAAAGGCGAAGCGCTAAGCAGAAACTCTGATATGCGCGGGCTATCTGCTCAAGGCTCAAAGCATTTCATCTATTTCAATCGAACCTATTTTGGATTGTATCAATTACTGAATCAGCTCAAGGCAAACATTAACACCTCTAATGTGGTAATGAAGCGTCCACTGAAAAAAAGCGCTTAAACTAAAAGTACAAAGCTGACAGCTTTCAGGAGAACTTGTAGCTTGCACCCTTAATGGCAAAATTGAAGAAAGAAGACTTGTTTTTGCGTTTAGAAGATGCTTATAAAAGGCATTCGAAGCCCGATTTCATTCCTCATGATCCCATTCAGATTCCTCATCGCTTTTCTAAGAAAGAAGACATTGAGATTGCTGGCTTTTTAGCAGCTACTATAGCTTGGGGTCAGCGGGTCACTATCATCAACAACGCCCATCGCATGATGGAGATGATGGACAATGCTCCGCATGATTTTATCGTGAATCATAAAGCTTCAGACAGAAAACGATTCGAAGGATTCGTACACCGCACATTCAATGAAATCGATGCCATGTTTTTCACGGAAGCATTACAGCATTTGTATTTGAATGTGCAAGGATTGGAAGGAGCATTTATAGCTAAGCCTGGTGTGGATGCGAAAGAGCGGATATCACATTTTCACCAACAGTTTTTCAGCATAGAGCATTTGCCGCGAACAACGAAGCATGTGAGTAACCCCGCTAAAGGTTCTTCCGCCAAGCGCTTGAATATGTACTTGCGTTGGATGGTTCGTCCTAATAAAGAAGGCATAGATTTTGGCATTTGGCAACACATGAAGCCAGCAGAATTAATGATGCCACTGGATGTTCATACTTCTACTATAGGAAGAAAGCTTGGTCTTATATCGAGCAAGCAAGATGACTGGAAAGCCGTTGAAGAACTAACCACGGCTCTACGTCAATTTGATCCTGAAGATCCTGTGAAGTATGATTTTGCGCTGTTTGGAATGGGCGCGAACAAGGAATTGTAGTAACTAAAGCCTTTGCTGTCATACTAATGATAACTGCGCAATCTTTTCTTGAAGTGCTTATTGCCCTGCTCCTTCAATCAAGAAAGGTGTTTTGCCATTTGTAATTATCACCTTTCCATTTTCGCTTTCAGCCAATTTCAAGAAAGCCTCAATACTTCTAAGCTCTAAAATCTCGTCCGTTAATCCCTCAGACAATATCTGTTGTGCATCTCTTTGACCTTTTGCTTGAATGATCTTTCTTTCCGCCTCAAGCTTTTCTTGCTCTCATAAAAAAGTCATTCGCATTACTTCTTGCTCAGCTTCTAACCTCCCCTCAATAGAATTGTATAAGCCCGGAGGCAATTGAATGGTTTTTAATAGAACCGCCTCAATAGCTATTCCCCGGCTGATTAACTGTTCGTTCATCACGCTAGCAATTGCCGATTCTATTTCACCTCTTTTTCCTGAGTGCATGTCCTTGGCCATGTATTGAGCGCATATATCTGCCGATGCTGACCTGAACACACTACTAATGATGGTTTCATAGTTATTCCCAAGCTGCTCAATAAGCATAGGAACTCTGGACTCCTCTATTTTAGACAAAATGGAAATTCCTGAATTAATATTTAACCCCTCTTTACTCGGTAGATTTAAGTACACCTCCATATTCACAGTGCTTGTTGGGGCTTTAATAATCATCGTAGTAAATGGGTTGTAACCAACGGCTCCTTGACTGTATACTTGATCAGAGAGTTTACCAAACGATTGCTTTACGCCCACTTCTCCTGGGCGAATAATCGCGCATGAACTAAGAAAGAAAATACCGATGCTGAAAATGAGTAGACTTTTTGTTGGTTTCAAAATGAACAGTTCTGGTTAGCCACATTAAAAGAAAAGAAGTAAATCTTAAACTAAAAGGAATGATGACTATTGTTTGTTTTGCTACTTCAAAAAACAGGCCAGTTTTTAACCGGAATTAACAATCCATCAATTCAATTGGTTAACGATTGGGCTTCGATCATGTTGAAGTGTGGATCTCAAGCGAAGATTGAAGGAGGTTGTTTTCGTAAATGAAGCATATGATGTCCACTAACATCTGGCATCTCTTTTCACATTTTCGAAAGCACACGCCAACTCAAGACAAGTCCAATCACCACAAGAACAGCCCCAAGCATCATAGGCGCACCAGGAAATTCTATAGGTGCGTCAGGGCCGGTAAAAAAGCCAAACAGCCCAGTCATAACAGGTGGACCTATAATGGATGTTGCACTCATCATGCTTGTCAATGCACCTTGTAATTCTCCTTGTTCGTTGGATGGAACTTCATTGGACATGATGCCTTGCAGTGCTGGTCCAGCAATACCACCCAAACAATACACCACCATATAAGGGTATACCAACCAACCATCACCAGCCAAAGAGAACAACACCAAACCGATCGCATACATGATCATTCCAACATAAACAGATGCATTCTCACCAATTTTAGGAATAAGCCAACGTATTAATACACCTTGAACTAAAGCACTCAATACTCCTACAAAACCTAAAGAATAACCTACTTCTGCTTCGCCCCATTCAAAGCGATACATTGTAAAGTATGCCCATGTGCTTTGAACTGCATGAGAGGCAATGTAAACGAATACCATAGCAAAGATTAAACCTGATAGAACGGGATAGTGTCTAAGCTTCATTAAGCTACCAACAGGATTAGCACGTTTCCAACTGAAATCTCTACGCTTTTCTAATGGCAATGATTCGGGAAGTATGAATAAACCATAGAGCCAATTTAAGAGCGATAAAACTGCTGCAGCGTAAAAAGGCACTCGTGGGCCAAATTCACCCAGCAAACCACCGATAACTGGCCCTACAATGAATCCTAATCCAAAAGCCGCACCGATCAATCCAAAATTAGCGGCCCGCTTTTCAGGGGCACTCACATCGGCTATGTAGGCTGCACCTGTAGTAAAACTTGCGCCCATTATTCCAGATAGAATTCTTCCTACAAACAACCACCATAGGTTTGGCGCTAAAGCCAAGAGTATATAATCCAATCCAAACCCAAATAAAGACACCAACAGCACTGGTCTTCGGCCGAACTTATCGCTCAACGCACCAACGATAGGTGAAAAAATGAATTGAAAAAACGCATAGGCAAAAATCAGCCACCCACCATACTTCGATGCCGCGCTCAGGCCTTCGCAAGTAAGCTCCATAATCAAGCTTGGCATCACTGGAATGATAATTCCTATGCCCGTTACATCTAGAAGTAACGTGATGAAGATAAATCCAACTGCAGCTTGTTTATTTCGCATGATTTGATTGGCGCTGCAAATGTGGGGTTTGGGGATTTATAATTGATGATTTATAATTAATAATTCATGGTTCGTAGTTCAAGGTTAAGTGGTTTTGATGGATGGATGGAACGATGAACTCTTCGCCTCCTCTCTCTCTTCCACTTTTCACCAAACATTAACCTGCCTAAGCAATTGCCCTTGAAAGCCGATCATTTATCGCCCGTCCTAATCCATAATCTGGCAGACGTTGCACAATGAGTGATTGAATCGAATCATTGTCATCCCAAGCTCTGAGGGCATTGTAGAAGTTTTGGGCTGCCTCATCATGGGAGCTAGCCTCAGAGAGGTAAATAACATTTCCTTCAGGCACATCATCAACAGTCAAGTCAAATAGAATAAATGCACAACCTTTTTTATGAATAGCATTCAATTCTTCTTGATTTTCAATGGCTGTAACTCGCTTGGCAGGCGCATAATGCTTTATCAACATACCTGGAGCCTCTGGCTTGGAAGAAGATGATTGAATCACTACCTCTCCGACCTCCATCTCTATCTCCTCGATGGCGATTCCGCCTAAACGATAAACTACCACTTCCCCATTTTCTACTCCAACAATGGTTGATTCAATGCCTACTTGACAAGAGCCTCCATCCAAGATCATGCTAATCTTTCCGTCAAAATGCTTTTTCACATGATCTGCTGCAGTTGGACTTACATACCCAAATGGGTTTGCACTTGGGGCGGCAACAGGAAAATCACACAAGGAAAGCATTTCAAGCGTAAGCGGATGGCTGGGTATGCGCACGGCAACGCGCGGCAGTCCTGCTGTTACAACATCTGAAATCATCCATGACTTTTCCATCAGAACTGTCAACGGTCCAGGCCAAAACTTCTGAGTCAAAGGCTTTAGTATTTCAGGAATAAACATTCCCCATTGATCAATTTTATCCATCGAATCAGTGTGGATGATTAACGGATCATAGAATGGTCGATTCTTAACAGCAAAGATGGATTTTACAGCATCTGGATTAAAGGCATTCGCCCCCATTCCATACACCGTTTCAGTGGGAATAGCCACTAATTCACCATTCTTAAGGAATGACGATGCTGATCTTACATCTCTGTTTATTAGCGTCATAACACCTTTGACTTAAATTTTTTATTCCATTGATACAACCCTAGCACACTCAATGCGGCATATGCGATCATCAACAAACTGTAGATGTGCAAACCACGCGACTGATATAGCCAAATGGATGTAGCATTGATAACAATCCAATACACCCAAGCACTAAGCACCTTATGTGCTTCCAGGTAGGTAGCTAAGAAACTAAAGGAGGTGGTTGTAGCATCAATAAAAGGGTTTTCAGCATCAGAATTGGTTTTAAAATACCAGCCAAGTAAAGCAGCTAGCAAAACACCACATCCAAATCCAACTAATGTCTTATTCAAGGGCCATTTTACAACGGGCATTGACTCACCTTTTCTCTTGTTCCAAACCCACCAGCCATATACTCCCATTACGGCATAAAACAGGTAAAGAATGGATTCTGAATAGAGTTTCGCCTCGATAAAAAGATAGATGCTAAGTAGTGACGACACAATTCCAAAACTCCAGCACCAGATATTCTCGTGCATCAATAACACAAGAAACGCCAAGCTAAGAATTACAGAAACTACTTCTATGATGATATCGAGATTCAATATGATATAAATAAGAGCGCAAAGATGCTGTTTGCGGATTAAAATAAGGCCGTTAATAAATGAAAAGCTGAACTGTCTAAACTCCTTGTTTATTGAGATATATTCATCGCATGAAATTTTTGCAAGATCAGCTACCCCACGCTATGTTTACGCTATTGCTTAGTGCACTGAGTTTATCGGCCTTAGCACAAAAAGAAACCATAAAGGCTAGCGCATATTTTGAAATAGATGAACGGGTTATATTTAATGGAAACGACCTTGATCGCGCGTTTAGTAGCATTCCAAAAAATTCAAGTGCTCGTGTAGTTGGATATGCAGATCATGCTGGCGACACTGCTTATAACATTTCACTATCTGAAGATCGAGCGCAAGCTGTTGTAGATTTTTTAATGAATCGCAGTGAAGGGCGTTTAGATATCATATCTGTAGAAGGAAAAGGCGAATTGCCTCCAACGAATACTGACGCAGGAGATGCATTGGCTAGAAGAGTTGATGTCTATTTTGACTACACCAGAAAAAATACTGCTGTAAAGCCCGCTCCTCCTTCACCTCCTTCACCAAGTCATGTAGATGAAAAGCCCATGGAAGAGAGCTTTGAAATTGATACTGTTTCAAAAGAAAACATTGTTATGAAGGGGCTTTCCTTCATTGGAGGAAGACATTTTCCGACCCGAGAATCGATGCCCGAATTATATCGATTGGTAGAGACCATGAATAAATATCCAACACTCGAAATTGAGATACAAGGCCACATTTGCTGTGACTACACCAAGCCAGACGGAATGGATAATGACACGGGAGAACCTATTCTATCTAAAAACAGAGCCAAATATGTGTATGAGTTTTTAGAATTGAATGGCATTGAGTCATCGCGTATGACCTACATTGGTTTGGGGAGCACTCAACCCAAAGTATTTCCTGAAAAAACAGAAGAAGATCAGCAGACCAACCGCAGGGTTGAGATAAAGATCACAAACCTCTAGCAGCTTCATTTTCAAGGTGGTGAGGCAGGTCACTTGCTCACCCCTTTTAGGTTGTTACTTTTGTGCGGATTTTAAACAAACTCACATTTACACAATGAAGAAAATCGCAGTAATTGGAGCGGGAACAATGGGCAACGGAATTGCTCATGTGTTTGCTCAAAGCGGATACGATGTAAACCTCATCGACCTTTCTCAAGACAGTCTAGATAGAGCTATAGCAACAATCACCAAGAATTTGGATCGAATGGTGAGCAAAGAGAAGATTACCGAAAACGACAAGGCCGAAACCCTTGAGAGAATTACAGGTGTTACTCAAATGGTTGACGGTGTTAAAGATCGCGACTTGGTAGTTGAAGCAGCTACTGAAAATGTTGATTTGAAGTTGAAGATCTTCAAGCAATTGGATGAAAATACTCCTGAAGGATGTATTTTGGCTACCAATACCTCTTCTATTTCCATTACAAAAATTGCTGCGGTTACCAGTCGTCCTGACAAAGTAATCGGAATGCATTTTATGAATCCAGTGCCTGTAATGAAGCTGGTAGAAATAATCCATGGCTATGCAACCTCTGATGAGGTTACTAAAGTCATTATGGATGCGAGCAAGAGCTTAAAGAAGATACCGGTAGAAGTAAATGACTATCCAGGGTTTGTGGCGAATAGAATCCTCATGCCAATGATCAATGAAGCTATTATTACATTGCATGAAGGTGTAGCTGGTGTTGAAGAAATTGACACGGTTATGAAACTAGGAATGGCGCACCCAATGGGACCTCTTCAGCTGGCTGACTTTATTGGTTTAGATGTATGTCTTTCAATTATGAATGTATTGCATGATGGATTCGGAAATGGAAAATACGCCCCATGCCCATTGCTAGTAAATATGGTAACAGCAGGTAAACTTGGTGTCAAGTCCGGTGAGGGTTTCTACAGCTGGACACACGGAACGAAGGAGATTGTATTAGCAGATAATTTTACCAAGTAGTTCGTGGTTCGTGGTTCGTGGTTCAAGATTAGGTAGAAAACAGAAGTAATGCCTTCAATAAAGAGATTTGAAGATTTAGAAATATGGCAAGCAGCTCGAGAGCAGTCTCAAGAATGCTACAGGCTTTCTCGAATATCAAGAGTCGAGTGCGATTACGATCTACAAAACGCATTGCCAAAAACTAGTGGATCAGTCATGGATAATATTGCGGAAGGCTTTGGTAGAGGCGGAAATAAAGAGTTTGTTCAATTTCTTTCTATTGCCTCAGCGTCATGTGCAGAAGTCAAATCTCAGTTGTATCGATTCTCAGACCGTCCTTATTGTAAAGAAGAAACCACACTAGTCATTGAAAAATGTGAAACACTTAAAAACAGAATAAACGCATTCATTTATTATTTAAAAAACTCAGAAAAGAAAGGTTATAAATTCATGGAAGACGATTCAACTTATGGAGCCAACCATGAACCACTAACCTAATTAACCCAAAAACAACACATAATATGCCTAAAGGAATTTACCAAATACCCTATCCAGATAATGAGCCTATAAATAGCTATGAGCCGGGCTCACCTGAATTGAAATCTCTTCTTGCCAAGTATGATGAGATGTACAATCAATCTCCGATTGATGTACCCATGTATATCGGTGGTAAAGAAGTTCGTACAAACAACAAAATGCCAATGTCTCCTCCGCACGATCATGCAAAGGTGTTGGGTCATTTCAACTATGGAGATGCATCACACGTGCAAGATGCTATTGACGCTGCCCTCAAAGCAAAGAAAGATTGGTCTGACTTGCCTTGGGAACACCGCGCTAGCATTTTCATTAAAGCTGCTGACCTATTAGCAGGCCCCTTTCGAGATAAGATGAATGCCGCAACTATGTTGGCTCAATCAAAGAATGTTTTTCAGTCGGAAATTGATGCAGCATGTGAACTGATTGACTTCTTGAAGTTCAATGTGCATTACATGCAAGAGATATATTCAACCCAGCCAGATTCTCAAGATGGCGTTTGGAACCGACTAGAGTACCGACCTTTAGAAGGATTTGTTTTTGCAATATCTCCCTTTAACTTTACTGCTATTGCCGCTAACTTGCCTGCTTCTGCGGCAATGATGGGAAATACAGTAGTATGGAAGCCTGCAGAAAGTCAGATGTATTCTGCACAAGTGATCATGGAGCTATTTAAAGAAGCTGGTCTTCCTGATGGTGTAATAAACATGGTTACAGTTGATGGTCCTGTGGCAGGAGATGTAGTTTTCAAGCATAAGGATTTTGCTGGATTGCATTTTACTGGTTCTACTGGAGTATTCCAACATTTATGGAAGGAGATTGGAAACAACATTGGTAACTATAGATCATATCCTCGCATTGTTGGAGAAACAGGCGGAAAAGACTTCATTATGGTTCATCCAAGTGCTCGACCTAAGCAAGTAAGCACAGCTATTTCTCGAGGTGCATTTGAGTTTCAAGGACAAAAATGTTCTGCAGCATCGCGTGCCTATATCCCAGCTAGCATGTGGGAGGAAGTTAAAGGATATGTGATTGAAGATGTCAAGTCTTTTAAAATGGGATCGCCAGCCGATACTAGCAACTTTATTACAGCCGTAATTGATAAAAGAGCTTTTGACAAAATAGCTGGTTATCTTGATTTCATCAAAGAGCAAAAAGATGCTGAGATCATTGTTGGAGGAAACTATGATGACAGCAAAGGCTATTTCATTGAGCCAACGGTTGTTGTTACATCAAACCCACACTTCCGAACAATGGAAGAGGAGATTTTTGGCCCAGTGATGACGGTATATGTTTATGAAGATGATATGTTCTTGGAAACAATGCAGATCTTAAATGAGACTTCACCTTATGCGCTTACAGGAAGTATTCTTTCTCAAGACAGATACGCTATCGATTTAGCTTGCAAAACGCTTCAGGATACAGCTGGTAACTTCTACATCAATGATAAGCCAACGGGTGCGGTTGTGAATCAACAACCATTTGGTGGAGCAAGAGGTTCAGGCACGAATGATAAAGCTGGGTCTCAATGGAACTTGATTCGTTGGGTGAGCCCTCGAACCATCAAAGAAACGTTCGTCACCCCCACTAATTATCGCTATCCTTTCTTAGGATAGTAGTTCAGTAAACTATATTCAAATCCGCCTGATCATAGATTGGGCGGATTTTTTTTGATCTATATTCCAAGTACCTCTTTCAGAAGTTGATAGCCAGACTTACTGACTTGAAGCTTTTCTCCGGAGGTAAGAATGGCAATATGACTCGTTTTTTCATAAGGCTCAATGCGCGTGATATAATTTACGTTAGCCATAAAAGAGCGATGGATACGAATGAATAGCTCAGAAGGAAGAACGTTCTCATAGTGCTTTAAGGTGATTTTCTTCATAAAAACTCCATCAGCACAGTGAATTTTCACGTAATCATCATCGGCTTCTAAAAAACGAATGTCTTTGTGTGCAATGATTTTAATTTGACCATTGTCTCGAAGAACGATCCTGTTAGAAGTCTGCGTTGCCGAAAGCTCTTGCACATCGTCTTGCTTCATTCTAGGCTGGTTCCTGAGGCGCACCATGGCTTGATCAAACCGCTCCTGGCTATATGGCTTCAATAAATAATCTACAGCATTGTTTTCAAATGCTTTGATGGCATATTCTTCAAATGCGGTGGTGAAAATAATGGCTGGAAGCTCATCTTCATCGATAAGTTCTAGCATTTCAAGCCCTGTAATTTTAGGCATTTGCACATCAAGGAAAATCAAATCAGGCTTGAGGTCAGTGATCATTTTTAATGCTCGGAAACCATCATTACACTCGCCAATCACCTCTATATCTGAATGCAGTGCTAAGTATTCTTTGGTCACTGAAATAGCCAAAGGCTCATCATCTATAATAATGGCTCTGATCATGTTTGTTGAGGTACTTTTAATGTGGCAATAAACGAATTTTCTGTTTTATGGGTTGTCAATAGGTCATCCCTTCCGTATGTCAAATACAACCTACGCTTGATGGCAGTCAGCCCAAAACGTGTTCCTTCTTGAGTAGAAACATCAGCGTCAATCGGGTTGGCGATAGATATCTCTAAAAAACCATCAGTCTTTTTCACAATTACATCGATCATCACATCTTCTGTGGTTCCATACAAGCCAAACTTTATGGCATTCTCCATCAATGGCTGCAATAATAGTGGCGGTAAACTAAGTATTAATGCATCATCGGCAATGTCCAAATTGGTTTGCAGCCGATGTCCAAACCTCACTTTTTCAATTTCCAGGTACAACTGAACGTGCTCCAGTTCTTTAGTGAATTCAATCTTTGCTTGATCAGTTTTAATGGTGCCACGCAAAAAAGCACTGAGCTGTTGAACCATCTTCCGTGCTTCCTTCGGCTCAGCAACAATGGGCGCGTTGATTGAGTTTAGGCTGTTGAATAAAAAATGAGGCTGCAATTGATGCCTCAATTTTAATAGCTCAGCTTCTTTGCTAAGTTTTTCCGCTTCATCCCTCCTATCTTGAGAAATTGACTGTTCCTTTATTTCACTGAACTGCATTCCCAATCCGATGGCAGCCGCATTCGCCAAAAACGCGAATCCACCATGAAAAAACAACGCCTTATCTGAAAACCCTTCTAGCCCGATGCCATCGAAAAAATATGATAGAACTAACTGGTCAAGCACAACCACAATAGCACTCGCTATACTGGCTGCTGAAATTAGATATATGGCTCTGTCTGTGCTAGGTGAAAAATAGCGAATGGAGTTAATACTCACAAAGAGAGACAATCACTTAGAGTCCCATTAAAACAATCGAATACTTGAATTTCATAAATATAGATTTAGACTTTTGGAAGATTTAATCCTTCAGTCCTTACACTTCTATTCTAATAGATCTCCTTTGATACCAGTCCCCATTTCTACAGATACATCCGTGAGGTGGTTCCCAAAGGCTGTCAACGCATTAATCATATCGTTCACTGGACCAACAGATCCCATCACTTCGATGCTTTGGGTATAATCCAAAGGACTTGGAACTGCCGTTGCTTTCGTCACTAGATCGTCAGATAATGATTTGGCTCTTGCGGCCATCTGAGGTTCAAGACTAAGAATAAGGTCGTTTAAAGAGAATCCTTCAACGTAGGTGCTATCAACTCTACCATAACGACCATTGAAAACACTCCTCAATCCAACCGAATTGAAGTATAGGTCTCGGTGAGAGTTATCACTAAAACGCGATTCCTCATCACCTTCCAATGAACCCAAGGCATTCTCTAGTCGGTATTTAGCCAATTCAAATTGACTAAAATTCACCAACCCCGTCATAGCATAGCGTGTCGCTTTTTTCGGATTAAGGTTAAGGAATTCATTTCGGTAGTTATTCTGAACACTCGGAGACCATTCATCTGAGAGTGATTTCAAATCGATGACCAATTGATCAACACATACTTTTAAGTAAGCTCCTCTTCTCTTGGCCGAGTTAGCATTACTGTCAGCAATAACATAATCGCTAAACGTGCGCAAACCCGGAAGTTCATCTTCCAGAGCAGTCACGTCTTCTCCCCAAAGTAAAAACTCGATCACATGATAACCCAACGTAATTTGTTGACCTCCACCTTGATCATTTAATTCAAGAAGACGCTTCGCAGAGATGGATGGGTAATTGACAGAGTCGTTAATGATTCCGGATTGTGGGGAACCTTCCATATAGTCAATTCGAGCAGGATTAAAGTCCCAAGCATTTAAGCGCCTCTCATAATTATTTGCAGAATCATCAATTGCTCCAAAAGCAAAACGAAAACCTTCAGACTGACTATAAGGAATGTGAGCCAACACCCACTTCTCTTTGCAAGCCTCTAAACCCGGAATGGTTGGGTTTGATATAAATAGGTCAATCGTTTCTTGCAAATTGAGCGCTTCTGTGTGCGCATCATTATACATCGCATGAACGATACTAGCATACGTTTCAACAAAATCTATGTTGGCCTGATTCGTTACAGCATCGTAAACACACGAACCGTCATTTCTCTCAGCATCTGCGCTATAATTACTAGCATTGAGGTCCGTACAACCTTTTTCAACACAGCCAGGAAAGAATAAAGCAAAAGCCACTGCTATTGAAAGGACAATCGAGGGAAAAGTATTCAAGTTGGCGTTCATTCTAATTTTTTGCATCGCTCATGAAATGCGAATATATCTCAAGCTAGAACGATAACAACCTATCATTCATCATAATATTGCTCCAATATCGACTTCATATGTTGATGGCAATTCCATGGCATAGGCAGACATCGTTCAACTATAGATTCATTCTCTTCTTTGAATTGTTCTAAAATAAGGTTCTGTTGCATGTGTTTTAACGCTGCCTCAAAGCTATTCTCAATGCGCACATAGAATGCTTCAGTTTTCAATTTATTCTCTCTGGCGTAGACGGTTGATACTTGTGTAAAATAAATCAACAATGCTGCTACTTTTTCAGCTGAATACGCCAGCTTCTTAAAATCATTGATGGCTTTTCGCGCTTTATAAACCTTTAGTTTCTTCCCTGTTTTTGGATAAAAACCTTCGTACACCCTTTCCTTGAATTGTTCTAACAATTCATCCTCGTCTGGATTAGCGAAAAAATCGAAATACTCTTTTACAGCTTTGTGCTTTTTGTAGAGCTCTGAAATATGATGGATTAATTCCTCCTGTTCAAGTTGTTCTAGTTCTTTCTTGACATCTCTAAGTCCCATGGCGGGAAGATAATAGAATAAAAAGAGGAGGCGAAAAACGATATAAATTCTAACCCTATCGAACCTCTCGAATACGCCTCCTCAAAGAATAAGTCACAAGAAACAATTCAAAGAATCTTAAGACACTAACTTCAATTAATAGCGTTCAAGAATATAACAATTTTGAACAGTCGCAATAATTAGTATAGAATTCCTATTATTACCTTATACTTATAAAAATCAAGAGTTTAGATCATCTAATTCAAGCCAGCGCATTGTTTTCTGATCAAGCTCCTCACTCAACACTCCTAAACTTGTGGAGATTTCTTGTAATTCTTCAAAAGGCAAGTTTGGATCTTGAAGCTTTATTTCGAGCTCCTTTTTATTCTCTTCAAGTTGAGGGATCTCTTTCTCTAATTCCTCAAACTCAAACTTCTCCTTAAAGCTCAACTTCTTTTTAGGCTGATCTTTCTTTTCTTGAGACACATGCTCTACCGAAGGTTTAATAGGTGTTTTTTTGAGTGCTGCAGCTTCTTTAAGTTGAGTTTGTTTGTATTCAGAATAAGGACCCCAAAAATCTTTTATTTCAGCATTTCCTTTGAAAACGAATAAATGATCAACCAATTTATCCAGGAAATATCGGTCATGAGAAACTACGATCAAACATCCTCCAAAATTTTCAAGAAACTCTTCCAATTTTTGAAGCGTTAGCAAGTCTAAATCATTGGTTGGCTCATCCAAGATTAAAAAGTTCGGGTTCTTCATGAGTACAGTCATCAAATGAAGCCTTCTTCTTTCGCCACCACTTAATTTAGATACATAGGTATATTGCATTTCAGGCGGAAACAAAAAGTGCTGTAAAAACGCTGATGCCGTTAGTTTACTTCCATCGCTCAATGTGATAACATCAGCAATCTCTTTTAGTACTTCAATTACTCGCTTGTCTTCACTAAGTTGAATGCCGGCTTGCAAATAGTAACCATAAACAATCGTATCGCCTACATTAACTTTACCTGAATCAGCCTGTTCCTTTCCGGTTATAATATTTAGGAAAGTGCTCTTCCCTATTCCATTCTTTCCAATAATACCTATACGCTCACCGCCTTTAAAGGTGTAATCAAATCCTTTTAAAATATGGTTATCACCATAGCTCTTGTAGACTTTTTTCAATTCCAAGATCTTTCCACCTATGCGTGACATTTTCACATCGAGCTTCAGTTCATCTTGTTTTTTACCGCTCTTGGCTTTCGCTTCTATTTCATAAAAAGCATCAATCCGTGACTTACTTTTAGTGGTCCTTGCTTTTGGTTGGCGTCTCATCCACTCCAGCTCTTTCTTCATGAGCTTCCCCGCCTTGTCTATTTCTACCTGGAATGTCTCTTCTCGTTCGGCTCGCTTTTGGAGAAAATAGCTATAATTTCCTTGATGGCGATACATCGTGCCATCGTTCATTTCAAGAATCACATTACAAACCCGATCTAAAAAGTAACGATCGTGCGTCACCATTAGCAAAGTAACTGATGATTGCGTCAAATAATCTTCTAACCACTCTACCATTTCAATGTCAAGATGGTTGGTCGGTTCGTCAAGAATCAAGAAGTCTGGGCTATCTAGCAATGCTAAGGCTAAGGCCAGTCGTTTCTTTTGACCACCGCTCAATGTGCTGATCAATTGCGTTTTGTCATTGATTCCAAATCGTGTCAGCATGCTTTCTAACCTTCGGTCGAATTCCCAGGCTTCCAGCGAGTCCATTACAGCTTGAGCATCTTCCAACGCCTTCAAATCAGCATCACTTCCAGAGCTTGATGCGTCAAGCATACTATTATACTCATCTATTACTTCCAATATCCTCGCACTAGCGGAGGTGATGAAGTCTTCAATAGATTGATCCTCCTTTAAGTCAGGTTCTTGCTCAAGGTATGCAACTCGAACCCCTTGCCTGTAGGTATAAGAGCCAGCATCTTGAACATCTTTTTCGGATAGAATCCGCAGCAACGTACTTTTTCCCGTACCATTATTGGCAATCAGAGCAACTTTATCACCTTTGGCAAGCCCAAAAGTGATGTTTTGAAAAAGGGGTTTAATTCCAAACGACTTGGAAAGGTTTTCAACCGATAGATAATTCATTGGTACGAAGATGCAATGACTAGACGATAGTTTGACGATTATATTCAAACATCCATTGCGTATATTTTGCGTCTTGAATTTATCAGAGATTCATAAAAACAGAACATATATTTGACCAATTGTAAATCATTTATGAGACAGTGGCTTTCCTTTTTCATTGTATTGCTAGTATCAGAGTCCTCTTTCGCTCAGCTAGACCCAAATCGACCGAATCCCATTTTTGATTTTGATGAAGTGATTCACTTAACTTTAGATATAACTGAGGAAGAGTACAATCAAAAACGAGAAGCTGATCCAAGTGCGATGTATCATTGGACAAATGTTTTGAAGAAGCATGTCAAGTCTAAGGCTGATCTAGATAACTTTTGGCAACAATTAGAACATTTGGAGTATTCAGAAGAAACCATTGATTCGAAATATCACATCTTTTTTAGCGATACCATATTCAAAGAAAAATTCTGCACATTCGTCAAAATGACTAAAGGAGACTCTTTTTACAAAGACATTCTAGTGTTTAAAAAAGAAGGCGAGGTTCAAGGTATTGGTAAGCTATGCATGAGTTGCGATAAAGCCAGCTTTGCTCCTCCAACTGTTTTTACAGACTGTTTTGGTGAATACAAAGAGTTTGATCGTTTACGTGAGAAAAACCTGTTTGAATAGTCATTTCCTTGGATTCTTAACCGTTTATCCAAGAGATCCTGCCGTTAGTTCATTGGTGTTTTAGCGTTTGATTATTACTTCCTAGTATTGATCAAAATCAAACACCATGAAAAAGTTTACCCTACCCCTAGCCGGAATGCTAATATCCGGAATAGTATCAGCACAGTGTCCACCTCTAAGTGATTTTAATACGCTAGACATAAATAACGTTAGTGCCACCATAACCAATAGTGGTGACATGTAGTGGGATTTAATGGATGCAGGTTATGAAGCCCCAAAAGGATCTGGTATAAATGCGATTTTTTCTGGTTCCATTTGGATTGGAGGGCTTGATTCGGGTAATACATTAAGCATGGCAGGTCATTTGTATCGCCAAGGTGGTGTGGACTTCTTCGCTGGCCCGGTTTCGGACAGTGGAGTTACAAATACTGCTGTCTGTAACGAGTTTGATCGTGTATGGAAATTGGATGCAAGTGATATTGAAAACTTCTTAGCAGGCCAAGCAGCAGTAGAAGAAATCATATCATGGCCAGCTAAAGGAAATTCATATTTCATCAATACTATTTCAAATGACTTGGCGCCTTTCTATGATGAGAACGGAGATGGTTCATACAATCATGAAGATGGAGACTATCCTTTAATTAAGGGCGACCAAGCTGTCTTTTGGGTATTCAACGATGCGGGAAACCTACATACTGAAACTGGTGGAGGTCAATTCGGAATTGAAGTGCATGCAATGGCCTATTCTTTTATCGATTCTGGGCATGTCAACAATACTACCTTTTATGATTACACTTTAATCAATCGAAGTGATCGCGAATACCACGATACATATATAGGAGTGTTTACCGACATCGATTTAGGCGAAGCTTCTGATGATTTCGTTGGCTTTGACGTAGATCGAAAGATGGCTTATGGTTATAATGGGGATGCATTTGACGATCTCCCGAATGGATACGGAGCTGATCTTGCTATGATTGGGATCCAAATGAATAAAGCTCCATACTTAGACAATGGAGCGGAGAGTGAAATGCATAACTCAACACATCTAACAAGCACCTTTTTTGGTGATCCATATGGAACTCCAAGTATTTCTTTTGAGTATTACAACTTTTTGAAAGGATTAGACGAGTTTGGCTCGCCTAGACTTAGCAGCCAAGGTGATACTGTGCTTCACACCTATCCTGATTCTCCTAACGAAGGAGGTGAATCGATGTGTAACACTGGTATAAATGCAGGCGAATACAAAACATTGATGTCTTTCGGTCCTGTGACTTTATCAGCTGGTGACAAGAATAGCTTTAGCTATTCTGTAGTTTGGGCAAGGGACAGTTCATTCAATGGTAGTGGATGTCCTGATATTAGTATGTTTCAAGATGCAGCTGATTCAGTTGATCAATTTTACAATCACAATAAATGCTCAACATTTGATGTGTCTACCAACGGAATAGTAAAGGATTCAGAAGTAGGTCAAAACAACGGTTCAATCGATATTTCTTTAATTGGATCGAGTGGGAACTACGATTATTCATGGTCAGGTGGCCAAAAAGGGGATTCAATTGGTGGCCTCGCTTCAGGTAGCTACACATTAACTATTTCAGATGTATTCGGATGTTCAGTTGAAAAGTCATTTACGGTATCAGAAGTAGTTGGCATCAGCGATTTTGAACTAAGAAATATCTCGATTTACCCTAACCCAAGCACAGATGGACTTTATTACTTCGATAAAGCAATGGACGAAAAAGTCACAGTAGAGGTTTTTGATGCATTGGGGCAACATATCAAAACGCAAATGACATCTAAGCAAATAAGCCTGCAAGAGTTTACATCTGGTTATTTCTTCATCAAAGTAAAAATGAGTTCAAGAGAAACTTCATTGCACAAAGTGTTGAAAACAGAATAGTTGACTTTCAATTAGATGTTGAAAGCCCTAGCTTTAGTTAGTTAGGGCTTTTTTTGATTTAACTTAAAATCGGTCTTAAATCAAACGTCTATTTATACTTTCGTTCATTTATTATTAATGAATTAAGTCCGCATTGCTGGTAAATGAAAAACACCTATTTCAACCTTATTGATCAAACCTTTTATTTTCCTCAAGAAGGTTTCGACCTTAGAGATGGATACCTCACTTTTCACGGAATATCTCTTAAGCATTTAATTGAGAAATACGGCACACCATTCCGGTTTATTTACCTTCCTAAAATAGGTGATCAAATAAAGAAAGCTCGTAACCTGTTTAATCGTGCTATCAAAAAGCATGGTTATAGAGGAGAATATCACTATTGCTACTGCACCAAATGCAACCACTTTTCTCACGTGATCTCAGCTGCGCTCAAGCATGATGTTCATTTAGAAACCTCTTCTTCTTTTGATATAGACCTAATTCAAAATCTTTACAAAGAGGATAAAATTGATAAGAAAAGAACCATTGTCAATAATGGATACAAAACAGATGACTATTTAAGAAAGATCATTTCGCTGCATGAAATGGGGTTCACTAACATTATTGTTGTGTTGGATAGCAAATCAGAGTTGGCGCGACTAACCGCAGTCGCGAAAGCTGCGGGAATCAAGAATCCTGTTAAGATCGGTATTAGAATGGCTATCAATGAAGAGCCACAATCTGCATATTACACCTCTCGCCTAGGCATTCGTCATGCCGAGATCAATGATTTCTTCAATAATGAAATCAAAAACAACGAGCTGGTTGAATTTAAAATGCTGCATTTCTTCGTTGATTCGGGTATTAAGGACAGTCTTTACTATTGGGGCGAGTTTCAGAAGGCGGTTAAACTTTATATCGATCTTAAAAAACAGTCAGAAACGTTAAACTCATTTAATCTAGGTGGTGGATTTCCCATTAGAAACAACTTGGGCTTTGAGTATGATTTCAACTATGTGATCAATGAAATTGTGAAAGGAATCAAGGAAGCCTGCGACAATGACAATGTTCCTGAGCCGGATATTTTTACTGAGTTCGGCAAGTATACTGTAGGAGAAAGTGGCGCAATCATTTTCAAAGTATTGGAACAGAAACAACAAAATGACAATGAATCTTGGTACTTGATTGATAATAGCTTAATGAATACCATTCCAGATGCTTGGTCAATTCACGAAAAATTCATTCTGTTGCCGATTAATAAATGGAACAATGAATACCGCAGGGCCAATATTGGCGGTATAAGTTGTGACCATTCAGATTATTACAATTCTGAAGATTTTAATCAAGAGGTGTTATTGCCAACATACCCAGAAACAGATGAAGAGCCGTTGTACTTGGGTTTCTTTCACACAGGTGCGTATCAAGATGCCATCAGTGGGTATGGCGGAATTAAGCATTGCCTCATCCCCTCGCCCAAACACGTGATTATTGATCGTGACGAGAAGGGGAATATAATCGACTACGTCTATCGAAATGAACAATCAGCTGAAGACATGTTTAGACTTTTAGGATACAATCAAGAATGACAAATTTTGCAGGAGTAGCAGATGAGTTCTGCGCATACGACTATGCAGCTGTGTTGCTGCAATCTGTTCCTTATGATGGGACCAGCACATGGATAAAGGGTGCTGATAGAGGTTTTCCAGCCTTTCTTGACGCATTAGAAAACATGGAGCTCTATGACATAGAAACAGGAACCGAAGTTTACCGAAAAGGTGTGCATATACTACCTCAACTGAAAGAAGATTCATCACCTGAAGCTATGTTTAAGGAGGTTTATTCCAAGACAAACGAATTACTAGAAACAGGCAAATACCTGACGTTTTTTGGAGGAGAACATTCTATAAGCATAGGAGTCATAAAGGCTTTCTACGAGAAGTATGACAACCTCACTGTGCTTCAATTAGATGCGCATGCTGATTTGCGTCCAAGTTATCATGGCTCTCCCTACAATCATGCTTGTGCATTGTATGACGCTAGTGTAAATACAAACCTAATTCAAGTAGGAATTCGCAGTATGGACATCGATGAGGTCGAACATATGGATCGCAGCAAGACTTTTTTTGCAGAAAACATGTACGGAACTACTGATTGGATGGATCAATCAATAGCTCTGATGACTGACGATGTGTACCTAACCATTGACTTGGATGCTTTTGACCCAGGAATTTTGCCAGCTACAGGAACGCCTGAACCCGGAGGAATTGATTGGAATACAATGATTCGCTATTTGAAGAAAGTATTCGAACAAAAGAACGTGGTTGGATTTGACATCGTTGAACTCGCTCCTATGGAAGGAAACAAAGCCTCTGAATTCCTGGTGGCTAAACTTTATTACAAACTATTGAGCTATAAATTTTTAAATCATGGCAAGTAAAGGACCAATAAGCAACTTTATTCTAGAACATTACAAGCATTTCAATTCTGCAGCATTGGTAGATGCTGCTCAAGGCTATGAGAAGCATTTGAATGAAGGAAAGAAAATGATGGTAACATTAGCTGGGGCGATGAGCACAGCTGAGCTAGGTAAATCATTTGCCGAAATGATTCGACAAGATAAAGTCCAGATTATCTCCTGCACGGGAGCAAACTTAGAAGAAGACATTATGAATCTAGTGGCTCATAGCCATTACGAGCGTGTTCCAAACTATCGTGATTTGACGCCAAAAGAAGAATGGGGTTTGCTAGAGCGAGGTTTGAACAGAGTTACAGACACTTGTATTCCTGAAGAAGAAGCCTTCAGAAGACTTCAAAAACACATCTTCAGCATATGGAGAGAAGCTGAAGATAATGGTGAGCGCTATTTCCCTCATGAATTCATGTATAAAATGCTGAATTCAGGTGTTTTAGAGCAATATTATGAGATTGATCCTAAAAACAGTTGGATGCTTGCAGCAGCTAAAAAGAACTTGCCAATTATAGTGCCTGGCTGGGAAGATTCCACCATGGGTAACATTTTCGCTTCTTATGTAATGAAAGGTGAGTTGAAAGCTTCTACGATGAAGTCGGGTATTGAATACATGACTTATTTGGCTGATTACTACACTAAAAACGCTGGAGATAATGGTATCGGCTTCTTTCAAATTGGTGGGGGTATCGCAGGTGACTTCCCTATTTGTGTGGTTCCAATGCTCTATCAGGACATGGAAATGCATGACATTCCATTCTGGAGTTACTTCTGCCAAATCAGTGATTCAACAACAAGCTATGGGTCTTATTCTGGGGCTGTTCCGAATGAGAAGATCACCTGGGGTAAATTGGACATTGATACGCCCAAGTATATTATCGAGTCTGACGCAACAATAGTAGCGCCATTGATATTCGCATATTTATTAGGCTGGTAATTAACTACTTTTCTTCTTTATAGAAGACCTTATAAAACTTTAACCCACGTTCTGCATCGTAACCTTGCTCAATATTATCAGGGCTGCCATGCACGTAGATATGGAAGTTTTTATCGAGCTTTAAAACACTTTTAAAGAATTTTTTTCCACTTTTCACAGCCTGTTTTGACGATTCAAAGTGATCTTCAATTTCAACGTTTTGTTCTTCTTTATAGCGGTCTTTGTATGAATTAAACGTTTCAATAACCTCAGGCTGTTCCAATACAGATTGTGCAAAATCTTGGGAATCAATTTCATCATTCTCAGTAAAGTAGCCACTTGATTTATTGAGCATTTGGATTTGTGAAGCTCTATCTATGTCAAATGCTTGAGTCATTTCCTCAATAACGAAAGATTTGCACATTGTCATATACTCTTTGGTCATGGTATATTCTGTGCTTATTGGCTGCACTCCTAAGAAGTCTTCTTTCCAATATTGAGCTTCCTCTCCTTTACTTAGTTGATCATGTGTCAGAACTTTGAACCCATCATCTACTGACGAATTAAATATGATGCATCCTTTATCCAGCTTTCGAATGTCAATACCGTTTTCAAACTGAAGTTCGAACCGCTCATCAGCGTCCAACACATTCATAAAAACATTCTTTTGCTCACTCTTAAATAATCCGACAGCCTCTACCAATTCACCATCAAGTGCCACATCTGTAAAATGAACTACGTAAAACTCCCCTCCTTTAATCCGAGGATGAATGGAATGAGCGTAGAGATGCTTTCCGAGCTTCTGAGATGCCTCTATGAAGTTGACGGAAGTGAGAAATAACTCATTAACATAGTTGTAGGTTTCATTCAACTCCAAGTCAGTATGATGATGAAAAGCCATATACTCCTCACTCTGAAAAGGTTTCAAGAAATATCGTAGAAGTAACTCTTCTTCTTCAATAGCTAAGCTCCTAACATGCTGATCGCTAAGGGTTAATCGTTCTTCATTGGCTTTATTGCCAACGTAGTGGACTACTATTTTTTTAATCTGGGCAGCTGAAAAGTCATGCATCGTTGAAACCTTTTGATAGGCTACGAAACTAATGATTGGAAACTCAGATTGACCCTGAAAGATTGAATTGTTTGGAGATGGAAAATCTACCTTACCGTATGCTTCAGCTTATTTGACAAACTTGTCAATTTTGAATTATCACGAGGAAGCAACTCAATGCCTAGCGCGATATCTCCATAAACGGTGTAGCGTATGACCGAAGGAAAATCATAGTCAACATTTTCGAATTCACATTCAAGAGGAGTTTCTTGAGTCAACGAGAACGTGTAAGGACCTTCATCATTAATCACCACTGTATAACCTGCCTTATCCCCATAGTTTTGAAGAAACAACTCCTCTGAATCTACGGTATCACCATTGGTTATGCTATACGCATGACCTTCGAATCTGTACTTATTCCATTTCCATTGTTCTATTAGAACGGCCTCCCCTAGCTTTCCTTCCCATTTTCCAGATAACCATCTAAAACGATCTCTAAAAGAGTTGTCTGTTCGGCTGCACGATGAATTGATAATCAATAATATAACTACCACGAAATTGGTCGATTTTCTCATCTTGAATCAAAACTAAACGAAAGATTTGAATGTAGCACATCAAAGTATCTTTGCCTTTTATGAATGGAATGAGAATAGTTTTTTTTGGAACGCCTGATTTTGCTGTAGCAAGCCTTACTGCTTTAGTGGAAAATCATTTTGAAGTAGTTGGAGTAGTTACAGCTCCAGACAAACCCGCTGGAAGAGGACACAAGCTTCAACCTTCAGCCGTAAAGAGTTATGCCTTAGAGCATAACTTGAATATTCTTCAGCCTACCAACTTAAAATCTAAAGACTTCATTTCAGAATTACGTTCACTTAATGCTGATATACAAATAGTTGTGGCCTTTAGAATGCTTCCTGAAGTAGTTTGGAACATGCCTCAACTTGGAACCTATAATGTTCATGGTTCACTCCTGCCCGACTATCGTGGAGCAGCTCCTATCAATTGGGCAATCATCAATGGGGAAAAAACTACAGGTGTTACATTCTTCAAATTGAAGCATGAAATCGATACCGGAAGTATTCTCAATAGCAGAAGCACGCCCATTGATGAAAATGAAACAGCAGGTGATGTCTATAACCGTCTTATGCAAGAGGGCGCTTCTTTGTTGGTAGAGTCATTGAAAATGATTACGTCTGGATCTTACACTTTGCAAGAACAAGATTTATCATCTGAGTCAAAGCATGCGCCCAAAATATTCAAAGACGATTGCGAAATTAAGTGGAATCAAAACGTTCAGAATGTCCACAATTTCATCCGTGGAATGTCACCTTTTCCTTGTGGGTTCACAAAAGTTAGAGTCGAAGATCGTGAAGAGGTATGGAAGATTTCGAGAAGCAAAAAAACAGATAGACCTTCCACTTCAAAAAATGGTTTCCTACGAGAAGGAAATCAGCTTTTTGTGGAATGCAATGATTTCTGGCTAGAAATCCTTGAAATTCAAACTCCTGGCAAACGTAGATTGAAAGCCACTGAGTTTCTAAATGGCTTTAAAGGTCAAATTGAAGGTGTCAAGATCATTAAAAAGCCCTCCGAAAAGGGCTTAGAATGATGGGCTCTACTGTTTTATTACTCGACTAATTTTCCCCTTACCTTCCTGTTTAATTGAAATATAATACATCCCCGATTGTTGATCAGTTATATCAATACGTTCTAGAACAATATCGGTATCACCTTCGAGACTGTTCTTGTAAACAGAACGACCATTTGTGTCATACACCTCTACTTCTACATCGCCTTTCGATGCCAATCCCATGTCCAATATAAACACCCCGTTTCCTGGATTTGGGGAAACTGTGAAATGATCCATTTTTAGAGAATTGCTTTCATCAAGATTGGCATCACTTTTCTTATTGAGTTCACGAATTTCTTCAAATGACAGCTCGCTTACCTCAATATGATATACGTACTCTTTCAACCCTTTGCTTCGAGATGTTCTTTCAATTTGACGATCTATTTCCATCAATTTTCCTGAAGTTTTCTTATTCTTCCCATCTCTTTCAAACTCAATCTTAACCTCTTCTTCGATACACATTTCAGAAAGGATATCCACCAATTCCTTAATATCCTTCGTTTCGTGGCCGTTAATTAATTGAACAACATCTCCTTGTTTTATTCCCATTTTAGCTGCTGCTGTACCTTCAAACACTTCTTGAAGTCGAACACATCCATCTTTTTCGACTGACTTCCCTACGATTCCTAAAAACGCTTTTCTATCGTGCTGTTCAATAATCGACTCAAAATGAGGAAGACCAAAATCATGGTGAGGTGGTCTAGGAGGATGCGGAGGCCTTTCTCCTTTTGAATCCCAGTCGAACTTATACGAATAGGATCTTGGGCTATGCTCACCAAGCTCAGCAGTTATTTTCTTCTTTTCCCCATCCCTCGACAATTCAATTATTATAGCATCTCCAGGTTCATTGGCATGAATGCAAGTAGCTACTTCATTAAAGCTATTTACTTCTTTTCCATCCAACTCGATGATGATATCCCCTTGCAATAAACCAGCTTTTTCAGCTGCCGAACCTTGTACAACCTTATCAATTTTAACTCCCTTATCAATGTTCAATTTCTCAGCCTCCTCTTTATCAACTTTGCTTGTCATCACTCCCAGAAAAGCACGTGATTCTGATTCTTCATTCCAATCTATACGCTCTGGAACAGCCATTATGTACCTTCTGAACATCGGCTCTTCCATATTTCCATTTCTTCGAATTATTATTTCCAGATCAGTTTGATCAATTTCATTTACAGCTTCGTCCAAAATCACTTCTATGTCTTCCAACATTTCATCCAATTCAAGATCCACCTCCTCTTGATCCATGTGCTTCTCGATTACCGTTATGCTTTTAGTGCCATTTTCAGTAACCTCAACTTCAATTATTACTTTCTTAGAATTGCTCGGCTTTTGATCTTGGGCTTTTGCTATTGCCACCCCGCCAAGATTAAGTGCAATTAAGAATACTATTTCTTGGATTGTTTTGACAGTAAAATTTTTCATAGGATTAAGTGGTTATTTGATTGATTCAAAACTAAGTCGCATCATTCACCACAAAAGTTTAAAGGAGTTGAGAAGTGTTAACTGGTGTGAAACGTTAAGTTTGAAAGCATGATAAAAAGACTCATTTTATATTGTTTTGGCTTGTTCATAGCACAAAACGTAATGGCCCAGGGAGTATTGGTTTTGGGGGTTGCTCAAGACGCGGGTCACCCGCAAGCAAACTGCATAAAGTCATGCTGCAACGCTGCCTTTCAAGATCCAATTAAATCACACAAGGTTAGCTCAATAGCAATTTCTGATGGAAGCAGCTTTTATATTATTGATGCAACACCTGATTTTACTACTCAATTTCAAAAAGCCAAAGAAGTATTTAAGGATCAAACGTTTGGAGGAATAATTCTTACTCATGCCCACATTGGACATTACACGGGTTTGATGTACTTAGGAAGAGAAGCAATGAATACTGAATCTGTTGCAGTATACGTCCTACCTAAGATGAAGGCTTTTCTAGAGGGAAATGCACCATGGAGTCAACTTGATAAATTGAAAAACATCAAGCTCATTGAATTAAATAGTAACCAGAGATATAGCCTATCTGATGACCTAGCAATATCTCCATTCATCGTGCCGCACAGAGATGAGTTCTCAGAAACCGCGGGTTATTCAATTGAAATTCGTTATAACAAAACTCTTTTCATACCTGATATTGATAAATGGGAGCTTTGGGATGAAAATATTCTAGAGCTCATTAAGCAACATAACTATGCATTATTAGATGCGACATTCTATGATGGAAAAGAGTTGCCTGGTCGAGACATATCGAAAGTCCCTCACCCTTTTGTTTCAGAATCAATAAAGCTATTTCAGTCTCTGACGGTTGACGATAAACGAAAAATCTATTTCATTCATTTAAACCATACCAATCCATTATTGAATAATCAAAGCGAAGAGTTTAAGGTGGTTGCTAGTGAAATGATCAATGTCGCTTCTGAGGGCTTAATTCTTTCAGTAGAATAGATACAAAAGTTAGAACCCAACTTATTTCCATACTTTAACCACGATTAAACCTACCCTTTCTTTCAGATGTTAACCGAGATTAAAAAATATTGGCGCAACGACCTTATTGCTGCGATTAGCGTTTCGCTTGTTGCGCTGCCTTTAGGGTTGGGTATAGCAATAGCGTCTGACGCACCGCCAATTTCGGGCCTAATTTCCGCAATTGTAGGAGGCTTGGTTACCACTTTTATACGAGGCAGTCGCATAGCTATAAATGGACCAGGTGCTGGGGCTATAGTTGTTATTCTTACCGGGAATCAATTGCTAGCTGATGGAAATGCGAGTGGGTTTCCCTATGTATTGGCAGCCATTTGCTTTGCGGGCTTGCTTCAAGTTATCATGGGTTTTGCCAAACTTGGACGTTTAGGAGAAGTTGTTCCAAGTGCGGTAGTGCATGGCATGCTTGCCGCAATTGGAGTTATCATATTAGTAAAGCAGCTGCATGTTGGACTTGGTCATCACAACTATGCTCAATCCGCTATGGATAGCATCTTTGACCTTCCTGGCAGCCTGTTCAACCTGCATCCCTTAATCACCTTGGTAACTGTCACAGGATTGTTAATTGCTATTTATCACCCCCGGATCAAGAACAAGTTGATTCACTTTATTCCTTCTTCTGTTTGGGTTTTAGTGATCACTATACCATTGGTTTTTATTTACAGAAACTGGATAACAAGCTTTTTAGGAATAACCTCTGAAGCATTTATATATCCAGAAAAGCAGCTAATTACTTTCCCCGAGGACCTATGGTCTGGACTAATGTTTCCTGACTTCGGAAAAGTTGGGACAGTAGATTTTTGGTTAGTAGTATTTTCAATTACGATTATAACAACTATCGAAAGCTTAATTAGCACGAAGGCTGTCGACAAGATTGACCCAGAACATCATAGAACGAACCTGAATAAAGATTTAATGGCCGTAGGTGTTAGCAGTATAATATCCGGAGCTATTGGAGGGCTCCCGGTAATTACCGCCATCGTTCGCAGCTCAGTGAATATCAGTAATAATGGAAAAACTAAATACTCCAATTTCTTTCATGGAGTCATTGTTTTACTGTTTATAATAGTGTTTAGGCCCGTACTTGAAGAGGTTCCAATGGCTGCGTTAGCAGCAATACTTGTTTACACTGGTTATCGATTGGCTTCGCCTAGGGAGTTTGCTGATGCTTATGATCGTGGCGAGGAGCAGTTACTTGTCATGGTATCCACCCTTCTTTCCGTTTTGATATATGGACTGCTTTGGGGAATAGCGCTTGGATTAGGGGCGGCATTTCTTGTGCAATGGATAAAGTCAAGAACAACAATGAAGTCATTTGTCCAAGCTATTTTCAAACCTAAAATAACAAGCCAGCAACATCCAGAGTATTTCGAACTAAAGTTTGGAGGGGTATTCAATTTCTTGAATCTGCTCAAGGTTAAACAAGCATTTAAAGACTCGCCTAAAGATGAAAAATTGATCATTAATTTATCCGATGCCATTTTGGCTGACTTCTCAGTAATGGAATACTTAAACGAATATGGCACGCTGATTCGCGACCGTGGCGGAAGCTTTGACATTAGAGGGACAGAACTTCATGAAACCACCTCTGATCATCCTTACAGTATGCGAATATTGACTCCTCAACATCAGCATAGCGCTCGATGGATGAACCAACATCAACGTGAGATAATGAAAACTGCTGCGTTCTTTGGGTGGCAATTCGTTATTGGCAAGGAATACGGCTTCGATGAACTGAAACGATTTGAATTTTTTAAAACCCACCCTATTGAATACATCCATAATGTCTCCTCCGGATTATTAAGAGATCACAATCTCTTTTTCAGAATAATGGACGTAGTTTTTGATGAAGGGGCCCTTCAAGCCAAAACACTGTATGACACCACCTTGATGGTAATTGACTTGAGAAACCCTATTCCTGAATTTAGTCTTGAAAAAGAAGAACTATTCGACAGGATATTCAGTACCGGAGGGTTTAATGACATCAACTTTGATGAAGACCCTGAATTCTCTCGAGGAATTCTTCTTAGAGGAACAATTGTAAAAAGTGTCCGAAAACTATTCAATCAAGAAATGCGTCAGTTTATTCTTCAAAACCGCGGGTACCATATCGAATCTACTTCCGATCAATTACTAATCTTTAGTGAAATGAAGCCTTTAAGCTCAGAGGAGTTAAAGGAACTAAACGAATTTGCTCACGGTTTAATTAAGTACTTAAGCCAAGAAAAAGATGGCTAAATCCTAACCCTTCGGATCAACCTTGATGGCGCGCCCTTTGAATCTAAGTCCTTTAAATGCTGGCTGTATACTATCGGCTTTCGCAACCTCAATATCAAATTTAGCCTTATCACCAAACATGTCGATTCTTCCAATGTATTTGCTTCTAACTCCAGTTGTATCGCAAATAATCTTCAGTAGATCACCTTTATTAAGCTCATCTCCTTTTCCCAGATTGATTTCAAAGGTTTTCATATTCTCCTCCTTACCACCTACCCTTTTGTTGAAAGGTTTGTCATAATTACCCTCTCGTCCACCTCTATCTTCTCTTCTTCCTCTGACATTTGGTCTACCTCGGTCACTTCTATCGCTACGTCCTCTATCACGGTCGCTTCGTCTACCTCTATCATCTCTAGATCCGCCAGCAGAAGCATTTAAGTCACCACCTTTCTCTACCCTCACTCTTTCCATTACTCCAGTGATGTACTTAGCTATAATATCCTCTTTTGATAGAAACTCAAGCTGCTCTAAAAAAGCATGCACCCAACTTTTAGCTTCATCTGTTTCTTCCACAGAAAGCAACTCATCTAATTTAGACTGAACAGATTTTAGCTTTACCTCATCAGCCGAAGGAATCATAATCTTCTCAAACTTAGCTTTCAACTGACGCTCAATAGCAAACAACTTACGTTGTTCAGCAGGTGAAACCAAAGAAATAGCTGTTCCTGTTTTACCAGCACGACCGGTGCGCCCGCTTCGGTGGGTATAGAAAGCCAACTCATCTGGTAAGTCATAATGAATTACATGTGTCAAGTCATTAACATCAATACCACGCGCAGCAACATCAGTTGCCGCCAGAATCCTAACCTGCTTTGACTTAAACTTGCGCATTACAGCATTTCGCTGTTGCTGAGAAAGATCACCGTGAATAGCCTCTACAGCGTACCCCGACTCCCCCATACTGCTTGACAGCCTTTGTGTTTCTGCCTTCGTACGACAAAATATTAAGCAGTACATATCACCACCTTCAGCATCAATAATCCGCTGGATAGCAGCTTCTTTATCGAAGCGCTTTACCAATGCAAACTGATGTTTGATATTGGTGTTTAAATTCTCTTTTGAAATAATACTGACCTCTAGTGGGTCTTTCATGTACTTGTGTACGATATTTCTGATATCAGGTGGCATGGTAGCAGAAAACAACCATGTGTTTTTATCGTGCTGCGTGAAAGATAAAATTGTATCGATATCTTCTTTAAAGCCCATATTCAACATCTCATCAGCTTCATCTAAAACCGCAAACCTTACATTACTAAGGTTCAGAACCTTACGATCAATCAAGTCAATCATACGTCCAGGTGTAGCAACCAGTATTTGAGGTCGCATTCTTTTCAAATCTCTAATTTGATTTGAAATCGCAGCACCTCCATAAACAACACCAACTTCAATCTTCGGTAAGTACTTAGAAAAGTGCGTCAATTGCTGTGCGATTTGTTGAGCTAACTCCCTTGTCGGAGAAAGCACAACTGCCTGAACAGCGTGAATGTCAATATCGATATGCTCGATAAGTGGAATACCAAAAGCGGCTGTTTTGCCAGTTCCGGTCTGCGCCAATCCTAAAAAGTCTGTTGCTTCATTTAGCAACATAGGAATTGCCTGCTCTTGAATAGGCGTTGGCGTTGTAATGTTAAGGTCTTGGAGGGCTTTGACTATATTCTCATTGAGCCCGAGTGATTCGAAAGTTTGCAATATATCTGTAATTCAGCTGCAAAGGTAGTCTGATTCTACGACTAACGCACTCATCTTGATAAGTTTCTTTACGCTAGCCCTTTGTTTAGCAAGGCCTTCCGTTATTCATAACATGAATCAAAAGCAATGTATCAGCATATCGTAGACACACCAATCGGATGGTTTAGAATAGTTGGTAATGATACACATATCGTTACCTCTGGATGGATTAATGAAGAAGATGCCATAGTTGGCGGACCAGGTGCTCATGTGGAATGGAAACGCGAAGCTGAAGTTCAAATTCAAGAATATTTTCAAGGAAATAGAAAGGTATTTAACCTTCCGCTTTTTATTGAAGGAAGTGATTTTCAGTCGAATGTTTACACATTGCTTCGACATATCAAATTCGGCATAACCAGATCATACCTTGATTTAGCCTTAGATTTAGGAGATGCAAATAAGGCAAGAGCTATAGGCGCAGCTGTCGGTGAAAATCCCTACCTTCTTCTAGTACCTTGCCATCGTGTTATTGGCAATGACGGGACTCTAACTGGATACGCGGCTGGGCTAGAAAGAAAGGAATGGCTTTTAAAGCATGAAGGCGCTTTCGGAAGTGAGCAATTAGCCCTATTCTAAAAATTGGTTGAATTAAGACCTAGATCGTCTAGCTCTGGTAGCTCATCAAAACTAATCCAAAACATGTTTTTCAACCAGTCGCAAAATTTTCTTTCGAGACTCACTGAAATGCGTTCTCATGTTCCATAAGTCCCTGAACTCTAGATATCATGCCATTCGGGATTTGTCCAATTACATGGTCTTCTCCGTTATAATGGGCTGTTACCGAAATCGTAATATTTATTACTCCATCAGTTTTTAGTGAAAGCTTCATACCATCGTATAACGAATCATTCATTACCTCAGCAGGAATTAACCTCTTAATAGCCATAGCATAAGGCAATGGAATAAAGTAACTCGGGTCTTTTCTTGTAAGTCGCTTCTTAGCTTTCATCAGTTAGGTGATACGAATGTGTCGAAAAAATGGTTTGGTTTAACCACTTTTTTTTCACTCTCACCAACAACATCTAACTCAAAACTCTTAAGACCAGGCCTTTTAGATATTCACCTTCTGGGTGAGCTATGCTTACTGGATGATCCGCTGGTTGCCTTAGATGATGCAAGACTTGCAATTGTTTGCCAGCATTTATGGCTGCACTCACTATAGTGCTTGAAAACAAATCGCGATCAACTACCTGAGAGCAGGAAAAGGTAAACAACACACCTCCTGGTTTCAATTTCTTTATAGCAGCCTCATTTATTCTTCTGTATGCTTGAATGGCACTATGCCGTGCGCTTTTATGCTTCGCAAAAGCTGGCGGGTCGAGCACAATCAGATCGAAAGCTTCGTCCATTGATTCTATGTAAGGAACCGCATCAACTTTAAGCGATGAGTGAATTTCGCTGTAATTATTTAATTGTGCATTTTCTTCAGCCAAATCTAGCGCACCTTGAGAGGCATCAACACTTACAACTTTTATTGCCCCACCTTTAGCGGCAGACATGCTAAATCCGCCTGAATAACTAAAGACATTCAGCACTGACTTCTTGTTTGAATAGGTTTCTAATAGTTTTCGATTATCGCGTTGATCAAGGAAAAAACCTGTCTTCTGCCCTTTCAACACATCAACATTATAGGCTATTCCATGCTCAGCTATTTGAATTCGGTTGGTAACCTCACCTAAAAGAACTTCCGTTTTTTGCTTTCCAACAGGCTTGTGCAGTATGTTTTTGAATTTCAACCCTTTGAGCGCCTCTACGATCAATGGTAAACTATTAGTCATTCCAGCAGAATGTGGCTGAAGTACTGCGGTACCAGCATATACATCTACTATTAATCCTGGCAATGAATCTCCCTCACCGTGCACTAAGCGGTATGCACTCGTCTTCTTACTTGGTAATTCAATTGACTTCCTTAAGTCCACCGCTGCTTTTAGTCTATTATGAAACCATTCCGCATCGATTAACTCATTTTTAAATGTCAGAATCTTTATGGCAAGAGAGCCATCTGCATAATGTCCTTGAGCTAAAAACGCCCCTTTAAAATCTGTGATATCAACGACATCACCTTCCTTTATGCCATCAGGCTTTTTAGAAATAGCACCTGAAAATATCCAAGGATGAAAGCGCTCAATAGATTTCTCGCGACCTTTACTTAACTGAATTACATTGCTCATCCTCTAATCATTATTTTGTGTTTGTATAAAAACTTAGGGGCATCAATTTGAACTTTATATACACCCCATTCCAGATCATTTGTGTTCAGTCTAAAGGTGTGCTTCCCTTTTCCTAAATACATCTCTTCATGAAAAACCGATTCAGCACTAAGGTTAAGTAAGTCAAGCAGAAAGTCTCCGTTTTCCTGCACCAACACATTGATTTCAATTTGTTGTCCTTCACGAATGACGTCTGGGAGATTATTGATGACTTCAGTTTTTTTCTGATGCAAAGAGTCCTTTAGCAATTCTTGACTCAATGAATCAACTCGATCAAAAACATCTGAATAAAAATGTTTGTAACCATCGATATAATAGTAATCAGCACCTTGCTGATGCTCATATATGACCCATTGCCCTGCACGAGATAGACTGTCAATTATCAATCCGCCACTATCCACAGTAGTTGTTGACACCAAGCCAACTACCGTTTGGTAAGTTCCTTCAAGATTAGAAACAACTTCTGAAGGAGAAATAATTAAACCGTTAAAACCATTACTTATGAGAGATGAAGTAAGCGAAGCTCCACTGCCCAATGAAATGAATTCAGTTCTATTTAGCGATTGAACACTGTCTTTAAAGTGATTCATCATTGATGACAATTCGCTCCAAGTTAACCGCTGACTTTTTGTTTCTGGAGCTACAATCAAAGCATTTCTATCAGCTGCCAACCAATGCAACTCATGAGCCCAAGAAGTGTATTTCCATCGCTCTCCTGCATCGTCAGTAAAGGCTATAATCAAATGATCTGGCTTCAACGTGTCCTTGATAGAGGCCAAATTCAGCTCACCGCTCTTCAGTTTTATCGTTTCCTGATAAATTGACTGTCCTAACAACGAGGCACTTAAGATTAAAAATGTAAAAATTAGGCCTACTCTCATGGGGGCGCAAAATTAGTAATGCTTTCATGGCCGTAAACCAATATTGGATTTATACTTTCGCGCCCCGAAAAGAAAGAATAAAACATGTCAGGAAACAGAACTTTTACTATGGTAAAACCTGAGGCTGTAGAAAACGGCAACACAGGTGCAATATTGGCTAAGATTGAAGAAGCCGGATTTAGAATTGTCGCAATGAAAAAACTTCACTTGAGCGAAGATCGTGCAGGTAAGTTTTATGCTGTGCACAGCGAACGACCTTTTTATGGTGAGTTGGTGGAGTATATGTCATCAGGACCAATCGTTGCTGCAGTATTGGAAAAAAGCAATGCCGTTTTAGATTTCAGAACATTAATCGGCTCTACTGATCCTTCAGAAGCAGCTGATGGCACTATCCGTAAATTATTTGCTGAATCAAAGGCAAAAAACGCAGTTCACGGCAGTGATAGCGATGATAATGCAGCTATTGAGGCTTCATTTTTCTTTGCTGACTTAGAGCAATTCTAATGATCGCTCAAGACAAAGCTTTTTTCCTTAAAAGCATTGATCTATTAAGAACGTGGAAAAAAGATCAAGAACCCCAATGGGGTTCTATGTCTCCTCAGCATATGGTAGAGCACCTTGTAGGTTCATGGCGTATTTCCAACGGAAGAGCCCAAGCACCTCAAATGCTTACTAATGAAGATGTTGAGGTTAGGCGTGAATTTCTTTTTAGCGAGAAGGCATATGCTAAAAACATTGCCAATCCAACTTCTAAAACACAAGGAAACGCCCCACTGAGGAAAGAATCATTAAACGCAGCTATCGATCAGTTGCAAGATGAAATGAAAGCGTTTTTTGAATACCACAAGTCCCATGTTGATGCTATTGAAATGCATCCCGTTTTTGGACCATTGAACTTTGAAGGTTGGATGACTTCTCAAACCAAGCACATGACGCATCATATGATGCAGTTTGGACTGCTTCGACAATTTTTGATTTATGAAGCTTGACGAAGAAATTAATAAACGCAAAACTTTTGCGATTATATCTCACCCGGATGCAGGTAAAACAACCTTAACGGAGAAGTTTTTACTTTTCGGTGGTGCAATTCAAACGGCAGGTGCGGTAAAGTCAAATAAAATCAAGAAGACAGCAGCCTCGGATTTCATGGAAATTGAACGTCAGAGAGGCATATCGGTGGCAACATCGGTGATGTCCTTTGAATATCGAGACTATTTGATAAATCTTTTGGATACTCCTGGTCACAAAGATTTTGCCGAAGACACATATAGAACACTGACTGCTGTTGACAGTGTTATTCTAGTTGTGGACAGTGTTAATGGTGTTGAAGAGCAGACAAAAAGACTAACCGAAGTTTGTCGAATGCGCGATACGCCAATCATTGTTTTTGTAAACAAGATGGACCTAGAAGGTCAGGATCCGTTTGACCTTTTAGATGAATTGGAAAACACCTTAAACATTAAGGTTAGGCCTTTAAGTTGGCCAATCAACAAAGGAAAGCGCTTTAAAGGAGTATACGATCTTCATCAAAAAGCACTAAACCTCTTTGAAGGAAGCAAAACCAAGCTTTCAAAAGAAAGCCTTTCAATAACCGACTTGACTGATCCTCAATTAGATACTTTGTTGGCAGAAGATGCTGATCAACTTAGAGAGGATGTTGAATTGATTGAAGGAGTTTATGACCCCCTTCAAAAAGAAGATTACCTGACCGGCAAGATCGCTCCTGTATTCTTCGGAAGTGCGGTCAACAACTTTGGTGTAAAAGAAATGCTCGACACCTTTATTGATCTGGCACCTACTCCTCTGCCCCGACCAAGTAACAAAGGTGATGTAGACCCCTTCTCCGAAAAGTTCAGTGGTTTCATTTTTAAGATTCATGCGAATTTAGATCCGAATCATAGAGATAGAATCGCATTCCTTAGAGTTTGCTCTGGCACATTTGAACGTAATAAATTCTTCCACCACACACGTTTAGGGAAATCTTTTAGATTCAACAACCCTTACTCATTTCTAGCTCGAGAAAAGAATGTGGTAGAATCAGCTTATCCTGGTGATGTAATCGGACTATATGACACTGGAAACTTCAAGATTGGTGATACACTCACCGAAGGGCTTGATTTTACATTTCAAGGTATTCCAAGTTTTTCGCCTGAAATCTTCAGAGAAGTAATAAATAAAGACCCTTTAAAATCAAAGCAACTTGATAAAGGAGTGCGCCAGTTGACAGACGAAGGAGTCGCTCAGCTTTTTATTCAGCAACCCGGTAGTAGAAAAATTATTGGAACCGTAGGAGAACTCCAATTTGAAGTAATCAAGTATCGATTAAAAGAAGAGTATGGAGCTTCTTGTGACCTTGTACACAAAAACTTCTACAAAGCATGCTGGATTACAACCTCTGACAAAGAACAGTTAAGTGAGTTTGTTCGAATAAAAGCAAGTGAAATAGCATTTGATAAAGATGATAATCCAGTCTTCTTAGCTCCATCCGCCTGGATGCTGCAGATGGCTCAAGAGAATTACCCTAGTCTTACATTTCATTTTACCTCTGAATTTAAAACAGCAACAGAAGCAGAACCTTAGCTATTTTGCTATATATTGGCTGCTAGAAGAGGCTTGATTAGCAAACCCCTATAAACAAAGGGTTTACATAAATTTGTTCGTATAGAATATTTACTATTTTTGCCGCACTTAGATCGAGTGTAATTACCACTTTAAGATGAAAAAAAAATACCTAACATTATTACTTTCAGGCTCAGTAGCCGTTATGATGTCTTCATGCGGTGGAGAAACAGAACAGCCTGCACCTCCTCAAGAAGAGCAAACTGTTATTAAACCTTCAGAACCACTAGGGTTTGGAGATGAAGGCTCACAGTCTTATTCTGTGCCTAGTCCAAATGAATTGTTTTCGATAATTAAGGAGAGTAATCTTCCATACAAAGATGGATTAATCAATACTGAAAGCACCAACTACTCTACTTCGAAAACACAGGCTTTAAACTTTGGACGCTTAACGGCAGACATTGCTTATACTGCTTCTTATGAGAAGTTTCAAGAGTCAATGGCCAACTTTGACAACTTAAGAAAGATAGGTGATGACCTAGGAATCTCTTATGTTTTCGATGAATTCATGGTAAACCGAGTTAAGGATAACATGGATAATGCAGATTCATTGGAGGTCATTTCTACGAACTCTTATCAGAGAATCATCGGTATGTTAGAGGAAAATGAAAAAGCTTCTACCCTAGCTATTATTGCTGCTGGAGGTTTTGCCGAAAGCATTTATATCCTAACTAATTTGATTGGTGAGCACTCTGAGAATAACGAAGTGATTTATCGATTAGCAGATGAAAAACTCGTAATGGAGAATATCATGGATTATTTAGAGCTTTACAAAGATGAAGAACGCGTTCAGGAGGTAATAAGTGAAATGGAACCAATGACCTCGGTATTCATGGCACTAAGCGAAGAAAAGGTTTCAGAAGAGAAAACAATTAAGGAAGATAAAGTGATTTTAGGTGGTAGCCGAGTAATTATGACTTCAGAAGAATTCAATGCTCTTAAAGAAGCTGCTACTACATTTAGAAATTCATTTGCAAATGCAAGTCAAAGCTAAGGTGATGGGAATAAAAAGTTTAATAGGTCTAACCGTAATATTTTCAGGTTTTTTTACTTTGTCAAGTATTGGTCAAGAATGCAATAACTTTCACAAGAGAAAGTGCTATGGTTCAGACAATGCATATATGAGCTACAATACTCAGTCAAAAAGTGGAATGTTCATTTTAGGACATACTTCAGATTTAGTATTTGTTGCGCATTCAGGTCAAGACTATCGAGTTAGCTTGTGCCAAGACAAGAAAGTTGAAGAGCCTTTAAAGTTTCAAGTAATTGACTCCCGAAGTAAAGACATTCTTTTTGACAATCAGGATGCTGCTTTGGATATTCCACCTGCTGAAGGTGAGGATCCTGAAGAAGCAGGACTACCTCAATTCTTTGAGTTTAGTGCTGATGCAACTAAGAAAATAATCATAAGAATTACTGCTCCTGGCCCTCCACCACAAAAAGGTGAATCTAAAAGAGGAAAAAAGAACGAACCAGACCCAGATGATCTTTTTTGTGTAGGTGTTCTTGTTGAGAACATGCCTTCTCCGAAACTAGGATTCTAAAACTCCAAAGCCCTCCAAACGAGGTCTTTTTTTTTTTGATTAATAGATGAGAATCTTCAAGCGCTGGGTGAAGGCTTCACTAGCTATTGTAACGATATAAACACCTTTTTCCTCATCTCTTAGATCAAGAGTTGAGAAATTGCTTGAAGCAAAGCCTGTGATTCTCTCAACAAATTTTCCTCTTGCATCATGAACTGTGACCATACGAAACTCATAATCTAAAGTAGACTTAATCGCAAATTCACCTCTGTTAGGATTAGGGTAAACTTCGAAAGGAGAAGAGTTATAAAACCTATGTTTCGTTATGGTTATTCTTTCTACCTCATTTAAACCTGTGTTACTCTGAGTGAGTCCACATAACACATAAAAATCATCTTCTACATTCAGCAGTTCTGCACCTCTTAGCTCTATCCGATAATTTGGGAGATGCAGCCAATTGTCCTCATCGGGATTATAGAAATAGCATTCTGACAATAGTTCTCCATCGCCATTCTCACCACCAATGATTAACGCTCCGCTATTTGAGGAAGCCACTGCTGAATAAGTTCTTGCTTTACCAGGGAAATCGCTCATTCTTGACCAGCTATCATTCAATAAATCATACTTCCATACCTGGTTGTTCGTGCATCCATTCTTTTCTCGCCCAAGCATAAGGTAACCAGAACCTTTAATACCGAAACTTGACATTTCATCCTTGCCATCACCTGGAATATCTCCTATCAAATCCCAATGGTGAGTCTCTAGGTTAAACCTCCACATATCATTAAAATGAACAGAGTCATTTCTTCCTCCAGCTAGAAATGCATAATTACCGACTGTAAAAACTGCAGCTACTCCACGTGGCTGCCAAGGTGCATTATCTAATTTCATCCATTGCATAGCAGATGGGTCGAATAAAAAGCACTCGTTAGAAAACCTATTATCAGGTAGAATTCCTCCTACGACAAAACCATAAGAATTCGAACTAAAAGAACTCGCATATTGTCTAGCTTCACCCGGCAAGGTGTCCATTTGAATCCATTTGGCTTTAGCGATATCGTAACAATTCCATTCATTTCTCAACCTAAAAGATTCATTCATTCCACAGCCATAGTATAAACGACCATTGAGCGTAAAACCCGAACCATCATCAACCTTTCCACTTGGAAGCGGAGCTACAATACTCCAATCAGAATAGGAAATGCTATTCTGTGCCAATACCTCAAGAACAGTGCATAAGAAAACTAAAATAAAAAGGCTCCTAATCATGGAGCCTTTTTAACGTAATTACTATACATGTATTATACTACATCATTTTAAACCCACCTATTTCCGCAACATGCTTTTCAAGTTCAGGCATATTGGTTGGCTCGCTTGACTTAAACTCATTGCGAATAGCTGCAATCCAAGTTCGAGAGCGGTCATTGAGCTGGAAATCATCTGTCATCATTCGCCCTCTTGTTACCACAATTCCCATATCGGCTCCTTCATACAGGTAGTCTCCAGCCTTCATTATCCTTAAAAAGAATGCTTCATTTTCTGTTTCTACAGCTCATCAGCAAGCTCCATATCGACATCATAGGTTGCAACATTGAAACAAGTATGTATCAATTTAGCTGCTTGTTCTAGAATCGCCTTAACTACTGGCTCAGGACAATGCCCTGAATTCAGCACGCCTATTCCTCCACCAAAATCAATTAATTCTTGTCCATCGGCATTGGTTATAATTGCCCCTTTAGCGCTTACTGCCGTTGATGGGTTAAACACACTTACACCGTTTGTTACTACTTCATTGCGCAATTGAAATAAGGCCTCACTATTCTTCGTTTCCATATTCCATACTTGAGCGATAATGCTTTGAAATTTAAGCCTGTAAAAGTAGAATTAGCAATGAGCTTTGAACCACCTCTGAATAAATAAATTTGAACGAATTGCATAGAGTTGATTGGGAGATAAAAAGTCTTTAATAATGCCGGATATAAAGAGTCTCGTTTAACTTCGCAGCTATGGAATTACCATCCAAATTACTAGAGAAAACCGTTTCTTATTTTGAAAGTCTTCCTGGTGTCGGCAGACGAACTGCACTAAGATATACTTTACAGCTTCTTAAAATGCAAAAAGAAGAAGCCCTGAACTTTGGCGCATCAATGATTAAGTTGGTGGAAGAGCTGGGTTTCTGCAGTATTTGCCATAACGTATCAGATGGAGACGTTTGCCAAATATGTGCACACCCCAAAAGAGACACGGAAACAATTTGTGTAGTAGAAGACCTCAGAGACCTTTTGGCAATTGAATCTACATCTCAATATTATGGTGTTTATCATGTCTTAGGAGGAGTGATTTCTCCATTAGATGGTATCGGCCCTAAGGATCTTCACATTGAATCACTAGTAAACAGAATCAGCGAAGGCACTTGCAAGGAAATCATCTTTGCCCTACCTTCCACCATGGAAGGTGACACTACAAGTTTTTACATCTTCAAGCGTTTAAAGGACTTCAGCGTGAAAACAACAAGTTTGGCAAGAGGTGTGGCAGTCGGTAATGAATTGCAGTATACAGATGAATTAACTTTAGGACGATCTATTCAAGGTCGCCTTCCGTACGATAATGCCATGAGATCCTTCTGAGAACGTGAAGCTCAGTATAATCATAGTCAACTATAACGTTCGATTTTTTCTCGAACAAGCGATTAGAGCAGCTTGGAAAGCAAGCACTAATTTAGAGTGCGAAATTATTGTAGTCGATAATGCTTCTACTGATGGTTCAAAGGAAATGGTTGAAAGCTCTTTTCCTAATATTCAATACATCTACCTTGAAGGTAACTTAGGCTTTTCAAAAGCGAATAATGTTGGAATCAAAGCTTCACAAGGAGAATATGTTCTTCTACTAAATCCTGATACAGTCGTTGCTGAAGACGCTTTCGAGAGGTCTGTAAAGTTCATGGATGAACATCCAAAAGCCGGTGGGCTCGGAGTTCATATGATTGATGGTTCAGGTTCATTTTTACCAGAAAGTAAGCGTGGCCTTCCCACCCCATCGGCAGCCTTTTTTAAAATATTTGGACTATCTAGACTCTTTCCCAACTCAAAGAAATTCGGCAAATATCATTTAAGCTACTTAGATGAAAATCAAACTCATGAGGTAGAAATATTGAGTGGTGCATACATGATGATGCGATCAAGTGCATTGAAAGAAGCAGGATTGCTGGATGAGACCTTCTTCATGTATGGCGAGGATATTGACCTTTCTTACCGATTAATTAAAGCAGGCTTCAAAAACTATTACTTTCCTGAATCCAGAATCATTCATTATAAGGGAGAAAGCACCAAAAAGGGCAGTGTGAATTATGTGTTTGTGTTTTACAGAGCCATGCTCATTTTCGCTAAAAAGCACTTTGAAAAAAGCCAGGCTTCGATGTTTGGACTTCTAATTAATAGCGCTATTTACTTCAGAGCATTCTTGGCATTAATTAGCCGTCTGTTTGGTAGGATATGGCAATTGCTGTTGGATGGTGGGCTCGCCTATGGAATCTTCTTATCTGCGGCTGCATGGTATGAAAAAATTGCACATAAGAACTTTGACCTTCCTTTCGTCAGTATTTCTCTGATTGCTTATACCTCAATAATATTAATCACCCTTCTTTACTCGAACGTATATGACAAGCACTTTAGATATATTCGACTTTTCAGAGGGTGGCTTTTTGCTTTTTTCATGCTCTTAGGCGTATATGCTTTACTTCCTGAAGAATATCGATTTTCTAGAGCGGTTTTATTAATAGGAAGCATAACTTCTTTGTTCTTCGGTTTGGCTTGGCGCGCCTTACTTCACAGCCTTAACAAAAGGCTGTTTAACATTGATAATAATAGTGCTGCACGAACCCTAATTGTGGGAAACGAACAATCTTTCGAGGATGCAAATCGGTTCCTCAAACAGCACGGCATTTCCCCTTCTTTTTCTGCCGGTATTTATAATCAACAACAAAAACATTACCCCATAGGATTCTTGGGTAATTACAAGCAATTGAGAGAAGCAGTAAAAGACTTTAGTATCAACGATGTTATTTTCGATACTAGAGCCATAAAAAACTCGAGAATGATTGAATTGATGGGTGATTTAAGAAACTCAAACGTTCAATTTAAAATGATGATCGGCACCCCCTTCTTTCTCCTAGGCAGTCAAGAGGCTATTGGGGCTGAAGACACTTTGAGCATGGGAGAGTTACGCGATCTTAACCCGCAGTCAATCAAGCGATTTAAACGAACTTCAGACATTCTGATTTCGCTTATAATGATACCATTATTACCTATTCTTCTTTTGTTAGTTGATGAAAAAATGGGATTAATAGTTAACTTAAAAAATGTTCTAACAGGGAGTTTTTCTTGGGTTGGTTATGATCCAAGAGGTTTACACAGAGCACTACCTAAAATGAAGCCTAGCATAACCTTCTCTTTGATGAACGTGATTCTTCCAAACAATACTTTTAATCAAATTGTAAAGGAAAATGTGAGGTACTTGCACCGCTATAACCCTATTAATGATTTCACTATTATGTTAAAGCATATTCATTCTTTGGGAAGGTCACCTAAAAAGTAACTGAAAACATCGTTAAATTTGGCCTATCGATGAAAGCAAACTTTAAACAAACATTACTTCTTTTAATCACTTTTACCATGCTTACTTCAAGCTGCATGGTGCTCGATGGTGGCAATTCATACCGAAAGAAAAACAAATGTTGCGGAATAATAAAATGCGATATGCATCGAAGAAGCCAAGTGAGAAAACACAAAGGCACGGTAAACGCTTCGAAAAAATTCAAAAAGAAAGAGCAGCGTATCAAGCGCGGCTATTAGTCTTACTTGTAAATTTTCCTTCTATTTAATTCTCTTTGGTAACGTTTTGCATTGTTCACATGCTCTCTGTAAGAGCTTGAGAAATTGTGATACCCAGAAAAATCTTCCTTCGCACACATGAATAAATAATTGTGAGTCGATGCATTAAGAACTGCGTCTATTGACTCAATTTCAGGTAGCAATATCGGACCTGGAGGAAGTCCAGCATTTCTGTAAGTATTATAAGGAGAATTAATCTCCTTATGTATATTCAACACGCGTTTTATCGTAAAGTCACCAATGGCATGAATAAGTGTTGGGTCAGACTCTAACCTCATTCCTTTCCTTAGACGATTAAGGTATAATCCCGCCACTATTGGACGTTCATCTTTCTTGGCTGCTTGTTCGGACTGAACAATAGACGCCAAGGTGGTCACTTCAGATTGAGATAAGTTCAAAGCTTTTGCTTTGGCTACTCGGTCTTCATTCCAAAAACGCTTGTACTCTCTAGCCATTCTGACAACAAATTCTTCTGCGGTCGTATTCCAATAAAACTCATAAGTATTAGGCAAGAACATCGTAAAAATAGTAGTGGTGTTGAAGCCATACTGAGCACAAAAGGCATCATTAGTCAAAAGTGAAATCAATGATGCGCTATCTGCTTCTATATATCTCGAAATATTTGATGCAAGTTCACTCTTAGTCCTGACTGATCGAATAATTAATTGGATTGACTTCTGATCTCCGCTTCTCAAAAGGTTCACCAATTGATTATTGTTCATGCCATCTAATATTAAATAACGACCAGCCTTCACAAGGTCTGGGTAATTCTTGCGCTGAGCGACCCAATCGAATGAAGCACTATCACTAATTACACCCTTGCTAATCAATGAACGTATAACATAAGAATACTCTGCATTTGATGGAATAAAAAACTCTTTGGAAGAATCATCCAACACGACATTTGGTGCAAATATTCTTTGGTAATAATCCCAAGACATATATGCTCCGATCAATACACCTAAAGCAACGATGGTCAGTATAAATTTCTTTGGCTTCATGAAATATTAAAAAGCTGATAAAAATTCTGATCAATGAAGTCACTGCCATCCCATAGCCAGTCCTTTTTTGTTCCGCAGAGTTTAAAACCAGCAGATTCAAATAATTTAATACTTGATGAGTTGTTTATCAGGACATCAGCATAAATGGATCTTACATTCAAATGTTCAAAGCAAAACTTACTTAAAAGTAGAAGTGCTTCTATTCCAAATCCCTTTCCTCGATAATCTGGATCAATTAGAATCCCAACTCCAACTCTTTTATTTTTAACATCAAAGTCATACAAATCGATACACCCCACAGAGCTTACTGAATCATCAATTATCATTAACCGCATTTGATGGTTAATGAAAATATCATTCTCGTGTTCAATGAAATGCTCTACTTCATCTTTCGAATAAGAAGTATTTGTATTCGAAACCAACCAATGGTCTGTGTCATTTTCCCAACGAACAATATCATCGACATCTTGCTTGGAGGCTTGCCTGAGAACACAACGTTCACCTTTCAATTTCATCCTTCAATCTCACCTTTGAATACAAATGTTGCAGGTCCAGTTTTCCAAATATCTTGAAATGAGTCCTTAACTTTTTCTAGACGCACCTCTAAATCCCCTCCAACTGCTTTTATTTCTATTGTTTTATTATGATTCCCCCAATAAGCCATAGCCACTGCAGCAGCGGTTACTCCTGTGCCACAAGCCAATGTCTCATCTTCTACTCCCCGCTCATAGGTTCTAATAAAGAGTGAGCCATTCCTTTCTTCGACAAAGTTGACATTTACCCCTTCACTTTTGAATCTATCGTTATATCGAATTTTACGACTTTCCTCTATCAAGTTCAAGGTATCAAGGCCTTTCACTCGCTTCACATAATGAGGTGATCCAGTATCTAAAAGAAGTGCGTTATCATCAACAACTTCAATGAAGTCTACATCAATCATCTGCAATGAAATCAAACCATCAGCTTGCACCACGGCATGATGCGGACCGTCAACTGCTAAAAAATGACAGTTTTTTTGAATAACTCCCAGGCTGTGTGCAAACTGTGTGATGCATCGACCACCATTACCACACATCGAACTATAATTACCATCTGAGTTGTAATAGACCATCTTAAAGTCATAACCTTCAGCTAATTGCAGTAACATCAAGCCATCAGCCCCAATCCCAAAATGTCGATCACACAAGTGCTTTATTAACCCAAAATCTTTCTCAGGAAATGAATTACTCCTGTCATCGATGATTATAAAATCATTTCCTGCGCCTTCGTACTTGTAAAATTTCATCTGTCTGCAATATTCGCAATCCGCTACAAACTTGCGTATATCTTGCTTAAAAGAATTGAGTTTGGACTAACATATATTAACAGCAAGAGCACAACCCAAAAAGTCAATAGGGAGTTATTTTGATACGTAAAACATTAAAATTAAAAACATGAAAAGAATAGTTGGTTACTTCTTAGCTGCATTTTCAGGTGGACTTCTATCCTTGGCATCCATTTCATATTTTCAAAATGAGCAGCTGGATCAAATTCAAAAAATTGAAGAATTGAGGGCACAAAGCGCTGAATCAAACAATAACTATCAAGCATCATATGGACTTCCTCTAGAAAGTGTCGATTTTGCTGATGCTGCAGAAAAAACGGTAAATGCTGTAGTTCATGTTAAAACCACATATGAATTAGATGGTGGATATTACTCCTTTGATCCTATCCGCCATTTCTTTTTTGGTGATGGTATATACCAAAAGCAGCCTCGCATGGGAGCAGGTGCTGGATCTGGAGTCATAATGTCTAAAGATGGGTATATCGTTACCAATAATCATGTTATTGATGGTGCGACCAAAGTTCAAGTAACTACCAACGACAACAAAACCCTAGATGCGACAGTAATCGGCCAAGACCCAAGCAGTGATTTGGCGCTGTTGAAAGTGGAATCTGACAACATGCCAAAGATTGATTTGGGTAACTCAGATAATGTTAGAGTTGGTGAATGGGTGCTTGCTGTGGGTAACCCTTTTAACTTAGAGTCTACGGTGACTGCTGGTATTGTAAGCGCTAAAGGAAGAGACATTAACATCTTAGCAAATGGCCCTAGCGGAATAAGTGCAGTGGAGTCGTTTATTCAAACAGATGCTGCTGTCAACCCAGGAAATAGCGGAGGTGCATTAGTAAACAGCCGAGGTGAACTGATAGGTATAAATGCTGCTATTAAATCAAATACAGGATCATACACGGGGTATTCATTCGCGATTCCAGTAAATATTGTCTCAAAAGTTGTTGAAGACCTCCTTGAATATGGAGCTGTTCAGAGAGGGTATTTGGGAGTGCAAATTCAGAATGTAACTCAGGAATTGGCAAAAACGGAAGACCTGAAGAGCAGCGATGGAGTTTATATAGCCAATACCATTGATCTTGGTGCAGCCAAAGAAGCGGGCATTAAAAAAGGAGATGTCATTACCCAGATAGCTGAACGAAGGGTTAAGAATGTAACAGAGATGCAAGAGCAATTGAGTAAATTCAGACCTGGAGATGATATACTAGTTACAATAAACCGAGGTGGAGAGATAATGAGAATTCCTTTAACACTAAGAAACCAATTCGGTGAAGAAGAACTAACACCTAAAAAAGAGCTAGAGCTTCATGAAAAATTAAATGCACTCTTGGAGGACATTGATGAAGAAACCAAAGCAGCACTAAAAATAAATAGTGGGGTTCGCATCGCTGAAATTGGATCTGGGAAACTGAGAAGTGCTGGAATTGCAAAAGACTTCATCATTACAAAAGTGGATCAAACCATTATAAAGGACAAGAACCATTTACTGGATGTCTTAGAGTCAAAAAGTGGAGGTGTTCTTATTGAGGGAACCTATCCTAATGGTAAAAAGGCATACTATGGCTTTGGTCTTTAATAAAACTTTTTCCTGAATCATACGTTTATCGCAGTATTCACGTCTATATTAAGAGAACAATAACTAAACGTTGCCTGCAATGAGAAAAACAAATACCTTTGCAGCCCCGTTTAGAGCACACTATAAAGAGGGGAAAAGAATATGAGGCAGTTAAAGATTACCAAGTCAATTACTAATCGCGACAGCCAGTCGCTTGACAAGTACTTGACAGAGATCAGTCGTGAAGACATGATCAACGCAGAACAAGAAGTTGAACTAGCTAAACTCATTAAAAAAGGCGATCAAAGAGCCTTAGAGAAGTTAGTAAGAGCAAACTTGAGATTCGTTGTATCTGTATCCAAGCAATATCAAAACCAAGGTCTAACACTTCCTGACTTAATTAATGAAGGAAATTTAGGGCTTATTAAGGCCGCACAGCGTTTTGATGAAACCAGAGGTTTCAAGTTTATTTCATATGCTGTTTGGTGGATTCGTCAATCAATCCTTCAAGCAATTGCTGAGCAGTCGAGAATTGTTAGGCTTCCACTGAACCAAGTTGGTTCATTGAATAAAATAAACAAGGTATTTGCTCAACTCGAGCAAGAGTTAGAGCGCCCTCCTGTCGCAGATGAATTGGCTTCTGCACTGGAAATTCCAGAAGACAAGGTTAAAGACACGATGAGTGTTTCAGGCAGACACGTGTCGGTTGATGCTCCTTTAAAGGAAGATGAAGATTTCAGTCTTTTGGATTTAATCAGCAACAACGAATCACCTAGTGCTGATGGTGAGTTGATGAGGGAGTCTCTTCAAAGAGAAATAGAGCGCTCATTGGAAACACTCACTGAAAGAGAAAGAGATGTGATTCGTTTATTCTTTGGAATAGGAATGAACCACGGACTTACATTAGAAGAGATTGGTGATAAATTTGACTTGACACGCGAGCGTGTAAGACAGATAAAGGAAAAAGCGATCAGACGACTCCGTCAAAATTCGAGAAGCCGACTCTTAAAAATGTATCTAGGAGAATAAAACAAATTGAAAGGGCCGTGAGAATTCACGGCCCTTTTTCATTTCAACTTCACAAACTATTTATCAACTATAAATCACATGGAATCTATGGTAGCGAACAACTATCAAAGCAATTTCAGCGCTTATGTCGATCATGAAAAAGCCGCTGTAAGTTTACAAAGCAGCATTGGTCAATTACTGTTTGAAAAAGGAATAGAGTTAGTATTGTTCAGGAACCCTCTTCTGGATATAAGCATCTCTGAAATTCTTCAATTGCATGACTATGCAAACGAAATCGTTAATAAGCCGATTAACGTTCAAGATACTTCTGCACTCGCGAAGGAGCTCATGAATATGGAGCTCGCCCCATCCAAATTGGATATCGGATTACTTGCAGCCGAGTATCACGCAGAAAAAGCAAATGATTACAAGGCATTTTTAGAAGGTAAATTGGCTGGATTTGGTTCAGATGCGCGCGAGCCGATCAGCCCTAAGGACGTTGTTCTTTATGGATTTGGACGAATTGGCCGATTGGCTGCTCGATTGCTTATCAAATCTGCTGGAAGAGGCCAGCAGTTAAGATTGAGAGCTATTGTCGTTCGTAAAATTGATAAGGATCAATTAAGAAAGAGAGCTCACCTGCTCAGAAACGATTCAGCACACGGACCATTCAAAGGATCAGTTGTAGAAGATTATGACAACATGGAGTTAATCATTAATGGACAACGTGTTAAGTTCATTGCTGCTAATAATCCTGAGGATATTGACTACACTGCTCATGGTATTAATGATGCCTTGATCATTGACAACACTGGCGTATTCAAAGACAAAACAGCTTTGAGCCGGCACCTGCAGTCAAAAGGAGTGAGTAAAGTATTGTTGACTGCGCCTGGAAAAGAGATTCCAAATATTGTATATGGAGTAAATCACAAGAGTATTGATCTAGATTCTAAAGATATAATTTCTGCTGCGTCTTGCACGACCAATGCGATTGTTCCAGTATTAAAGGTTATTCACGACAATTTAGGCGTAAGTAAAGGACACATTGAAACCGTTCATGCCTACACCAATGATCAAAATCTATTAGACAATTTGCATAAGAACAGTCGAAGAGGACGTTCTGCTGCTGTTAATATGGTAATTACCGAAACGGGAGCTGGAAAAGCAGTGACGAAGGTTATTCCTGATCTGAAAGACAAATTAACGGCTAATGCAGTACGCGTTCCAGTACCTAATGGATCTCTGGCAATATTAAGCTTGACCGTAAATAAGGAGACAACACTTGCCGAAGTTGATGGGCTACTAAAAGATGCAGCCTTAAAAGGTGACCTCGTTAATCAGATCAACTACAACATTAATGAAGAGTGCGTATCTAGCGATATCGTAGGAAATTCTTGCTGTTCAGTTTATGACAGCAACGCCACTATTATACACCCTGATAGTAAAAACATCGTTTTGTATGTGTGGTATGACAATGAATTTGGATACACAAAACAAGTATTAAGACTCGCTAAGCACATCGCTAAAGTGAGAAGGTTGATTTATTATTAATCAAGTCATAAAGATTAAAAGAAGGCTGTTCATAATTGAGCGGCCTTTTTTGTTGCTATACACTTGAAATGATGAAATTTACAACATGATCAAAAGAATTTGGAATAACCTTCCATGGTTTTTAAAAACCCGTTACGCACTAACGCTAGCAGCATTTGCAGTGTGGATGATGTTCTTTGATCAACACAATATGATTAGACAAATTGAATTGAGGGCCGAACTTTATCAGCTACAATCCGACAAAGAGTACTATCAAGAAGAAATCGTGAGTATTAAAGAAGACTTAGACGAGTTACTTTCCGATAATTCGAAACTTGAAAAGTTCGCACGCGAAAAATATTACATGAAAAAGCCTAATGAGGAGATCTTTGTTTTTGTAGCGGAAGACTAATTACCTTTTCTTAGCCTTTTGATTTTCTTCTTTCATTTCTTGATTTAGCAACTTGAAATCGACCTCACCAAGTTGGTTGATTAAATGTCTCACCATTACCAATGCTCTTCTTATTCGAATCTCTGGGTTTTTAACATTATCACTCCAATGGATTAGCGTGCGTTGCTTTCCTGGAGTAAGCCCTTCAAACAAAGCACTTCCCTCCTGCTCTTGCAGCAGCACTTCAGACAACTCATCACTCATGGGCAAACCATATTTAGCTCGATCCTTTACTATTTCAATATGAACTAACTGACCTAATACCCACCCTAATTTTGACCTGCGTTCTTGATTGATGAAAATTTGAAAATTGCCTTTCCCGTCTGGCATCAGTGCACAGTGAAAAACCACTTCACTTCCAGCATTACATATAACTCTGCGATTCTCACCATCAATAAATTGCATTGCCTGCTCAGCATCAATAGGTAGATAATAATTCCACCCTAAACTTGAATCAGCTTTCTCTAACTGTGTGCCTATTATCATGCAACCCGAAATTAATCACTTGATTATTAAACAAATCCACTATTCAAAATTATCTTGTAATCAATAGTACACATTGAAAATAAGGAGCTACTACTTTTGGTAGGCAAAGAATACTGCACACTATGGATAAAATATAAAAGCTTAATGAATCACTAGCCAACACTTTGGGCGTTGTAGTGATTGTGTTTTCAATAATCGTAGCCTATTTCATTTATTCTCAAATATTGGGAAATCCTGATAATTTCATTGATGGCGACCCGAATAACCAGCCAAAAGAAGGGCATTACTTAGGCACCATTTACAAAGGCGGTAAAATCATCATTCTGCAAATCAGCTTTATGATCATTTTAATGACATATGCGATTGAAAGGGGTTTTTCTCTTTTTAAGGCAAAAGGCAAAAAATCCAGTAAAGAGTTTGCCGAGAACATTAAACAAAACCTCGCTGCAAATAGCTTAGATTCAGCGTTAGAATCATGCAAAACTCAGAAAGGCGCCATAGCCAATGTTGTTTACAAAGGATCAAACTGTTATACAAGTGAGAATATACAGGGCCTACGACCAGAGGAAAAAGCTTATCAAATCAAGCGCGACCTCGAGGAAGCCACAACCCTTGAAGTTCCAGATTTAGAGAAAAACATGATCATCATATCTACTATCGCATCTGTGGCTACGCTAGTTGGGCTTTTAGGAACTGTAACAGGAATGATTCAAGCATTTTCAGCTTTGGCTATCGCTGGAACTCCTGATGCGGTTGGACTAGCAGGTGGTATTTCTCAAGCTTTGATAACTACGGCACTTGGTATTTCAACTTCAGCTGTAGCCATCGTTATTTACAATTTCTACACGACCATGATTGACAACATTACTTATGGAATGGATGAGACCAATTATGCCATTTTGAATCATTATAAGCAATCCGTTCAAATTTCAGAACCAGAACCAAAAGCATCTTTGACTTCGGAGACAGAAGAAAAGGAAGGCGATGTCTAAACTAAGAAGCATAAAAAAACTCCCTAAACTCGACATGAACCCCATGGTTGACATGGCGTTTTTGTTGGTGAGCTTTTTTATGATGACCACAACATTTAAGGCTGACCTGCCTGCTGAGATTAGTATTCCTTTCTCAAAGGCTCAGCTTAAACTACCTGACAAAAACATTTGCACCATCACAATTGATGCTGAAGGACGCGTTTTCATTGGGCTCGACAATAAATTTGATCGAAAGCAAATGCTTCAATATGTTGCGCAACAGAATGCCATAAACCTCAGCAGTGATCAAGCAGAGCTGTTTTCACTGCTTTCGTCAAGTGGTGTTCCATTAGAAGAGATTAGCCATTTCTTGACACTAGAAGGCGATGAAAGAAAGGCATATTACCAATCCGGTATCCCAATTTCGAAAGAAAACAATCAGCTCCGCAATTGGCTCATTGGATCACGATTATCCAATCCCAATTTAAGGTTTGCGATTAACGGTGATGGAGATGCATCAGTTGCTATAGTAAAAAGAGTTTTCGATATACTTCAAGATATAAATATCACTCGATTCAACCTTGTAACCGACACAGAAATAGATGCTTCCGAATCTTGATGACATAGAAGTTGAAAAAATCAATGTGCGTCAATCAGATAACAAAACTGACAAACGCACTTTGAATGTTGACATGAATCCAATGGTGGATCTTGCATTTCTGCTGCTCACCTTTTTCATGTTAGCAACTACATTCAGTAAGCCGCAAGCGATGGAATTAATGATTCCAGCCAAGCCGAAAGATGAATTAGTAGAGCAAGAAATGGCGGTTAAGGAATCTAAAACGTTAAGTATTGCACTGCAAAAAGATCAAGTACAGTGGTATAGAGGCATTACAGACCCTGAGGCTAATGTTATAAAATACGATGAACTTGAAGACATGCTGCGTTCAGTCAATCAAAATACTGATGGTCTAGTTGTCCTCATTAAACCATTAGAATCAAGTAAATACGCGAACCTTGTTGATGTATTAGATGCGTTAAACTACAGTAATATTCAGCGATACGCGATTAGTGATCTAAGCGACTTTGATTTAACCTTAGAGGGAAACACCGCAACTAATGAATAACTACTCTAACGGATATTTAGCCTATGGTGTTGAGGACAGAAAAAGCCTTTACACACGCTATGTTGTCTATTCTATGAGTATTGCCTCTACTCTTCTTCTTGGTATCATCCTCTATCCAATAGTAAAAGAACTACTTCAAAAGAAAGAAGTCGAAAAAATTAAAGTTGAAACTCCAAGAGTAGTCAACTACTCTCAGCTATCAGCTCCTCCACCAATTGACTTAGAAAAGCCTGAACCTGAATTATTCAAGGCACCACCCAAAGCCAAGCAAGTAAAGTTTATTCAACCAGTAGCTAAGAAAGATGAGGAAGTATTAGAAGAAGAAAACATTCCTACAATGGACGAGATGGAAAACGTTCAAATAAGTACCATTGAATCTGAAGGCATAGACAGCATTATTGTTGATGAGGTATTGACTATCGAAGAGCCAGTCCAAGAAGAGGCATTTTCTTTTGTTGAGGTAATGCCATCCTTTGAAGGAGGCGATTCGGAGCTTTTGAAATATCTAGGGGATAACTTAAAGTACCCAAAAGTTGCGAAGGATGTGAATGCCGAGGGAGTCGTTTTCCTTCAATTTGTTGTTGAGGCAGACGGAAGCATAGCTGAAGTGAAAGTCTTAAGAAGTGTTTTTGAACCTTTAGACCAGGAAGCCATTCGCGTTATAAAGTCTATGCCAAAGTGGATTCCAGGTAAACAAAACGGAAAAAACCTACGAGTTCTCTAAACCATTCCTATAAGGTTTGATCTTCAATAAGAAAAGTCGAATTTTTATTTCAAATCTTTTTCGGAAAGATTCAAGTTCTTACCTCTTTCATCCTTTATTCTCCAATAAGTACGACTGATCTTAGGAATCTTCTTATCGATTGTAGAGGCATAATCAAGAAATTTTTCATTCGTAGTATCATTCGAAAAAGAGCGACCAATTACGACTGTAACTGCTTTTATAATCTCTTTAACATCCGAATCAGTCATTTCTGCATGCTCTTCTATAGTGCATTTTTTAATACCTAAAAAGCTACAAGGACCGAAATGATTTTCACCAAGTGACTTGTATATTATAATATTCGGATCATTAAGTATCTGATTTACAGCAAATTCTCGCTCATCTTTTTTTGATGAAGCAAGCATTTTTTCAATTGCAATCAGATTTTCAACGATGTCAGATCTTTTCTTTACTAAGTTCATAATTGCGCTTAAGTCTTTCTATTACTCAGTGGCTAACATAAATCAATTCTAATATATGGGCCATTATATTTTTAGGTAGTTCTTAACGATGCATTGTTATTAGTGACTCTTCTCACAACACTTTTCAACAAATCAGCATTCTTTTTTAAGTCGACCAAGCTAAACAGTAAACCTTCAAATAAGTTTAAATGCAGCATGTGATCGCATAATTCGTAATCATTCTAAACGCGAAAACGCGCTCAGGTTTTTGTTGGATGCTATCTTCGCTCTATGAGTAATTCTGATTATCTAAACTCTTTTCCAAAGGATACAACTGATGCATGGCGCAATCGTGTTGAGCGAGAGTTGAAGGGAAAGTCTTATGAAGATTTCCTTATCTGGAAAAGCAACGAGGGCTTCGAGATTGAAGCTTGGCAAAACTCTAGACCATCTCCTTTACCTCGTTTAATTGCCCCTAGCGATCCTTGGAAAATTATTGAACCGATATATTCTACTGACGCTCAAGAGGCAAACAAATTAGCTTTAGCTGCTCTAAATGTTGGTGCCGAGGCAGTTTGGTTTCAAAAGAGCTTTTTAGGAGCTGCATCTCAAGTTGCTTCTCAAGGTATTGACAAGGGTATCGCTCCTGTTTTTATCCGCAATGGAAACATAACAAACCCTTTTCAATCACTTCTCAAATCAGGACAATCTAATGATACAGAAAGTGAAGAAACCACTTTCTATTTAGATGGGAACCGATTACGTGAGCGTGGTGCAGGTGTAATTGATGAGCTTGCAATACTGCTATCTCAAGCAATTGAGCTTGGGAGAAAAACCAATTTCGAAAAACAACCATTGTTTGTTTCTGGAATCGGAAATGCATTCTTGACTGAAGTGGCGAAGCTGAGGGCGTTAAGATGGCTATGGCTATCAATACTGCAAAAAGAAGGAAAAACGCCTCAGAACGCATCTATTCTAGCTAAGAACCTAACTATTGGATATGCCTTAAACGATGAGCATACAAATATTTTGAGAGCCACGTCCTCTGCCATGTCATCCGCAATTGGTGGTGCGCAATACGTAATGATTGAACCTTGGGATAGAAGCTGGAAGGATCAAAATACCTTCAGCTCTAGAATAAGCAGAAACATCCAGAATTTGCTTAAAGAAGAAGCTAGATTAGATAAAAATCTCAACCCGGCTGATGGCTCCTATTTGATAGAGAACCTCACTGTGAAAATCGCAAAACTGGCTTGGGCTAAAGTCAACGAAATAGAAAGTAAAGGAGGCTTCACAGAATATGCCCTAAGTGGTCAGTTGAAATCTGGTTTAAACAAATCCAGAGCGCAGATAATTGACAGTTATGAGAAAAACCGATCAATTCTAGTAGGTGTGAATAAATTTCAATCTTCAGAAATGAAGACCGAGACTAAAAGATCTTCGAGTCATTATGAATTGTTACCGGATTTAATGGAAATTCCTTTTGCACTTCAAAACCAGCAATCATGAGTAATTATAGTACGATAGGATTTGATGAATTGGTTGGCGCCCCTGCCCCATCTACCTCTCAATCAATCCAACACTCTTGGAAGTCGCCAGAAGGAATTGAAGTGCCAATGGTTCAAGATGCAATACCTGACTCATCATTTCCTCATTTAATCTCTGGAGCTGGTGCTGCTCCTTATTTAAGAGGACCATATGCGAGTATGTACACCATTAGACCATGGACTTTACGTCAGTATGCTGGATTCAGCACAGCTGAAGAATCAAACGCTTTTTATCGGAAAAACTTAGCTGCTGGGCAAAAAGGTCTATCTGTAGCCTTTGATCTAGCCACCCATCGAGGATATGACAGCGATCATGAAAGAGTTAAAGGTGACGTTGGTAAAGCTGGCGTTGCCATCGACACTGTGGAAGATATGAAAGTGCTCTTTGATCAGATTCCTTTAGATCAAATGTCAGTTTCCATGACAATGAATGGAGCAGTCATACCAATCATGGCATTTTTTATTGTGGCAGCTGAAGAACAAGAAGTTGGTCCTGAAGCTTTAACTGGAACAATCCAGAATGACATCTTGAAGGAATTCATGGTTAGAAACACATACATCTACCCACCTCAACCTTCAATGCACATCATTGGCGATATATTTCGATATGCTTCAGAGAAAATGCCAAAGTTTAACTCAATAAGTATTTCGGGTTATCACATGCACGAAGCTGGTGCAACAGCGGATATAGAGTTAGCATATACTTTGGCAGATGGTTTAGAGTATATCAGAACTGGAATTGATGCAGGTCTAAAAATTGATGAGTTTGCTCCAAGACTATCTTTCTTCTGGGGCATCGGAATGAATCATTTCATGGAAATAGCCAAAATGCGCGCTGGTCGAGTATTATGGTCTCGAATTGTTAAGCAGTTCGACCCTCAAAAGGAAAAGAGCATGGCTCTTAGAACGCACAGTCAAACTTCTGGCTGGAGCTTAACCGAACAAGATGCCTTCAACAATGTGGCACGAACAAGCATAGAAGCACTAGCCGCGGCAATGGGCGGAACACAATCGCTACATACAAATTCACTGGATGAGGCAATAGCACTTCCAACAGACTTTTCAGCACGGATAGCAAGAAATACCCAGCTATTTTGGCAAATGGAAAGTGACATTACCAAGGGGATTGATCCTTGGGGTGGCTCTTATTATGTAGAGCATCTGACTGCTGGCCTAATTGATAAAGCTTGGAAACTCATCGAAGAAGTAGAAGAGCTAGGTGGAATGACCAAAGCCATTGAAGCAGGGGTACCTAAAATGAGAATTGAGGAAGCTGCTGCTCGCAAACAGGCTGGCATTGATAGTGGACAAGAAATTATTGTCGGAGTGAATCGCTATGAAATTGATGATGACACTGAACTTGATATCCGTGACGTTGATAATAGCAAGGTTAGAATATCTCAAATAGAAAGAATCAATGCTGTAAAAGCCAATCGCAATGAGGAAGAAGTGAATGAAGCTTTGGAGGCATTAGCAGCATGTGCTCAAACTGGAGAAGGCAATCTGCTCGATCAAGCAGTTATTGCCGCTAGAAGAAGAGCAACCTTGGGTGAAATTAGTTCTGCAATGGAAAAAGCATTTGGACGGCACAGGGCGGAAACAAAAACAATCAGTGGAGTTTATTCTGGAGCGATGAAACAAGACAAAACCTTTGAAGAAGCACACGCCTTAGCAGAAAAAGTAGCTGAATTAGAAGGAAGAAGGCCACGCATATTGGTCGCTAAAATGGGACAAGACGGCCATGATAGAGGAGCGAAAGTTATCGCTTCATCATTTGCAGACATCGGATTTGATGTTGACGTTGGCCCCCTCTTCTCAACCCCAGCTGAAGTGGCTAAAATGGCCATGGAAAATGACGTTCATTTTGTAGGCGTTAGCTCATTGGCAGCAGGTCATAAGACATTGGTCCCTGAATTGGTAAAAGAACTACAACTTGTTGGACGTGGCGATGCAATTGTTGTTGCTGGTGGAGTAATTCCAAAACAAGACTACCAATACCTTTACGATGCCGGAGTTGCAGCAGTTTTTGGTCCTGGGACAGTGATAAGTCAAGCGGCAATTTCATTGCTAAATAAGCTAATTGAGCGCTTACAACACTAAAATAGTAGTTCGTTTGTTGGTTAAAGTGCCTAAATCAATTGAGAGTACGCACTATAATCCCTTCTCTCGTTTCACGATTAGAACTTCATCATTTTCCAACTCAAGGTATCCCATTTCATAGCAAAAATAGTAGATGGAACCTGTTTTAGTTTCGTAGGTATGAGTGAAGTAATTGAAGCTAAAACCTTTAGACAACAGTTTGTCTCTGGATGTTTTAGTCTTGTCTTTGGGGTTTAACTCTACCAATATTCTCCTGTTTTTTCTTAGAGTGTTATTAATATTCCTAACTAGGTTATTTGCATCGCTGTTATTTCGGTTGTTGTATGCATTCCGGCATTGGTCGCTGCAAAACTTCTTATCTGCTCTACCTATAAGCTTATCTCCGCACTCTAAACATTTCGATTCCAAAGCCATAGTCTCAAAAATAGAACTTACACGCTATATCTCAAAAAAGAGAAATCACGGATTCTAGCGTTTTAGATTAATTTTTAGCAAATCGAAAATTAGAAACAACTCATATGCGAACCCTAAGCATTTTTACTCTTGTTATTTGTTTGCAAGCAAAAGTTATTGCTCAAACGCAAGTAGTTCATACTCCAAGAACCAGTCCCCGTGCCAAAATATCACAAACTATTGGCATCACTGATGTAACCATTAACTATTCTAGGCCAGGAGTTAGAGGTCGAGAAATTTGGGGGAACCTTGTATTTGGTATGCATAACCCTGGATGGGGAACTGCCAAAAGTGCTCCTTGGAGAGCTGGTGCAGACGAGAATACGGTAATCACTTTTTCTACCGATGTAAAGTTAAATGGAGTTCAAGTAAAAGCCGGTAGCTATGGCCTATTCATGGTAGTTGAAGCAGATGGAGCTATAGAAATACTACTTTGTTCTAATAACGAAAGCTGGGGTGCATATTTCTTTGATGAGAATGAAATAGTTGCAAGAGCCAGCTCTTCATGGCAAGAGCATCCATTTACAGAATACCTAGAATATGAATTCAATGATTTTACGGAAACAAGTGTCTATTGTGCCTTAAACTGGGAAGAAAAGTCAATTCCATTTGAAATTGAAGTTGATATCAATAAAACAGTAGTCAATCAGCTAAGAAACGACTTAAGAGGAACCGCTCGCTTCTCTTTTGTTGGACCTTTAGAAGCAGCTGATTGGTGCGTGAGTAATAATACCAATCTTGAAGAGGCTCTTGAATGGGCAAAATTGGCCGTTACAATGGATAATCAATTCCAAACTCTAAAGGTGAAAGCAGCTGCAGAATATGCTTGAGGCGAGACCGAAGAAGCTCAGGCTACTATGAAAGAAGCTATGCCACTAGCCAACATCTTTGAACTTCATTCTTATGGCAGGCAATTAATCACAGAAGGCAAGTTAGATCAGGCAATAGATGTCTTTAAAGCAAATGCAAAGCTTCATCCAAATACATGGCCTGTGAATTATGGCATGGCTCGCGGGCTATCTGCCAAAGGCGATTATTCCAAAGCAGCTGAATATTTGCAAAAAGCACAAGCAAATTGTCCGGATGATGTCAATCGCGAAATCATTAAAAAGAATATCGATAAACTTCAGCGCAAGGAAGACATCAACTAATCGAAAGTTAGATCTAGATAATCTTTCACTCTATAGAGAATGTAGAGTACTTTAGCGGTCTATGCTATCGAAAAAAGCAAAATATGCAATGTTGGCCCTAGTGCATTTGGCCAAACACCAAGACGAGGGTCCTGTGCTAATTAGCAAGATCGCTGAGGAAGAAAACATTCCACAAAAGTTCCTTGAAGCCATTCTTCTTGACCTAAAGAAGGACGGAATGCTAGCGAGTAAAAAAGGAAAAGGCGGAGGGTATTACTTAATCAAATCAACGGATGAAGTAAACATGGCCGATGTTATGCGATTGTTTGATGGTGCAATAGCACTATTGCCTTGTGTTACATTTAAATATTACGAACGTTGCGAGGAGTGTAAAGACGAAGAAACCTGTGGCATTCGAGATACGTTCATGGAGGTTCGAAATCAAACTGTGGATATTTTGAAAGCCTCTACCCTTTCTCAAATTCTCAAGAAGTAAACTATCTAGAATAAAATTATTACTCTACATAGTTGATAGAGTTTATATATTTGCCGAATGATGGTTTTAAAACCCATTCTTATACCAACCCTGCTAATTGCATCAATAACTAGCTCATTTGGGCAATCAATTGTGCATCAGAATATCTTATGGCTGCGCTACTTCAACAAACTATCATTTAATGACAAAGTTTCTCTTCAAACAGAATTTGAAGAAAGAATGTACATCAACCCCTATAGGGAACACCAACGATTAATACCAAGTATCAGCTTTAATTACAACCCAAAACATGATGTTTCATTTAATCTAGGATTCACATATTTTCAGCAGTACCTACCCCATGACGCCACGATCTCACCTTCCCTTTATAATGAGTTCAGGCCTCATCAATCAATAACCATCACCAACAATTTTTCTTTCTTTTCTCTAAAAACTCGGCTTCAACTGGAAGAAAGAGTAATAGAGCAGAGTAATGAATCATTTGCTTTCAACATGAGAGAGCGGTTATTGCTTCAAGTGGACATTCCGATTATAGAAAAGGAAAATTCGACAAGACTTATAGCAATAGTTTTCAATGAATTAATGATACAACAAGGCGCTGGTCTTCGCTACAATTTTTTTGATCAAAACCGTATAGGCGCAGGCTTTAAAAGTACAATAAATCAAGCTTTTCAAGTAGAAGCGGTCTTTCTTAAATGGCATCAACAACGATCAACACTTGTAGATTATTTCAGTCGAAACATTATGAGAATCACTCTAATTCACACCATTCATTTGTAAATGCTCGAATCACTCACAACAGACGCTTATATAACTGCTTCAATAATCGGTGCAGCCATTGTATTGTTTATAATGGACAAACTCTCAGTTGACTTGATAGCACTGCTTATAATGGGGGCTTTGGTGGTATTGGGTGTTATTTCTCCTGCTGAGGGTATGGCTGGGTTCAGTAATCCAGCGACAATGACCGTGGCATTCATGTTCGTAATTTCTGCAGCAATTTTAAAAACCGGTTCTCTTCAATTTGTGGCGAGTCAACTCACGAAAACATTCAGAAACCACTATCAAAGAGGAGTTGTTTTATTGATGTTAATGGTAAGCTCTGTGAGCGCTTTTATCAATAATACACCAGTAGTTGCGGTTATGATTCCTGTGACGATTCAAATCGCTAAGAACTCTAACAGAGCTGCTTCCAAGCTTTTAATTCCAGTAAGTTACGCCTCCATTTTTGGCGGTATGTGCACCTTAATAGGCACTTCTACAAACATCCTTGTAAGCGGTATTGCAGAGCAAAACGGAATGGTTCCTTTCAAAATGTTCGACTTCGCTCCAATGGGCTTGGTTTTTGTAGCCGCAGGATCGCTATTCATGATATTTATTGGTCAAAAACTTCTTCCAAGCAGATCAGTGGATACGGAAGATGATTTGGAAGACAGTCTTATTGATTACTTGGCTGAGATCGAAATCTTAGAAAGTTCGGAATTGGCCAATAAAACCATTCTCTCATCTCCCCTTGTAAAAGAGTTGGAAATGGAGATTTTGGAATTAAGACGAAGTGCCACCACAATGAATCTACCTCAAGGTGATACCACGCTTCTGGTTGAAGATATTTTGAAAGTACGCTGCAATGTTTCTAAGATGAAACAACTAAAAGATCAATTAAGAGTGAAAATCATGCCTTTTGCTGATGACGATGAGGCAGAGGAAATTGCCGGCAAAAGCTCTTTTGTTGAATTAGTAATCCCTACTGACTCTGCTTTGGAAGGGAAAACCCTGAGAGAGTTTGATTTCAGAAGGCGATTTAGAGCTGCTCCTCTCGCGATTCGACATCGTGAAGAAGTATTGAGGGATAAATTACAAGATGTGCGATTAAGAGCAGGTGACGTGATTTTGGTGGAAATGAAAACACACTTCATGGATCTATGGAAAAGCAATACTAGAGATCAAAACATACCTTTCATAATATTGAGTGAACAGGGTATTTTGAATTTTGACAAAAGAAGTTTCATTATTGTAATATCCGTGGTGGCAGCTGTAATTACATTAGCTTCAACAGGGGTTCTACCAATAGTCATCAGCACGCTGCTGGGCGTCTGTGCACTTGTTCTCACTGGATGTTTGAATATGAAAGAAGTGTATAGAAGTATTCAATGGCCTATCGTATTCTTATTGGCTGGCGCATTGAGTTTAGGTGTTGCCATGCAAAACTCAGGACTGGCTCAAGCCATCGCATCTGCCATAGTAAACAACCTTCATGAATACGGTCCTATTGCGATTCTTTCAGGCATTTACCTCTTTACAAGCATCATGACCGAAACAATGAGTAACAATGCTACAGCGGCTTTAGTAGCTCCTTTGGCGATTGCCACCGCTCACCAATTGGATGTATCTCCTGTCCCCTTTGTAATGGCAGTTATGTTCGCTGCATCAGCTAGTTTCATGACTCCAATTGGATACCAAACCAACACCATGATTTATTCAGCAGGAGGATATAAGTTCAAAGACTTTATAAAAGTTGGTGTTTGGTTGAACATATTATTTTGGATTCTTGGCACACTCTTGATTCCAGTATTCTTTCCGTTTTAATCCTCCGTCTAGAAGCCAATTGTGACAGATTCGAACCCTTATAAAACATCTAGGTTGCAACCGGACTGAAAAAACAAAGGAGATTAAAGCTCTCCGCAGTCTTCGATCTTAATATTCTTTGATGTTTGTCCGCTTCTTGATCCAAGCTCTTCAATAGCCGAAACTACATCCATTCCTTCAGTAACATTTCCAAAGACAACGTGTGCGCCATCCAACCAATCTGTCTTAATTGTACAAATGAAAAATTGGCTGCCATTGGTGTTTGGACCTGCATTAGCCATACTTAATGTTCCTGGGCCTTCATGCTTCAATGTGAAGTTTTCATCTGGAAAACGATCACCATATATAGACTTTCCACCGGTTCCATTGTGATTAGTGAAATCACCTCCTTGCAACATAAACTCAGGAATCACTCTATGAAAACTGCTACCCTTGAAGCCGTATCCTTTTTCACCTGTACACAGTGCTCTAAAATTCTCAGCAGTTTGAGGAACAACGTCCGCCCTCAATTCAAACTCTATTCGCCCTAAGGCCTCACCATCTGCGGTAACATCGAAAAAACACTTTGGATTACTCATATTTATAGTTCTAAATTTAAGCCGCAAAAGTGAAGATTATGTTCCGTTTTATTGCCGTTATTATTCACATATTCGTTGATCAAATAAGAGTTCCATGAAAATATTCCGAAGCTTTTCAATTATTAGCCTTCTCTTGATTCTAATTTCTTGCAATAAGGATAATGAAGAGCAAGCGGCTGCAGATGATAAAATCATCAAAGAATACATTGAAGCTAACAATTTAGATGCGGAACCCACTGGCTCTGGCCTTTATGTAGTGATTAATGAAGAAGGTTCAGGCTTTAACCCAACTCAAAACAGCACCGTATCAGTTTTCTACAAGGGATTTTATACCGATGGAAAAGTATTTGACGAAACTGGTAACGAGCCCATTTCATTTAGCCTAAATCAAGTCATCGCTGGATGGCAAGAAGGAATCCCCTACTTTAAGCCAAGTGGCTCTGGAGTTCTGCTCATACCCTCTGCCTTAGGTTACGGCAATGATCAGGTTGGTGATATCCCGCCTAACTCTGTTTTGATATTCGATATTGAATTGGTTTCGGTGAATTGATCATTTCAGTTTAAACCAATCCCCTCCTTTTTTTTCTTATCTATAAATCATGCTAACAGCAATGATCTAGAATGCTTAACCGACAGCAATCACGTACAACCATTTGCTATCGATATTAAACGGGTATCTACCGAATCGAGCAAACCTCTGGTCATTCCTTTGTCCTATCGTTCTTTCAAACCACAGTCTGAATTCAACTGATGCATGCCAATAGAAGTAATACGATGACGCAAGAGGCGCAAGAACAACAGATGGGTGAATGCACACAGAAGATGACGTGGAATGAAGAATAAACAGTTCAATTAAACCATTAATTTAAATTTTAGAAACTATGAACGCTTTAAGAAACAGAGTACAATTGATCGGTAACTTAGGAATGGACCCAGAAGTAAAGTCTTTTGACAAAGACAAAAAAATGGCTAGAATCAGCATCGCTACCAACGAAGTGTATTACAACGCCAAGGGCGAAAAGGTACAGGACACGCAGTGGCACAACATTGTGATGTGGGGCAAGACAACTGAAATCGCTGAGAAATACCTCAAAAAGGGTCAAGAAGTGGCTGTTGAGGGTAAATTGGTCAATCGCTCATGGGAAACCAAAGAAGGCGAAAAGCGCTACGCTACAGAAGTTGTAGTAAATGAATTGGTAATGCTCGGAAAGAAAGACGCTGCTTAAACTAACAAGCACAATTCTTACCAGAAGGAGCCACTCGTGGAGTTGGCTCCTTTTTTTATTTCAAAATCACGAATCGCTCTTTACCAACCATGTCCTTTCGCACTGTGATCGTGCCTTTCCAAATTTGAGCCATCTCATTTTTAAATAATTCCATATTAGTAGCGTGTGTTTCAAAGTACACAGACTTCGCACTATTTTTCAAAGCCATTAATGCAATGCGCTTATAGAAGGCCAATGGATCTTCAGCTGGAGCGAACAATGCGAGATGTGGCTCGTGGTCCATCACATTGCTATGCATATCTGCCTTTGCTATTTCAGGAATGTAGGGAGGATTGCTGATATATACGTCAGCCAATGGAAGTTGAACTTTAGCGCTAATAATATCTGCGGTAAAAAACTCGATATTAAGACCTAAATCCAATGAATTTCTCTTCGCAACACCAAGCGCTGTTTCAGAAATATCACAAGCACTTACCTCCCACTCTTTTCTCTTTTGTTTCAACGCTAAAGGAATGCATCCTGAGCCTGTACCAATATCTAAGACACGAAGATTGTTTTCATTTTCATTCTCTAAAAGCAACATGACGAGCTCCTCTGTTTCAGGTCGAGGTATTAACACGTTGGAATCAACATATAACTCTAAATCACCGAAGTTCGCTTTATTGAAAATATATTGCACCGGCTCGTTGGCTTTAAGTCGCGTAATCACTTGCTTCCATCGTTCATAGCTTTCAGCTGAAACTGCAGTATCATTTTGAAGGTAGGCCTGTGACTTGCTCCAGCCCTCAATTTCCTCAACACACCAGTGATACAACGACAAAAGTTCACCTTGCAAATAGGTTGAAGTCAATGCTTGGTAAAAACTTTGTCGAAGTTCTGAATGCGTCATAGCGCAAAGGTGATAAAGAGAATCGAGTCTTTGCTTTGATTTCAAAATTCCTACAAATTCACCGCTCACAAAAGCTTTAGAATGTGCGCCAACAGGAGCCCTTTCTCATTACATTTGACCGATGATAAAGGATGAAACCTTCATGCAACGTTGTTTTGAACTGGCTATTCTCGGAGCTGGGTCAGTCGCACCGAATCCTTTAGTTGGAAGCGTAATTGTCCATAACCATAAGATTATTGGTGAAGGATACCATCAAAAGCTCGGAGGTCCACATGCTGAGGTCAATGCCATCAGCGCAGTAAAAGACAAAGCGCTTTTATCGGAAGCCACCATATATGTAAACTTAGAGCCCTGTGCCCATTATGGGAAAACTCCTCCTTGCGCTGATCTAATTGTTTCACACAAATTCAAGCGCGTTGTAATTAGTAACCGGGATCCGTTTGAACAAGTTGACGGAAAAGGTATTGAACGCTTGCTAAATGCTGGAATAGAGGTAAAATCAGGTGTTTTAGAGCAAGAAGGGCGATGGCTAAATCGAAGGTTTTTCACTTTTCATGAAAAGCAACGTCCATATGTCATTCTCAAATTTGCTCAAACCATCGATAGCTATCTGGACTCGTTCAGAACTGAGGATGATCATGAAAAACCACTAAAAATCACGGGCGATGAAATGAATCGCATGGTCCATAAATGGCGAAGCGAAGAAGCTTCAATTTTAGTAGGAAGAAACACGGTCCTTTTAGACAATCCAACCTTAACCACTCGCCTATGGCCCGGAAAAAACCCATTGCGCTTAGTGATTGATCCGGAATTACAAATCAAAAATGACAAGACAGTCATGAGTGATGGAGGCCACACATGGATTTTCAACGGAATCAAAACGGATTATTGTGAAAACAACTTGTGCTATATACAAATCAATGATGCCCGAGAGTTTCATGCTGAAATTCTATCCTACTTACATAAAAGCAACATCCAATCCGTCATTATTGAAGGAGGCGCAGCTACCCTAGCTAGGTGTATTGAAGCGGAAGTGTGGGATGAAGCCCGCATAATTACGGGACAAACCCGCATTGGAGAAGGCATATCAGCTCCTGACATTAATGGTGAACTGCTTTCTTTTGAATCGATTGGCAACGACTTTTTACAAGTGTATTTACCTGCATGATCTATCTCATCCTCAGCATTCTATCATCAATAGGCATTTTCATCGCATTTCGTATGTTCAGTCGGATGGGCGCCAATACAAGGCATGCGATAATGATCAACTATTTGGTAGCAGCAATTACAGGGCTTATTGTTTTTAGACCCAGTCAACTCTGGTTCGGTTCTAAATGGTTCCTCCCCTCCTGTTTCCTCGGTATATTTTTCTACGTCATCTTTAGAGTGATGGCAAAAGTCACCCAAGAAAATGGAATGTCAGTCTCCAGCATTGCAACTAAAATGAGTGTAGTAATTCCTGTTGCGATTGGTTTAACCGTGCTTCAAGAGTCCATTAACGCACTAAAAATCATAGGAATTGTTTTCGGTTTAGGATCAGTATTAATGAGCGCTGGAAGTAATGTAAAGAATGGGACATGGGTTTGGCCATTGGTGTTGTTTATAGGCAGTGGACTCATAGACAGCGCGCTCAACCTATTTCAAACATTGAGCGTAACAGAAGATGAATTCCCCGTGTTCATCACCAACATTTTCGCCTTTGCGTTTCTATCTGCCTTTATCCACCAACTTTTCAGCATGGAGCATAAAATCTCACCAAAGTCGATTATGGGTGGAGTTGTACTCGGCTTAGTAAACTTTAGCGCGCTAATTTTCATACTAAAGTCGTTGGCACTTCCCAATTGGGAAAGCTCCATCGTTTTTCCAATCAATAACTTTGGAATCATTGCAGGGTCAACACTATTCGCGATGATTGTTTTTAAAGAGAAAATAGACTTGAAGGGCTGGTTAAGTATTGGGTTAGCCACATGCTCAATTATGCTACTCTATTATTCTAAATGACTCACCCTGATGCATATAAAACGGTCACATCCCCATCAGAAGGAGACTTCAGAGACCGCGGAAGTAAGTTCCCCAGCTATCTCTTTCCATGCGGAGATGAAATAGAACTAAAGGGCTATATTAATGACTTAAGAAAGCAGCATCCTGGAGCTAGACATGTATGTTATGGTGCCATTCTTGGTGCTGAAAACAGCGTTGAACGAAGCAATGATGATGGAGAACCTGGAGGCACGGCTGGGTTGCCCATATTGAACCAATTACTGAGTGCCGAATTAAAGAATGTAGCATTGCTAGTAGTCCGTTATTTCGGAGGCACGAAGTTGGGGAAAGCAGGACTTATCAATGCCTATAAGGAAAGTGCAAAAGAAGCAATCGATGCCGCTAAGCTTGTGACTCGCCAGATCAGAACAGGTATTCAATTTCGTTTTTGTTATGATGCTACAGGACCGGTAATGCAGGCTATTGAGAGCATTAAACATGCACACATTAAAGAACAAGTTTATGACCAAGACTGCTTGATTACCGTCTCTATTCCAAAGTCTGAGCTTGACAAAGCCTTACATTTGTTTGATCACACCGATGAAGTTGAAGTTAGCCAAATGGATTAGTATTTTTTTAATTGCCCTTGGTGGATTCAATGCGCATGCTCAGGATTATCTTAATTATTCGTGCGAACGACTTCCAATCGAAGTAAATACCCTCTCAACACTGGAGTCATTTCTGAGTAGTAAATATCAAAAAGATATCCAACTAATTTCAGATACTAGCATTCAAAGCCTAACAGGAACTCACCATTCATTCAAGCTTTTCTATGAAGGTTATGAAATTCATCATGGCTTGGTGAAATGGAATGATTACAGAGGAGCTTCATCTTCAATTTCCTTTCCAGCTATACCCCAAAGCATGGAGACAGTCAACACAAATCCATCTCCTTCAATAGCACCAAACTTCATTAAGATTAATAGATTAACTCCTCGGATATTTATATCTGATATTAAGTGGTTTATAATTAATAATTCTCTTACAAAGAGATGGGTGATTCAATACGAAACTGATAGTGAATTAAAGGAAGTTGTGCTAGAAAACGTAAGCGAAGTTTTGCAAGAAACAGACCTAATTATTCACAACAAACCAGACACTTTAATTTATGTAAATATTTTCAATCCTGACCCACTTACTTCTGCCCGACAAGAATATGCTTCTCCATTTATTGATGACCTCGATCGCAGTAATTCAGCACTTGAAGAAGAAATGATATTGGACTCCATAAGACTACGATGGAGGTCCGATGAAGGACTTTGGAAACTAGAATCGGATTATGCTCTTGCGATAGACATTGATTCACCAGGAGTCGCTCCACCAGCGCGGTTAACTCCATCCATCAGTGACTTGCAAGTGAATCGAAGCCACAAGCATTTCGAATACTATAATGCATTTTATCACATCAATTCTGCTCAACGAAGATTAAGAAATATAGGATTTACCAATCTCGTAGACTATCCACTTGCATTTGACGCCCACGGAAGTCTAGGTGATCAATCGAGTTTTGTACCGAGTGGAGCATTTCCTTACCTCAAATTTGGTGATGGCGGAGTTGATGATGCAGAGGACGCAGATGTAATCACACATGAATACGGACATGCAATTTCTTTCAGTGCTGCACCAGGAACCAATTTAGGCTCAGAGCGGGCAGCTTTGGATGAGGGCTTTTGCGACTATTTTGCAATTAGTTATTCACGCGCCACGAGCGATTTTAACAATAACTCAGTATTTGACTGGGACGGTCATAATGAGTTTTGGGAAGGAAGAACCTTAACCAACACCCGCACCTATCCAACTGACCTAGAGCGTGATATTTATGATGATGGAGTGATTTGGGCTTCTGCAATTGCGGAAATTTCGGACTATATCGGTAGAGATGTCACCGATCGTATTATGATCAACTCATTGTATTCATGGTATCCGTACATGCTCTTAAGCGATGCAGCAAGGCTTTTCATGCAATCAGACACCCTGCTTAATGAAGCTGAGCATTCAGAAATTGCCTCCATCGTTTTTTGCGATCGCGGATTATTACCTGGCTGTGAGGATACGCTTGTTTCTTCTCTACCTCTCAATGACCCTTTTCTTGGAAACACTTATGACTTTGCCTTCAACAAAGAACCACTATACATTTTTCCCAATTCAAGAACCGTTGAGCGAATTGAAGTATTCGATATTACTGGAAAGCTAATTCATGAAGAGGAATGGATTGAAAGTGAACAGCTTTTCTATGAGTTTGACGGAAGTAAGCTAAAACAAGGCTCTTATGTCCTGCGCTTGATTACCGATGATGAACCTTTCTCCTTTAAAGTAATTCGCTTGTGGAATTAAACCGCTTCTAACTCGATCAACCTAACTTTCATCTTGAAGTTTCCGAATAAAACAGTAGCCTCTTCCCCTTTTATTTCAGCCACTTCACCATTCTGAGAACCATTATTCATCCTCACCTTTGAACCGACAAGAATTGGCTTCGGTGATTTTTTAGGCGCCTGCTTTTTCTTCTTGACCGTGCTGCGTGACGGCACATTTTTGGCCAATTGTTTAGTTTTTGCTTGTTCCTTCTTTGTGATAAGTTTACTTTTCTCTACAGCGATAAACTTCTTAACTTCCTCCAACAGTTTCTTATTACTGCCTTTCAAACGATAGCTATTGATGAATTGCGTCATTCGCTTTCCATTGGTAAGATCCTTGTTATTCTTCTCAATCACATCTTGCTGCCGCTGCAGACGTTGCTCAAAATGCTCAGATAGAGCTTCATATTCCTCCTTGGCCTCGTCTGCTTCATGTTTTGACTCGACAGCCGCTTTATTAAGTTCCTCTACCTCTGACTTTTCTTTTTGAAGCACTGCTATCAAACCATCCAATTCTACTTTATTGGCACTAAGGCGTGTTTTAGCATCTTCAATCAAGTCATTTGGAATCCCATTAATTTGAGCTACCTCGAACGTAAACGAAGATCCTGGCTGACCAACTGAAAGTTGAAACAAGGGCTCAAGTGATTCACTATTGAACAACATGCTTGCGTTCACCGCATTCCTTAGCCGAGCAGCTTTCATCTTGATGTTGGCATAATGAGTGGTAATCACGCCAAAACTCTTGCAGTTGTAAAGTGTCTCGAAAAACACTTCAGCCAGTGCACCGCCTAGTTCAGGGTCAGAACCAGTGCCAAATTCATCGAGCAAAAGCAACGTTCGTTTATTAGAAACATCCAAGAAATATTTCATGCGTTTGAGTCTATAACTATACGTACTCAATTGATTCGCAATAGACTGATTATCGCCTATATCTGACAATATATTTTGAAACCAGCCAAACTTACTCGAAGGATCACAAGGAACTAACAAGCCACATTGAACCATGATTTGCAGGAGACCCACTGTTTTCAAAGTGATTGACTTCCCTCCTGCATTAGGCCCTGAAATCACCATCATTCTGCAAAACTTATCGAGGTATAAACTCTGGGGTAACGTTTTCGCTCCAACCTGTTTATTAGCAATCAACAACAACGGATGATAAGCATCAATCAACTCAATCATCGTCTCTTCTATAATAGCTGGTTTTGATGCCTCCATCTTCAAAGCTACCCTCACCTTAGCATTAATGAAGTCAAATTCAGTTAATACAGACTGATAGACCTCTATTAATGGCAAATGAGTTCTAATTTCATTAGTAAGTGCCAAGAATATTCGTCTGATCTCATTGCGCTCGTCATCCAAAAGCATCTCGAGCTCATTATTGAGCGACATATTCTCTCTGGGCTCGATGTAAGTAAAAGCACCTGTTTTAGAAGCACCCAGTGCATTACCAGGAACTTGTCTTTTATAGTTAGACAAAACACTCAAAACACGCCTATCATTGATGTAAGCTTCAACAGTTTCCGCCAAGAACCCATCCTTCGAAAGACGCCTCAGCACTTTTTCAAAGTTTCGATTAATCTCTCTTCGTCTGCTTTTTAGGTCCTGCCTAATCTTAAGCAGTTCAGGAGAGGCGTCATCCTTTACTTGCAACCTTTTATCAAGAACCTTTTCTATTGGAGCAATTACCTCTTTTGTAAAATAAGCCTGATTAACAAGCGAATTCAATTCAGGGTAAACTTGGTCATGATGTTTAAAAAAGTCTATCAGATCATTCACCAAACGGCTGGCATCAATTAAGCGAACGAAGCCCTCTAAATCTAGCGGAGTCCCATGAATACCTAATCGTTTAATCTCAGTATGCAGCTCCTCAAACTCTAAACGAGGAAAACCTTGCTCCAACTGTCGAATCTGTAATAATTCAGAGGCATGTTCCAGAGCTCGAATCGCATCACCTTGCCTCGTGTATGGTTGCAAAGAATTCATTCGAGATTTCGCAGAATCTTGATAACACAACTCAGCCAGCGTGCTGCGCACGGTTTCAAATTCTAAATCTTCGGCTGTTTGTTGGTCGAAAAGCAATTTCATCAAGAGTGCAAAGAAACACAGAGTAATAAAAACATGTCACAATGAATTTATGAAAGGTGATGAAGAATCCTTAACAACTAATGAAGAAATGCTATCTCCCTTTCGGGTTCAACTTCCTACTTTCGCAACATATCTATGAATCCTTACAAAACTGTAGCATTTTACACCTTAGGTTGCAAACTCAACTTCTCTGAAACAAGCACCATTGCTCGCTTATTTGAGCAAGGTGGATATGCCAAAGTTGATTTCGATGACAGACCTGATATTTATGTCATTAACACATGTTCAGTTACTGATCATGCAGATAAAAAATGCAGAAATTTAGTACGTAGAGCTAAGAGTAAAAACCCTGATGCATTCATCGCTGTTGTTGGCTGCTACGCTCAGCTAAAGCCAGATGAAATCGCCAACATCACAGGAGTAAATGTTGTTTTAGGAGCAAATGAAAAATTCAATATTATCGATTACCTCGAAAAGCAACCGAGCAATGGTAAAGCTCATATTGAAAATGGTCATATCAAGGAGGTAAAAACATTCATTCCGTCCTATTCCGCGAATGACAGGACTAGAACCTTTTTAAAAATACAAGACGGATGTGACTATTTCTGTTCATTTTGCACAATTCCTTTAGCCAGAGGAAGGAGCAGAAATCAAAGCATTGAAGAAACACTAAAAGTTGCAAAAGAAGTAGCTCAAACAGGTGTGAAAGAAGTGGTCCTCACAGGCGTAAATATTGGAGATTTTGGCCAAGGTGAAGGCGAAGATTTTTATGGCCTCATTAAAGAGCTTGACGAGATTGAAGGCATTGAGCGATTTAGAATCTCGAGCATTGAGCCCAACTTATTAAGTAATGAAATCATTGATTTTGTAGCTCTTAGTAAACGTTTTGTTCCTCATTTCCATATTCCTCTGCAATCTGGATCTGATGAAATGCTAAAAAGCATGCGTAGACGTTACCTCTCTGATTTGTATCGTGATCGAATTGAACGTATCAAAGAGAAAATGCCGGATGCATGTATTGGTGTAGATGTGATTGTTGGATTTCCTGGTGAAACCGAAGATGAATTCATGAAAACGGTTGATTTTATCCGGTCGTTAGAAGTTTCCTACCTGCATGTATTCACTTACTCCGAAAGAGCAAACACTACAGCCTTAAGGATTGAAGATGTTATTCCAATGCAAGTACGACAAGAGAGAAATAAAATTCTAACTAATATTTCACATAAAAAGAAGCGCGCTTTTTATGAAACGCAGATTGGAAGTGAACGGCCAGTTCTTTGGGAAGGTTCTGAAAGTGATGGTGTGATGAATGGATTTACGGATAACTACGTAAAAGTTCAAAAGCCTTTTGATGAAGAGTCCGTTAATGAAACCGAAGTACTTGTGCTCGGAAACATTGATAGAAACGGACTCATTAGTGTAGGCATTGATGCCGATATGATGACGGTTAGCGAAGACTAACAGGGTTTCAACCTGAGTATGGCAACCAGGTTTGGGTTCTATACACGAACATTCAATTTACCATCATCCCCAATCCAAATCTTGCAATCATATACTTCTCCTTTTTTAGGGTCTAAAATGGCACCATCATCCAATTCACCATCATCCATCTCCATGTCCTTGATAATTACCATTCCCAAAACCTTCTTTTTATATCTAGAATCATCTGAGTCGCACTTATCACAAATTGGGTTGGGGTTTTCTCCTTCCATTGTGAAAAGTTTCACAATCTTTCCTTCATAAGAGCTTCCGTTCTTATAAATCTCCACCACCGATTTTGGCTTTCCAGTTTCGTCATCTATAGTTTTCCATTTCCCTATTACTGATTGTGCTGAAACTGATAATGAAAATACAGCAAGAATAACAGTGTAAATAGCTCTCATGGTGAATGATTTGATTTTATCAAAAAAAAACAACCAAAGAAGTCCCGCAAATCAACCTCCATTTTTCAATCGGATTTATTCATTATTCTTCATTCAGACAATCGTGTATCGTTGACGTCAAATTAATTATGTTTGACTTCCTAACCTACCTATGAAAATCAAATTCACTCTGATTGCAGTAATTTTATTCTTTGCGTCTAATGTTCTTGGTCAGCAATATGTTGATCTATTGAATATTCAGCATTCACAAAGCATTGGTAAAGTAGATGCCGTATCACTTAGTAAAACAAGCTTCACCGAATCGACTATAGACTTACTTATACCGATTCAACTGGATAGCTCCAGAGCAATTATTACCGGTGCGGTTGGTGAAAGAACATATTTTAATGATAGAACTGGAAACCCAATATTGGTTTATGGGTTGATGCTCAAAGCCGGAATGAATATCAAACACGAAAAGAATTGGTCTGGAAGCTATATCCTACTACCAAGAATAGCATCGGACAAAATTGAATTCAATTCAAAGAGGTTTCAACTTGGAGGTCTAATACTAATGAAACGAATCTATTCAGAGGCCTTCAATTTTAAGTTCGGGGTTTATAGCAATAGTGAATATTTCAGTCCTTTCATTGTTCCGGTGGCAGGGTTTTACTTTCAAAAGAATCGATGGGAGATGAACGTCACAATGCCAATTAGTGCTGACCTCAACTATACAGTAAAAAAGAACTTACTCGCAGTAGGTTTTAGGTATAACGGCTTTGCCCGATCATATTTCAGATACAACACTGCGAATCGATATATTGAAAAAGCAAATAATGAATTAGGCTTATATGCAAGGCTTAATTTTAAAGAGTGGAATTTTAGAATTATGGCTGGACATTCACTTTGGAGGAAGTTAGGAGAGTTTGACTCTGGAGATAAGGCTGACTTGGCTTTGCCTTCTTTCAAGATAGGAAACAACAGAAATCCGATTTACGAATCTGCTTTAGACGAATTACTAGTTAAGTTTTCCTTTACCTATCGCTTGGCGATATAAAATCAGCAATATGTTAGAAGTACTTCAAGAAATAGATCACATCACCATAAACTTCTCTGACAATGGCAAGATGTTTTTAAATCTGACGATAGCCCTTATAATGTTTGGAGTAGCCTTAGACATGAATCTTTCGGATTTCAAGGATCTAACCAAAAAGCCCAAACCTGCTCTAGTGGGGATTCTGTCACAATTCATTCTTATGCCGCTTTTCACTTTTCTACTGGCTCTAAGCTTGGGGGGCGTTATCACACCTACTATTGGACTCGGAATGATATTGGTCGCAGCCTGCCCAGGAGGAAACATTTCAAACTTCATTAGCTGCCTAGCCAAAGGAAACATAGCGCTTTCGGTAAGCCTTACAGCATTTTCAAGTCTAGGCGGGATTATTCTAACGCCACTTAACTTCACCTTTTGGGGTAACCTCTACATCAAATACTACAGCGGATCCGCTTCAGCTGACTTGGTGCGAGATCTAAATATTGATGTTTTAGATGTGCTTCAAACCATAGTGATCATTTTAGGAATTCCTTTGGCACTTGGGTTAACATTCAAATTGAAATTACCTCGCATAACTGCAAAAATCATAAACCCCATTAAGCGGTTTTCAATTTTTGCATTCTTAGCAATAATCGTCATCATATTTGCGAGTAATGTAGACCTTTTCCTAAAATATATCCCATACATATTCTTCATTGTTCTAGCCCATAATGCTCTAGCTCTTGGATTAGGATATGGCACTGGTAAACTATTTAAACTCGACAATAGAAACAGTAAAACGCTGGCAATTGAGACTGGCATACAAAACTCCGGTTTAGCGCTAGCATTATTATTCAATCCCGATATATTCCCTCAAGACTTATCTATAGGTGGAATGGCTTTTATTGCAGCATGGTGGGGAGTATGGCACATCATTTCAGGATTGACAATGGCTGGAATTTGGTCTGGGTTTTCATTTAAAAAAGAAGACGAGAACGCTGCAATCGATTGTGCTTGATTAGATTTTCATTCATAATGAAAAATACGATCATTTGAAGTTCATCGATTAAATTATAACTTTGATCGGCAATATCATCTCAACTAACGTAAATCAAACTTACATGAAAAAATTACTACTCCTTTTTACTGCGTTTTTTAGCGCATTTTACATTAATGCGCAAACTGCGTACACCTTTACAACTGCAGGTGCCACTGGCGCAAATGGCCCCACACAGGTTCAACTTGACGCTGAGTATTTAGGAACAAACCTTCAATCAACTGTTACTTCTTCGAACGGAATCCAATTATGGACTGTTCCTTCAAGTGGCTTGTACAGTATTCAAGCTCTTGGTGCTCAAGGTGGAGGCTCAAATGGTGGACTTGGTGCTAATATTCAAGGTGAGTTTTTCTTAAATGGAGGAGATGTTCTTCACATTGTAGTGGGTCAGCAGGGGTTGGTTGATCCAGCCTCGCCAAATGGTGTTGGTGGTGGTGGTGGAAGCTTTGTTGTTAAAGCTCCTGCTGCAGCTGTTGGCGACATTTTGGTTATTGCTGGAGGTGGTGGTGGTGCAGCCAGCACAATTCACCCAGATAGAGATGCTTCGTCTACGAACACAGGTAATGATGGTTTAGTTGATCCTGGTGTTTCGAATCCTGATGGTGTAGGAGGAACTGGTGGAAATGGCGGGAATAAATCAGTATCTGGCTGTTCTTTAGATAGAGGTGCCGGTGGTGGTGGATTCTTAACTGATGGAGGCAGTATATGTCAAACCGTAGGAGCTGCAGATGGAGGTAGTTCATTCTTAAATGGTGCCGCTGGAGGCACATCAAGTGGTGCAGGTTCAACTGGCGGTTTTGGAGGCGGTGGCGCCACATGGTCTACTGGTTTTCGCGGAAGCGGAGGTGGTGGTGGCTACTCAGGCGGTGGCGCAGGTCAAATCAATTCTAATACATCAAATCATGCCGGTGGCGGAGGTGGCTCTTATAATGCAGGCCTAAACCCTGTAAATACTGGAGGCTTTAATTCTGGAAATGGCGAAGTTGTGATTAGCCCTTTATCTGCTCCAGCTCCAAACAATACTGGCGTTAACCTTTTTGTCAGCCCAACTTTTGTTGACAATAAAGTTTGTGAAGGATTCACTTCAGTTGATGTAATTATTCAGAATTACGGATCAAATCAAGTTAATAGCGTTGATATTGATTGGACCTTTGGTGGAGTTCCACAGCCGACTTTTTCGTACACAACCCTTTTAGATACTTTTAATGGCGCAGGAAACTGGGTAGACACTGTGAGTCTTGGCTCAGTAAACATCACTGGAAACTCAGAATTAGTTGCATGGACAAGTATGCCTAATGGTAACATGGACACTGTAAATATTAATGACACGGCTAGTTTTGCTATCGACTCAGTAATAACTATCGATTTAGACCTTGGTCCTGACAAAGTAGCTTGTGATGGAAACTTCACAATTCTTGAGAATACTTCTCCATCCAATCAACCATTCAGCAGTTATAGCTGGAGCACAGGAGCAAGTACATCTTCAATTATCACTAATTTGCCTGGAACATACAGTGTTACTGTAACTTATGGCCCACCAATGTGTGTTGCTGCTGATCAAATTGTGGTTACAACTGCTGACAAC